>Ga0116182_1000015_pt1 | contig 166794 bp, 152 predicted proteins | sample AD_UKC077_MetaG_FD_89805 | JGI IMG/M metagenome (GOLD analysis project Ga0116182, IMG submission 89805) | Active sludge microbial communities of municipal wastewater-treating anaerobic digesters from USA - AD_UKC077_MetaG | ecosystem: Engineered > Bioreactor > Anaerobic > Digestate | place...
AAAATAATTGATAACATAACTTCAAAACTTTCTTAAAAAACGGATTTCAACAAAAAAGAAACCCGTTTTTTGTTTCGCTCTTCTCAGCGAAAACTACTTTTTATATTTCATTTATTTATCGAAATCAATCCTGAGATGATTAAGTGCCTAGTTTGTAATGCTGATGGAGCGAAGTCCATCTTCTACGAAAAATTTCATCTGATTCGCCGTAAGAAGGAAATTGCATACCTGAAAGCAGTTTCCAGTAATCACGGCTGTTTTTATTCTCCTTTATGTGCATATTGTTTGGTAAACAACCAAATCCCACATACAATGAAAAAGAAGTGAGGATTTTTTATGTTTAAAAATATTGCTAAAGACGAAAAGCTATTGCTCAAGGAACAAGTCGCTTATCAAACCGGCCAAGTGGTCAGTAAGACCCTCGTTCAGAATGATAAGCTAAGTGTCACAATTTTCTCCTTTGACAAAGGGGAAGAGATTTCCACTCATGCTTCAGGAGGAGATGCGATGGTCACCGTCCTTGAAGGAGTTGGAAAATTCACCGTGGGTGGCAAAGTTCACCTTCTAAAAGAAGGAGAAACCCTCATCATGCCCAAAGATATTCCCCATGCGGTCTTTGGAGAAGAGAAATTCAAAATGCTTCTCCTGGTGTCGTTCTAATTTGTAAACAGATAAGCGATTCAAAATCGCTTTTCTTTTAATGTTTGAAAACAATATATCACTTATAATGAAAATTAATGAAAGTCTACGACGCGTAGATAACATTCCATGTGTAATTATGAAAATATATGACTAGGAGGTAAATTATGGATCCGGTAAAAATTGGTTACTTCATTCGCGAATGCCGCAAAGAAAAAGGATACACTCAAGAAGCCTTGGCCGATAAAATTTATGTCAGTCATAAAACGGTTTCAAAATGGGAAACAGGCAACGGAACTCCCGATGTTTCGGTGATGTCACTTCTCTGCAAGGAACTCGATATAAATCTCAATGAACTCTTCTCTGGCGAACGACTCGACGACCAAAATTACCGTATCAATGCAGAAAAAAACTTAAAGCTTATGATTGATCACGAAAGAGAAACAAACAAAAAACTATTAATTGCTGAAATTCTCATAGGTATCGCTATTGTGGCGGCTTCTCTCGCTCTCATCATGCTTGGAGGTCTATTGACTCTTGAAGTCTGGCAACGCGTCTTATTCATCGGAGGAGGATTGCTTGTTTTAGTTCTAGGAGTCGTTGGTTTATGCATTTTGGAAGTCCAAGGTGGCTTTTTCCAATGCCAGCAATGCGGCGAAGTGTTTCGTCCGACCTTTGGGGCTTATTTAATGGGTATGCACACGATTACGAGACGTCATTTGAAATGTCCGAGCTGCGGCAAGTGGAGCATGGCCAAAAGAAGATTGTCGAAAGGCACGTCACACGATCACGATCACAAATAAAAGGGTTGCCATTTGGCAGCCCTTCTTTTTTATTAAATATTTTCAATCAATTTCCAGTGGCTGATGATTTTCGCGACGCGAGCCTTGGCTTCCACTTCACCAATCTTATTTGACAGGAATTCGTGAATGAGAAGAGCGATCGCTTTGGCATCCTCTTTTGTGCATCCACGAGTCGTTGTGGCCGCGAAGCCGATTCTTAAACCGCTTGTCTTATTTGGTTTTAGGGTATCGTTAGGAATCATGTTCTTGTTAGTGGTGACATTGATCGCTTCGAGTTTCTTTTGCGCCTCTAAGCCGTTAATACCATAGGTATCAAGGACATTGAGCAAAAAGAGGTGGTTATCCGTTCCGCTTACTAAAGCGCCTAAACGTTGGAACTCTTCCTGACAGAATTTGGTGTTTATAACGACATCGTGAGCGTATTTTTTGAATTCTTCCGTGCTAGCTTGTTTAAAACAAATCGCTTTGGCAGCAATGATGTGCTCAAGGGGCCCGCCTTGATAGAATGGGAAGATAGCTGAATTAATTCGCTTGATCAATTCTTCGCTATTAGTGAGAATCAAACCACCACGAGGACCTCTTAGAGTTTTGTGAGTGGTGGAAGTAACGATGTCCGCGTACGGGCAGGGATTCATGTGGGCACCACCAGCGACGAGACCGGCGATATGCGCCATATCAACCATGAAATAGCATCCTACTTCATCAGCGATTTCACGGAATTTTTTGAAATCAATCGCGTATGGATAGGCGCTGTAACCGGTAAGAATCAAGTCTGGTTTCTCTTCTAAGGTGATGCGACGGATGTCATCGTAGTTGAGTTTGCCTTGCTTATCCAAAGGATAAAAGACAAAGTTATAGAAATGGCTGGAGAAACTGACGGGTGATCCGTGAGTGAGGTGTCCGCCATCGTTTAAGACAAGGGAGAGAATTTTACCACCTTCGGGTAATAAGGCCCGATAAGCAGCGGCATTAGCTTGGCTGCCACTATGTGGTTGAACATTTGCGAATTTGACGTCAAATAGTTGACAGGCTCTTTCGATTGCGAGGCTTTCCACCTTATCGACGACTTCACAGCCTCCGTAGTAACGGTGACCGGGATACCCCTCAGCGTATTTATTAGTTAAAATGGAACTGCAAGCATTGCGCACTTCTTGATCGGCATAGTTTTCACTGGCGATAAGCTCAATTCCAATATTTTGGCGAAGGGTTTCTTCGTTAATTAATAACTCAATATCTTTATCCATAATTTATTATTTCCTCTATCTATATTAGCAAAATCTAACAAGATTTTCGCCATTTAGCAAGACAAATTATAATAGGTTGTTATATAAAATAAAATCAACCCCTTTTAACTCAAAAGTTTTACACGCGTAGCGGGTTATGCTATTATATGTCGAAATGTGATGATATTGTAAATGTGGCGTCACAGAAAGGATGCGTATTAAATATGTGTGGTATTGTTGGATGCATCGGTAAGGTCAATGCAAAGGACTACTTACTCTATGGACTCGAGACTTTAGACTATCGGGGATATGATTCCGCCGGTATTGCTTATCTCGACTCCAGCAAATTAGAATTAGAAATTGTTAAAACAATCGGACCAGTTAAGGCTCTGATTGAAAAGTTAAATAAACCCGTCGAAAGCCATTTAGGAATCGGACATACTCGCTGGGCGACTCACGGAGTACCTTCTATTCCAAATGCTCATCCTGTCCAATCAATGAATAAAAAAGTGACCCTCGTCCATAACGGAGTCATCGAAAACTTCCAGGAATTAAAAGATAGTCTTACCGCTAAAGGTTATTCCTTTAACGGTCAAACCGATAGCGAGGTAATCGCCTCTCTTATCGAAGATAAACTAAAGGCCAATCTAGATGTGCTGTATGTTTTGAGCGAAATAATGAAGATGCTTCATGGTAGTTTTGCCTGTTCCATTATCATCAACGGCGATAATGACCACATCTATGTCATTAAACGCAGTTCACCATTATTAGTGGCGAAAGGCAAGGGTTTCCACCTCTTAGCCAGCGATGCATTGCCTTTGATTAAATACGCCAATGAAGTTTTCGATTTACCTGATGACACGATCTCCCTGGTCGAAAAAGATTCTTTCCGATTATTTGATGTTAACCTTCAACCACTTCAAATTAAATTCACCCAAAGAGACCCATCTCTCATCTCTCGCGATCTGAATGGATATCCTCACTATATGATTAAAGAAATTGAAGAGATTGAATCGGTTGTCCGCCGTTTAATGGTTTCCTATCATCCAGAAGATAAATTCCTCTTTGATGAAAAACTTCTTAAAACAATTAATGACAGTGACAACATCATCTTTATCGCCTGCGGAACCAGTTATCACGCTTCTTTAATTGGAGCGCGTTATTTTCGTCACATTGGTAAGAATGCCTCGGTCTTTATTGCAAGCGAATGGGCTTTCTATCCACAAATTATGGGCAAGAAACCATTTGTCATCATGCTATCTCAATCAGGAGAGACAGCTGACCTCATCCACTGCTTGAAAGTCGCCCGTGAACACGATCTCAGGATGCTCCTTGTTACCAATGTTCAAGGTTCAAGTCTTGAAAGAGCGGCTGACTTCTCTATTATTTTGAACGCCGGTTCGGAAATCTCGGTTGCTTCTACAAAGGCGTACGCCGCTCAAGTGACCGCACTGGCTTTGCTTACCAACGCTTTAGATAATCGCCACAACATCATTCGCGATTTGAACGAATGTTGCGCAGTTATATCCGAAGTTCGGACTTCTTCCAAACCTAAAATTGAGGCGATGGCCGAGAAACTAAAGAATAGCCGCGACATCTATTTCTTAGGTCGCGGTTACGATTATGACTTATCGCTTGAAGCGTCCTTAAAACTTAAAGAAATCAGTTATATTCATTCGGAAGCTATTCCTGGCGGTGAATTAAAGCATGGCCCCATCGCACTTATTGATACTGGTACGCCGGTTATCGTCTTTGTCACTGATGATGTCACTGCTTCGAGTATGAGAAATAACATCCAGGAAATCAAAGCCCGTGGAGCTGAAGTCTTTGTGGTATCCACTGAGAAGCTATCACTTCCTGGTGATACAATCGTTGTTAGAGATTACCGCCGCTATCTTTCAAGCGTCGCCATCTCCTCCATTGCCTTCTACTTTGCTTATTATGTATCCTTGAAGAAAGGACTCAATGTCGATAAGCCTCGCAACCTTGCTAAGGCCGTTACTGTCGAATAATATACTTTTATCTTGTATAATTGATTTGGTCAGGAAAGAAAGGATACTCAAATGGTTATAACAATTATTGCGGACGTCCTTGGAAAGCCGAATAACGGAACTACTCTCGCCGCATTAAATCTAATTGATTCATTGAAAAGCAAGGGGCACGATGTTCGCGTTCTTTGCTGTGATAAAACATACGCCGATCAGGAAGGATATCACATCATTCCAACTCTTAACTTTGGAATCTTCCAAGGATATGTCAAAAAGAACGGTGTCCAAATCGCAAAGGTCGATCACGCTATTCTCAAAGAAGCCATCGATGGAGCGGACATCGTCCACTCAATTCTCCCCTTCTCAGCCGGTCGCGCGGCTGCAAGGTATTGCTTAGAGCATAACATTCCCTTCACTAGTGGATTCCACGCTCAAGCGGAAAATTTGAGCAGCCATGTTTTCATGATGAATTTCCCTCTGGCTAATTCGACCATCTATCGCAACTACTGGAAACATTATTTCCGTTTTTGTGATGCTATTCATTATCCTACCTCTTTTATTCGCGATTACGTAAAACGATACATGGGTGGCCCTGCTGCCTACGCGATTTCAAATGGTGTTGATGCTGAACTATTCAACCCGAGACTCAAATTTGACAAGCCCGCTGAATGGAAAGACAAATTTGTCGTCGTCATGTCAGGTAGATATTCCACCGAAAAGAAGCAGATGCTCCTTCTAAAAGCTGCTTTGATGAGCAAACACAAAGACAAACTTCAAATTGTCCTCGCTGGAAGCGGACCAAAAGAAAAGAAACTGCAGAAGTTTGTTGATCGTCATATGAAGAAAAACCCAGCCCTTTTGAAATCTTATAAGCATGAAGAACTCAATCAACTGCTTGGATGCGCGGATTTATACGTCCACACATCCTTAATTGAAATCGAAGCTATTTCCTGCTTAGAAGCCCTTTCCTGTGGGTTAGTCCCTGTCATCTCTAATTCTCCGCGGAGCGCAACGAGCCGTTTCGCCCTGAGGCCTGAATCCCATTTCTCGTATCGCTCTGCTCGAGATTTGGCTAGAAAGATTGACTGGTGGATTGATCATCCAGAAGAAAGAGCAAAAGCCTCAGTTCAATATAGTGAATTCGCCAAACAATTTGAAATCCATTCATGTATGGATCGCATGGAACAAATGCTGATTGAAACAAGAAAAAATTTCACCGGCGAAAAACCCTGGTTGAACCGTAAAGGTAAACTCAAAAAATCACAAGCTGAGGCGTTGTAATTCGCCTCTTTTTTATTGTTTTGAATTTAAATAATAACAAAATGTGATATAAAAATGTCGACCATTTCGATACCTTCGAAAATAGCGTCCAAAATTGTGTTTCTTTTTATTTTTTCAAGTCTTTTACTCGTGCTATAATGGTGGCACATAAAGGAGATTTAATATGGAATTAAAAGGTTCAAGAACAGAAAAAAACTTAGAGATTGCCTTTTCTGGTGAATCACAAGCCAGAAACAAGTACACTTACTATGCTAGTAAGGCGAAAAAAGAAGGGTATGAGCAAATTGCCGCTTTATTCTTAGAGACCGCCGAAAACGAACAAGAACACGCCAAACTTTGGTTTAAATACCTCCATGGTGGTGAAGTCCCAACCACAGCTGTTAACTTAAAAGACGCCGCGGATGGAGAACACTACGAGTGGACTGACATGTATAAGAATATGGCTGATGTCGCTGAAGAAGAAGGTTTCCATGAAATCGCTGCTAAGATGAGATTAGTTGCTGCGATCGAAGCTAAACATGAAGAGAGATACTTAAAGTTACTCGACAATGTGAAGGAAGGTAAAGTCTTCATCGCACCTGATGTGGTTGTCTGGAAATGCCGCAACTGCGGACATCTCCATGTTGGAAAAGAAGCTCCAGAAATCTGCCCAGCTTGCAATCACCCAAAGAGTTTCTTCGAACTCCGAGCTGTCAATTATTAATAATTAACAACCAGAATAAGACTCCGTTTTACGGAGTCTTTTTTCTTCCTTTTTATAAAAAGGGAGAGAGAAAACAATAGATAAGACTGGTTTAATGAAAAAAAATAAAAACGGGTGGTTAAAAGGACTTGCATTTTTTTCTTTTTTCTTTAATAATATTTAAGCGCTCAGCATACGGACCATTGGTGTAGCGGTTAACATGTCTCCCTGTCACGGAGAAGACCACGGGTTCGATTCCCGTATGGTCCGCCAGCGCTTTAGGCCTGGTAGCTCAGGTAGTAGAGCAGCAGACTGAAAATCTGCGTGTCGGGAGTGCAAATCTCTCCTAGGCCACCATGTAAACTTCGGTATCGCGGATACCGTTTTTTATTTCTTGAAGACTTAAATTTTACATTTTCCCTTACTTTGTTATTTTGTATACAAACAAAGGTCGGTTATAATCTTGCCTTTTTCTTGTCTATAAAGGTTATTAACGATAAAATAACAATATGGACAAAAAGACAGTTGTCACAGATGCAAATCACCGCTTTTTCGCACTTCGCGATGTCTTTTTATTTGACTGGCAGCTTGTTGAAGAAAAAAATGTCGATGGCAAGATTCATCTTCTGCTTCAAAGAGATCCTGAGAACAAACATTATTTAAAGTTGGTAAAACTTGAAAAAGAGTACCATAAATTCTCAAATATTCCGATGTGGTCGCTATTCATAGCGATGGGACTCGCTTTTGCTTTCTTGACACTTTATTTAGTGATGACTTTTGTTGATCGAGAAGAAAACAAATTGTTATGGACTCTTATTGCCTTGTTACCTGGTGTGCTATGCGTCAGCGGATTAGGTCTACTAGCGATTCTAAGAACTCGACAAGGATTAAGATATGCATCCGAGCGAGAAGAGAGATATAACACCTACTTAGCTAAGGTTGAGGAAATCAAACATGAGTAAGTACGAAACCAAGACCTGGAAAATCGCCAAGAAGAATCTCGAGAGCGAGATTGCTAATCGAGAACACTTTGGCTGGGAATTCGTCTCTAATAGTGTCGATAATAGCAGTTCTGTTATCACTTTAACGATGAAAAGAGACCTTAAGAGGGAAAAGGATCGGCGCCTTCGTTCCTTGAACCGCCAAGCTCGTATCTTAGAAATGAAATTTCCGATGTGGGCAATCATCTGGTTAGCCGTTGGAGTTGCCTTCTTCATTCCTTGGATTTTCTTATATTCTAATGTCTATCTCATCTTTTTACTAATCACAGCAGTGACAGCCTGGACCGTCAGTTTATTCCTTTTCCTTGTCTTTATTGTCACTCGCTTTAAGAAGAAAACTTTACTCGAAGAACTCTATCGTGAAGGCGATGAGTTATTAGGAAAACTGAAGGTTAAACCAACAGAGAAAAACATCATGGTTCCTGGACCTAATAGTTTCCATCTAAGACGGATGATCATTACTCTTATCAACAAAAAAGACTAAAACTTCCCAACTTCCCATTAATAGCATATTGACTCTAAGTTTCGCTTAGAGTTTTTTAAATATTGATTGACAATAAAGTCAGAATTGTTAACTATTATAGATACAAATAATGAAGAATACTTCATTGAGGAGGTTGGCAATGCTAAAGTTTGTACATATCAATAAAGAATATCCTTTAAGGGACCAGCCCACTGTTCACGCTTTGAAAGATGTCTCGATTAACTTCCGCCGCAACGAGTTTGTTGCGATTTTAGGTCCTTCCGGATGTGGCAAAACCACACTATTAAACATCACCGGTGGACTCGATCGCTACACGAGCGGAGATTTGATTATTGAAGGACGTTCAACAAAGCAATATAACGACCGCGACTGGGATACTTATCGTAACCACTCAGTCGGTTTCGTTTTCCAATCTTATAATCTGGTCAGTCACCTCACTGTTTTAGGAAATGTCGAATTAGCTTTAACCATTGGCGGATATAAAAAAGCCGAACGCCGCAAGAAAGCCAAAGAGGCCCTCGATAAAGTCGGTCTCGAAGGTTTGTATAAAAAGATGCCCAACCAGCTCAGTGGTGGTCAAATGCAGCGCGTGGCGATTGCTCGCGCTCTCGTCAACAACCCTGAAATCGTTCTTGCTGATGAGCCCACTGGTGCCCTTGATAGCGAGACCTCACTCCAAATTGTCGATCTCTTAAAAGAGATTGCTAAAGATCGTTTGGTCATCATGGTCACCCACAATCCAGATTTAGCTAATCGTTATGCGACTCGTACCATTAGATTGAAAGATGGTGTCGTAACTGACGATTCTCGCCCCTATTCTGATGAAGAAGAAGCAAAGGGTGTTAAGAGCCATCGCGAAAGCCTAAAACCGCAAGTCAAAGCTAAGATGTCTTTCTTAACTGCTTTTAGTTTATCGGGAAGAAATTTATTAGCCAAAATCAAAAGAACGGCTTTAGTTTGCATCGCCGGCTCCATTGGTATCATAGGCGTCTCCGCTGTTTTAGCGGTGTCAACCGGTGTTAAATCTTATATTCACTCAATGCAAGATGATATGCTATCTGGCAACCCAATTGCCATTCAAAAAAGTAGCCTTGACATGGCCAATTTAATGGCCTCTTTCAGCCAAACCGCTCTATCAGAAGCGGCAGCTGAATCGTATGAAGATGGGTACATCAACGTCGATTCGATGATTGAATATTTAACTAAGCAAAAAGACAATCTCGAAACCTTCATGATTAATAACACGATCAATCAGGATTACATCGATTTCGTTGGCGATATGCCAAAAGAATACTATTCGGCGATGGAAAAAGATTATGGTATTAACTTCAAGTTAAACATGTACACTGAAGTCAATTTGACCGATTCAGATCCGGAAGATACAGCTGGTATTAACCGCGTCTTATCCCTCCAAGAATTGGAATCAATGTACATTCGCATCGTTAAAAACACTCCGTTTTCCGAATATGCGAGTATTATTCAGTTGTTAACTGATGTGTTCTTTTCATCCCCGGACAATCCGGACTATATTCTCTCGCAGTACGATTTATTAGCTGGCGACATAGCCACTGAAGAAGATGAGATGATGCTTGTCGTATCTAAGGATCGCGAAGTGACTGATATTTTTCTAGGCCAACTTGGTTATTACACCCAAGACGAGTTCGTTTATTTAATTAACAAATACGCTCGAGGAGTGACAAACAAATTCCCTTCTATCGATGTTCCGACTCGCTACAGCGAAGAAGAATTGATGGAAAAGGAATTCATCTATGTTCCTTACGAGACAGGCTATACCTTTGTTCCTAATCCCTCAAACACTCGGGAAAACATCGAAAATAACTTCATGGCCCAAGGAGTCGTGACGGATATTCCTTACTACTATAACTATCACGAGGAAGAAGCTAGCAGTCTCCAAGCCCTTCGCGATGAAGGTGGCCGCAAGATTAAAATATCTGGCATCTTAACCGCGAAAGAAAATGTCCAATATGGATGTTTAGAAACTGGTTTCGTCGTCTCTCCAGCGATGGAAGAAATGATTCTCCTAGATTCTGAAGCTAGCGGAATTAACGATGTTTTGAAAAATTCATACGAAAACATCTATTCTGTGGTTCCTGAGGAAATCGGCGGAGTGCCTTTGAGCAATGAACAAAAGAGCAAGTGGAAATCAACTTATAATTTGATGACTCCTTTCTATTATTCCTTCAACTATAGACAACAAAATGAAGACACCGACGAAATTGAAACTCTCCAGTCATTGTTTAATGTCGATTCAGCATTGACGGTCATTAATATGGAAAATCTTTCCGGAGGTTCGACCGGACCCTTTGGTGATGTAATCACCAAGATGATGGGAGGATCCTATAGCATTGAAAATCAATTCGAGACCGCAACTCGCGCGGTGGGTGGTGAATCACTCGCTTCAGGAGTGAAAATATATCCGATCAACTTCGATAAAAAATACTTGGTCACTAATTATCTTGACCGGTGGAATGGCGATGAAGATATCACCATAAATGCTGGTACTCCTGATGAGAAAACAATCATCGCTTATGAGAGAGATGACGTGACCTATTCTGATAGTTTAGAAATGATCATTTCCCTTATCAATACGATGATTGACATTATCACGATTGCTCTTGTCTGCTTTACCTCTCTATCTTTGCTAGTCTCAACGGTGATGATCGGTATCATTACCTACGTATCCGTCTTAGAACGGGTCAAAGAAATTGGCGTTATCCGTTCTTTGGGTGGACGAAAGATGGATGTTAGCAACCTATTTAATGCGGAGACCTTTATTGAAGGATTGATATCCGGCACCTTTGGTGTAGCAGTGACTTACATCCTTTGTATTATCATCAATGTCATTATTAACCAATTCGCTAATTTAGGGGCCTTGGTCATCTTACCATGGCATTACGCTTTAATTATTGTCGGTGTATCTATAATCTTGACCCTCATCTCTGGATTAATTCCTTCCCGAGCTGCCGCTCACAAGGATCCAGTTATCGCATTGAGAACGGCATAGTTTGTAGGATATTACTTGTCTATGAAAAAAGTTGGAATTATCTCTTTAGGGTGCGCCAAGAATCTAGTCGATAGCGAGAACATTCTAGGCCTTTTAGATCATGATCAATATCAAATTACCAATAATGTTGATGAGGCGGACATCGTTTTCGTCAACACATGCGGTTTTATTGAAGCGAGCAAGAAGGAATCCATCGCGACCATTTTTGACACGCTTTCGGACAAGAAAAAAGTCGTTGCGGTTGGTTGTTTGGTGGAACGCTATTATGAACAGCTCAAAAAAGAAATGCCGGAAGTCGATCTTTTCATCCCTATTTCCCAATATGATCGTTTCAACGAATTATTAAAAGAAGTTGATCCAAGCGCTCCTAAGGAGAAGGCCGGTGTTTCCGACCAATTTCGCCTTATTTCAACCGGACCTGTTTCTGCTTATTTAAAGATTGGCGAAGGTTGTTCGAATCGCTGCTCTTATTGTGCAATCCCCCTCATTCGCGGAGACTTTGTCTCTCGTCCCTATGCGGACATCATTGATGAAGCGAAGAAACTCGCCTCGCAAAACATCAAAGAAATTGTTGTTTTACAACAAGACACGACCAAATACGGCGTTGATCTCGCTAATGGTGAGAATATCGTCGATCTATTAAAAGGTTTATTGGCCATTAAGGATTTCGATTATATTCGTTTGTTGTATCTCTATCCTGATGAGATTACCGATGATTTAATTGATTTGATGGCTAGCGAACCTCGCCTCACCCCTTATTTTGATGTCCCTATTCAACATAGTGAATCCAATATTCTTAAAGCAATGAATCGCCGGGGAGATAAACGAAATTTAATTAATCTTTTTGCCAAGATTCGCTCTCGTGTGCCCCACGCGATTTTAAGAACGACTGTCATGGTGGGTTTCCCCGGAGAAACGGAAGATGATTTCAAGGGTTTGCTTTCCTTTATTAAGGAAATAGAATTCGACCATTTAGGCGCGTTTACTTATTCCCGGGAAGAAGATACTCCCGCCTATCTTTTCCCTCACCAAATCGAGGAAAAAGAGAAGAAAAAGCGCCTCGATAAGATAATGCGCACTCAACAGGGCATCTCTTATCGCAAGAATAAGACTCACATCGATGAAGTGATGGAAGGCTTAATCGTCGGAAAAGACAAAGAAAACTACTTGTTTAGAAGTTACTGGAACGCCCCAGATGATGTCGATGGAAAGATTTTTGTGAGAAGCAAAAATCCTCTTAATCTCGGAGACAAGGTCAAAGTTAAAATCACCGAAGCCTTTGTCTACGACTTGATGGGAGAAATAGTTAACCGATAAAGACATTGAATAGTGGATTCGCTTCACCTAAAATGGTTAATGGTTTTTAAGACATTTATTAATAGTTATGGTTCGTTATAAAACAGGATTGAAATTCGATTATCCGGATTATATTCATGGTCACATGATTGATCCCAAACAAGTCCGAGACGATGCGTTGGATATAAACTATCCTTTTTACCGCAAATCGCTGTGGTTCCGCTTCTGGCAAAATATGATGAATATCCTGTTTTGGATATTGGCTATTCCTGTCTGCTCAATCCGTTATGGATTGGTGGTCAAAGGGAAGAAAAATATCAAAGGCAAACATAAAAAAGAAAACAAAAATGGCTTTATTACTGTCTGCAATCACGTTTTTGATTGGGATTATTTCTGTGTCCGCGCAGCGATGATGCCAAAGAGAAGCTATTTCTTAGCTTGGATTAGAAATCACAACTCGAAACTTGGTAAAGCGATGCGATTGGCTGGATCAGTTCCGATTCCCAGTCGTTACGACGGGATGAAGAAATTCCATTCTGATGTGAAAGAAATTTTCTCCGACAAACGATGGCTGCATGTCTATCCGGAAGCTTCGATGTGGTATTACGAAGAAGAGATTCGCCCGTTTAAAAACGGCACTTTCTCCATCGCTTATGATAATCGTGTCCCGATTGTCCCCTTGGTCATTTCCTATCGTCCACCGAGAGGTATCTTTAAGTTATTGAAACGGCATGGCTATCCGTGTATTACTATTACAATTGGTAAACCAGAATGGGCTGATTATTCTCTAGAGAGAAAAGATAGCGTTAAAGAATTTAATACTCGCGTTCACGACATCATGATTAAGACCAAAGAACAAGCCACCCCTCTTATCAGTAAAGAAAAACAAGAGCAGATCCTTGAGAAAGCCCACGCCTAAATATTTAGAGTCAAATTGTGGTTGATTATACTTGTTAAATTAAAACCTATTATTGTATAATGCTTGGCGACGCCCCCTTAGTTCAACGGTAGAACGGAGCAATGGTAATGCTCAAACGCTAGTCCGACTCTGGCAGGGGGCACCAGATTAGAAGACATACTTTGATACATGAATCAAAGGTGAAATTCATAGAAAATGCCCTAAAAAGGGTGTTTTTTATTATATTTTCAACATTTTCAAGCGTTAGAACCATTTTTAAAGAGCAAAAATAGGTGCATTTTCAAAAATCCCAAAAAAGTAAAATTCATCGCGTATCAAGTCATATCAACTTGTATTCGTGATGCGGAATTCTTCGATATTGCTACTTATCTTGACAGAGTCAAATTACAAAAATCTATCTATGAAGATGGTGGCACTAATAGACAAGCAACTCAGGCGGATATAGACGCCTTTTTAGGTTAATTGATGAATTCAGTGAGGTTATCGTGTAGACTATGAATGTATGAAAAAAGTATTCTCGTTATTATTACTCCCTATTGTTTCTTGCCTTTTAGCTGGATGCCAACCAAACGGCGGTTCAATTACTTTTACTGCTGATTTAATTGGCGATACACCTGTAATGGAAGATAAAACCTTTACATACAAAGGCCATACATTTATTTATTACAATGTTTATAACGATGGTAATGGTAACTTTGTCATGGCTAATAATGCTAGTTACATCGCTAATAACGATATTCAGTTTGGTTTGAGGGTAAAATCAGCATTTGTTTATACTGTCCCTGAAGATGGCAGTGAACCCGTATGGATAGAACCAAGTGTTTATGACAAGAATAGTGGCTACTACGATTATGCTATTCAATTATTTGGTTTTGAAATAAGAGGAGTCGGATTAAATATTTCTATGAATTATACCGACATCAATATCGGCACGATAACCCATTGGTGTTAAAGATACATAAATAATTATTCCAATAAAGTCGACCTAACCAGTCGGCTTTTTTAGTCATTAGGAGGTGAGAGTATGGCAGAAGCAATAAAAGGTCTAAATATTAAGCTCGGACTTGATACAACAGAACTAGAAACTTCTATCAAACATTTAAGTTTTATGACGGAAACGAAATAACTGCAAAATAGTGGATATTATATGCTAAAATCGTTGGTGGAAATTTGTGCCAATTTGTAGTTTTGTATCAAAATTGGTCCATAAACCCATCTTGAAAAAAACTGCTTCAATTCCTATTATTGAGGCTTTTTATTTATCTTTTAGCCTTTTGCATAATTGGGGAATTATTCTTTTGGTTGATGAACCATAATTTGAGTAAAGGGTATTTCAATGTTGTGAGCTTGAAGCGTTTCCTTAACTAATTTACGCAGGTCTCTTTCGACACCATGATGCTGCTCATTAAGCGTTTTGACTGTAATACGGAGTTCAACGCCATTGGGCCCTAAATTCATTACACCGGTTACAGTTGGGTCTTCCAAAAGTGTTTCTTTGTGTTGTGAGCGAAAAGTTGGAAAAGAATCATTTAATGCAGAAATAGTTTTGTCGATGTCTTCCTTATAAGCAATGGTAAATAAGACGATGGCTACAGAAGGATTTTTTGAATAATTTATGAAGGTATTGACGTCACCATTATTTAAAAGTTTGATTTCTCCCCGCCAATTTCTGAGTCGTGTTGTTTTAAGACCAATATCAGTAACAGTGCCTTTAAAACCACCGACTTCGATAACATCTCCGACATCGTAGTGGTGTTCAAAAATGATAAAGAAACCAGCAATTAAGTCTTGAATGAATTTTTGAGCACCTAGACCAACAACTAAACCAACAATACCGAGTCCAGCTAACGCGGGCAGAACACTGACACCCCAAATAGCTAGAATGATAATTATGCCGATGATGGCCAGAGAATAGTTAATAATACTTATAATGACTTTTGATATCGTTTTGCGTCTTTTCTGTAGAGGTCCAGGCTTATCGCCGATACGTTTTAAGGTGATTTTCGAAATCCTTAAAATCAGTACCCAAACAAAGATAACAATAACCGTTCCAATTAATGCTGGAACTGAAGTTTTCAAGAAAGCGACAACATCATTCCAAAACTTGGTAAGGATAGGAATGATATCATAATTCCATATGAGAATGATGCCGAAAACGCCAGCAAAGAAAACGACCATCGAACCTATAAACATTAATAAGATTACCGACTTTTTAATTGTTTCCTCTCGCCTCTTTATTAAAAAACGTTCTAAGACAAAAAGGGCGAGAACAACAATGACGATCGCAACAGTGATGATAATCTGTAAAAACAAATCCATAAAAAACCTCCAAAGTAATTAAAATTATAACATAAACTTTTTAATGATGTCCGCCCATACATCTTGCAATAGTTGTCGTTTCTAATAGAAAATTCATTTTTATTTTCTTAGTTATCAATCTTTTTAATTCTGACAGTTTTGATGAAATATATAAACATCGCGATAAATCTCTTCTGGCTATAAAAAATCTATCCACTCTATTGTAGAAATCGCTCGTAAAAGTGCATGGCAACATGGGCTTTTTTCTTTTTCTTTGCTAAACAAGTATTTTGGAGTGTAATCATATTCAAAATAAATTATTTAGGTTATATTAATTTCAAGGGTGGTTTTTTTATGAACATTTATCAAATTGCCGTTGAAGATGTCCAAGGCAAAGCTGTCGTTTTAGAGAAATATAAAGGAAAAGTCCTACTGATTGTCAACACTGCCACTCAGTGTGTTTTCACTCCTCAATATGAATCATTGCAAAAGATATATCAAAACTATAAAGACCGTGGTTTTGAAATATTAGATTTTCCCTGCAATCAATTCCTTAATCAAGCTCCTGGCACCGAAGAAGAAATCAAAAAGTTCTGCAGTCAGAAATATTTCACAACTTTTGATCGATTTGCTAAAACTTTTGTTAATGGTCCTGACGAAAATCTCTTGTATACCTATCTTAAGAAGTCAAAAAAAGGATTATTTTCCAGCAAAATCAAATGGAACTTCACCAAATTCCTTGTCGATAGAGAAGGAAAAGTCGTCAAGCGTTTCAGTCCTAGCGTTAAGCCGACAAAAATCGCTAAGTATATAGAGAAACTTCTCTAAGTTAAGAAAGGATTAAAAGAGTAACCCTATGTTTCTAGCATGGAAAGAGATAAGGCATTCGAAAGCCAAATTTGGTCTGATTATTTCTGTCGTCGCTCTCGTTAGTTATTTAGTCTATTTTTTAACTTCACTAGCTTACGGCTTAGCTTCCTCATATACCAACGGGGTGACCAAGTGGAAAGCCGATGAAATAGTGTTGACTGTCGACTCTAATAATAACGTCATGATGTCCTTTATGAATAATGAGGATTATGATTCAATCGATGTGCAAGATGGCAAAAGAGCCAAACTTGGTTTATTCCCTGCAGTCATCAAAGATGCAGATGATGATACCAAGGATACTCGGGAAGAAATATATGTGTTTGGCATTGAAGAGAATTCTTTCATTGCCCCTAAAGAAGTTATCACTTCCGGTCTAGAAGATAATGAAATCATCGCTGATAGTGGTTTAAAAGAACTTGGCTATGCTGTTGACGATAATGTGAGAGTCGCGGGAACTTCTTTAACGTGGAAGATAGTCGCTTTTACCGAAAAAGCCACTTATCAAACCGCTCCAATTCTTTATGCTAATTTAGCCACTTGGAGAGAGCTTCGTTACGGTTCTAGTTCATCCGATTCATTTAGTGCGGTTGTCGTTCAAGGAACAGCGACTTTAAGTAGCGATACTCCTCTTCAAGTCTATTCAATATCTGAATTTATTAGTAATTTGCCTGGCTATAATGCTCAAGTGGCCACGTTCAGCATTATGATTGGTTTCTTGATTGTTATCGTGGCGTTTGTCCTTGGAATATTCATCTATGTGTTAACTATTCAAAAGACCAGTATGTTTGGGGTTATGAAAGCCCAAGGTATCTCCAATCTTTTCATCGGTAATTCAGTGGTGGCGCAAACAATTATTATTACCGGTATTGGAGTCGCGATTGGGCTAATATTAACATTAATATCAGGCTATTTCCTCGGTGGTTTTGTACCTTTCGCGATTAATCCTTTATTCTATATTGGCATAACCATTGCGTTCTTCCTGTTCTCGATACTCGGTGGTTTATTCTCCGTACGAGCGGTCTTAAAGATCGATCCGCTTAAGGCGATTGGTTAGGAGGAATAAATATGTCAAAACTCATTGAAATGATCAATATCACAAAAGACTTCATTCAAGGTGATGATATCGTCCACGCTTTGAAAGAGACTAACTTCTCCGCCGAAGAAGGCGAATTAATCGCGATTATCGGCCCTTCTGGCTCGGGAAAGTCGACCTTCTTAACAATCCTTGGCGGTCTTCAAACTCCGACCACAGGACAGGTATTAATTGGTGGTCAGCCGTTTAGCAAACTAGCACTCAAAGAAAGATCGAAAGTCCGCTTTGAAAAGATTGGCTTTATTTTACAAGCTGCCAATCTCATTCCTTTCCTTTCTATTAATGATCAAATGGTTCTTCATAATCGCGTTTTGCGGACCAAACCCAATCAAGAAAGAATTGAAGAACTCTACACCCGTCTTGATATCAAGAAGCTCCAAAAGAAGTATCCAAATGAATTATCTGGAGGAGAAAGGCAGAGAGTTGCCATCGCCAAAGCCTTATATCATGACCCAGTTGTTATCTTAGCGGATGAGCCAACTGCCGCTTTAGATACTAACAGGGCCTTTGAAGTAATAAAACTTTTAGCCAAACAAACTAAAGAACAAAAGAAAGCGACCATCATGGTCACTCATGATGAACGCCTAATTGAATTCTGCGACAAAGTTTATGTTATTGTCGATGGTGTGATGAGCCGTAAAAAGTAGCGATTTAATCAAAAAATAACACTCAAGAAACCGATGCTGGATATGATTTATTTTTAACGCATCGATGTCGATATGTGATTTCTTAGTATAAGAACTTACGTCAAGAATATAGCGTTCGGCTCGGCGAAAAAATCCGAATAAAGCAAACATCAAAAAGATTATTTTGCGTTATTAATACGTAAACTCGCCTACCGGTGTTTAGGAGAACATTATGGAATTTAAAGAATTAAAAATTAAAGACCTATTCATCAACCCATGTCAGATGATTGGCAAAGAATGGATGCTTATTTCCGCTGGAGATGAACAATCGTTCAACACAATGACCGCTTCTTGGGGTCATATCGGAGCGTTATGGGGCAAACATATTAACGGAAGGCCAACTGTTGAAATCTTTGTCAGACCATCTCGTTATACTGATGAATTCATTGATAGTAACGACTGCTTTTCGCTTTGTTTCTTTGACAAAGAATATCAAAAGGATCTCTCTTACATTGGAAGTCATTCCGGACGAGATGAAGATAAGCTTGCTAAGGCCAAACTCCATCCCTTGTTTGTTGATCAAATTCCCGCTTTTCAAGAGGCTAGGATGATTATCATCGCGCGTAAACTCTACAAAGGAAAGATCAAACCAGAAGGTTTCATCGATAAATCAATCATCGCTGATTTCTATGATAGCGTTAGTGGACATGCCTATAATAACGCTTCATATCATAACGTCTATATCGGCGAAATACTGAAAGTACTAGTTAAAGAATAAACAAAGTTTGCTTAAACAAAAATTTCTACCACGCCTATATGTTTATTAAGACAATATTAATTCATTAATCCTAGCAAAAACAGAGACCCCAACTTTCAAAGTTCTGGGGTCTCTTTTTATTTCTTTGTTTTAAAAAATTGAATTGAAGTTAATGCCATCTACCCAGTGTTTTTGAAATTCCTTGTAAATGTTTGAATTTACTTGAATAAAATTGAAAATAATTGCATAATATTCTCACAAGGAGGTCCGAAAATGGTCATTACATGGATAAATGCTAAAGAAAGAGAAGGAGTGGCTTCTCTATACTCAACCAACATTACACTTAATACTGTCGCTTCTGTTCCCTTTGAATACGCCTATCGCGTGCAGGTCGGAATCGATGATAATGGCAATGTTGTTATCCAGCCACTAAGCAAAGATCGTGTGGAGAGAGGTGATCTCGATGAATACGCTCTCCAAAAGATAGCTATTAAACAAAGCTATTCCCGCATCTCATCAACTGAAATCATGAAGAAGATTTCTAACGTGCTTAAAATAACGCTTGATGAGACCCCTAGAAGATTTAAAACGAGATGGGATGATAAAGATAACGTTCTCATCATCTTCACCGGAAAGGAGAACTAATATGGAACAATATTTATGGATTATATGGCTTGCCATATTTGTGCTGGCCATCGTGGTGGAATCACTCAGCGCTGATTTGACGTCTATCTGGTTCGCATTCGGATCTATTATCGCCCTTATCATCTCCTTTATCCCTGGAGTCGCTTGGTGGGTTCAGTTAATTATCTTCCTCGTCATCTCAATCTTGACATTGCTCTGTTTAAGACCTCTAGCCAAGAGATTATTAAAGCGCAACATCGTCAGCAGCAACATTGACGAGATGGCTGGCAAAAAAGGCATCATGATTAAAGGTTATGACGAACTCAATCGGGGTGAAGTCAAAATCAATGATGTCATTTGGACCGCTATTAACGTCGATGAAAGCGCCCCAATTCCGGCCGGAACCAAAGTAGTCGTCATTGCTGTCAATGGAAACAAGCTCATTGTTCGATCCATTGACCAAGAATAATAAGTAAAAAAGAAAGAAGGATTTATTATGGGCCCATTAGGTATCGCTATCCTCGTAGTTAGCATTGTCGTATTTATCATTTTAATTATCGTCATATCATCGATTAAAATCATTCGCCAGACAGAAAAGGGCGTCGTTGAAAGACTCGGTGCTTATCACAAGACCTGGAACACTGGAATTCACATGCTTGTTCCCTTCATCGACAAACTCGCTCACCGCGTCTCGATGAAAGAACAAGTCAAAGACTTTGAACCCCAACCTGTTATTACTGGTGACAATGTCACCATGCAAATTGACACTGTCGTCTTCTTCCAAGTCACCGACCCGAAACTATTTGCTTATGGAGTGGAAAATCCCATCAATGCGATTGAAAACTTAAGCGCAACCACCCTTCGTAACATCATTGGTGAACTCGATCTCGATGACACCTTAACTTCAAGAGACATTATCAACGCTAAGATGCGTGCTATTCTTGATGAAGCAACTGATGCTTGGGGCATCAAGGTTAATCGTGTCGAATTAAAGAACATTCTCCCTCCCAAAGACATCCGTGACGCCATGGAACGTCAAATGAGAGCGGAACGCGAAAAACGTGAAAAAGTCCTCCTCGCAGAAGGTACCAAACAATCCGCCATCTTAATCGCTCAAGGTAATAAAGAGAGCACAATTCTCAACGCCGAAGCGGAAAAAGAAGCTAAGATTCGTCAAGCTGAAGGTGAGGCTGCCTCAATTATGAAGGTTCGCCAAGCCGAAGCTGAAGGTATCAAGATGATTCGTAGCGCGGAAGCCGAGGGTTTGAAAGCCTTGAAGGACGCCAAAGCCGATTCTGCTGTCTTAACTCTCAAGAGTTATGAAGCTCTCGGTAAGGTCGCTGATGGTCAAGCTACAAAAATTATCGTCCCAAGCGATTTGCAAAACGTCGCAACATTGGCGAAGACCGTCAGTGAAGTGATTAAAGATGCCTCAGAGGGACAAAAAAATAGGTAATCATTCCTTTCTATCTATTATCACTAAAGAACGCTACGGCGTTCTTTTTTAATAATTCTTCTTGTTTATTCTTTGTTAATTAGAGAAGATTAACTAAACCCAAGAAACTGGTTAATGAGAATAGAACAACGAGAAATCCATAATTAGTTTGATTAAATATTTGTAATGGATTGATTATTGGACTTTTGGAAGTCAATTTTTTTGCTAATAGAAGCATATTTAAAAAGCATCCTACATAACTTACTTTTAAAAGATTGTAGCAAAGCTAAAGGCAGTCGATTTTATGGCTGATTCAACAATGTTTGTTTTTAGGCAATTTTCGGATTTTTATGAAAATATTCGAGATTTTTGTACTTGTAGAATTTTTCAAAATTTACTAACATTAATACACGTGAAAACCTATGATTTTTATCTCTTTGACTTCGATGGCACACTAGTGGATAGCCTTAATTCCCTCATGTATGTCTTCGCAAATTCGTTCCAAGATGTCGGTATTTCAATCACTCGCGAAGAATGTCTAACATTCTCTCGTCAACCGATTGATGTCTCCTATTACGGAAAAGGCGGAACCGAAGATAAGTTTTTCTATTTCATCGACCGTATTAACTACTATCTCAACTCCCACAAGGCGGTTGAGTTAACTGAGTTATTTGAGGACACAATTCCTTTAATACGTTTCTTGCAAGATAATCGCATTTCGTGTGGAATTGTGACCAGCAATAACATTCCTCACGTTAAAGAAGTTCTTGATTTTTTCCATGTTCCTCACGATATTTTTATGGTCTATACCGGGAATCAGGAGACCGATGAATTCAAACCCTCACCGAAACCAATTTTAGAAGCCTTAAAGATGGCAAACTACAAAGGCAAGAAGAATAATGTTGCCTATATTGGAGATGGCTTAAATGATATGCTTTCCGCCAAAAACGCAGGTGTTGAAGGAATCTTAATCGATCGCGTTAATGCCTTTGAAGATAGCGCGGATTATATTCGAATTTCTTCCTTGATGGACCTTTTCAAATAAGGAACAAATAACGAAATTAATTAAAGGAAAGAGTTAACTCTTTCTTTTATTTTATCGTCGGTATGTTATACTTTTCTCACATGACCAATAAAGATTTAGAAACGCTAAAAATCAAAGCCCTTGAAGTCGGTGATGTCAATGCTACTTTAGAGCTTTCTGATTACTATTTGGAGATTGATGAACCCGATCTCGCTTTTAAGATTGTCTATCGCGCTTCTTTAAAGCAATATCCGAGCGCGGAAAGACGCTTAGGATTTTATTATGAGAAAGGCATTGGCACCGAAGTTGACTATCAAAAAGCCTTCACGCTTTATAAATCCTCGGCCGGCCGTGGTGATCTAAAAGCGAAACATAATCTCGGACTACTTTATGTTCATGGTCTCGGTTGCGAAAAGGATGAAAAACTAGGCTTCTCGTTAGTTAAAGAAGCAGCAGATAATCAAGATGTCAAAGCGATTGTCACCCTCGCTAAATTATATGAAAAAGGACTCGGAGTCGAAAAAGATGATGAGATGTATTTCTCTTATCTTCTAAAAGCCAAAGAATTAGGAGCTAACAATGTCTATCATTTGCTCGGCTATAGCACTTATGTTGGATTAGGTACCAAACAAGATTATCACAAAGCTTTTGATTACTTTGTCGTTGGCAGCGAGTTAAAAGATGATCAATGTGATTATTACATCGGAATTATGTATTCCAAAGGTCAGGGTGTTGAACAAGATGATTCCAAGGCCAGTTACTGGTTTTCTCAAGGAGCGAATAAAGGCGATCCACGCGCAATGTATAATCTCGCTGTTTTCTACGAAAAAGGACTATATTTGCCTCGGGATTTAGACAAAGCCCGATACTGGTATCAAAAAGCTAGTGAAAAGGGTCTTGAAAAAGCCACGGATAAACTTAAATCTCTCTCCCCAATCACCAAGTAAGTAAAAAATAGAGGAAAACTATTTTCCCCATTCAAACACAATAAGATTGTGTATAATGAAATAGAAATATGAAGAAAAAAATCAATGAAGTAAATGGCGTGAAAGTGATTCATCGTCATGGTCCGGCCTCTATCTTTTATGCCGTCTTTTGTTTATTGCTCGGCGCCATACCGGTGGCGATTCTTTTTATTCCTTGGTTTACCCTATCTATTAGTGATGGTAGCGATACAATCGCGACTAGCTTAACGGGCATTAATTTAATAAAAGAAGTGTTAATAGGCGAAATCAGCGGTCAGAGCTCAAGTTTTGCTTATTTATTAACTCTAATTCTCAGCGCATCAAATCTTCCTTTCTTGGTAGACTCCACTCCCTTAATTGTCCTTATACTCTCTTATGGATTTCCAATCTTGTATATGATAATCGCCCTCTTTGGTTTGTTTTTCATTTTCTTTGCTTTGGAACTGCTCTTCCGAGGAAGAATGAGTCACTTCAAGGCGCCTTATGTCCTCGCCTGGTTTTATTTCTTCCTTGTCTTGCTATTCTGCGGCATCGGCGGACTTCTACCTTTCTTAATTGGCATGTTTCCTTCCTCCTCTTACACAATTGATCTATCTCTCTGGGGCGGCGATTGGGGAATGATATTGAACTTCATTTATCTCGGTATTGCCTTCATCTTATTAATCGCCTGTGGTCTCCTTTATTCAGGTGCCTTTAAGAACCGCGTCTTTGTGGGTGACTTAGGTGATATGAGTCGCGAAAAGAAAAAAGTAACTGATAATATCGATGCCGATATTTCCAAAGTTGAAATCTCCAATTCAGCGAGTGAAGAATTAATCAAAAAAGTGGTGGAAACACCCGCAATTGGTTTGCCTCCTACCCTAGGTAGCATCGGCGGTCACGCTTTTGCAGAGAATCAAAACCTTGTCGTCGCCGTGGTTCCAAGGGGAATCAAAAGTTTGGGCAACGGGGCATTTGCTAATTGCGGTCGCTTAAAACTAGTATCATTACCAACTAGCATCAAAGCGATTGGTGCGAATTGTTTTTTCAACTGCGCAAACTTAAAGCGCATTAACTATGCCGGCACCAAAGAACAGTGGCGACACATTAGAAGAGGAACTAATTGGTTAACAAAAGCCGGGACCGCGATTGTCGTCTGCGTCGATGGTCCGATTCTTGTTAATCCCTATCATTAATTATGACTAAGATAAATAAAGTCGAGACACCGCTCATCGAAACGGGAGTGGCGGAAGACTTTCACATTTATTCAATTGGCAAAGACTTAGATGGAGAAGTAAAAACTTTAAGAGACTTGCAGAAGATTCTTTTAGAGATGACTCTTGCTTTTGACAAACTTTGCCGAAAGAACAATATTCCTTATGCTCTCGCATTTGGCTCAGCTCTCGGAATCATCAATTACGGCGGATTCGTCCCTTGGGACGATGATATCGATATCGCTATCAACTACGAAGATTTGCCGCGAGTTATTAAGATGCTCGAGGAGCAGTTACCGGAGGCCTACTATTTTGATTGCTACGAGAAAGACCCTCGCTATAACGTCTTAATTCCAACTATAAAAATTCGCAAGAAAGATTCCTATATCTTAGAGAAAAACTGCATTACTCTTCCGAACAATTGTGATGGGGATGGCATCTTCATCGATGTCGTTGCTTTCATGGGTGTACCAGAGAGTGAAAAAGAACATAAGAAAGTCCTCCGATATGCGAAACGCTTTATCGTCCCTTATGTGGTCAAAGACGCTTTCTTCCACACTTCAGTCAGCAAGATGCAAGGAAAGCTCAAGGCTTATGAGAAGATGATCGCTGAGAAATATAAAGATTCTCCCCGCGTCGCTCAGACAGTCATTATTCCTTGGCAGGACTGGGGCCAAGAAGTCAAGAATCTCTCTTATCCACGCGAAGTTATCTATCCGTTCCGGGAGTATGATTTCCAAGGTCATAAACTATATTCATTCAGTGATGTGAGAGAGTTCTGCCGCTTAAAATTCGGCAGCAAATGCTTCAATGTCTTTCGAAAAGGTAAATGGGTATCCCGCTACCCGTTTCGCAAGAGGAAAGCCCGCCACTTCAAGAAGTTTTCACTCACCCATACGCGCTTAAAAAAATAAAAAGATTATTCAGAAATAGACGCCATTCACCTTGGCGTTTTTATTTTTTTATTTGATTAAAAAATGATAATAATTTTGCACTTATCTTATATTACTATGAATAGTAAATATTTTTAGCAAACTACTTGACAGAGTGCTAATTTGATTTATAATATAAGTACTTAGCAGTCAAGAGCATAGATTGCTAAAAGTAAAATTTATAGGAGGAAATATTTTTATGAAACACTATGCACTGTCCAATCTCGTCGATGACTCATTTGCACTTTGGGATCCCTTCTTTGATGACTTCTTTGATTTCCCTTTAACTCGCGAAACTAGACGTCGCGATATCATGCGAGTTGATGTTCGTGAGGATGACAAGCAATATCACATCGATATTGATCTTCCCAGCGTCAAAAAAGAGAATCTCAAAATTGAACTCCATGACGGGTATCTCACTGTTCGCGTCGATGAATGCCATAACGCGGAGGACAAATCCGGTAAATATTTGCGTCGCGAACGTTATTGCGGCAAATTCTCCCGTAGCTTCTACGTCGGAGAGAGCGTCACATACGAAGATATCAAAGCCAGCCTAGCTGATGGCGTGTTGACTCTCGACATCAATAAGGTCGAAGTAAAGACCCCCGAAAAGAAATATATCGAGATTCAATAACGCGTCTCCTTTCTTAAAAGTGGGCAGCCCCCACTTTTTCTTTTCCCCTTTTAAAGCGCTTAAATAAAAATAAGTAGACATTATAAAATATAATGGTATAGTAGTAATGCGCTTAAATGCGCGAAAACTCTGCACAAGAGTGACCTTGACAGGCCACTCTTTGTTTTTAAGGGGAACTATGGATATCAAAGAATTGAAACAAAAATTAAGTGAAAGATGCCTCGAACTCGGCTTCGAGTTAGTCGATTTTTCCTTATCAGCTGGAATGCTGAGTCTCACCGTTGATCGCGTTGAACCGATTGATATGAACATAATTGTCGATCTAAGTCATCAGTTGAATGAATATCTCGATTCAATCAATCCATTTGATAATCCTTACACCTTGGATATCTCATCTCTCGGAGCGGAAAAGCCACTTAGTAAAGAGAAACTACATCTCTATATTAATAGCTATGTTCACGTTCACCTATCCCAGCCGATTAAGGGAGAGAATATCTATGAAGGAACTCTGGTCAAATCGGATGAAAACGGCATTACCTTGTCGTATCGCGTCAAGACCAGAACCATGTTGGTTGATATTGCAAAAGCAAACATATCAAATATAAGATTAGCAGTTAAATTTTAAGGAGTAAAAATTATGGCTATCAATTCCGCAGAATTCCGCGAAGCTCTCAACCAGATTGAAGTCGCTCGGGGAATTAGCAAAGAGGTCATCGTCAAATCATTGATCGAAGCGATGACAAAAGGGTACCGCAAAGAGCTTGGAGGAGATGACGCACTTGTCGAAGTGAACATCGATGCCGAAGCGGGTACTATCGAAATGTATCACATGAAAAACATCGTTCAAGAAGTGGAAGATGATTTTTTAGAGATTGAAGAAAAGGAAGCAAAGGCGCTCGCAAAAGAAGGAAAAGGTTTTATCAAAGATAACATTTACTATGTCGAAGCGAGCATCGAAGAACTCCGCAAAGCGACCGCGATGAGTATCAAGTCGATTCTCCGTCAAAAGTTCGCCGAAGCCGAGAAAGATGTCCTATATGAAGCTTTTAAAGATAAGATCAATACGATGATTACCGGACGCGTCGAAAAGATCGACGAACGTGGTGCTTCCGTCAATATCGGAAGAACTAGCGTCTACTTACCAAGAAAGCAAATGATTGGCGATGAGAGATTCTCTCTCGGAGATCAAATTCGCTTATTTGTCAGCGATGTCGCAAGCGACATGAAGGGCGCACACATCGTTGTCTCTCGCGCTAACGAAGGTTTCCTCCGCTGCTTATTTAATGAAGAAATTCGCGAAATCTATGATGGAACAATCGTGATTAAAGGGATTTCCCGTGAAGCCGGAGAAAGAAGCAAAGTGGCTGTCTACAGCTTAAATCCAGAAGTTGATCCCGCTGGTGCGTGCATTGGACAAAATGGTTCCCGCATCCAGAAGATTGTCTCTCAATTAGGTAACGGCACCTCCAAAGAAAAGATCGACATCATCGCTTATAGCAAAAATGCTGGTCTTTATATTATGGAATCTTTAAAACCAGCCCATGTCGCTGGAATCATCCATGATGAAGAAGCGAAAACTGCGACCGCCATCGTTAAAGACGACTCCTTATCTCTGGCGATTGGCCGCAAAGGCGTCAATGTTCGCCTTGCTGTCCGTTTAACTGGCTACAACATAGATATTAAAACTGAATCCGCCGCTCTCGAAGCCGGACTTACCTATCTCTCATTTGAAGAATTACAAGCCCAAGAAATCGAGATGCAAAAGAAACTCATTGCTGAAGCGAAGGCTGCTCAAGCCCAAGCGACCGCGAGTAGCGAAGATGTCCTTCCAGGATTACCAGAAGGATATGTCGCTCCTCAAAAACGTGTTTATGATGATGAAGAAGATACTGACCTCAATGAAGCTCTTGAATTAGAGAGTGAGAAGGAAGCTCTCGTCACTAAAAAAGCAGCCAAGAAACCCGATTCTGAAGTCAAAGAAGAAATAAAGGTTGCTCCTGAAGCCCCGGCCAAAGAAGAAGAAGTGGAAGTTAAGGAAGTTAAAGTCGTCAAGACAACAACTACCCTTAGCGATCTCGAAAAAGCTTTGGAAGCCGAAGAGAAGAAGCAAAGCTTCACTCGCAAATCTTGGAAGAAAAATGCCAAGAAAGAAGAAGAATCTCAAGATGATAAACCAATTATCTCCGTCGATCCTTCCCAACATATGTCTATCTATACCGAAGAAGAACTTCGTGAAATGGAAAAAGAAGAGATCGTCGAATCCAATGTCGATATCGATGAAGAAGTCGATTACGACGAATACGATGAATACTACGACGAGGATGAGAAATAATCTCCTCCTGTCTTAATTCCGATATTTCGGAATAACCAAGTCAACTTGGCAATTTTATAAACAAAAAGAAAGAAGGTGTTAATATGGCAAGAAAAGGCAAGAAATCATATCGAAAGAAGGGCAACCTTCCGAACCGAGAAGTGAACGTCTCCACTAAAGTTCAAACCAACAAAGTGAAAACTAAAGTAAATGGTGGGGTGTTTATTTACACCGGCGCCATTAGCGCTGCTGAATTAGCTAAAGCCCTCGATGTTGCTGTCTCGGAAATTATCAAGTTCCTCTTCATGCAAGGAAAAATGATTACCATTAACACCATCCTCGATGATGAACTTATCGGTTTAGTCTGCTTACAATTTGGCTACGATTTCCAAAAGAAGACGATTGTGGCAGCCGAGAACTTTGAAGATTTAGAAATTCTCGATGATCCTAACAAATTAAAACCCCGTCCTTCTGTTGTCACCATCATGGGTCACGTCGACCATGGTAAAACGACCTTAATCGATGCGATTCGCAACAGTCGTCTTGTCGATAGCGAAGTAGGTGGTATCTCTCAAGAGATAGGTGCTTATCAAAAGGAAGTTAAAGGGCAAAAGATTACCTTCATCGATACTCCCGGACACGAAGCGTTCACCGCGATGCGTAGTCGAGGAGCCAGCGTCACGGATATTGTTATTCTCGTCGTCGCTGCCGATGACGGTGTCATGCCGCAAACAGTGGAAGCCATCGACCATGCGAAAGCCGCCGGTGTTCCTATCATTGTGGCGATTAACAAAATGGATAAAGCCGGAGCAGATCCTGCTCGCGTCAAAAACGAATTAATGGCCCACGATGTCCTCTTAGAGGAATTCGGTGGTGATGTTATCGCTGTTGAAATCTCCGCGAAAAAGAAAACCAATATCGAAGGCTTATTAGATGCTGTCTTACTCGTTTCGGAAATCAAAGAGCTCAAAGCTAATCCTGATCGCTTTGCGATGGGAACCGTTTTAGAAGCATCGCTTGATAAAAACGAAGGCCCAAAGGCCACTCTGTTAGTCCAAAATGGAACTTTAAGAGAAGGTGATTTCCTTGTCGCCGGTATTGCTTACGGAAAAGCTCGAAGAATGACTAATGAATATCGCAAGACTCTTTTAGAAGCGACACCGAGCACACCTGTCGCTGTCATTGGGTTAAGTGAAGTTCCTCTCGCTGGTGACCGTTTCATGGCCTTTGCTCAAGAAAGCGAAGCCCGCGAAATTGCCTTAAAGCGCAAGAGAATCAAAGAAGCTCGCGAGAGAAACTCGAGTGGTGGAGCATCTCTTGATGATTTATTTAACCGTATCCACGAAGGGGAAGTACAAATATTGAACATCATCATCAAAGCTGATAGTACCGGTAGCGCCGAAGCGGTTAAAAGTTCACTTGAAAAATTATCTAACGATCAAGTTAAGATCAATATCGTTCGTGCCTCCAGTGGGGGAATCACTGAAAGTGATGTCCTCTTAGCTAGCGCATCAAAAGCTATTATCTACGGGTTTAATGTTCGCCCGAGTGCTGTCACTCGCGCGAAAGCGGAAGAAGAAAAAGTTGAAATCCGCTTACACCGTATCATCTATGCCTTGATTGAAGAAATTGAAGCGGCGATGAAAGGTATGCTCGCTCCGACTATGGTCGAAAAAGTCACCGGTCAAGCGGAAGTTCGCCGCCTATTTAAAGTGAGTAAAATCGGCACGATTGCCGGATGTATGGTTATTGATGGTTCGCTCCGTGCTAACTCGAAGATTCGCGTTTTACGAGATGGGTTAATCGCTTTTGAAGGCAAGATGGCTTCTTTGCAAAGAGAAAAGGATCAAGCTAAAGAAGTTAAATCTGGTTTTGAATGCGGTATCTTAATTGAGAATTTCAACGATCTTAAAGAAAACGACATCATCGAAGGCTATGAGATGGTGGAGGAAAAATAACCATGGCGAACAAAGAAGAAAGAATTGCCGCTCTCATTCGCAAGAATATCGCGGACATCATTCAATTTGAACTCCATAATCCAAAGCTCGGTTTTGTCACTGTTCCTGAAGTGAAGGTGACCAAGGATATTTCCTACGCGAAAGTGTATGTCTCCTTCATTAAACCCGAACAAGTAAAAGACGGCATGGAGGTCTTAGAGCACGCGAAAGGCTTCATCCGCACCTCTTTAGCCAAGAAGATGGATACTCGTCGCATCCCAGAATTAATCTTCATTCTTGATGAAGGTTTCCAAAGGGAAGAACGAATTACTGAACTATTGGAAAAATCAAAAAAATAAGATGCCCTAGGGCATCTTTTTTAAACTTTCTTTACCATCTTAATATGAGGAATATCGACTTCGTCAAAAGGTTCGCCTTCAGGAATGAAACCACACGACTCATAAAAAGATTTTAGATATAGCTGTGCATGAATATTGATGTTACACGGATTATGACGAGCCTCAATTTGATTAGCCAGATAATTAAAGGCTAGCTTACCATATCCTTTATGCCGATATCCTTTTAGGATGGCAAACCGACCGATCCAAAATTCATCTTCCTTTTCTAAATAGCGAATAAAACCAATTGATTTATCATGCAATCGAATCAAGAAGTTATGGGCAATCTGCTCTTCCTCTTCAATGAATTCTTCGTGGTTTGGTATGTTTTGCTCGACAATGAATACTTCATTTCGAATTCTAAACATATCTCGTCCGTCTTTCGCGGATACGACAGGCTTCATATTTAAACCATTCTGATTTATTTGCCATGCGATTTGATTCCCCCATAGGTCGTACTGAGGATAGTTGTCGAGCATATTCAAGAAGTTTTGTCTAGCAGTCGGAAATTGCTTATAAATGTTATGGAGCAATTGTTTGATATCTTCGCGAGTGGTGTGTTTATCGGCTGGGCAGGGAGAAGGGCATACTTTAAATCCTTCTTCTTTCACAAGTGAAAGGATGTCTTTTTCTCTCACGAGGATGAAGGGTCGAATAAAGGTGATATTTGCTCGCTCGAGATGCATTTTGGGAGAAAATGTTCCAATCTTGGAACCATATATCTCATTCATAAATAGAGTTTCAATCGCATCATCCGCGTGGTGAGCAAAGGCTACCTTATTGAATCCTAAATCAGCGGCGACTTTATTTATCGCGGCTTTTTTCATTCTCGAGCAGATGGAACAAGGCAGATGTTTGAGATCGCCTTGCTGTTTCTTTAAGATGGGATAGACTTCCTTGGCTTCATGAACGATTAAGTCTAATCCAAGGGATTGACAAAATTCTTTTAAAGGAGTGGGATCAAAACCAGGAAAGCCTAAATCGAGAATGACTGGTTGGATGATAAAATCAGTGTGAGAAAACTTTTTATAAAGCGACAAAGAATAGGTTAAAGAAAGACTATCTTTGCCTCCGGATAAACCAATGATAATTTTGTCCCCGTGTTCAATCAGGTTATAGGCTTGATCGGCCTTCCGGACACAAGCAAGAATCGTTCGAATTGCTTTCATATCGTGAAAATTATATTCTATATAAGTAGAAAATAAAAGATGAATGGTTATTTATTAATCGATAAGCCCAAGGATTGGACGAGCCGGGATGTCTGCAACAAGGTACAGCATCTTTTGCACGAGAAGAAAGTGGGCCACACTGGAACCCTCGATCCTTTTGCGACTGGACTATTGATGGTTTGCCTCGGCTCAGCGACAAAAACTATTCCACTTTGGGAAGAAGCTGATAAGGAATATGTTGCCGAACTAAAGTTAGGTAGCAAGACCGATACGGGAGATCTTACTGGGGATGTTGTCGCGACGAGTTCTGTCCCGAATATTACCACATCTCAGGTCAAGGAAACCCTCCTTTCATTAATCGGTGAGCAGGAGCAAATACCCCCAATGACCAGCGCGGTTCACGTCAACGGTCGAAAACTATACACTTATTTCCGTGAAGGCCTCGAAATTGAGCGAAAAGCCCGCAAAATAAATGTAAAAACTTGCGATTTGTTGTCTTTTTCTGAAGATTTGATTGTTTTTAAATGCCGTGTTTCGAAGGGCACATACTTGAGAAATTTAGGTGAAACGATTGCCGAAAAACTTGGCACAGTTGGCCATCTCATTAATTTGAGAAGAACCAAACTCGGCGATATATCAGTTGATAAAAGCATAAAGCTAGATCAAATTTCTGAATGTTCAATAATCAGCATCGAGGAAATGCTAAAAACACTAATTCCATTCGTGGCTCTATCACCTTTCGATGCGAAAAAAGCGATTAACGGAATGGAAATAATTTTGGCGAATTTACCGCCAAATTATGATAAAATTTTACTGATGGATGAGCAGAGAAAAGCTCTCGCCATCTATAAGCGAAAAAACGCAGACACATTCATTTGTCTCAGAGGTCTCTAGTAATCATGGAATTGATAGAATTTTCATTTCAAAACCCTCCTCAACTGAACGAGCGGATCGTCCTCTGTTTAGGATACTTTGATGGTGTCCATCTCGGCCACCAAGCCATTATTAATAGCGCAAAGAAAGAAGGTTATAAAGTTGGAGTTCTTACCTTCGATAATTCTCCTTCTGTCGTCCTTGGAAAAATCGCTTTTAACGAGGCGATTACTTCCCCGGCTGATAAGGCCGATTTGCTCGATGAATTAGGTGTCGATTATTTCCTTTTAATGCATTTTGACATCGATGCCGCCAAGCGGACTAAAGATGAATTCATCAACATCATTCTCACCTCTATCAATCCAATCAAAATTTACTGTGGTGATGATTATCGCTTTGGAGTTCGCGGCGAAGGCAATCCCGCTTACCTAAGCAATTTCTTTACAGTTAACATCTTGCCGTTGCTAATGCAAAATGGGGTAAAGATTTCTTCTCGCGGTATTGCTAGTTCCATTCAAACCGGTGATATGGAAGAAGCGAGCAAAATGTTAGGAAGAAACTATCGCTTATCTGGATTAGTGATGGTCGGAAAACAAAATGGCAAAGCCTTGAATTTTCCAACCGCTAATTTGAAGTTAGATTACTACTACGTCCACCCGAAAAATGGCGTCTATATTGGCTATGCCTATCCTCATGGAGTTAAGCATAAGTGCTTGATCAATGTCGGAACCCATCCGACAATCATGCCGCTACTTGAACCAATCATTGAAGTTCATATTCTCGATTACGATGGCAATCTATACGGATTGCATCTCTTCGTTGATTTCGTTAAATTCATTCGTTCGGAAATTCGGTTCGACAACTTAGAAGAATTGAAACTCCAGATGAAGAAAGATTTAGAAAAAGCAAAAAAGTATTTGCTATAAATAGATAGCGAATATATTATATTCACAGCGACTTAAGCTCAGTTTCTCGATTCCTCAACGAGATGCCGGGTTTGAGTTAAGAAAAAGTTAGGAGGATTCCTCATGGCATTAACCAAGGAAAGAAAAGCAGAACTCGTCAAAAAGTTCGGCAAGAACGAGAAAGATACTGGCTCCGTCCAAGTCCAAATCGCTATTCTCACCGAACAGATTACTGCTCTAACCGCTCACTTGAAGGCAAACAAAAAGGATGCTCACGGTAAGCGTAGCTTGATGATTCTTGTCGGCCAACGTCGTAGTTTATTAGACTACTTGATTCGTACAGACCGCGAAGCTTATCTCAAGTTGATTGTTGAACTTCAATTACGTAAGTAAAAGACAACAGAAGAAATCGCCAAATGGCGGTTTTTTTATTTAAGTAAACACTTGAATGTGTTTACTATCTTTGATAGAATCATAAAGAAATCATTTTAATGTAAAAGAGGTAAAAAGATGAAAAGAGTATTCGAATTAGAATTCGAAGGAAAGAAGTTTGTCGTTGAAGCAGGCGAAATGGCCAAGCAAGCCGATGGCGCCGTGCTCGTTAGATTGAATGAGACAGCTGTTCTTTCCACTGCCTGTTGTTCCGACTCGCCAAAAGAGGGAGATTTCTTCCCTTTAACTGTTGGCTATGAAGAAAAGCAATATGCTGTCGGAAAAATTCCTGGGTCGTTCTTAAGAAGAGAAGGCCGTGCTGGCGAACATGCCACCTTAACCGCTCGCTTAATTGACCGTCCCATCCGTCCGATGTTCTCGGAAGGATTCCGTAACGAAGTGCAAATCGTCAATACGGTTATGTCCGTTGACCAAGATTGCACCCCAGAAATGACCGCGATGTTAGGTTCATCCCTAGCTTTGGGTATTTCTGACATTCCATTTGATGGGCCAATCGCAGGTGTTTATGTCGGCCGTGTCGATGGTAAGTTCATCATCAATCCAACAATCGAAGAAAGAGAAAAGAGCGACATTAATCTCGCTGTTGCCGGTACCAAAGATGCCATTAATATGGTCGAAGCTGGTGCTGATCAAGTCAGCGAAGAAGATATGCTTGATGCCTTAATGTTCGGTCACGATGCGATTAAAAGCCTTTGTGCCTGGCAAGAAGAAATCATAAAAGAAATTGGCAAATCAAAACGCGAAATACAATTATTTCAACCTGAACCAGCCATCGTTGCTGATGTCACCGCGAGAACAAAAGAGCGTTTAGTTAAAGCGATTTCAATTTTTGATAAGTTAGAACGTCAAGACGCGATTCAAGCTATCGAAGATGAGATCCTTGAAGACTATGATACCCGCTCTTATCCTGATGAGAAAGCCCATAAAAAGACCTACTCGATGGTCAACAATATTCTCGAAAGCTTAGTGGCTGAAGAGGTCAGACGTTTAATTACTGAAGAGAAGATTCGTCCAGATGGACGTAAACTCGATGAAATCCGTCCTTTGGACGCTCAAATCGATATTCTTCCTCGTGTCCATGGATCTGCCCTGTTCGTTCGTGGGCAAACTCAAGTTCTCTCTGTCACCACTTTAGGTGCGAAGTCCGATGAGCAAATCATCGATAACTTAACCGAAGAGGAAACCCGCCACTGGATGCATCACTACAATTTCCCGCCTTACTCAGTTGGTGAAGTTGGTCGAATGGGCAGCCCAGGTCGCCGCGAAATCGGCCATGGTGCTCTCGGCGAAAGAGCTTTAAGCTATGTCATCCCAAATGAAATTGAATTCCCTTACACAATCCGAACTGTCGCTGAAGTTTTAGAATCTAATGGTTCTTCTTCTCAAGCCAGTATCTGTGCCTCCTGCATGTCCTTAATGGCCGCCGGTGTTCCCATCAAAGCGATGGTCAGCGGAATTGCCATGGGTTTAATTACTTCCGGTCCATTGGATGGCAAACATTCATATTCCATCTTGACTGATATTCAAGGTCTCGAGGATCACTTCGGTGATATGGACTTCAAAGTCGCTGGAACCGAAAAAGGTATCACCGCATTACAGATGGATATCAAAATCAAAGGAATCAACAAGGAAATCTTACGCGAAGCTCTGGCACAAGCGCATGATGCCCGTGCCAAGATTCGTGAAGTGATGGCAAAAGCCATTAGCGCTCCACGTCCTGATGTTGGCAAATATGCTCCAAAGATGGATACATTTATTATCGCTGAAGACAAGATTCGTGAAGTTATCGGAACAGGTGGTAAAGTCATTAATGAAATTATCGCCAAGTGCGACAATGTCAAAATCGACATCGAAGACAGTGGTCAAGTTACCATTTATCATATGGATCGCGACACTATTAATAAGGCGAAACAAATGATTCTCGATATCGTTAAAGAAGCCAAAGTTGGCGAAGAATACGAAGGTGAAGTCGTCCGTGTCGAAGATTATGGTGCCTTCGTCCACCTCTTTGGTAATGTTGATGGCTTATGCCACGTCTCCCGCTTAGGTTGGGGATTTGTCGAGAAAGCCAGCGATGTGGTCAAGATTGGCGATACTATCAAAGTTCAAGTTATTGAAATCGATGATAAAGGCAAAGTCAAAGTCTCTCATCGTGAATACCTCGATAAGCCAGACGGCTATGTCGATCGCCCCGAAAGGCCGAGAACCGAACATCAATCTCGCCCTGATCGTTCCTATAAGGGACCCCGCAAGTTTAAGAAATAAACGCCAACAAGATCCTGACTGATTATGTCTCTCGGGATCTTTTTATTTAGAAATAAGCATTTCCTCTTTAAATCAAGCAATTAGTATGTATACTAGTAATAGCAACAAAACATAGTCAATTACTTAGGAGGCATTTTTGAAGCGTGGATAATATTAAAATTAGCGCTCTCGGCGGACTCGATGAAAACGGCCGAGATTGTTACGTCATTGAAATAAATAATGATTTATTTGTCGTTGAGGCTGGAAGTTCCCTTCCGGATAAGACCATACCGGGAGTCGATTTCCTTTTGCCAAACGCTGAATACATCATTCAAAATAGAAACCGTTTAAAAGCATACATCATCACTCATGGTCACGATGAGAGCATGTCAGGTTTGAAATATTTCTATAATCGAGCCCCAGCTCCCGTCTACTGCACCGAGACCACTCGCAAATGCATGCTCGGGCAAGCTAACATCTTAAAAGTTAAGACCAACTTTGATTTTCACATCATCGAACCTTCGAGCGATGTCATTATCGCAGGTCACAAGATTCATTTCTTCCAGACTTGTCACAGCGTCGCCCAATCGATGGGTGTCGCCTTTGAAACCGACCGGGGTAACATCGTCTACACGAGTGACTTTATCGTCGATTATTCTTTAAATGAAAGCGGATATATTTTTGATCTACCCGCCTTAGGAAAAATCTCTGAAAAACCAACCCTTATTCTTCTCTCGCCAAGCAAAGGTGCCGGACATTCCGGCTACTGTGCTCCAAAGCATCGTATCGTTTACTTAATTGAGAAGTATTTTAAAGATAGCGAGCAGAGAATGTTCGTCTCTTGCTTCTGGCAGAATCTCTTCCGCATCAGAGGCATTCTCCTACTTTGTAGGAAATATCGCAAAAAAGTCTATTTCTACGATGATTACACGGCTCAAGTGATGAATTTCCTCGATGACAAAAGCAAGGAATTGCTCAATGGTGTTGAAGTCGTCAGCAAAGAAGATTTACTCCGCGTTAAAGGGCAAAATTTAGTTATCTTAATGCTCGGTCACGGAACTGATATTTACGAGAAAATCGCTAAGCTAGCCGCTCACTCAAACGAAGACAAACGAATTGTTTTAGGGCCTGATGATTTATTCATTTCAGCCGCTATCCCAAGCGAAACGCAAGAAGTGGTGGCCACTCGCTCTCTTGACAACTTGTATCGCACGGGATGCGACGTTGTTTTACTCAATAAGAAGGTCTTGCTCAAAATGCACGCCCACCAGGACGATTTAAAGGTCTTTTTATCGCTTTTAAAACCCAAGTTCTACTTGCCAGTCCGCGGTAGTTATGTCAAATTGATGAGTAATGCGAAATTAGCTCTCTCGATGGGTATCGGCTTAAACCACAGCAATGTTTTTATCCTCGATAATGGTATGCAGCTCATCTTTGATGAGTCACCACGTCCTCGCGTGATAAACAACGAACAAAATCAAATCAACGTCGCCCCCATCCTCGTCGATGGAACCGGCATTAGCAAAGTCGGTGCAGAAGTGATTGAAGAACGCCGCCAATTAGGATTTGATGGCGCCGTCGTTGTCGCCGCTACCGTGAGCATCAAAGAAAAGCGTATTGTCGCTGGACCAGACTGCCAGATGCGCGGCTTTGTTTACGTCAAAGAAGCTGAACCGCTCCTGAAATCCATTTCTGGCATCTATGTTGAAGAAGTAAACAACGCCTTAGCTGCTAACGGAGCCTTCGAAGCGAGCAAGGTTGAAGCCCTAATAAAAGAGAAAGCAAGACGCTTTATCCGCCGAGAAAATGGGCGGGAACCGATGATCTTGCCAATCATAATTGAAGTTTAGCAACAAAGCACTTCGGTGCTTTTTTTGTTCAAAAATCATAGACTATTACGCGAGTGCATTTATATAATGTATGTGTATGAGCAAAAATAAAGACCCGAAACCAGTATCGGCTCGTAAGTTAACATTCTTTGGCGGCGCTTTCCTTTGCTTGATATCTGTATCTATGATTATCAACATCGGCGAAATTAACCGCGCTTTGACGATTGGTTTTAATTTCTTGTTCGGTGTCAGCGCCTTCGTTATCTATATTTTTCTTTATGTTCTCGGCATTTCCTTCCTTTTCAAAGAAAAAGGCTTTAAATTGCGACCATCATTTGGTCTATTTGGCCTCTTAACTTTCTTTTTTGGAACTCTTCTTTTAACGACTCTCATTTTTAACAGCTCTTCTAATATCAGTTCTTCAACATTCCTCGACATGTTTAAGTACATGCAACACCAGGATGGCTCGAAAGGGTATTTTTATTACACAGAACTAAATCTCTTTACCCGGGTTAATTACATCATCGGAGGTGTCGAAGCGGAATACAATTTCGGTGGAGGAATTCTCGGCTACTGGCTCACTTCTCTCCTTGTTTCTTCAGTTAATGTCGCTTTTGCTTGGGTTGTCGCCTCTGTTTTAATTGTTCTCGGAATCCTTATCTTCTGTGTTCCTTATATTGAAAAAGCCCTTAAGAATAAAAAGCTCGCCAAGAAAAACAAAGAAGTAGAAGATAAAGAAATTGAAATCATCGATCCTCTTCCGAGCGATAAGATCACCAGTGGGGATGAGACAAATGCGACGATGATTCGCAAAGAAGATTATGATAATTCAGTCGACAATCTCTCCCAAATTAAAGCCGCAGGTCAATATGACTTTTCTTTAGAAAAGAAGTCATCGCGTCCTCAAGCGACAACAATTCGGCCCGTTTTCGGCACCCAAATCGCAAAAGATAATTCTCCTTTAAATGCCTACTATGCTCAAAGCGGAGTCTTCGTCAAAGCTCGATTCATCAATCAAGATATGGACGAGTCAGTCAACACTCCTGCCTTAGAAGAGAGTAAAACACCTGTAGAAAATAAAGAAATGACAGCAGAAGATTTGCTCCATACCGAGCAATTGACACTCGATTTTGAAAGCAAACTAGAACCAAATGCCGATTTAGCAAGAATCAAACCAACCTTTGTCGAACGCAAAGTGGTGAATAAATCCGGACCAGCACCAATTTCTACTGAGACCGCCGAAGCGCTTCAGCCCGCGGTTAATAAACCAATTAAGTGGATTGCTCCTTCTCCAGAATTGCTTGATACACTTGAAGTTACCGAAGCGATTGAAACTAATAAGAAGGTGGCTGAAGAGCGAAAAATAATTCTCGACCAAGTTCTCGCTGATTTCAATATCGGAGCGAGCGTTATCGATTACACAATCGGACCAGCCGTTACCCGCTTTAACATCCGTTATGACAGCAACGTCTCATCCCGATCAATTAATATTCTTGTCGATGATTTGTCTAGACGTCTCGGTGGTGTACCCGCCCGTTTTGAACCAGTTGTCGAAGGCCAGATTTATTCTGGCTTAGAAATTCCAAACGCGACCATCACTTCCGTCGGATTCAAAGAAGTCTATGAGAAACTGCCTGATTCGAAGAAACACCCTCTCTCCGTTGCCTTTGGCAAAAACATCTCTGGCGAGGTCATCTGCGCCGACTTTAATGAATTCCCTCACTTATTAGTGGCCGGAACTTCTGGCAGTGGTAAATCGATTTTCATCCATTCTTTAATCACAACCCTAGTCATGCGTAATTCACCGGATGCTCTTCGCATGGCAATTATCGATCCCAAGCGCGTCGAGATGGTTCGTTATCGCGATATGCCGCACCTCTTATGCCCGATCGTCAGCGATTCGAGCCAAGCCGCTTTGTTCTTGAACAAGTTGGTTGAAGAGATGAATGAACGATACATCATGTTTGAAGAAGCCGGAGGATGCACCTCCGTCCCTGAATATAACGAATATGCGGAAGAAAACAACAAACCAAAACTTCCTTATATCGTTGTCATTATCGATGAATTTGGCGATTTAGTCACCACCCATAAAGAGACCAATCAACCGATCTTGTTACTCGGCCAAAAGGCTCGTGCCTGTGGCATCCACTTATTGATTTCCACCCAGAGTCCGACAACTAACATTATTACTGGATCTATCAAAAGCAACTTAGCCACTCATGTCGCTTTAGCGACTTCTAACGTTACCCAATCGATTACCATTTTAGGCGAAGGGGGAGCGGAGAAGCTCCTAGGTAAAGGCGATATGCTCGTCCAATCACCTTTGGTGAGCCGGGTCGGTTTAGTCCGCCTCCAATCCTGTTTCATTCAAAGAAAAGAAATCGTTCGCGTTGTCGGATATCTCAAAGAGCATTACCCAACGAACTATAGTGAGCGCTTCCTCAATCTCGAAGAAGAAGCCGCCCGAGCTGGTCAAGCCGCGGTCGCTAACGGAACAGTCGCTGCTTCCTTAGATCCTGCCGAAGAGGCTAAATATCAAGGCATTAAAGAGTGGGTGATGGGTCAAGAATATATGTCGATGTCCCGCATCCAGGGCGAATGCGCAGTGGGATTCAATCGCGCTCGTCGCTTTTTTACTCGCTTGCAACAAGAAGGTGTTGTTTCGACTGATGTCGAAGCTAACCGCGGGTGCCGCGTTTTACTCCATGACACCAACGATGGCAACCTCAGCTTTCCAACCAGCAAAGATTACACATCAATAGATTAAAACTAACTAACCATGAATTATTTTCTTAAAGCTCAACTAATTTCACTACGTCGAATTACTTTATTATTCTTCAGTCAAAACATCCTTCCTAACGACACGAATTTTTATCTATATGTCGATGGGAAGAGAAAAGAAATTCTGAGAGTGATTCGTCACACCTCTAATCTCAATATTAATTTTTACGAATTGGAGATGAGCATCGATTACCCCTTTGGGCACCGCTGCTTCATCTATATTCCCAACTATCCGCTTCAGCTTATCGATAACTCCCGTGCTTTTGATTTTCTCGAAGCTGAGGAGTTGTTTTCTTGCCCAGATCAGTTCTTAGGTAACTTATATACCCCGCATCAGACTACTTTTCGAGTATGGGCCCCTTTATCTACTCGCGTTTATTTACGAGTGTCGCAGGGGATGGGAAAATTTGAATCCTACCCGATGAATAGAATTGAAAAAGGTATCTACGAGATAATTCTTGATGGTGATTATGAAAACGCTAGCTACTACTACCTCGTCGAGAATAATGGAACCTTTCGGCAAGCGCGCGATCCCTTCGCTCGAGCGACAACTATGAATAGCCTTTATTCGGCTGTCGTCGACATCAATAAAATAAAAGTCATCGAAAATCATCGACCCAAAACGCAAATTAATAGCCTTCTCGACTGCGTGATTTACGAAGTGAATGTCCGCGATTTTACCGAAGGTAAGCACACAGATATCGTCAATAAGGGAAAATACTTAGGGTTTGTTGAAAAGGGTCGCAAAACAAGCAAAAACCACCCAGCTGGACTCGATTACCTGAAATACTTAGGTGTTACTCATGTCCAATTACTTCCTATTCTCGATTTTGACGGAGTGGATGATGTTCGGACCAATCTCAGTTATAACTGGGGCTATGACCCGATTAGTTTCTTTGCTTTAGAAGGATCTTATTCAACGGCACCAGAAAAGCCATATGTCCGAATGGAAGAATTCAAGACGATGGTGAACGAACTTCACAAGAATGACATTCGTGTCGTCATTGATGTCGTCTATAACCACGTCTATGAATACTTTGATAGCGATCTAGAAAAGATGGCTCCTGGATACTTTTTTAGAACCAAGAAAAATGGAACGTTATATAACTCCTCTGGATGCGGTAACGATTTTGCTAGTGAGAAGCCAATGGCTCGCAAGATCATCATTGAAAGTGCCAAGAACCTCGTTGAATTATACGATATCGATGGTTTTCGCTTCGATTTGATGGGATTACTTGATATCACAACTCTTAAACTCCTAAGAGAAGAAACCCTCAAATTGAAAAGCGACCTCGTCTTTTATGGCGAAGGCTGGAATATGGATAGTTCTCTTTTAAAGGAAGATCGTGCCAGCTCGGAAAACGCGGCTTTGCTGCCAGAATTCGGTTTTTTTAACGATATGTTCCGCGATATTGTCAAAGGTTCTACCTTCCCTGATAAACTATCCGAAAAAGGATATATCAACGGCGACATCAGCTACCGATTTGGAGCTAATTTTGTATTTCATGCCTCGGTTATTAACCATTCCTACAATCCGAAGTTTGTTTACGCTCATCAGTCCATTAACTACGTAGAATGTCACGATAACAACACTCTCTTTGACAAGCTGAGTGTCTCAAATGTCGAGGAAGAGGACAACACATTGCTGAAGCGCATCAAACTCGCCAATGCGATGAATGTTTTGTCTTTTGGGGTTCCTTTCATCCACATGGGTCAAGAAGTCGGCCTGAGCAAGTATGGATTTGATAACACCTATAATCGTTTAAATGTCAACATGATGAACTGGGAACAGGTTGATGACAAATTTGACATGGTTTCTTATCTTAAGATGATCATCGATTTACGCAAAACCGCTCTTCCCCATCTTAAACTTGATTCTCAGGAAGATATCGCAAAAATTTTCGAAACCATCCACTGCGATAATGGGCTGCTCGTGTTCTACTCCGATAAAAAAGAGTATCTCAAAGATTATCAAAAACTTTTAATTATCGTTAATGCGACAAACTCCAACTTAAACTTTGATACGGATGATTACTTTACCCATATGCCGGTTCCTCTCCCTGAAGAGATGCGCACCAAAAATATTCTTGTTCCTCCAATCTCTTTTGATATCTACTACATTAAATAGTATTGCGACTTTACTTGATGTGGTCTAACTATAATGGTTACCGGTTAGGTATAGTTTATGATTAGCAGCATCGTTATTACCGGTTACACAAATGAGATTATCCAGAAAAAATTTCGCCTGATTAAGACAACTTCTCAAGATGCCTTTCATCCTGATGAAGAAATGATTTCACTCATTCCGGTTCTCTATTGGACTAGAGACGCGAAAAACCCATTGATCTCGATAAGAAAAGGTTCTTATATCGTCATTCGCGGCCACTTGGAGTTCGATAAAGAAATGGGTCTTTATATCCTCGCTGAAACCATCCAATCTTCAAAATAGAAAATCAAAACGAAAAAGAATATAATATTTCCATGCGACATTATATTAAGACCATTGCCAAAAACGGGCTCCCCATTTTATGGGCTTATTTCGCTTGGATGAAACGATATGGTAAACATCCTGATCGTTATCCGCTTGAATTAAGGTACCGCAAACTGCGTAAATTAGTCCGTTCTGTCATCCTTGACTTGAATGTTGAATTCCATGTCGAAGGATTGGAAAACATCCCTGACGAGCCCTATTATCTCGTCTCGAATCATATTTCTTTCCTCGATCCTCTCACCTATATGTGCGTTTTAGAGAAACCAATCAGCTTTGTCGCCAAGAAAGAAAGCGAGAAGATGCCTTTTGTTGGATTATGTGTCAAGATACTCAACGGTTTATTTATAAACCGAGAGGACATCAAAGAGTCACTTAAAACGATGATGACTTTGGCTGAAAATCTAACGAAGAAAACCTGTAACTGGTCAATCTTCCCGGAAGGGACGAGAAATTCCGATCACATGTCTCTCTGTTCTGAATTCCATCACGGAAGTTTTCGGGGTGCGGCGAGAACTAATACTCCCATATTGCCAGTTGCCATTCACGGTACGAACCGCGTCTTAAAAACCAAACCTGAATATAAAAAATTCCCCGTCTTTATCAAGTTCCTTCCTCCCGTAATGCCGGAAGTCTATGACAACATGAACACGAAGGATATTGCTAAGATGGTCCAAAACTCGATTCAAAAAGCTATCTCCTTTGATTTGCGAATTAAAGATCATCAATATATGAGCAGTCACTATAAGAAAAAATACCGCTTCAACAGTGCTGATTAAGCGATGTTCTTTCTTTTGAGATATTTCGGATAACGATTCTTGATGATTTTACCATCGCTTTTAGCGATGTCGATATTAATGCCTTGATATTTTAACATCACAAATCCAGATTGGTGTTCCCGCTTTAAATAATTCCCTTTGAGATATTCAAGGCAATCACTTTCATCGATTTCAAGTGTGGGTGAAAAAGAATTCATAAACCGCGCGTAGTGGATATCGTATTTAATAACGTTCCCGCTTACTTCGCCAATTTTTACTCCATTACGAATGATTGATAATCCCTTGGTGGGAAATAATTTACTAAGGCCAAACAACGTCGAACCATAGTTAACAACAAACTGAAACCCCTCAATAGTGCGATTAGATAACTTAATGTCAGGCTCCCGCATCCTCACAAAAGGACGAAGGGGCTTTTTAATATGGCAAATATAGTGGCCTTCACCTGGGAAATGATGAGGGAATAAATGTACCCCAATTGTATTTTCTGTAGTATAAAATAGTTCGCATTTTTTTATTGGTGATAATTCAGCGTCAGTGTTCGCAAGCAAGTATTTAATAACTTCTTCATCTTCTTCGTAGGAAAAGGAACAGGTGGAATACGATAACAATCCTCCGGGTTTTAACATCTGATAGGCGATAAGAATAAGTTGTTTTTGTATTTCCTGACACTTTAAAACTTTCTCATATGTCCAGTCGAGTTTGACGAGATCGTTCTTGCGAAACATTCCGCTTCCAGAACATGGCGCATCGAGGACGATTTTATCGAATGTATCGATATAATTCCGATAAATCAGCGAAAAATCATTTGATGTAATCATGATATTTCCCAAGCCGAGTCTCTCGACGTTTTCGAGAATCTTTCCCGCTCGAGAACGCGATATATCATTTGAAATAATTAATCCTCGATTATTCATTAGATAGGAAGTTTGAACTGACTTACCGCCTGGAGCGGCGCATAAATCTAGGACAGTATCGAATTCGGAGAAATCCATTAAAGATGCGACAACCATCGCTGAAGGTTCCTGCAAATAAAACGCTCCTAATTCGTGTTCAACACTCTTTCCTAAGTCATATTCTTTTTTATCATATAGAAATCCGTTTTTGACAAGTGGATGTGGGGTAACATGAGGGTAGCGGAGTAAAAAATTTCTTGTGCTCATCTTTTTTGGGTTGAGCAACACCGCGTGTTTTGGCTCATCATCAAAAGAAGTCATCAGCGCGTCAAGTTCTTGTTCGGGTAGATATTTTTTTAGATGATTTCTAAAATCCATACGTTTATTGTACAATAAAAGACAAGCAAAAAGTATTCTTAATACATGCTGCTGTGATAAGATATAAAAGAGGTATTTTTTTATGAGAATGGTTGACTTAATTGTTAAAAAACGTGATGGTCATGAATTAACTGACGAAGAAATTCGTTTTTGGATTAATGGCTATGTAAAAGGAGAAATTCCTGATTACCAAAGCAGCGCAATGCAAATGGCGATTCTTTTTCGTGGAATGAGCCACCGCGAAGTTTCGACATTAACCGATTGCATGGAGCATTCTGGTGAAGTGTTAGATTTATCGATGCTCAGAGGTATTAAGGTTGATAAACATAGTACTGGTGGTGTCGGCGACAAGACCACTCTTGTCCTCGGACCGATGGTGGCTGCTTGCGGAGCGACAATAGCAAAGCTAAGTGGTCGCGGATTAGGTCACACTGGCGGCACTTTAGACAAACTAGAATCTATCCCAGGATTATCAATCGCTATTTCCGGTCAAAGATTTGTTGATCAAGTCAATAACATTGGTATCGCTGTTGCAGGACAAACCGCTTCATTAGTTCCCGCTGATAAGAAAATGTATGCTCTTCGCGATGTAACTGGAACTGTTGAATCGATTCCCCTCATTGCCGCGAGTGTTATGAGCAAAAAGCTTGCTAGTGGATCTGATGCCATCTTGTTAGATGTCACCGTCGGAGAAGGTGCTTTCATGAAAAACATGGATGACGCTCGTGAATTAGCCAATATCATGGTCCAAATCGGAAACCGTTTGGGTCGTGACACACGCGCTGTGCTTAGCGATATGAGTGAACCTCTAGGTTTAGCGGTTGGCAACTCCCTAGAAGTAAAGGAAGCCATTGATGCTCTCCACGGTCACGGACCAAAAGATTTAATGGAATTATGCTTCACCGCTGGCGCGATTATGCTCGTGCAAGCCAAGTGTGCAAAAACAAAAGAAGAAGCTCGCAAAAAATTAGAAGAAGTTATCGCTAATGGCGAAGCTTTCAATAAATTTGTTCAAATGGTCGAAGCTCAAGGTGGAGATGTCAGTTATATCCTACACCCTGAAAAATTCGAAGTGAGCAAAAACGCCATCGAAATCCGAGCGGAAGAAGATGCTTATATCAAAGCTATTGACGCTTTAGAAATCGGTGAAAGTTCAATGAGATTAGGTGGTGGACGCGCCACTTTAGAAGATGTTATCGATATGTCAGCTGGCATTGTCTTAGCAAAGAAGGTGGGAGACTTCGTCAAGAAAGGCGACTTGCTATGCACTGTTTACACCAACAAAGACAAAGCGGCTTATCTCCCTGTCTTAGAAGATATCAAGCATGCTTATGTCTTCAGCAAGGAGCATGTCGAACACGTCACCGTCATTAAAGAAACTATTGAAATGTAATATGCAGAAGCCTCTTGCAGATTTATTACGTCCTAATAATCTCGACGAAATGGTCGGTCAAACTGACCTCTTAAAAAAGGACAGTGTCTTTCGTCGTGTCATCGAGGCTAACCATATTCCCAACATGATTTTCTATGGTCCTCCCGGAACTGGAAAAACAACCATGGCTAACATCATTGCCAAGAAGAGCAACTTGTCTCTTTATCGCTTGAATGGGACTACTGCATCAACCGAAGATATTAAGAAAATCATCTCTGACATCAATAGCGTGTTTACAGCGGATGGTATTCTCCTTTATCTCGACGAAATTCAGTACCTAAACAAGAAGCAACAACAATCTCTTCTCGAATTCGTTGAATCGGGTGATATTACTCTGATTGCTTCGACAACCGAGAATCCATACTTTTATATTTATCCAGCTTTACTATCCCGTTGCACAGTCTTTGAATTCAAAGCTATTCCTTCAAGCGAAATCGCCCATGGATTAAAAAGGGCCATCGAAACTTTACACCTCGAAATTGAAGAAGATGCACTTCAACTAATAGCCGATTATTCTAATGGCGATATGCGCAAAGCATTAAATAATCTCGACTTCCTAGAACGCTCTTTAACTGAGAAAAATCGCCTAATAACTAAGCAAATAGTCACTAATTTCATCGATAAAGGAAATATTTCCTATGATCGTGGTGAAGACAAACACTATGATAACTTGTCCGCGCTGATGAAATCTTTAAGAGGCAGCGACCCAGACGCTAGTTTGTTCTACCTTGCTAAATTATTGGAAGGGGGAGACTTAATTGCGGCTTGTCGGAGACTTCTCTGTTCAGCTAGCGAGGATGTTGGATTAGCTTATCCCCAGATCATTCCAATCGTCAAGGCGGCAGTCGATACTGCTCTGCAACTCGGGATGCCAGAAGCTCGGTTGCCATTGAGCAATGCCGCTATCTTAATTGCGACGGCTCCTAAGAGTAACTCGGCGTTAGCGATTGATTTAGCGATTAGCGACATCCACAAAGGCAAGGGAATTTCTGTTCCCCGCTCTTTGCAAAACACTCATTTCGATGGAGAAGAAGCGACTCGAAAAGGTCAGAATTATCTCTATCCTCATTCATATGGACATCACTGGGTAAACCAACAATATCTACCTGATGATATTAAAGAATCAAAGTACTATATCTATGGCGATAATAAATACGAACAAGCTCTTAAAGCTTATTGGGAAAAAATCAAAAAATAATCATGAAGGTCATTTTAACTACTGTCAGTGAAGCATCTGTATCAATCCAAGGAAAAACCGTCGGAAAAATCGGGCGTGGTTTTCTTTTGCTCGTTGGTTTTACCGATGGCGATAATCGCGAAGTCGTTGAAAAGATGGTTGATAAAATCCTCGGTTTACGGGTATTCCCCGATGAACATGGTTTAATCAATATTTCGCTTCAAGACGTCAATGGATCAATTCTTTCAATTAGTCAATTCACCCTTTACGGAAACGCAAATAAAGGAAGACGGCCATCATTTATTGATGCCCTTCGCCCGAATGAAGCGGAACCTCTTTATCTTTATTTCAACCAACTGCTCGAAGAAAAGCACGGAAAAGTAGCTTCTGGAATTTTTGGAGCTGACATGCAGGTCTATTCGGTGAACGACGGACCATTTACCCTACTACTTGATAGTAAGGAGATGTTCGCATGAAAGTCTTAATTGGTCTTTCCGGTGGCGTTGATAGCGCGGTCGCAGCCTATTTATTACAGAAACAAGGATATGAAGTCACGGCTTGTTTTATGCGTAACTGGGATGCTCTCGCTAATAACGATCAACTTGGCAATCCAACCCTCAATGACCCGCAGTGTCCGCAAGAAAAAGACTACGATGATGCCGTTAAAGTCGCGGAAAAGCTCGGTATTGAATTACTGCGCATTGACTTTGTTAAGCAGTACTGGGATGACGTTTTCACATACTTGCTCAAAGAATATCAGGCTGGCAGAACTCCTAATCCCGATATTTTTTGCAACAAATACATAAAATTTGGACCTTTCTTAGATTTTGCTAAAGAAAAAGGTTTTGATCTTATCGCTATGGGCCATTACGCCAAGCGAATTGATCGAGATGGAAAAGCGTACATGCTCAAATCTTTTGATCGAAATAAAGACCAGACCTATTTCTTGAGCCAAATAAGCCAATATCAATTATCTTCTTGTCTTTTCCCTTTAGGTGATATCGATAAAACCGAGGTTCGTCGCATCGCCCGTGAACTTGGGCTTGAATCCGTGATGGATAAAAAAGACAGCACTGGCATCTGTTTCATCGGAGAAAGGCATTTCCGCGATTTCTTGATGAATTATTTGCCTGCTCAAAAGGGCAAAATAATCGATATTGTTACCAAACGAGTGCTCGGTGACCATGTCGGAGCGATGTATTACACTCTAGGACAGAGAAAAGGTTTGGGCATCGGAGGAATATCTGGAGAAGAAGCCAAAGGCTGGTTTGTCGTCAATAAAGACATCAAAAAGAATATTCTCTATGTTGCTTCCGGCGAAGAGAGTGAATACTTATACAGCGATTCATGCACGGTGACGAATCTCAATTTCATCACTGCTAAACCTGTGGAAGGAAAACGCCTTTCAGCGAAATTCCGTTATCGCCAAGCCGACCAGAGTGTCACTATTCATTACATCGATGAAAACAAGATTGAACTTATCTTTGATAAACCTTATAAAGCCGTCACACCTGGCCAAGCGGCGGTGTTATATGACGGAGATGTTTGCCTCGGTGGTGGCTTAATTGAGCACATTTACCGCCATCATAAGCAAATAGATATCTAGTTTTTATCATCTTTATGTGATAAATTAACTGGTAGCAGGAAAAGAAATCGATCGCGACTTCTCATAGAGAGTACCGAAAGCTGGAAAAGGTATAGAAGTAGATAGATGGGCCACTTCCGAAGATGCGGGTAATGCCGCCGGTTCTACTGCCGAAATAGTAAAATTAAGTGCAATACGCAATAGCGTGTGAATAAGGATGGTACCGCGGTTAACATCGTTCCTTAAGGAACGTTTTCTTATCTATGGAGGAAAATGTATGAAAAAACTCTCAGCAGATCAAATTCGTCAGATGTGGTTAGACTTTTTTAAGAGTAAAGGCCACCATATCGAACCCGGCAGTTCGTTAATTCCGATTAATGATCCAACTTTGCTATGGATTAATGCCGGTGTCGCCGCTTTAAAGAAATACTTTGACGGCAGTGAGATTCCTCCAAGTAGAAGAATTAGTAATGCCCAAAAATCTATCCGTACGAATGATATTGAACATGTCGGGCACACTGCTCGGCACCACACATTCTTTGAAATGCTTGGCAATTTCTCCATCGGTGATTACTTCCGTAAGGAAGCTATTGCTTTTGCGAGTGAACTCCTCTTTGATGAAAAATGGTATGGCATTTCAAGAGAAAAACTATACATTACTTATCATCCCGATGATTTAGAAACCAAAAGGGAGTGGATGAGCCACGGAGTGAGTGAAGACCACTTAATACCCATGATGAACAACTTCTGGGAAATTGGAGCCGGTCCTTGTGGCCCAGACACTGAGATATTCTTTGATCGCGGTGAGAAATACGATCCTATGGGATCAGGTATTGAATTATTAAAGAAAGATATCGAAAACGACCGTTATGTCGAAATTTGGAATATCGTCTTTTCTCAGTTCAACTCTGAACCCGGGAAACTGAGAAGTGAATATAAAGAACTTCCCAGCAAAAACATCGATACTGGGGCCGGTCTAGAAAGATTTGCCTGCATTTTTCAAGGCACTGATACTAACTTTGAAACTGACTTATTTTGGCCGATTATTCAAAAGACTGAAAAGCTCTCTAATCAAAAATATGAAGACAATAAATTAGCCTTCCGCGTTATCGCCGACCACATCCGAACCATTACTTTTGCTTTAGCGGATGGTGAGATGTTCTCTAACGAAGGTCGCGGTTACGTTTTAAGAAGGCTACTTCGTAGGGCGGAGCGTTACGGTCGTGTTCTCGGCATCAATCACCCGTTCTTATTTGAACTTGTCGATGTTGTCCGCGAAATCATGAAGAATTATTATCCATACCTCGCAAACAAAGAAGAGCTCATCATTAAAATGATTAAGGGCGAAGAAGAAAAATTCTTAAAGACCTTGGCAAATGGTGAAAGCCTCTTATTAAAAAATATCGAAGGTGTGAAGTTATTAGCGGCGGAAGATATGTTCCGCTTATACGATACATTTGGTTTTCCCAAAGAATTAACAATTGAAATCTGTCACGAACACGGTGTTGAAGTCGACTTAGATGGCTTCAATAAACTGATGGAGGCGCAAAAAGAAAGAGCCCGTCAAGCTCGTGGAGAATTACAGTCAATGAATCGCCAATCGGTCGATTTAATGAATTGCACCTTAGCATCTAGTTTCAATTACGGATTCGAACCTATTCAGGCAAAAGTCATCGCTTTATTTGCCGATGGAGTCAAAGTTGATTCCATCACTGATGAAGGGGATGTCATGCTTGATCAAACTATTTTCTATGCCGAAAGCGGTGGCCAGATAAGCGACGCCGGAACACTTGAAAGTTCATCTGTTGCCTTGAAGGTAGTTGGTGTCAATAAAGCTCCTAACAAGCAGCATTTGCATCATGTCGAAGTGATGTTTGGCGAGGTTAAAGTCGGTGATGTTGTCACTGCGAAAGTCAATCAAGAGAGACGTCTGAAGATTATGCGAAATCACTCTTCCGTCCACCTCTTACAAAAAGCGTTGGAGGAAGTGCTCGGCGATCATGTCTCTCAGCATGGCTCCTATGTCTGTGATGAATATTCTCGTTTTGATTTCAACCATTTTGAAAAGATGACAGCTGAACAACTTAATGAAGTTGAAAAGAAAGTCAATAAATGGATTAGTCAGGCTCTTCCAAATGACACCCGTGTCTTGCCTGTTGAAGAAGCCAAAAAGCTCGGCGCGAAAGCCTTGTTTAATGATAAGTATGGTGATGTCGTCCGAGTTGTCTGCTTTGGAGATATTAGCAAAGAGTTTTGTGGCGGTACGCATGTCAAAAACACGGAAGATATTGGCGTTTTTGCTATTGAATTTGAAGAATCTATCGCAGCTGGTATTCGTCGTATTCAAGCGAGAACATCAGCTGGGGCTTACGAATTAATGAAACGTCGGGAGGCGATTTTGCATCACATTATGAAGGAAGTCAATGTTACTTCCATGAATGATATCCCCAGCCGCTTAGCCAGCACGAAAAACGAACTCGAAGCCACCAAGAAAGCATTAGTCACACTCGAAGATCGCTTCGCCCAAGCGACCGCGAATAATATTCAAAACGAATTTGACAATAAAGGCGATCTCTCGATTTTAGTCAAGTCTATGAAAGCGAGCAAACGCTCTGATTTAATCGCCCTTGTTGATCGTCTGAAACAAACAAAAGATAACTACATTATTATCCTTATCGGTCAGGATGGTGAAACTATTTCAGTTGTTGTTGCCTGCTCAGCAAAGGCCATTAAAGAAGGTTATAAAGCCGGAGCATTAGTCCGCGAAGTTTCTAAACTCTTAGATGGCAGTGGTGGCGGGCGAGATGAACTAGCTAGCGGAGCCGGAAAATCCCTCGAGAAGATTCCCGAAGTCATCGTTTTAACCAAGGAAATGTTTAAGTAAATGAAAAAAGTATTAGGACTCGATTTAGGAACTCAAACTTTAGGCATTGCGAAAACCGATGCACTAGGTTTTGTTCATGGAGTTGAAACCTTCCGTTTCCCGAAGAATCAATATATCGTCGCTCGGAAACATGTCCTTGATCTCCTCGAAGAATTAGATATCACTGAGATTGTTCTTGGCCTCCCTCTTCACTTGAGCGGGGAAATGAGCGAAATGGCTAATAATGTTACGCGTTTTCGGGATGACCTTCTAGCAGCTAATCCTCATCTAGAAATTAATCTTGTTGATGAACGATTATCGAGTGTCAGTGCGAACACGACGATTAGCCAAAGAGGGATGAATCATGACCAAAGAAAACAAAACGTCGATAAAATCGCCGCATGTGTTATTTTAGATACGTATATAAGAACTAAGGAATTTAAAAATGGAAAATAAGAAACTTGATAACCAAATCATCGTCACTGATAGCGAAGGGCATGAACACGTGATGGAAATTCTCTTCACTTACGAACATCCTGAGCGCAAGACTTCGTATGTTTTCTTCTTCGATCCCATTGCTCCAGAAGAAATTATCGCTATGCGATATAACCAAGCTGGAGAACTAGAAGAAATCGACGATGACGAGGAATATGCGGAAGTCGAAGAAGTCTTCAATGCTTTTCAACAAGACCCTACCATCAACGAAGCATAAGATAAAAATAAAACGAGGAACAATCCTCGTTTTTTATATTAAGTAGAAGGCAATGATACCGAGCAGAGCGCTGATCCCGAGTATGATTATAGGGTGAGGGCTTTTCTTTTTAATTTTTCGATAAGCAAGGTAGAAAGTGAACAGCATCACAAAGATGGTTAGCGATGGGCGATAGGTGGAAACCAGCGAATAGTAATATGGCGAGGTTGAATAAATAACTAATTTTAACAAGAACACAATCGCTGTTCCGGAGATAAGGCCTAAAACAATTGGTCTAACTCCCGAGAGAGCCCCTCTGACGAAACGGTTCTTCATGAAGCGACTAATTACAACAGCGATAATTAAGATAATGATAAACGATGGTAATACAACGCCGAGAGTTGCGCACATCGCCCCGAAGACTCCCCCCATTTGAGAACCGACAAAGGTTGCAATATTAATCGCGAATGGTCCGGGAGTTGACTCGCTAATCGCGACAAAGTCAGTGAGATTTGCATATTCAATCCATCCACGAGCAACCACTTGCTCCTGAATTAAAGGAATCATGCCGTAGCCACCACCAAAGGTGAATAATCCGATTAAGAAGAAAACATAGAACAATTCAAAGAAAATCATTCTTTCTGTCCTCCTTTATTTAATGCAGTGGCGATAATTCCAATGACCATTCCAAGGAGAATGAGAATTATGGATAGCGAAAACTTGAAGCTACCAATTCCAAAGCTGAAATTAAAGAAAAAGGACGCCGCGGTTAATCCAATGGTCAAAACAAATAAGGCTATTGTCATAGGAGTAAACTTGAGAACTCTCTTTAGCTTAATAACTGCGTCGATGAGTAAAATGATCACACCGGCCCGAATGCCCAAGAAGGCGGCTTGAATGATGGTCCACGATAAAAATGTCTGATAGAAGAAAGAAATAAGAAGAATAATGATAAAAGAAGGAAAGATTAATCCTAAAGTCGCAAATAAACTACCCCAGAAACCCGCCACACGATAGCCAACAAAGGTCGCCGTGTTGACCGAAATCGGACCAGGGGTTGATTCGCTGATGGAAAAAATATCCATCATTTCACTTTGATTGATCCAGCGATTCTTCTCGACAACTTCTCTTTCGATGATTGAAATCATCGCATAGCCACCGCCAAATGTTAAAGCACCGATTTTCATGAAGGTGAGAAATAGGTTGAAAATGGTGGCAAAAGTGTTCTTTTTCCGCATGTCTTATATTATATATAAATACCCTGTGTAAATAAACTATGGAAATTGCACGCTTCAATTGCTATAATAACGCATGCTTATTTAATTAATAAATAAATTAAGAGGAAAACAAAATGACTGAAAGATTAAAAATAACAAAAGTCGGATATCAAAAACTACAAGAAGAACTTCGCACTTTAATTGATGTTACTCGCGATGAAGTGAAAGCCCAATTGGCGGAAGCCCGTGCTCAAGGCGACTTAAGCGAAAACGCTGACTACGATGCCGCGAGAAATAAACAAGCGGAAGTCGAAGCAAGAATCAAACAAATCGAAGACATCTTGGAGACCGCTGAAATCATCGAAGAATCCAAGGTTACTAATCGTGTTGCCCTTGGTTCAACCGTGACCATCAAGCTCTTAGCCACTGGCGAAGAACAACGCTACAAGATTCTCGGCACCATCGAAAGTGATCCTTTCCAAGGCATCATCTCCAACATTTGCCCTCTTGGCGAAGCCATCGTTGGTAAATCAGTTGGTGATCAAGTCGAAGTCAAGGGTCTAAAACCATACAAAGTTGAAATCGTCAAAATCGAAACTGGCGAAAACGGCAATGGCAACCGCAAAGACTCCAAATAAGTATTTTTCCAACAATCAAACAAGATAAAGCCTCCTATTATTTAGGAGGTTTTTATTTATGGTAAAAATCATAATTGGCGTTCTGATTGTCGCTTTTGTGGTAATCGGAAGTTTCCTTTCTCTCGACCCGCGAGTCGCTCAAAATAGCAACTCAGATATATCGGAGGTCGACGATACCCATTCCTTTACTATCGAGGGGGAAATAAGCAAAGAAGGGACATATAAGGTTGTCGGAACAGTCACTATGTCTGATCTAATCGAAGCGGCAGGGGGAGTAACAAGTAATGCGGATGAGCTCGGTTATTTTGATGATGTAGAACTCGAAGAAGGCAATACTTACTATATCCCTCCCAAATACGATGTCACCGATGTATGCAGTAATAAACCAATTGTCAAAGTTAACATTAACGAAAATTATGCCGAAGACTTGACGGAAATCAATGGAATCACCAGCGCGATATCTAATTCAATTGTTACCTATCGGTCCGAGAATGGTTCTTTTGAGACAATCGAGGAGTTAATGGAAGTCTACGGTATCGGTAACGCGACATATCGAAAAATTAGAAATTACGTGACATTGAAGTAGTGGTTTTACTCCTCTTTTTTCTCGCTTTCTGGCTCGGCCTATCATTTCGCTATGATTTGCTAATCTTTGCCTTTCTAATCGCTGGGATACTGACGTTTATCTATTTTCGCCATGGGAGAAAAGTTTTTCTTATCGGAACAATAATCGCTCTATTGGGAATCGGTTATAGTTATATAGATATTAGTCATGAGACAGAGCAGTTTACTGGAATTGTCTATGAATCTAGGGATAATTATTTTTTGATTAATTCTCGCGGAGAAAGGTTATATTGTTACGAGAAGAATAATCCCTATGAGATAGGCGATTTCCTATCAATCAAAGGCAACAAAAAAGAGCTTGATTTCTCAAGTATTGAGTCAGGTTTTGATTTCACTAGTTATCTCTACCATCGCGGAGTCCGAAGTCAGTTGTTTAGTTCTCATATAACGGTTAGATTTTCTAATCCGATTAGGGTGAATGCTTATCGAAACTGGTTTCTATCTCATTTTAATGATTCGACAAAAGGTATCATTAATTCAGTATTATTTTCAATACAAGATGATTCATTTGCTATTAGAGAAATCAGCGATCTGCATTTATATAACTATATCTCAGCAAGCGGACTTTATCTTCAAGCTTTTCTATCTTTTATATCTTTTCTACTCTGTTTTAAGATGCGCGAAAAATGGGCGAAATTTATTCCCCTTTGTTTACTCGTGTTTTATAGTATCTTTACTTTTCCGCGTTTTACCGTCATTCGTGTCCTAGCCTTTGGATTCGCAAGGTGGGTTAATCAATATGCAGCAAAAAAACGCTTATCCAATCATAGTGTGATAGGTTTACTTGGTCTCGTCTTTTTAGTCCTTAACCCTTATCTTGCCTATCAGGATAGTTTTATTCTTGGGTTCACCATTCCTATCTTTTATTCGTTCGTTAATAAGATTACTAATCAATATCGAAAATACACCCGAAAAGCGATGGAGATCGGCGCGTTGGCAATCTTCTTTTTACCTTTTGGATTGAAGTATTATCACGGCTTATCGATTCTCAGTCCTTTAATTCAAATTATCTTGTCCCCGCTTTTCTTGGTTTTTGGAATATCATCCATGTTGTCGTTTTATGGAATTCCTATCTTTCCAATAATCAATTTTCTCGCTCGGTTAATAGTTTATGTATCATACCCATTACGCTACTTGAAATGGGAGCTATTTGCTGATCAAATGGCTACCTGGTTTATCGTGACTTTTTATTCAGTATATTGTCTATTCCTTTATTATCTATCAATCGGTTTTCGCACATTCTATAAACCTTTGTCATTCATCACCCTTGGACTCCTTATTATCAATTTTCTTCCTCTTCAAGGATCTATTCGTGACCAGGTATCCTTTATAAATGTTGGACAAGGCGATGCTTGTCTCATTCGCGAACAAAACCGAACCATTCTAATCGACACAGGTGGTTCAATTTATCAAGATGTTGCCAGGGAATGCTTAATCCCCTATTTTAAGAAACAAAAAATCTATGATATCGACTATGTGATTACAACGCACGAAGACTATGATCATTCCGGGGCACTAGTATCATTACAGAACAATTTCAAGGTGAGAGAGCATATTTATCGCCAAGAAGATTTTCCATTTACCTATGGTGGTATCACGATTCAAAACTATAATCATCACACTGAAGAAAGCAGTGAAGAAAACGAGCAGTCACTCGTTTTGGGCTTTCATTTTGCTAAACGAGACTTCCTCATTATGGGTGATGCGCCTAAATCGATTGAAAAGAATATCATGGCGGAATTTTCTAACATTCCTTGCGATATATTGAAAATCGGTCACCATGGTTCAGACACATCCACTTCTTATTCTTTTATTGAGTATTTGCGTCCGGAGACAGCAATTATTTCGGTCGGAAGAAATAGTTATGGTCATCCATCTGATAAAGTCCTGACCATTCTTAATAAAGCTGGAGTGAAAATAAGAAGGACAGACAAAGAAGGAACCATCAATTATTTCAACTACATTTTTATGTAGTTTTTTGTCATAATAATTACATGGTTTATTTGATATACGGAAATCAAACCCCAACAATCAGAAAAAGACTGAACGCTATTCTCAAGGAAAGACTTCCTGATCGAGATGAGATGAATTATGTCAAATACGACGGCAGTCTCACTTTAATTCAGGAATGTATTAATGATGCAAATTCACTGCCCTTAGGATATGAGCACAAGGTCGTGGTGGTTGAATCTTGTTATTTCCTCATGAAGCCGAAACCTCGTAATAAGATCGAAAGCGATCAAGATTACGACACATTAAGAAAATTTATTGCCACTCCATCAGAAGAATGTGACCTAATTCTTGTCGTTTCCTCTTCGGATGTGGATAAAACGAGCGATATTTATAAAGAAATACTCAAATCTGGGAAGATTTTTGAAATTATCGACCCAACCGCCGACCAGTGGAATGCCTACGTTGGCCACTATTGTCGTGAGGTAAAGAAACTTAAGATTGATAATGACGCTTTGTATGAGCTTAGTCAAAGAACATCAGGAGATGTATCATTGTTCCAAAACAGTGTTGCTGTTCTTGAATTGTATACTGACCATATTAATTATGATGATGTTCTCAAAATGGTAGCAAGACCGCTTGATGAGAACGCATTTCTTTTGTTCAATTATTTAGTACAAAAGAAAACTTCTGAAGCCGTTGGTTTATTCCGCGACTTGAAAGTCGCTAATGTCGAACCAGTCACACTTATCAGCATGCTCGCTAACCAGTTCCGCCTCTTGAATCAGATTTCTTACTTGTATAACAAGGGTTTTGAATCAAACGCGATTGCTTCTGAACTTCGCATTAATCCGATGAGAACTCAAATTATGCTTCGTTCTGTTCGCTCAATTTCTCAAGCAAAGATTCGAAAGACTCTCGACAATCTATTTAATCTCGATGTACAAATTAAAAGCGGCCTTGTCGACCGCTTCTATAGTTTTGAATTGTTTTTAATAAATTTCAAGAGTAATTAATGCTTATTTAAGACCATTCAATAAACGTTGCAACTCACCTTTTTGACGTGCAGCAGTATTTGCGTGTTGAACGCCATCGCTGACAGACTTGTCAATGAGTTTGAAAGCATGGGCTAAGAGTTCTTCTGCTTTGGCTGAATCTTTGGCTGTGACAGCCAATTTGACTTTCTTAATAGCAGTTCTAATCGCTGATTTAGCGGATGAATTTCTAATGCGTGCTTTTTCGTTGGTTTTGTTGCGTTTGATTTGTGATTTAATGTTTGCCATGAACGTTCCTCTTTCAATGTCGTTTGTTATGTTATCAAATGTCAGGAAATAATGCAAATTATTTATGTGTTATTTTCGATTTTCCTTTTTAAGGAGAGCAACTTCATAAACAAAATCGTTTACAGTTGCCATCACACCTAATTTATCTTCAGGGAATGTGATACCAAACTTTTCTTGTACTTCTCTGATTAATTCGACATAATTCATCGAGTCTCCACCGAGGTCATCAATCCAGTGAGCGTCGTCTTCAATCTTAAAGGCTGAAAGGATGAGAACTTTTGCGAAAATCTCGCGCATCGGGGCGAGAATCGAAACGATTGTTTTTTCATCGAATCCATCAATTTTTTTTGATTGTCTCTTCGCGTCGATAGAAACATATTCATTCGAGCCATCTTCAATAGCTTTTTTAACGAGGTATCTCTTTACTTTAATGCCGTTCGCCAAAGGAAGCTTGTTCTTCGCTAAATAGACATCAGAGATTTTCACATTGCGAGGCAAATTGCGAGAATTTTCTCTAATTGCTTCTTTTAGAGTTTCTAGTTGCAGATCAGTGACACCATTTTCAAGTTCAAGAATAAGTGTGACCTTTTCATCGTGAGAGTTTTTAATTTTGACACCTAAAACACAGAGGTGGGTGAGAAAGGGAAGTTTTTTGAAGTGATCTTCGATTTCGTCAGGGAAGATATTCTCGCCATCCGCGTTAACAATGATATCTTTGATTCTTCCTTTGAGATAGAAGCGTCCATCTTCTGCGACCTCGGAGATGTCACCAGTGCTGAAGAATCCTTCGCTATCGAGGGTAACACCTTGTTCTTTTCCGGCGATAATCTCGCGGACGTGAATCGTGGGTGATTTAACAAATAACTCGTGGTTCTCTTTGATTTTATATTCGACTCCGTAGAAGGGATGACCAATGCTGCATTTTAACCTCTCGTTGACGTCTCCAGATAATTCAACGGAAGTGACACCGATTTCAGTCATTCCGTATCCATTGCAGAGAGGGTATCCTAATGAGTTAATGGTTGTCGCTGTTTCACGAGAGAGGAATCCACCTCCCGAAATAGCGAATCGAATCTTTGGTCCGAGCAACAATTTTTGAATAATTGAACGGGTAATTTCCCAACCAGCTTTTCCCGCTTCTTTTTTGGAAATTGTGCCAAGATTATAATCCATAAATTTGGCAAAAAGTTCTTTCTTTTCCGTGTCTAGTAAATCGACTTTCCTTTTGATATTTAAAGCCAAACTATCCCAGAATAATGGAACGCTGTAGACGTGGGTAACACCAGCTTTTAGACATACTTTTTGAATCTCGGTCGGAGTAATCGCAGTGGGGAAAACCAATGTTTTGCCATAGAAGGTATACCATAAGAAGACAGCGACGAATCCGAAGATATGATGGAAAGGAATCATTGCTAGAATCTTAATCCTTCCATGCTTATCTGGATACATGATGTGCCTAGTTTCTTCTGCTAAATTGAGCGAGCAGCAGATCTGGTGACAAATCGCTTCCCCGTTATAGATCATGAGTTTGACATCACCGGTGGTTCCACTTGAACAGAAGATGACTTCGTTTTCCCAAACTGGTTGGACTATGTGTTCAGATTTTGTGTCAATGATATCATCGCTTGAAATCTTGGTGACATCGTAGGTGTATACATCATCAGCAACAATCCCAATCGCGTGGCTTTGAGTGAGAATGTTGGCCGTTCCTTCTTTTGAGAGACGAGCGTCAATTAAGAGGGGTTTGTAACCCGCCATGAGAAGCGCCCAGAAAATCTCAATCCAGTGTTGACTGTTAGCCATCTTTAAGGCAACTGGTTGATGCAAACCATCGGCCTTTAAAATATTGCTAATCGTGGAGGCAAATGAAATAACATTAACCTTCATCTTTTTATACTTATAATGTTTTAATTTTCCTTTTATGTTGTAATATTCAACTGCAACCTTTTTCGCATTTTTCTCACAAATAAGGTGAAGATGTCTTGCATGGTCTTGTTCGTCTTCATTAAGAGGGAAGCTGTTTTGATAAATTCATGGACTTGGTTGTATTCAGGATACATAGGTATTTTCTCCTTGTTCTTTGTAATGATATTAGAAATTTGTTTTTTTGTCGAGAAGACTAAAAAAATTTACTTTGAGTCCGTCTTGACTAATGTCAATAATTGCGAATGACAAATCATTTCCATCACGCGCAAATGAAATCGCTCCAGGATTGAGCCATATTACTCCGTCCCGTTCAAAATGTTCTCTCGTATGAGTGTGACCATGAACAAATATTTTAATGCCCTGTTCCCTAAGGAAATTTAATGATATTCGTGGTGAATGCTGCATTAAAAGAGATCCATAAGGTGTGTGAAAAAGCAATTTTTCGGGAAGATTGTCGTCCCAATCCCGATTACCTTTAACCATTTCAAAAGGAAAAACATCCGACGAAGAGGTTTCTCCGTCACCCGCGTGAAGATAAAAGTCACAATCCGGATATCTTTTATAAATCTCATCGACAGCCGTAGTGTTCCCGTGGCTATCTGAGCATAAAGCGATTTTCATGGAGACATTTTAATGTATTTTGTATACAAAATGAAATATAATTATGACGATGGAAAAAGAAAAATTGCGGCTCATATTCATGGGGACACCAAAAATCAGTGCTTTTGTCTTCGAATCAATGATTGAAGCTGGTTATCATTTTGTCGGACTTATCGCTCAACCTGATCGACCAGTCGGTAGACATGGTGAACTGGAGAAAGTTCCAACTAAGTTAGTTGCCGAGAAATATGATATTCCGGTTTTTCAACCACTTAAAATTCGCAAAGAATATGAATTTGTCAAAGATTTAAAACCAGATTTAATCATTACCCTCGCATACGGACAAATCGTCCCTCAAGGTCTATTAGATATCCCTCAGTATGGATGCTTGAATCTCCATGGGTCGCTCCTTCCGAAATATCGCGGAGCTGCCCCTATTCAATACGCTCTAATTAACAACGAAAAAGAAACCGGCATGACTTTAATGGAAATGATCGACAAGATGGATGCTGGTCGAATGTACGCAAAAAAAGTGGTGGAAATCGCCCCTGAAGATAATTCCACTTCCCTCTTTAAAAAGATGGGCTTGACCGCTCGCGATTTAATACTTGAAAGCCTCCCCCAATATATCGATGGTGAACTAGTCGGCGAAGCACAAGATGAAGGTTTGGTGACCTTCGCTCCGACCATAAAGGTCGAACAAGAGAAACTTGATTTATCTCTCGATGCCAAGAAAATATTCGGATGGATTAGAGCGTTAAGTGATAAACCAGGCGCTTATTTCCTTCTTGATGGAGAGAAATTAAAAGTTTATAAAGCTGAATTAGTTAACATTCCTTTCAAAGGCCAGATTGGAGAGATCGTTGAAGCGGATAAAGGCGGGCTCGTTGTTCAACTGAACGAAGGACAACTATCCTTGCTTGAATTGCAGAGAGAAGGCAAAAAGAGAATGGACTATCGTTCCTTCCTCAATGGGAATCAAAAAATATTCGGAAAAATCTTAGAGTAAAGACTAGAATTAACTAGTCTTTTTCTTTACTATATTGATATGAGGAAATCACTTGAACTCTCTGTTCATCAACTAGTCGATTTTCTTTTAAGAAAGGGCGACATCGACAATCGTGTTTTTAATCGTAGTTCAATGCAGGAAGGGAGTCGTATTCACGCCAGTTTTCAAGAGAAGCAAGGCAGCGATTATATCAGCGAATATCCTCTCCAGCACACTTTTGTTATCGATGATGTTTCCATTCACCTCCAAGGGCGAGCTGATGGCATCATCAAAAAAAGCGTCAGCGAATACCTCGTTGATGAGATTAAATCAACTGTTGAAGACCTCCATAAATTCAAAGATGACAACAATGAATGGCATCTCGGACAAGCCAAATGCTATGCCTTGATGTTTTGTTTGGAGCAAAACTTACCCCGTATTGAAATTAGAATGACTTATATCCGCCAAGGAAAAGAAAAAGAGCGGATGGTCGATTACTATTACTTTCTTAAAGAAGAGCTTGAACATTATATCTACGAGCTCCTTTACGATTATCTCGCTTTTGTTAATATTATTTTCCGTCACCAAGAAGAACGAGATGCATCAATCAAAGCTTTAGCTTTTCCATTTGACAATTATCGCCGCGGTCAAAGAGAATTGGCGAAATATGCCTATGGCATCACAAAGAATGGTGGGCGCTTCTATTGCGAAGCACCGACCGGTATTGGCAAAACCATGTCGACACTCTTTCCGTTTATTAAATCGCTCGTTGAAGATGATAAAAGCAAAATCTTTTATCTCACCGCGAAGACTTCTGGCAAAGAATCAGCTTACGATGCCGCCGAGTTATTAAAGGCGAAATCCTTGGTTCTCAACGACATCGTAGTGACGGCAAAAGACAAGATTTGTTTTTGCCCAGGAAAAGCCTGCAACCCCGATGAATGCCCTTTTGCTAAAGGTTATTACAATAAAATCCAAGGCATTCTCAAAGAATCCTTAATCAATCACTCCACTTTCGATCCTGAGACAATTGTTAAAATCGCCCGCGAAAACGAGGTTTGTCCTTTTGAATTAGAACTCGATTTATCGATCTTCTGTGACTTGATTATCTGCGATTATAACTATGTATTCGATCCCATCTCATATATGAAGCGGTATTTCGATGAAGATGCGAGCCATTATCTTGCTCTTGTCGATGAAGCGCATAACCTCGTTGATCGTTCCCGCGATATGTACAGTGCTTCAATTAGTTACACTTCCTTCCTTTTAGCCCGTAAATCGATTCGCCGCGTCAAACATTCACGCTTGAAAAGGATGATGGGTAAATTGGAAAAAATGTTTAAGGAATTATCTAGCATCTATCCGCTCGGCAATCACATCGTAGAAGATTTTTCCGAAGAACAATATAAATTATTCATTGCTTTTATCAATCTGATGCAGGACCTCAATAAGAACGAGCACGAGGTCGTCTCAGGAGAACTATTGGACTTCTATTTAGAGGTGAACCGCTTCATGAAAATTAGCGAATTCTTCAACGAGAGATATATCGCCTATTATCAAATCCAAAATGATTTGAAATTACATTTGTTTTGTTTAGATGCATCCTATTTTATTCATGCGATGACTAATCGTTTAAAAGGAAGTGTTTTCTTCTCGGCTACCCTCTCGCCAATCGATTATTTCATCGATACCTTGGGTGGCAAAAAAGACAGTGATCCAACCTTGATTCTTCCTTCCCCATTCCCTCAGAAAAATTTCAAGTTAATGGTAGCTCCAAAAGTCTCGGTTAAATATAAGAATCGCGAATCATCTTACGAAGAGGTCGTGGAGTATATTCGTTCTTTTGTCGATAACAAAGTTGGCAATTATTTCGTCTACACCCCAAGTTATGAATATCTCGAAAAACTAGTAACCTTTTTCTCCCCTACGGAGTTTAACTTCTATAAACAAGAACGGGACATGAGCGATCAGGAGAAACTTGATTTCCTCACCCGTTTTGAAGAACACCCGAAGAAGACGACGGTTGGGTTCCTCGTAATCGGTGGATCATTTGCTGAGGGCATCAATCTTATCGACGATCGCCTCATCGGAGCGGTCATCATCGGCATCGGCATGCCGCGCATCAATTTTGAGAGCGATCAAATCGCCACCTATTTCAAGGCGAAAGATAAACCTGGACACGATTATGCCTATCTCAATCCCGGGATGAATAAAGTCATGCAGGCGGTTGGTCGAGTCATCCGCAGCGAAGATGATCGAGGGGCGGCTTTATTAATCGATGAAAGATATATGTCCCATCAATATCAGGATCTTTTCCGAGTCGAGTGGAACAATTATCTCGTCGTTCTCACCCCAGAAGAAGTGAAAAATCACTTAATAACTTTCTTTAGGAAATAACTTTTATGTTATAATGACCCGGAAACTATGAAAATCGACCAAAATAAAATCCGAAATTTCTCAATCATCGCTCACATTGATCACGGCAAAAGCACCCTCGCTGATCGCATTTTGGAAGCGACCGGAACCATCGAACAAAGAGAGATGAAAGATCAGATTCTCGACTCCATGGATTTGGAGAGAGAAAGAGGCATTACCATTAAGCTCAATGCTGTCACTTTAAATTACAAAGCAGATGATGGAAATACTTATATCTTCAACCTAATTGATACTCCTGGGCATGTTGACTTCACCTACGAAGTATCGCGTTCTTTAGCGGCATGTGAAGGAGCGATTTTGGTAGTGGATGCGACTCAAGGTGTCGAAGCGCAAACTTTAGCGAACACCTACTTAGCCATCGACAGCGATTTAACCATCTTGCCGGTAATCAATAAAATTGATTTACCTAGCGCGCGTCCTGATCTAGCTCGTAGAGAAATTGAAGAAAAAATTGGTATCGACTGCAAAGATGTCGTCGAAGTATCAGCCAAAACCGGTTATCACATCCATGAGTTACTCGAGACAATAGTCAAAGATGTTCCCTCGCCAAGCGGAGACCCAGAAGCCCCTTTAAAGGCCTTGATCTTTGATAGTTACTACGACTCTTATCGCGGTGTCGTCATGCTCATTCGTATTATGGACGGAACGGTCAAGGTCGGCGACGATATCCGTTTAATGCAAGCCGATAAGCAATATCAAGTTACTGAATTAGGCATTCACAGTTCTCGCGCGGTGAAAGTCGACACGCTTTCCGCTGGCGAAGTCGGTTACTTATGTGCCCAAATCAAAAACATCAAAGATGTGCGCCCTGGTGACACCGTCACTTTGGTCAATAAACCAGCCTCAAAAGCACTTCCTGGATATCGCGTTATGAATCCAATGGTGTTTTGTGGCTTATACCCGACTTATTCCGAGGACTATCACGAATTGAAAGATGCATTAGATAAACTTTCTTTAAGCGATGCCTCCCTCCAATATATTGCCGAATCTAGCCAAGCCCTTGGCTTTGGTTTTAGATGCGGTTTCCTTGGTCTTCTTCACATGGATATCGTTCAAGAACGATTAGAGAGAGAATACAATCTCGATTTGATTTTGACCGCACCGAGCGTTATTTACCATGTTAAGTTAACTGACGGCACACTAATCAACCTCGATAACCCAAGTAAATTACCAGACAATTCCAAAATTGATCACATCGAAGAACCTTATGTCAAAGCTTCAATCATGACTCCCAAGGAATATGTCGGAGCGATTATGGAACTATGTCAAGAGAGACGTGGTGTCTATCAAAATCTCGAATATTTTGATGAGACGAGAATGATTTTGACCTATGAATTACCACTTGCTGAAATTATTTATAATTTCTTCGATAAATTAAAGAGCTTTACCAAAGGATATGCTTCCTTTGATTACGAATATTCTTCTTATCACAAGAGCGATCTCGTCAGATTGGATGTCTTATTAAACAGCAGTCCGGTCGATGCTTTAAGCAGCATTATCTATCGCCCCGATGGATATCGCCGCGGACTTGGAATTATCCGCCGCATTAAAGAAGTCATTCCCCGTCAACAATTTGAGATTCCGATTCAGGCCGCAATCGGTGGTAAAGTAGTGGCTCGCGTCGAAGTTAAAGCCGTCCGAAAAGATGTTCTTGCTAAATGCTATGGAGGAGATATTTCCCGGAAGAAGAAACTTCTCGAAAAGCAAAAAGAAGGCAAGAAACGGATGAAGAAAATCGGCTCAGTCGAAGTTCCTCAAGAAGCCTTTATGTCAATCTTATCGATTGACGACGATGATAATTAGTTTTAATCTAGTAGAATTTTAGTAGATATTTCGTTTTATAGTTGTCTGTTTTTTATATTATTTATATAATGGAGCCAGATAGAGGTAACTTTTTATGGCAAGCAACGATTTAGCTATTCGCTTTACTGAGACCAAATACGCAACTCGCAGCGAGGTAAGTAAGGATTTAAAAATGTCGCTCATCGATAATATCTGGTCGAACATTCTCTCTTACCGCAGCGCTTTTAACCAATATTTAACTTTGAGAAGTGTTGATCGCAATTCGCTTCTAGTGTGTTTCTGCCCAACAGTGGCGAACTCTGTCAATGAACTTGAAGGCAAGATTCTCCGCGTTTTGCGAGAGTATATGCGCATGAGTCCCTTAACTGGCGATTCGAAACATTTTGAAGACGCATGGATGATTAAATCTCTCGAATATGTGGCTGCTAAGTATGATTTAGATGTTACTGAACCATATCTCCGTTCCCTTGTTCAAGGTGATGTTCGTGAGATCTCTAGTTCTCATCGCGTCTTACTCAGCTATATGAACGCTTTAGCGTTTATCAAAAGCAAATTTTCCAGTCCGATCGATATTGATTTTTTCGCTGAACTATACGCCAAGGCAATCGGCGAGGCAGAATTAACTAGTTTCTACCGCACCGAGAATGATAAGAATGCTTTTAATCGTGTCTTAATCGATCCGGTTTATACATCTGCTCCCGCTAATCTAATTGAAACATTGATGAGCGAGTTATTCGCTTTCATTCAAAACGGAAAGACCAGTGGCTTGCTTAAAGGTATCGCTACTTATTACTACATTAACTATGTTCGTCCTTTTCCATCATATAATGATGAAGTGGCCCTCTTAATGACCAAGGCCGTTTTCGCTCACACCGGTATGTCTGAGCTGGGTCTCTTATTACCATTAGAGTCGCTCCTAAATGACAAACAAGATGTCCTTGCGAAAATCACTCTCGAAGTGCAGAAGACCAATGACCTGACATATTTTGTCAACTTCATGGTTCCCTATATCGACGAGAAGTGCGATCGGATCCTCGATTACATCGCCAATCGCAGTAGTGAAGAGATGAAATCGGATTACTATCGCCTTGAAGAAGCTCCCGCTCCGATCGTTCAACCTGAACCAAAAGCAGTCGTTCAACCCGAGGCCACCCTATTGGTCGAGCCAGAGAAAGCAGTGTATGTGACAGAAGTCGCTCCAGTTAAACAAGAAGAACCTGCGAAAGTCATCGAAAAACCGGAAGTGAGAGTCCTTGAAAAAGAAGAGCCTCGTGAAGTCATGGTGGAAAAAATCGCAGTCAGTTATATCCCTCCTGTCCTCGATGAAAAGCAGGCGGCTAGACTGGAAGAACACCTCCTTGAATTAGACCCTTCCTTAAAAAGGAACGAAGCGAAATTCTACGCTCGTCACTGCACCTTAGGAAAGAAATATACCATCGCTCAATGCAAGAAATCCCTCGGCTGTGCATACGAGACCGCACGAACAACTATGGAACATTTAGTCGAATTGGGTTATTATCGTAAAGAAATGGTGAAAAACAAACACGTTTACTCGCCTATTCCTCGAGACTAGAAAGGCCAAATTATGGACAACTTAATTATATTTCTCATTATCCTCGGAGCAGCCGGCCTAATCGCCTTAGTCGCTTTTATCATCCATCGCTTGATGCATCCGAAACTCAAGGAAGACAAGAAAGATGAACAGGAAATCGTCAAAGAAGAACTCGACCGTGTTCTCGTCCCCATTGAAGATGAAAAGACCGCGGAAGAAATCAGCAACTATAAAGATAAGGAAGATGACAAATAAACCTTCTGCCCTTTATATTCACATTCCTTTTTGTGAGCACATTTGCAACTACTGCGACTTTCCCAAGTTGCAGTTTTTTGCTGCCTTAGCAGATCAATATTTAATTCGCTTAAAAGAAGAATTAACCGCTTTGCAAATTGATCATTCATTAAAGACAATCTACATCGGAGGAGGAACTCCAACCGCTTTAAACGACGAGGAATTCGAAATTCTCTTAAAGATGGTGTGGCCTTACGCACAAGGTGTCCAAGAGTATAGCGTTGAAGCTAATCCAGAATCTCTTTCTGAAGAAAAACTTCTTCTCCTCAAGAAATACGGAGTTAATCGTATCTCCTTAGGAGTGGAATCAACCGACGATAGAATTCTCAAGATTCTCAACCGTCGCCACACCTTTAAAAATGTTCAGGAAGCTATCGCAAATGCGCGAGAAATCGGATTTGATAATATCTCCGTCGATCTCATCCTCGGCTTGCCCCAAGTGGATAAGCAAATGCTCCTCAAAGATATTCAAAACCTGATTAGTTTAAATGTAGAACATATTTCTTGTTATTCATTAACCATCCATCCACACACCAAATTCTATCTCGATGGCATTCAGGAAGTGAGCGATGATTATACCCGTGAACTATACGATTTAATCGCTCAAGAGTTAAAGAAAGCTGGTTTCATCCATTACGAAGTAAGCAACTGGGCAAAACCAGGCCGTTTTAGCGAACATAATCTCACCTATTGGAAAGATAATCAATATTATGGGATTGGCCTCGGAGCGAGTGCGTTTAAGGGCAAATACCGCTATAAGAACACCAACAGCATCACCGAATATAATGCTGGTCGTTTCTTAAAGAGCAAAGAGTTAGTCACTTATGACGACGATAAGACTTATTACATCATGTTGTCGTTACGAACTATTTTTGGCCTATCTTTTGATGAGTACGAAAAACGCTTCGGGGAAGATTTTGAAAAAAATCATAAAGAAAGCATTGCTCGTTTTGTTAAAGAAGGCCTTTTAAAAGTTGAAAACAGACATTTGATTCCGACATATGAAGGGATGATGATCCTCGATACGATCATCGTTCAATTCATGAGCGATTAGTCATTTTTCTTACTAAATTACAGCAAAAACGAATGGCGAAAAGCCATTTTTTTCTGACTTAAGCTGATTCTTTGTAAATTTTTAGCAATTAGGTGTTGACACTGCTAACAAACACATTATAATTAGACTAGCACTGAAAGCAAATGAGTGCTAAAAGGAGGTTGTGATATGGCTTTATCTCGCACCGATACAATCCTTAAATATATCGTTGAGTATTTTATTAAACACGCCGAACCAGTCGGAAGTCAAACTCTGATTGACGAATATCATCTCCCTTATTCTTCCGCGACCATTCGAAATGAAATGGTGGCCTTGGAAAAGATGGATTTGATTGAAAAAGTTCACACATCAAGCGGTCGAGCTCCTAGTTCTCAAGGGTATCGCTATTATTGCGAACACCTCCGCGACAAAAGCGTCGATGAAGAATTGAAATATTCACTCCAAAATATTCTCACCGCCAAGATTCAATCTATTGAAGAAGTGATTAAATCGAGTTGCGAAATCCTCTCACAAATGACCTCGCTCGTCAGCGTTGTCATGGGACCGGATGAAAATGAAGAGCGCTTAGCGAATATTTCACTTGTACCAATTGGACCCAATACGATTACCGCTGTCTTCGTCACCGATAAAGGATATGTCGAAAACAAGACCTTTCTTTTAGAAAAAGGTCTCGATGCAAACGAAATCGTCTCGTGCGTAACCTTATTAAATGATCGACTTAAAGGCACCCCTGTGTTCCAGTTAGTCGATAAGATAAAAGCTTTAAAACCGCTTCTCAGCGACTACATCGTCAGCCACGATCTGATTTATCAAGCTTTACTGGAAACATTTGTCCGCTTTGCGAGTGACCGCCTCTCCTTATATGGAAGAGAAGAATTGTTTAATAATCCTGAATTTAAAAACGATGCGGCAAAGCTTCAGAAAATGTTCCATCTGCTTAACGATCGTCACCTCTTGAAACAAGTGGAAGGCGATTTCAAAAGCGACGCCCAAAACCCCATCGTCAAAATTGGCAATGTAGAGGGCAATCCTGATGTCTCGACCATTACCACAAAAGTCAAACTAGGTACTGAAGGCGAGACAACCATTACGTTGCTCGGGCCAACTCGTATGGATTACGACAAAGCGCTCAGCGCTCTTGAGTATTTGACCGAGCAGCTCAATGAATACTTTGCCCAGTTTGATGCTAGCGCTAATAAAGAAGATAAAGGAGGAAAGAATGGTGGAGATGCATAAAGACAAAGAAAAGCTGAATCATGCTGAGACAGCTGAAGAAAAAGAAACCGCGGAAAAAGAATTCCGTGGTCGTAAAGAATTAAAAAACGAAGTTGTCAAACTCAAAAGCGAGGTGGAGCATTGGAAAAATGAATACTACCGCGCTTATGCTGATACGAGGAACCTGCGCGCCACTTTAGAAAAGGAGCAATCGCGAGCGCTTAAATATCGCGCTGAAGGATTTATTGAAGCTTTGCTTCCCATCCTCGATAGCTTCTATCTCGCTTTGAAACAAGAACCAACTGATCCAGCTTTAAAGAACTATTTGACTGGATTCCAATATATCTACCGAAATCTGGTGTCGGTATTAGAAAACGAAGGAGTGAAAGAAATCACTCCCCAAGTTGGTGATAAGTTCGATCCTCTGAAGATGAACGCCATGGATGTGGTGGAAACCGATGGAGAAGCGAATTTAGTGGCTAATGTTTACGGAAAAGGATACCAACTGCACGACATGATTGTTCGTCACGCGATGGTGTCAGTCACTGGCAAACCAAAAGCCAAAGAAAACAAACCAGAACAAAATCCTGAGGCTCAGAAACCTGAGGATGCGCCAAAACACGAAGACCAATGCAAATGTGATGCATAAGGAGGAAACATTAAATTTATGGCAAAAGAAATTATTCTAGGTATCGACTTAGGTACCACCAACTCCGTCGTGAGTTACTTGCAAGCGGATGGCACTGTCAAAGTCATCCCAAACCCTGAAGGCACGAATACCACACCTTCCGTCGTAGCTTTTAAAGCTAATGGCGAAGAAATTGTCGGTAACGCGGCCAAACGTCAAGCGGTTACCAACCCTGACACAATTAGTTCCATCAAACGTAGAATGGGCACTTCCGAGAAAGTCCATATCGGATGTGTGAACAAGGATTTCACTCCTCAGGAGATTTCCGCAAAAGTTATCGCCTATATGAAAAAATACGCCGAAGCGCACCTCGGTCACAAAGTGGAAAAAGCCGTCATTACCGTACCGGCCTACTTCAACGATGCGCAACGTCAAGCTACAAAAGATGCTGGTCAAATTGCCGGATTGGAAGTTGTTCGTATTATCAACGAGCCAACCGCCGCGGCCTTAGCCTATGGTCTTGACACCAAGAAATCAGAAAAAATTCTCGTCTTCGATCTAGGTGGTGGAACCTTTGACGTTTCCATCCTCGATATCGGTGAAGGTACTTTCGAAGTCGTCTCAACCGCTGGTGATAACAAGCTCGGTGGTGATGACTGGGATACTATCGTAGCTGACTGGATCAAAGCACAAATCAAGATTGAATCCAGTGTTGATATCACCGACAAGGGTTCGCTCCAAAGAATTAGAGAAGCAGCTGAAAAAGCCAAGATTGAACTCTCTGCTTCGATGGAAACACTCATTTCCTTACCATTCATTAGCATGAAGGCTACTGGACCGGTCAACTTTGAGACCACTCTCACGAGAGCAAAATTCCAAGATTTGACAAGACATCTCTTAAAGAGATGTGAAGAACCGGTTAGACGTGCTCTTGCTGATGCGAAAATCACCGCTAAAGAACTCGATGAAATCATCTTAATCGGTGGTTCTATCCGTATGCCAGCTGTCCAAGAATTAGTCAAGAGTATGACTGGTAAAACCATCAACTTATCTGTCAATCCTGACGAAGCCGTCTCCATCGGTGCCGCCTATCAAGGTGGCGTCGTCTCTGGTGATGTCAAGGATGTCGTCTTACTCGACGTCACACCTTTAACTCTCGGTATCGAGACTCTCGGTGGCGTGATGACTCCTTTAATTGAACGTAATACAACTATTCCCACAACCAAGAGCCAGATCTTCTCAACAGCCGCGGATAATCAACCCGCTGTCGATATTATGGTCTATCAAGGCGAACGCCCCATGGCTCACGACAATAAACTCTTAGGTCACTTCCAATTAACCGGTATTAAACCAGCTCGCCGTGGCCAGCCACGCATTGAAGTCACTTTCTCCATCGACGTTAACGGAATTGTTAAAGTCAATGCGAAAGATTTAGATACCCAAAAAGAGCAGAACATTACCATCTCTGGTAGCACTGGTTTAAGCAAAGAGGAAATCGACCGCATGGTTCGCGAAGCTCAAGAGAACGCTGAAGCTGACCGCAAGAGAAAAGAAGAAATCGAAATCAAGAACAAAGCCGAAGGCTTAATTAGCGATATCGATGTCGCAATGCAAGAAAAAGGCGAATCGATGGATCCGACTCAAAAAGAGCAAACTCAAAAAATGCGCGATGAGTTAAAAGCGGCCTTAGATAATAACGATATTGAGACATTGAAAAACCGCATCAGCGAACTCGAACAAGCCGCTGCTTACATGCAACAAGCTCAAGCGGGAGGCGCTTCTGCCGAACCAGATGGCAAAGCCAGCGATGCGAAACCTGGTAGTTCCAGTGATGATGTGGTCGATGCTGATTTCACCAGCAAAGACGAGCATAAAGCTTAATTATTAACATTCATTTCACCAGTAGAGTTTCGTCTTTACTGGTGATTTATCAAAAAGGAGGATGGATATGGCTGAAAAAAGAGATTGTTATGAAATCCTTGGCGTGTCCAAAAGAGCCACTAAGGATGAAATCAAGAGCGCCTATCGAAAACTAGCGAAAAAATTTCACCCTGATAACAAAGAGTCGGGTGACGAAACTAAATTCAAAGAAGTACAGATGGCCTATGACATCCTTTATGATGATCAAAAACGCTCAACTTACGATCAATTCGGCTATGCCGCTTTCGAACAACCAGGCGGTGGTGGCAACCCAGGAGGAGCTAATCCCTTTGGTGGGGGCTTTGGAGGCGAAGGCTTCGATTTTGGTGACATTTTCAACTCATTCTTTGGTGGCGGAAGTCGTCGACAAGCTAACCCGACCGCTCCGAGAAGAGGTAATGATGTGGTCATGCGTGTCAAAGTCGACTTCATGGACGCTGTCTTAGGTCGCGATATCACGATCCCGATGAATATCGACGAGACCTGCTCAGCCTGTCACGGTTCAGGAGCACGCACTCCTCACGATGTCAAAACTTGTCCTACTTGCAATGGACGTGGATATGTCCGCATGCAAAGAAGAAGTCTCTTCGGCACAATGGAAAGCGAAGAAGCCTGTCCCAACTGTGGCGGTAGCGGCAAAATCATCACGGATAAGTGCCCATCTTGCAGCGGCAAAGGCTACAACCGAAAGAAAAAAGATGTCACTGTTCATATTCTTGCTGGAATTAATGAAGGACAACAGATTCGCGTGAACGGTCTTGGAGAAAGGGGTGCCAATGGTGGTCCCAACGGTGACTTATATGTTGAAGTGGTCATCAAACCCCATCCTAACTTTACCCGCGACGGAAACGACATTCACATCAACGTCCCTCTCGATTTTGTCGATGCGGTCCTTGGTACTGACATTGATGTTCCAGCCGTCTATGGTGAGGTGACATTGAACATACCCGCCGGCACGCAACCCGGACAAATTCTTCGAATGAAAGGGCAAGGAATCAAGGATTTACGATCTGGAAAACCAGGGAACCAATATGTGCACCTAATTGTAAAAGTTCCTACTTCGCTCTCAAAAGAACAGAAAAATATCCTGGAATCATTCCGTGCTGCGAGCAATCCAAAAGAATCCTTCTTCACAAAGTTCAAAAAAACTTTCAAGATTTAAAGACTCATTAGAGTCTTTTTTTCTATATTAATTTCTTTTCCTAACAAAAATCAGTTTTTCCCCTCTTATGAATTAGGAGGTTTTTTATGTACTTTATACCTCAAATTGGATCTTCTGATTGCGGTTTTGCGTGTTTAAAGATGATGCTAGCCACTATCCATAAAGATAGCAATTATCTCTACTTGCCTTTTCACGAGAGAAAGGAGCCTTATTCCTATCAGCAATTAACTGCGTTAGCTTTACAATACAACGTTGAGATTATCGGATTTAAAGTCGAAGACGAAGATGAAATCAAAAAGAACGAAGTCTTCCCTATCCTCGTCAGCCTCGATAACGAAGCCGGAGGCAAACACGCGGTTTTAATTACGAAGATGAAATGTGGACGAGTGTTTATTGCTGACCCGGAAAAAGGAACGTATTCTTTGAGTTTTAAACAATTCTTTCGCTTATGGGGAAGAACCGGCTTATTAATTCGCAACTACGCGATTACACCTTGCCCGATTCTTCACCAAGAAACACTAGAAAAAAAGGATTATATTCTCCCTTTTGCCGCTCAAATCATGACGGGAATATTCGGAGTTTTGTCAGTGTATTTCTTTGATAAAACTACCCCACTTATCATCCCGTTGACTTTTTTAATTGCTTTTGTTTTGTGCGAAATATGTTTACGGGGTAGTCTATTCAAATTGATGCGTAAAACTGACCTAAAAATACTCGACCAAAGCGATGTTAAAATCAGAAATTATCGCCTGTTTCATGAGAGATTTGAAAGTTTTAAGCGGCTTATGATGAGCATGCCTTTAAACTTTGTTTACTATTTCATGATATGCGCATTTTTGACTTTCATAATCATCCTTAACGACCCGAGAAATATGTTCTTGATTATCGCGCCTTTAATTCTTGCTTTTTTCGATGCTTTCTATCTGCACGACATCTTCAAAAAGAAAGAGATAGATTTAGAAATTGAGGAGAGGGCATTATTTAAGGCGACTGACATTGAAGCCTTTCGTCAAAGAGAAAATGAATTGCATGAGAAAACTTACCAGTATGGGAAGCGGGTTTTAATAAAGAAATATTTCTTCATTTTTGTCATGTTAATCGCGACCTGTGGAATTATGATTGTCAATGAGCAATTCTCAATCCCGTTTATCATCTTTTATTTATCAGTCGAGTTCGCTTTGTATACCAATTTGAACAATCTTTTCTCATTTCCCGATCAGAGAATCAAATATTTACAAGCTAAGGTCTCGCTTTCCAATATCCTTCATCAAAATGATGAAATAATCTAGCAACTTTCTATGGGTCGTGCTATCATATAGTCCCTAAAAATGGAACTAGATTTTCAAACATCATTTCCCGATTTCTCTTCGTATGAAGAGGAATACCAGCGGTTATTGGGCAAGACCCTCCATCATCTCGGCCTCAGCGATGATGTCATCGTGAGTGTGAGTTTAGTCGATAACGAGTTTATTCATAAAATGAACCGCGATTACCGACACATTGACCACCCCACCGACGTCATTTCTTTCGCTTTTTTAGATGGGGAAGGTAATCCCTTGGAGATGCTCAGGAATCCGATTCGCTCCGTCTGTTTAGGAGATATTTATATCTCGGTAGAAAAAGCAGCTCAACAAGCAAATGATTACGGTCACCCACTCAAACGAGAACTTCAATTCCTGTTTGTTCACGGATTGTTGCACTTGCTAGGATATGATCACATGAGCAGCGAGGAAGAAAAAATGATGTTTGCGTTACAAGATAAAATACTGAAAAAAGGAGTAACAGTCATGGAAAAAGAAAAGTTAATTGAAAAGGCAAAGGAAGCGACAAAGCTATCCTACTCACCATATTCAAAATTCAAGGTCGGAGCTGCCGTCGAATGTAAGGATGGAAGTGTTTTTCTCGGAGCGAATATCGAGAATTCATCCTATCCTCTTTGCATGTGTGCTGAAAGAAACGCGCTCTACAATGCTTATATGCATGGCTACAAAAAAGAAGATTTAATAGCATTTGCGTTAATTGGAGATACTGACGAACCAATCTCCCCATGTGGAGCCTGCCGTCAAGTAATCAGCGAACTATATCCATCCAACAAACCTATTTATATGGCGAACTTAAAAGGCATGGTTAAAGAAACGAATTCGATTGAATTATTGCCTTTTGCTTTCTCTCCCGAAGATCTCAAATGATGAAAGTAGGTTTTGTTTCGATTCTCGGTCGACCCAATGTCGGTAAATCAACGATTTTAAATGGTCTCTTAAATCAAAAAGTTTCGATTGTTACTGATAAATCTCAAACAACAAGAAATAATATTCGTGGTATTTACAACTCCGAGGAAGCTCAGGTTATTTTTGTTGACACTCCCGGAGTCCATAAGCCTAGACAAGTTCTTGGACAAAGAATGAACACGATGGCTTATAGCACTGCCCATGATGTTGATGTCAATATGTTAATTGTCGATGCATCACAACATTTCGGAACTGGGGATGAATATCTACTCGAACATTTAGATATTAAAAAAACACCCTTAATTATTGTCTTTAATAAGATTGACCAGGCTCGTCTCCCACATGTTAATGAGCTGAAAGAGAAGTATCTTTCCTATTTACCAGAAGCTCATATCGTGGAGACAGTAGCGACCGAAAAATTTAATCTCGACGATCTCTTGAAAAAAGTTCTTTCTCTTTTGCCGAAGGGAATGCCTTTTTATCCCACGGAAGTGGTAACTGACAAAGATGAAATCTTCCAGATTAAAGAGATTATCCGCGAGAAAACTCTCAAAATTCTTAAGGAAGAAGTGCCTCATTCCATCGCTGTTTATATGGAAAACATCGAATGGGAGAAAAACCCAATGCCCATCAAAGCCAACATCATCGTCGAGAAAGACAGCCAAAAAGGAATCGTCATTGGGGCGAATGGCAAACGCATCAAACTCATCGGAACGAGAGCCCGTCAAGATATTGAAACGCTCTTAAAAAAACATGTTTACCTCGAGCTCCAGGTTCGCGTCGAAAAGGATTGGCGAAGCAATGAAAAAGCTCTCGAAACCTTTGGTTACAAATTGGAAAAATAAGTATGCAAGTGGTGGTAATATCCGTTACTCCCTATAAAGAAAAAGACGGTATTGTGAATGCCGTAAGTAGTGATGAAACCATTACTTTTTTAGTGAGGGGACTCTTTTCACCCAACAGCAAAAACGCTGCTTTAAATACTAATTTAGTAATCGCTGATATTGAACTGCAGGAAAGTAATTTTAAATATCCGGTTTTGAAATCGAGCAATATTGTTTCCTCTCCTATGAAGGTGACAAATGATTACTACTATCTCGGTTCTTTAATGGTAATTACCGAAGCGACAAAGAACCTTCTCCAAGATGAAGAAAAAGTCGGTATTTATCAAGACTTAATCGATGTAATACTGACATTAAAAAATACTGATAATCCATGGATGCCGGTTCTCATTTATATGGCCAAGATCTTTAAGATTTCTGGTTATGAGTTCGAAGTGAACCGTTGCGTATTCTGCGGAAGTAAGAAAGACATCAAAACTTTTTCATTTAGAGATGGTGGATTTGTCTGCGGATCTTGTTTGCACGAAGACACGGAAAGAGACTTCTCGAAGGAACAGATGTTGCTTGTCAGAGAAGTGTTCAACTCCGCTAGGAGCGATGCTGAATCTTCTCACTGCACAAAAGAGAACGCACTTTTCCTCTTCAATAAGTTTATCGATTTCATAAGTGACTCGTACGGATTTACTCTTAAAACCGCTGCTTTATTAAATAAATAACAAACATAAACAAAATACACTCATAATGGGTTGACAATTCCTCTCGCGTGTACGTATACTAAACGAGCACGCTCTCAGGAGGAGCACTATTATGAGTAAATTTGATTTTGACAAAGTCACCAACCATTTTATCACCTCGGGATTTTTATATCAGGGCTCTGAAATATATGGTGGTTTATCCAATACATGGGATTATGGTCCATTAGGATCAGAAGTTAAACGCAACATTGAAAAAATGTGGTGGAAGAAGTTCGTTCAAGAATCTCCCACTAATGTTGGCATCGATGCTGCTATTTTAATGAATCCTAAAGTTTGGGAAGCAACCGGACACGTTTCTACTTTCAATGACCCATTGCTCGACTGCAAGGATTGTAAGCAAAGATTTCGCGCTGATCAATTAATTGAAAAGCAATTCCCTGACGCTGATGTCGCTGGGATGAATGACGCTCAATTGATGGATTTTATTCGCGACAATGATGTGAAGTGCCCCAACTGTGGCGGTCACAATTTTACCGATATTCGCAAGTTCAATATGATGTTCAAAACTCACGTCGGCGTCACCGAAGATAACCGATCAGTTGTTTATCTCCGTCCTGAAACCGCTCAAGGTGTCTTTGTTAACTTCAAGAATATTTTACGTACCACCCGTCGTAAGCTACCTTTAGGTATCTGTAACGTCGGTAAGGCCTTTAGAAACGAAATCACTCCTGGACAAATGACTTTTAGAACCCGTGAATTCACTCAGATGGAAATGGAATTCTTTTGCAAACCGGGAGAAGACCTAAAATGGTTCGATTTCTGGAAAAAACGCTGCTTAGATTTCGTTGCTGATTTAGGGATTAAAAAAGAAGATTTGCGCTACCGCGATCATGAACCAGCTGAATTAGCTTTCTATTCCAAAGCAACAACGGATATCGAATACCGTTTCCCGTTTGGTTGGGGTGAAGTATGGGGCATTGCTGACCGCACCGATTATGATTTAAAACGCCACGCCACCTATAGTGGTGAAGCCCTCGATTATTTCGATTCTGAAATAAACGAAAAATATGTCCCGTTCTGCATCGAACCATCCGTTGGTCTCGATCGCTTAATTTTAATGACTTTATGTAACGCGTATGACGAAGAAGCAATCAGCGAGAATGATTCCCGTATCGTGATGCGCTTAGTTCCGGCCGTTGCGCCTTATAAAGTTGCCGTCTTGCCTTTGAGCAAGAAACTAGAAGAAAAAGCTCAGGAAGTCCAAAAGATTCTCTCAACTTATATGCCGACGGTCTATGACGATACTGGAAGTATCGGTAAGAGATATCGCCGCCAAGATGCTATCGGAACCCCTTATTGCGTCACTGTCGATTTTCAAACTCTTGAAGACAGCACTGTCACCGTTCGTGACCGTGATACCATGAAACAAATTCGCTTAAGTATTAAAGATCTTGAAAAATATTTATCTGTGAAAATTTTCTATTAATAAAGGAGACGTGAATGCCATTTGATGATAGCTTACTAAATGATGTATTAGATCATGCCGATATCGTCCACGTGGTATCATCTTTTATCCCTGTCATTAAAAAGGGAAAGAACTATGTCGCCAAGTGTCCTTTTCATGACGATACCAATCCTTCAATGAGCGTCAGTCCTGAACGAAAGATGTTTAAATGTTTCGTATGTGGAACTGGTGGATCAGCAATTTCTTTTGTCCAAAAATATCTCCATATACCTTTCGTGGAAGCTATGAAAAAAGTGGCGGATATCTCTGGGTATCACGATGAGCGACTTGACAAGAAACAAGCGTATGTCAAACCAGAAGATCCGGAAAAGATTCCTCTCTTCAAATGTTTGAAAGATTTGACTCTCTATTATCAATATTCACTCAATACCGCAGAAGGAAAAGATGGCTTAGAATATTTCAAATCCCGAAATTTGGATAAGAGCCTTCAAGACAAATTCCTTCTCGGATATGCTCCCAAGGATGGACAAGCCACTTGCCAGTTTCTCCAATCGAAAGGACATTCGTTAAAAACCATCGAAGATGTCGGAATCGCCACGATGATAAACGGCAATTACAGCGACAAAAACCAAGGTCGCACTATTTTCCCTGTCTGCGACACTGAAGGCCGTGTTATCGGCTTTAGCGCACGCAAAATCGGCGATGGACCCGAAGCCAAATATGTAAACTCACCTGAAACTCTCTTATTTCATAAGAGCAGTGTGTTATACAACTATCATATTGCAAAAGAAAAAGCTCGCATCGCAAATTGCATCTATGTCTGTGAAGGCTTTATGGATGTGATGGCACTATCCAAAATCGGTATCGATAATGCTGTTGCCTTGATGGGAACGGCTCTATCTAGCGAACACATCGCGATGCTCCGCTTATTAAACGTTGAAGTGCGTCTATGTCTCGATGGCGACTTACCTGGGCAAACGGCGATGATGAAAGCGAGCAAGATGCTCCAAGAAGCCGGCATCCCTTGCGTGATTGTCGATAATCAAGGGAGCACAGAAGATCCAGACGATATTATCAATAAGGAAGGACCGGATGCTCTTCGCGTCTATTTGCAGAAATTGCTTAACCGCGTTGACTTTGCTCTTAAATACTTCAAAAGAAGCAATCCGTTAAAAACCGCTGAGCAAAAGAAAAAACTAATTAGCGAATTTATCCCTGTCCTCCTAGGCATCAAAGACCAACTGGACTTAGATAATTACTTGCATCAGCTTTCCGGAGTGACTGGATATGATGTTGACAGTCTCCGCTCCTTGCTGAAGCAAATTCGCTCTGAACAGGCGAGAAAAAAACCGGAAGATATTATCCGTACGTTCCATCCCGAAAGAAAAGTTTTGCGCCGACTCGAGATGGCGGAGAGAGAATTCCTCTACCAGATGTTGCAAAACAAAGAAGCCGTCTCTTTTTATGAGGACAAACTCTCGGGTTTTTACGATGAAATTTATCGTCAGATTGCCAATTACCTTGTCGATTACATGCAAAATCACGATGATTTAGAACCAGTTGATGTCCTCGCCTCAATGGAAGCGAGCGACTTAGAGAACAAAGATGTTCTCATCAACGAAATTACTACTCTGTATTTAGAGAAAACTCACCCTCAACATTGCTCTAAAGAATTGTTGGGCAATTTATTAGAAGCCATAAATGATGAAAAAGAGAGAATCTTTGAACAAGATACGCTCGAGCGTTCTCTCGCTGGCAAGTCCGAGCTTGAAAAAGCTCGTATTCTCGCTGAATACAATCGCCGCAAAGCGAAAAAAACTTAATACCGAAGGAGGATATTATCATGGGAAGAAAACCAAAAGAAGTCGTTGAAGCAACAGTCGAGGAAACTGTTAAGAAGAAACGCGGCCGCCCCAAAAAAGAAGTTAGCGAAGTCGAGGTCAAAGATAAAAAAGCAAAGAAATCGCCAAAAGTTAAAGGTGATGAATTCAAATCTTTGCAAGAAGTCGAAAGTGAACTCTTGAAGAAAGCCAAACTCACTGGCACAATCAGTCAAAGTGAAATATACGAAAGACTAGAAGCCTACGAATTAGATGATGACGCAATCTCCGATTTGATGGAATTTTTTGCTTCGCAAGAAATTGAAGTGACCAATGAAATCGACGAGGAAGAAGAGGAAGAGGAGGAAGATTTAGATAAAATTGATGATTCGAAGATCAACCTCGAAGAGCCTCTCAAAGACGATGACGATTTCTTAATCAGTGATTCATCGCTCAAAGAAGAGGAAGAGGAAGAAGAAATCGATGTCGATAACTTAAACATTTCTCTGGGCAGTGAAGTCCGTGTTAACGACTCCGTGAAGATGTATCTTAAAGAGATCGGAAAATATTCCCTCCTCAAACCGGAAGAAGAACCCATTATCGCTAAACGCGCCGACGAAGGCGATGAAGACGCAAAACAAGAACTGATTAACCGCAACTTAAGATTAGTCGTAAATATTACCAAACACTATGTCGGTAGAGGCATGGCGTTCTTGGATTTAATTCAAGAAGGTAACCTTGGTTTGATGAAAGCGGTCGATAAATTTGACTACACGAAAGGATATAAGTTTTCTACTTACGCCACTTGGTGGATTCGCCAAGCTATCACTCGCGCCATCGCTGATCAGGCACGTACCATTCGTATTCCAGTCCACATGGTAGAAACCATCAATAAAATGACCCGCGTTCAAAGAACCTTAATTCAAGAACTCGGAAGAGAACCAACCGCTGAAGAAATCAGTGAAGCGTTAAACGGTGATTTATCACCCAAACGCATTCGTGAGATTCAACGCATCGCGATGGAACCCGTCTCTTTAGAAACTCCCATTGGAGAAGAAGATGATTCCCATCTTGGTGACTTTATCGAAGATAAAGAATCGGAGTCGCCAACCGAATACACCACCCGTCAACTTTTAAAAGAGGAACTTTATTCAATCTTAAAAGATCTTTCCGATCGCGAAGAAAGAGTTATTCGTCTTCGTTACGGACTAGATGACAACCGGCCTCGCACTTTAGAAGAAGTCGGTCGCGAATTCGGCGTTACACGTGAAAGAATTCGTCAGATCGAAGCGAAAGCGATTCGCAAATTGCGTCACCCAACAAGAAGCAAACGACTCGGTGACTACAAAAGCAAAATTTAGGAATCAAGGGCAAGGAATGAATAATCAGACGATTAGCAAGAAAAGAAGAGGCCGGCCACATCCTAGCCTCGAAGAAAAAATCCTCGGCCAAAAGCCGGAAATATCTTTTCCTGTGGTCGATGATTCAAAAGAAGATTTAGAGACTATCAAACAATACTTATTAGAGAAAAATAAGGCCAAAAGGGAAATTCTCCAAAGCGACATTGATGGTATTATCGCTTACTCACATCTCAACGAAGAGGAGACCGAGCAGCTCACCAATTTCATCCTTTCTAACTTCGCCTTAATCGATGATAGTGAGGAAGATATATTGGGAGATGACGACCTCTTACTCGACAAAGTCGAAAATGAAGAAGTCGCTGAGGAACTCGCTGAAGCGAGCAATTTCTCCAACGATGATATCAAATCAAATGATTCAGTGCGCATCTATTTAAGAGACGCTGCGAAATATCCTCTATTAAATTCTGAGCAGGAATTAGCGATTGCTAAACGCATCGCAAATGGTGATGTCGACGCGAAAAACGAATTAGTTGACCATAACCTACGACTAGTTGTTAACAACGCGAAAAAGTACATTGGTCGCGGACTTGCTTTTCTTGATTTGATTCAAGAAGGAAACTGCGGTTTGATGAAAGCGGTCGAGAAATTTGATTATACAAAAGGTTTTAAATTCTCGACCTATGCAACCTGGTGGATTCGCCAGGCTATCACTAGAGCGATTGCCGATCAATCACGCACCATTCGTCTCCCTGTTCACATCGTGGAGCGAATGAATAAAATTAACAAAGCTAAAACAATTTTTTTGAAAGAGAATGGTCGCGAACCAACCGCTGAAGAAATTAGCGATCTATTAAAAGGAGTTCTCACAGCAAAAGAGATTCTAGAAACTCAAAGATTGACGATGGACACCGTTTCTATGGAACTGCCAATCGGTGACGAAGACGGCTCTCGTTTAGGCGATTTTTTGGAAGACAAAACTAGCGAATCGCCAAGTGATTATGTGACAAGAAATCAATTAAGAGAGAAGCTCGATGATATTCTTTCTCGACTCACTGACAAAGAGGAGAGAGTGATTCGACTTCGGTATGGTTTAGATGACAATCATCCCCGAACATTAGAAGAAGTGGGAAATGAATTTGGTGTTACGCGCGAAAGAATACGCCAAATTGAAGCGAAAGCGATTCGCAAAATGCGCGCTAGTCAAAGAAACAATAAATATATTGATTACCGAGGAGGTTCCCTATGATAAAGCTATCCCTTCGACTTGAAACAATCCTAGATATGACACCCGCGAGTGTCGTCGCTGATATTGGAAGTGATCATGGTAAACTAATGATCGCTCTTTACGAATCTGGCAAAGTCACTCATGGTTACGCTGTCGAAAATAAAAAAGGACCTTATAACCGCTTAGTCAAAGCTTTAACACAAGAAAAGCTCGAGGATATAATCGTCCCCTTATTTTCAGATGGAATTAGCGATTTACCGAGCTGTGTTAACACCCTTATTTTGGCTGGCTTAGGTGGTGAGACCATCATCGAGATATTAAAAGCTCATCCACGCAAATTGGAGAAAGTTACCACAATTATTGTCGATGCTCATAGCCAGGTTAAAGAAGTCCGCGAATATCTTTCCAAGATTGGTTTTATCATCGCTGATGAGAGAATGATTAAGGAAGATGAAATTTACTATGAAATCATTCGTTTCATTCGTGCTGACATCGCTTTCTACAGCGAAGAAGATTTAACCTATGGACCTATATTAAGATGCAATAAAAACAACGTTTTCAAAGAGAAATACATCTCGCGCATCAATGAGATTGAAAGAATCTTGAAAAAGAAGAACATTCCTGCAAGTCGTCTTGCGGAATTACAAAAAGAAAAAGAGAGACTCTTGGGAGTTGTTTAATATGAAATCAAAAACCTTTCTGCGGTTAATGGCCGTTCGTTTTCCAAAGCGTCTCGCCGAATCTTTTGACCGCGTCGGATTAATGACTGGAAAACTTCCAGAAGAAATCCATAAAGTGATGCTATGTCTTGATCTCGATTGGGAGATTTTACCTAGGGTAAAAGAATTCCACCCAGATTTGATTATCACCCATCATCCATTTATCTTCGGAACCAAATACCGCGTTTTTAGAAACGACGAGAGCAAACGATTGCTCTGCGAAGAAATCGATAAGCTCGGTATTCCAGTTTATAGTTTCCACACCAACTTTGACTCTGGAAAAGGCGGCATGAACGATGCTTTAGCTGAAGCTTTGCAACTTAAGAATGTCTATATTCCAGAACTAAACAAGATGATGAGAATCGGCTATCTCAAAGAAGAGACCGATATTTTCTCTTTTGCCGGCTACGCAAAACACCATCTTGATGTGAACTATGGATTATTAATCCATGAAGGCAAGCCAATCATAAAGAAGGTTGGTATCATCGGTGGGGGTGGAAGTCGCGATTGGCCAGTCGCTCAAAAAGAAGAATGCGATATCTATATCTCTGGCGATGTTTCACATCATGTTAGAAGGGATATTGTTAACGCTAAGTTCAATTATCTTGATTTACCCCATGAAATCGAAAAAATCTTCATGCCAATTATGGAAAAATACTTATTACAAATCGATAAGGATTTAGTGATTAAAGCCTACGATCACGAAAAATTGCCAAAAGTTATTTAATGATTAACAATTCTGTCTTAATCTCTTCGATGATAGATAGAGGCGTGCTAGCGCTGCTCGAGATGGCAATATGCTTTTTGCCCTTCAAAGTAGCAACGGGCAATTGTTTATAATCTTCTAATAGAAACACATCCATTCCCGGATGTTTTTCTTTTGCTATTTCATATAGTCGCTTCGCATTGCTGGATTTCTGACTGCCAACCACGATAATCGCGTCGACATCTTCTGATAAGGTAAGCAATGCTTCTTGACGGCTCCTTGTCGCTCGGCAGATCTCATCTTGAAAACGAGCTAAAGGGAGATGCTTTTTTATATCTTCATGCATTTCTTTCAAAGAAAGAATATTCAATGTCGTCTGATTAATGATAAGTGGGGAGACATCTTCAATCCGAGAGAAATCAACACCCTCTTTAATCGCGTAGAGATGAACATTTTCGTTGCTCGAAAGAGCTGCGATGGTCTCGGGATGAGAGCGGTAACCAATATAGATGACTTGGTGGCCTCGTTCCTTTTCTTTGGCGATGGTGGTGAGATTCTTTTTCACTAAAGGACAGACAGCATCATAGATAATTAGTTTTCTCTCTCGTGCTTTCTCTTCGGCGGATTTTTCGTGTCCGTGAGCGGTGAAAACAACGACACTGCCTTGAGGTGCGTCAGCGATATCATCAATCATTCCAATATCTCGTTGCTTTAAAAAAGCAATGACATAAGAATTGTGCACCAACATTCCTAAGACATTGACGACTTTATCAGGATTCTCTTGGCGGGCTTTCAAAGCATGTTCAATCGCTTGAGATACGCCAGCGCAATATCCTTTTGGTTCGAGAATGGTAATTTTCATCGCGTTTCTCCACCTACTAATTCTTATTTATGTTAACATAACTAGGAGGATTTTATATGAAAAATGAAGATATCTTAATTGGCTCTCATTGTGGAATGGCAGCTCCCGATTTCTATTTAGGCACGGTAAAGGAGGCTCTTAGCTACGAAGCAACGACTTTCATGTTTTATACCGGGGCACCGCAAAATGGTTACCGAAAGCCTCTAAATGAATTAAAAATCGAAGAAGGATATGACCTATTAAAGAAGTCGGGAATTGACGAGACAAAAATTGTCGTTCACGCTCCCTATATCATCAACTTAGCTAATCGAAGCAAACCGGAATTATACGAAGGCTCTAAAGAAATATTTCTTAACGAAATAAAACGCACAAGCGGCATGCACGCTTCAATTATCGTCTTACATCCTGGAGCACACGTCGGGCAAGGAAGCGATGAGGCCATCAAGGCTTTGATCGAGGCTCTCGATGAAATATTCGATGTCGACGGAACAAACGTCAAAGTAGCCATCGAGACGATGGCTGGAAAAGGCACCGAAATCGGTATTACCTTTGAGCAAGTTCATCAGATAATCGAAGGGAGCCGACACAAAGACCGCTTAGGTGTCTGTTTAGATACATGCCACATTAACGATGCCGGATATGATGTTCATGACGTCGATGGGGTGCTTAAAAAATTCGATGAGATCATCGGACTAGACTACTTGCTGGTTGTTCACTTAAACGACAGCAAAAACGAGAGAGGCGCCCATAAAGACCGTCATGAAAATCTCGGTTACGGCTCCATTGGTTTTAAGACATTAAACGCTTATGTCCATCATCCGTTGTTGGTTAAAGTTCCTAAAATCTTAGAAACCCCTTACATCAATGATAAGCCACCTTACAAAGAAGAAATAAAAATGCTCCGCGAGGGAACATTTGTTGAAGGTTGGAAAGAAGCCTTCTAATTATATCTTCTCAATTTCAGAAACAAGGGTTTCGAAAGCTAGTTCTTCCGGAACCTTTTTTATTATTTTATCTTTTACAAAGATAACATATTCACCTTTTCCACCGGCAATACCGATATCAGCGTTTTTAGCTTCGCCCGGTCCATTAACCACACAGCCCATAACGGCGACGTGGATCGGTTTGTTGACTTTTTCAAGATAATCCATGACTTTTTCAGCGAGTTTAAGAACATCCACTTGAGTTCTTCCACATGTTGGGCAAGCAACAAGTGTAGGATAGTTAGGATATAAGTCTAGATCATGTAACAATCTCTTAGCTGCAATGATTTCGTCGCGAGGATCGCCAGAGATGGAAATGCGGATTGTATCGCCAATACCTTCAAGTAGAAGTGGGGCTAAACCCGCGGTGCTACGGATGAGGGAAAGATCCTTAAAACCTGCTTCAGTAATTCCGAGATGCAGTGGATAAGGGAAGGTATTTGCCGCTAAACGATTAGCCTCAATTGTCTCTCTAACGTTCGAACCCTTCAAAGAGATGGCAATATCGTAAAAGCCAAGGCTCTCCAAAATATTGACGTGTTTCTTAGCCGAGTTGACAAGGTCTTGAGCTTTGTATTGCGTGGAATAATCGTGAATTGATTTGTCAAGCGAACCAGAATTCACTCCAATGCGGATTGGAACATGCTTTTCTTTCGCCATAGCGACTACTTTTTTGACGTTCTCAATAGGGCCGATGTTGCCGGGATTGATGCGAATTTTATTGGCACCATTTTCCATAGCTAGCATAGCTAGACGATAGTCAAAATGGATATCCGCGACGATGGGTATGGTGGTCTGTTTTTTGATTTCTTTGATTGCTTTCGCGTCAGCTTCATCCATCACAGAAACACGCATATAATCAGCGCCTAAGGTAGCGCATTCGTTGATTTGTTCGACGACTAAATCGACCTTTTCGGTCTTAATATTGCACATTGATTGAATCAAGACACGTGATTGTCCCCCGAGGGTCAGATTGCCAATTTTAATACCTCGGGTTTCGGTTCTAGTTTTCATGCCCACATTATACATTACTAGTAATGCAATAGTCTAAAAATATGTTTGCATATCTCGTTATCTATGATAAGATATAAAACGACTTTAAGGAGACAAGTAGTATGGCAAAAGATGATCGAATCTCGTTGACATTAAAATGCACTGAGTGTGGCGAAGAAAACTATCTCACATCCAAGAATAAAAAGCATAAACCTGATCGTTTGGAGTTAAAGAAATATTGCTCTCGTTGCAAAAAGATGACACTCCATCGCGAGAAAAAGAAATAAAAGATAGGCCCGGCCTATTTTTTATTATTGAGGTGAAATCATGAAAGTCGTGCCCTTTGTGTATGGAGATAGGGAAGAATTATTCGCTAATTGCTACCTAGCAATCGACGAATCATCTTCTTGTGTCGTCATAGACCCATCGTGCGATTATGATGGTGTCATCAACTACATCCGAAAGAATAATCTAAAGTGTAAAGGGGTTCTCTTAACTCATGCACACTTTGACCATATGCGTGGCATTGATAGAACAGTCGCAGCCTTCGATGTTCCCTTCTTTGTTTCACGAGATGACGAAGATGGCTTGACCAATTCGGAAATAAATTGTTCAACACTTAGCAAACACGATGTCATTATCAAAACAAAAGCCAGAGTGGTGGATGATCAAGAAGTCCTTAATCTACTCGACGAACCAATCAAGGTGATTTCCACTCCATTCCACACGAAAGGTTCAATTTGCTATTATATAGCAACTAACAATATTATTTTCACCGGAGATACGTTGTTTCGCGGTTTCATTGGAAGGACGGATTTGCCATCCTCTATTGCCCGAGAAACAAAGGCTTCTCTCGCGAAGCTCCTCGCCCTCCCAGACGAGACAAAAGTCTATCCAGGCCATGGGTTGACAACTAATATCAGTTTTGAACGGAAACTAAATCCGTTTATTAAATAGCAATTATTTGCTATAATAAGTAAGATTTTTTAGAAAGGGTAAACATTATGGTAAATGTAACAGAATTAAGACCAGGCAACTTCTTTACCGAAGAAGGTAATATCTTTCAGGTCCAAGACATACTTTTAAATAAGACCGCAATGAGAAAAATGGTGGCGAAAGTTAAGGTCAAAAACTTAAGAAGTGGATCAATCGTGGAAATCAGTCGCAATAGCGGATACATGATTGAAACCATTCGCCTCGACAAACGTCAAATGCAATTTTTATATGATTCCGGCGACTTTTTAGTGTTCATGGATCAAGAAACTTATGATCAAATTGAAATTGAAAAGAGTCGTCTTGAATGGGAAAAACAATTCCTCAAGGGCGATGAAATCGTCGAAATCACTTCTTACGAAGGTGAAATCTTAGGTATTAACTTACCTGCCAAAGTCGCATTAAAGATTACGGCCTGCGAACCAGCGGTTCGCGGTGACACCGTTAATAAAGCGATGAAAGATGCAACACTTGAAACCGGATTAAAGATTAGAGTTCCGCTCTTCATTAATGAAGGTGAAGTGGTCAGTGTTCGCACCGACGATGCAAGCTACGATGGGAGGGCATAATTAACATGGAAGTTTGGCAAGTTATTCTTTATATCGTTCTCGCCTTAATTGGTGGTGCAGTCGCAGGTTTCTTTATCTCTCGCTACTTTTTCAAAAGAGAGCTCAAAAAGAACCCTCCAATCAACGAAAAAATGATTCGCGTCATGCTCACTCAAATGGGTCGTAAACCCAGCGAGAAGCAGGTTCGTGAGATCATGAATTCGATGAACGCTGCGAATAAGTAATTGAACAGTAAAACAGCTCTTGGAAACAAGGGCTTTTTTCTTACCAAAATAAAAGCCTATCAAAGATAGGCAATTACTAATTTTATACTAATTTTTTACTTTTATTTCATCCACGAAATCTTGCGTTCTGTGCCGTTTTTTAGACGCTTAATATTTTCCGAATGGCGGAATAAAACGAACACTGATTCGATAGTCAGAATGGTAGAAAATACCCAAGAAAGAATGAGTGTCCATCCATATGTAGGTAGGAAATATAAACTAGGCGGAATTACTTTAGTCATTACGAGAATGGCCCAGACCCAAGAGATAAGCGTGGTGATAATCGGAGTGATAATGCTAGCTAAAGAAACATATTTCGTGAGTTTGAGGATGAGAAAATAAATCATGCAGGGAAGGATAGCGAGCATCCAGGAAGCTAAGAGGACAGTTCCAGCGAAAACAGAGACGCCCTTTCCGCCTTTAAATTGAGCGAAAAGTGGCCAACAATGACCAACCATGCAACCTATGGTTGCAAACCAGTAAACTGGCCATGGAATAATGAAGGCGGTGTTGATGCCAAAATTGTTGACGAGATCGATGGTTGGAGAAAGGGCTTGCCCATCGACAAAAGGGACGAGAGTGAAAAGCACCCAGCAAATCCAAAGTGAGATGGCGGCCTTAATCATATCAAGAACAATGACTAACAAACCAATCTTTTTGCCCCATATACGACCAGCGTTGGTACCACCGGCATTGTGTGATCCATAATCGCGAGGATCTTGATTAAACAAACTTTTGCCAAGCCAAATAGCGGTGGGGATCGAACCAAATAAGTATCCAATCACAGTGCAGAATAATGCAGCTAATATATTTATTAATATATTCATATTTTACCCTCGTTTTCCTGTCTTTTTTATTCTACTAAATTACTTTATATTTGCAACTTAATTTGTATATAATTAAGGGCGATTAGGAGGTAGTGGGTAATGGATGAGGTAAAAAACAAGTCTTTGCAGTACACCGCTGACGACATTCACGTCCTCCAGGGTCTTGAAGGTGTTAGAAAAAGACCGGCAATGTACATCGGATCCACAAATGCGAGTGGATTACATCATTTAGTGTGGGAAGTTATCGATAATGCGGTCGATGAAGCTCTCTCAGGATTTGGTGATAGAATTACCGTAACCATCTATAAAGATGGTTCTATATCAGTTCAAGACGAAGGAAGAGGAATTCCGACGGGGATTAACAAGGAAACAGGAAAACCTGCTGTTGAGGTAGTTTTTTCGGAACTTCATGCTGGTGGTAAATTCAATAGTGCGGTTTATAAAAGTGCTGGCGGCCTTCATGGTGTCGGTGCTTCGGTAACCAACGCACTGTCGGAATATTTAGATTGCATCGTTTACAACGATGGCACTATTTCACATATCCGTTTTGAAAACGGAGGAAAATTCGTCACCCCATTAGAGGTAATCGGGACAACCAAGAAACACGGAACCTTTGTCCGCTTCAAACCAGATGCTCGAATTTTCTCGACCGTTGATTTTAAACGCGAAGTTATCGCTGGTCATTTGCAAGAATCAGCTTTCTTAATGAAGAGCGTTACTTTCGTCTTAATAGACGAAAGAACTAACGAAACTCAGGAATTCCATTATGAAAGAGGCTTGTATGCTTATGTCGAAAACATCAACGCAAATAAGACTCCACTAACTCCAGTAGTCGATTTTTCTGATATCGATGAAGCGACTGGTATTATGACCGAAATCGCTCTTCAATATTGTACAAACGACTACAATGAAACCCTCATTTCATACGCCAACAATGTCCGGACAAGAGATGGCGGAACCCATGAAGTCGGCTTTAAAACCGGCATTACTCGCGCAGTTAACGATTTTGCTGAAAACAATAACTTGTTAAGGGGCAAAAAACTCGATGGTAGTGACATTCGTGAGGGCTTAACCGCCGTCCTTTCCCTTAAGATTCCGGAGGAAATCAACGAATTCGAAGGTCAAACAAAGAGCAAACTCGGAACAACAGAAGCAACCTACATTGTTCAAAATGTAATCTATAATAAATTCACCTATTATCTCACTGAAAATAAAGAAATAGCTATAGCTATTATCAAGAAATGCGTTGATAGTCAACAGGCCCGCATTGCAGCGAGAAAAGCTAAAGATGAAGCCCGTAACGCGAAAAAAGCTAAAAGCGAAATCATTCTTTCTGACAAATTGACTCCTGCCCAGAGCAAGGATTATAGACTCAACGAACTTTTTATCGTCGAAGGCGATTCCGCCGGTGGTTCAGCCAAGAAGGGCCGCGACCGACTCCATCAGGCAATCTTACCTCTAAGAGGTAAACCTCTAAATACAGATGGTGTTCCAGTGGCTAACGTTCTAAAAAACGAAGAAATAGCCACGATTATTAATACGATTGGAGCGGGCTTCGGTCAATCCTTCGATCTCGAAGATATCCGTTACGGAAAAATCATCATCATGACCGATGCTGATACCGATGGAGCTCATATTCAGACCCTCCTCTTGACATTTTTCTATCACTACATGAGACCGCTTATTACTAATGGCCATGTTTTTATAGCTGTTCCTCCCTTCTATCGTGTCTACAAAGAAGAAAAAGGTAAGATGGTTCAGGAATATGCTTGGGATAACGAAGGACTCGAAGCCGCCAAGAAAAAAATTGGCGCCGGTTATAAAATTTCACGATATAAAGGATTGGGAGAAATGGATGCTATCCAACTTAAGGAAACAACTATGGACCCCAAAACTCGCCTTTTAATTCAGGTCGATATTGAAGATCCGCTTCTAGCGGAAAACCGTATTGCCACCTTGATGGGTAAGGATATCGCCCTTCGCCGCAAATGGGTGGAAGAAAACGTCGATTTCCGTCAAATCGATAACTTTTTAAAGGAGGTCAAATAACTTATGGCAAAAAAACCTGAAGTTATAGTGGAAGAGACTTTTAAAGAAAAAATCTCGATTGAGCCTCTCGAAAATGTGATGGGTGACCGATACGCCACCTACGCTAAATACGTCATTCAAGACCGCGCTATCCCAGATGTCAGGGATGGTTTAAAGCCAGTTCAGAGAAGAATTATTTTCTCAATGTACAAGAGCAACAACTTGTTCAATAAACCAACCAAAAAGTGTGCTCACACCGTAGGAACCGTGATGGGGACCTATCACCCGCATGGTGACTCTTCCATCTACGAAGCACTTGCAAGAATGAGCCAGGACTGGAAGGTTCGTTATCCTTTGATTGATTTTCAAGGCAATAATGGATCAATCGATGGTGATGCCCCCGCGGCTTATCGTTACACCGAATCACGACTCAGCGAATTGAGTAATGAAATGGTGAAAAATATCGACAAAAATACGGTCGACATGCAGCTCAATTTCGATGATACCGAATTAGAGCCAACTGTTTTGCCAGCACGTTTTCCCAACTTGCTCTGTAATGGCACTGAAGGAATTGCAGTTGCTTTAGCAACTGAAATACCACCTCACAACCTGAGAGAAGTCGTTGAAGCGATTATTTATCGTATCAATCACAAAACTGCAACAACGGAAGATTTACTCAACTTTGTCAAAGGTCCGGATTTCCCTGGTGGTGGAATCATTTATGAATCCGAGGGTCTGAAAAACATTTATTTGACTGGTCGGGGGAGAATTGAAGTTTCCGCTAAAGCGGAAATTGTGAAGACAAAAGATCTTCAGCAAGTCGTTATCACCGAGATTCCTTACAAAACGGTCAAAATCCAACTAGTTTACGAAATCGATAAAATCATCCACTCCAAATCCGTAAGCGGTCTATTAGAAGTCCGAGATGAGAGTGACTGGAAAGGTATTCGCATCGTCATCGACTGCAAAAAAGACGCGAAAGCAGATTTGCTTTTAAAATATTTAATGAAAAAAACTTCATTACTTTCTTCCTATAACGCGAACATGGTCTCCATTGTCAACGGAAGACCCAGAACCCTTTCCTTGATTGAAATTCTCGATGCTTATATCGCTCACCAAGTCGAAGTCATCACTCGTCAGAGCCGCTTTGACTTAATAAAATTCTCTGATCGACTCCACATTGTCACCGGTTTAATCACTGCTTCTTTATCCATCAATGAAGTTGTGGATATTATCCGCAAGAGCAAAGATAAAAACGATTCAAAAATCAATTTGAGCAAGCGTTTTGGTTTTACCAACGAGCAAGCGGAAGCTATCGTTACGATGCCACTTTACAAGTTAAGCCACACCGATGAAGAAGTTCTCGAAAAGGAGAAAATCCAACTCGAAAAAGACATCGCTGCTCTCAATGATATTCTTGGTGATGAAAACAAGTTAAATCGTGTCCTCATCAAGGATTTAAAACAATTGAGCGTTAAGTATGGCGATGATCGTCGCACCGCAATCGAAGACAAAATTGAGATGGAACCGATTGATAAGCGCGACTTAATCGCCAAAGAAGCGGTTATCGTCGCTGCGACACGTGATGGTTATATCAAACGTTCATCGATCAAATCATACAAAGGCTCAGGAGCTGATGCTCTACCGGGCCTTAAGAGCGGAGATTGCCTCGTCAGTGCCGGAGAAGCTTTCACGACGGATTATTTAGTCTGCTTCACGAATTTAGGCAACTACGCCTGTATTCCGGTTCATAAAATAATCGAGTCGAAATGGAAGGATGAAGGCGTTCATCTCAACACTTTCATTACTCTCGGAGCAGGTGAAAAAGTGATTAAAGCAATCGCAATCAGCAAATTTAGAGATGACATCTATCTCGCTGTTTTGAGTCGGTTCGGTCAAATCAAGAGAATGGCGAGCACAGCCCTTGATGTCGGTTCTCGTCCACGTTTATCACGCTATATGCGCCTTTTATCAAGCGACGAGGTTGCTGACGTACAAGTGTTAACGGGTAACAGCGATTTACTAGTTTTAACTAGTAATGGATATGCGACTCGCTTCAACGAAAACGAGTTAACCATCCTCAGTTCGAAGGCTGGAGGCGTTAAATCAGTCACTGGTTTAGGTAAGAACCAAACCGTGAGCTTATTCGCTTTTAATGGTGAAGAAAAAGGCAAAATTCTCATCTTCACGGATAAAGGCCATGAGCGCGTTTTAGATCCTAATAAGGTTCCGTGCACGCCGCGCCTAGGTAAGCCCATGCTTATCATGCCTTGCTTCAAGAGCGATACTCATCGCATCGTCTATGCACTAAAGGCAAAAACTCAAGTTAATGGCGATTATACCGTCAACCTCGGCCTTAATAATCAAATCGTTTTTGCTTATAAGGTTGAGGATTTATATCTAACAGATATAAACAAGTACGCGAAGAAGAATATCTCGATTCCGAGCAAAACGAGAGTTGATTATGTCTTTGATGATTCTCTCGACTATATCTATAAGGACACTGTGTCTCACCCCATCATTCAAAAGGAACCGAAGGAAAAAGCTGTTCCATCAGCCGAAGAGATGATGTCCGATTCTTCGGAAAAGTCTAGTAAAGAAGAAGCGGGAACTTTCGAGCAGATTTCAATATTCGATGACGAAGAATAACATACTTTGTATGTTCTATAATGAAAATAGTTATATTTTAGTAGTTTTTTAGTATATCAATTTTGTAGATTAAATCTTCTCTTTCACTTTATAGAGGAGGTCAATTTACCAATTTGTTCGTATTGCTAGTCAATCACTTATTTTTGATATAAAATAAAGGTTAGAAACTATGTGCTTAAACAGAAGAGTCTTTGCATATGCAAAATCAATTTATGACATCGAGATTCAATTTTTCACTCAACAAGGTGTTGAATATTTGCTGATTGATTTAGATAATACGCTCGACTCATATCGCCTGTATTATCCAACTTTGCGAGCAATTAATTATATTAATTCTCTTGTCGACGCTGGGATCAAACCGATTATTGTTTCTAATAATCGCGGAAAAAGAGTTAAGACATATTCAAACTTTTTGCAAATTGATTGCATCAGCCAAGCGATGAAACCGTTTCCAAAAAAAATTATTGAATATTTAAAAGCTAATGATATAAGTCATGACAAAGTCATGATTATTGGAGACCAACTGATGACCGATGTCGGAGCAGCTAATGCTGCTAACATTAGAGTCGTATTAACTGATAAAATAGTATCAGAAGACCAATGGACGACAAGATTTAATCGACTATTTGATCGACCCCTTCGCAAGCGAATGGAAAAACAAGGAAAGTTACCAAACTGGAGGACTTTATATGGGAAAAGTTAAAAGAGTAATGCGCTGCTATCACTGCGGTGATATTTTGCAGAGTGTTAAACAGCACGAAAAAGGATATATCGAAAAGAGTTTTCTCCTTGCCCCTAACGCTGATAAGGAAGTCCTTTACTGCCACGGCTGTTACGAAAAGATGAAAGCCATTAACACTGGAATGCTTGAACGAGATGCGGATGAGGAAATTTTGAAGATTCTCGATGATGCAGTTGCGACCGACGCGATGGTGATTTGGGTTATCGATTTATTCTCTTTTAATGGCACATTAAACCCTGATGTAGTAAATAAAATCAAAGGTTTGAAGGTTATTATCGCAGCGACAAAATTAGACCTCTTCCCAAAGGGAACAAAGAGAGAGGGCCTTATCCAATTTGTTAATGAACGATTCGTGGAATTTGGGCTTACTCCCTATAAAGTTGTTCTTTTTGGCAACACTGATGAAATCGATGTCGGCCAGTCGTTAGATAAATTATCTGAAGCGAGAGCGGGACACGATGTTTATATGATCGGTTCTATTGCTTCTGGAAAGACTACCCTCATCAACAAGATGCTTAAGAGCTATTCCAACAAGAGTCGACGCGCTATTAGAACTGAATATTATCCTGGCACATCCGTGAAATTATTAGATATTCCTCTATCCAATTCCGCCTCCTTATACGAAGTTCCTGGATTCTCTCTTGTTACATCCGTCCTCGGAAAAGTTGAGAAAGATGTCCAAAAAATTATTATTCCAAAGAAGAGTATCAAAATCACCAATAAAACTTTGTCTCCTGGCGAAGCTCTCTTGGTGGGTTCATTAGCATGTTTTGAATTAATCAGTGGAAAAGCAACCTCCATCAAGCTTTATGCATCAGAGATGGTGGAATCTAAGAAAATTGTCGCTAAGAAAGTTCGCGAATTAATGGAAGAAAACCTGGAGAAGAAGTATCTACGTCCAGTAAGCGCCCGGTTTACAACCTTCACAGATTTTGATTTGTTCGATTATACGATGGAAAAAGATGGTAAAGTTCACGACATTAGCATCGCTGGCCTCTGCTGGATTTCCTTCGTCGCCCGCGGCCAAGTCATTCGCGTAATGATCCCGAAAGGAGCCGCGGTCAAAGAGTACCTCGGAAAATTAAGGTAATTATGTTAACCGCAAGTGAAAAGAAACAACTCCGCGTGTTGGCCGAAAAGCTGACCACTAGATATCAGATCGGCAAGAACGAGATCTCCAATTCTCTTATTTGCATGCTTGATAAAGCTTTAATCGCGAAAGAGCTCATCAAGATTGATGTTCAAAAAGGAGCATCCTCTTCGGTGATGGCTTTAGCCCTGGATTTATCAACTCAGCTAAAAGCTGATATTGTCCAAGTCGTCGGTGGTGTTATCGTCTTATTTAGACGAAACAAAGAAAAACCCATCATTAAATTTACAAAATAAACATGAACAAAATCATTTTTGGAGGAGGATTTGATCCGATTCATCTCGGTCATATTAACATGGCGCAATTAGCCTCAAGGCATTTTGACGCTGATGTCATTTTTGTTCCGTCTCCAATTTCGATTTGGAAAGAGGAATCAGCTCCGATTAAAGACAAAGTGGAGATGATCAAACTTTCCATTGAAGGCGATAAGCGCTTTAGTATCGATTTATTCGAAGTGAATAGTGGAAAAAATCATAACTATTCCATCGACACGATCAAGTACTTTAAAAACAAATATCCCACCGATCAGCTTTTCTATCTCGTCGGTGGTGATCAGGTCAATGAATTTCATCGCTGGAAGGACGCTCTAGAGCTTTCTAAGCTCGCAAAGGTCATTTATATGGCCCGTCCAGATTACGACCTTAGCAAAGAGAATATCGAAAAATTCAATATGCTTAAGGTTCCTGGAAGAATGGTGGATGTCAGCGCGAGCGAGATTCGCTCTTTTCAATCCCTTAAAATTGATGAGAAAGTGATGAAATATATCGAAGACAACGAACTTTATTATATAAAGAAGATAAAATCCTATCTCGGAGATGTCCGATATAATCACAGTAAGGGCGTAGCTAATTTAGCGTTTGCAATCGCGAAGAAACATCGTATTAGAAACAAGGATCTATACTATGTATCAGGTTTCCTTCACGATATCGGCAAAGAGTCGAGGAGTCTGATGGATATTATGAATAAGCATTTTAAAAAATATCTCGACTTGCCTTCATTTTCATTTCACCAATTCGTCGGATCATACATTGCAAAAGCTGATTTTGCCATTCGCAATCGTTCAATTCTCAAAGCAATTGAGTTCCACGCGACAGGAAACGAAAAAATGGACAAGATGGGTCGAGTGATCTACGCTGCCGATAAGATTGATCCGAACCGAGATTATGACTCGCAATATATGATTGATGCAATGATGGAAGATATCGATGGCGGATTCAAACTCATCTTAAGCGAGAATAAGAAGTTTTTAGAAGAGAATCGAAAGAACATCGATAATCGTTTAACAAAGAGTTGTTTTAATTACTATCTGAACTAATTCAACAAAACATACAAAAAGAAATGATGGTGGAAAAGCCATCTTTTTTGTTAATGAAGTTCTTCTTAACGCTTTAACCTAATACATTAAACCAATCTTGAGGATCAGAAATAATATAAACACATATCTAAACGGATTCATTTCTCTATATAAGGAGGGGGGAGTGTGGATAAACATCTTAAAAAATATACCACTTCGCATAATGTCCGTTATGTTAACCATGAAATACTTTTATATAGATATAGTCAGCATTTGTTTTAAATCATAAGAAAAGAATCGGTTTATCTCGTTGACCTGATAAGTAAGTTTTCCACAGATTATTCGTATTAAATATCTACTAGAAAACTACTAACGGTATTCACCACTTTTGTCATTATTGCCCATTATTAAAAGGTTTATATAAGCTTGTTTGATTAGATCTAACTTTTTTTCTTCTAACCTATACATTTCATCAATGGGATCGTTGGTTTCCCTAAATTGATTCTCCTGTCCAATCGCAAACTTGGTGTAAATGCGAAGTTTATCCACTGCGCGAATTTGATTGATGACCGCCAAGGTGCTGTGCGTTGTTTTTAGGCATGGAATGATTCCTAAATCGACATCGCTCCTCGGATGACCACCATTTCTATTCGTTTTTAAAGGGCAAACGATGACCAATGGGTTAAATTCACCTGAATCCACTAAAACGACTCCGTAATGACGATTAGAGAATTCGGCGTTCACATTGATTCCCCAGTCAAATTCGAGTATCTCGCCTCTTTTTAGGTCATATCGGAGCTTGTACTTCTCAGCAAAGGAAGAATACTCTAACTGCCTTCTAATCCAATCCAGTTCCTCTTTTCGACCAATCATCTTGCTCGGCATGTTTTTATTTTCAAAATCGACATTATCTGTCCACCGGTATTTACCTGTACCGTAATATATTGGGCTATTCATAGAAAAGACCTCCCAATAACTCTGTTATCTCTTTTTTGATTAAAAGTTGGAAATAAAAATGAAAAATAAGTAGGATTGCGCCTACTTATTCTAATTAATTATTTATCGTACTAGTCTACAAAAATATCTTTGATTGGTGTACCAATAAGATTGTTTGGCTTCTCGAGTTTGAAGTTTTTGAGAATGGTTGCGCCCATATCAGCGAACGAGCCTCTCTCTTCGATTTGACGTCCGTTCTTGAAGGATTTGGAGAACAGGAGGAGCGGAACTCTTTCTCTGGTGTGGTCGGTTCCGTGCCAAGTTGGATCATTTCCGTGGTCGGCAGTGACAATTAACAAGTCATCTTCTCGGAGAACTTCAGTGAGTTCTTTTAAACGCTTATCGAATCTTTCAAGCGCTCCGGCATAGCCGGGGACGTCGCGGCGGTGACCGTATTCGGAATCAAACTCAACTAAGTTGACAAAGCATAAACCAGTGAAATCATGGTTCTTAGCTTCAGCGATGGTTTTATCCATGCCGTCTTCGTTGCTGATTGTCTTTTGGGTTTTGGTAACACCGTATTGATCGTATATATCAGCGATTTTACCGACGCAGGAGGTCATAAATCCATTATCTTGTAAAATGTTCATTACGGTTGGATTAGAAGGTCTAAGCGCCAAGTCGTGTCGATTTGGTGTTCTCTTAAAGTTAGAAGCATCTGTTCCAATAAATGGGCGAGCGATAATTCGTCCGACCATCCACTCAGGCTTCATGCAGATTTCGCGGGCAATATCGCAGCATCGATATAACTCTTGGACACCGGTGACTTCTTCGTGAGCGGCGATTTGAAGCACGCTGTCCGCAGAAGTGTAGACTATGAGAGAGTTCTCTCTCATTTGTTGCTCACCGAGTTCTTTTAAAATCTCAGTTCCGGAAGCGGAATAGTTACCGATAATCTTGTGTCCAGTTTTCTCTTCGAGCTCTTTAATTAATTCGGGAGGGAATCCAGTATCAGTAAAAGTTTGGAATGGTTTTTCAGTATAGATACCCATCATTTCCCAGTGACCAGTCATCGTGTCTTTGCCGTTGCTCTCTTCGCGAGATGTTGTCGCGTAGGAATGAGGGTGGGCAACTTTGGTTGTTCCAACGATTGGAGCGAGGTCGCCAATGCCAAAGGAATTGAGAGTTGGGATATTTAAACCTCCGACGCCTTCGGAAATGTGGACAAGGGTGTTGCTACCCGCATCGCCATACTTCTCAGCATCTGGTTCTCCTCCAATGCCGACAGAGTCGGCAACAATTAAGAATATTCTTTTAAATTTAAACGCCATAAGGTTTCTCCTTTTTGACCTAAGTCATTATAAATTACTTTTTTCGCATATACAAATCATAAGCGCTCAAGATGCGCTTGGTCGAAACGTGGGTATATATTTGCGTAGTCGCTATATTAGTGTGACCAAGCATTTGTTGGACGGCGACTAATTGGGCTCCGTTTTCTAAAAGGTGGGTCGCAAAGCAGTGACGAAGCGTATGGGGGGATATCGAGACTTCAATCCCGGCTATGGAAGCATATTTCTTTACCTGTTTGAAGAAGTACTGACGAGATAATGGCTTTCCGTATCTATTTAAAAATAGATATTTACTATCTCGCCCTTCGTTTTTGCACCGTACCTCATCGAGATATTTTGCGATGCATTCAATCGCGTAATCTCCGATAGGAACTTTTCGCTCTTTGGCACCCTTACCCATCACATTGACAACCCCAGCCTTCAAATTGACTTTGCTTCTCTCTAAACTAAGCAACTCACTGACGCGTAATCCGGTCGCATACATCGTCTCTAGCATCGCCCGGTCACGAATTCCTTCTGGTTTTTCCATGTCTGGCATATCTAGTAATCGATCAATCTCCTCAACTGATAAACAATGAGGGAGGTGTTCCGGTTTCTTCGGGGTGTCGATCTCTGGAATATCGTCCTGCAGATAGCCTTCCTTTTTAAGGAAAATGAAGAAACTTTTCGTGGAAGATAGTCTTCTTAAGGCGGTGGAAGCAGATAAGCCAATTGAAAATTCATAACGGAGAAAGTCGACGAGGTCGGTCCCCATCAGATCTTCAACTCTTGTCCGTTGATGGAAAAAGAGGAAGAATTGTTTTAAATCATCTAAATAAGACTTTACGGTCTGGTTTGATAAACCTTTCTCCGCAAGAATATATTGCTCATAGAGGTCAATCGCGTCTTTAATATCCATAATTATCTCTTCTTTTCTTTCGGCTTAACTTCTGATGCCCGCATTAGGGAGTCTTTCTTTAATTTACGATTCAACTCATTGATGAGTAATCTCGTTCGGTTTTCTTCTTCGGCTTTTTCATAATCAAAAAGCGATATCTGAATCGCCATATCACGAGGATCGATTAAATTTTGTAAGGTGATTCCCACCAATCTCACGGTGAGAGAAAGAAAGTTTTTCTCATAGAGCTTTAAGGCAATATCTAGAATTTGTTTGTAGTCATTAGTGGGAGTATCAATGGTCATCGACTTGTTGTGAACAACAAAGTTAGCTTCTTTAACGACGATTTGAATAGTTGTGCCCATCTTATTATCTCGAATCGCTCGAGAAGATACTTCTTTAGCTAATTGTTCAAACATGTATTTAATTTCGCTGTAATCGTTCGTATCGTGATAAAAAGTCGAGGAATTACCGATTGACTTGGCATCTTCGGGTTCGGAAGCAACAACATCAGAACCTCTGCCGTTAATCCAATCTTTGATGACGAAGTAGAACTTTCCGAGAATATTCACTAAATCGGAATCATCTTTTTCGCTTCTAGAGGCGAGATCTCCAATTGTATTAATTCCGATGCTTCTTAATCGAGGAGCGGTCTTTTTCCCGATGCCGTACATCTTCTCAATCGCTAATGGAAAAAGAATATTAGGGATATCTCGCTTTCGAATGAACGTTAAACCCATTGGTTTCTTATAATCGCTGCCCATCTTAGCGAGAAATTTTGTCGCTGCAACGCCGATGGAGCAGCCTAATTTGGTCTTTTGATATAAATCGAGCTGCATCTTTTTGAAAAAGGCTGGTACATCACTGACCTTTTTCACCACTTCTGTGAAATCCGCGTAACATTCGTCTACGGAAGCGATTTCCACGAGAGGGGTATATCTTTTCACAAATTTGAAAAACAGGCGCGACAAGCCCCCGTAATAGCGAAAATCGACTGGTTTGATAATAAGATTTGGGCACAACTCTTTCGCTTTAAACATTGGCATTCCACTCGAGACCCCATATTTACGTGCTTCATAAGAGCAAGTTGAAACAATACCCGAACGGCCATCATGACCGATAGCGACTGGCTTTCCTTCTAAACTGGCATCGCGAATTTCTTCAGCGCGAGCAAAGAAGGCGTTTAAATCAATGTGGACGATGACTTTTCCCATCTGCACATTCATTGTAAACGATGTTTTAGATTATGTTAACCAAATCTATATAATTTTAATGACGTCTTCGGGGAGCAAACTAAATTCGCGTTTCTGCTCTTCAATCGAAGCATGATTCACAAAGACGGAAGGAATCGCTCTGACGCGAATATCGCCTTTATATGATCTTTTGATTAATTCGGCAATTAAGTATTTCGCAAAACCATTTTCCGTGGCGTATGGATCGTAAATAATTACTTTTTCGTAAGTGATCAATTCATTAACTGCCTCCATATCAAGGGGTTTTTGATAAATCGCATTGAATAAAGTGACATTAAGTTTCTTGTCAACGAGTAATTGTTTTAATGCTAAAAGTTCGGGACCGACTGCGACGATAGCTGTTTTCTCGCCCTGGAGTTCTTTTTTCCATTTCCCGTAGGGAATGGTGGTGGTTTCCTGCTTCGAAGAGTAGTGGAAAACTCTCTCTTTCGGGTATCTGATGCAGAATACCCCGTGATTGTTGAATGATTCTTCCAACAAAGCGCGAGCCTCTTTGGGGGTGGCCGCCATGGTGACGACTGTATTTGGCATATCAATTAAGAAAGCTTGATCAAAGATTCCTTGGTGGGAATTGCCGTCTTTGCCAACTAAACCACTGCGATCGATTAACAAGGTCGCATTGAGTTGGATACGGGCTAGGTCATGATTAACTTGGTCATAAGCTCTTTGCAAGAAAGTTGAATAAATCGAAATTATCGGATGAAAACCGCTGATTGATAGGCCGGCCGACATCGTCACCGCGTGTTCTTCGGCTATGCCGACATCGACGCAGCGATCTGGATATTTAGCAAATAACTCGGAGAGATGGCTTCCGTATCCAGTTGCAGGTGTTACTGTAATCGCATTTTCATGATTTTTCATTACATCGACTAAATAGTCATTAAAGATCTGGGACCAGCCAGTTCCGTTCTCGTATGATTGTTCGCCAGTTTCGGGATTAAAAACATGGACACCATGCCAAATTCCCTTGTCATCATCTTCGGCAAACTTATAACCCTTACCTTTGATTGTCTTAATAAAGACAACGACCGATTTATCAGTGCTCTTAGCACGGATAAGTGCCTTCTCAAGAGCTTTAATGTTGTGACCATCAATCGGTCCGATGACAGAGAATCCAAAGGAATCAAAAATGTTGATCTTGAGAATTTTACGTTTGAACCAGTTTTTGATTTTGACCGCTCCGGCGTACATCTTTCTGCCAACCTTAGTCCCACTTAACAATCTTTTGAAAAAATGTTTCGATTTGCGATAGAAACCAGAAGTCGAAAAGCTGCGGAACATCTTAGCGAATCCACCGACTGGTTTAGAAATAGACATATTGTTATCGTTTAATACGATAATCATCTTATGTTGGTTTTGACCAGCGTCGTTTAAGCCTTCAAAAGCGAGACCGTTGACAATGGAAGCGTCACCAATGAATGAAATGACATCGTGTTTTTCTTTTTTTAAATCGCGAGCCATCGCTAAGCCAAGGCCAACACTGATGCTCGTGGAACTGTGTCCGGCTTCAAAGGCGTCATAACTGGATTCTTTGATATCTTGATATCCGGCAGTTCCGTCCTTTTGTCTCAAACGTTCTAAAGAACGTCCGGTCAATAATTTATAGGTGTAACACTGATGACCAACATCAAAAATGAGCTTATCTTTTTTGAAATCAAAAACCCGGCACATAGCGATCGTTGCATCAACAACGCCTAAATTGGACGACAAGTGACCACCATTCTTGGATGTGACTTGAATGATGTACTTGGAAATGTCATCGCTTAAAACATTCAGCTCCTTATAAGATAAATCTTTTAAGAAATCTGGATTCTTGATTGTCGATAAATCGACACGTTGAATTTCTTTCTTCTTTTTCATTGATACTATTTTTCTACTAATATTCTACTAATAAAATGAATTTTTATTTGATATCCACTACTTTTTCGACTTTCTCTTCCGCTTCCTTCAAAAGCTTAGAGAGCTTAACGATAATTTCTTGTCCCTCTTGATAAAGTTTGAGGCTTTCTTCCAAGGGCAAAGTTTTAGATGATATCTTGGAAACGATTTCATCGAGTCTTTTTAATTCTTCTTCGAACTTGATTGGAGTTTCTTTCATTTGCTTTCTTCCTCACTTTGCTTGACAGTACTGATTATCTTTCCATTTTTTAAGACGGTGGTTATTGTCTGTTCGGGTTTAACTTTTTTCACATCATCCACCACTTGTCCGTCAGCGGATAAGGTGATGGAATATCCTCTTTGGAGGATACTGGTGGGATTCAGCGCGGCGAGGCTCTCTTTCCGCCACTTGATTTCTTGCTCGAGGTAATTCACTTTATCAGACAAAGCGTCTTTCAACTGCTCACTGATTTCAGTGATATTGTCGCTCATATCGTGAAGTTTCTCAACTATTGCGCTTTTCATGTCCTCGAGACAATATTCAAAATGCTGTTCGATTTCTCTTCGATCAACTGTCGCGAGTTCAGCCGCTCCAGTGGGCGTGCTGGCTCTTTTATCAGCGACGTAGTCGATTAATGTCATATCAATTTCATGGCCTACCGCGGAGATTACGACCATCTTGCTATCCGCAACTGCTCGAACCAGCTTTTCGTCGTTAAAGGCGCTTAAATCTTCGCTAGAGCCACCGCCACGACCAATGATAAGAGTATCTAAAGGATATTTCTGGGATTCTTCAAAGGCGCGGAGCAATTCTTTAGGTGCGCCCTCGCCTTGAACGGAGCTATAGAAGACGTAGATGTCTGCGATGGGGTATCTTCGTTTAATGTTAGTTAGGATATCTTTAATTGCCGCACTATTCGGGGCGGTAATCACGCCAATGGCGTTCGGATAAATATTGATTGGTCTTTTTCTCGAGGCGTCAAACAAGCCTTCAGCTTGGAGTTTCTTCTTCAACTTTTCGAGTTCAATCAGAATCGCTCCCGTACCGACTTGTTGCATTTCGTAGATGAGGAGTTGATACGTGCCTCTCACCGCATAGACGTCTAATGAGGCTAAGACGATTACTTCGTCGCCATTTTTCGGTTCGAAAGAGAGGCGAGTAGCATTTGAAGAAAACATCACCGCGCCGATAAGTGATTTATCATCTTTCAATGAAAAATAAAGATGTCCTGCTGCACCACTTTTGAAATTGGACACCTCTCCTTTGACGAGGATATATTTTAATCTCGCATCTTGAGAGAGGACAGCTTTGACATACTGGTTGATATCATTTACCGAGTATATTGTTCTCTCGACATCCATTTAGTTTATGACTCCATCCAATATTGCGTTGATGAATTGTGACTGCTTGATGTCGATGTACTTCTTAGCAAGGCTAACGGCGATGTTGATGACGACGCGCTTATCGCTTTTCTCGACAAAATAATAATGGGAATATGACATTAATAAAATAGCTTGGGTAAGCAAAGGAAGACGCTCCCATTTCCAGTTCTTCAGGAATGGGACATAGGCATCGCGAATGATTCCGTATTTACTCAAAGAAACGATGACCATGTTCTTCACAAAGTCATCGACTTCTTCATATGGTTGGCCACACATCTCACTAATCAATTCGCGAGCGTCTCTCTCCCGGGATTTGTTAGAAGTAGAAAAATCGACCAATTCATCATAGATGACGGTCATGATTATATAGTGGAGTTGATTTCTTGATAAAGCCATAAATTAGATGATGGAAACAACGCGAACCTGAACATCGAAAGGGATTTATTCAATCGAGATCATAAAGATGTTGTTGATTTCATCTTGAATTAAACGAGAGACATTTTGAATGTTACTGCCTTTTATGACATCGACAGAGACACTGATGTGGACAATACCCTTTCGGATAGTTGTCTTTATCGGAGTGTTGAGGCGGAACAAAGACGCTAAAGCGGGAAGACCTTTGGTCTTTTTTGAGGTAACGTTAATGCCGGGAAGTCTTTCGATTGCTTCGGCAGCCAAACGATTAAAAGTGCGATAAGAAATCGCGAGCTTGCCTCTTTTTAGATAGTCGTCAATGTAAATGTAATCAGCCATATTCTCTTGTATCAATATATATGAAATATATGAAACGTGCAATTGTTACGAATGCAAAACAAGAAAAAAGGCAACGTCGCGGTTGCCTCGTTTTGATTTAGTGAACGATTTATTTGAGAATCTCTTCGCACAGCTTAACTAAGTGATCAGCGGTAAAATCAAACTTCTTGATGATGTCGCCGGCTGGAGCGCTGGCACCAAAGGTGTCGATACCCATGTGGTGAGCGGCGTAGCGATCCCAACCAAAAGTGGAGAGCATTTCAACGGAAACTCTCTTCTCTAATGGCAAGGACAAGACTTCCTTCTTATAGGCTTCATCTTGAGCGGCGAACAATTCCCAGGAAGGCATCGATACGACGCGAACATCTTTACCGAGCTCTTTGAGCTTCTTTTGAACATCGATGGCTAAGGAAACTTCTGAGCCGGTAGCGATGAGGATTAATTCCGCTTTCTTTTCTTCCTTACTGATAACGTAAGCACCTTTGCTCACTCCTTCAGCGCTGCTGGTAGCGATTAAAGGAAGATTTTGGCGGGAGAGAATTAAAGCGGTCGGAGCATTGACACTCGCCAAGGCTTGATACCAAGCCGCATATGTTTCGCGTTCGTCGCATGGACGAATGACACGTAAGCGAGGAATGCTTCGGAGCATCGCTAATTGTTCGATTGGTTGGTGAGTTGGTCCATCTTCTCCGAGTGCGACAGAGTCGTGCGAGAACAGATAGATGGCTGGTAAATGACTGATAGCCGCCATACGGATTGCTGCTTTCATGTAATCAGCGAAGACAAGGAAACAACCAACATAAGTTCTGATGCCGCCATGCAATAGCATGCCGTTTTGCGTGGATGCCATACCGAATTCGCGGATACCGAAGTTTATATTGTGGCCGTGTCTAGTTTCAGGCATGAAATTAACACCGCCTTCTAATTTGGTCATAACCGAGCTTGCGACGTCAGCGGAGCCACCGATTAAGTTAGGAACCGAGAGCATGTAGGCATTTAACGCTTTGCCTGAAGCAGCACGAGTGGAAATGGAAGAACCTTCGACAAAGTCGGGCATGACTGTCGGGAGGTAATTTTTGATGCTTAAATCAATTAATTGATTAAATCGACCGGCGTATTCCGGATGTTTATCAGCATACTTCTTTAAAGCTTTTTGATTTTCTTCGTAGGCTTTTAAACCGCGGGCGGCGAAGGTTTCTTGAAAGTGGGCACGAACTTCTTCGGGGACATAGAAATCGGGATGATCAAATCCATAGACTTCCACTTTTGCGTGTTGTCCGTCTTCAACTCCTAAAGGAGAACCATGGACCGCGCTGGTGCCTTGTTTCTTTGATCCGAAGCCGATAATTGTGTGAACAATGATTAATGTTGGTTTCTCTTTTGACCTTTTAGCTTCGACAATTGCTTTGTCGATGGTTTCAATGTCGTTGCCGTCTTTGACTTCTAAGACATTCCATGCGGAAGCTAAGAAACGCTCTTTGACATTCTCAGAGAAAGACATTTCTAAAGCGCCATCGAGGGTGACTTGGTTGGCATCGTAGAAGAGAATCAATTTATTGAGCTTTTGGTGACCAGCTAAAGAAATTGCTTCTTGAGAGAGGCCTTCTTGTAAACAGCCATCGCCACATAATGAGTATGTGTAGTGATTGTGAATCTTATCGCCATCGGGATAGTTAGCTTCAACGCTTTGTTGCGCCATCGCCATACCAACAGCTTGAGCGATACCTTGACCTAAAGGTCCACTGGTCGCATCGACGCCGGCTGTCCAGTGATATTCTGGGTGGCCTGGAGTTCTGGAGTCAATTTGGCGGAATCGCATCAACTCTTCGATAGGTAAATCATATCCAGAGAGGTGCAACATTGCATAAAGCAATGCGGAAGCGTGACCCGCACTCAGGACAAAACGATCGCGGTTGAACCAACTTGGTTGTTTTGGATTAGCCACGAGGTGTCTGGTGAATAAGGTGTAAAGCAGGGGAGCACTACCTAGCGCCATACCAGGGTGGCCAGATTTCGCTTTATTGGTCTCATCAATACAGAGAGCACGGATTGTAGCGATTGACAGTTCTGAGATTTTTTTGTTCATTTTTTAATTCTCCTATTAGTAGTTTTTTAGTATATTACTAGTTTTTATTATAAACAAGTTTATAAATGTTATTTTTGTTCATCGATGAGTGAGAGTCCCAATTCCTTTAGTTGCTCTTCGCTCGCCTTCGTCGGAGCGTTGGTCATTGGATCGACCGCGGATAGGTTCTTTGGGAAAGCGATGACATCGCGAATGTTATCAGTGCCACCGAGAATCATCGCTAGACGATCAAGTCCAAAGGCCATACCACCATGGGGAGGTGTTCCATATTGCAAAGCATCGACAAAATAGCCGAACTTCTCTTTGACTTGTTCGTCGGTCAATCCGAGGATATTGAAGATTTTCTTTTGGACATCTTGGTCATAGATACGGAGCGTTCCGCCGCCGGCTTCGTAACCGTTGATGACGATGTCGTAAGCATAGCTTAACATTTTGGTGGGGTCAGTATCTAGGTACTTTAAGTCCTCATCTCTTGGACGAGTGAACGGGTGATGGCTAGCGACAATCTTGTTGGATTCGATATCTCTTTCAAACATCGGGAAATCGATTACCCATAACAAATCGTAACTGCGGGGTTTAATTAAACCGAGTTGACGGCCGTAACTTAAACGAATCGCACCCAGTAATGGATTGACGCGATTGGCGGGTCCAGCGGCGATAATAAAGATATCGCCATCCTTAGCATCAAATTTTTTGATGAGGGAGGATTTTTCCGCTTCTGAGACGAATTTAACAAATGAACCGGTCATTTCACCATGCTCGAGTTTTAGGACGCTGAGACCGCCTAATCCGAACTTCTTCGCTTCGAGATTGAGGGAGTCAATTACTTTGCGGGAGGTCGCTTCCGCTACTCCGTTAACGCAGATGCCGCGTACGACATCGGCTTTCTGGAATGCTTCAAAAGAGGTATTCGCAAAGACTTCTTTTTTTAAATTGTGAAGTTCAAGTCCAAAACGAGTGTCAGGCTTATCGCTTCCAAAACGGCTCATCGCTTCTCGGTAAGTCATTTGGCGGAGAGGTAATTTTACTTCGTAACCAATCGTGTTTTGGAAGATTTCCTTAATCAATCCCTCCATCAAGTGGAGGAATTCGTTTTGATCGAGGAAACTGGTCTCGATATCAATCTGAGTGAAGTCAGGTTGACGATCGGCACGCAAATCTTCATCGCGGAAGCAACGTGCGATTTGGTAATATCTTTCAAAGCCGCCCACCATCAAGAGTTGTTTAAACATTTGTGGGGATTGGGGCAAGGCATAGAAACTGCCATGATGAATGCGAGAAGGAACTAAATACTCCTTGGCTCCTTCAGGAGAAGAGGCACAGAGAATTGGAGTTTCAATCTCAATAAAGTGATTTTTATGTAAATAGCTGTGGGTCGTAATCTTAATTTGGTCGCGGATATCAAAATACTTTTGCATCGCTGGACGACGTAAATCGAGATAGCGGTATTTCAAACGAGTATCTTCAAGAGCGTCGGTCTCATCGGCAATAATCATCGGAGTCGTCTTTGCCGTGTTTAGGATGATAATTTGATCAGCGATCACTTCGATTTCGCCGGTTTTCATCTTCGGATTGGGAGTTTCTCTTCTAGAGACAGCTCCTTTTACCTGAACAACATATTCGTTACGGAGATCTGGAAATTTGTCCGCATCTTTAATCATAATTTGAATGATTCCGGAACGATCACGGAGGTCAATGAAAAGAATGGAACCGAGATTTCTTCTTTTACTCACCCAACCGAGGAGGGTGACTTTTTCATTGATGTTCTGAACGGATAATTCCGTATTCCAGCATGTTCTTTTCATTATTTTTTCTCCTCGTGACATTCGCAGTCGCATTCTTCGCCGTCTTCGCAGTCACAGTCGCCACTGCAGCAACATTTAGTCTCTTTATCGTGGTCGTGACATCCACAATCGCAATCACCGTCATGGGCGTGTTCGTGACAACCGCAGTTGTGATCGTGCTCGCTCATGAGGTCGATGATTTTATTTTCAAAGTCTTCTTGAGCTACTTCGATTTGTTCTTTGGTTTCTAAATTTTTGATAATAACTTTGTTATTATTCATTTCATCTTCCCCAATAATAACGGCGAACTTAGCGCCTTTTTTCTCCGCTCTTTTAAACATTGTTGTAAGTTTGACATCATCGAAGCAAACATCGGAACTATAACCGAGCAAGCGGATGTTAGTCGCGACAGCATGAGCGGTGAGGTGGGCTTTATCGCCGACTGGAATTACATAGAAGGAGAGATTGAAGGCCGGCATATCAGCTGGGATGTGGCCATCATCTTTTAAGACGGAAATAATCCGTTCGATTCCGAAAGAAAATCCGACACCTGACATATCGGGGCCGCCGAATTCTTTGACGAGTTTGTCGTATCGTCCACCACCTCCGACAGCGCCGTAGTCATTACCTTTCGCGCTGACGTAATGGAATTCAAAGACGGTTTCGCTATAATAGTCTAGGCCACGAACAAGCGTATCATCGATTTCATAATGGACACCTAAGGTGTCGAGATAACCAATGATAGTCGCAAATCTCTTTTTCGATTCCTCAGAGAGATAATCTTTGAGTTTCGGAGCGCTTTTCACTAAAGCATGATCGGCGGGAACTTTGCAGTCGAGAATCCTTAATGGATTCAATTCATAGCGAGATTGGCAGTCTGGGCACATCTTTGGAAGCAATCCTTTGAAATATTCACGAAGCGCTTCTTTATAAGCCAAACGGCTCTCTTCATCACCGAGATTGTTGATTTTAATCGTGACATTCTCAAGACCGAGAGTGTCGAGAATGGTATAAGCGAGAAGGATGACTTCTAAATCAACGAAAGGTGAGTCGTTGCCGACGGCTTCAACACCAAATTGATTGAATTGACGATATCTTCCCAATTGCGGTCTCTCATAACGAAAGACTGGTCCACAATAATAGACCTTTAGTGGCAACTCGTTGGTGACAAGCAACTTGTTTTGCACCATCAAGCGAATAATGCCGGCGGTGAACTCTGGACGCAAAGTTAAGCTGCGATTTCCTTTATCAAGGAAAGTGTACATTTCTTTCCTGACCACATCGCTTCCTTCGCCGACTCCCCGAACAAAGACTTCGCTGTGTTCAATGACCGGAGGTCTGACCTCCATAAAAGCGAATAGTTCAGCGATGTTTTTCATCATCGCTTCGACTTGCGAATAAGCTGAGGCTTCACCCGCGAAAATATCGTGAGTGCCTTTTACATTGTTGATTTCCATAAGTAATCCTTTCTGTTAGTGAATCATCCGAGTGACTCGGAAAACGCCGGGAACATTCTGGACGATATTGAATATATCGCTGAGTCGTTTCGCGTCGCTGACCATCAAGGTGCAGGTAATCGTCACGACGAAATTGGTGTTATTTGTTGAGGCATGGAGACTGGAAGCCGAGACTTTCGCAACCGACAAAGTTGAGAGAATATCGACGAGCAGGCTGGGGCGGTCATTCGCTTCGATGTAAACATCAACCGGATAAGTTGAAGTTTCGATGTCGCTTCTCCAGTAAACGTTAATTAAACGATTTTCCTCTTTAGCGACGTTCGGGCAGGTTTTGCGGTGGACGCTGATGCCTTTACCTTTGGTAATGTAACCAACGATATCGTCTCCGGGTATTGGAGTGCAGCAGTTGGCGAGAGATATCGCGAGGCGACTTCCACCACCGCGGCAATAAACTGGGGTATTTGAAGGAGCGATTCTCTTTTGACCACCTAAGACGTTGAGAGATACTTGTTTCTTGATTTTTAAGAACTCGAGAATGGCGGCCGGAATTGGTTTGCGGTTCGTCACACCGATGAACAAGTCTTCGATGTTATCGAAATGGAAGTAATTCAAGACTTTAGGACTGTCAATGAGTTCCATCATATCAGGTTCATCAATCCCCCGATCCTTGAAAGCATCGAGACAGGATTGGCGACCTTTGGCAATCTTTTCGATTCGTAGGACGTCAGCGTTTTTCTTCGCAATGAACTTGCGGATGCAATTCTTTGCCTGAGCGCTCCTAACGAAGGAGAGCCAGCCTTCACTTGGTCCAGGAGAATTCTTTGAAGTTTTGATTTCCACCATGTCACCCGTCTTCAAGACGGTGTTGAGCGGAACAAGAACACCATTGACAAGAGCGCCTGTCGTGCTGTCGCCTACTTTCGTATGGATTCGATAAGCGAAATCGACGGGAGTGCTGCCATTAGGCAATTCAATAACCTTACCCTTTGGGGTAAATACATAGACATTGGCTTCGAAGATGTCGCGGCTGATATTAGAGAAATCAGCTGATTCAGCACTTTCATTAGTAGCTGAGACAAAGTCGCGGAACCAGTGAAGTTTGTCTTCAATTTCTTGTTGTTCACGACGGGAGTTGTAACCACTATTCTCTTTATAAGCCCAGTGAGCGGCAACACCGACTTCCGCGACTTCATCCATCTCCTTTGTGCGGATTTGGATTTCGTAGAAGTTGCCGTTTCCCGAGACGATCGTCGTGTGGAGTGACTGATACATGTTTGGTTTCGGCATAGCGATGTAGTCTTTAAAACGACCAGGAACGGGTGTGTAAGTTTTATGAATTAAACCGAGAATCTCGTAGCAACGCATCGCTGTGTCGGTAATAATTCGCAATGCGAGGATATCGTATATCTCGTCGAAAGGGTGACCTTTCATGTACATCTTCGCATAGATGGAGTAAATCGATTTGACGCGGGCTTCGATCTCAAAATGAATGTTATTCTCAAAGAGAATATCAGCGATTCTCTTGCGGATGGAGTCGAGAGATTTGCCCATTGTTTTCGCTTTATGAGAGAGCAGTTTGGTAATCTCGGAGAATTTTTCCGGTTCAAGATATTTCAGACAAAGATCTTCCATCTCGCTTTTCACGCGATCAAGACCAAGTCGGTGAGCGATCGGAACAAAAACATCCATCGTCTCTTTACTAATCGCATTTTGGCGTTCAGGAGAAAGCGCACCGAGAGTTCTTAGATTGTGGAGGCGATCCGCGAGCTTGATGATAATGACGCGAATGTCCTTCGCCATGCCGATCAAAATCTTGCGGTGATCTTCGGCTTCGAATTCAGCGGCATCGAGTTTTGAGAGTTTTAGTCTTTGAATCTTAGTAAGGGCATCGACAATCTTTGCGACTTCGCTGCCCCATCTCTTTTCGATGTCTTCGACTTCAACATCAGTGTCTTCGACAACATCATGTAAAAATGCAGAAATAATCGTCGCTGGTCCAGCTTGCAAGGAAGCGACAATATAGGCAACTTCGACAAGATGATGGTAATAAGGTTCACCACTCTTGCGGTATTGGTCTTTGTGTTTTTCCAAAATAAAATCATAGGCCGCCCGAATTTGCTTGCGATCTTCGGGAGACGAAATGTAATTTTGATAGATGGCTTCAACTTCTTCAAAAGTGTGAAGAGGATAACCACCATTAATAGGAATGTTTTTCTTTTCTTCCATAGACTATAGATTAATGATAAAGGGTTTTCTTTATTTTTTAAAGAAATATGATGACTTCAAAAATAAAAAAAGACGTATTTGACGTCTTTTAGTTATCAGCGAACTGAAGTTTATATAATTTGTAGTAGAAACCTTTTTGCTTTAGCAATGACTGGTGATTACCATTTTCGATGACTTCACCGTGTTGTAAAACGATGATTTGATCTGCCTTTTGAATGGTCGAGAGACGGTGAGCAACGATCAGCATCGTTCCGATGTTTTTCATCTTCTCGAGCGATTCCTGAATTAAGACTTCAGTCTCGGTATCAATGTTGGCCGTCGCTTCATCCAAGACAAGAATTTGCGGCTCGCTCAACACAGTACGAGCGAAGGAGATGAGCTGTCTTTGTCCTTGCGAGAAGTTTTCACCTCTTTCAATGACTATTTCATCGAGTCCTTTCTCGCTCTTGTTAATGAAACTATCGGCGTTGACATATCGACATGCCTGCATGACTTGCTCATCAGTGTAAGATTCATCATGTAGGGTAATGTTATTTCGCATTGTGCCAGAGAAGAGGAAGACGTCTTGAAGCATCTGACCAATCTTCTTGCGGAGCGACTTAATTTTGATGTCGCGGATATCGATATCATCGATGAGAATTTGGCCCTTTTGAATCTCAAAGTTGCGGACGATTAATCCGAGAATAGTCGTCTTACCTGCGCCTGTTGCACCGACGAAAGCGACTGTCTGTTTGGGTTGGATAACAAAGGAAACATCCTTGAGAATCCAGTTATCTTTTTCATAAGCAAACCAGACGTTTCGGAATTCAATTTTTCCTTCGAAGTGGTCGACTTCAATCGCGTCAGGTCTATCGAGGACTTGAGGATCGATATCTAGGAGATTAAACAATCTTTCTGAAGCCGAGTTTGCTTTTTGAATCGCGTTCAATTGATCAGCGATGGATTGAACTGGGTTGAAGAAGCGGCTGACATAGAGATAGAAGGCAACTGCCACAGCGGCAGTCATCTCAGATTGCATGCCAAGGACGAAGGTCGTGACAATCGCCCCATAATATAAAATAGTAAGAAGTGGTCGATATAATCCGAATGCTAAAACGACTTGATAACGGGTCTTTCTTAGGTTCTCGTTCTTGACAAGGAATTCGTTTTCTTTGCGTTTTTGCTGATTGAAAATTTGGGTGATTTTCATACCCGACAAATTCTCGTTAACAAAGGCATTCATCTCCGAAACGTATTGTCTTTCTTTCTTAAAAATGCGGTATACAATAACGCGGAAAATATAAGAGATAAGGAAGACGGCGGCGAGGAATCCGACTTGGACTAATGCGAGATACCAGGAGAGAATCATCATCATAATAAAGACGACGACCACCATCAAAATATTCTTTAATAGGTTGACTAAAACATTGGTAAACAAATCAGACATCGAGGTCGTATAGTTAGTCACACGAGTAACGAGCGATCCGACCGGCATATCATTAAGTTGGTTCTGCGACATGCTTTCGATATGCTCGAATACTTCCATACGAAGTTTGTAAATAATTCTTTGACCCGAACGTTGCAAAATAATTCCCTGAATATAGTAGAAAATAAAGGAAACAACACTCAAAACGAGATATCCGATAGCGACAATAATTATGTAGTATAGGTTATTTACCGCTGCTGAGTCTCCGGTTTCAATTAGATCTTCGACAAACTCAAGTTTATCGACAATCATACTGATAAACTGAGGCATAATGGCTTCAATGACGACATTAACAATGATGAAAAGGAAAGCAAAAACGAACCACCAGATTTCTGGTTTTATATAGTACCAAAGACGTTTAAAGAGTATCGGTAAAGGGATCTTTTTATCGCCCTTTAAAGACTCTGTCTTATCGTAAACAGACATTCTACTGGCCTCCTTCCTCTTCTTTTTCTAATTCTTGGAGATGCACCATCTTGCTGTAGAACGGTGAGATTTTCATTAAGTTGGCGTGCGTGTCGAAAGCTTCAAGCTTACCATCGTTCAAAACGATAATACGATCGAGATGGGACACTGTTGAGGCACGCGAAGCAATGACGATCGTCGTCATATCTTTTCGTTGTTCGGAGAGATTATGGAGAATCTTTTCTTCTGTCTTGACGTCAACCGCGGAGACAGAATCGTCTAAAATCATAATCGGGGCATTTTTTACAAAAGCGCGCGCAATTGAGATACGTTGCTTTTGTCCACCGGATAATGTGACTCCTCTTTCACCACTGATAGTCTGATAGCTGTGCTCAAATTCAGCGATATCATCGTGAACATCGGAGAATTTAGCGGCTTCTTCAACCCTGTCTTGAGAGATGTTGATATCGCTGAAAGCGATATTATGGGTAATTGTGTCACTAAATAAGAAGTTATCCTGTGGGACGTAGGCAATCGCGTTTCTGATGGAATCAATATCGCATTCCATGATGTCGTTGCCATCGATAAAGACGGTTCCAGGAGTGACGTTATATAAACGCAGCAAAATATTCATTAGAGTGGATTTACCACAGCCAATTTTGCCCACAACACCAATCTTTTCTCCTGATTTAATGGTTAAATCAATATTCTCAAGGGCAACCTTTTCTTCGTTTGGATAGCTGAAGGAGAAGTTTCGGAAGCTAATTTCGCCTTTGACACCTTCGAGGACGATTGGATTTTCTGGATTCTTAATATCTTCCGGTTGATCTAAATAGTCAGCGATACGCTTCATCGAGCTCCCAGCGCGAGAACGCATGCTCACAACTTGACCAAGTGCAATTAACGGCCAGATGAGAATGTCAAAGTAGCCGATAAATTCGAAGAATTGTCCAGGAGTTTGAATAGCAATCTTTTGGCCGAAGATCGACATCGGCTCTCCAATGATGGCTTGATAGACAAACCAGCCCCCGAGGCAGAGAATAAGAGTTAAAATCATCATAATGATGATTTCTAAAATAACATCGAAGAAGATATATAATTTTCCAAAGGAATAATTGATGTCACGATTCTTCTTAGCAATTTTGGAGAAAGCTAATAATTGTTGGTTTTCTTTAACGAAGGCTTTGATAACTCGAATGCCAGTGAAACTCTCTTGGGAGAAATTATACATTTCATCGTTAGCCTTCTGTCTTTGCATCCATTTAGCTCCAACGAGTTTCTCAACTAATGCCCCCCAGAAAATAATTAGAATCATCGGAAGTAAAGAGATGAAAGCTAGCTGCCAGCTGGCTCTGAACATGAATATAAGAGAGAAGGTCGAGAGGAAGGTCGCATCAATGAGCATGATGGTTCCCCATCCGACAAATTCTTCAATCGTTTCAAGGTCACTGGTAAACCAGGACATGATTGTTCCTACGGAGTTCTCGTGGTAATAAGATAACGAGAGGCGTTCGCCTTTTAAAAACATGTCGTGACGAAGCCCAGCTTCAATCTTTTGAGAAGCCATAAAAAGGGTATATCGCCAGATGATACGACCAACAAACATGGTGACGCCGATAGCTAAAATGGCGTAGCAGTTATTGAGGATATCCCCGGTTAGTGAACTTAAATTATTACTGCCTAACATATCGACGATTTCGCCGATATATTTCGGGATAAAAACCTGCACGAAATCCACGGCAATAAGCATGAGTATACCGATTAGGTACAACCACGCGTAACGGATATAGTATTTTTTGAGGTATTTATTCCAAAGCATTATCACGTGTTAATCGTCAATGATTAACATCTCTTTGTATTCTAGCACTTCTTATATTTTTAACAATAAAAATAAAACCGCGTGGAGCGGTTTTTTTGTTTTTGAGATTTTTCCTATTCTGTTGAGGTGTAAACCACGATTTGAGTTAAGATAGCGCGTTTCCCGTGAACCTCGATTTTAAGGTGATCAATTTCCTCATCTATTTCATAGGAGCAGGTTGTTTCTTCGATATCTTCAATCGCCTCAAAATCAGTATCGATTCGGACATATTTTGAATCATTAACTGCGACAGAGACCGGGGAATCAATTGAATCATAACTTCCCGTTTGGGAGCCAATTCGAGCGCTTCTTGGTTTTGCGTATATTTCGATGTAGGAAATATTTACTGGAGAAGAAATGTTCATATCTAACACGCCGTTTACTAAGCTGTTGGAACTGCCGATTTTTAAGCCACCGACACCTAAAGCAACGTATTTTGCTTCTTCAATGGAACTAAAAGCACCCTCGGGTTCACCACTAAGATAATCGAGAATTTCATCTTGATTTCCTTCAGTGAAATCGCTCCCTTGTTCACTCACACTATCGTCAAAAGTGAAAGTAAAAGAATCGTAGTCTTCGGGGTCAAAAGAATCGCCATAGCCATCGTAATATTCGATGACTTCTTCCTCAATATCACCATCCTCTAGACCTTCATCGCGATCAACATCGGAAAAGCCAATGACCTCACAACCAGCGAGTAAGAAAGCGAGGGGAATTAAATAGGATAGACGGAATTTTCTTGTCATATTGTTATTATATCAAATCTATGATTTATCGCTGCTAGAAATTTCACTGATTAAAAACTCGATGTTCTTGAATCCGCGGTATGTGTTAATTCTCAGATGGCCAGTCAAGTCGATAAAACGATGCTGTTGAACTTCCGAACGAGGGAAATTAAAACCAGTCAGACGAGTGGAGTGACCAATTTGAGTGAGAATATGTTTCTCGTCGCGGGAGAAAAATAGCGAGGAAGTGTCCACTCTTTTCAAACTCAGTAGAGGTGCTGGCCAAGATTCTCCAAAAGGAGAAAAGGCTTGGATTATGCGATATGAATCTTCATTAATATCAGTGATTCCGATGGATATTTGGTCTTTCTTTACTTTTTGAAGAGGTGTCGCTTTGACGAGCTTTATAAACTCAGCTTTGAAGATTTCGAAGTTTTTGCTGTCTAAAGTGCATCCTCCGGCCGAGGCGTGGCCACCATAGGCAAGAAGGTATTTGCTCAGAGTTTGGAAAGCCTCAACAACATTGAAACCTTCTGGAGCGCGGCAACTGCCCTTCAAAAGATCGCCAGACTTGTCTTTCGTTAAGACAATACAGGGAACTTGATATTTGTTAACTAGTTGATTCGCAATCAATCCTAGCAAGCCTTCTTTAGCATCGGTCACATGAACGATAGCTGGCTCGTCAGGAGAATAATGATCGAGGGAATCGCTGGCGGATTTCGAGGCTGTTTTACGCGATTCGTTCACTTCGTTAATCCACGAAATATAGGATAACAATTGACTTTTATCACCTTCAGTAAAAAAAGCTACTAAACGGTTGATATCATCGCCGTCGATTAACCGGCCAATCGCGTTGATTTTCGGAGCAATTTTCAAACCGATGGTTGTCTCGTTAAATGGTTCGTCTTCCTTGAGCGCGTCGATTTGAAAAAACTCTCTATCGTGATAGTTAGCTATTACCATTCTCAAAAGATTTCGGTTATAACTTACAAGCGGCATGATGTCAGAAACAAGAGAAATTGCCGCGAGAGTAGAAAGATATTTGTCAAAACGCTTTAAGAAGGCGAGAGAAAACATGAAGGCAGTGAAAGCTCCACTAGAAGGAACTTCGCCAAAGTGAGAGAGGATTGGGTGAATGATAAAATCTGCCAAAGGCAAGATTTCTTGCGCTTGGTGATGATCGATGATTAGGACTTTTACGCCTTTACTTTTTAAGATTTCAATCGGTTCAAAAGCCGAGATTCCGTTATCGACAGTAATTACTAACTCGATATCATTTTCGATGGCTTCTTGAGCCTTTTTGATGGTCAATCCATACCCGTCTTCGTAGCGATTCGGTAAGTAGTATTCGACTGGGTATGAGACGTATTTAAACATCTTGACAAGGACTGATGTGCCCATCACTCCATCAGCATCATAATCCCCGTAAATGAGAATCTTACCATTATGAGACATAACCTCTTTGACAAGGGCGACAGCTTCCTCTATGTGATCAAAAGAATGACCGAGGGCAAAGTTTGATTCATCGACTGGGGAAGTGATGGATTTATACCCTTCCATATCGATATGATAGTAGTTTAATAATTTTTCAAATAATTTGTCGTTCATATAAATAAAAGGCTACCTTGTTTGGTAGCCATTAAATTAATCGTTGATACCGATGAAAATGGCTTCTTCTGGCTCAGCGGATTTGTGGAGGCGACGAGAAGTAACTTTCTTCGCCTTCTTTCGTGGTTTGCGAATGTTGACTTTCTTAAACAGTTTGTAGAAGAAGGAACTAATCGGAGCGAGTAAGGTGGTTACCACCCAAGTGGCAAATACGACACCGAGGAATAATAATCCGAAGATCCACGCCGAAGCATCGGGGCCGAAGCCAAAGAATCCGAGGGCAATCCAGCCGACGAAGATGGTGATGGCGCTGACGGCAGTAAAAGCAAAGGAAGTCGCTTTAATAGCTAATTGATGACGGTTTTCAATCGAGGCGTCATGAGCCTTGTCATCAATAATTAATTCCCTTTCACGGTTCATAATAATGATCGAAATCATCATCGCAAACATAGCAGCCACTGGGACAGCGGCCAAGACGAGGGAAGAGACCGGTAAACGGAGAAGAGATAGAATACCGAGAACAACACCACTAACGAGGGTTGTAACGACGAGAGAGGCGATACCGCGAGAGAGGCGGTAACGAATCATGAAGTAGACGCCAAGGACTAAGATAGCTAAACCAATAGCATAGCTAACTGAACTAAAACTCACATTTGAGATGGCGTTAGTGGCAAGTGATTTTAAGGAGACGGAAGTGTTATCGTCTTCTAAGACGTTAATCACAGCCGCTAAATTATCATTCAGAGATGTACCATCGGCATCTTGAACAATCGTGCCATCATTATAGAAGCCGAGGACGTCGTTTGTGAGATGCAAATCGAGTTTGACAGCGCAGTAGTAAAAGTTGATAGTTTCCTCTTCGTACATGATCGAATTAGGCATTTTCGGTATGAAAATTTCGACGACACGGCTGTCCTTGGTTGGGTTGCCGTCAACGTCTTCGACATAGAGAGGATTGGTATCAATAACATAGTTACCGTCCGCATCTTCTTCATAAAGATAGATGTGAGAGAGGATTTCTTTAATAAGCGGTTCTTTGAAAGAGACATCATTATCTGTGCTTGAAGTTCTCTCAAAAATGAGTTGAGAGGTATAAGAAGTTGGGGCATTGACGAAAGCGTTGTCATTATTTAAAGCTGCGAAGGTGATTGAACCACCTAAGCTAATGACAAATAAAACAGCTGAGATGATACCGACGAGTTTAGATCTCTTGGTTAAGTTTTTCTCCGCGTAAGCGCCGAAGTAATTTTGTTTTTCTTCTTTGACGAGATTTGGAACTCTTTCGCTATTGATGCCGAACATATCGTATTTGCCTTGCAAACTTGTCGCATTGGTGGCGAGCCACATCATGCCTTTCAAGCCGAAGGTATTCAATGCAATTGAAGCTAATCCACCGATGACGGTAATCGCGGCAAAGGCACGGAAAATAGCGCCTCCGAAGATATAAGCAAAGATACCGAACACGATGACAACGATGTTGACATCAATGATTGGGAGTAAGGATTTCTTCGAAGCTTCAGCATTGGCTTTCTTTAGACTTCGGCCTCGATAAGATTCATTCTTTAGCTTAGCCATATAAATGGCTCCGCTAATAACAGAAGCGATTGAAACAGCGATTACAGCGAGAACGCCGAAGATGCTGAATTCAGCGGTGAACCAAATGGTTGATAATAAACCAAGGTAAGCAGCAGCGATGCTTATTGTGCCAATGGCAATCGCGGCGATACGATAGTAAACAACGAGGATTAAAGCGAGAACAACGAGAACAAAGAGGGTTGCGGAAAGCGTGCGATTCCAAGCGAGGCGGTCAACGTCGAACAATGATTCGATCGTTGCATCGATTCTTTGTTGATACATGAATTGGACATCGTAATCAATAGCGCCGGCGTTAATTAAGTTTACAAAGTAACGGGCGTTCTTATAAGCGATGGTCTTTTCCTTAACGGAAGCGACACTATCGCTGTTAGTATCTAAATTGATGAGGGAATAGAGACGATTATCATTGCCGTCATCGTAATATTGAACGTCTTCTTCAGCAGAGACTTCAAATTTCATGAGGAGGCGGTAGTTGTATGGGTTATCCGCATTGGTAGCAGCTTCGAAGTTGGTCTTGCCTTCTTCAAAATCATACCAAAGGTATAGGTAATATTTAAAGCTTGTTTCATCACCTTCGCCAGTCATTTCTTCAGCGTATTGACTGTTATCTTTTTCGATATCATCGCGAGCGTTGGTCAACAACACATCGACAGACTCGGTATTGACAGGTAACAAGATGGCCGGGTAGCCGTTGTAAGTATCAATAGAAGCTTTCTTACCTTCGAGGAGGAATTCGTCAGCAGTCAAAGCATTATCGCCATAGGTCAAGCCGAGGTTGCCATTGAAGGAGAGATAAGTGATGATATTTTGATAATCACCAGCGGTCTCTTCGGTCAACTTCACCTTGATGGTGTCATAACCGGCTTTCAAAATTTCATAAGAGGTAACCTTCGCGGTTTCGAGACGTCTTTCCATCACCGTGGTGATGTTGTCAACTGCCTCGTAGTCAGTGAATTCGACATCTTGATCATCTTTGTCGGAGACGCGGAAAGTAATTTCCTGTCCATTTCTAAATTGATTGTTCGAATTTACTTTTGTGATTTCTCCCACAAATGTGGTGCCTACAATAACTAGTGTAGTCAAGGCTAAGAGAATATAAGCCCAAAGTCTACGCATAATGTTTCCTCCTGAGTGATAAGTGATTGCGCTGGCGCGCCTATGATATAACATACAACAGATGCGCTATGTATGCAAGAATAAATTGCGCGTATATGTGTTCGCATAGAACGACAATCTTCGGTTAACCGAAGAATGGTTAGAACAGCTTGTTTTGGTGAGTTATTTTGAGGTGCTGATAAGCTTTTTGATTAGCGATTCGACCTCGCGGAGTTCTTTCAATCATGCCAATTTGAATTAGATATGGTTCATAGACATCCTCCAAATTGGGAATCTCTTCTCCGATAGCGTTGGCGAGAGTTTCGAGTCCGACCGGACCACCATGGAAGCGATTGATTAGTGTTTCGAGGTAGCGAACATCAACATCATCAAGTCCGATTTCGTCAACCTTCAAAGCTTTAAGAGCCTTTTTGGCATCTTCGAGACTGATCCGATCTTTTCCTTCATAGTTTGCGAAGTCGCGAACGCGCTTAAAAAGGCGGTTAGCGATGCGAGGGGTACCACGACTTCTCTGGCTGATAATCTTAGCGGCTTCTAAATCAATTTCAGTCTTGAAGACACGAGATGTTCTCAAAACAATTTCTAAGATTTCATCTTCGCTGTAATAATTGATTTTTTCGGTTATACCGAAACGTGCTCTTAAGGGCGAGCTTAAATTGCCAGCTCGGGTGGTCGCACCGATAAGAGTGAAAGGTGGCAAATCCATCGTCAAAGATCGCGAACCATTTTCCCGATTAATCACAACCGAAAAGCGAAAATCTTCCATCGCGGTAAAGAGGGATTCTTCAATGATTCTCGGCAAGCGGTGAATCTCATCAATAAAGAGGACATCACCGGGTTTTAATTCGGATAAAATAGCCGCTAGATCCCCGGTCTTTTCGAGGCTGGGTCCAGTCGCGACGTGGATGCTCGCGTGCATCTCATTAGCGATAACGTAAGCGAGGGTGGTTTTTCCTAGTCCGGGCGGACCATAGAAAAGCAGGTGGTCGATAGGTTCATCTCGATGGAGAGCTGCACCAATAAAAATGCGAAGGTTTTTCTTTAAGTCCTTCTGTCCGACATACTCATCGAGTGTGCGAGGGCGTAAAGAAATCTCTTCCTGACGATCATCTCCATGGGGTAATGCATCTAATAATCTCGACATATATTCTCCTATTTCTTCTTCAGCTCGTTGAGCTTAGAAAGGGCGATGCGCAGGACATCTTCTGGTTTGGCATCAGGTTCATTAATCGTTGCTAAAACGCGATCAATTGCAGCACCTTTGAAGCCCATTTCTTTGAGGGCATCATAAACGTCTTCATACACTTCAGGATTACCTTTTTCTCCTCCGGCTAAAATGCCTTTGAGATCTAGGATAATCTGAGCGGCAGCCTTGGCGCCGATTCCGGGTAATTTTTTAAGATAAGCAACGTTGTTGCTTGCAATTGCAGTTATCACTTGTTGTGGGGTTGTCGCTTTGAGGGCATTAATCGCTGTGCGAGGTCCGAGGCCTTTAACTTTGATTAATGACAAAAAGACCGACTTCTCTTCGAGTGTTTTAAACCCAACAAGATATTGTTCGTCTTCTCTGACGACGTTATGAGTGTAAACAAAGACCTCCTGACCGATTTCAAAATCATCGATGCGGGAAACTAAAACTTGATAGCCAACATCATGAACATCGACTATGACCGTGTCCTTATCAAGATGAGCGACACGTCCTTTGAGAAAATAAATCATGATTCTTCTCCTTTGTTAGTAAATAGCGACGATAAGAATGATTAAAGCCAATGAGACTAAAGCAGTCAATAAAGCAGCAAAAATTGCGATAAAAACTTTCTTATTTTCCATCTTCTTCTCGTTTGTAAGGAATTGGTGTGGGAATTGGATCGCGTTTGTGATTGCTAATTTTGTGCAAATATTCAATGCGACTCTTCACTTCGGGAGCTACTTCCTTACCAGATAGGTAAGCATCTAAATCGCAATAGGTGACTCCCATCTCTGTTTCATCGGTTTGTCCAAGAAATAATCCTGCCGACGGAACACGATTGACAAGAAAGTCGGGGACACCGAGCATTGCAGCGGCTTGTTTTACTTCCGACTTCAGAAGATGGCATATGGGCATCAAATCAGCGGCCCCATCGCCGTATTTAGTGAAGTAACCGGTATATCTTTCATCGGCATTATCGGTGCCGAGAACTAATCCTCTATGCGATCCGGCGTAGGCGTAAAGGATGGTCATTCTAATTCTAACCTTTAGGTTAGTGAGAGCGACTTGATTAAGTTCGGCGCCTCGCTTTTTGAATTCGTCAACCGTGGCATGGAAGCTCTTTGAACCATCAATGATGAGATAGTTGAGTTTTAAATGATCCGCTAAAGAAATGGCGTCTTTCAAGTCATCAGGATGAGAGTCAATCGGCATCATAATACACATCAGTTTATCTTTACCGACCGCTTCTTTGGTTAAAGCTGCCACCAAAGAGGAATCGATACCTCCCGAAAGACCGAGAACATAAGTAGCTGCTCCCGTGTTCTTGAGCATATCCTGCAAAAATTTTTTAACTTCTTGTAAATAATCGGCCAGTTTCATAATCATCAACTCCAGTATTCAAACGAAAAGTCATCGAGAAAGACGGTATCTCCGTCGGAAGCTCCGAGTGTCTCTAAAGTATCATCAATTTTTAATTTGCGAAGTTTCATCATCAAAAGCATCATTCCTTCATCAGTTGAGATGTTGGTCATGCGGTAGAATTTAATAATTTTATCACCCTCAATTCTCCATTTATGAGCATCGAGGCGACGGATATGAAATTCCTTCTCTTCCTCAGGGAGTTCATAAACTTTGAAGTCGAGTTCATTTTCATCATCTCCGTAAAGAGGAAAATGCGGCGTTTTATCGAGCAAGTCCGCACATGCATAAAGCAACTTGTCAAGTCCATCATCGGTGAGAGCAGAGATTGGAATAATCGGCTGGCCAAATTGCTCTTCAAATTTCTTTAAGCGTTTCTCAGCCCCTTCTTCGTCCATCTTGCTAGCGACGAGAATTATTGGGCGTTTATCGAGCCCAAAGCCGTAGCTCTTAAGCTCGTTATTTATAATTAAATAATCTTGGTAGGGATCGCGGTCTGATAATCCCATATTAACAATATGGACGATGACTCGGCATCTCTCAATGTGACGGAGGAAGCGTAAGCCTAAACCCTTACCTTGATGGGCGCCTTCGATGAGGCCGGGAAGATCCGCCATCACAAAACTGCGACCATCTTTTGTGTGAACCACTCCGAGATTAGGAACGAGAGTGGTAAAAGGATAGTCCGCGATTTCAGGACGCGCGGAAGACACGAGGGATAGTAAGGTTGATTTTCCCACGCTAGGATAACCGACTAATCCAACATCGGCGAGTAATTTTAATTCTAGAATTAATCTCTTGGTTTCACCTGGTTCGCCATTTTCAGCAATTTTTGGAGCGCGGTTGGTTGGGCTCTTAAAACAAGTGTTACCTCGACCTCCCCGACCACCTTTAGCGACGCAGATGACTTTGCCATCTTCATTTAAATCAGCGATCACTTTATGATCTTTTTCTTCGAAAATAACTGTTCCGACCGGAACATCGACGATAATATCTTTGGCAGCTTTGCCATATTGATTTTTGATTCCGCCCTTTTCGCCATCCGGACCAATAAAGGTTTTGCTGTGGCGGAAATTGTAGAGAGTATTGATGTGACTATTAGCTCGGAAAAGGACGCTTGCACCGCGACCACCATTTCCTCCCGCTGGACCACCATTAGGCATAAACTTTTCGCGCAAAAAAGCGATGGCCCCATCGCCACCTTTTCCCGAGCGGACTTCCACGACTGCGCGATCGATAAACATTAAAATATACTCCTCTTGTATTATACAAGTTGAGAAAGAAAAAGACCACAAATTAGTGGTCTTCTTCATTATTTTTCTTCGTTACTCAGCAACGATGATTTTAACTGCTGTACGATCTTTTCCAACGCGATAATACTTGGCGATACCGCTAGCGGTCGCAAAAATTGTATCATCCTTACCCCTTGAGGTATTTTCTCCTGGATGGATTTTCGTTCCTCTTTGGCGATAGATAATGGAGCCAGCATGGCACCATTGACCATCAGCGACTTTGGCCCCTAAGCGGCGACCAGCAGAGTCACGGCCGTTCTTTGTCGACCCAACACCTTTTTTCGAAGCGAAGAGTTGAAGATTTAATTTAAACATCATAATCTATGACACCCTTTCTAAATTTTTCTAATTTCGACGAATCTCGCATTGCTTTCAGCGATGGTTTCAAGGCCACCGATGAGAGTGTCAACGACGATTTCATCATGAAGGGAAAGTGGTTTTTTAGCTTCGAGCGAAGCATAACCTTCTTGAAGCACAAGTTCGACATGAGCGACATCTTGAATTGCGTTGAATCCACCGGTGACAACTGCTGAAACAGCAGCGCACACAAGATCTTCGCCATGAGGAGCGCTGTTGGCGTGTCCTTTAACTTCGAGTGATTTGACCTTTTTTCCTTCGGTTTTGATTAAAATTTTAATCATGTTTGTTAGTTGTTGATTGCTTCAATGACTAAGCAAGTGTATGGTTGACGATGGCCAATTGTCTTGTGATAGTTGGCTTTTGCTTTGTACTTGAAGACACGAATCTTTTTCGATAAGCCTTGTTTTTCCACTTTAGCCGTGACGGTTGCGCCAGCGACGTATGGGGTTCCGACTTTCATTGACTTGTTGCTAACGAGTAGAACTTTGTCGAAAGTAACGGTCGAGTCGACTTCAGCTTCTAATTTCTCAACATAGATTTTAGAACCGACTTCAACGCGAATTTGCTTACCACCAGTTTCGATAATTGCGTACATAATGTCCCTCCTTATTGATTCACTAATGACTCGCTATTAAGGTATCTTAATAGATTTGCGGACCTTTTCTAGGCGGTTGTAGCTCGTGAGGCGACAACGAATGTAATATAACATAAGTTATAAAGGGGTGTCAATTTCATTTTCATTTATTTTCGGATAAAAAGGCATTCGTTTTAAACGAATAAGCCCCCTTTTCACCAATGATGAGGTGGTCAAGGAGACTAAATCCAATCCTTTTAGCCTCTGCGATAATCGAAGATGTGAAGGCAATATCAGCCTCGGAAGGTTCGATGATATTACCTGGATGGTTGTGGATCAGATAGAAGTAGGTTCCTTTATTGAGAACAAGAATTCGCAAGATATCTCGCATCGAACATGAGACATTGTTTTCACTCCCGATGGAGAGGATATGTTCATAGACGATTTTCTTCTGCCGATTCAAAACGATGATGACAATCTTTTCTTGTACCTCTCTTGCCAGTGTAGGGGCGTACTTCAAATAAATCGTTTTCTCATCACCAATCGCGTCTTGCGATTCGGCTTTTCCAATCTGATAACGCTTGCCTAATTCGAAGGTGGCGGATAGTTTAATCGCTGAGGCTTTGTTCAATCCTTGATAAGCAATAAAATCTTGATATGGACAATGAAAAATATTAATCAGTCCATTCTTGTCAGAAAGGATTTTTGAGGCGATTTCAAGAGCGGAATTTTTCTTCGTTCCGGAGCCAATTATGATAGCTAAAAGTTCGACATTTGAAAGCGATTCGATTCCGTAACGAATTGCCTTTTCCCGGGGCCTTTCAAGAGGCGGTAAATCTCTTATCTGTCCCAAGATTAATTCCAGGTGAACTTCCAGCCACCTGGGACAGTCGCGCTGCCTTTGTTCGACATGAATAACCGATAGGCGATTACTGCCACCACAGCGACCGCGATGAGAGCCATAACAGTGGTCAAAGTGAGAGCTGCGCCGACATAGTGTTGACTCATTTCGTTTTGAGTTAGTTCGATATAGTTCATAAAAAACCTCCTATTAATTTAGGAGGCTTTAAGTGCCAAAAAGTTAGAAAATTAAGAGAGTTTTTTCTTCTTTTCAAACAAATCGACAAGAACGTCCTTATGCTTGTTTAACTTACTTCGCTCTAATTCGATCTTATCTTGCGGTGCTTTGGCGAGGAAGTTTTCATTTGTTAACATTCTCTCTGCGCGAGCGATTTCGCTCTTTGCTTCTTCGATTTCTTTACCGATCCGAGCGAGGAGTTCCTCTTTTCCGGCTTCATTATCAATGAGCAAATCACCAAAATCATAGATTCTTAATTCGCCACGTTTAGAGAGGATTTCTTCCCCAATAATTTGATACTCGGAGAAAGTAAATCTCTTCAAATAAGCAAAATAAGCATCGAACACCTTAATTTTTAAGTTGAGATAGAGATTGAGTTTCGCGTTTGGTGCGAGTTTGTTTTCAATCTTGTAATTGCGGACATCTTTAATCATCGCAAATAGCATATTGACTTCGTCATTGACCCTTTTATCAATGAGTTTATCTTCCTTGAGAGGATAACTCTCTAACATGATGGAATCGAGATGTCCAGGCAAGGATAAATACAACTCTTCGGAGATAAATGGAGTGTAGGGATAAATAAGAAGAATAATCGACTTCAAACACTTGAAGAGAACTTGATGGGTAGTCTTAATCGCTTCTTCATCATTTGATGACAAAGAGACTTTGCTCATCTCGAGATATTGCGAGCAGAAATCATCGTACACGAAGTTATATAGATGGGTGCTAGCGGCGTTAAAATCGTACTTCTCCATATTCATAGTCACCCTTTCAATCGTCTCTTCAAGGCGGTTGATAATCCATTGATCCAGTGGGGAGAGATGCAGAGAATCGAAATTTTCCGTAGCGAAATTTTCCGGAAGCACACTTAAGACATAGCGGGCGGAGTTCCATATCTTATTTAAGTAGTTGGAAGCTGCCACCACTTTCTCTTCCGAATAGCGCATATCTTGTCCGGGAGTACAATTCGTAGTTAAGAAGTAGCGAAGAGCATCCGCGCCATATTCTTTGGAAACAGCGATCGGATCAACTCCGTTACCTAATGATTTATTCATCTTGCGGCCGAGATTGTCGCGCACTAAGCCATGGATAACTGCTTCTTCAAATGGTGATTTGCCAGTCATTTCTAGCGATTGAAAAATCATTCGGCTCACCCAGAAGAAGATAATATCATAGCCGGTCACTAAGACATTGGTTGGGAAGTAGCGCTTAAAGTCAGGAGTTTCTTCCGGCCAACCAAAGGTTGAGAAAGGCCACAAAGCACTCGAGAACCAGGTGTCTAAGACATCCGGATCTTGTTCCCAGTTTTCGATATCTTTTGGTGCCTCGACGCTCACTAAGAGCTCGCCAGTTTTCTTGTTCGTGTAAGCCGGGATGCGGTGACCCCACCATAATTGACGAGACACGCACCAGTCTTCAATCTTCTCCATCCATTGAGTGAAGACTTTTTCAAATCTTTCCGGGATAAAATTGACTTTTTCACCCGTCTTTTGATTTGCGAGCGATCTCTCAGCGAGTGGCTTCATTTTCACAAACCATTGTTTCGAGAGCATTGGTTCGACAACTGCGTGGCTTCTCTCGCTATGTCCAACTGGATGAATGATGTCTTCAATTTTAACAAAGTTGTCGTCTTCTTTAATTTGTTTAAGCAAGTTTTCGCGGCACACAAAACGATCTTGACCCTCGTATTTTCCAGCGAGATGATTCATGCTCGCATCCTTATTAAAGATAATAGGTTTAACGAGATGGTATTTTTCTCCGATGATAAAGTCGTTTGGGTCATGGGCCGGAGTGCACTTCATGACACCGGTGCCAAAACTGGTGTCGACATATTCATCAGCGATGACTGGAATCGCCTGTCCATTCGCTGGATTTATAACCTTCAAACCGATGTATTTTTGATATCTCTCATCGTTCGGATTGACCACCACACACACATCGCCAAACATCGTTTCTGGGCGGGTTGTGGCCACAATTAAAAATTCATCGTTGCCGACGAGACGGTATTTAAAAAAGTACATGTGGCCGGGATCGTCTTGGTGAATTACTTCGACATTGCTCAATGCGGTTTTCAAAACTGGATCCCAGTTGATGATTCTCTCGCCTTGATAGATTAATCCCCGATTAAATAAATCGACGAAGACTTTTCTCACCGCTTCGTTTAGTCCTTCATCAAGAGTGAATCTTTCGCGTGTGTAATCCAAAGATAAACCTAATACTTTCCATTGTTCATGGATGCTTAAGGCATATTCTTCTTTCCACTTCCAAGCCCAGTCTAAGAACTCTTCTCGGCTAATTTTTGTCACATCAATGCCTTGTTTAGAGAGTTTATCCATAACTTTGGCCTGAGTCGCGATGCCAGCGTGATCCATTCCTGGTAGATAACAGACGTCAAAACCTTTCATTCTCTTGTAACGAGCAATGATATCTTGCATGGTTGTATCTAAAGCGTGGCCAATATGTAATTTACCGGTGACGTTAGGCGGCGGAATAACAATTGAGAAAGGCACTTTACTTTTGTCCCCTGCGGTAAAGTATCCACCGGTTTTCCAGCGGTCGTACTTGCCTTCTTCCACGGCTTTGAAATCGTAGCGTTTGTCTAACATAACTACCTCCTGGACGTAAAATAAAACGCCCTATCTAAGGACGCTTGCGGCGCGGTACCACCTTAGTTCATCTTTCGATGCACTTCATTAACCTATTTTCGCTAGGTAGCTATCTCTCCAAAGCGACTTTCACTTACCTCTCCTATCGAGCTTCCACCACCCTCGATTCTCTATAAAGATCCAGTAAGTTACTCCTCTTTTTCAACGAGCTTACAATTAAGTTTAATCTAGTTAGATAACCTTTTCAATAGCGCTCTTTAAACTTTCGATCGTCTTAGGACGAAGAGAGCTGGTATAGAAAAGGGCATCTTCAGTGATATTCTTTTCCTTTAAGCGGTTCACTAAGGCGTGCTTTTCGCTTTGGTTAACCTTATCCACTTTGGTAACAATCACGAAGTAGGGAATCTTGTTTTCTTGGACATAAGTAAGAATTTCTTCGTCATTAACATTGAATTCTCTTCTGGCGTCAATGAGAATTAAAACTAGTTTTAATCTCGGACAATTGGTGAAATAGTCTTCCATCATCTTGCCGAATAAAGCGTCTAAATCGACGCCCCCACGGGCATAGCCATACCCCGGGGCGTCGACTAGATAAAATTTTTCATCGATTAGATAGTAGTTGAGCAATCGCGTATGACCTGGTTTGGAGGAGGTATAAGCAAGGCGATTTCTCTGGCAAAGAGTGTTGATTAAGGTCGATTTTCCAACATTGCTTTTACCGACGATTAAAACCTCAGGAAACATTCCTTCGGGTGCATCCGCATAACTGGGTGCTGATTTGATAAAAGTAACATTTTGGAAATTGATCATTAACTACTTCACTAGCGCTGATTTAACAGCGTCTTCGACGGTGGACATATAAAGGATGGTTAAAGTTTGTTTAACTTCCTTTGGAAGTTCTTCAACGTCCTTCTTGTTCCCCTTTGGAACGATGATGGTCTTGATACCCGAACGGAGAGCAGCAAGAGATTTCTCGCGCAAGCCACCAATCGGGAGTGCGTTACCACGAAGGGTCACTTCACCAGTCATGGCGAGGTTGGGATCGACCGGAGTCTTGGATAAGCAGGAGATAATCGCGGTGGTAATCGCGATACCGGCGCTTGGCCCATCTTTAGGGACCGCTCCTTCGGGAACGTGAATGTGAATGTCTAAATCATTGAAAATATCGTGGCTGATGCCGTAGAGTTCAGCGTTCGCTTTGACATAGTCAAGAGCAATTGAGGCTGACTCTTTCATCACATCGCCGAGATGGCCAGTGAGAACTAAAGCGCCTTTACCCTTGAAGTTATTGACTTCGATGGGGAGTATATCACCACCATACTCAGTATAGGCGAGTCCGGTCACGACACCGACTTGGGCTTCTTTTTCTTTCTTGCTGTCTTCAAAGATGGGAGTGCCTAAGAACTTGCGAGCTCTCTCGAGATTAATCTCGATGAAAGCAACACTTGGGTCTTTGACGATTTCAACCGCCACTTTTCTCAAGCAAGAAGCAATCTTTCTTTCGAGTTCACGAACACCCGCTTCGCGAGTGTAGCTACGGATAATATCTGTAATAGCTTCGTCAGTGAAAGAAACTTGCTCAGGTTTTAAACCATTGATCGCAATTTGCTTTTGAATGAGATGTTGTTTAGCGATTTGAACTTTTTCGAGTTCGGTATAAGAAGAGAGTTGGATTAACTCCAAACGATCTCTTAATGGACCAGGGATTTGATCCAGATAGTTTGCGGTACAGATGAATAAGACATCGCTTAAATCATATGGCTCTTCGAGATAATTATCGTTAAATGCTGTGTTTTGTTCAGGATCGAGGACTTCTAATAACGCAGAAGCGGGATCGCCTTTATATGAACTAGCTAACTTATCGACTTCGTCGAGCAAGAAGACTGGGTTGGTTACTCCGACTTTGCGCATACCTTGGATGATGCGTCCAGGCAAGCTCCCGACGTAGGTGCGGCGGTGTCCGCGAATTTCCGCTTCGTCGCTGATACCACCTAAGGAAGCTTTGAAAAATTTTCGTCCTAAAGCACGAGCGATCGACTTACCTAAAGAGGTCTTACCGGTTCCGGGAGGACCGTAGAAACAGAGAATCGGAGATTTGAGGTTGCCCGTCAATTTTTTAACGGCAAGATATTCGACAATTCTCTTCTTGGGTTCTTCTAATCCATAATGATCTTCATCAAGAATCTTCTCGACATTCTTTAAATCATCATTATCAGTTGTCTTTTGCCACCATGGGACGTTCAATAAAACATCAAGGTAGCTTTGAATTAAAGCGCTTTCAAGAGAGCCGGATGGCATCATGTCGAACTTTTTAAGTTCGGCTTTGACTTTGGCTTTGACGAAATCCGGATAAGGGTTATTTTCCAAACGCTCTAAAATAGCGTCCGGGTCATTGGCTTTATCGGTGTCTTCGCCTAATTCTCTTTTAATAGCTTTTAGTTTTTCGCGGAGAAAATATTCCTTTTGGGATTTTTCAGCGGATTCTCTCACTTGTTCAGAAATATCTCTTTCGATTTCACTTCTTTGGTTTTCCCCATTTAATAAGACGGTTACTAAAGTCATGAGAATCTCGGCGTTTGTCGCTTCAAGAATTTCTTGCTTTTTGCTAGCCGGGGCATCTAAGAAACCCGCTAATGCATAGCATAATGTGGCAGCGTCATCAGCTTTTGAGACTAAGTTCGCGACGTTGCGTGGCATCTGAGAGACGATGTTAGGCATCGAGTCTAAGACTTTATTGATGGCAACGATAATAGCGCGGTTTTTCTCTTCGCTGACGGGCTTAAGTTCTAAGACTGAACCTTTAGCCACGTAATAGTTCCCTTGGTTGTCAAGGGCGATGTTTTCTAATTGGACTCTTTCGACGACTTCAACGCGGACTCTTTGGCGTCCATCTCTTTCTGAATTAGAGATGATGTGGCACAAAGTGCCAACGCGATAAACGTCGTTTTCGGTTGGATTCTCAACGTCGACCTCATTTTGGCTCGTGACGAAAACAAGTGAATTGGTTTCATTGCGGGCGACATTGATCGCGTTGATAGAAAATTCTCTCCCTGCCTCAATTAATTGTTGATTGCCTGGGAAAATAACGAGGGCGCGAGTGATTAGTAAAGGGAGAGTTAGTGTTTGGGCTTTGTCTGCCATAACGATATCCTCCTTTCAAGAATTTAGTTATGTTTATTCGTTGTTAGAAATTAAGAATTCTTCCACTCGATTCATCTTCATGTTGTTGCGGAATTCAGTCTCTTGATTAGCGAGGGCTTTTTTGACGTCTTCAATTTTCATCTTGTACTGATCAGCAATCTTCGCGTATTCGAATTCGAGTTCTTCATCGGTAACTTCGATTTTTTCCGCTTTAGCGATTTCTTCCATCACCATGTAATTGGTGACGTCGTGAATTGATTCTTCTTTGAGCTTAGCCAAGAATTCTTCTTCCTTTTGGCCAACGATTTGCAAGTATTGTTCAAGGTTTAATCCAGATTGTTGGATTTTGTTCTCTAAATCTTCTCTACGAGAAGTGATTTGAGATTCGATAATTTCGTCAGGGATATCAGCTTTGGCATCCTTGGCGATGAGATCGATTAATTTACCGAGGTAAGCGCGCTTCTCATCGGTTTTCTTTTGGGCCAACAACTCATTCTTTTTGTGAGCTTTGAGTTGTTCGACAGTGGCGACATCTTTAATCTTGAGTTCGACGACTAATTCGTCAGTGAGTTCAGGAACTTTCTTTCCCTTCACTTCGTGAATTTCGCATTCGAAGAGGGCGGTTTTGCCTTTTAGTTCAGGAGTATAGTTCTCAGGGAAGGTGACGTTGACGTGGACATGGTCACCAGCCTTAACACCGACGAGTTGGTCTTCAAAACCCGGAATGAAGGTTCCGGAACCTAACTCTAGTTCGTGATTCTTAGCGGAACCACCATCGAATAGTTTGCCATCAATTGAACCAGCAAAGTCTAAAACGACAGTATCGCCAAGAGCGGCTGGCCCTTCTTTTAAGACAAGGCTCGCATTTTGAAGCTTGATGGCTTCTAATGCCTCTTCAACGTCTTTATCTTCAACTTTGACTTCGGTGTGCCCAACTTTCTTGCCGGTATAAGCTCCGAGTTTGACTTCGGGAGCGGTGACGATGGAGAACTTAAGTTCGAGTTCAACATCGCTTATTTTGGTAATGTCAACCTTTGGTTGAGCATATGGTTTAACACCATCGACACTGATAATGTCTCTATAGATACCAGGGAGTAAGGAATTGATTGCCTCATCCATGACTTTCATTTGATCAACTTTAGCTCTGATTAAGTGTTCTGGGGCTTTGCCTTTGCGAAAGCCATCGACAGTGACATTGGCGGATAGTTTATCAAACGCTTTCTTTTGCGCTGCTTTCCAAGCATCTTGATCAACAACAACCGCGACTTCGACATGTGAATGTTCTAATTTTGTTACTTTTCTTTCCATGTAATTACCTCCAAACATGTGCGATATTGATTATAAAGAAATAATTCTTTAAGGACAAGGAAAACGCACATTTCGTGCAACTTCCTTAATAAACCGACTAATAATTAAAAATTATCGAGTGATTTTTTGATATCAGAAATGAGTGTTTTGACCGCTTCAAGATCGAGGCCTTTTTCCTGACATCTCTCTTCGAGGGATTCTTTCATCTCACTGTTTAAATATTCATTTGAAATTTGATAAAGTGCTTCAATAATCACTTGGGTGTCAACCACAAGTGGTTGCGGATAGATATAAATCAGATGAGTTGATAAAATCGATATAGCGTTCTCGCTTAATACTGGATTCCGATAAGCGGCATCGAGCGCTCTGACAATCGAATTGAAAGGTTCGCCGACAAACGGAGGCTCGATTTTGCTCGGGTTAACATCAATGATTTCGCCAATGTGATTGAAACGCAATTCCTTGTTAACTTGTTTCTGAACGAGCAGCAATAAGGCGAGCGACCGGATTGATTGTTTAGGAAAGTTAACCATTACATTTTGAATTATATTCAAAAATTTAGTAATATCTCTTCCTCTGACGACGTCAATCGTCATTAAAAGGGTGTTACTGTCCTCGCTTTTGAATTTCTCTTCTAGTTCATCGTCACTCATCGTACTCAAAGAATTCCGCTTCTTTTCTTCCATCCGAATCATCTTTGGCATGTCGCGAAGGAGTTCTTCTACTTCTTGCGAGACATAGGGTCGGTTTTTATAATACTCAAGGGTGGTGAAAGCCTCATCAAACTTACCCATTAAGCAAAGGATCTCGATGTGAGCCTTTATGAGCAAGCTCATGTTATCGCTTTCGAGGATTTTGAGATTAACGTTAATGCAGTCGAGAGCCTTCTCTAGTTTGCCCGCTCCGAGCAAGGCTGAGACGCGATAAAAAAGTGACGTCCCATCAGTAGCGTTTTCGGTCAGTTTAACAACGAGATCATACTGCCTTTTATCCATTAAAGTCTTTAAATTGTCCATTGCCATATTAGTAGTTTCCTAGTAGTTTTTTGTGTTTACTTAACTTCGTTAATGTCTTGTAGGTTATAGATTTAAGTTTCTGTTTTTTAAGGTTCTCCTATCACATCTGTTTTGGCTGCGTAAATTATGAAACCAAACAAGAAAAATTTAATCTAAACCGCTAAATAATTGTACTGCATTTTGGTGCTTCAAACAACATTATGCATTATTTTGTCTCTTTAATTAAAAGAAGTGCTTATAATTATTAGCGATGATACGAAAAGACATTCAGAAATTTCTCGCCAATATTCCAAAGAATATCACCATCGTCGCAGCGACTAAATATGTTGATGTGAGTGAGATGGTTTATTTATTGGATAATGGAATCAATAACTTCGGAGAAAACCGAGTCGAAGATTTCCTCAGGAAATACGAGGCTTTGAAAGATCATTCCATCATTTGGCATTTCATCGGCCATCTCCAGAGGAATAAAGCTCATAAATTAATCAATAAAATTGATTATTTACATTCATTAGATTCATTAAAGCTCGCTGAAGAAATCGACAAGAGAAGAGAGACACCACTACCTTGTTTCGTTGAGGTTTCGGTCAACCACGAAGAGAGTAAAAACGGAGTCCTATACGAGGAAGCTCTTGATTTTATCAAGAGTCTCCAACAATTCTCAAAAATCAAAGTTGTCGGTTTGATGATGATGGGTATTCAGGGAAGCGACGTGACTTCCCTTGAACAGCAGTTTGGAAAACTCGCCACCTTGCGTAGCAACATTGAACAGCAGCTTCATATCTCACTCCCGTACCTTTCAATGGGCATGAGTGAGGATTATCAAACCGCACTTAAAAAGGGAGCGACCCACATTCGCCTAGGTCGCATCCTGTTTGATAAAATGTAAAAAAATAAGAGTTTGTAACTCTTACTTTTTATTTTCATCTTCCACTGATAGTTTCAAGATGTCTTGATATAAATCTATTCTACGATCGCGATAGACACCCCAACCCTCGCGCTGTTTTTTAATGGCTTCGAGATCGAATTCCACGACGCGAACTCCTGAGGATGTGCGGTCCATCTCTTCGAGAAGGTTGCCATATTCATCAGCGATGAAAGACGATCCGAAGAAGGTCATACTCGACCCGTCTTGTTTCTCTTCGCCAAAGCGGTTCGAAGCGACGACCGGCATGATATTAGCCGCAGCGTGTCCGCGCATGACTTGCTGCCAGTGGGCCTTACTGTCTTTAGGAAGTACTGGCTCACTGCCAATAGCAGTGGGATAGAATAAAATCTCCGCTCCCTTTAGGGCCATTATCCGAGCGGCTTCAGGGAACCATTGATCCCAGCAAATGCCGACACCAATGACACCAAACTTCGTTTTGAAGACTTTAAAACCAGTATCGCCTGGAGTGAAATAGAATTTCTCCTCGTAGCATTGGCCAGTCGGAATGTGCGATTTACGATATAAATCAATCACTGTTCCGTCCGCATCGATAACCACTAGGGAATTGAAATAGCAGTTGCCGGCTTTTTCAAAGAAAGAAATTGGCAAGACCACGCCAAATTCCTTGGCTAATTCTTGATAATGTTTAATTAAAGATGAATTTGTGACACTTTGAGCGAGAGCGAAGTGATTGTAATCTTCGGTCTGGCAGAAATAAGGAGTCATGAACAGCTCCGGAAGTAAGATGATGTTCGCGCCTTTTGAGGCAGCGAGAGAGACGAGATCGTCCGCTTTTTTTAGATTATCTTCGATATTCCAAGACATCGACATTTGAACTAAAGCGACTTTTACTTTCATACTTATTTACCTCCCCCTAGGGATCTGCATCGTAACGCAGTGGATATTGCCTCCACCGATAAGGATTTCTTTGCTCGGAATCTGAATGATTTCTTTCTCGGGGAAGATTTCTTTGAACTGTTTCAAAACAATCGTATCTTCTTTTACTCCGAAACTGGGGAGAATGACAAATCGGTCACTCTGATAGAAATTGATGTATGTGGCCAACAAGTTAGTGCCGGCTTTTCGCGGCTTAGCTCCGTAATGGCCTTTCGAATAGATACCTCTTGCCTCTTCTTTACTCAAGTAAATTGGGTTTGGCATCTTCACTTTGATAACTTTTATCGGTCGCCCTTTAGCGTCTTTCGTCGATTCCAAAATCTTCAAAGCTTTCGTCGCTGCGACGTATTGGACTTTATCCGCGGTGCTCGGCCATGCTAATAGGACTTCTCCCGGACGAGAGAAAGTGACCATATTATCGACATGCTCATCAGTTTCATCGCCGATGATTCCGTGAGGAATCCAAATGATATCGTTAACACCGAGATAGACTTTGAGGGTTTCTTCGATCTCCGCTTTTGACATCGATGGGTTGCGACCTTTAGAAAGGAAGCAAGCTTCCGTAGCGATCAAAGTGCCTTCACCATCCGTCGTAATCGAACCGCCTTCCATGACAAAGGAAGGTAGGCGATAAGATTGAACACCGAGTTTCTTGACTAACTGACTGCCTAAAGCATCATCATCTTGGTAATTGGTGTACAATCCGTCATAGTCTCCACCCCAAGCATTGAAGCGGAAGTCAACTGAACGAATGTCGCCGCGTTTGTTACGTAGGAAAATAAGCGTGTTATCCCGTGCCCAAGCGTCGTTATACTTCACCCTGATGGGAATGACGTTTGGGATTCTTTCGAGCCACGGAAGGCTCTTTTTGTAAATCGAAGGATGGACTCCGACATAGATTTTTTCAAATCGGGCGATGGCTTTGATTAAACTTTTAAATTGCTCAGTGGCTTCTTTGGCGTGGTTTCTCCACACATCACGCCTGAATGGTAATAAAACAATAGTGCCTTGATGCTTATCGCCTTCAAAGGGCAAGTAATAACCATCACGACGTGGAGTGGTTAATTCGTTTTTGACATAATCATGGAGTCTCTTCTTGTAGAAGTTGAAATTCTTCCATTTCTCTTCATCGATAATATCGACCGTCTCACAACGGTTATGATTGCTTAAAATCGTGCATTGTTTAGAAAGACCATCTTCGATTTGAAAGATAATGTCTTTCGAAAAGACTTCGCCGGCTTGAATAACCGGGATGCCAGGAGGATAGATGACAATCGACTCTTTGCTGATATGGTTTAAAGCTTGTCTGAGAGGGACGGTCTTGCCAGGAGCGAAGAAGGCAGTTCTCGGACGAGTGAGCATAAAGCCATATTTAAAGGAGAAAGAATGGGTCGGATAAGTTCGATTTTTTTTGAAGTGCTCTTTAAAGATGCTCTTGAGAGCCTTGATTAAAGCATTCAAGTGAGCGTCAGTCGTTCCCAGAGCGAGGATACATAAAATAACATAGGTTTCAGCGAGTTCGACTTGGACGTGATATCTCGTCTTTAATAAGCGATAGACATCGTATCCATTGATATCGAGTCGATCAATTTCGATTAAGAGCTTCGTCTTGTCGTAGTTGAACGCTCCGGAAGATTTAAAGTAATCTTTACCGCGAACGATAAAGCCAGGAATCTTATTTATTTCGTTATAAGCTTTTTCGGAGATGGCAATCACTCTCTTTGAAATTTCTTCGCCATGCTCTTGAATGTGAGCGCGCGCTGCGTCTAGAGAACCAATCAGCAATGAACTTGGTGAAGTTGTGTTCATCAAATTTAAAGTTTCTTGGAATTTAAAGTGCGGGACGCGATTGCCTTTGACGAGCAAGACGCTCGATTGGGTGAGCGAACCAGCCGTCTTGTGAAAAGATACCGCAGAGACATCCGCTCCTGCATCCATCGCTGTCACTGGGTCGTTATTAGTTAAATAGTAATGGGCGCCGTGAGCTTCATCGACGATGACCGCCATATTTCGCTCGTGAGCAAATTCGACGATGCTCCGTAAATCGGCGATCACACCAAAATAAGTCGGGTTAATGACGACGACCGCTTTCGCAGAGGGATAGCGGAGAATCATCCTTTTATATTCATCTAAAGATGGTTGATTGGCAATTTCAATTGTTGAATCAATATGAGGTTCGACGTAAATTGGAACCGCACCTGATAAAACCAAAGCGTTGGTCAACGATTTATGGACATTGCGCGGAAGAATAATCTTATCAGTCGGTTTGCAAATCGTCATCACCGCAGCGATGAGACCAGAGGAAGTTCCGTTGATAAGAAAATAGGCGTAGTCTGCGTGACAGACGTGCGCCATTAATTTTTCTGCTTCTAAAATAACACCGCTGGGATGGGCTAAATTGTCTAATCCATAAGGAGCGTTGACATCTGTCTTGTAGACTTTTTTGCCGATTAAAGCGGTCATTTCGTTATTGACGTTGCCCATGTGATGGCCGGGAACATCAAAAGGTGAAATGCCTTCTTCGACATAGCTCTTTAAAGCGTCCACAAAGGGAGTCTGAATGTCGCGCTTATCCATTTTCTTCATTATGTTAATATCAATATTTGCGATATACAATATATTTTTTGTTCAGGGCGATAAGAATTATTTTTTCTTCCGAGAAGTCAAAATTAATTGGGGTTCCGGAAGGATGACTTTATGGTTGTCGGGAATCGATTTTAAAAGGAAGACGTTTGAACCAATTACACAGTTCTCACCGATGACGACATCACCACCTAAAATAGAGGCTCCGGCGTAGATAGTCACATGGTTTTTAATCGTCGGATGACGTTTCACTCCGCGGAGGCTTCTTCCTTTTGTTAAGGACAAAGCACCTAAGGTGACACCTTGGTACATCTTGACGTAACTGCCGATATCAGTGGTCTCGCCAATGACAATTCCAGTTCCGTGATCGATAAAGAAAGGGGACGCGATGTTAGCTCCCGGATGGATATCAATTCCAGTGATAAAGTGAGCGTGTTCAGAGATAATTCTCGCTTGGAGTGTGTATCCCAAAGAGTGAATGATGTGAGCGAGGCGATAATAGAGAATCGCCATGTAGCCAGGATAGGCTAGAACAATCTCTTCTTTGGTATCGACCGCTGGGTCGCTCTCGTAGAAGAAATCGATGTCATCTTCGAGTTGCTTCTTAATGCTCGGTAGTTCAGCTAGAAAGATATTACATTTTTTCTCGTTGTTGTCGATGTATTTTAAAAACATCTCCTTGACGTTGACTTTTTCATCAATTGAAAGATAGTCGCGAAGCGAATGAGCGAAAACAATAACTCTTTCCTTTACCATGTATAACGATCTCCTCGATCGGGTAAGATGACAACGACAGTCTTATCTTTTACATCGTTATTTCTAATATATTGAATAGCTCCGAGTAAGGCCGCTCCACTGGAGTAACCGACATCGAGACCTTCCACTTGGCGGAGTGTCTTTGCCATCTCGATGCTCTCGAGATCATCGACGTCTTCGACGAAATCAACGGCTTCACGGTTCAAAGTGTTTGGAATGAAGTTAGCGCTGATGCCTTGAATCTTATGAGGGGCGGCTGTACCTTTTGTTAATAGAGGTGATTGGGCGGCTTCGATGCCGACAGCGATAAGGGGCTTGTTTTGCTCTAAGAAATACTTCTTAACACCACTGATAGTTCCGCCGGTTCCAATACCGGAGATTAAGATATCCGTGTCGGGTAATTGCTTTAAAATTTCTGGCCCGGTTGTCAAATAATGAGACATTGGGTTATTCGGGTCATCGAATTGACCAAAAATAAAAGAATTTGGGATTTCTTGGAGTAATTCTTCCGCTTTCTTCTTGGTGTCGGCCATACCACCTTTGATGAGGACGAGTTCACCACCGTAATTGGCAATCATATCGCGGCGTTGTTGACTCATGCTCTCAGGCATGACAAGTATCGCGCGGTAATTAAAGATTTTGCTATAAAAAGCTAAAGCGATACCGGTGTTGCCGGAGGTCGCTTCGATAATCGTTGTGCCGGAATCCTTTAAAATTCCTTTTTTCTTGTTTTCAACAAGCATATTATAGACTGGTCTGTCTTTGACAGAGCCGGTCGGATTGGTGTTTTCTACCTTAGCGTAGACGCGAGCTTTTAAACCGAATTTCTCTTCGATTTTGTGAAGTCTGACAACTTCTGTGTTTCCTGGTACGTAATTTTTGACCATATTATATTCTCCTTACAAAAAGGCGGGCCAACGCTCCGCCATTTACTGTTAATTTATTTCTCACTTGCTAATTTGTGTGATACTTTTTGCTTGCACATTGGGCAAACGGTAAAACCATCTGGCTTGAGGGGAGTCGTTTGAATTTCATCCTCACTATATGTATAGACATAGCCGCAGTATGGACATCGAACTTCATAAACTTTGGACATATGAGAAATCTCCTTTTTTTCTTGGAAGTAATTATAGCATTAAACAAATGCGAGCGGTAGCGTGACACTCATGAACTTTTTTGTGACTAATTCTAATGTTAAAAGAAAGGAGTGACCGATTGATTATCGAGGATTATTCAATATATATTCTCGGCTATCGAGGGTGATCCCCATACTTGTCATGTAGGGCTTGGTGTAGACATAGGTGAAACCCATCTTTTCAATCACTCTTTGGGAGCGGTGATTATCGAGGAAGTGACCGATTGTCAAGTGATCGAGATTTAATTCTTTGAAGCAATATTCGATCACCCGTTTCACCGCTTCGCTCATCAGACCATGACCCCAGTATTCCTTTGATAAGACATAGCCGATGTCTCTGGCTGTCTCTCCGGGACAATAGGTTCTTGGAAATTGCGATTTTTCGATTCCGAGAGATCCAATAACTTTATTATTTTGTTTATAGACAATCGCGAATGTTTTTTTATCTTTGATGAACAAATCCAAAATTTTACCTGACATGGCGATATCTCGGTGATGTTTCCATCCCGCCGCTTCTCCGACATCAGGAACCGAAGCATACTCAAAAAAGTCTTGCAAATCTTCCTCTTTAAAAGGGCGAAGCATAAGCCTTTCAGTCTCAAGAAAAGTTCGGGATATGTCAATTTTTGGATTGATCATTTTGTTTCCTTTAGGAATACGATTTATCTTATCACTTTATGATTAGGAAGGAAATTGCTTATCATCAAAATAGTTTGACAGACATAAAAAGTTAAGATAATGTTTTTGCTAAAGACAGTGCGAAAGAGAAAGATATCGGAATCTTATAGAGAATTTGCGGTTGGTGGAAGCAAATAGAGGAAGATATGCAATATACACTTTCAAGTCAGGTACTGAACTAATAGTAGGCTACCTCGGAAGTCCTCCGTAATCGGGACAAGAGTTGTTGGACTCGCAAAGTGATGGCAAGTCGCCATAATATGGGTGGTACCGCGGAAATCAATACGATCTTCGTCCCATAAGTTAGGGAGGAGATCGTTTTTTATTCTCTCCTAACTAGAAAGGAACACACTTATGTCACACATCGCCAGATTCAAAGTCGCGCCATTTCCACTAGAAATGCACAAAGCGCGCATCGTTCAAAAGATTAATCTTTTACCAATCAAAGAGAGATTAAAAGCCATTCAAGAAGCTGGTAATAATACCTTCTTACTACGTAATCGGGATGTCTTTCTAGACATGTTGACCGATAGCGGAACTAACGCGATGAGCAATGAGCAAATCGCTGCCATGAGCATCGCTGATGACGCTTACGCCGGAAGCGAAACTTTCTACCGCTTAGAAAATACTGTTAATCACTTCTTTGGCACAAAATTCTTTCTTCCTGCTCACCAAGGAAGAGCCTGCGAACATATCTTAGCCAAAACCTATGTTAAACCAGGTGATGTCATTCCTATGAACTACCATTTCACCACGACTAAAGCTCACATCATGGAGTGTGGAGGTCTTGTTGAAGAATGTTTCTTAGATGAAGCGGTTAAAACCACTAGTAATTGTCTATTCAAAGGCGATATGGATATGGATAAACTTAAAGCCATCATTAATAAGGTTGGCAAAGATCATATTCCTTTTATTCGTATTGAATTAGGAACCAATCTTATCGGAGGCCAACCTATATCAATGAGAAGCATTAAAGAAGTCAGTGCCTTTGCAAAAAAAGAAGGCCTATTTGTTGTAACTGATGCCTCCTTATTAGCGGATAACCTCTACTTCATCAAAGCGAGAGAAAAAGAATATAAAGATGTCGATACATTAACTATCGTTAGAGAGATAGCTGCTTGTTCCGATATTATCTACTTCTCGGCTAGAAAACTAGGATGCGCGAGAGGCGGAGGATTTGCGATCCGCGATAAGAGATTCTTCGATGACATGAAGGCTCTTGTTCCTTTATTTGAAGGATTCCTCACCTATGGTGGCATGTCAGTTAGAGAGATGGAAGCTATGTCAGTTGGCATTATGGAAACCCTTGATATGGATATGATTTCGCAAGGTCCTGAATTCATCAGTGAATTCGCCACTATGCTCCAAAAAGAAGGCATCCCCATTGTCACTCCAGCTGGAGGACTAGGCTTACATATTAACGCTAGAGAATTCTTACCACATATCAAAGACGAAGAATACCCTGCCGGAGTATTAGCAACCGCTATCTATATCGTCAGCGGAGTTAGAGGTATGGAAAGAGGCACCATCTCAGAAGCCAGAAACCCTGACGGCAGTGAGCACATTGCTTCTGTCGAACTCGTTAGATTGGCTTTACCAAGAAGAGTGTTTACTCTCTCTCATATTACCTTCTTAACCGATCGCTTAGCTTGGTTATACAAGAACCGCGATCTAATTGGTGGATTAAAGTTCACTGAGGAACCTAAAGTCTTACGATTCTTTATCGGTCGCTTAGGTGAAATTGGTGATTGGCAAGAAAGACTAATGGCTAAGTTCATTGAAGACTTTGGTGAAGACGCCTTATAAGAATAAAAGCGGATTAATATTGAATTGACCCATTTAGAAAAACACCTCTTATCGCATAATTTCGATAGGAGGTTTTTTGTGGGGACGGGTTTTGTTATGAAACAAGATTCTTACCACTTCTCGAAATGAATCTTTTCTTTTTCGAGGATGGGTTTATCTTCCTTGATATCAAAGAAGTGAGTCTCATCTTTAGGATACCCGAAAGTGATAATCGAGTGGGGAGCGATGTGATCGGGTAGTTTGAATAGAAACTTGTGATTCTGCATCCTCTCTTCATCGGGGAAAGTGCCAATCCAGCAGGCACCGATTCCTAGTTCGTAGGCGGCGAGAATCATATTTTGAGCAGCGATACTGCAGTCGACTTCCCAGAAATCACCAGCGGAGGAACTCTTATCACCACAGACGAGAATTGCCATCTTTGCGTTTCGTAAAGGCATGGATACGCGAGGTCCAGTCGCTTCCGCCATCTTCTGGAGGGTTTCGGCTTTTTTAATCACGATGAAATGCCAATCTCTTCGGTTGCGGGCCGAAGGTCCGGCTTGTCCGGCTTTTAGAATCATCTCCAAGGCTTCATCGGATATCGGCTTGTCGCTATATTCTCTAACGCTTTTACGCATTAAGATGGTGTTAAATGTGTTCATAGATATAACCTCGCTTTGTGATAATTCCATTATAACTTAAAGCAGAAAAAATTAGATATATCGCGCTTGTTTTATTTGTGCTTTATATTAAAAAAGCATGGGTGTATCTTATTTATACCAAAATAAAAAGGAGAACATTATGGATATCAAGGAAATTAAACAAGCATCAATCAAATTCTGGGATGATTATTTCAAGCAGTATCCGACTTTTAAAATTCAAAAGAGCGATATCACCATCGACACGGTTTTGGACGAATGTCTAAAGTTTTTAGGTGATCAATGTGAAAATGTTATCGATATTGGTTGTGGGGAAGGCTTATGCCTGATGGAAATTGCCCTAATCGGAGATAAAGTCAAGTCTTGTCTCGGAGTGGACGCCGCGGAAACCGCGGTGAGCAAAGCCAGCGAAATCGCCACCACATCAGAAATAAAAAATATTAAATTTGTTCAAGGGGATGAAAATTATTTGAAAAGTTTACCGGACTCTAGCTTTGACGGTATCTTCTGTTCGAACTTCTTGGACGTTGTTCCTGCTTCAATTAGCGAGGTGGTTATCAAAGAGATGCTCCGCATTATCAAGCCAAAAGGGTTTATTCTGTTAAAGTTTAATTTTGTTCTTAATCCCGAACTAATTGAGAAACTCCATATGGTCGAAATCGAAAAAAACACCTATACAATGAACGGAGTGGTTCGAGCGATGAACCGTTCCACCGAAGAATGGGTGTCTTTGTTTATTGATTGCGATGTAGTCAGAATTGGCGAATTCGCTAGAGCGCCAGGTTTACCAAACGATCGCGTGATTCTTTTGCAAAAGAAATAATAATTATGGTTGTGTGACTTCAGTGTTAGTGGTTTGATGAACCTTCTTTTTTCCCTGGCCTCTCACGATGACGATCACAATATAGGTCATTAATAAAGCTAAGACAGTGAGTCCGACCACTAAGAAACTAGTCCCATTAGATACTTCGTTACCAAAGAAAGATATTTTGGTATCAAAACCGACTCCTAGGCCATCCATCGCTTCGCTCGGCAATTGTTCAGCGAGCTTTTCCATTGCTCCCCTCACAAAATAATGGCGGAACAAAATCGTTCCATAAGTTCCTGGTAAGAACTTAATGAATGTTTGAATAGCATCCGCGAATTGCGAGATTGGCATATATGCTCCGCATAAGAATCCGTACATCGAAGATATGAGAGTGGATAAAGCGGTTCCCGCTCCCATCGATTTAATGAATGATTCAATGATAGTTGCTAGAAGCGAACCAAATAAAGTTAATAGGAATGTGTTAGCGATAATCATTAATACATCGTTAAGAGATAAGTACCATCCAGTAAGAGCGATATAACCAAGGCCTAAGACTAAACAAGAAAAGCAAACAATTAAAGTTGTAATTAAGTTAGAGATCAGATAGCTGAGTGAAAGAATGGTTTTCTTTACTGGAGTGACTAAAATATCATCGACAATCCCATTTGCCTTATCGGCAATGATAATTGTGTTGCTGCAGAAGGCGATGGTAATACAGGAGGTGGCGAGAATGGAAGAGACAAGCCAGCCCGCCGTGAAGCCATCAATCACGCGAGATGAGATATTGACTCCGTCAGGAATGAATGAGTTAAGAGAACTGATATATACCGATCTTAAGAAGGTAACAAACAAAATCAGTAAAATTGCCGGAGTAATTAAAGAGACAAAGAATGTACCTTTGTCTTTAAAATACATCTTGATGTTGCGCTTAATTAAATAGAGCAAGTCATATAAATTCTTATTCATTGATCGGGCCTCCCGGAAGGGATTTTCCAGTCACATTTAAAAATACTTCGTCCATTGTCCCTTTAAATAGTTCGACATCTTTAAATAAAGTCGGATGGGCGATAATAAACTCTTTACCTTGCTCAACACTTTTCACTTGAACACGGATGAAGTCATCTTTTTCAATAAACTTCATTTTCTCTTTGGTTAAGATTTCAATTAGCTCAGGGCTCTTGTCGTAAATCTTTAAAAAATCATGAGCATATTTGTTTTTAAGATGATTAGGCAAATCATCAGCAACCACATGGCCAGAGTCCAAAATGACGACAAAATCAGCGTTATTGGCTTCTTCCATATAATGGGTGGTTAAGAAGATGGTTACTTCTTTGTTATCTTTCAGTTTATTAAGGCATGACCAGACCATGATTCTCGTCTGAGGATCAAGACCGGTTGTCGGTTCATCTAATATCAATATTTTAGGGCGGTGAATTAAGGCTCGCGCAATATCAATTCTTCGCCTTTGACCACCTGACATCTTTTCTAATGTCTTCTTTAGAAGTGGCTCAAGTTCTAATAAGTCCGATAATTCTTTTAATCTTTCTAGAAACTCTTTTCCTCGAATTCCATATAAAGCAGCTTTCAGAGATAGATTGTCATAAGCCGTTAATTTCTTATCGAGGACAGAGTTTTGAAAGACGATGCCAACTTTTGTTTTGGTTTCTTCACAGTGAGTATCGATATCAATTCCATCGATGAGAACCGTTCCACTATCTTTTTGTAAGATACCAGCGATGACATTAATGGTTGTTGATTTACCCGCTCCATTAAGACCGAGAAAAGCGAATAGTTCACCTTCTTTAACGCAAAAAGAAATATCATCAACAGCTTTAACCTGTCCAAAGTATTTCTTTAAGTGTTTAACTTCTATAATATTTCGTTCGACTTTATCCATGATTAACCCCTCATCATCAATAGGATTGATAACATGGCTATTCTATAAGCACAAGATGATTCTTACAAATTATATTTTATTTCTCTTGTTTATCAAAACAATCGCAAAAAGATTGAAAATATGTCTATATATTCAGAATATTTTAGTTAAATATTTTTCTTTTTCAAAGGGTAGATACCAGAGACTGGAATGGCAAACATAAAGCCAATAGTCTCTTGATCGGAGGTATAGAGTAATCTTTGAATTTCATCCACTAGCTCTTTAAGTAGTTCATCATTTGGAATAACGGTGAAGAAAGTTTTACTATCACCGATATTCTTCGGTAACGAATTAGCAAAAGGCCCATCAAAGAAGAAATCTAATCCTTCGTTTTGCATGACAGCTTTCGCCATTCCTTCGCTATCAATAATGGTAGCTCCACGGACTTTTTTGTCGATGAAAACTTTTAAGATTTCCCCCTCATATGATAAGTCATTTAAGACAATGAATAACACTTGCATATTACACTCCTTCTGCGGTAGATATATTCTCTTCCGCTTGTTTGTTTTCCACTACTTCAAGATTGGATAATTCTTGCAATTTGTCAAGACCATTGATCTCACCAGCTCTGCTGATAGCGAATTTAGCGAAGATGGGTCCGCTCGTTTCATACACCATGATACTGAGCATAATGATGGTCGCCATCAATTGATAGAATGAAGGCATCTTGCTCGACACAACGACTAAGAGCCCTAGTGAGACACCGCCTTGCGGTAATAGGCCAAATCCTAAATACTTTTTGACCATCGGTGGGGATTGAGCAATTCTCGCTCCAACCGTGGCGCCGGTATATTTGCCCAGACCACGAGCGAAGATATAGACCACGCTTAACAATATTACTATGCCTGAAGTTTTTAAAACGTTCAAATCAAGACTTGCTCCGGCGAGAGTAAAAAAGAGAATGTAAACAGGAGTTGATAAATCATTAACTGATGAGAAGGTTTCACTCGGTTTCTTAACTAAGTTAGCGATCATCGTGCCGACCATGATATTAACTAATAAAGGAGAAAAACTAATGCTAACTGAATCAAGGCTGTTATTGAGTAACCAAATGATACCAATGGAGAGCATGATAGCCATCACCGATAAGACTTGCTTATTATCGCGGTTCTTAGCGAATTTGCCATTAACAAATGAGAGTACCACTCCGATGATGACACCAATGATTATCGAACCAAAAACTTCGATAAGTGGTTTTGTAATCATGAGCCATAAAGGCATGTCACCAGTACTGGAGGTCAAAATCTGAGCAATTGAGATAAATAAGCCAAATATGACAATGCCATAGATATCATCAAGAGCCGTAACAGGCAAAATTGTCTTTGTAAGAGGTCCATGAGCGCGATATTGACGAATGACCATTAAAGTAGCGGCTGGTGCCGTAGCGGCCGACATCGAGGCTAAAATCAATACAAAAGCGATGTTCTCTTTACTAAATGGGGCGTAGCCACTGGTGATTTCACTTGGTTTAGGAACGAATAATAAAGCGATGAAAACAAAAGCAACCGCGAACACTACTTCCAGTAAGGCGATGATGTTCACCGCTTTCCCTGTCTTTTTCAGACTCTTAATATTGAATTCTGAACCGATGCTAAAAGCGATGAATGATAGAGCGATATCACCGATGAATTTCAATGATTCTTGATCAGTGGTAGTGACAATACCTCCAAAATCAGGAACGATTAATCCAAGAGATGGTCCGAGCAAAATACCAAAGATTAAATAGCCTGAAACTTCGGGTAATTTTAATTTGCTTGCGATCTTCCCACCGATGAATCCAAACAAAAGCACGACTGCTATTTTTAGAATCAGAATGTACATATAGCCTCCTATTTTTGCCATATAAAAACGCATAACAATCGCAATGCGCTTAATGACTCCTATGAGGTTAGCTGACGGGTTAAGGAAATTAAGTTTCCTCTCACAAAATGATTCACCCCAATTAATTGGTTTCCCCACTCCTACATTCGATTCGGAGAGCATATCTATCCTAAACTAAAATTGATGATCTGGTCAATCCTAAACAGCAACAATATGCTGATTTGTGAAATAAGGTTATTAAGTAAGGCAAAAAGGAGACTAATTCGATTACAAAATAAGGCAAGAATTACTTAATGAGGGTTTCTTTATCGTTTATTTCAATATTGGTTTCAAAGAAACATTTAACGAGATTAATCATTCTTTGAATATCGTATTTACCAACTGTTTCGATACCAGAATGCATGGCGAGTTGGGCTAACCCAATATCACATGTGTTGATACCAAGTTGCGCGCTGCTAACTAATCCAATTGTTGAGCCACAGCGAATATCGCTGTTGTTGTAGTAATCTTGCACTAAGACATCATTCTTTTTAGCGATGGTTTTCACTATTGAGCTGCTGAAGCCATCAGTGGCGTAGTTAGGGTGGTGTTTAATCACCACTCCTTCATTAAGTTTTGCCGTTACTACTGGATCGCTCTTTTCTGGATGAGCAGGATGAACCGCGTGTCCGTTATCAATCGAAAGCATAAATCCGTCAAAGATTGCTCTGTGATAGTCATCTCTACTTTTCTTTAAAGCGGTATTTATTCTTTCTAACACATTGGTTAAGAAGATTGACTCCGCTCCTTGTTTTGATAAGCTTCCAACCTCTTCGTTATCAGTTGCATAAAGAATAGCGATACCTTTGGTATCCGCCTCAAGAATAGCTTTAACAATCGCATATAAACTCGATAGGTTATCAATACGAGGAGAGACTAAGAATTCAGAATCGGCACCCGTATAAGTTGGCTTAACCGCGGGGACACAATATAAATCCGCATCGATAATCTTATTGTTGGGTAACAATGTCTGATATAAGTCTTCGCACTTACCGAGCAAAGGAAGCATATCGCTTTGAATCTTGAGTTCCACTCCATCGTTGACTGTTGGATTATGGTGAATGGCTAGGCTCGGAATATTGATGGTGAAGTCACTATCGATTAATCGCGCTTCAAAGCCATTCTCTTTTTCAAGGAACACTCTTCCAGCAACCTTAAGAGGAATATCGAGGAAAGTAAAGTTAATGAGACCACCATATTTCTCGACATTAATGCGTTTTCCTTCGGGAGAATCTAATAAACTATTACCTTTTACTTTTAATGATGGAGAGTCGGTGTGGCAGGAAGCAATATTGAATGCATAGTGAGATAAATCACCAACTTTAAAAGCGATTAAAGCGCTTCTATTCTTGGTGACGTAGTATTTGCCACCTTCTTTAATCTTCCAAGATTCGTTTTCTTTGAGTTCTTCAAAACCTTCTTTACGAAGTAGTTCGATCGCATTATGCACCGCGTGGTAGGAAGTTAATGATTTTGCGAGGAACTCAGTAATGGAATCGTTTTCGAGTTCAGAGGTATGACCTAGTAAAGCTGGATCGATCATGAGAATTTGGGCAATCTTTTCCACCATCTTGCTTGGGATGGATGTTTCATCTCTTTCATAATTTCCATATGCTTGTTGGGAGATACCAATTTTTTTTGCTATTTCTTGCTGGGTTAATCCGCTTTTCTTTCTTATTTCTTGTAATTTGTTCATATTATTCGCCTTCTTTACAACAAATATAACACGTTTGTCTTTATTGAACAGTAAAAACACTCGTATTTTTTTGGATAATCATGACTGGGCTGAACCAAATTGTTGGATAATCGGAGGCTTAAATGCCATTTTGGATTGGCTCAGTCCACTTTGATAGAGTCCGCCGAAGAATATTTTAATTATCTTTTCTTTTATTTACTATTTGCTATTAGGCAGATTATGAATAAAACAAACTAAAAGATAGGGTAAAAGACAATACAAATAACAATATTGACATCTCAAATCCCCCTTTTTATAATGAATGTGATAAAACGTTCTTAAACACGTCTTGAATGTCGGCTTTTTCTATAAGAAAGCTTATCCATTATTTTCTGTTTTTCGGACGAAGTTTATCCAAACAAAAAGGAGAAAAAATATGGCCGAAACCTTTATTGATGCCCCTATAGAGATGTATGAAAATCATCTAAAGGAAGCTCACAAAGAAAATGTTGCTAAGTTTTTCGATAATTTAGTAAAAAAATCAGGCGTGAACGAACAAGCTAATATCGAAACCGTCAAAAAGATTCGACAAAAGGAAGCCGAAATTAAAGCCTTCGATAAGAAGTTAGGAAGCAAGAAAAAGCTTCGTGGGTTCTTAATTTTCCTTATAGTAATCGGCGTAATCGCTGCGATCGTGACTGGTTATCTCGCCTATCAAAGTAGTACTGGTGCCCCTGTTGGCGGACTTCCAATGTGGGCGCTTATTCTAATTTGCGTCTTCTCCGGTCTCTTCGCGATTGGAATGTTGCTATTGATTATCCTAGTCGTTAACAAACAAATCAAAAACTTCCGTGAAATATTGAAGAAACTACAGGCGGAGAGAGACGCTCTTGAAGAGGAGGCTTGGAAACAAGTCAATCCACTCAACGTCTTGTATGACTGGGGTATGTCAGCCTACCTGTTTACGGAAACGGTCCCGATTGTTAAATTAGACCCTTACTTCGATGTCAGACGATTTGACTATTTAACAAGCAAATTCAATTTGGTCGAACAATTCGATGATACAAACTCGGTTGAATTCGTCCAGAGTGGCGAAATCAGCGGTAACCCCTTCCTCGTGACTAAAAAAGTTCACCACTATATCGGCGAAAAAACCTATACCGGTTCATTAACCGTTACCTGGACGGTCTACTACACCGACAGCAACGGCCACCGCCAATCTCGTACAGAGAGCCAGACTTTGGTTGCAAGTGTTACCAAACCATATCCTGAATATGAAGATGAGACATATCTCATCTACGGAAATGAATCTGCTCCGAAACTTCACTTCTCTCGTAGCCCATTATATAGCCACAAGATGAGTCCGAAAGAAATTCAGAAGTTAATTAAAGAACAAACCAAAAAATTCGATGCGAAAGCTAAAGAAGCGATTAAAAATAACAAGAGTTTCAACCCGCTCTCAAATATGGAATTTGAAGCCCTCTGGAACACGATTGATCGCGATAACGAATTAGAGTACCGCTTACTCTTCACACCTCTCTCTCAACAATCGATGAAGAAGGTCCTCCTCGACAATAAAGTCGGATTCGGTGATGACTTCTACATGGTGAAAGACGAGATGCTCAACATCGTCGGACCCGCTCACTTCAATCGATTTGACTTCTCGGCTAATCCAAACGAGTATGTCGATTATGAAATCGCTGCATCACGCAAGAGATTTAACGAATATAACAACGCGTACTTCAAGCATATGTTCTTCGGATTTGCTCCCTTACTATGTATCCCTGAGTATCAGCTACATAAACCCAAGGAATTCATCTATAAGAGCAAATACGGCTTCAACGTCTCCTACTGGGAGCACGAAGCGATGGCCAACTCGATGGATGTCAGAACCCTTGAACACTCGGAATGCGTCACTCGCAATATCTTAAAGACTAAGCCTGTTCAAAGTAGCGACAGCACCGATGTCCTTGAAGTGACCGCTCATGGTTATAAAGGTATTCCACGTGTCGATTACGTTCCAAAGACGGCGAGAAATGGTAGAACTTACCAAGTCCCCGTTGAATGGACCGAATACGTCGGAGTTTGGAAAAAGAACACGATGGTTCTTAAAGTCCAGCCTAAGATGACGAGATTAGACTACATCTCTAACGTTCTTGGAAAGAGTGACAACCAAGGTTGGAAGAATTTCTTGAACGGTGCATATTCAAATTTAATCTTCCGTCGTAATATGCTAGGATTTATTTGTAATAAGTATAATTCATACACGGGTGACGATGATGCTGCCCTTGATGAATTACTAAAATAAACAATCTAAGAATTGCTAAGGAGGTATACACATGGCAAACGAATTAGATGAGATGACTGGGCCAGTCAACGAAGCAGGACGAGATGTAAACGTCATCGAGAAACAAATCGCAGTGAAGGTGGGAGTAGGATCGAAGGTTTTTGAAATCCTCCTTTGGGTCCTCCTAATCATCCCTGGACTTGTCTTCTTAATTATGAAGATTAAGGCAAGCAACTATCTCAGACAATTACAACAAAGAATCCAACACGATGCATCGCAGATTGATAACTATCTCGATCAAAGAGTAAACATTCTTCAAAACCTCGCTAAGCTCGTGACCAAGTCAGTTGATCTCGACAAAGAGACGATGACCAATATCGCGAAATTCCGCGGTGGCGCCGCAGGAAGCGATACGGGCCGTAATGAAATGGCAAGCGCTCTTGATGCCGCTCAAATGCGCATTAACGTCGCTTTCGAAGCTTATCCAGATTTGAAGGCTCACGAAGCAATCGCTGATGCGATGCAACAAAACAGCTATCTCCAAAAAGAGATCGTTGCTGCTCGTGAAATCTACAATGACTCTGTTGCTCGCTGGAACCACGATATTCAAGCTTGGCCAACCAAGATGATCGTTGCTGCAAAGGCCGGATACACAACCCGTATTCCGTTCTCAGCGTCTAAAGAAGTCAAAGCCGCTGCTCGCGGAACATTCTTCTAAAGAATAGATTTCAAAACAATAAAAGCACTCGCTTGAGTGCTTTTTTACTTTAGTAAATAAAGAGTGGTTGTGTGAGATTTGTTATACAAAGATTTCACTGAGACAAAAATATAAGGCAAGTCTACTTATTTACTAGGCTATAAGCATCTTGATCGACGTAGATGGTAACATCTGGATGGTTTCTTAAAATTGAAGAAGGTACTCTCTTTGAGATTTTGCCTTTAATAAGATTTTTAACGGCTTCAGCTTTGCTCTTTCCCATAGCAATCAAAACAATCTTACGAGCGTTCATAATGGACTTTAACCCCATGGTGACTGCTTTAGTGGGGACTTCCTTTATCGAGGAGAAAAGGCGAGAATTATCTTTGATTGTGGATTCGTTTAAATCAGCGATATGAGTCAAACTATCAAATGGAGTGTCTGGTTCATTGAAGGCGATGTGTCCATTGCTTCCGATGCCAAGTATTTGTAAATCAATACCACCATGTTCTTCGATGAGGTTATCGTAATTATTCGCATAAGCTAAATAATCGCCGACACCTTTCAGAACAAAAGTGTTTTTCTTATCAATATCAATGTGATCAAAAAGATTGACATTCATGAAATAACGATATGACTGATTATGGGTTCCTTCTAATCCGATGTACTCATCAAGATTAAAGGTTGTTACTTTGCTAAAAGAGACAACTTTTTTCTTATTGGCTTCGATAAGATTACGATATACACCTAGAGGTGAAGTACCAGTAGCAAGACCTAATACTGAATCAGGTTTCTTTTGGATTTGTAATATAAATTGTTCGGCAATTAAGCGGCTAATTTCTTCGCCTGAACCCACTATAATTTTTAACATATCTATTATCCTCTATGAGAAAGTATCTTCGAAGTATTTTAACTCAAAGATTAGAGAGTGTAAATTTTTTTATAAATAAGGAATCATCATACAATGATATTGATGATATTTTTACTTGTCTTTCTTTTTCATCTTCCCTCAATTAAGATACGGGGTTCTGGATAAATTGGCTCATTTTTTCCAAGCCAAACCAACTCTAATTTTTGTTTCATATATTTACCTGAGCATTTGATGATTGAAAACAAATACTTCCCTTTTGTTATAGTAATTATATTGCAGGTGGGTTTTATATGCAACGCAGTTGTATATTGCAATACTATTCATGAATTTATTAGGTAAAATCAAGAAAATGCAAAAAGATAGAGGTTGATGAATCTATAAACTTGCTTATGAAACAGGATTAACTCAATCAACTCTATCTAATATGTTTACAAAAAACACTTGTTCGACAATTGACATATTCGATATGATTTGAAATACATTGTGAATCACTCTTTCCGAATTCTTTGAAAAGGTAGAAAACAAAGTTTATCTTCTCCGATTTTGAACTGAGTCACATCGGTTCCAAATATCACCCCTTGACAGTCACTATCGCAGCCAGCACAAATTTGCTATTGCCGAAAGGAATATCGCTATGATCACTACTTTTTATTAAGTTTTTCTTTAATAAATGCAACGTCGAGATGTTGGAAAGTCATTGTGTCCACATAAGGAAGAACTGTTTCAATGTCTTCATTAGATTCGATTGTCCAACAATTTACAAAGTAATGCTTATGATATTTTTGAACCCGTTTTTGAGTAAACATTTGTTTATCAACATCGACTGATTCAACAGTGTGTCTAAACTTCCAAGTATATTCATCTGATTTAGCGACTAATAAAGAACGGATAAACCCACTTTTTCTTAAAGGCCACAAACTCCTTGGATCAAAAGAAATAATCATCGCGTTCCTCTTATCTTTGATTTGAGCAAACATTTCCATGGCTTTCTTCGCTAATGGCTTATAGTTCTTTTTATATACTTTTAGTTCTATTACCATAGGTACTTGTTCATTATTTAAATCAAACACTTCTTGCAGAGTAGGAATATCTCCACCATCAAGTAAACGATAATTATCTTTAATCTCTTTTAACGTTAGATGCTCGATGATGCCATTTTTACCAGTTGTTCTTTTTAGATTCTCATCATGACAAACGACAAGTTGGTTATCTTTGGTTAGATGGATATCAAATTCAAATGCTACGTCGTGATCGATAGCATTCTTAAAAGCATTTATACCATTTTCCGTATATTTATCATTCCAAAGTCCGCGATGGGCAATACCATCGAGGAATTTAGGATTTAGCTTTGCTAATACTTTTGACTTTTTCATTAGTCTTGGTCTGCTCCAAGACCTTCTAAACCTTTAGCAATTTTGGTTTTGGATGTTTTAGCACTCTTAACAAAGAAGAATATTGTAATTGCTGCAATTAAGCAGATTGAAGCATAGACAGGAAGGAATCCCCAGTTAAGTCCTTCAATAAGGAGTAAAGAACCTAACGCAATTGGGGTGATGGTTTGAGCGGCCATGCTAGCAGCATAGTAATAGCCGGTGAAAGCACCAATCTTTTTCGCGTTGCAAAGTTCAACAACCATTGGAAATGAATTTAAGTGAACAAGCGACATGCCAAATCCTTTAAGTAACCAAATTACCCAAATAATAACGGGGAACGAACCACTACCAGCCGCTCCTTTGAGGAATGTGAATGTTCCGATAATCCAAATGATATAAGAAAGTAGAGAAATACCAAGCCCGCCAAATACCGTCCATTTACGGCCAATCTTGCTAGCGATAAATCCGCCCAAGGCAAAGCCGGCCACTGAACCAACACCGCCGATGATCGTGTTAATCATATTGCTTACTGTCGAAGCGCCTAAATAATAAACTGTGTAATTACCCATGAAGGTAGCAATTCCGTTATCAGCCATAAACCAGAAGAATACCGCACCTAAGATTAAGAAAAGCATCGTCTTGTTAGCGCGTGTCATTGGTTTATCATCATCGACCTTATCGGCAGCTTCGGACATTTTTTCACCACGTCTTAGATCATCGGCAATTTCTTCTTTGATTTTGTTTTCTTTGATTAAGAAGAATAAAACAGCAGCCGAGATAACCATCAATAATGAAGCAACAATAAATGGCATTTCAAGAGCCCAGATATTGTTATGTGCCCAAGTGAATGGAGCGGTTGTTCCATCTGGATTTAATTTAGTGCCAAGATATTCACTTAAGACAAACACCATCCCAACAAGCATGGCAAATAGTCCACCGATGTAGCCCATAATGTTAATGATGCCATTTGCTTTACTTCGTAAAGGCTTTGGTGTTAAGTCAGGCATTAAAGCGACAGCTGGGTTACGATACATCATCATGAAGATAATGACAATTGCCATCATGATAATAAATCCAACTATATTGTTATAGTGGAAGAACACAGGGATGAATGGGAATGCCACTGCGCATACAAATGTACCGATGAGAATGTATGGCATGCGCTTTCCGATTCGAGTATGAGTTTTATCGGATAAACGACCAAATATTGGAAGTAATATCAACGCGGCTAAGTTATCTATAGCCATCATGATACCGACAAGATACTGGACGTTTTTATCATTAGTGTTTAATGCTTTTTTGAAAAGCTCAGTCAAAAGAGTTGGACACCACGAATCATAAACTTGCCATAATAGCAAGATACCGAAGAAAGCGAATCCAATAATGAAGGTTCTTTTAAGATTCATCTTTAATGGTTTTTGAGTTGCCAAATTTTCCATAAATTCTCCTTACTTTAGCAAATCTATTAGTGATTTTATCGATGGTTTAATAAAAGTTGGTTTATGTGGATAAGAGTCAATGTCTTTTTGGCTAGATTCGCCGCTTAATACACAAAGTGTATCAACATTAGCGTTTACGCCTACTAGTATGTCGGTATATAGTCTATCTCCCACTACTAAAATATCGTCCAAGGAGACATTGAACTTTTTAGAAAGATAATAGACGATTTCTGGATTTGGTTTTCCTAATACTGTCGCTTTCTTACCTGATGTATGAGTTAGCCACTCACACATTCCACCACAATCTGGAATATATAATCCATCTTCAATTGGACAACGATAATCTCCATTCGTGGCGATAAAAGGAATATCTTGTGTTTGTAAATATAAAGAAGCATCTTTAAGTTCTTGATAAACAAGCTCGGTTGAAAAACCACAGACCACTGCATCAACTTTATTATCTTTTGAATATTCTTTAACAATGTTGAAGTGTTTGACTAGTTTATCTTTAAGACATTTATTACCAATAACATAGATGTCTTTAATACCCTTATCTAAAAGATAACTAATTGTGACTTCGGTAGATGAATAAAAATTATGCTTTAGATCACATTTAATTCCAAAAGCCTTCATCTTGTCATAATAAAATTCAAGATCATGGCTGGAGTTGTTAGTAAAGAAAACATATTCAATATGGTTATCATTAAGGAACTCAAAGGTCTCCTTAGCACCATCGATAAGGTTTTTACCTAAATAGATAGTTCCATCCATATCAAATATGATGAGTTTTTTGTGCATATTGATATTTTATCATTCTTAAAAATAATTCTTAATCACAAGTTAGTAAAAATGATTTTATTTACAAAATTCATATTATTAATCCAGCCATTAAACCCTTTTCATTTGACCTATAAATAATCTATTCATAACACTTTCAACATTTGATGCTAATTGGTTAGATACGACCAGTATAGGCGGTAACTTGGATAGACGTTTTGATACAAGTGGCTAATCGTTCAATAATAAAAAGGATTCAAACGTCTTAAAACGATTTGAATCCTATTAGCAAATCAACTACTAATTTACTTCTTACATTTCGAACATATACCTTCAAAGAGTGTTCGATGAAGATGGACTTCGCCGCCTAAAGCATCAGAAACCTGTTTATCAATTTTTTCATCATAAGGTAGTTTGACGTCATAGATTGATCCACAGACGGAACATACGAAATGATAATGACGGTCGATGCTCACTTCAAAATGCCAAGAGTTGGGGGTTTTCACATGTTGAATCACACCGCTACTGACAAGTTTATTTAAATTGCGATACGCCGTGCTCCGGCTGATCCTGCTATTCTTTTGTCGGACATATAAATAGATTTGCTCCGCCGTCGGGTGATTATCAAGCGCATGAATTGCTTCGATTACTAACGCTTGTTGCTTTGTGTTTCTTTTCGCTGCCATCGCTTTCTTTCTCGTTTATTAACTATTCCGCGGATAAGGTCGCCTTGATTAGTTCGCTATTATCTAGTTTGCTAAGGGCTTTGACTTTTTCAAAGTCTAATCCGGCAGCTTCGCTGAAGCGGCGTCCATATTCAACATCGGCTAGATAGCAATGCGCAGCATGACGATATTTAATATTAGTCGTAACCGACTTAATATCTTCGGCGGTATTGTGAATTAACAACTGCTTCTTATCTTCAGTGAGAATCCGCCACAAGTCGCCACCAGCTTTAAAACAATCGTCGGTCGGATCATCTTTCGGATCGTAACGATACATCGTTCCTTCTAAGTCAAGAGGTGGTTCGCTCGCTTCTGGTTGGGCAAGCCAGACACCAGCGCTATTGGGGGTGTAGGCTGGCGTACGACCATAGTTACCATCAACGCGCATCGCCCCATCGCGATGGTAGTCATTGACTTCGACTTTCGACCGATTGACAGGAATTAAGTTATGGTTTACACCAAGCCGGTAACGTTGGGCATCCCCATAAGAGAATAACCGACCTTGCAAAAAGCGATCGGGACTAAAGCCGATGCCAGGAACGACATGGGCTGGTGTGAAGGCAGCTTGTTCGACTTCGGCAAAGTAGTTTTCTGGATTGCGGTTTAGTTCAAGGACCCCAACTTCGATTAAGGGGAACTCTTTATGCCGCCAAATCTTCGTGATATCAAACGGATTTTCATAATGATTTTTTGCTTGTTCTTCACTCATGATTTGGACATACATTTTCCATCTTGGGAAATCGCCTTTTTCAATCGCTTCGAAGAGGTCTTTGCCATGGTATTCGCGGTCAAGGCCGTTGATATGAGCGGCTTCTTCGTTTGTTAGGTTTTTAATGCCTTGTTGCGTTTTGAAGTGGAATTTGCACCAAACACGTTCATTTTTCTCATTGTAGAAGGAGAATATGTGTTCGCCAAAGAAATGCATGTTGCGGAAGGAGGCCGGAATTCCCCGATCGCTCATGACGATGGTAATTTGATGGAAACATTCTGGAAGTAATGTCCAGAAATCCCAGTTATTTTGAGCGCTGCGGCGTCCAGTCCGTGGATCGCGTTTTACGGCCCGGTTTAAATCGGAGAAGTTATGGACATCACGGATGAAAAAGGTTGGCGTGTTATTACCGACTAAATCCCAGTTACCTTCTTCGGTATAGAATTTAACCGCGACACCGCGAATGTCGCGTTCGCAGTCGGCCGCCCCGCGTTCACCAGCGACGGTTGAGAAGCGGATAAACAAATCGGTTACTTTGCCTTTTTGGAGCACTTTGGCTTTCGTATACTTCGAGATGTCATGAGTGACGGTCAATTTGCCATACGCCCCCCATCCCTTCGCGTGCATGCGACGTTCGGGAATTACTTCCCGATTAAAGTGCGCCATCTTCTCCATTAACCACACGTCTTGCATGACGACTGGCCCACGTGGTCCGGCCGTTATCGAGTTTTCATTATCGGCGACCGGTGCACCGACCTCATTGGTCAGCTTTTTGTCTTCTTTCATAAAGACTCCTTTCTTTTTTTTATTCGTATATCATTTGATATTAGAAACTAGATTAATAAAAACATAACAAGCATATATACATAACTAAGCGTCTTTGGAAGCATTAAGGCGCCAATCATTTTATAGCGATTAGCCAAGAGAACGACAGGCAAATAAAAGGCAAAACTTAGGATGATTGCTATATAAATAAATGACAAGTAAGCATTTATGTTACGGTTAAGAAAATATAATGTCGCGACGATCATGCCTTGAAGAAAAAACGGGATATTACGATATATCGCCCAGCTGATGGGCTGATCACTTGCGTACCACTTATTCTGTGGAAGCAAACAAAGGACAATGCGAATAGCAAATAGAACATAGATAATAATTGTATAAGATAGGTGATTCGCCACGCCGAAGATATTGACACCTATCGTCCATAATAAGATATAGAAAACCGCCATCGTCAGCGAGGCGATTTGTTTGCCTAAGCCTAAATATTTCTCCATCTTTGCGTTATTTGATTTTAATGATTTGATGATTCTTGGCACTAGATGAAAGCTATCACCAATCATCAAAATAAGAGCCATTAGGCCGGCTAGAAGATAAACACTACTGCCGTTAGCTTTAATAAGCAAAATAATTCCAATTGTAAGGGCGGTGAGCAAATAAGCGGTGTCGAAGATAACTTCAATGAAGCGCATCGCTTTTTTCATCATTTGTTCTTCCTTATCTTCGGTTTGGACATAAATAGGATATGAATTGTCACAGCGACACCAATAAGCGGCAAAAGGACATATAAAAACAGTTTGTTAACAAAGATAAGCGAAATAATGATCATTCCCCAAAGCCAAATCATACTCACCCAAAACGTCTTCCGTGAAAGTCCCGAACGCGTTTGATAATTGTTAATATGGTTGCGGAAAAAAGGTATTTTCATAATCCAACCTTTAATCCGTGGTGTCGAAGAAAAACAACCAACCGCAGCGATGACAAAAGGTGTCGTTGGCCAAACTGGCACAAAAATGCCAATGAGGCCGAAAGTAAGACAAACGAAGCCGAAGATGGCGAGGAGAATGGTTCTTATTTTCAAATTGTTTATCTCGTCTTATTAGGAATCATTTCCATTATAATTCAAATAATAGCAACTGCCAAGCCGTCATTTAGTAAATTGAAAATGAACCTAAAGATATTCTTTCAGCACTTATTTGCTAGCTTCTTCATTAATCGTATGAACTGATAATAAAGGTTCTACTTAGTTATGACACTAGTATATATAGAGAGCATCAAAAGAAAGACAAAATACCTAATTTGAACATTTGAATCATCTTAATAAACCACGTTGTCACGAGTGAAAAATCATTTTAATTACCGTCCGTAAGTTCAACACAAAACCTTTATCTGTTTTTCCGGTTTCGTATTAATCGAGTATCAACTTTATTGATAAACATAACGAAATTGACATATTTTTATCATTTTAAACACCAAAAAAAACTTGATGATTGTATCAAAGTTTCACTAGGTTGATGTCTCGTAAAAAACCCTCCTTACTGACATTTGTTTGTCCAGTAAAAAGGGTACGTTTACGATGCCTCCGTTTACCCATTTTGATACACTGCATACCCTAGCCTAGTTTTTGCATACCCTAGGTGTTTTTTGCATACCCCTATTTCTGAACGATAAATAGGAATTTATCAGTATTACAACCTCTTTATCTCATTGGCAATCACAGCCACAGCTTTTCCTTTAGTATCAATTTTAATAGTGTCCAATGCTTGATACATAGGTATTCTCGCTATGCTTCTCTCAATTACATCTTCAGAACGAATACCTTTTTCTACATCCGCGGACAATCTTTCACGCAGAGTATTTTCACCGGCTATCAGAGAGATGCATTTCACCTCACAGTTCTGTATATCCAACTTCTTAAGTATGGAATCGATAATTCTCTGCTCGTGCATCACCCAACAAAAAATAATATTCTCGTATGCAGAACATTTCAGAAAAATATTTAGTAAGTAACAAATATTATTCGTCACCATTGCTTTTGTTTCATCGGTTACTTGGAATGGATCGGCATCCCAACACCAATCTCCGTCAAGAAATACACTATTCGGTAAATCCTGTTTGAGCTGTTGGCACACAGATGTTTTTCCAACTCCCATAGTGCCACCAATCATATATAAAGTTTTCATCATTCAAACCTACAAATTCTTATTTATTAGTCAAGCCCTCTGTAAACATCAAGTATTTACCAACAGGAGAACCTTCCAACATACCAAGTTCATTTTTTAAGTAATGATTAATCACTATTTCTTCATCTGATAAATCGGATTCACCAATAACATAAACACCTTTTGAAATGGTTCTAAGGAGTCCACTATCAATTAAACGTGAAACAATCTTTTTTAGATTGACATGTGGAATGTCCTTAAAAATATGCTCAGAAGCATAGTTGATATCAAAGATATCCCCTTTGTGGTTCTCGCAATAATTTCTAACTATCTCAGTGTCCGATATTCTTCTCATACCTGTATTTTATAATAAAAGTGTGACAATGTCACTTTTTTCCAACTATCATTTACTATCTTTTATATACAAAGTATATATTATAAAGAAAAAGACATCCTGTGTTACCAGAATGTCACACTTTTCTCAATGCCTCCGTTTACCCATTTTGATACACTGCATACCCTAGCCTATATTTTGCATTCCCTTATCAGTTTTTGCATACCCCTACTATTTTTAGGAGCTTTGGTCTTGCAAATTGTCTTTGTTTCAACAGCTTTCGAATATATGCGTTCGCATTCATCCGAGCAAAACATGCCGTGGTTTCCGTCTAACACTCTAATAAATGGCATACCACAGCAAGGACAATAAACTCTCATAATAGGTTCAGGGTAGTTTTTCAAAAAAGCTCCAACTGTAGATTTTGGAATGTTTAATTCTTTTGAGATTTCACCATAACTGAGCCCACTATTTCTAAGGTCATAGATTTTTCTTTGTTGTTCGTTAGTTAACATGATTGTCACTCCTTTCTAAAAGGAATGGGACCAGTAACTATATTATTTGACGGATAGAAAATGGTTAAATTCCAAGTTTAGTTTGAATAATGGCGGCTGCAACACCAGCCCCAGCACTAATTAAAAAGTCTTTCAACCCTATCAACGCAGTTTTAATAAATGAATGCTTATTTTTTTCTTTAATGCTATCCTTAATATCATCCAATATTTCTAATGCTTCTTGTTTTTTCTCATCGTCAATTTGTTCATTTAAAAGAGATTTTTTTAATTCGGTGATGAGAGAATTTGCGTTTCCAATATTAACATCAATATTATTATTGCTTTCAGAAACCACTTGAGAATGTGAAACGTTTCCGTTAATCACTTGTCCGTAGTTATTAATTTGTTGAGGGATTAATTTTGCTCTATTAACTTCATCCTTATTAAATTCAAATTCTTCGCCCAATATTCCATCTTTTTCAAGTTTAATACACCAATCTAACAATTTATTTTTTACAAAATCTATAATTCCGTTTAGATTATGAACTCCAAAAATAAAATAGCAATGGAAAACAACATCTTGATTTTTGCACAAGGCTTCCGAAATTTCAGACGGAAATGCCATACAAACATCTTTATTGTTTTTTGAAAGTTCAATTAACTCAGAAATAGGATTCAAAAGTTTTCTTTTATTTAACTGATTAGAAATTTCTGAAGGAACCATCACAGGAATTAATCCATACATCGGATTTTTGGCTTTCGTTTCGCCTAAAACAGTTCTATATTCAGGTGCATCAGCATAGCAGTCATAACCATTCAATTCTTTTTCAATCCAAGTATCAAAATCATCTAATTTAAGTCTTGAAGCAATTAGATGAGCTTTTCTTAAAACAGAAACGATATCTATAAATATAAATTAGGTGAAAGTATAAAATTCAAATCATTTTGAATGACATAAAATCCACCAGTGTCGATGCCACATATCGGGACGTTTTCTTTCTTTGGTTCATTTAAAATATAGGCTTC
>Ga0116182_1000033_pt1 | contig 129676 bp, 142 predicted proteins | sample AD_UKC077_MetaG_FD_89805 | JGI IMG/M metagenome (GOLD analysis project Ga0116182, IMG submission 89805) | Active sludge microbial communities of municipal wastewater-treating anaerobic digesters from USA - AD_UKC077_MetaG | ecosystem: Engineered > Bioreactor > Anaerobic > Digestate | place...
ATTTGGATTGTGAATTGGACGTCACCAGTTTCTAATCTAGCGAATCGGAAGTCATCATATAATGGTCCGTTAAGCGGACAGTTGTTTTTAAACCAGACATACCAGTTTTGAAGGTCAACCTTACCACCACTTTTGATTTGCTTTATGATGTTGCCCATCTTCTTTGTCTTGTTGGCTAAGCTACTATCTTTGCAGAACCAATCATACCAACCAGCAAGAATCTGAGTTTTTACATCTCCGCTTGAGTAATCCCCATTATTGAACTTATCTATCCAATTGGAGATGCTAATTCTTTCTTTCATTAAGCGATTACCTCTGTGACATCTTTAACTGGAACCATGACATTGATTCGATTTGCAACCATCCAAGCGACTTGTTTGTCATTCATGTTACCGCCAGTAACTCTGATTGAAACCCAAGTGCCTGAAAGAGCATGTTCGTCAGTGCTTATTTCAAACACTGTTCCAATGACTTCGTGACGGCCATATTTTCTAAAGATGGCTTTCACTTGATCATCGATTTTTAATTGTTCTTTTTTCATCGTTTTTCATTCCTTTCTTACTATATATATCACTCTAAAGAGTGATAATAGCAAGTTAATAAGGAACTTGTGTGGGTGAGGGAAAAACGAAAAGCCTCACCCACTTTTGTCGACAACTAATGACCGGAATCATTAGGAGTTTCTAAGATTAAAAAATCCTCTATTTGTGTTAGAGGAATCTTTTCGCCATCTCTTAACAGATAGCAATTATCATATGAACCTTTGTTTTTGATATAACGCTTAACAATCACGTCTGCGTATTTCTCATCAAGTTCCATTGAATAACAGTTGCGCTTGCTCTTATATGCTGCAATCAATGTGCTACCACTACCGCCAAATAAGTCGAGTACGAGTTGACCTACAAGTGATGAATTATTGATTGCTTGCCCAACAAGTTCTAATGGTTTCATGGTTGGATGGAGATCATTCTTTCTTGGCTTATCATAGAACCATGTTGTTGATTGGGTTCTATCGTCAACGAAGTAATGCCCTGCTCCTGGTTTCCAGCCATATAGAATTGGCTCATGTTGCCATTGGTAATCTTGTCTACCCATCGTAAATGAGTTCTTAATCCAGATGATGCATTGAGCGAGCTTGAATCCTGCTTCGCTAAAAGCGACTCTAAAGTTAATGCCTTCGCTATCTGCGTGACAGACATATGTAGGTGCGCCTTCCTTAATTGAATCAAATAAGTTCTTAAAAACTTGTAGCAAAAACGCATGGAATTCTTCATTTCCCATGTCATCGTTAAGGATTGTGCGCTCATTCATGCCACAACCATATCCGCCTCTTTCTTTGTATTGTTGCCCTCTTTTACCGATAGCAACGTTATAAGGTGGATCGGTGAAAACCATATCAGCAAGCTTTTCGTCCATTAAGGTTTTAACTTGTTCTGCATCGGTTGAATCACCACACATCACGCGGTTTTCATCTAGTAAATAAATATCACCTTGCTTGGAATAAGGTTCATCAGATAGATATTGTCCTTCATCAAAATCATCATCCACTACTTCTTGGAATTCACTAGCAAAGATATCATTAAAACCGACATCAGTCATATCGATTCCAAGTAGTTCCCAATTAATCTGTTTGAGTTCTTCTTCTAACTTTTTCTTATCCCACTTTGCGATTTCTGCTGTTTTGTTATCTGCAAGTCTTAAAGCATTAGCTTGGTCCTCGGTTAAATCATCAGCAATGATGACTGGAACCATTGTTAATCCAAGTTTCTTTGCGGCTTTTAATCTGGTGTGACCAGCAATGATCACCATGTTCTTATCAACGATAATTGGGTTCTTAAAGCCAAAGGCTTTGATAGAAGAAGCTACTTCATCAACCGCATCATCGTTCTTACGCGGATTGTTTTCATAAGGATAAATATCATTAATCGATATCATCTTCACATCCATCTTCCTCATCCTCCCATGTTTCACCGTTGTCTAATTTCTTTTCGGCAAGCGCGATTTTCTCGTAATCCATCATCCACTTCTTGCCATATCCCTTTTCTAAGAGATAGGCATTGGCCTGTAATGATTTAGGAACAGGAATCTTAATATCAACGATTTTGAATTTGTCTTGGCCTGTTTTTGTCTTATAGCCTTCCTTACCTTCTTTTTTCATTTGATAGCCCTCTGCCATTTGGATAAGGTTATCGACACAGAAGATAAGGCCGTTGATGTTGTTTTTATCACAGGCTTCCGCTAAATCTTTATACTTTCCTTTTAGGGAAGAAAACTCTTTGATCGTGATTCCTTCCTTTTTGCAGATATCCCTAATTGGGATACCTGCTCTAACTAAAAAAGAGATTGATAGAAGCTTTGTTCTAAGAATCCCTTGCTCGTTCCATTTTTGATAAATATCTGACATACCACTATTCCTCCTTTTTGCCAGACGCTACAGATTTCTGCAGGAAGCAAAAAAGAGCCATGCGCGGCTCTTAATAGGAATCCTAGGCTTTATGCCAGCATTATGTAGACAATATGCCTACACTTATCGATTGTACTTCTAGTTTACCGAAAACCACCGTTTTTCTCAATTGACGCGGAATAACATTATTTGTCTTTCTTAATCTGATGATTAACAGGATTTTCGATGTAAAAAATCTATGAAAAATCAAACTGTTTTACACATTTTATTTTTAGATCTCAACCTAGTTACTACCGAGGTTATAAAAAAGCCCACTATTTTTAAGTGAGCCTTATTCGATTTTACTTTAATACATAGTATTAGTCATCTTCTATGACACATAACTATAATTATTTCTCTTAGTCATCTTCCATAATTTCAAAGAATTCGGTATCTGTTAAATCTTTATCGAAATTATGTTCGTTATCAGGATGAGGATATTTCTTCTTTTGCTTCCTTACCTTTTTAACAGGTTTCTTTTTCTTTTTACCAAATGGCCACATTGATTAACTCCATATAGCCACGTTCGTTTCTAGCAATACCTGCCCAATCCAAAATTGCAGCAATGACAAACAAAGGATCAAATGAGCTTTCACCTTCTTCTTTGCCATAGTATTCTGTTGCGATGGCATACATGACAGTATCTCTACCACATTTATTCTCGCCGACTTTGCTGCTTCTACAGCCGCCTTTAATCGCTCTTCCGTGTGGTTGTTTCTTCAGAAAGTCCACCACTATATCAAAAATCGAGAACTCAACATTCTGGTATGGAAGTTTATCTGATACAAAATAGTCTCTTCCGCCAATTGAAACACGAGCTTCATCTCCATTAAGTAAAGTGATCCATTCATCACCGCCAACTTCTCTTAATTTTTTGATAACTAATTCAGATGCTTTCATTTACTTTTCTCCTTTATTTCCTAATAGTTTAGATGATAACGATAGAGATTAATAGACTTTATAAACTTATATTTTTCGAGATTTTATGTTGAAAAAACTTATGACTTTATAATGTATTTTCTCTTTGATTAATTGCACTCTTAATTACAAACTATCAAGGCAATTTTGTATTTGCAACTCAATAATTCGGCACTTTTGTACTAGTGCATAATAAATACACTTTTGTACAAGTGCAAAAGAATAAGGGATGCACTCCCTTAATCTTTGATTAATTTTCTTTGCTTTTTAATAGTTTTTCAAGTTCTTCGGCATCAATTGGTTTTGATATAAACTCTTCAGCTTCTTCCTTTGTGATTTCAACAATGTCTTCCATACATGAACCATTACCATATCGATATGGCGATCCTTCTGGTTCTGATTCATCAAAACCGACTCGATTATCCCAAAGAGTCGTTCCGCCATCAACCCATTTGTCTGTATTTTTATCATAACGAAGAGAAAAGAGTTGTTTATCATCTTCAACGAATAGTCTTTTGTAGTTATCACCTAATAATAAGAATTTCATTATTCATTTTCCTCCTTGTATGCTTTTCTATATTTCTCGATGTTTTCAACGAAGTGATAGCCATCATTGATAATGAATGTCCAGAACAAGTAGCCTTGAGCTCTATGGTATCTTTCTTCGTCATATTTGATTAAATCTAGGATTCTAAGATTATCTTGCATGTCAATCATCTTAACTAATGCAGATATCGGATTCTTAAGAACCACTTTGATGTATTCACCATAATCAACCGATTTATCATGTGTGATTCTTTCTAAGGCATCCTTTATATAGATATCAAAGTATCTCTCAAATCCACAGTCGACATAGATTTCTCTAACATCATTAATGGTGAATTCAGTGTCCTCCACCACATCATGAAGGAGACAGACTTCCTGGACTCCGTCATATGGAACGTTGTGCTTGTACATGAGATCCTTATCCATACAGAAGAAATCGTGAGGCTTGATACCAACTAATTCTCGATAAGTCTCTAAACATCTCGCTGGATGGTTTGCGTAATCCTCACCATTTTCTCTTTTTTGATTTCTGTGAGCGTATTCCATTATCTCCATCGCGAGATAGACAGAACTCGTATCAGACTCCAATAATTGCTTTTCTTCCACTCCTCTTTCCATCAGGTATTCATGGATCTTCTTTAAGTTTTTGTTCATGTGTCTTTCCTCCTTTTGCTCCTAAATTATAGAAAGAAAGACAATAAAAAAGGTCAAACCATATTTGACAATTGATTTGACCATCTTTAATTATTATATAATTAGCGAATCAGCGTAACCGTTCTTTTCTAGTAGATCATTAACATCATCGATGTCGTAAATCTTGTTTTCAATCGCGTACCTAATAATCAATGCGAATTTGTTAGATGAAGCCAGTGTATATCCGGCTTTCTTAAGAAGATATTTGCACTCATGATTAGTAGCTTTTAAAGCAAATGCAATCTTCAAGCAGACATTTAATGATGGGTTTGATTTTACGGAAATGATTGAGGACCAAAGCTGTCTAGAAATATTAGCTTTGTTATAAAGGTCAGAAGGGTTATCAAAGCCATACTTATTCATAAGTGAATATAAGTATTCAACGAACGAAGAAGTCTTTTCTTTTGTGGTCCGATGTTTCGCTATGAATTCTTCTAAACTTTCCATATCTTAGTTGGCTCCGAATTTGATCTCTTTAACATGGGAGGAATCAAATTTCCATCCTTCTGGTTTTGCTTCCCAATCAGTAGAGATAATTAACTTAGAATCACAATAGAACGCCATCTCTCCAATTTCCGTTACAGATTTTGGAATGAACATGGTTTTGATTTTAAAGCATCCTTCAAACGCTCTACCACCAATTTTTGTAATCTTATCAGGAATAGTTAAAGATGTTCCTTTAACTCCTGCAAAGGCGTTATTACCTACGGTAACAACACTATCTTTAAATGCGAATGTATCCATCTCCATGTCAGAAGGAACTCTAACAATCATCGTTTTGTTTTTGTCATAAAGTATTCCGTTTTCTGAAGAGAAAACAGGATTGTCTTCTTCAACAATAAACTCCTTACTTGCATGAATGCTTTGGGGATTAATGGCAAGGACACCTGAATGGATTTTAACTGTTTCCACAGCTACGGCTGGAGCAATCGCTGTTAGTTTCTTGAATTTCGCCGGGACAGAAATGGTCTTTGCACCACTTCTAACATTGGTCATGTCAGCAACATAGCCAAGTTCAAGTTCCATCTGCTTTGCATATTCTTCTAAGCTTGGCCCAGTATCTCTTGGTGCTCTTGATTCTTCTTCGTAGGAAGGTTGAGAAGGTTCTTCTTGATGAACTATTTCTTCACTTCCTGATGGACCCATTCCTGGAAACAAAGGAAATGCTCCAACAGTTCTTCCAAATAAGCCTGTCTCTTTGATCGCACCATGCTTATCAATATAGAAAAGGGTTTTGCCTAAAAATCCAGGTTTTTTAACACGACCTTTTTCAATAACAAGAATGGTCTTGCCGCCAAACCCCGGTTCTCTAATTCTGGTACCGTCTACGACATATAAAGTCTTACCAAGAAAACCTGGTTCTTTAATTCTATTTCCTGAGACTTCGACATTTTCGAAGTACCCCGGTATGCCATATCTACCAGCCATAAGGTATCTCCTTCCTTAATACTATGTATTATCCGTTGGTTTTATTCTTCTAAGCGAAATAACTTGTATTATTTCTCTTTAGAATTTATAGCTCTACATCATCAAGATCGCCTGAGCATCGATTAAGTTTTTCTAATAATTCGTTAAAAATACTTTTAGAGATTTGCTCTCCAAATATCTCTGAAAGTTTATTATTGATAGTTTCATATCCGTAATAATTTAAAATTTTAACCAAATCTAACCTTTGCATAACATCCTTAGTAAATGGCCTTTTACTGTTTTTAAACGAAATAGACTTCATAAAATCATATATCTCTTTTTGGTCTAGAGAGCAAAACAAAATCTCTGCATACAATTTGTTGTTCGTTCCAATAAAATAGCACGTATCATCTACCATTACAGGGTTTTTGTTTGAGTACAAAAAACTAAATTTTGGTTCTTTATAAAAGCCGGATAAACCAATCTTATAATTTGTAAAAGAATAACTTCCTATACCAAAAATAGAAAATGGCGGCGTGTTCTTATAAATTATAGATTTTCTTTTGTTAAAATCCGTTAAGTGAGATTGTAAATAATTAAGAACTCTTGGGTCTTTGTTTAATCTACTTGTGTCTTGTCGAACATATTCTTGAGTGACAATAACATATTTATCAAATGAATTAATTATAGTCTCTTTAAATGCAGATGATTTCACCAATGGATGAACAAAAAAACTATCTATAAAATCTATATTTTCTCCATATCCATTGATCCATCGATTATCTTTGTGTTTAATTTCCATCACTTTTGAACAATCGTGTTTAATTCCTTGTCTCCAAGTGATTTGTGAAACTCCGTCAAATAAATCGTTATAAGAATTTAAATTAGATACAAAAACTCCATTTTTCCATCCAAAAGCTGATACTATCTCATTTGGTTTATCAAACGAATAGACGTTAGCGTGGTCAAGTGGCTTTCCTGTAGCTAATTTCGTAACAAAAAGTACAGCATCACAATTAACTCCAAAAACTTTTTTTGCATCGAATGAATATAAATCAGCAAATTCTAAGTCAAATGAATATTTACCTAAATCTCTAATTATGTTTTTTGCCACTATTTCTTTGCAAAGGAAAGCCAGATAACAATCATCGTAATTTGAAAACTCGGACATAAGTTGTAACAAAATATATTCACAGATGTCAAAATTTCCTTTTCCGGTAACAGCATCAAACCCTCTTTCCTTTTTAAAGTTATCTTTATACGGAAGATTGAAACTTCCTAAAGAACTTAGTGAAGAGTTAGTGACCCACGGAGGATTGCCTAAAAATAATACTTTAGAACGATGACCATCAGTCATTTTTTCTTTTAGAATTTCAAAATCAAATGTAAAAATATTAGATTCAAATATTGTTGCATGCTTAATTGCTTTTTGAGCTTCAGCAACATAGTCATGATTAATTTCAATGCCGAAAAATTCACAGTTTATTTTTTTTGAAATCGCCTTCAAAAAATTTCCAACGCCCATCGTTGGTTCCACCACATAGTCTGGACTTAGTGAATATTTGTTCAAGAGCAAATCACAAACACTAAGGCAAAAATCCTCAGGCGTTTGATAATCTCCGAATTCGGTTTTTTCAATTGAAATCATGGTTATTCACTCCATCTACTTCATTATTTAATGCGATAACGCGTCCGTATTGAAGTCTCCATTGCAAAGCATTTGAAATTGTCAAATACCCTTGCTTTGGCCTTCTAGATAACAATTCTTCCGCTAAATTCAAATATGTAATTTCATCGCCTGGAATGTTTCTGTCTGTAAAATAGGCAACAAGATCATCTTTATTTGCACCGTCACGAAGCATTTCTATAATTCTTTTGGTTGTTGTGAAATCTCCAGTTCTTTCCTTTTCAACGAAAGTAACATTTAAAAATTTAAGCAAGCCACCGTTTTCATCATCGATTTTGTCGTAAACAAGCACCAACAAGTTATAACCAAGACCATATATTTTTTGTCTAGAAGATTTGTATGGACAAGACGATTGTGGCTGTCTAATTGAAGTAACTTTAATATCTGTGTTTATTGATTCATCGGGTAAGTCAATACCGGAAGCACTGTTGCCACTAGTGAAATCAAAACGCTCTGCAAGATACTGCTTTAGTTTATGCTCAACATAGGTTCCAATTGCTTTGCCATCGGTTACACCATAAAGCTCTTTGTGATATGTCTTTCTCTCAATTTCACAAAACTTTCTTGTTTCTTCTATTAAGATTTTGACAGTCAATTTTTGTTTCATATCGTGCGTCTCCTTTATCTGACATCCTGCAGTTTAATCCATTCACAAATTTCGCTATCACTAAATTGCTCACAATTTGACAAATCAGAATCAAACTCAACATTAAATACGCCATCCATGGTTTTCTCCTGGATTCTTGGTATGTTAATTGCTTTAACAAATTTGATGTTTTCATCAATGAATGATTTGTTATATTTTAAGGTTTCAAGAACATCAGCATCAATGTTTTTAACCATATTTTCTATATGTATCAATAATTTTAAATTATTGGAAAATAAGTCTTTAGCTCTATTTATTAAGGCATTAAGACTTAATCCTCCATCGTCTTTTTGCAACATTATAGAAACAACCAATATGTCGTATCTTAACACATTGAGTTGATCCAATTTGAAATGATGGATTCTTGCAGGAAGTGTTGTTGTTTTGACTTCAATTTTTTTATTATCATCGATTGAAAAGTCAAACTTTCTCTTATCTTCAGATTGATAAAACTGAGCAATATTGATTTGCTCTTTCTCCTTTAAATAGACCATTGCATATAATTCGCCATAAAGCCCCTGCAATTCTTTAATAGACTTTTTACTATCGTTAGAGAACAAGTCTTTTAAATTAAGAAAATAAGTCAATAATTCCTGATCCGACAATTCGCTGTCAATCGTGTCAGTAAGCCTGATAAAAATATCTAAAAACTTTATCCCTTCTTGCTTGAGGATAATTAAAGATAGATTCTTTTGTTCGCTCAAATCGTCAAAGGAAACATTAAATGTGGTATTTAGACATATTTTTAAATATCTGGTTGTTTGGGTCATTGACATAAGATTTTTGTTTTTGGATTCAATTCCATAAACAATGTCTCCGCCGCTGCTTTTGCCCCAGTAAAACACGTCCTTCTTTTTAAGAACTAAGCCTTCGTTTGGGATGGCGATTGTATTTAATATTTCTTGAACTGTAATCATTAATCTTCCCTCCCAATAATCTTCACTTCATCAATGTAATGATTCGGTACATAAATACATATAGATGGTGAGTAGAAATCTACATCTGGCATATTGCTTGCTTTGATATAGTGAATCTGAACTTGAATCTTGTCTGGCCTATCGTCACATGTGTGCCTGTCGCCCAGATAATTGTATTCGCCCTTTTCATTTGGCCTCATGTCGCGGCCTCTGAAAAATTGTTGAATGCTTCCGTCTTCTAAAATCTTACGTTTCTCGTTTGTGTTTATTCTCACCCATACAACATCAATTAGATCATCGAGTTTTCTTTCCGTAATCAATGCCTCAAGTTTGTTTAGATAACCTGCATAATTCATCTCATCTTGACAGAATTTGAATTTATCAAGCAAGTTCTCCAAAAAATCGGATAATTTAACATCGTAAATATACAAATGTTGGTTGTCTCCTTTGAAATCTCTCACAACATTATTGCTCTTGTGATTGCTTTTGAAAGATTCGACTAATTGCATGTTAAAAGCAGCTTGGTCTTTATCTTTAACGTAATATGTTTGTGTCTTCCATTCTGACCAAAAGAGTTCTTTTGTCCTAGCGACCTGAGGTCTTGTAAGTTTTAATTTGTGTGAAACGTCATCCTGCAATAAAAAGTATCTTGGAAGCTCTTTGAAACTCTTTCCCCTAGAAAGATTTCTCTCAATTGAAGACCACATGTCTTCATCAGACTCGTTTATCGTAGCGAAATCTTTTTTAATTGCTTCTGTTACCCACACTCTGCAGATGTCGATATAATCGCTGAATCCAGGCACATTTTTGTATCCGAACCATCTTGCTCTTTGTTCCGTATTGTCTACGGTGCTATATCCCTTTGCTCTTCTGATGATATATGTAATCGCTAAGCCTTTAATTGTGATGCCTCTATCAAGTATATTTCCACCAATATAGATTCTCGTTTTATATAATTCAGCATCCGACCTAGCGTTAATTTGGTCACTGTTGAATACCAAAGCATCTGATGACTGACGAATGCATTCTAAAATTTGGCCTTCAATCTCCTCAAAACTTCTGGTTACAACACCATCGGCTTTATACATTTCGTACGATTTGATTAGTTTTGGTCGAAGAGCATTAATATAGCCAAAATCCTTGATGCCGTTTTTTGCATATGCTTTCCATTGTTTGACAAGTTTATTCACTTTTTCTTCAACCTTAGCGTGGTCGAATTTTTTCATTGATGGATGAATAAGCATGGAATGGACCTTCATGTCGCCACGGCTTTTTCTTATGGCGTTACTGACATAAAAAGATGACAAAGCATCATAAAATGATGCTGGGACGCCACCATCTGAATCAAGAAGCGAATCTTCCTCTTCAGGAATCACTTTCACATATTTGTCTTGTTCCTCTCCGTGGAACACAGAAAGGCCGCAATAGCCTCTGCCTGGATAAATTAGTTTGCCAAAATCCGGTGAAAGAACATCTGTCGTTTTAATCAAAATATTCGCTTGTGGAGTTGCTGTGATTGAAATAAAACAATGTCTTTTTATTTTTTCTTTTATTTCGATTGCAACCTTGTAAGTTTGAGCTAATTGATTTGCTATGTCTTTTGAATATGCCTTTGAGTTTAGTGTGGCTTGGTCGCCTTCATCGTCGATTATGATTGTGTTTTCGTTAGCCATAACTGGATCATCAAAGAGTTCCGACACCCTAGACATATGTTTTTTTGTTTTTACTTGAGGGGATTTCAAAGTGACGATCAATACTTTTTGGCCATTTTCAATAAACCCTCTTATGGCATCAGGAGTGATCTTGTTATGATTGTCTTTAGAATGGAGAACAACTAGTTTGTCAACTGGGACATTAAATGATGATCTAATCCTATTAACGTTTTGAGTTAATAACTCAGTTGTGTTGCCGCCTATGACAACGCCAAGGTTATATCCATTATCAAACGCCAGTGCCAATAAAGCTATGAAGTTTGAGGTTTTACCACTTTGTACTTTGCCAATTACAATGCCGGTTTTCTTGAACTCACCACTGCCGCTTGGATTAGGGCATTCGTTTAATATCGATGAGGCATTTGCGAAAACATTGTTCACGATATCGTCTGTCATCGAATCATCGCTTCTCATCATTTCTCTTGAAACAGCGGAAGCAAAATAGCCATCTGTGATGATATCGCCAAACTTGTCAGTATCTTGTTTTTTTATTTCGTTAACTTTATATAAATCACTCATTTGACTTCAAATCCTCCAATATCCTTCCCATCTCATTTCTAATGCTTGAAGGAGGAACCATCCCGTCTGTCGCCAAAGACCATGCGTTTATCTCAGCTATTACTAACGCTGTAGCAAACTTCGCAAGGAGTACCAAAAAATCCTTCTTTTGGATAAACGGATAAAAGAATGAGTGTCTGGTGTTTAGCGTAATCGTGTATTTATTTATGCTTTTGTCTTCAACTTCTAGTTTCAACCATTCACTCCTTGGATTTTTGTCGTCAAAGATGAATGTAAAATCATAGTCGTTTCCGGCGTATGAAAGATTAATTTGAAGGGGTGAATTGTCCTCGATGTCAACACCGACACCAGCACTTTCGTTTTCAACTTGGTCTTCAACCAATGAAGAAGAATCAGGAAATAAATCTTCATCAACTTCTATTTCTTCTTGAGATGCTGGTGCATCTTCGGTTTTTTTAATATTGACTACAGCATTTGATATTTTACTATTGTTTGTTAGATCTTTTGTTAATTGCTCAACAACATCATCTAATTTAACTTTTTCTCTGGTTCTTAGTTTTTCGGTGTATTCATGGTAGTCCTTTGACAACTCAACAAGTTTATCAATGAACTTAGCTTCTAAATCTTCGTTACTCCAGTCAAACGCATCTTTTGCCTGTGTGACTGGCCAGTCATCCATTTCCAATTCACCATACAAACGTTGATATGTGTATAAGTTGGACGGACCGAAAACTTCATAAGGACGATAGTTTTTCTCTGGACCACCAACAATAACTCTGCCTCTTCTTAAAAGAGTTAAGCCAGCGTTCCTAGTGCTGCCTGGAATTCTTATAGCAATGAATCCCTTAACATGGAGTTCTTCATCTCTATGAGGAATGGTAAATTCAACATCTTTTCTCCATGTTTTTCCACTTTCGTCTGTATAAGGTTCTACCTCTTCGAACTCAAGTTGCTCGCCGTTATAGAAAATCTTAACATCGCCAGTTCTTAAATCAGCCCTATAAATAGAAGAAAGCAATTCATGAATTTTCTTTTCGATTCTCTTGCCTTTAATTTTTTTATTCAATCTCTGGATTGTGATTACTGTATAGTGGTCTTTAGGGCTAACCTGTTCCTCTTCAACATCAATTGTCTCAGCTTTATATTTGACTAAATTATCAATATCGATTTCAGCCTTGTATTTGAAATGGCTTCCAAGCGAGGTAGTTTCTACGGACCACAAGTTTCCAAACCAACACGCTGCCGCCTTGAGGCCCATGCCAAATTCGTTTCTTCCTTTTGTGTTTTTTGGTGGCCTATCCAAGATAATTGCTCTTTGGAAGTCGGAATAATCCATGCCAAAAGCGTTATCAATAATTTTTATTTCATCGCCGCAGGATGGATCCTCTCTATAAATGATTTCAACTTCTAATCCTTTATAGTATTTAGTATTGAATAATTCTTCTTTATGGTCATAGAAACTTTGTGTTGAGTTATCGACGAACTCAGCAAGAGCGGTCCATGGCTGATAACTAATTCTTTTATATGTCCCATATACGCCAGTATCTGGCCTAATGTTTAGTTTTTTCATTTCTTTCCGCTCCTTTCAAACGACATTAATTTCTTTGCTAATTTTTCGATTATGACTACATTTACAGCATTACCTAATTGTTTATAAATCCTCGCATCATTACCCAAGACATAATCACGGTTGAAACTTTGCAAATTTGCAGCTTCTCTAGGTGTGATTCTTCTAAATCTCTGATGATTTTGGTCAAAGATTATTGGAGTGTTATTGATTGCGACCAAAGCTGGGAAATAATTGAGTTTTTTAACCCTGATTCCAGATTGACGGAATTGGATAATGGTATCTTCGATGCCTCTAGCACCACTGCAATTCCATTCAAATTTCTTATACCCCAACGGTAATTGCATGACGTTGTAACGCTCAATCCACCCATCGATGAAATCTTTGTGTTTCAAATAGAAAGCCCTGTTTTTTAAGGCAAACTTCTTTTTCCAATCGGGCATGGTTTTTATAGTTTCGCCTTTGTGGTCAACAAACTTCTCAAACTGTCTATCGGTAAGCCTGTAGCCAAAATACTCAACCCAAACAGGAACACCAACAACATCAAAATTTGTTTGAACCTTGAATTCATACCACATCCTAATGAGATGTTCTTCGTATTCGCTGATAAAGTAACTCTCGTCATCACATGGCTCTAGTATCTTTCTGGCATCATCGCCAGAACAGATGTTCTTTGTCGAAAAAAGCCTGCCGAGATCTTCCATATGAATTGACCCGTTTGGTAATTTTGCTTCATCACGAATATCTTTTCTGATTCCAAGAATGTAGACTCTTTCCCTGATTTGAGGTATGCCAAATTGATGAGGCGATAGGATAATTGGCATATCCGTGACATAAAAATTTCTTTGTTTAAGTTCGTTTTGAATAATATCCCAATTTTCTGTTTTGTCTGCCAAGTTCTTCACATTTTCCAAAATTACGAACTTACATTCTGGGTGAAGGTCAAGAACATCCATGATTCTATAAAAAAGATTACCTCTCGTCTTATCTCCAAAGCCTTCTTGCTTACCCGCTTTGCTGAAAGGTTGGCAAGGGAAACCACCACAAAGAATGTCGAATTCTGGTAATTTAGAATATGTTTTATTTATATCACCAACCATAGGTGTGTCAGGGAAGTTTGCTTTGTATCTTTTTATCGCATCTTCGTCAATTTCCGAAGCGCAAACACATTTGCAACCGAGATTTGTCAAAGCTTGATGAAAGCCACCTATTCCTGCAAACAAATCAATGAATCTATATTTTTTCATTCTTCCACCTCGATTCCGTTTTCTTTGAAAAGAGGTGCTAATTTTCTTTTATATTTAAAAGTGGGAACGTTGTTTCCGTTCTCCCATCTATTCACTGTCACAAATGCCACACCCATCTTCTCTGCAAACTCTGTTTGAGATAAAAGAAGTTTTTTTCTAAGGCATTTAATAGCATCACAATATTTCATTCGAATCCCTCCGAATCTCGTATTCAAACAAGATTATATCATTTTTATTACATTTACTCTATAAGTATTGAGAAATTTCATTAGTAAATTCCTCATACTTAGCCTCTAATTGGCCTATAAGTCCATAAATTCGTACATTTGAAACTTGCAACTCGGCAGAAATATCCACCACTGTTTTATCTTGCATGTAGCGTTTATGAAAGACGTCTGTCTCTCTAGGGGTCATCTTCTTCTGCCATTTATCCCAAAGGACATTGAATGTTTCATAGTAGGCGATTTTCTTTTCTATCCTATCGATTCGATCCAGGTCGATGGTTATCTTGTCGAATTGAGGAGTCGAATGCTGGACGTTGGGCTTTGAATAATCTATTCCTTGAGCGGCGTACATCAAATACCTGGCGTAGCCCAAATCTTCATGTAGCCTCTCAAGCCTTCTTTTATTAGTCCTCACTATCTTCGCGAATTGCTCTAAGGTAGGCACTCGTTTCTTCATACCACTTCTCCATCCTTTCATCGTATCCATCCATCTTCCTCAGGTTTTCAAAGAAAGCCGCTCTAAAGAAGCTGAACATCCTATGGATTCCGTTTTTATTCTTCCTGCAATAGTCCCTAGTGTATCTAAAGCATCTTCTAAAGAGTTCCTCATCGATATCGCTATTTTCGTCAAACATCTGGTTGAAGAGGAATATGTCGTTATCGTAGACAGTGATTAGATGATCTTCAATTAAGCAACGAGTCCAATAATTCAAATGGAACGGACAGTTCCTTATATCGTATTTATCTTGTATATCTATTCTCTTTTTCACTTTCTATTTCTTTTTCCTTTTCTCAAAGAGAGGAATGTTTCCGAATGTAACATAATGTCTGCAGAATCATAGTTTCTGTACACATATTGCAAACATAATGTAGACATAATCAGTCGGAATCCTCCTCCCTATTTTTCATATAGGTTCTAGCGTCAGCTTCCTCTTCTGGTGTCAATAACCAATGCGGCTTCTCCCTAGGCACTCTCCTTAATGTCGATTTGACAAACTGTATCTGTATCGCTTTAGAGGTAAAAACGGATTCGCATTCATAGGAAAAACTATCTAGCAGATTGATCTTCATCATGTACTCAATTACTTCTTTTACCAATGCGATATGCTCTTCGGTATCGTTATAGCCGAGGTCATAGGCGATATCCAAAGAAAAAGAATCGATGTCATCTTTGATGAAGTATCCATTCAGATAGATGCGTGAAAGGACATGGAGAAAAAGCCCATATCCCTCCACTTTGTATTTATGGACCAGCTTCCTGACCTTAGGATCCTCTAGGATTCTCGTGTCCACGGGAAACCAGTCGAGCTTACTCTTCGGATTAGCCATAGGAACCACCCTCCTTTATGTTCAAAGCGAAATAACATGCATTATTTCCACTTGAATTGTTTATTTCTTCCCTGCCCATTTTTCTATGAGCCTCCTCATCCCGTTGATAGCGACTTTATAGCAAAAGACTCTGTGATGAGTAACTTGTCCCGCCTTTTTATCTGGATAGGTAGAAGCGATTGGTCTAAACCACCCATTGTCAATATATTCCTGGTAAGGCAAGTTGTTGTCGTTAAGAATGTTGTTGTTTCTTAGTAAAGAAAGAAGGGTAACTTTATTGATTCCTTTAATGTGAAGCTTTGCTGGGACATCAAATAAATCGGTGAGTACACCGCTGTCAGTCATTCTTTTAACGTATTCTCTAGCTTCGATTGTTTCTTCGTTAATCGACTCTAGAACATTGTTTCTTACTCTTAATTCATTATATGAATCCAGGAATGCTATTGCTGCTTCCGGACTACCGGTTATTTGCCTAACATCATAACGGCCATATTTTCTAATGGATGGCAAAACGATCTCCGTTACCCAGTCCATAAATTGATCCGCTTCCTGTTTTCTAGATTGGAATATCAAGCGATACAAATTACCTTCAGTGATATAAAGGTAATTATGAAATTTAGAGCCATCAGTTTTGGCAAGGCGCACTATTCCATCAGCCTTTAATCTTGTTTTTGCATCGCTTGGATTTTTGATGTCTAGGATAGTACATGCATCCTTAAGGCAGACAACAGGTCTACCAAATTGATCATAGGCTGTTCTTAGAGAGCCAAACAGATCAGAATTAAAAGTTTTAACTTCTATTTGATTTGAGGTTGTTGTGTCTTTTTCAAGATTAATATCTTGAATTACACCATTATTGTTTTCGTTTTTCATGCGATAATCTTTCCTTTCGATTTAACGTCTACTCACGATGAAAAGATTTAAAAATTAGTCTTCTTCCTCATCACCAAAAGCCTTCTCAATATAACTTTGGCTTGGATTATTCTCTGGTGTGATTTCGCGGAGATAAATTGTTGTTGTATCGATAGACTTGTGTCTTAAGAGGTTTTGAACTTCTTGAATTGTTGCTCCATTATTAATTGCTATAGCAGCACAGGTATGCCTTAAAGCGTGAGCTGTATAGATTGAATCATTAAGGCCTATTGCCCTTAGATAGCTTTTAACTATTTTGGAAATAACCTTAGGTTCTATTCTTTCGTTCAAATTACGATTTCCATGGTTAATGAAAATTGGACCTGAAGTTTCTTTTCTAGCTTTAATATACCTATTTAGAACATTGAGAACCTTTGGTTCTAATCTAATAGCATCATCAGGATCGTTATGGCCCTTGCCTTTGACATAAAGGTAATGTCTTCCTTCAATTTCTTTAACATTTTCGAAATTTGCTCTGCTTACCTCAACTGTCCTTAACCCGATATGGAGCATTAAATAAATCATTGTGTAGTTTCTAAGTTTGGCGAGATCTTTAGGATCTTTTTTATATTCCTCTCGGCAATATTCAATAAGCTTCTTTGCGTTGTCTATGCCGATGGCTTTTCTTTTGAAATCCTTTCTGATCGTTTCGTTTTGTAAACCTTTAGCAATGTTGGGATATAACTCATTATCCAAACACCAGGTATAGAAACCTTTTAGCACTATTGTTATTAGCTGGAGCGTTCTAGCTGCTAATCCTTTGTTTCTTAGATCTTTCTTATACGCTTTGGTAGTGAATTCCGTTGGCTTATCGATTCGTTTTTCTTCTAGATATTTCAAATACCTGTTAAGGATAGAAAGATATACGTGTTCCGTATTAGCGCTTTTAAACTCTGTAGATCCGATGTAAGTGTCGACAAGTTCCCTTTGGGAAGGTGCATCGTTTATCATTTGTTTCTTTATATCAGAAATCATGACTATTCCTCCTTTTGATTTCTTGCTTCCACTTCGTCGAGATATCTTATTTCCATATCAATGAGTTCACTGACTGGTATTCCAAAAGCAAACGCAAGTGACTTTAATCGTTTAGCGTTCATGAGTGCGCCACGTCTGCCATTTTCGATACCGTTATAGACAAATGTGTCGATTCCCATTCGAGTCGCCACTTCTTTTTGTGTCCAGCATAGAGAGTCACGCATTTTTTGAAGATAGTCTCTAGGTTTCGCTCTTTTTCTTTTGCGATTTTGCGACATTGAAAAGTTCCTCCTTTCTTGGTCAGCATCTTTTTTACGTGAGAGATGTTGATAAAATTGTAGAAAGAGAAACTGAAAAAAATAATTGACGCGGAGTAATATTCGACTTTAGAAGTTCAAAACAGATGCTTTTTTACTTTGTAAATTTATAAAAAATTACTCCGCGTAACATTCGATACGATTACTGTTGAAAAGAATATGAAAATCACAATGTTACTCGGCGTCAATTACATTTAAAGATTTATTTTGGTTAAATGATTATGCTTACGATTCGTTTCTTCTAGAGGAAAGGAAACTCTATGAAAAACGAAGATAGATGGCCTGTTCTTAAAGCCATATTAGATAAATTAAAAGAGGATAATCTCATTAGTCATTACGTGTGGTATCACACTCTTTTAAACATGCGAAAAGAACTGCATCTTCCTATCGTAAAATAGGGATCATTGCAGTATCAATTTCGGTTGATAATATCACTCTTTAGAGTGATGTATATTGTAAGAAAGGAGTGAAAATTATAATGGAAACTACACCTACAGTGATGAAGGTCATCCCTAAAAGAATTAGACCAGTCGTAGACATTGATACAGGCGTAAAGCTAAAAAAGAAAGTCGCTGCATATGCCCGTGTATCAACAGATATGGACGATCAAAAGAATTCTTTTAATGCGCAGTTAGATGAGTATAAAACCAGGATCGAAAAGAACCCAGACTGGGAGTTTGTAAAGCTTTACTCAGATGAAGGGATATCCGGGACATCAATTAAAAAGAGACAAGGTTTTACCAATTTAATTAATGATGCTCTCTCAGGAAAGATAGATTTGATATTGGTTAAATCAATATCTAGATTTGCGCGAAACACTGTCGACTGTTTATCAACGGTTAGAAAACTAAGAAAGAAAAACGTTGAGGTTTGGTTCGATAAAGAAAACATATCCACTAACGATACAAAAATTGACCTGATGCTCACAATGTTTGCTTCATTCGCACAAGAGGAATCGAAGTCAATATCAGAAAACGTTAAATGGGGAGTTAGAAAGCGTATGGCCAAAGGACAAAGAAAGATGCACACCGCTACTACCAAGGGGTATTTAACAAGTCCAGATGGAAAGGTTGTGGTCGATAAAACAGAAGTCGATATCGTTAAAGAAGTGTTTAACCTATATCTATGTGGTTATTCATTTAGAGAAATAATCAAGATAATGGAAGAGCAGGGTTGTAAAACCGGTACAGGAAAAGACAAATGGGCGGTCGCTGATATCTTGAGGATGTTAGAGAACGAAAAATATGTCGGAGACTTTGTAATGCAGAAAACGGTAGTACTCGATTTTTTAGATCACAAGGCCTATAAAAACGATGGATTAGAAGAAAAATATGTGCTTCAAAACCATCATGAAGCAATTATCGATAGAACCTCGTTTGAATTAGTCAAAATCATAAGAAAGAAAAAGATGGATGATAGCTCGATATCAAACACCATCAATCCACTATCAGGCTTACTTGTTTGTGAGAACTGTCTAAGGCCAATGAAACTAAACTATATTCATCCGGGTTCACCGTATCAAAGAGCCGTTTTAACATGCAAATCTACAACAAGAATGGCAGAAAACTATGTTAAATGTGATTCTCAAAGCACTTTAGATTTTATCCTTGTTCGCAAAGCAACAGCAGACGTATATCGACATTTTGTTGGCTTTGATAAGTCAATGACGGCATTTGTTTCAACGGCTTATGAAAACACAATGAATGGAGTGGCAAAAAAGATAATCGAATTAAAGGCAAAAAACGAAGAATTACAAGAGGAGCTTGCCACAATCATAAAGTTACAAATCAAAAGCGACGAGATGGAAGCTTATAAATTTAAATTTGACTACGCCAAAAAGCAAATTGATTATAACAACGATCTAATTCTAAAACTCGAAAATGAGGCATATGACACCTATAAAAAGGAGCTCATTAAAAAGACTATTAATGAATATTTGAACGATGAGTCACTCTTAACCTATCAATTAGCCTCGCAACTAATAAAAGGTGCAATAAGAAGAAGCGACAATTCAATAAGATTTATTATTGGAGAAACAGACATCAAAATAACAGAAGAGAATCTTGATTCACTACTTCTTCAAAAGCCTATTTATAAATCTTTGGTTAAAGACGAAAAAAGAGAGCTTTTATTCGATGTCATAAAAGTGGGAGGAACTCAGCATGGAAATTAAATCGCTCCATAAAATATATCCTGATAAAAAATTGAAGATAGCTGCGTATGCAAGAATATCTAATGATAAAGAATCATCAGAAACTTCGTTAGAAGAACAGGTTGATTACTATACTAGAATCATCGTCGCTAACCCCAACTGGGAATTTGCGGGCATCTATTATGACGATGGAATTAGCGGAACCACCACTACTCAAAGGAAAGGGTTCATAAATATGATTGAAAACGCTAGATCAGGATTGATAGATATCATATTGGTTAAATCCATCTCGAGATTCGCAAGGAACATTATTGATTTGTTAACAATTGTTAGAGAATTGAGAAACAAAGGAATAGAGATTTACTTTGAATCACAAAACATATCTTCCTTAGATACAAAATGTGACCAGATGATAACGATGTTCGCTGAATTTGCTCAAGAAGAAGCTTTATCAGTATCTCAAAACGTAAAATGGCGAGTTGAAAAGAACATCAGAGATGGAAAATACCGCCTACCAGTAAAGCAAATGCTTGGTTATAGATACGACGAAAAAGATAGAGTTGTCATTTATGAACCTGAGGCTGAAATCGTCAGAAAAATGTACTCTCTATACCTTAAAGGTATGGGCTGCATAGAATTGGTAAAATATCTAAAGGAGCATAATGTACCCAATAGACAGGGAATTGTACATTGGACCGGCAACGTTGTGCGTGGAATTCTTAGAAACGAAAAATACGTTGGCGATTATCTTTATCATAAGTCCTATGTAAACGATCCACTCACCCACCAATGCAAGCTAAACCATGGAGAAATAGAACAATTTATAGTTAGAAATGGACATCCTGCAATAATCGATAGAAAGAACTGGGATAAGGTCCAAGTAATGATGGATGAGAATGCTAAAAGGTTCAGAGTTCCATCTTACGAGAACGGAAACTTCAACCCTGCTACATTAGTAAATCCTATGATTGGCTTTATTAAGTGCCCTTATTGCGGCAAAAACTATATCTCAAAACTAAACCATTACAATGGCGAGGTATCAAATAGGCATTATATGTGCAGCCAAAACAGATATACAAAGACATGTAAATCCGATAACTACCCCGCTAAAGTCTTTGAAAAGATAATGCTTAAGCAGATAAAGATATTAAAATCCAATTTACCACTACTTAAAGAGGCCTTGTATGAATCTTTTAGTGACAGCCATAAAGAATCAAGGGACCAAGAAATAGACGTCCTAAATAGTCAAATTGAAAAGCTAAAACAAGATTACGCTTTAATTGAGAAATACTTTGATGACTTTTACATGAGCAAGAAAAAGCAAATAACTTCTGAGATAGCAGAATTAACAAAAAAGAAGTTGATTCTGCAAAACGAATTACTAACTGCCGAATCGGTTGAGACAAGAGTAGATAAAATACTAAAAGCTATTAAAAAAGTTCCTACCGATGCCGAATCGATTGAAGGCATAGATTTCAAAGAAATCTTTACCAATGCAGTGATTGTGAACAAAAAACTAATCTACTTTATTATCGGAGACAGCGTTGACAAATATCCGCTAAAGCCAAACCTTAGATTTAAAGGCAATATTAAATATAGGATTAGGATAACTGACTTCAACACATCATTCGGTATACTGATCAACAGATAACCTAGCTAATACCTATGCCACGGCACTCTAATGAGTGCCTTTTTTTATAGTTTAATTCCTTTCTAGGCTATGACTTCAAATCACGTTAGCCGCTAACGTGGTGCGAACTAATACACTTTCAATAACGAATGATTTTCTGTGAATGCTTTTACACTCGGAATTACAAAAAACAAAGAAAGAGCAAAGAAAAAGCGAGTTTTCCAACGGATTACTCGCGTATCTTCTTAATGGTGCCTTCTATCGGAATCGAACCAACAACCTACTGATTACAAATCAGTTGCTCTGCCAATTGAGCTAAGAAGGCAATTTATCTTGGTGGACACTACAGGGATTGAACCTGTGACCTCTTCCGTGTGAAGGAAGCGTTCTCCCGCTGAACTAAGTGTCCGATAATTCGCGCTTATTTATACTAGCAAATGGTATTTTGTTTATCAACAAATAAAAACTACTCGCCGTGAAGCGAATAGTTTTTATTTGTTGATAATTAAATATTAAAGACCGTAAACCCAAAGTTGGAAGTAGCCCTCATAACTATAGAATTGAACTTCAATTTTAGCTGATGCATCAGCGTAGAAATATCCATATTCTTCATAGGTGTACTCCGCATCATTGGTGTTGACCCAAGAAGCACCTTCAAGCAATGCTTTGTAAGCATCTTCCATAGAATTGACTCCAGGAGTTCCGTTGTCAACTGCATAGACATAGAAGCAGGTCCCAAAGTCTGCATCATCAACTAACGCCATGTAGGTGAAGATTGCTCCGAGACTGCTGTTCAATCCAGGAACGCTAACACCAGTTACTCCAAGAACATCAACAACATATGTGTTCATTTGAGAAGTTGGGAATACAACATTTTCTTCGCCTTCGACTTCGGGTTCTGCACCAATAACCCAAATTTCTAAAGCTTCAATAGCTGGAACATAGAAGAATTGGATACCTAAATCTTCAGTTGGTGAAACAGCATTATAAAAGTTTCCATTTTCTTCATCGACAACATATTCGACTGTCCAAGATGCGGCTTCTAAAACTGCTTCATAGTCTGCTTCACAAGTTGTGGCGTTGACTTCATAGGCATCAACGACAACAATGTCATAACCAAATAGGTAATAATCCATTACTAAATCAAAGTAAGAAGCACCAACAAATGCTGGAACTGACGCTAAAGAAGGAACGGCAAATGTTTCTATAACATCAGACAAAGGCATGTTTGCCCAAGCATAGTAGTATGGATCGTAGATATCGAGCCAAAATGTGCCTGATTCTGCAAATTCTTCAGCTTCATCAAGACAATAGAATTGAAGTTCAATATAACGAGCTCCTTCTTCCGTGGTCACTTCAGCTAAGAAGTTATAGAGGAAAGATTCTTCGTCATATCCTCCAACATATCCATAAGAGTCGAGAACTGTGGCATAAGCCTCTAATTCTGCGGCGGTTGCTTGACCACCAGTGACAGACAAGCAGCCATATTCTTTGTCATAAACCATCTCTGCATTTCCTTCGAAATAAACGAAGGGAACATCCTCGCCATATGCGTAGGTTTCTAAGAGAGTTTTTTCGGCATCAGACCATGAACTTTTCTCGCCACCAGCACTACCATCACAGGCGGTCATTCCAATAAGTGCTGCGGCAAGAATAATGAAATTTAATTTTTTCATATTTTATTTCCTTTCCGAGATATTGTGTAAAGTCTACAAGAAGATTACTATCAATACAATACTTTTTAGATAAAAAAGGGTAAAAAAAGAAAAAAACCGCATAAAGCGGAATTAGTCATTTTGGTGGGCCCAAATAGATTTGAACTATCGACCTCGCCCTTATCAGGGGCGCGCTCTAACCAACTGAGCTATGGGCCCATGCGTCTAAAAGACAGCATTAATAATATACAATAGCGATTTGTAAAAATCAACGATATTTCTTACTGGATTTATTAACCCTAAACAAGAAGGAAAATTGAGCGAGAAAAAAGGAAGGTTGCCCTTCCCTTTTCAAACTTCGTAAACGATTAACGTTTGCTGAATTGCGGAGCTCTCCGTGCGGCTTTGAGACCGTATTTCTTTCTCTCTTTGGAGCGAGGATCACGAGTGAGCATGCCCACCACTTTTAAGGCGGAGCGGCTACATCCAGCTTCTAATAAGGCACGAGCGATACCGAGTCTGATCGCACCGGCTTGGCCAGTGAATCCGCCACCCTTAACATCCGCACGAACATCGTATTTGCTCTCTGTTTCAGTGAGGACGAGGGGTTGCTTTAAGTCGGTAACTAATGTCTCATAAGGCATGTATTCGTTGACATCACGACCATTAACGATGATTTTGCCAGTTCCAGAAGTGACGAATACGCGAGCGATAGAAGATTTTCTTCTTCCTGTGCCGTAATATTGAAGATCAGCTTTTTTTGCCATAATTCAATTTCCTCCTAGAATTTGAGCTCAAGAACTTCTGGTTTTTGAGCTTCATGTTTGTGATCGGCGCCTGCGTAAACAAATAATTTTTTCTCGATTTGACGACCTAAGCGGCCTTTTGGACACATTCCGTGAACGCATCTTTCAATCATTTCGGTTGGATATTTGTTAATCATGACTTCCGCTGTTCTGGTGCGGAGTCCACCGGGATACATCGAAACATTGTAGTATTTCTTTGTGTGAAGTTTATCGCCACTTAATCCAACTTTCTCCGCGTTGATGACGATGACATAGTCACCGCAGTCGACGTTAGGAGTCCAGATTGGTTTATTTTTACCGATTAATACTTGTGCGATTTGCGAGCATAATCTACCTAATGGTTTGTCGGTTGCATCAATGACATACCATTTTCTTTGGATTTCTTCTGTTTTTGCAATTGTAGTTTGACGTTGCATATAACTTAAATCCTCCTTTTCAAACTAACTTTGTCTTACCGGGACTTTGCTAATTTGGCTGTGCGTGATAAATCATACTTGTTATATAAGTTATTGTCAAACATTTATTCATTAGATAAATGGGTATATATGCGATTAAAGCTGGAAAACAAAAAAAGAGGAGCTTTCTCCCCTTTTTAAAATGAAATTTTAGTCTTCAACATTCGTGTAGACGTTTTGGACGTCTTGAAGTTCGTCAAGTGTGTCGCAGAGTTCGCGATATTTTCTCGCTTCTTCAGGATCTTCAATCTTAATCGGATCATTTGGCAAGAAAGTAACTTCGGAAACTTCGAATTCGGCCACGCCCATGCCGATAAGCACATCGCGAGCGATACCAAATGCCGATGGTTCAACTAGGACTTCAATAGTTCCGTCATCATTTTGATTGACTTCGCGAACATCAACATCGGAAAGGATGAGGTTCTCTTCAACTTCATCACGATTGTCACCTTTAAAGAGGAGAAAACCAGTCTCAATGAAGTTAAATAAAACACTTCCGAGGTGACCGCCTTTTTTAGTGACCGCGGTTCTCACTTCAACAAGAGCGCGATTGCTGTTTTCAGTAAGTGTGTCAATGATTAATAAAGAGCCACCAGGGCCAAAAGCTTCGTAGCGACCGCTCGAGTAAGCATCTGCAGACCCGCCCTTTGCTTTTTGAATGGCGCGGTCGATGACATCTTTGGTGACGTTCTGACCTTTCCATTTATCAATTGCTGATCTCAATGCTAAATTCATGGATGGGTCAGGCTCGCCCGACTTTGCAGCCATGTAGATTTCTTTTGATGCTCTCATGAAGAGGGCGCTTTTCTTTGCGGCAGTAGCCGCCATTGATTTAGCTCTGACTTCGTGTGCTCTTCCCATAAACAACACCTCCTGTAGCCTTGAAAATAATACCAAAGCTTCAACTTTAATTAAAGTTTAATATTTAACTTCCTCCAAAATTAGCCCTTCGCTTGGAGCCTTGTAGCGAACAATTTCGCGTGGTTTCTTGTCCTGCAAATGTTCCCTAATAAAATCGATTTTTTCTCTTTTTTCTCCAATTGCGATGGCGGTACCAATCATGAATCTAATCATATATTTCATAAAACCGTCGCCAAAGAAATCAACTCGAACATTGTTGTCTTCCCGTGAGATTTCCACTCTAACCGAGCGAACAAAATTTTTCTCATCTGCCTCTTTGCTTGTGAAGTTCTGAAAACAATGAGTTCCATAAAATTCTTTGATGGCAGAAATAAAAAGCTCGATATCGATTGGTCTTAAAAAGTGGTAGCAAAATTCATTCGTAAACGGATTGTTCTCCCCAAAGCAAACGTTGTAAGAATAGTGCTTTTCTTTCGCGGAAAAACGAGCATGAAAATCATCAGCAACTCTGCTTAATGAAACGATATGGATATCGCTTGGCAGGAGTTGATTACATGAGTATCTCAACTTGTTAATATCGATATCGCTATTAACCTCAAAATGAAAACATTGTCCACGAGCGTGAACTCCTGCATCGGTTCGACCACTTCCGCAAATATCAATGTCCCGATTGAGGATTAATGACAAAATATTTTCAATTTTTTCTTCGATTGTGGGTGCATCCGGCTGTCTTTGCCAGCCTTGATATGCAGTGCCTTTATACATTACTTTTCCGAGCAATTTCATAAAATAACCTTAAAATCCTGGATTAATTTTGAAAATTATTTCAATTAGGTTGATGCCGTTTTGAGACATTCTATCAAACACAAAAAGCGTAATGACTCCACCAATTAAAAGAATAACAAATAAAAACGCGAACATGTCCGCCCATCTAAATTTCAAGATGTGGAAACGAGTCCGTTTTGCCCTTGGATTATAACCTCTCACTTGCATTGCATTAGCCAATTCTTCAGAGCGTTCAATCGCTGAAACAAAGAGAGGTATGATTAATGAAATGATGGCTTTGAAGCGTTTGAAAATTCCTCCACGATTGAAGTCAACACCACGCGAAGACTGCGCTTTCATTATACGTGCTGTCTCATCCAAAAGGGTGGGGATAAATCTCAAAGCGATGGAGATTGTCATCGCGATTTCGTGGGCTGGAAAACGAATCACTTTTAAAGGTGCCATGTACCATTCAAGACCATATGTTAAGTCCATCGGTTTGGTGGTTGAGGTCAGAATCATCATTAAAATCAGCATCAAAAACAAACGTAAAATGATATAGCCAGACTGATAGAATGCTTCCCAATAAATTGGGTAAGTTCCAATTTTAAAAGCTACGTTAAAATATCCGGTGTTAGGAATAAAAACATAAATTATGACGATGAATAGGACAAGGAACCACATTCCACGAAGGCTGCGGAGAAAACTGAGAAAACTGACCCTCGAGGCAAACATGAGGGATAAGAATAGTATTAAATAAATGCCAGTTATGACCAAAGTGGTCGACATCACCTGGAATTGGAAGAAAATGATTACCATTAAAGCAATAGTTAAAAAGAGTTTGTTTCTCGGGTCAAGGCGATGAGTGAAAGTGTTATACGGAGTGTATCTACCTAAAGCTAGACTGTTCATTGTAGCTTCCACTCCTTGATTTGATTAATCAAATCCTGGGTCTCCCTAATTCGAGTTATATCGATTGGAAGTCCTTTTTCTTTGAGTTTATTCGCATATTGAAACAAAATAGGTATTTCGATTGAAAATTGAGCACATTCCTCATCTTTGAATAATTCGCTCGGAGTACCTTCAAAGACAAGTTCTCCTTCTTTGAGAACAAAAACTTTTTGGCAATAGCGAGTCACTAAATCCATATCGTGGGTAACAAGAATAATCGATTTCCCATCTTTATACATCTCTTGTACAAGGGACATGATATCGGAGGCACCTTGAGGATCTAATCCGGCGGTTGGTTCATCCAAAACAAGAATGTCGGGTTCAATAGCAAGAATACCAGCTAGAGCGACTCTTCTTTTTTCTCCACCACTGAGTTCGAAAGGAGAACGTTTGAAATAGGACTCGTCAAGACCAACAGAACGTAACGCGGTGTGGGCTTTTTCCAAAGCTTCTTCTTTACTTGCCCCGAAATTCTTCGCGCCAAACGCAACGTCCTTTTCAACAGTCTCTTCAAAAAGTTGGTATTCAGGAAATTGAAAAACTATTGCTAAGTGTTTTCTTAACTGTTTAATTTTTTTGTTCTTTTTCTTTTTGCTTGTAACAATAAATTCATCAACCTTGACTTCGCCTTTTGTTGGGATAAGTAAGGCGTTTAAAGTTTGGATAAGTGTTGACTTCCCACTTCCTGTTTGACCTAGAACGCCACAAAAAGAGTGACTCTCAATTTCGAGAGAGACTCCGCGCAAGGCCTCAGTTTGAATTGGAGACTTCGGCATGTAGGTATAATACAAGTCGTTTATTTGGATTGGCATATGGCCTCCACAACTTCATTGATATTTTCCGAAACAGGAACATTTATCTCGATGCTTTTGAGTTTTTCTTTTAAATCGAGGATAAACGGCATTTCCAACTTGTATTTTTTCAGTGTATCCCGATTCGAAAAAATATCACTAGGCCTCCCATTCATGACAACTTTGCCTTGCGATAAAACAATTACTTCATCACTAATAAACGCTTCTTCGACGTCGTGAGTAATTGAAATTATGGTTAAGTCAGGGTTACTTTTTCTCATCCTTTTGATGACGTTGAGAATCTCTAATTTGCCATTGGGATCAAGCATTGAAGCAGCTTCATCAAAGATGATAATGTCGGGAGAGAGGGCTAACGCGCCCGCGATTGCAACGCGTTGTTTTTGACCGCCAGAAAGCATGCTGGGTTCTTTATTGAGATATTTACCCATTCCAACTTCTTCGGCAAAAGCGGCAATAATCTTTTTCATCTCAAGTTGAGGTACGCGTTTGTTTTCCAAGCCAAAAGCGATATCGTCTTCAACTGTCGACCCAATAAATTGATTATCTGGGTTTTGGAAGACGAGACACATTTTTCCGCGAAGATTATTAATTGTTTTTTCATTCAGAATCGTTCCATCAATGTAAATTTCCCCGCTGCTACTTTCCAGCAAACCGATTAGTAGTTTTGCTAGTGTGCTTTTGCCAGAACCATTATGACCGACAATAGAAATGTGGGTCCCTCGGCGAACAGTGAAAGAAACATCAGATAAAACTGGTGTGGTTTTGTCGTATGAAAAACTTAAGTTTTTTACAACTATTTCTTCCATAGCGGTAATTATACCATGTTGAATATTTTAAAAAAATATCAATTAACATAATACGTTTACCAAATTTTGGATAATATCGCAGTGATTTTTTGTTTAGCGTTCTTCAAAGCATAATAGACTTGAGATTTGGTCCACTTGAGCAGTTTCATAATCTCGGTTGGCTCATATCCCTCATAAGTCAATTTCATAACTTTCTTTTCATTGTTAGAAAAGCCGTTTTTTGGATCTTCTAAAAGTTCGAAATACGAATCGACTAAAAGACTCTCATCGATTTTATAATCGGGTTCTCCGAGTATCTGGTCATTTGAAAAGTTGTCTTCGTTTTCATCATTGAGTGAGATTCCATTAAAAGTTCTCGCGTGATGAAAATACGAATTTTGCTCATTATATTTAATCATCTCGTTGGTTGCTATCGTTCTCCAATAAGGATAAAACATTTGGATGCAATTTGAAAAATTTGTGATTGCGGTAATAATCATTTCTTCCGCGACTGAACGGAGTTCATCAACATTGATCCCGCTTTGTCGGTTGGTGTTATAAAAATTGATAGCTAATCCATATGAATACTTTTGGTAACGCATTATCAAGTGATTAAGTGCATCCGCGTTTCCGGTTTGAGCTAAAAGAACGCATTCTTCATCGCTTAGATCTCTTAGAGACATAAAAAATTCCTCCTTGGTGGGGAGGAACCTATTTTTTATTTATTTCGAATTCTACTTAGTAAGATGCCGGCGGCAACAGATGCGTTTAGTGAATTGAGGTGCCCCAAGATTGGGATTTTCACAACATAATCCGAATTTTTGAGCGTTAGTTTAGAAATGCCTTTTCCTTCACTTCCGATAATCAATGCCGTTGGAAAATCATAAGATAGTTCAAAATAATTCATCGTTCCAGCACCATCGGTACTGACGATCCAGAAACCATTTTCTTTCAAAGTTCGTATCGCGTTATTGAGATTGCTAACTAGAACAACAGGAACATAATTGATAGCTCCAGCTGATGTTTTAGCGACAGTAGCGTTCAAGGGGACTTGTTCATGCTTTGGAATAATGACACCAGTTACATTAAATACATCGCAACTTCTTAAAATTGCTCCGAAATTTTGTGGATCTGTAATGCCATCTAACAAAACGATAACAGGATGCTCGACTTTCTTGACCAACGATAAGAGGTGTTCAAAAGTAAAGTATTCGTATTTTTTAATCTCAGCGACAACTCCTTGATGAATGCTGGTCGAGACCATCAAATCAAGTTCATTGTTGCTAAGGTATGTTACCGGTATTTTTTTGTTAACAGCCTTATCAGTAAATTCATCTTTTTTAATTGTCTTGCTGATGAATACTTTTGTAGCCTGTCCAGAGAATATAGCTTCTTTAACAGAATTTCTCCCATAAATTAAATTTTCTAATTTAGTCATACTACAACATTTTAAACTACAAAATATTCCTTTCCATCAATATAATTCTGAGTTGATCAGAAAGAGCGAAGTCTTTATTTGATTTCGCAGTAAGATAATCATGATAAATTTTTTTGTCATCATCGGTTAGTTTTCGATAGGTAATATCGAGTCCGAGGACATTAAACATAGCATTCATTGTTTTAAAGATTTCAGAGGCTTTTTGCAGATTAATTTCTCTATTGCGCAAAATTTGGTTGGCCACTTTAGTAACTTGATACAATTCAGCGAGCGCATTCGCGGTATTTAAATCATCCGCTAAAGCTTCTAAAAACTTCTCCATGTTGGATGTTTTACCTTGCGGGACATCAACATTATTAATTTGTAAGGCTAAAGCTAATTGACGATAGGCAAAAGATAGTTTGTTAACCTCTTGAGTCGCTGCATTAATCGTTTCATCAGTGAAACTTACAGGTTGACGATAATGTGCATTGAGGATCACGAGGCGGCAAGTTGGACCACCAAATTTCTCGATCGTGTCCTTTGCAAAAAGGACGTTGCCTAACGATTTGGACATCTTCTCAGAACCAAAATTGATGAATGCATTATGAAGCCAATATTTAGCGATTTTGTTATGATGCATTGCTTCAGCTTGGGCAATTTCGTTTTCGTGATGGGGAAATTTTAAATCGTATCCGCCACCATGAATATCAATGTAGTGATCTTCAAAAATGGTGTCGATCATAACGCAACACTCAGTGTGCCACCCGGGGCGTCCTTTTCCCCACGGTGAATCCCAGCAAAGGCCAGTGTTTGTCTTCTTCCAAAGAGCGAAATCAAGAGGACTTTCCTTTTTGTTGTTCTCTTCAATTCGGGCGCCAACTAATAGATCGTCAATGTTAATTTTACTGAGGCATCCATAATCAGAAATTTTTGAGATACGGAAGAAAACATCGCCATCTACAACATAGGCGGCCCCTAATTCAACGAGGCGAGCGACATAATCAATGATTTTTGGAAGATATTCGGTAACCTTTGGAGCGATATTTGGAAGTTCACTTCCAATTTGGAGGGTGGTCTTTTGAAATTCACCAATGAAAAACTCAGTCAACTCCTTTTCGGTCTTACCTTGTTTTTCAGCTTCTTTGATAATTTTGTCATCAACATCAGTAAAGTTGCTGACATAAGTGACCTCGAAACCAACATAGTTCAAAAACCGCCTAAGGGTGTCAAAGACAACCACTGGACGCATATTGCCAATATGAGGAAAGTTGTAGACCGTTGGTCCACAGACATACATTGACACTTTTCCTTCGTGAATTGGTTTGAATGGTTCAACGGAATTGGTTAACGAGTTGTAAAATCTTATATTCATAACAAACTACACTTCTATTCTATGAAAATAGGACAAGTTTTCATACGATTTCTTGTCCCATTTTTCAAATTTGCTACTTTTTATTTGGATACTTTTCGCGATGAGCGTTGTAGTGAGTGTGTAACAACTCTTCAGCGATCTCGCTTCCAGGTTCTCCGAGGAAGTCTTTATAGAGTCTTTGAATATCTTTATTGTTGTGTGACTGACGAACAACTTGTCTCTCGTCTTCACTATAAAGAACACTGGCTCTCTTTTGACAGTACGTGTCTAAAATATCGTCATCCTCATTAGGGAGCAGGAGAGGTTTAACGTATGGCATACCACCACCGTTAATACATCCGCCTGGGCAGCCCATCACTTCAATGAAGGTGTATGGTGAAGTGCCATTTGCAACTTCTTTTAGTAAGGGCTCGGCGTTCTTCATTCCGGATGTGACGGCAACTTTAATAATCTTACCTTCGACATCAATTGTAGCTTCCTTAACGTATTTCAAACCACGGACGGCTTGGAATTCAATCTTCGGATACTCTTTTCCGGTTAACCAGAAGAAGGTGGTTCTTAAAGCGGCTTCCATAACACCACCGCTGACACCAAATATAACACCAGCGCCAGAATAATCACCTAGTAGGTCTTGATCGAATTCTTCGTCCGGAAGTTTCTTCCAGACGATACCAGCGCGTTTGATCATCTTCGCTAATTCCCTTGCAGTGATAACGGCGTCAACATCCTTATCCATCTCTGGACGAGAACGCTCGTATTTCTTCGCAGTGCACGGCATAACAGAAACAACAAAGATGTCTTCTGGGTCAATGTTATGGCTTTTAGCGAAGTAGGATTTAATAATTGCACCCACCATCATGTGTGGTGATTTGCAGGTAGAAATATTTGGAATTAATTCTGGGTGGAAATACTCCATATAGTTAATCCAGCCTGGTGAACAGGATGTGATTTGTGGGAGGGTTCCGCCGGTTTTGATTCTGTGAAGGAGTTCATTCGCCTCTTCCATGATGGTTAAGTCGGCACCAAAATTGGTGTCAAAGACACGGAAGAAACCTAAACGGTGTAAGGCGGCAACCATCTTGCCGGTGCCCGGGGTTCCAATGGGTTCATCGAATTCTTCAGCAATAGCGGCACGGACAGCTGGAGCAGTTTGAACAATAACTTTCTTACCAGCTTTAATCGCGGCATCGACTTTGTCGATTTCGCTGTGTTCCATCAACGCACCAGTTGGACAGACAATAACACATTGTCCACATTGTAAACATGGAGATTCAGCAAAGCTGCGGTTTTGAACTGGGGCCACAATGGTCTGGAATCCGCGGTTCTCGAATCCGAGAATGGAAATGCCTTGAGCATCTTTACATCTCTCGATACAGCGACCACAAAGAATACATTTTGCGGTGTTGCGAATTAGGCCAGGAGCGAGTTCATCGACAGTGTTCTCAGAGAAAGCACCAATATATTTTTGATCACGGGCTTGAACCAATTCGGCAACGTGTAATAGTTCACAGTGGCCATTTTTAGGGCATTGCAAGCAGTTTTTCTCGTGATTGCTAAGGATTAGTTCGACGGATGCGCGACGGGCTTCCATTGCGGTCTGGGAGGAAATGCTGATTTCCATTCCTTCGCTTACGGGGTAGACACAAGAGGCACTTAATCCACGAGCACCCTTGATCTCAACGAGACAAACACGGCAACTCGCAAGCGAGTTTTGACCATGATTGAAAGAGCAGAGGGAGGGAATCACGAAACCGCATTTACGGCAAGCTTCGAGGACGGTTAAACCAGCTTCGACTTGGAAGGGTTTGCCTTCGATTTTAATATTAACTAATGACATCTTTGGTTCCTCCTATTGCTTAATAATTGAGTTGAAGCGACATGTCGCCATACATGATCCGCACTTAATACATTTGTTTTGTAAGATAGTGTGGATGAAGAGGCGGGGGTTCTTCTTCGAAGGCTCTTCAGTCTTGATAATGGCGCTAGTTGGGCAAGCGCGTGCACAGGCACCGCATCCAAAACAGGCATCAGGCACGATATGATATTGCATCATGCTCTTACAGACGTGAGCGTGACAGGATTTATCGACAACGTGAGATACATATTCTTCAGGGAAGGCCGCCACCGTTGAGATAATTGGATTAGCCGCTGTTTGGCCAAGACCACAGAGGGAGTTGGTTTTGATAACGTGAGCTAGTTCTTTCAAGTCCTCAATATCTTGTAATGAGCCTTTCCCATCACAAATCTTGTCTAAAATTTCTAAGCATCTCTTTGTGCCGATACGACAAGGCGAACATTTGCCACATGATTCTTCGCAAATGAAAGTCATATAGAATTTCGCGACATCGACCATGCAGTTATCTTCATCCATAACAATTGCGCCACCGGAGCCCATCATGGATCCGCGAGCAATTAATGAGCCAAAGTCGATTGGTGTATCTAAGTCCTTTTCGGTTAAACATCCGCCAGAAGGTCCGCCGGTTTGAATGGCTTTAAATTTCTTGTCTCCAGGAATACCGCCACCAATGTCATAAATTAATTGTCTTAAGGTGGTTCCCATCGGAACTTCCACTAAGCCGACATTGTTGACTTTTCCGCCGAGAGCAAAAACTTTGGTTCCCTTGCTGTCTGATGTACCAAAAGAGTAATAATGATCAGCTCCTTCGCGAAGAATATATGGAACGTTTGCGAGTGTTTCAACGTTATTGATAACACTGGGTTGACCCCACAAACCTTTAACGGCTGGGAACGGGGGACGGGGACGCGGCATTCCTCGCTTACCTTCCATGCTATTTAATAAGGCGGTCTCTTCGCCGCAGACGAATGCTCCAGCACCCAAGCGGATGTGGCAGCGGAAAGAGAAGTCGGTTCCGAGGATGTTATCACCCAATAAGCCCGCTTCTTCTAGTTCGGAGATAGCTTTTTTCAAGCGCTCAACCGCGACTGGGTACTCAGCGCGAACATAGAAATATCCGTTCTTAGCGCCGATCGCATAGCCAGCAATCATCATACCTTCGATGACGTTAACTGGATTACCTTCGATGATGGACCGATCCATGAATGCTCCCGGGTCACCTTCGTCTCCGTTACAAATAATGTATTTTTCTTCGACGTTCATGTTGTAGGCGAATTGCCATTTTCTGCCAGTGGGGAATCCCGCCCCGCCACGGCCTCTTAAACCGGACTTTAAGACCTCATCGATTACTTCTTGACGGGTCATGTGAAGGGCTTTGCTTAAGCCGAGGAACGAACCGTCTCCAAATGCTTCATCCAGGTCTTCCGGATTGATGTCGCCATTGCCACGAAGAGCAATATCGCGCTTTTGTAATTTATAGAAGTTAATTTCGTGTTGTTTAATTGCTTTTTCTTTGGTGACAGGATCAATGAATAGGAGACGTTCAATAATCTCACCTTTGAGGATGTCTTTTTCAAAGATTTCATCGACATCAGCGACTTTAACTTTGGTGTATAAAGTTTCTTCAGGGAAAATCTTGACAATCGGGCCTTGAGAGCAGAATCCGAAACATCCGACGATGTTCGCGGTGACTTTGTCACCCAAACCCTTCTCTTCAATAAGAGCTTTAAATTTCGCTAAGATTTCACCTGATTCACTGGACAAACATCCAGTATCACCGCAGATAACAATCGCACGGTGACCATCTTTAACATGGAATTTCTTTTCTAAACAGGCTCCACAATGACTGATTTTGTCGAGCAGTTCTTTTTCAGTCTTGATTAAGTCAATCTTTGCCATAACTATTGTTGAGCCTCCATTTCTTTCATTTCTTTGTGTTCGTATTCGTTGATAATTTTTACGACGTTATCAACTTTAACTTGTGGGTAAACTTTGCCATTAATTGATACCGCTGGAGCAATAGCGCAGGCGCCGATGCAACGAAAAACATCAATTGTGAATAATCCATCAGGAGTTGTTTCTCCTGGTTTAATATGTAAAATCTCGCAAAATTTATCCAAGACTAATTGGGCTCCCTTGACATAACAAGCGGTTCCGAGGCAAACGCCAATAACGTACTTGCCCTTTGGGGTCAATGAGAAAAAAGAATAGAATGTCACCACTCCATAGATTTCGCTGACTGGAATACCCGTTAAGTCAGAAATGAGTTCCTGGACATCGAGAGGGATATACCCATATTCCCTTTGAACATCCTCGAGAATCATCATCAGTGGGGTTGGTTCATCTTTGTAACGATTTACTATTTCATTAATCTTCGCTACAGCACTACTTTGTAAATGCGCCATAATAACCTCCTATTTGGTTTATCGCACAAAACCAGCCCTATTATTTTAATCGCGTACACGCATGATTGACAAGAACAAAAATGGGTTAGACCGTACTAATCAAAACAAAAGAAAAAAATCCCGACCGATAGGGTCGAGATTTATTGTAAATCTAGGATTAAAGAATTATGACAGTTCCGTCTTCTTTAATTTCGATTTTATCACCCGTCTTGACAGTTTCGAGAAACTCTTTTCCTAATTGATCTATGGCAATAACCGGGCTGTTTTCCCAGATGCGAGCGAGGGTAATGCCTGAGCCAGCAAGCGAGTCGATGTGCTCGGAAAACAGGAATGCGGCAGGGGCAATATTCATCGCACAAATAGTTTGAATGACAAGACCACCAGTCGTTGAACCAATGGTCAAGGGAAGGCAAAGAGCTTTTCCGGTTACTTCTAATCCGTAAATATCTTTATTCCCTTGGTCCGAAATGACGGCCGTTTTCTTATTTCCCACAATCGCTTTTTGAAACGATGCTAATGTATTGACGCCTTGATGAGAGACGATCGCTTCACCGACATAGGTTCCTGCAGCGAGGACACGCCCTTTAAATTGTTTCATCTTACTTTCCCTCCTTACCGATGACAAAGTTTAACACTTCTTCATCCTTGTAATATCTCGCTAATGAATATGTTCTTAATTTGTTAGACGATGTGATAATTCTTTTCTTTTTAGTGAGAGGATTATTCGTGTACATCAAAGCGCAGATGCTTGAAAGTTTTGCTCCCGTTTTCATCAAATCCTCATATTTTTCGGACTTTTTAAACTTTTCTACCACATCGGGCGAAGAGGTTAATATTGTTCGAATAGCAACCCTCTTTCTTCCGGTTTCTTTAAGACCGCTTGATATCTTATCTGTCCAATCACAAAGTTGTTGATAACTGAGATGTGGACAGCCAATAAAGATGAGATTTCCTTTTTTATCTTTATCTTTCCACATGATGGGGTATTCGCGATAAACGCGTTCAATTTCCTCGTCATCAACAATGTATTCTTTGGTGTTAGGAGCAAGCAATTTCTCTTTAAATTCCTTTGCTTCAGGCGTCAAATTTTCAATATGATACAAACCGACTGCTCCATTTGAAGCGGTTGCTGCGCCAAAATCCTTGAGATAGCCGATTGCGGTTTCTGTTAATTCGGTTCCTAAGAATTTGTCTAATCCAACCACATAAGGAACATCTTCCATGACTTTCATGCCAATGGCTGATCCCAGGATCTGAGCCTCTGGAAGTTTGCTCGTTTTAACGATAACTTTCCATGTTGCTTTTCTTCCTTTGTCGGTTAAAAATCCAAATTCAGGAACATATCCAAGAATCGATCCAAACAAATCGAGCATACCTGAGTTACGATTGCATCGCGCGCCAAGCACGGAGTTCACAAAGACAACTGCTGAACTCTCAGCCCAAGAAAGAACATCGCCTTTCTTAGGGGTGTTTCCGACTTCAGGTAAATAGGATGTGCATGTGAACGCGTTAGCATCGCGAAGCCCAGCTTTGGTTAATTGACCTTCGTATCTCTTCTGTTGAGAATAAAGGATTTTGCTAAAGACGAGTTTTTCAAGAAGTGAGCATTTGACATTCTTGTAATCGTATGGGCGCGGATCAACTGTAAATTTACCTTTGGTTTTGATGCCTGCCTCATTAATGCGGTTCATCGTCGAGAATAGTGGTTTACAAATTCCGATTCCGAAGGAAGTGACAAGATGGCCGTCGTCGTGGGTCACTTTGATTAAGCGAGGAGCTTCGAACATATCGCCAAACATCACAATTGTTTCCATGATTTTGGCCATTACTTCGCCTTGCTTGCCGTTTAAAATGTCCCGTTGCTCATCAGTCAGTTCCATTTTTGGTACATACATAAAAATTTCTCCTTATTATGATAAACGCGAGCGTTTTCTTTGATTAAATAATAACACCATTTGCTTAATTTGTTATACAACACCTTACTTTTTCATTTAATATAGATAATAGAGGTATTCATATGAACGAGAAATATAGTCCACTTTTTACACCATGGAAAATTGGAAATGTTGAGATTAAGAATCGCATTGTCATGACATCGATGGGTGGGACCAGTCTTTTTGGCTGGATGGAACCTGCTCATTTCGATAAAGAGGCTGCAAATTTTATCATGGGAAAAGCCAAAAATAATGTTGGCTTAATCCTTCCTGGTATCGCGCCGGTTAAGAATCCGATGATGGGTGGTTGGCTCTACTCTAACAAAAGAATGTACAAAAAATTAAAAGTCTTCATGGACGAACTGCACAAAACAGGAGCTAAGTTGTTTGTTCAATTGACTGCTGGTTTCGGCCGGTCGATGGCCTTAAATGACATTATGGTCAAAGCTTGTACAAATAAGTTCTTAGGGACATTGATGAAACCTATCTTCAATATGAACTGGATAAATGCTGCTCCAAGTGTCACTCCAAACCGGTGGAGCGACAAAGTTATGACTAAAGAGATGACCGAGAAGCAAATCCAAAAGATTATCGAAGGTTTCGCTAAGACAGCAAAATTATGTAAAGAAGCAGGTGTTGACGGAGTCGAAGTTCACGCCGTTCACGAAGGATATCTGCTCGATCAATTTACGATGAAATACACTAATCTTCGCAAAGATAAATGGGGTGGTAGTTTCGAGAACCGTTATCGCTTCCCAGTCGAGATTGTCAAAGCGATTAAAGAGGTTTGCGGAAAAGACTTCCCTGTCTCCTTGCGCTATTCTGTAGTCAGTAAGACAAAGGGATTCGGTTTAGGTGCACTTCCAGGCGAGGAATTCACCGAAGTGGGTCGCGATATGGAAGAGAGCGAAAAGGCTGCTAAATACCTGCAGGAGGCTGGCTATGATATGCTTAACTGCGATAACGGTACTTATGATGCGTGGTACTGGGCACATCCTCCTGTGTATATGCCGGATAACTGCAATCTCGAGGACGTAGAACATATTAAGAAGTTCGTCGACATTCCCGTCGTCGTCGCTGGTCGTATGACTCCCGATGTCGCCACGGATGCCATTAAGGCGAACAAAATTGATGGAATGGGTGTCGCTCGCCAGTTCCTCGCAGACGAAGAATGGGTAACTAAACTCAAAGAAGGACGCGAAGAGGAAATTCGTCCATGCATCCAATGCCATAACGGATGTTTTAACATGGCGCATTATAAAGGCGTGCCAAACGATCAAGACTTACACGACGCGCTACATATGGCGCGCTGCGCAGTCAATCCAATGACGATGCAATCGAAAAAGTACAAGATTGTGAAAGCGAAAAAAGTAAAGAACGTTGTCGTTATTGGTGGCGGTATCGGTGGTATGGAAAGCGCTATTGTTTGTGCACAGCGCGGACATAACGTCACCCTCATCGAGAAGACTGATAAATTAGGTGGTGTCTTCACCGCGGCCTGCTCTCCCTCATTTAAGGAAAATGATAAGCGTTTGGTCGAATGGTATCTTAACGAGATCAAGAAATATCCAAATATCAAGATTCACTTTAACGAAGAAGCCAACTGCATGGACTGTTTTGAAAAAGGTTTTGACGAAGTCATTGTGGCCACCGGCTCAAAAGCTCATCACCTCCATGTTCCTGGTAGCGAGAAAGCTATTGAGGCTGTTGAATTTCTCTCTGGTAAAGTCGATGTTGGTGAAAATCCTGTAATTATCGGCGGCGGCTTAACTGGTTGTGAAATCGCTTATGAACTTTGCTTAAAAGGCAAGAAACCATCCATCGTCGAGATGAAAGATGATCTAATCGCTGTCAAAGGTGTCTGCTTAGCAAACAGCTCTTATTTACGCGATTACTTTGCTTTAAACAAGACTCCAATCTATCTCGAGACAATGGTTAGATTAATTAAGGATGATGGAGTTGTGGTCGTCGATAAGGAAGGAACAGAAACTTTCATTAAAGCGAGCGCTGTTATCAGTTCAATTGGTTATACTCCTTCTCCAATCTCCAAAAAGGGCCGGCATGTTCACTTGGTCGGCGACTGCTTTGGTGTTGGCAACCTGCGCACCGTTATCTGGCGTGCTTGGGATGTCGCCATGAAAATCTAATCGCAGATTAAAAACAAAAAAAAGACTACCAAATGGTAGTCTTTTAATATGAATCAGGTCTAGATTACTCGACCCAGGCGACGAGCACGATTGGAGCATCATCACCGCGGCGATTACCTAACTTTAATTGGCGAGTGACACCACCATTACGGCCGGCGAACTTTGGACCTAAGACAGCGAATAAGTGGTCGAGAGCAGTGACATCACCTTTCTCATCAATTTTAACGTTGCGGACAAAGCGGGCGGCTTGGCGTTTGGCATTCATCACGTCTTCCTTTTTAGTTAAGGCGACGAGACGATCAGCTTCACTAACCACGTCTTTAGCAACACGAGCAGTCACTTTGACTTGACCATGAATAATTAAGTCTGTGACGACGTTGCGAAGCATGTTTTCATATTTACTTTTGGTATAAGCGGCTTTAAATCTAACACCGGTTTTACCATGTACGTTTTTACGACCTTGTGCTGGCATTTTCTAAAACCTCCTTACTCAAAGTCTCTGAAAGCCAACCCAATGGCAGCAAGTTTCTCTTTAATTTCTTTGAGAGATTTCTTGCCGAGGTTTTTGACTTTCATCATATCTTCTTCGCTCTTCTCGGTTAATTCTAAGACGGTAGCAATACCGGCTCTCTTTAAACAGTTGTAAGAACGAACTGACAAGTCGAGTTCTTCAATGGTGATATTCTCGTATTTGTTTTCTTCGACTTGAACTTCATCTTTTTCGATATTGATATCACGAGTAACTTCGATGAGATTCTCAAATTTTTTCAAATGTTCGATGATGATGAGTGCACTCATGGAAACGGCCTCTTGCGGTAAGATTGAACCATCAGTCCAGACTTCAAGTGTTAACTTGTCGAAGCGGGAATCGTGCCCAACACGAGTCTTTTCGACGACGTAGTTAGCCTTGCGAACAGGAGAGTAGTTACTATCAGTGGAGATAGCGCCTAAAGGCAAGGAGGTGTGAACGGTTTTATTTTGTTCACCCGTGACGTAGCCACGGCCATTGCGAGCGTGTAAGACCATTTTCAAATGTCCGGCTTCGGTGAGATTGGCAATCACTAATTCAGGATTAATGATTTCGACACCGGTTGGGCAGTGAATGTCTTTCGCTTTGACAACAGTGGGTCCTTGAACATCGAGTTCGAGGCGTTTATTGTCGTTATCTTCTGGATCGATCTTTAAGACAAGATCCTTGAGATTGAGAATGATGGATGTAACGTCTTCTTCAACACCTTCTAAGGCGGTGAATTCGTGGCGGGCACCTTCAACTTCGACAGCGTAAATACTTGCGCCAGGTAAGCTGGAGAGCAAGACACGACGAAGAGCATTTCCGAGTGTTAATCCGAAACCACCTTCGAGTGGTTCGACGACAAAGCGACCATAATTTTCGGTGCCGTCGTAATCGGCTTGAGTGATACCAAATCTTTCAAAAGGATTCGCGATTTTCATACTCATTACCTCCTAATTAACCGCGTGGACGCTTGGGTGGGCGGCAACCATTGTGGGGGATTGGGGTGGTATCAACGATACTTAGCACAACCAATCCGGCGACAGTGAGCGAGCGAATGGCTCCCTCACGGCCTGGGCCGGGACCTTTAACGTCGACATCGACTTGTCTGATACCTTGATCGTAAGCAGCTTTGGCAGCAGCCTCAGCGGCTTGCATAGCGGCGAATGGAGTGGATTTTTTCGCACCCTTGAAACCCATTGCGCCGGCGCTGCTCCACGAGAGAGCATTACCTTGTTCATCACAGATAGTGACAATTGTGTTGTTGAAAGTAGAATGAATGTGGGCGACACCTTTCGTAAACGAACGTTTGATTTTCTTCTTACGTGTGCTTGTTTTTTTAGCCATTGTGTTCTAATTCTCCTTTCTTTAGCCTTGTGGGGCGACTTTCTTGTTCGCGATAGTCTTACGCGGACCCTTACGAGTACGAGCGTTAGTCTTGGTTCTTTGACCGCGAACAGGGAGACCTTTACGATGGCGGACACCACGATAGCAGTTGATTTCAGTTAAACGTTTGATGTTTAACGCAACTTCACGGCGAAGTTCGCCTTCGGTTTTGAATTTTGCAATTTCGCTGCGGACAGCAGCAAGTTGATCATCAGTAAGATCTTTAACTCTCGTTCCACCGGCGATTTTTGCAGCTTCGCAAATTAATTCAGCGGTGTGTCTGCCAATACCATAAATATAGGTAAGCGAGATGCGGACTGGTTTGTCGTTAGGAATATCAACACCAACAATACGTGCCATATTTCTATATCCTCCTATTAACCTTGTCTCTGCTTGTGCTTAGGGTTGGAGCAGATGACCATAACTTTGCCATCTCTTCTAATAACTTTGCACTTCGGGCAGATAGGTTTGACTGAGGTTCTGACTTTCATAAGTATTTCCTCCTAAATATTTTTTCCTGCGGTTTATTTGAACCGGAATGTAATGCGGCCCCGTGTTAAATCATAAGGCGAGATTTCTACCGTAACTCTATCGCCTGGAAGAATGCGTATGTAATTCATACGGATTTTGCCAGAAACGGTGGCCAGAATTACGACGCCATTTTCGAGCTTGACCCTAAACATCGCGTTGGGTAAGACTTCGGAAACGACCGCCTGAACTTCGATGACGTCTTTCTTTGACATAAGTTATTTTTCTCCTTCGTACATGGTAATAATTTCGTATCCGTCTTCCGTGACGACCACTGTGTTCTCATAATGAGAGGTCAGTTTGCCGTCTTTGCTTTTTACGGTCCATCCGTCCCCGAGGACGCGAGTGTCTTTGCGACCTTCGAGCACCATCGGTTCGATGGCTAGGGTCATGCCTTGTTCCAAGATAGGACCAGTTCCAGATTTGCCGTAGTTAGGGATAGAGGGATCCTCGTGCATGTGGGCGCCGATGCCGTGTCCGGTATAGTCGCGCACGACGTTATAACCATGACTTTCGTTGTATTTCTGTATAGCTTCACTGATGTCGCCTAAGTGAACTCCGGGAGCAATTAATTTCACTGCTTCGAAGAACGAATGTTTGGTGACCTCGATGAGCCGAGCTGCCCGTTCGGTGATGGTGCCGACCGCGAAGGTGCGACACGCATCTGCCGAATAGCCTTGATATGTTGCCACAACGTCCACAGAGACGATGTCTCCTTCACGAAGAATAATCTTGCTAGAAGGTATTCCGTGAATGAGGGTTTCGTTGACCGATACGCAGGCCGAGCCGGGAAAGCCATGGTAGCCTTTTTCCGCTGGTATGCAATCGTTTTCGCGAATGACTCTTTCAACGATGGTGTCGATGTCCATAGTAGACATACCAGCGCGAATCTCTTTCTCTAAAGTTTTAAAGACGAGACCCAGCACTTCGCCAGCGCGTTTCATCAATGCGATTTCTCGAGGAGATTTGACAATAATCATGTTATTTACTCTTAAGAAACAAACTTACTTCATCGAATAAGTCTTCACTGCCCACTAAAGAATTGAAATTAACTAATAAACCTTTGGCTTTGTAGTAATCTAGCAACGGTTTAGTGTCGTGATTGTAGTGACCGAGACGAACTTTCAACGCTTCTTCGTTGTCGTCTGGTCTTTGGAAGAGTGGTCCACCACACACATCACAGATACCTTCAATTTTCGATTTCATGGTATTGATGTGATAAGGGGTTCCACAGTTCTTGCAAACTCGTCTTCCGCTAATGCGGCGGATGAGTTCTTTTTCATCACAGTCGAGGTTGACAACAACATCGATTGGACGGTGGATTTCAACGGCTAGTTTGTCGAGCGCTTCAGCTTGCACTAAAGTGCGGGGAAAGCCATCGAGAAGAAATCCGTTCGCACAATCTTCTTGAGACAATCTGTCGCGGACAATGCCAATTGTGACATCATCAGGGACGAGATGGCCTTTAGCAATATAGGATTGGGCGAGTTTTCCTAATGGAGTTTCAGCTTTAATAGCTTCGCGGAACATATCCCCCGTCGAGATATGGACGAGATGATGAGCGACTTTCAGTTGTTTAGCAAGGGTTCCCTTGCCAGCCCCTGGCGGGCCCATTAAGATAATGTTCTTAAGCATTACTACTGTCCTCCACTAGCCACAACTTCTTCGAATGATTTACCAGCAAGCAAACCATCGATTTGGTTATTTAATTCGAGAGCGACACCGATAACGATGATTAAACCGGTTCCACCGAGCGATAGAGATGGATCTTCTTTGAAGATAGTCAAACTCAAAATCGCAGGGAGAGCGGCAATCGCGGAAAGCGACATAGCTCCGATAAATGTCACGCGGTTAAGAACTTTGCGGACATAACGTTCAGTTTCAATACCTGGGCGAATGCCTGGGATGTAACTGCCGTTTTTCTGGAAGTTCTCAGCCAGCTGTTGTGGATTAATTTGCATGTTCGCATAGAAGTAAGTGAACGCGATGGTGAGGATGATATAGATTATCAAGCCCCAAGGCATTGAGAAGTTACTTCCCATACTAGTCATAGCTGAACTATTGAAGATGTTAAGCCAATTGGCGTTGCTGTCGCCTCCTAAGAAGGCGTTGACGACGCTTGGACCCATCATGATGGAACTCGCGAAGATGACAGGAATGACACCGGCGGGGTTGATCTTGATAGGTAAGAAACTAGCTTTGGCCATCGATGGAGTTTGACCTCCACCTTTTCCGGAATGTTGGACCGGAATTTTGCGCTTCGAGAGCTCAATGAAGGTCACGAAGGCCACAATGAGCAAGAAGCTGAGTATGTAAAGGATGAACTGGAAGGTTCCGGCAATTTGAGCTGAATCGGAAACTCCCATCGACCTAATTACCCACATTTCAAACGCTTTAGTAATCTGGACAGGAAGCGATGAGACAATACCAGCGAAGATGATCATCGAGATACCGTTGCCGATACCTTTGACGGAAATCTGATCGCCGAGCCACATGACAATCATCGCGCCCGCTAACATCACAATAATGATGTAGAGGTATTGCAACCATTCGTATCCCGCAGCGGTATTAATTAAAGATACCTCAGTGGAATTTTCGATGGTTTTGATGATGCCGTAGGCTTGAACCGCACCTAACATTAGTGTCAAGTAACGGTTGGCCATCTCCATCTTTTTACGGCCAGATTGACCTTGACGACGTAAATCACTTAAGGCGGGCAGGACATCACTCGACAAAAGTTGAATGATAATCTGCGCGGTAATATAAGGAGAAACGCCGAGAGCAAAGATTGAAAATGATTGTAAGGTACCTCCTCCGAGGAGGTTCATGAGGGACAGGGCGCTGTTGGTGGTGACGGCTTCAGTGATTTTACTGGTGTCGACGCCAGGAACGGTAATTTGAGCGCCGATACGGAAGACGAAGAGAATCAGAACCGTAAACAAGATACGGCTCATGATATCTTTATTCTTGAGTATTGATCCTATTTTTTTCATGTTAGATCACCTCAATTTTGCCGCCAGCTTTAACGATGGCTTCTTCAGCGGATTTGCTAAAGGCTTTTGCTTGGACAGTAAGACTCTTGGTGAGTTTTCCTCCGCCTAAGACTTTTAAGCCGTTATATTCCTTCTTGAGAAGACCTTTTTCTTTTAATAAAGCTGGAGTAACCACAGCACCATTGTCGAAGTATTTATCTAAGACAGCGATACCAATGGTGGCATAATTGACATGATTTACATTCTTAAAGCCGCGTTTTGGTAAGCGTCTGAAGAGTGGTAATTGTCCACCTTCAAAACCAAGAGCAACGCCACCGCCACTACGGGCGCCTTGACCTTTGTGACCTTTTCCGGCGGTTTTACCATTACCGGAACCGATACCACGGCCTTTGCGAAAATTTTCTTGGCGGGAGCCTGCGGTTGCTTTTAAACTATGCAATTTCATATGTACACCTCCTATTTTCTTTTATTGTTCAACAATAATTTATTCTTTGCCACGTAAGACTTTCATCTCTTTGTAGCTCTTGAGGTTATCAAGTCCTTGGCTGGTGGCGCGAACGATGTTGATCGCAGCGCGGCTGCCATAGACCTTTGAACACACGTTTTGGACACCGGCAAGTTCTAGAATAGCACGAACCGGGCCTCCAGCGATAATTCCAGTACCTTCTGGAGCTGGCTTTAAGTAAACATTGCATGCGCCGAATTTTCCGACGACTTCGTGAGAGAGAGTAGCGCCCTTAACAAGATGAATATTGTGAATGTTCTTTTTTGCCGCTTCCATGGCTTTTTTGATAGCATCAGGGACTTCGGCGGCTTTGCCAACCGCAAATCCATAGCGACCTTTTTTATCACCAATGGCGACTAGAGCCGTGAATTTCATGCGGCGGCCACCTTTAACGGTTTTGCTGACGCGATTGATGAAGACAACACGGTCTTCGAATTCTTTTGGTTCATTGCGACGATCACCACCGCGTCTGTTGTCGCGGCGTGGACCGCCGCGGCGATCGCCACGTGGGCGACGATCGTTAGTTCGAGTTTGGCCCGCGACTTCAGCTCTAGTTTCAACGGGGGCAACTTTTTCAGTGACAGGAGCTTCTTCGACTTCAACGCCGACGACTTTCTTTTCTTCCACTTTCGTTTTCCTCCTTAGAATACTAAGCCAGCTTCACGAGCGGCTTCGGCTAACGCTTTGATGCGACCATGATAAATATATCCAGATCGATCGAAGACGATGGTTTTGATTTTAAGAGCAAGCGCCTTTTTGGCGATGTCTGATCCGACGAGTTTAGCACCTTCAACGTTTCCGCCCTTATCGCTCTTTAAAGCGATAGTGCTAGAAGCAGCTAAAGTAACACCTTTGACGTCGTCGATGAGTTGTGCCTCGATATTCTTATTAGAACGATAGACACATAATCTTGGTTTGTCTGCAGTACCAGAGATTTTGGCTCTGACACGGGCGTGACGTCTGATACGAGAGACGTTCTTGGGTTCTTTTTTGACCATAATTATTACCTACCTTTCTATTAAGCTTTTGCAGTGGCGCGTTTGCCTTCTTTAGTAGCAACGAACTCGCCTTTGTAACGGATACCTTTGCCGAGATATGGCTCAGGTGGGCGAACTCCGCGAATGAGGGCTGCTGTTTGGCCGACCGCTTGTTTATTGACGCCGCTCACTTCGACGTGAGTTGGATCAATAATTTTGATGGTTACGCCTGGTTCGGGTTCGATGACAACCGTGTGGCTGTATCCGGCCCAGAGTTCGACAGCTTTACCCTTTAATTGGGCTTTGAATCCAATACCGATCATCTCGAGAACCCGGGAATAACCCTTGGTAACTCCGACGATTGCATTGTTGACATTAGCGCGGACAGTTCCGTGATTTTGTTTGGTTTGTTTCTCTTCATTGAGGCGGACGAAGCTCATGATGTTGCCATCGACTTTGACTTCGATTCCTTCGTTGAGGAGGACATTTTCTTCGCCTTTTGGTCCTTTGACATGCATGACACCTGGTTTAATTTCGTAGGTGACATCAGCGGGGATTTCAATATGTTTGTTTCCAATTCGTGACATATATCTTCCTCCTACCAAATATAGGCGATTACTTCACCACCGATGCCAAGAGTGCGAGCTTTCGCGTCGGTCATGACACCTTGTGAGGTGGAAATAATTGCGATACCTAAACCTTTAAGAACGCGTGGGAGCTTTTCAGCTCCGACGGCAACGCGGAGGCCAGGTTTTGAAATTTTCTTTACTCCGGAGATAACACGTGTGCCATCCGCGGCGTACTTTAAGGTAATTGTTAATTCCTTCTTGACATCACCTTTGACTCTGAAGTCATTGATGAATCCTTCTTCTTTTAAGATCTTGGCGATTTCAGCTTTCATCTTGCTAGAAGGCATTTTGACAGTTTCGTATTGTAATTGATTAGCATTGCGGATTCTTGTGAGCATATCCGCGATTGGATCAGTCATCATAATTAATCGATATCCTCCTTTTTACCAAGATGATTTCTTCATGCCGGGAATTTCGCCCTTGTAGGCGAGTTCTCTTAAACAAATGCGGCAGAGATGGAATTTTGAATAGACAGAGTGAGGACGTCCACAACGTTCACAGCGTGTGTATTCTCTAACCTTAAACTTTTGGGGTCTAGATTGACGAATTTTTTGACTTGTTTTTGCCATGTTAGTTCCTCTCTTTATCTATGGAATGGCACACCCAATAACTCGAGTAATGAGTATGCTTCCTTATCTGTTTTTGCGGTTGTGACAACAACGATGTCCATACCGCGAACCTTCGCGACCTTATCGTAATCGATTTCGGGGAAGATTAATTGTTCCTTAATTCCGAAGGTGTAGTTGCCGCGGCCATCGAAGGCGTTGCGGGAGACACCGCGGAAGTCACGAACGCGGGGTAATGAGATGGAGATCAACTTGTCTAAGAAGTCCCACATTCTCAAACCTCTTAAGGTAACTTTGCATCCAATTTCTTGACCTTCTCTTAATTTGAAGGTAGCGATGGATTTTTTCGCTTTAGTAATTACTGGTTTTTGACCAGTGATAGCAGCGAGTTCAGCAACAGCTTCTTCTAAGCGTTTCGCATCTTGGGTGGCATCGCCAACACCAATGTTGATGACGACCTTCTCAATGGCGGGGATTTCCATCACTGAGGAGTACTTATATAAGTCGTGTAAAGCTTTTTTGACTTCGCTGTCATATTTCGCTTTAAGGCGGTTAACCACTTTCGCGGCTTTGTGACCCACGCTTGCCTTTTTGGCAGGTGCTGCCTTCTTAGCAGGAGCGGCTTTAACTTCCGCTTTTGCTTCTTTGGCAACAGGAGTTACTTCTTTAACAGCCTTCGCTTTTGGGGCAGCGCTAGTGGATTTCTTAGCGGCTGGCTTTTTAACTTCTTTAATTTCTTCGGCCATAAACTAATTCCTCCTTATAGCGTTTGTCCGGATTTCTTAGCGAAGCGGACTTTCTTACCCTTGACAATCTTATGTCCAACGCGAGTTGGTTTCTTGGTCTTGGGATCTTCAAGCATCACGTTGCTGGCGTCAATTGGAGCGTAGACTTCAATGATGCTACCTTCGGGGTTGGCTTGGGTTGGTTTTCTGTGTTTTTTACGAACGTTAACGTTTTCGACGACGACGCGGTTTTGCTCAGGAATGACCTTTTGGATCACACCAGTTTTGCCTTTGTCGTGGCCGGCGATGACGATAACTTTATCGCCTTTTACTAAATTCATAAGTGGCAACCTCCTTATAACACTTCGGGGGCGAGAGAAACAATTTTCATGAATCCATCGACACCAGTTTCACGTAACTCGCGCGCCACGGGTCCGAAGACACGTGTGCCCACGGGCACGTTTTCATCACTAATAATCACGACGGCGTTATCGGAGAACGCAATAGTTGAACCATCGCGGCGATTGATTGCCTTTTTCGTGCGGACGATGACGCAACGAACGACATCACCCTTTTTCACTTTGCTGTTTGGAACAGCATCTTTGACAGCGGCGAGGATGATATCACCAACGCTACTGGTCTTGCGGTGAGAACCGCCGTAGAGGTTGAATGCACGAACGGAACGAGCACCACTATTGTCAGCGACAACAAGGTTTGTTTCCTTTTGAATCATACTTATTCTTCCTCCTTTTTATCTGCGATTTTTTCTTTCTTCGCCGCAGGTTTCTCAGCTTCTTCAGCCTTGACTTCTACGACTTGAGATTCTTCCGCTTCTGGGAGCTTGACTTCAAGAATTTCTTCCTTTAATTCAGCCTCAGCTTCCTTAATGGATAATTCAGCCTTCTTATCGATGCTGACTAAACGGAAACGTTTAGTGGCGGATAAGCGACGGGTTTCCATGATGGTCACGGCGTCACCGTTTTTGGCTTCGTTATTTTCATCGTGTGCGTAATACTTCTTAGAATATTTGACGCGTTTTCCATAGATTGGATGTCTTCTATGAGTGGCAACTTCGACGACAATTGTCTTGTCATTTTTATCGCTGATAACGACACCTTGAATAGTGCGTCTTGCTTGTGTTTTTCTTTCCATAGACAATTTCCTCCTTATTTGCCTTGAAGTTCTCTTTCGCGGAGAACCATGTTGATGCGAGCGATGTCTTTGCGCACGCCGATGACTTCCTCACCTCTTGGGAGAGCTCCGACCGCTTTTTTGCGGCGAAGTTCAAAGAGCTGTTCTTTGAGCGAGTATAATTTGTCTTTTAATTCGCTCGTGGTTAATTCACGCACTTCATTAATTTTCATAAATTATTTCTCACCTTTCTTTACAACTTTGCATTTGATGGGGAGCTTGTACGCGGCGAGGCGTAATGCTTCTCTCATATCTTCGGCATCACATCCTGCCATTTCAAACATGACGGTGCCTTTTTTGACGACTGCAACCCAGTCTTCAGGTGAACCTTTACCGGAACCCATGCGGACTTCGGCGGGTTTCTTTGTCTTGGCTAAATGGGGAAAGATTCGAATCCAAATCTGACCACCACGTTTGGTATAGCGAGCGAGGACGACACGAGCTGCCTCAATTTGGCGGGTCGTGATCCAAGTTCCTTCGAGAGCTTCGAGACCATATTCACCAAAGGCGACGGTTAAACAGGAAGTCGCAGGACCTTCATATCTAATGATATGGGGGCGACGATACTTAACTCTTTTTGGTTGTAACATGACTATTCTCCTTTCTCTTCAGAAGATTTCTTTTGAAGTTCAGGGCGAATTTCTCCGCGGCAGATCCAGACCTTGATACCTAAACGGCCATAGGTGGTTGCTGCTTCAGCGACCGCGTAATCAATATCGCTGCGTAAGGTATGTAGAGGAATAATTCCTTCTTTATAACCTTCGCTACGGGCGATATCAGCACCCGCTAAACGCCCAGAGATCAAAGTGCGGCAACCTTTGGCGCCGGCCTTGCGGACTCTTTGAATTGCTTTCTTTTGGGCGGTTCTGAACGAGGCTCTCTCTTCAATTTGTTTGGCAATGGAGTAGGCAACGATGCGAGCATCGAGGTCAGGTTGTTTGACTTCGACAACATCGAGACGAACTTCTTCGCCGCCAATTAATTTGCTTAAATCTTCTTTAATTTTGTTGATGTTCTTACCATCTTGACCGATGACCACACCAGGACGAGCAACAAAGATCATAACGACGACTTTGTAGCCTTTGTCGGTTTTCGTTCTCTCAATTTCGACATGGGAGAGTAAGGCATCTTTGAGGTTCTTATCAAGGTATGAACGAATCTTAATATCTTGGTTGAGGAAGACATGGAATTCTTTGTCATCAGCATACCAACGAGAATTCCAATTCTTGTTGATGCCAACGCGCATTCCTACTGGACTAACTTTTTGACCCATGATGTTTCCTCCTATCTCATTTTGACAACCACAGTGATGTGGGAGCTTCTCTTGACTAATCCGGAAGCAGAACCTTTTGCTCTCGGTAAGAAGCGTTTCATTCTTAAGCCGTCGCACGCGAAGATTTCAGAGATGTATAAGCGATCCTCATCCATCCCAAAGTTATTCGTGGCATTGGCAGCGGCTGATTTAATTGTCTTGAGGACTGGGACACTCGCAGCGCGGTTAACGTTGGCGAGGATACCAAGTGCGGTCTTAACATCTTTTCCGCGTACTAAGTCGATAACTAAGCGAACCTTGCGTGGTGTGACGCGAACATTCTTAGAGATTGCTTTCGCTTCAGTTGGTGTTGGTTTCTTGGGTTTTTCGACTTTCTTAGTCTCTTCTTTTGCCGCAACTTTAGCTTTCTTAGCGGCTTTCTTTTCTGCTTTTGGGGAGTCAACTTTGGTTTCGACTGCTTTAACAGTCTTAACTTCTTCAACCGGAGCAGCTGTTTCTTTCACAGCGGCTTTCTTTTCTGTTGCCATGTTCTAACCTCCTACTTAGCACCTGCGGATTTATCCGCAGAACCACCGTGACCGGTGAACTTCCGAGTCGGTGAGAATTCACCTAACTTGTGACCGACCATATCTTCGGTGATATAGACGGTGATGTGTTCTTTTCCGTTATAAACAGCAAAGGTGAGACCGACAAATGATGGATAAATTGTTGAGCGGCGGCTCCAAGTTTTAATGATTTCTTTTTTACCAGAAGCATTAATCTTTTCGACTTTCTTCATCAATGATTCATCGACGAAGGCACCTTTTTTCAAACTTCTTGCCATAATCAGTTCCCTCCTTTACTTAGCATTCCGGCGACGGACGATTAATTTGCCGGATGCTTTTTTGGCGTCTCTGGTCCTTACACCGAGAGCACGCTTACCCCATGGTGTGCGTGGCGCGTCTCGTCCAACTGGGGACTTGCCTTCACCACCACCGTGTGGGTGATCGACTGGGTTCATTGCGGAACCTCGGACGGTTGGTCTGACACCTAACCATCTTCCTTTGCCGGCTTTACCTTTGTTGATGAGATTCCAATCTTCATTGCCGACCGAGCCAACAGTGGCACGGCATTCGCCTAAGATTTTTCTCATCTCGCCGGAAGCGAGGCGAAGGGTAACATATTTACCTTCGGTACCGAGGATTTGAGCGGCAGTGCCGGCTGCGCGACAGAGTTGTCCGCCTCTTCCTGGTTCTAATTCAACGTTGTGAATGAATGTGCCTTCTGGAATGTTCTTTAAGCACATCGCGTTTCCGGGCATGATATCAACGACTTCTCCAGAGATAACTTTGTAGCCGACTTTGATATCTTTTGGCGCAAGAATGTATCTCTTTTCACCATCTAAATAGGCGACTAAGCAGATATTTGCATTGCGGTTTGGATCATACTCGATGGTTTTCACAATTCCTGGGATATTGTCTTTGTTACGTTTAAAGTCGATAATGCGGTATTTGCGCTTATGACCTCCACCAATGTGGCGGCAGGTAATCACACCTTGGTTATTACGGCCACCGGATTTGGCTAATGTAACTAATAAACTTTTCTCAGGAGTACTTGTTGTGATTTCACCAAATGTCGAGTTTGTCATGTTTCTACGGCTTGGTGTCGTAGGTCTGTAAGTTCTAATAGACATTTGTCTTCCTCCTATAATTTGGAACTAACCATCGGGTTATTCCTTGAAGAGGTCAATGGCTTCGCCTTCTGCGATCGTAACCACGGCCTTCTTATATCCAGAGAGAGTTCCGCTAAAGCGTGTTCCTCTGGTTGTCGACTTGCTCTTCACGTTGCTGACTTTGACATCGACCACTTTCACTTTAAATAATCTTTGGAAAGCTAACTTGATGTCAGTCTTGTTGGCAGAGGCAAGGACTTTGACTGTGACTTTGTTTTCGTTTTGCATGAGAGCCATGCTCTTTTCAGTGATTACTGGTTTGAGAATGACTTGGAAGTCTTTGTCAGTCGCTTTTGCGAAGTTTGCGGAAGCTTTAGCTTCGACTTTCTTTTTTGCCATATTACTTTAATGCCTCCTCTACTTCTTTCACTGCTTCTTTGCTCATGATCACGTGATTGACATTAAGTAAATCGGTGACACTCACATTGTCCGCAGTCACAACTTTGGCGTGTCCAACGTTGCGGGAAGCTTTGAAAATTTCAAGATCAATGCTCTTCACGACAACGAGGGCTTTCGAATCTGCTTTTAGGGCACCAAGGAAGGACACAAATGCTTTGGTCTTACCTTCTTCGAATTTGATACTATCAACAACCTTTAGGCCGTCTTTAACTTTTAAGGACAAGGCGCTTCTTAAGGCTAAGTTGTGTTCCTTTTTGTTTTGGGAGATTTTGTAGTTTTGATCTCCCGCCGGTCCAAAGACCGTACCGCCGCCAACCCAGATTGGGGAGCGGCTTGAACCAGCGCGTGCTCGACCGGTTCCTTTTTGTCTCCATGGTTTTTTACCACCGCCACTAACTTCGTGACGAACTTTGGTCTTAGCTGTCGCTTGACGGGAGTTCGCTTGATCGACTTGAACGGCGTCGAACATTGCTTGAGTGTGTGGTTCGATTCCGAAGACGCTAGCATCTAATGCAATTTTGGAAACTTCTGCGCCAGCCATATCGTAGACTTTGACGCTAACTGATTTCTTTTCTGCCATGTTCTAGTTCTCCTTCCGTTCCTATTCAGCTTTGGCTTCCTCGGCAACAGCAACTTCTTCCACTAATGGGGTTTCAGTTGATTTGCGAACGAGTAAGTTCTTAATGGTTTTTGGATTTCTAACATCCTTAATTGCGCTTCTAATAGTCACAATTGATTTCTTAGCACCTGGTATTCCACCTTTGATGAGGATGTAATTATTCTCAACGTTAACGTCTATAACATAGACATTTAATAGAGTTGAGGATTCATTTCCGTAGTGGCCGGCCATGTGCTTGCCAGGCATAACACCGTGATTGTATCGACCGTTGTTTGCGAATGATCCTTGTCCGCGGTGATAACCTGAACCGTGTCCCTTTGGACCGATGTGTCCGTTCCAACGTTTGATTGTTCCGGAGAAACCGTGTCCTTTGGCGGTTCCGATAATGTCAACGACATCGCCCTTATTGAATAAGTCGGCTTTAATCGCATCGCCTAGTTTATAATTTGCCATTTCATCGCCTCTTAATTCAGCGTGAACTTGGTGTGGGGTGGTATTCGCTTTCTTAGCGATGCCCATCTCTGGTTTGTTAGCGCGGGAAGCTTTTTTGTCTTCGTAGCCAACTTGCACTGCCACATAGCCGTGTTTCTCTAGGGTTTTAACGTCCGTGACAATATTGGGTAAGACTTCAACAACTGTAACGGGGTACATTGTGCCATCTTCTGAGAAGACTTGGGTCATGCCCATTTTTCGGCCTAAAATTGCTTTCATATTGTCTTGCCTCCTTATAGTTTGATTTCGATATCAACTCCAGATGGTAAATCGAGGTTTTTGAGAGCGTCGATTGTTTCTTTCTTGGGATTTGTAATATCGATGATACGTTTGTGTGTGCGAATTTCGAATTGTTCACGAGAATCTTTGTACTTATGAACCGCTCTTAAAATCGTATAGACTTGTTTTTCCGTCGGTAGCGGAATGGGACCTATAACGGTCGCCCCAGTTTTTTTCGCTGCGTCAACAATCTTGCCAGCACTCAAATCGAGATTGGCGTGATCATAGGCTTTTAAGCGAACCCGAATCTTGGTAACTTTTGCCATGAAATTTCCTCCTATTTCTTTCTTCAGGCTTTGACTTGGTTTGCTCTGCACGAATTCCCTGATACCCTTTTCATGACAACGCCTGTGGGTGTATCAGCAACCTCGCACATCAACGCGAACAGTCAACAGGAAAAATATACTCCTATACACGTGAGCGTGTCAATACCTTTAATAAATTTTAAACGCGATCACGATGGTTTGCTGGTCAAAAACCAGGAAAGTCACACAAAAAAACAGCTCTTTATCTTTGAAAAACCGATTTTTAAGGGTCAATTTTTCATTTTTCAGCTGTTTTTATTTCTTCGCTTCAAGTAGCTTTGATAGGAATAAATACAACCACAGTATTCTTGGAGATACATTTCGTTCTCTTGAATAATTAGCAGTGATTTTTCGTATCCGTTATCTTTTTTAAAATCTGCATATAGCCATTTTGTATGTCGATGACTTTTTTCCAACTCTTCACCAATTTGATTAATATCCTGGGCATTCTTGTATCGAGAGATGGTCATCACTGTTCCGTAATAATCAAAGCCCTTTGTCTCAGCATACTCATATCCACGAGACAATCTCTTGCGAAAACAAACGCGGCATCTTTCATGACCTTCAGGCATGTCTCCATATTTTTCTAAGTCTTTCATGTAGGTTGTGTTATCGTATGGATCCTCGAAAAGTTCTATTTCGGGATTCACCTTCTTAATGTAATCCTTGAGTTCCTGAAGGCGTCGACGATACTCATCTTTGGGGTAAATGTTGGAGTTGTTATACATTACAGAAATTTTAAAAAAAGGTGATAACTCTTCGAATGGAATAGTGAAGCAAGGGCCACAACAGGCATGAAGCAAAAGTGTCGGTTTGCAATTAATATCAATCAAATCGAGGGTATTTTTCAAAATTTTTTGATAGTTTTTCTTATTTGCCATAAATAAACATTCCATCACCAAATGAGAAAAACCGATATTTTTCTTTGACGGCGTGGTGATAAGCTTCAAGCGTAAATTGTCGATCCATAAAAGCAGATACCAACATAATAAGAGTAGACTTAGGAAGATGAAAATTTGTGATTAATGCGTCCACCACTTTGAACTCATAACCAGGCTGAATAAATATGTTGGTGGATTCTCTTGTAGGTTTAAATAATCCATATTTGGAATAGTTTGATTCGAGTGTTCTAACTGTCGTAGTGCCAATGGCAATAATTCTTCTTTTTTGATTTTTTGCTTGGTTTAACATAGCGGCCGTTGTCTCGCTTATTTCATAGGCTTCACTATGCATTAAGTGTTCTTTTGTATCAGCGACTTGGACAGGACGAAATGTTCCTAATCCAATGTGGAGGGTGATATCCAATACTTCGACACCTTTTTCTTTAAGTTGTTTAAAAATGTCATCAGTAAAGTGAAAACCAGCTGTTGGCGCTGCCGCGCTTCCTTCTAATTTGGCATACACGGTCTGATAACGATCGTTGGTTGTTATTTGTTCTTTAATGTATGGCGGAAGGGGCATTTTGCCCAACTTATCAAGCACTTCAAGAAAGATGCCTTTATATATAAAACGGAAGATCCTTAATCCCTCTTCTCTTTCTTCGACACATTGGGCTATTAGAGATCCGTTACCAAAGGTAACAAAAGCGCCAACTTTCAACGATTTGGCAGGGCGGCACAAACACTCCCAGTCATCATTAACGATTTGTTTTAAAAGTAGTAGTTCGCAATGAGCGCCGGTGTTTTCTTTTACACCCAGAAGTCTAGCCGGAATAACTTTTGTGTTGTTTCGAACCAAAATATCCCCTTTTTTGAAATACTTAACGATGTCATAAAAATGTTCATCGGTAATAGTTTTGGCTCCATAATTGATAGTCAAAAGGCGAGAATGATCTCTCTTATCGGCCGGTTTCTGAGCAATCAGCTCATCGGGCAAAGTGAAATCAAAAAGATTAATATCCATTAGAAGCCTCTTTCGTCGCCAAAGGCGGCGAGATTTATTTGCATGAAATCTCCAAAGCGATCTTCTTTAATTGCCTGTCTTGCCCCTTCCATTAAATTAATGAGGAAACGGAGATTGTGGATGGAAAGCAATCGCTTTCCGAAAGCTTCATCGCTGACATACAAATGTCTGAGATAGGCCTTTGTATAGTTTTTGCAACAGTAGCAATCACAATTGTGATCGAGGGGAGCAAAATCTTCTTTGTATTTTTCGTTTTTGATATTTATACGACCTTGCGAGGTTATTAATGCGCCGTGTCTAGCTAATCGTGTTGGTAAGACGCAGTCAAACATATCGACGCCTCGAGCAATACCTCCTAATAAATAGTCAATCGATCCAACGCCCATCAAATAGCGAGGTTTATCTTCGGGTAAATATTTGACCGAATAGTCAATCATGTCAAAACATTTATCCTTTGGCTCTCCAATTGAAGTTCCACCAATCGAATATCCCGGAAAATCCATTTTAACTAGTTCTTCGGCACAAAATTTTCTTAAATCCGGAAAATCGCTACCTTGAACGATTCCAAATAAAGCTTGATCGCTCCTTTTATGAGCTTCAAGCCCTCTTTTGGCCCATCTAAGAGTTCTATCGACGGATTCCTTTACATAGTCGTAGCTCGCGCCCCAGGGTATGCATTCATCAAATGACATGATAATGTCTGCCCCAAGTTTCTCTTGAATATTAATTGCTACTTCTGGAGAGAAAAATAACTTATCTCCATTCAGGTGGCTTTTGAAATGCACTCCTTCTTCGTCGATCTTTCGCTTTTCAGCTAAAGAAAAAACTTGGAAACCGCCAGAATCGGTCAGGATTGGACCATCATAGTTCATAAATTTATGGAGACCGCCGGCTTTTCGAACAATGTCTGCGCCTGGTCTAATCGACAAGTGATAGGTGTTGGCAAGAATAACTCCCGAGCCAATTTCTTTTAATTCTTCTGGGGAAAGTGTCTTCACCGTGGCTAGGGTGCCTACTGGCATGAACATAGGAACCTCAACGTTCCCGTGGGGTGTGTGCAAAATGCCATATCTGGCTCCAGTTTGTTTATCAATATGAAGTATTTCTAAGTGAAAGTCTTTCATGTGCCTAACCATTTAAACATTATCATAGTTTAAAAGCAAGGTTCTGATTTGCTCGAATAAGCTTTAAAAATGTATCTTGCCTTCGGAGTATGAAAAATAATATATAAGCGGCCACCATTACCACTAATTCACCCAAAGCAACTGTGCCAGCATAGAACCAAAAAGATACGGTTGAATCAACGATAATAAATAACATCAGTCCGACTAATAAACCATTGGCCACCACGGGGTACAAAATAGCAACTAGTAGAATTTTTGAATATGAAACAAGCAAACAAGCAATTAGTGTTGCGGTTGTTCCAAACACGATATCTAAAATATGGACACTTGAAAATATATTGGCGATAAAACATCCAATGGTTAAACCAAGGATATAATCTTTGCGGAAAAAACAAAGCAAGACCAAAATTTCTGCCACGCGGAATTGTATCGGTCCATATGAAAAGTTGTAGGTTGCTAAAGTTAAGACAACATATAGCGCTGCAATAATCCCATTATAGGCTATATCTTTAATTGAAATTTTCAAAATTTTTCCTCCTTGTTTTTATGAGTGGTTAGGCAAGGACAACACTCTAAGATTTATTTTATATTTTGCAAAATTAATGGACAAATATCGAGTATCTTAATATCTTTGTTTAATTTTTGTTCAATCGTATTTGTGACCACAATGTCAACAATGTTAGCTTTTTTAATTTTTTTAATGTTGTGGGTGGAAAATACAGCATGACTGGCGCCGATTAGAACTTTTCTCGCCCCTTGTTTATACAAAAGGTTGGTCGCAGAAATGATTGTTCCCCCTGTATCAATAATATCATCAATTATGATACAAACTTTGTTTTTAACTAATTTATCATCGACAACAAGGTGTTCGGCAACGTTATATCTAGCGCGCACTTTATCAAGAATAACCTTAGCTTCTCCGATTGGACCTACAAGCGCATCAGCTCTATGATTGGCTCCATGATCAGGTGAAACGATAACGATATCGCTTGGTTTTAAATTGTTCTCTTTCATGTAGTTTAAATAGTAGTCGATGAAAACCCTGCTAGTACTAATGTTTAAAATCGAACGCTTAAAGAACTTCTCAATAATGGGGTGATGCAAGTCAAAAGTTGCTAGTGAATCATAGCCTGCTGTTTCAATGATTCTTGCCACTACTTCGTAGCTTACTGGTTCATTGATCCAGCTGACTCTTTCTTGTCTTGAGTAACCAAAATATGGGATAAAAAGTTGAATAGAGTTGGCGCCTGAGCGATTGATAGAATCAAGCAATAAAAGGAGTTCAAAAATACGCTCATGAGCATCTTTGTACGTCGACTCGATAACAATGGCGTCCTTACCTTTTACATTAGAAAGGGTTTTCACCAATACCTCGCCGTCAGCAAATCGAGTCATTGATACACGACCGACTTTCGCATTCAATTTTAAAGCTAGCTCACGAGCTAATTTTTTGTTTTGGGATAACGAAAATACAATATAATCTTTCATAAAATTAGCGATAGTGTTTAACCACGGTTAAGGCGATTTTCTTATTGATGGCCGCTTGTTCAATATCAGCTCTTTTTTGATCGATTGCGATTCCGTTAGTTTCCAAATATTTAGTAAACTCACGGCAGTAGAACCAGTACCAAATGCCCGCCTTCTCAAACGTCTTCTTTTCATCGTATTTTTCAAAAAGTTGTGGAATGTAGTAAAGTCTTTTTTCGTAAAATTTGTAATTTTTAGGATCAAAATTCAAAAGAATTTTGGCGTTCTTCATGTACCAGTTAAAAGCAAATATTTGTGCGAAGTATTCTTCGGGTAAATCGTCTTTCAAAAGATCGTCAAGCGCTGTCAATCCTGGAATATATTCTGCAACAACAATATGACTTTTCTTATCGTGACAGTAAACTTTCGGCGATAAGATGCCGGATACGGATAATTTGTGAGCCGAATCAAGATAGCGTTCATAACCCTGAACGTCATCGCCAAAGTCCTTGAGAAAGAACTCTTTATTCTTCCGAATAACTTTCTTGCTTCGTTCTCCGAGAGTTTCAATGACCTCAAAGATTTTGCGTTTAATTTCAATTTGTTGGTTCATAACGAGAATATTATATGTCATTTAGCTCATTTAACAAACAGGATTTTCTTTTAAAGAAAGGTTCTTTTTTGTGCTAGTATTTATTTACGAGGTTTTTATGAAAAATATTGAAAGATTTATCAGATACGCAAAAATTGACACACAGGCGGATGATAAAAGCAAGACAGTACCCTCGACCCTCAAGCAAAAGGATTTATCAATCCTCTTAGTTAAAGAACTAAAAGAACTTGGATTATCTGATGCATATATGGATGAGTTTGGTATTGTATACGCCCACCTGCCTGGAGTCGGAGATAAAATCGGTTTTAATTCACATGTCGATACCGCCCTTGAAGTTACAAATACACATTGTCAGCCCCGAATCGTCGAAAAATGGGATGGTAATGACATCAAATTAAATGATAAATATATTTTGTCCAGCAAACAATTTCCCGATCTCGCAAGACATATCGGAAAAGATTTGGTTGTTACAAATGGAGAAACTTTGCTCGGAGCAGACGATAAAGCGGGTATCGCCATTATTATGTCTGCTTTGGAGTACTTCCATAAAAATTCAGACGTCAAACATAAAAGCATCTCAGTGGCTTTCACTTGTGATGAAGAAATCGGCATGGGCGCAGCTCATTTTGATTTGAAAAAGATGGATGCTGATTATGCGGTTACTATAGATGGCAGCTTCATTGATTGCATCGATTTTGAAAACTTCAACGCTGCGGCTGCGAAAATTTTTATTCGTGGCGTCGCTGTTCATCCTGGCGAAGGGAAAAACTCCTTAATTAATGCGATTCTCGTTTTGCATGAGTTGATATCAGGTCTACCGGCAAAAGAAACCCCTTTTGATGCCGGTCCTAATGATGGTTACTGGCATATCAATTCATTGAATGGCAGTAGTGAGTCGGCTGAACTAGAGATGATTCTCAGAGACTTTGATGATGACAATCTTCAAAATAGAATTGCTTTATTGTACGAGATTGTGGATTCTCTAAAAACAAAATATCCAAAAATTTACATCGAGATTAAAGTCAATAAACAATATGAAAATATGAGACCATACGTAGAGAAAGATCCGCGTCCGATTGAACTCGCGAAAAAATGCTTGCTGAAAAACGGAATAACTCCAAGGAGCACAAAAATTCGCGGAGGCACTGATGGAGCAACGTTCTCAAAGATGGGTTTGGTTATACCAAACTTAGGAACTGGAAGTTACAATCATCATGGCCGGTTTGAATATATGGTTGTACAAGAATTTGAAAAAATGATCGCTGTTGTTATTGATATGATGAGGGCATAACTATGGAAAAAATAAAAATAATTCTCGATTGTGATCCTGGCCACGATGATGCTGTGGCAATCCTATTAGCGGCGTGTTCGTCTCAAATCAAGTTATTGGGTATCTCCGTGGTTTCAGGCAATCAAACCATTGAAAAAACATCTCATAACACTTTAAACATTTGTCGTTACTTCGGCATAAATGTCCCAATATCCAAGGGAAGCCCGAGACCATTAGTTACTGAACCTATGATTTGCGAGCAGGTACACGGCGAAAGCGGATTAGACGGCTTTGATTTTCCTAATTACGAAGAAGTGTTTGATAAGAGGAACGGAGCTGAGCTGATGATTGACTTGCTAACAAAAAATAAAGATGTGACTATAGTCACGACAGGTCCGATGACAAATTTAGCTCTTGCTCTTCGCATGAAGCCGGAAATTTCTGATCGTATAAAAGAAATTGTTTTTATGGGTGGCTCAGTGGATAACGGAAACGTTTCTCCCGCCGCAGAATTTAATATTCTTGTTGATGCCGAAGCAGCTCACATTTGTGTAAATTCAGGAATTCCGATTAAGATGATCGGCCTAAATATCACGCGCAAAGTTCTCGTTACTGATGAGATAATTAAAAAAACGTTGGCTTTGAATAACAAAAAGTCGATATTTTTTGCTAAATTAATGCGCGTCTTTTTAGATAACCAAAGAAAGACTTTTAATATTGAAGGTGCTCCGCTTCATGATCCGGTTACCATTGCTTCCTTGATTGACGATTCTTTGATTAATTTTAAAAAAATGAATGTTAAAATAGATATTTCGCATGGTTCTAGTCACGGAAGAACGAATTGCGATGTTTTTGATTATTTACACGCCCCAAAGAACTGCTATGTAGCCATGGATATCGATGTGAAAAAGTTTTGGAATATACTTTTCAAGTGTCTAAGGAGCAAGGCACATGAGTAAAATTCTAGTCATTGGTAGTATCAGTATTGATAATGTGACTTACACAAAAGTCTTACCTGCTCCTGGAACGACAGTGTTTGGTGAATCATTTTTCTCAAATGTCGGCGGCAAGGGAGCAAATCAAGCTTGTGCGTCTGCCTTCCTTGGTGGAGATGTGGTGTTTTTTGGAGCAGTCGGGGATGATCAAAACGGAGATTATGCTTCATCATTCTTAACTTTGCAGGGGATCAAATCTGTAATCAAAAAGTCCAACAAACAAACCGGAGTGGCCAGCATTACTCTTGATACAATAACAAAGGAAAATCGTATCATAATCGTTCCTGGAGCGAATATGGATATTACAAAAAGCGATGTTGACAGTATTTTTGAAAAAGAAAAAGAGGTTAAATTTCTTCTTATTCAACTTGAGAACCCAGTCGACACAGTTTGCTATGCATTAAAAAAAGCTAAAAGCCTTGGAATAACAACTATTCTTAACCCAGCTCCATATCGAGAGCTGCCGGAAGAGGTTTTCCCATACATTGATTTCTTTATTCCTAATGAACACGAGCTTGCTAGTTATGTGAAAAGTAACAGAAAAGATTATCAAACATTAGCTCAATTTCTATTACAAAAAGGTGTCAAAAACGTCATAGTTACTCTTGGCGAAAAAGGGTCTATTTATATAAATGAAGCTGAGACGATAAAAATTCCTCCAATAAAGGTTGATGCCGTTGATACGACCGCTGCTGGCGATAGCTATCTTGGTGCTTTTGTCACTTCTTTAAGTCATGAAAAATCAATCAAAGAGGCAATGGAGTTCGCAAATCGTTGTAGTTCTTTTACTGTTACAAAAAAGGGAGCGATAAAATCGCTCCCAAAAATATCAGATATTAACTAGGGTTCTATTAATCGCTTTAATTCTCGGCGAGTTCATTCCGCTTGTTTTGAATTCACCGATCAGGGAGTGATAATCGGCTTTTTCGACATTATCGCATAGCAGGGATAGTATGTATTTGTCTTTCCCTTGGCCAAACTTAAAAGTAACACCTTTGGGTATATCATCAATGCTGTATCGAGAGGGAATAAAGTTAGAGTCATCGCTTTGCTTGAAGGCACATTCTTTAAGTGACCACATCTTCAATAATCTTTCATCGCTAATGTTTCGAAACTTCTTCTTTTCCTTTTCGGATAAGATTATTGCTTTAAATTTTTGCGATTGATCAAGCTTTTTAACTATCTGTACATCGATTCCAACTGGGGAATCGCTGATGGCAACAGTGATGATATTTCCGCTGTGAGAAAGAGAAAAATAGCATCCATCAAGAATCCATTTTCCGCTTTTCTTTTTTTGGAATTTTTGTTTGCTGATATCTAGACCAAAAGTATCAGATAGAGCATACTCCAGTAACTTCCAAACATACATTTTTTGCTCTTTTACGCTTGAATTGCGGCATTTTTCAATCTCTTCTCGCCTTTGTTGACAAAAGATTTCTTTCTTAAATGGGAAGGGATATTTTGATAGATATACATTACAAACACTCATCTTATTGCTTTCGTTTGCCTCCACAATTTAATCGCCGGTTTATTCAACGTTCTTTCTTGCGTTTATTATAATTCTTTTTTCTTCCTTATAGAACAATAGCTGGTGAATAATCTTATTTTCCATAAGGGGCACGGACATAATTATTTCATATTTTTTACCGGAAAAATGTTATAATTTGTACATGAATGTGTTGTTCTTTCTAACCCCTAAAAACAACGTTGAATATCTTCAAGATACTTTTACCCTTAGACAAGCTCTTGAGAAAATGGAACATCACCGGTATTCCGCGATTCCGGTTATTAATAAGGAGGGCCGCTACATCGAAACCCTCTCAGCGAGCGATTTCTTATGGTATATCACCGCAAGAAACCTCACGCTCGAACAATGTGAAAAAATTTCAGTAAAAGAGATTGAGCCTCATTGGAAATACACTCCGATTCGTATCGACAAAGAAGTCTCAGATTTAATTAACTTAATCACCAATCAAAACTTTGTTCCCGTGGAGGATGACAAAGGGGTCTTCATTGGTATTATTACGCGTAAGTCTGTGATGGACTATTTAGTTAAAAATCGCAAAAAGTAGTTTTGTCGTTCATATATTATGGCCGTGAATATCAATGCAAGTAATATAAATAAAATTTGTCCAGTTCTAGTTAATTAAGTAGTATGTGATAAAGCGTATTGCTTTTTATAATAAATGTGATGGTTTAGTATATATATGAAAGACAGATGACTTTCAGAAAGAAGATTTAAAATATGCTAAACAAAAAAGTTGAAGCTCTTATTAATGAGCAAATTCAAAAAGAACTCTACAGCAGCTACTTATACTTAGAAATGTCTAACTACTATGAAGCGAAAGGTTTAAAAGGCTTTGGCCATTATTTCTTAGTCCAAGCTCAGGAAGAAAGAGATCATGCAATGTACTTCAGAGAGTATTTACTACATAGAAATGCTCGCGTTATCTCACTGAAGATTGACGCTCCTTTTGGAGAATACAAAGATTTCCGCGAACCACTTGTTCTTCAAATCAAACACGAACAAGAAGTAACTAAATCAATCGAGAACATTCTCGAGGTCGCTATCAAAGAAAAGGATTACGGCACACAAGAATTCCTACAGTGGTTTATCAAAGAACAAGTTGAGGAGGAAAGCAGTGCTGAAAATCTATTAGATGATTATGACTTCATGAAAGATGATAAGGCTGCTCTCGTCGCTCTTGACGGACATCTTCGCGGACGTTCTTACCACAAATCGACCCCTGATTTAGACTAAGAGGTTTTTATAAAAGAAACCACGACAAAATCGTGGTTTTTTGGTTCTGTTGAAAAGAAAGTGGGCATAATTTTACTTGTCCACTTTCTTGTTTACAGCCTTACCGAGATTTTGTAGCAAAAAGTCCTCGTTATAATTGATGTGTTGAGAAATCAAAATAAGGAGGACATTATGTGGATTAATGTGGTTGGGAATAAGGTTGGGAATAGTCTTTCCACAAATCGTCAAACAATACTAAAGGAAATGAGAGACAACCCTAATATAACGTCAATGCAGTTAAGCAAAATCATCAAAATTAGTGAAACAGCAACTGAAAAGAACATAAAGTGGCTAAAAGCTAACAACTATATTAAACGAATCGGTTCGAATAAAGCAGGTTATTGGGAAGTGCTCAAATAAAAGTGCTTACTATTTTCTGAATACAAATGATAAACGCTTGATTGATATTACGGAAAACCTTTTCGTGTTTTATCTAGGATTAAGAGAACACTTCAACCTTGAGCCGTTTAAACATTGCAAACCGCTTTTTGGTTTTCAGCTTTGGGGTGGTCATCCAATTGGCTGGTCCAATTTCAAAAACACTCGATTGGTGCTAATAAAAAAATCCTGACACATTCATTGTATCAAGATTGTTCTACGATTTTGGTGGATCTGACCGGGATCGAACCGGCTACCTCCTCGTTGCGAACGAGGCGCTCTCCCAGATGAGCTACAGACCCATTTCCGACCGGCTCGCTTATTTTACTTTTTTTTATTAGTGTTTTCAACACTTTGATTGTTGTTTTAATCGTTAAAAATACTGATGTCAATTTCCATTTCTTCTTTTGTTCCTCCGGCATGGTGACCTTTGTGAGCAACGAATTTCTCTGGGGTTGTTTCGTTTGATGCATAGAGGCAATATTCATCTTTTGAGATAGCAATAAAGTCCCCAATAAAGTCATAAGAAACTAGGTGGGGTCTGCCTTTTCCAAATAGTTCGTTTTGAAAGACAGTTTTTCTATCCAATAATTCGAAATGCCTCCCATAATATTTTTGAAATAGAAGGGCGAACTGTTCTTTCTTGTCCGGTTTAACAAAGAAGTTGACAACTCTTTTTTCAAAAGAGAGTGGGCGATAAAGTAGATTTTGTAGATCATCATGATCACAAATATCTAAATATTTCACATCGATTAATCCATGGTCAGCGAATGTGAGAAAAACGGTATCTGGGTTATTTTTGACCATCTTTTTCACGAACCGTTGAATTTTCTTGATAACAAAATGAACTCGTAGGCTTTTTACTCCGTAGCGATGGATATTGCCATCAGGAAGAGTCCAATAAAAATATACAAACGCTTTAGTACTTTCTTTTAGTGCTTTATTGATAGTCAGACGAGCTTTTTTAAAGTTGGTGATATCGCTTTTTGGACGTACCTTATGCGGAAAAACATCAAAAACGTTCACCGATGGGTTTGCTTTTTTTATTTGTTTAAAAATGTTCTCATAAGGACACTTTTCAGCAATGATTAGATTGTCTTTGTCGCGCACAAGAGAACCATCGCTACTCCTAGTGTTTTTGAATACTTCAATATCACATTTGTAATCTTCAAAATATTGGCTCCAAGAGATCCACCCAGTTTCAATAGGAAACTTCCCTGATAAAAAACCGTTTGTAGAGGCGACTGTGGTTGGAGGAAAAGTCGCGTTAATCGTCGTTAAGTAATGGGAACGAAGGAATCCTCTAGTTCTTAAATGTTTGTCAATTATGTACCTTCCAAGACCATCAAAAAGCATGACAACGACTTTATCCTGACCTTCAAGCGCCTGATCAATCTCGGGGATTGTTTCGTGCCATGTCGGAGCACCAAAGTGCTTTAAAAGAGAGTTCGAAAAATTTACGATTGTTCTTTTATTGTTTAATTTCATTTTCTTCACCTGTGAGTTCGGCATAAGTTTCACTCTCGACCTCTTCAAGTTCAGTTAATTTATCGTTACCACGGATTGCATCAAACTTAGTGTTGATTTTATTAACGCGAGTGTCGAGCTTCTCTCTTGAACGAGTGGTTTTTTCTAAATCATCGGAGAATTTATCCCATTCACGAGCGAACATTTCGAAGTCTTTACTCAAGCGTTTTAACTGACGGTTGATTTCTTCAACATTCTTCGCTCTTTCAACTTGAATTTTAACCATATTAATCGTAACTAAAATGGCAGGCATAGTGCTTGGGGAGGTTAAAATCACCTTCTTCTCTCGAGCATAGTCAATAACGTCGCGACAATTGTGATGGATGAAGGCAAATACTCCGTCATTTGGAATAAACATTAATGCTTCAGGGGCCGTTTTACCTTCGACAATGTATTTGTCTTTTATAGTTGTAATGTGTTTTTTAACTGCGTTGGAAAATTCTTTTGTTAGACCAGCTTTTTCTTCCTCTGACTGAGCATCAAACATTTTTGCATAGTCAGAAAACGGGAATTTAGAGTCAATACAGATCATCTTGTTTGGCTCAGGCATAAAGACAACAGCATCTGCCCGAACATCATCTCCATCTTTTACCTTCTTTAAAGTGTATTGCTCTTGATAACACCCCTCAGTGTCTCCAAAAACATTGTGAAGAACCATGCTTAATTGATACTCGCCATACTGTCCACGGGTTTGGTTTCCTTCAAGAACTTGTTTCAAAGAAACAACATCTTTCGAAAGATTTTCAATATTCTTTTGGGCGGCATCGATGGCTTGCAGTCTTTCCCTAACTTGTGCCATGGACTCGTTTGTCGATTTGAATCCTTCGGAAAGTTTTTCATCAACTTTTTGATTGATGATAGCAATCTTGTCCTCCATCTGTTTGTTTAAAGCGTCAAAACGAGTATTTAGAGAGTCTGCTATAGCTTTTTGGAATCTCTCAAGTTTTTCATTGTTTAATTCACTATTCTTGATGGATTGATCGCCCAATTTAGCCATTTCTTTTACGACCGCCAGCTCTATATCACCTTTAATTTGAGTACTTAAAAACTCAATTTGTTTTTGTAAAGCTCCGATTTCTTTTAAATCCACTTTTGTTTCGACTGGTTGAGGTTTTCTTTTGACAATGACAAAAAGCAAACCGATAACCACCAGCAGCGATATTGATGACAAAATAATTGTAGCAATTTCCATATCTTTCTCGACTCCTTATAACCTCGTTTTATCATATAAATGATAGCACATTATCTATTGATAATAGAAATAATGGTTTTCCTTAATGAAAAGCGAACAAACTTCCTTATAAAATAAAGATACACATGGCATCACAAGAAAGAAATATTATCGTTATTGATTTAAAGGCATTCTATTCATTCGTTGAGTGTATTGATCGTGGCTTAGATCCTTGGACAACTCCTTTGGTCGTTGCGGATAAGGAAAGAGGTAAAAACACAATCGTTTTATCAGTTTCGCCATATCTTAAGTCCCAAGGAATTCCTTCAAGACTAAGGATTAAAGATCTACCCAATAAATTCGATTACGTTTACGCTAGACCAAGGATGAAACGATACATCGAAATGTCTACTAGAGTCATAGATATTTTTCTCGATTTTGTTAGCCAAGATGATATTCATGTTTACTCAATCGATGAGGCTTTCTTGGATTTAACCAGTTATTTGAGTTATTACCAAAGATCTGCTTCAGATTTGACTAAACTAATACTAGATGCGATTAAAGAAAAAACCGGATTGGGTGCTACTGCAGGTATAGGAGATAACTTTTTTCTAGCCAAAGTCGCTCTCGACATTTTTGCAAAAAAAGAAAAAAATGGCATCGCTGTTTTGCGGCAAAAAGATGTAAAAACTAAACTATGGAAGGTAACTCCACTGAGCAAAATATGGGGAATCGGAGCTAGAAGTGAAGAGAAATTGAATAAATTGGGAATTTTTACGATGAAAGATCTTGCCCTATCTTCCCCCCAATTTTTAATTAATAATTTTGGAGTGATGGGTGAGCAATTGTATAGTCACGCACATGGAATTGATGAATCTGACATACACGAAAAATATGTTCCACAATCAACGAGTTTAACTATCGGACAAGTGCTCTTTAAGGACTACAATAAATTCAATATCATCACAATTGTCCGCGAAATGTGTGATGATCTTTCAGAAAGATTGCGACAAGAAGGAAAAAAAGCCTCTCGCGTATCCCTTTACATTGGGTATTCTGGCAACCAGGGAGGCTTTTCTCGTCAAATCTCTCTCCTCAGTGCCACCGATGAGACGCCAAAACTGTACGAATCACTTATCGAAATCTTTAACCGTCACATTCAAGACAAACCAATTCGAAATGTTGGTTTGAATTTTGGTTGTTTAACTAAGTCATCGTGTCAGCAACTCGATTTATTTGCCGACCAACATGAACAAATAAAAAGTAGAGACTTATTGTTCACAATTGACAAGATTCATAAAAAATACGGGAAAAACATGCTCCTTAGAGCTTCTGCTTTAACGGAAGATAGTACAATAAGAGAAAGACATGAACAAATAGGAGGCCACCACAAATGAGCGATCGAGGAATGAAAAAATGGTTGGCTTATAAATCCTTAATTGAACAGGCTCCTTCTCTCGAAAATATTTTGACAAAGAGGGAAAGAGTTGAGAAACCGATAGTATCTCAGGATATGAAGGAAAAAATTAATGACATACTCACCAATTATCAGGGCGAGACACTTGTCGTCACCTTTTTCCGCGACAATAAAATTATCCAAGACGAGATTATTGTTAAAAAAATTGACATGGTCGAAAGAAAACTCGTCCTTAATTCAAGACGAGTTATCCATTTTGATGAGATAGTTAATTTACTAATTAAATAGACCAGTTACCATCTTTGAAAATTTGGGTTTTATGGCCTTTTTCATCTTCACCCACGATGCTTAAATCCTTTGTTCCTACCATGAAATCAACATGGATCATAGAACTATTAATTCCTTTAGCTTCAACTTCTCCAGCGCTCATGTTTTCTGAATCGGGCAGCAGTTCTCTAAAGCCTCTTCCTAGAGCGAAGTGGCAAGCCGCATTTTCATCGAATAAAGTGTTGTAGAACAATGTGTTGGACTGTCTAATTGGCGAATCGTATGGTACGAGAGCAACTTCACCTAGTTTAGCAGCTCCCTCATCCATTGCGACCATTTTCTCTAATAGTCCTTGGTTCTTCTCAGCGTGAACTTTTACGACTTTTCCATTCTTAAAGGTGATGCTGAAACCATCGATTATTTCTCCGTTATAACTGAGTGGCTTTGAAGCAAAAAGAGTTCCTTCGCACCGACCGGCGAGCGGTGTAGTGAATACTTCTTCGGAAGGGATGTTAGGATTGAATTCGCCTTTGTTTGGTGCTGTTTCAACTCCTCCGCCCCAGCGAACCCCCGGAATTAATTCAACAGAAAAATTCGTTCCGTTCGCTGATTTATAATGAAGTTTGCGTAACTTTAAACTTTCGAGTTTATTTCTTTGGCTGATTAAAAATTCGTTGTGTTTATTCCAATTTTCCACCGGATCATTTCCATCAACGCGTGATGTGAAGAGAATTTTTTCCCAAAGTTTTTCAATGGCGTCTACACCTTTTACATCAGGAAAGACCTTTTCGGCCCATTTCAGCCCTGGTACAGCAGCTATACACCACTTGTATTTGCTGTCTAGTTGATCGAGGTACTTCTTAATCTTTGGATAAGACTTGGCGCGAGCCTTACTGATTTTTGCTTGGTTGACGCCTTTGAAAGCGTCTGGATCGTCCGAAATGAGATACAACATGGTTGGCATCTTCTTGAGGCGATATTTTAATCGAGCAATAGCAATTGAATTCACGTCAGCAAGACTGGAGACTGTTTCATATTTGTAGGCGAGTCTACTGATTTGGTCGTGCGACCAATAGACCACGACATTTTTCGCTCCTGCTTTGTAACATTCTTCCACCACCATGGTGACAAAGTCGGGTTGATCTAATTGGGGGTAAACCCAAACGATTTCTCCCTTCTGGACATTTATGCCTTTGCGAACAATTAACTTAGCGTAATCGTGCAATAGTTTTTCTTTCATTTTTATACTCTCCTTGTGCTTATAGAGTATATATTATACCTATCAGCCTGTATATAATAGAAACGGAGGCTCAGAAATGAAAAAATTATTTAAAGAATACAAGTGGCTAGTCATTGTATTAGGGATCGTAATATTTTCACTTGGGCTAATCACCCTCATCATGTCACTTGTCTGGAGGGATGAGACCTTCTTACTAAAAGTCATATGCATTATTGTGGCTTGCTACTGCTATGCAATCGCCATTTTCAACTTATTGTTTACGCTAATTGCAGAACGTAAGGCCGAATATGATGGCATAAGCGGAAATCTTTTAACGAGTGGCGCATTAATTGGGTTCGGAGTGACGTTTAGCTTTTTTGCAGACAATATTAGTAATATGGTCATCTCACTCGTCAAATTCTGTTTACCATGGCTATTAATTTCTCTAGCCGCTGTGGTCTTTATTAAGTTTTTATTGATTGTCGTTAACAAAGAATCAAAACATAAATATGCGGCTTGGGTGAGAGCTTTAGTCGTTTGGGTATTACTCTTAACCGCCGGCATTATTTTTTGGGTCGTTAAAGATGAATTGGCCTATTTCGTCTATGCTTCAATAGGCGTTCTAATTATGATAATTGGATTGTTAGTCCTATCCCTCGGCATTGTTGCCGTTGCAAAGGACAAAAGAGCTGATAATGTTCCTGTAGTTAAAGAGAAGAAAAAGAAACGCAAAGAAAAAGGCGAACTGGTCGTCCGAGATTAAATAAAAGCACTCGTTAGTCATCGAGTGCTTTTTTATTCTTTTTTATTATTAGACAGCCGCGCCGGATTGAATTAGTTTGATAACAACGGCAAGGATGAAGAAGATAATCGCAACAATAAGAGTAAGGATGGAAACAACTTTTTCCGCCCCTCTTTCTTTTGTTTTAACGAAAACATTTAATCCGCCGCCGGTGATGGCGCCAGACGCACCTTCTGATTTACCACCTTGCAATAGAGTAAGGATAATAATCACAATTGCGACCGCTAATAAGACCCAGTCATACCACATTAACATATATGTTCATCCTTTCTATCGATTGCTTAATAATAATAAATAAAACGCGTCAATAAGGCAAACAAAACATTATTGAATATTCGCTTTCATCTCGAGAATAATATCTCGCAATTCAGCCGCCCTTTCAAAATCAAACTCATGAGCCGCTTGTTTCATTTCTTTTTCTAACTCTTTGATTCGCTTGCTTATTTCTGATCTGGAACCATGCTTTGTAAGTTTAATCATCTCCTCAATCGCACTTTCAGTGTTGTGAATTGGCAGACGAATTTCTTTGATAATTGTGCGCGGAATAATTCCATTTTCTTCGTTGTATTGGCCTTGAATTCTTCGACGACGGTCAGTTTCATCAATCGCGATGCGCATCGAGTCCGTAATTTTGTCCGCGTACATGACAACAAGACCGTGTTCGTTGCGAGCGGCGCGACCGATGATTTGAATTAGCGAGCGGGAACTTCTCAAAAAACCCTCTTTATCGGCATCCAAGATAGCTACGAGAGACACCTCAGGAATATCAAGACCTTCTCTTAGAAGATTAATACCAACTAAGACATCGTATTTTCCTTTGCGGAGCTGGTAGATTACCTCGCTTCTCTCAAGAGTCTTTGTCTCGTGGTGAAGATAGATCACTTTAATGCCGCGTTCTTTTAAATAAGAGGTTAAATCCTCCGCCATTCTAATTGTTAATGTAACAATCATTATGCGCTCATTGCTTATGATTCTTTGTTTGATTTGAGAAAGAAGGTCATCAATTTGTCCAAGTGTTTTCCTCACTTCAACTTGTGGATCTAACAATCCGGTTGGGCGAATGATTTGCTCGACAATTGCGCCATTGCATTTCTTCCTTTCATAATCTCCCGGTGTGGCACTTGTACAAATGACCGTTGGCATCATTTTTTCAAATTCTTCAAATTTAAGAGGACGGTTATCAAGTGCGGATGGCAAACGAAATCCATAATCAACCAAGTTCGTTTTTCGAGACAAATCGCCGTGATACATGCCATTTAGCTGAGGGAATGTAACGTGTGATTCGTCAATAAAGAGAAGGAAATCGGCCGGAAAATAATCTAAAAGGCAAAAAGGTTTTTCACCTGGTTTTCTTTTATCAATGTGTCTTGAGTAGTTCTCAATTCCTGGGCACATACCAAATTCTTGCATGTTCTCAATATCCTGGTTAGTGCGATTCTCTAATCTCTCTGCCTCGAGTAATTTGCCGCTTTCTTTAAAATATTTTAATCGCTCTCCAAGTTCAATTTTAATCGTTTCGCAAGCTTCTTTGATTCTATTTCTTGCTGATGCGTGATCATAAGCAGGAAAAATGGGATAGGTATGGTAATTATTTTTTATTTCTCCTGTTAACAAATCGACGAGCATTATTTTTTCTACTTCATCACCAAAAGTATCAATTCGAATGACGTGGTTGTCTTCTGAGTTCGCGGGAATTATTTCGATGATATCTCCCCTTACTCGGAAGGTGCCTGGAGCGGCATCAAGATTATTTCTTTTATATTGTGCGTCAACAAGTTTCTTAAAAAAATCAGACCGATTGATTGTTTCACCGACTCGAACATTAAATACAAGGTTTCGATACTCATCCGGGTCTGTCAATCCATAAATAGACGCAACTGAGGCAACTATGATCGTATCGCGCCTCTCAATAACAGAGTTAATCGCCGATGTTCTTAACATCTCTATTTCATCGTTCATGACAGCGTTTTTGTCGATGTAGGTATCAGTTTTTGGAATGTATGCTTCAGGTTGGTAGAAGTCAAAGTTAGAGACAAAATATTCTACCCTATTATTTGGGAAGAGTTCTTTAAACTCTGAATATAGTTGTCCTGCGAGAGTTTTGTTGTGAACGAGGACTAGAGCGGGTCGTTGCACCCTTTGAATGATGTTTGCCATCGTAAAGGTTTTGCCGGTTCCTGTTGCGCCTAAAAGAACCTGAAATTTACGGTTGCTCAAAATACCATCGACAAGCTGTTTAATTGCCTGAGGCTGGTCGCCGGTGGGTTTAAAAGATGATACAAGTTCAAATTTGTGTTCTGTGTCCATTAAATTTTTTAAATTATTTTTTCGCCTTCTTTTTAACTTTTTTATTTACATTTACACTTTTGAAGCCTTCTCCATAGACAGCGTTGGTTTGGGTAAAGGTAATAAAGGCGGCGGGATCTGTTCTAACGATAAAATCTCGAATTTTTGTGTATTGTGTTTTGTCAAAGACAACAGTGAGTATAACTCTTTCTTCACCCTTGTATCCGCCTTCAGCGCGGACGATGGTTGCGCCGCGTCCAATGACGTTTTGTACATAGTCACTAATTTCTTGCCATTTTGAAGAAATGATTTCCGCCTTGTAGCGCGTTTGGGCTCCGATATAAACATATTCGATAAGTATAGCGGTGATAAAAGCGGATATAATTCCGCACAAACATTGCACTAAGTAATTAGCGGCATCGGAAACATTAGGAAGAATAATAAGCATACCAATAAAAATGGTCGCCCCGTCGATAATAAAACTGCCTACAGATTGCTTAATGTGGAGATATTTATTGAGTATGAAATTAAGGACATCAACCCCGCCAGTACTTCCACCACCGACGAACGTGATTGAAACACCCACTCCGACGATAACCCCGCCGGTAATACCAGCAAGCATTATGCGTCCGACTTCGAATGTACCGCCGATGTCGCCGACAACAGCGTTTGAAATATTAATGCACCAATCGCTCACGCCAGGAACAAAAGAGAAAAATGCGGTCGCAGCAGGAACCATGATTGCGGAAAGCAATGTCTTGAAGGCGAAATCTTTTCCAATGAAAATTAATCCGACAATCCAAAGAATAATTGAGAGCGCGGTTGTCGTAACGTTGTAAACAAGGCTTTGGTCCGCCTCACTAAAGAATGACTTAACAACAATCGAAATTCCGTTAAGACCACCGGCGTTAATCATCGCGGGACTAAGAAAAACAATGTTACCAAAAGCCAATAGGAACGAACCAATAATTACGACCGCAATTTGCAGGATGTAATTTTTAAGATTTATTTTTGACATTAAATTGTTCATTTTCTTTGGCCTCCTTTTGTAAGTATGCGTAGATGAATCCTTCAATATATCCATCCATAATTGTTTCTACATTTGTTTCTTCGTAATTTGTTCGATTGTCCTTTACTAGAGTGTATGGACAAAAAACGTATGATCGAATTTGGCTTCCCCATTCGATATTTTTTTTCTCACCAACAATACCTTTCATAGCGTTATTCCGCTTCTCTAATTCTAGCAAATATAATTTGCTCTTTAGCATCTGCATTGCCACTTCTTTATTCGATAATTGGCTTCGCTCGATTTGACAGGAAACAACTATTCCAGTTGGCAAATGGGTAATGCGAACGGCGGTTTCAACCTTATTGACGTTTTGCCCGCCGGCTCCTCCGCTCCGATATGTGTCGATTTTTAGATCGCTGTCATTGATTTGAATGTTGAAGTTATTGTTTTTAAATTCTGGTACAACATTGACTGAGGCAAATGAGGTATGCCTTCTTTTGTTGGCATCAAAGGGAGAAATTCGAACGAGACGATGTACGCCCTTTTCGCTTTTTAACAACCCATAGGCATGAGGGCCAACTACTTTGAAAGTGACTGATTTAATGCCGGCTTCTTCGCCCGGTTCATTATAAATTTGGAGCACTTTAAACCCCTTTATATCCGCAAAACACATGTACATTCGATAGAGCATGTCCGCCCAATCCTGCGCCTCCGTCCCACCCGCTCCTGGGTGGATTTCGAGAACCGCGTTAAGATTATCAAATTCGCCACTAAAAAGGATTTGCAGCTCGAATTCTTTGACATCTTTTTCAATGATGTCTAATTGTTTTTCGATTTCATCGAAGAACGAGGTATCACCAAGAGAAAGAAGTTCTTGGATATCAAGAATGCTCTTTGACATCGAGCGATATTTCCCGGCTAAGTCTTTGCAGTATTTTAGACGCGAAATTACTTCTAAGGCGCTAGTTGAATCATTCCAAAAATCAGGCTCGTTACTTTTTTCTGTCAGTTTATCAACTTCAAAATCGAGTTGATCAAAGTCAAAGAGAAGACCCGAGTTGGTTGATTTTGTCACCAACAGCACAAAGTTGTTGTTTTAAGGCAACGATGTCTTTCATTTTATTTGCTCTCCCCCGTATTTGAAACTTCTGGTGCTGGTGCTGGTTTTTGTTCAGCAACAACATCAGCCGGTTTATCTTCTGGCTGTTTGAGTTCAAGTTTGATATTCAATAAATTAAGAACCGCGTCGACAGATGCAATCTCAAGAGTTTCTTTAAACATTCTATACCCCTCGTTTACATAGTCTTGTAGCGGATTAACATTTGCGTAGCTACGCAGGTGAATGCCCTCTCGCAATCTCGCCATCGCGTCAATGTGTTTAGTCCAATTCTGGTCGATAGTATGTAAAATAATCGAACGTTCGACTTTTTCGGCAACATCTGGTGGCCATTCTTTTCTGCGCTCTTCGTAACGATCTTGGAGAATATCGCCAAGGTCTTGTCCGACGTCTTCAACAGGGGAATCTTCGTAGAGATTCTTTTTAATTGATCCAGTAGGTAAAAATCTTGGTTCTACTTGCTTAACAAGTAAATCTCCAGAAATCAATTGATCTCTACTTCCAAGAGGAATAGATTTTTGAGCAAGGAATCCGCCGGTTGTATCAAAGATTTCATCAACGATATCGGAAATATTTTTGCCTTCGATGATTCGATCGCGTTTGTCATAGACAATTTGTCTTTGTTTGGCGAGAACGTCGTCGTAATCAAGTAAGTTTTTGCGAATATCAAAGTTCATACCTTCAATCTTCTTTTGAGCGCTAGTAATCAAATTAGTAATAAGTTTCATTTCAAGTGCCTCATCACCAAATTGCTTTTGAATCCAGTCGCGATATTTATCGGCAGCGAAACGGATAAGTAATGTGTCATCAAATGAAACATAGAACCTAGAGAATCCTGGATCTCCTTGACGTCCGCTGCGTCCACGTAATTGGTTATCAATACGGCGCGACTCATGTCTTTCGGTCCCAAAGACACATAATCCTCCAAGAGCTCTAACCTCATCATTAATCTTTATGTCGGTACCACGACCAGCCATATTAGTAGCGAGGGTTATGTGCCCCCTTTCGCCTGCATGCGAAATAATCTCCGCTTCGCGAGCATGATTCTTCGCGTTTAAGACCTCGTGAGGGAGCCCGGCTTGAGTTAATAGAGCCGAGATCTCTTCAGAGGATTCAACCGAAACGGTACCAATAAGAATTGGCTGGCCCTTTTCATGTCTTTCCTTGACTTCTTTAATCAAGGCAACAAGTTTTGGCCCCTTGTGCGCATATACATAATCTAATGCATCGTTGCGCTGTACAGGCTTGTTCGTAGGAATACATACAACTCGCATGTTGTAGATTTTGCGGAATTCTTCTTCTTCAGTTTTCGCTGTACCAGTCATACCAGCTATCTTTTTAAAGAGACGAAAGAAATTTTGGTAGGTAATTGTCGCCATCGTAACGGTTTCTTGTTTAATGGTGACATTTTCTTTGGCTTGGACAGCTTGGTGTAGACCATCTGACCACTCACGGCCAGGTAAAACACGGCCAGTAAATTGGTCGATAATTTGAACTTGTCCTTCAGCGTCGACTAAATAGTCGACATCACGAATCATAATATAATTTGCCTTCAAAGCATTGTGAATTCTATGAACTAGTTCAGAAAATTCCGGATCATAAAGGTTTTTGATGCCGAACATTCTCTCGGCTTTTTGGTTGCCTTGATCTGTTAGATTAACAGTTTTGTCTTTAACATCAATGACAAAATCAACCTCCTTCTTCAGCGCTTTGCAGAAACGATCCGCCACTGTATATTGGGATGCGGATGTCTTTGCTCCACCAGAAATAATTAAGGGAGTTCTAGATTCGTCAATTAAGATTGAGTCGGCCTCGTCAATGACACAAAAATTCAGTCCTCTCAATACTCTATGTTCCATATCTACCGCCATGTTATCGCGGAGATAGTCAAAACCTAATTCAGAGTTAGTGGTATATGTGATATCACAAAGGTGGGCCTCTCTTTTTTCAGATGTGGTTTTTTCACGCAAGTTAACTCCAACGGTTAAACCAAGGAAACGATATATTTGCCCCATCCAATCGGCGTCACGTTTTGATAAGTATTCGTTAACTGTAACCACATGGATTCCTTTACCAGCCATCGCGTTGAGATAAACTGCCATTGTCGCAGTTAAAGTTTTCCCTTCGCCGGTCTTCATCTCGGCCACTTCACCATCGTGAAGAACTAGCGCTCCAATGATTTGAACTTTGAACGGAAACTCTCCCAGCGTTCTTTTAGCTGCCTCGCGAGCAACAGCAAAAGCTTCGAACTTAATGTCATCCAATGTTTTGCCGTGGGCGAGCAAATCCCTAAAGTACTCCGTCTTAGCTCTGAGTTCATCGTCGCTTAAAGCAGCCATAGTCTTCTCATAAGACAAAACCTTGTTCGCTTGTTTTTCATATAGTTTCAGTCTTCTTTTATCAAAAAAGCCCATAAAATGTCACCAACACAACTAATTGTGCCTTTCAAAATACATAAAATGCTAGAGCATTTGCTTTCCTATCTTATCATTCAAATTTGCATTAGTCTAATACTATTATATAGATTAGGCTAAATCCGAAGGCTTATTTGAGAAAGGTTTTACTCATCACCAAAACCTTAATTTTCTTCGGATTTAAGGTTTTTACTAGTTTGATAATCCCTTGAACTGTGGCCCCCGTTGTGAAAACATCGTCGACAATCAATATTTTTTTACCATACAACTTGGTTTTATCTATTAATCTTAACTTACTTAAGGCTTCTTTTCTTGCGCCAACCGTTAGTTCGGATTGTTTGTAATCAAATGATTTCTCAACAATTGGAAGATAAGGCAATTTTAGGCAGTTGAATATTGCTCTCACATGATTGAATTCTCTTTCCCTATCGCTCTTTTTAGAAGAGGGGGCTGGGACAAGATAATAATCATGATAAATTGTTTTTAGCTCATCTTTGAAACGATCCAGAAAGACCCCTCCAAGCTCAATATCATAACATCCTTTAAGTTGATAGAGCAGGCCTCGAATCTCCTCGTCATATTTATAAATGGCAACCGCTCCAATTTCGCCAACACTAAATTTGTAAAAATGGGGGACTAATTTTTGCTCACATTTTGCACAAATTAAATAATTCGTTTTAAAGAAGATATGCAAATTCCAATTATGTATCGGTTTTAAACAGATTTTGCAGATTCTTGTTTGACCATTCAATTGTTCTAATGCATCTGTTAATTTCTTGATTAGTTTCATTTGATAGAAAAATCACATTCCCTTCCGGGTCTTCTTTTTTACGTCCAACTCTTCCAGCAATTTGTATCAATGCATAGGAGTTGTAAATACTATGGTTTGCTTGAAAAACAACTACTTGAAGCCCCTTCATCGTCACCCCCCTTTCAAGTACGGACGTGGTAATTAGATATTTGTACTTTCCCTCCCTAAATTGTTGAATAATTTGTTGTCTATTTTCTCTTTTTGAATGAACATAGTTTCCATGAGGCAAAAAATATTTTAGACTACCAAATAATTCTTCGCATAGCCTTATAGTTGGTGTGAAAACAAAAACAGGTTTTCCCTTTTGTGTAAGATTTTTAATTAACCTATAACATGCAAGTTTTTGCATTGATTTTGAAACAATTATTACTCGCGGAACTGGCAAAGGGTAGCGATGGTATCGCGTAAACAGTTGCAAAATAATTCCTCCATCCTTTTCAAAGTTATGCAGCTGTTCTTGAGACGGGGTTGCAGACATCATGACAAAATTCCCTTTCACTGATCTGCGAGAAAATGCATTTAAGACCTCATTTTCATGAAAAGGAAAGGCATCAATCTCATCGAGGATTAACAAGTCAAAATAGCCTGGATAACGAAATAATTGATGGGTCGTGCAACAAATTAAATCGCCTTTTATGGTGTTTGTGTGACCACCATAAACTTCTACTATTGTGTTCTCTTTAAAGATTTGTTTGAATCGTTCTCCTAATTCGATGACAACATCTCTTCGTGGAACGGCGAAACCAACATTTTTTCCTTTTGAAATGGCATAGGAAATTAATCTTAAGGTGATTTCTGTTTTTCCTGAACCGCACACTGCATACACGAAGGAATTTTTGTGCTTAATAAAATTTTTTAGAAGCTCCTCTCCGAGTTCTTTTTGATCTTCGGATAACTCATAATTTAGATCCCAAATAACAGGCTTTTCGCTTTGCTCGGTTTGAAATACTTCTTGTCCGCGAAATGAGATACATTTCCGACAATAAAATTTACCATTTCTAATACCAATACTATTCCGGTCAGAGTTTCCACAAATTGGACAGACAAAAGAAAAAGCACCCATAATTATTTAGAGTGCTTTTGATTAAAAAATTATTAATTAATCTTCAATTTCTTTAATCATGTCGACGCGGTAAGAGTGTCGTCCACCTTCAAACGGCGTATTCAAGAAAATATCAACTCTTCTTAGTACATCTTCGAGAGCCATAAATTTTTGACCGAATGCAATCATATTGCAATCGTTGTGTTGTCTCATTAAGCGGGTTACTTCGTCACTATATCCAACACCACAGCGAATACCTTTTACTTTATTAGCGGCAATCATGACACCTTCTCCAGATGTACATAACACGATACCATAATCACAGGCGCGCGAAGCGACTAGGCGTGCTGCTGCTTCTGCGTATTGAGGGTAATGACAAGACTCATTCGTATGAGTGCCCACATCAGTTACCTCATAACCTTTCTCTTTCAGGTATTTCACAATTTCGTCTTTATAATCAAGTCCGCCGTGATCAGAACCGATTGAAATTTTAAGCATAATTCTTCTCTCTTTCTTTTATTATATAAAGAAATCTTGTTTTATTATGAATATCTTTTGCAAACATCACTTTGGCTTTTGGGAAATGTTTTTCCACTATCTCGGTTAGTGGCTTTTCCATATCCTCGCCAATTTCAAATAATAATAACCCCTGATTTGATAGTATCTCATCGGCCTTTTTCATGATTTCTTCGTAGAAATGTGTCGATGGTTTGGCTAACAACGCAATATGCGGCTCATACTTCCAAACCTGTTCATCAATTTCGCTTTTGTCTTCAATATAAGGAGGATTGGAAATAATGACGTCAACCTTAATTTTTTCGTTAATTAAAGGATCGAGAAGGTTTCCTCTCAAAAAATCAACTTTAAAGCCTTTCGAGTTACGTTTCGCAACTTTCAAACATTCTTCATCAATATCTGTCCCGTAAACCAATGCGTTTGGAAAATATTTTTTTAGTGTTATCGCGATGCAGCCAGATCCTGTGCAAACATCAGCAATTGAGACGCTTGCGTTTTTTGAAAAAGCTTTCTCAATTAAGAATTTGGCGCTCATCATCAACTCTTCCGTCTCTTGCCGCGGTATTAAAACGTGTGGGTTCACTTCAAAATATTGGTCAATAAAATTGGCGTAGCCCAAAACATATTGAAATGGTTCTCCAACTTTAACGCGTTCAACTTTTTTCATTAGTTGCTCGTAATTTTCGCATTTTAAATCGAAAACTTTATATAAAGAAATCTCATCAAAAAATCCGTTCGCGTCGTTTAAAAGGCTTTTGATCACTAAGCGGGTTAGGTATTTGTTATTTAATTTTAGTAAACTAAAATAAACCTCACGATTTGTCGGCATATTATTCACTCGCCAATTTCGTCGATTGATTGTAGTGAATGAGAGCGTCAATGATTTCCTCGAAATCGCCCTCCATTACTCGATCTAATTTTTGAATAGTAAAGCCGATGCGATGGTCAGTAACTCGGTTCTGCGGATAGTTATAGGTTCTAATCTTTTCGGAACGTTCTCCGGTACCAACTTTGAGTTTTCTTTCGTTGCCAATTTTCTCTTGCTGCTCAGCGAGAGCTTGGGCGTACATTTTCGCTCTTAACATTTGCATAGCGATTTCGCGGTTTTGGATTTGCGATTTTTCAGTTTGGCAAGCGGCAACAATTCCAGTAGGGAGGTGAGTAATTCTAACTGCTGATTCGGTTTTATTGACGTTTTGTCCACCGGCTCCTTGACTGTGATAGGTGTCAACTTGTAAATCATTTGGATTGATTTGGGCATCAATTTCTTCAGCTTCTGGCATAACCAAAACCGTCGCAGTAGATGTGTGAATACGTCCGCTAGCTTCCGTCTTAGGTACGCGTTGGACGCGATGGGCGCCACTCTCAAATTTCATCTTGGAGTAGACGTTTTTGCCACTAATTTTAAATGAGACTTGAGAAAAACCGCCTGCTTCGGATGGGCTCTCATCGAGCATCTTGATCTTCCAACCTTCATATTCCGCGTATCTCGTGTACATTCTAAACAAATCGCCAGCGAACATGTTTGCTTCATCTCCTCCAACGGCTCCACGAATTTCAACGATAATATTTTTCTCGTCGTTCGGATCCCTTGGAATCAGCAGTTCTTTAAGCCTGTTTTCTATTTCTTCAACAGCAAGTTCGAGTTTTTTTAATTCTTCTTTCCCGAGACTGGCAATTTCTGGGTCGGGATCGTGAATCATTTGATTAGCTTCTTCGATATCAGCGAGTGTTTTTTTGTACTTCAAAAAAGCGGCGACTTGTGGATCGAGATTCGCTCTTTCTTTAGAAATTTCGCGAAAATGAGTGATATCTTTAACCACTTTTTCATCCATTAATTCCTCGTCAATCTCTCTTAATCGCTTTACAGCGTTCTCGAGACGTTGATACATACTTTTCTCCATACAAATCCTCACTATAGGCGATATGTATTTTAGCATATAGTCAATTAAAGAAAAAGGTTCAATTCGTTTATTTAATATGTATATTAAGGCTTTTATAAGCGGCCTTCTTTGTGTATAATTTGATATGGTGACTAATTATGGCTTATAAAGCGCTTTACAGAAAATACCGACCCACGACATTCGATGAGGTCGCCGGCCAGCGGCATATTGTTAAAACAATCAAGAACGCTCTCGCTACAGGAAAGATTGCTCACGCATATCTTTTTGCGGGACCCCGTGGAACGGGAAAGACAACAATGGCAAAACTTCTGGCCAAGGCCCTTAACTGCGACGAGGGGGTAGGACATCAATGTAATGCATGTAAAAATTGCTTGGCGATTAATGAGGGGACACACCCCGATGTCTTAGAAATTGATGCCGCAAGCAACAATGGTGTCGACGAAGTTCGTGACTTAATTGATAAAGTAAAATACAGTACCATACTTGGTAAATATAAGGTTTACATCATAGACGAAGTCCACATGATGACCACCGGCGCTTTTAACGCGCTGTTAAAAACGCTGGAAGAACCTCCAGAGCATGTCATTTTCGTTCTTGCAACTACTGAGCCTCACAAGATTTTGCCAACCATTTTATCTCGTTGCCAGAGATATGACTTTTCAAAAGTAAGCGACGACGATATTCGTGGTCGCGTTAGGGATATTCTCGAACAAGAAAATATCGTCTATAACGAATCAGCAATAAATTTAATAATTTCATTATCTGAAGGCGGGATGAGAGACGCTCTATCGATCCTAGACCAAGTCCTTGCTTATTCGGGCAATCGTTTAATTGAAGAAGATGTTTTAGATATATTCGCTCTCGAATCAACAGCTGAAAAAGTAGAGTTATTAACCTCTATCGGAAGAGGAGATGTCACAGATGTTCTCGAAAGATTGAAATCTTACATCGCTCGTGGGACCGATATCAAGAGATTAACAGATGACTTGTTGGTGCTTTTAAAAGACATCCTTATTTATAAAACAACAAACCGCTTTGACTTCATTGAACAACTTAGTAAGAGTGAAATTCAAGCTTTAGGAAATCTATTTGATGATAAACAAACAATCGATATAATTGATATTTTAATGAACGCGTTGAAAGATTATAAAAATGTCTCATCTATCACTCCTATTTTTGAGGTTATGCTCTTAAAATTAACATCTCTAAAATTTCGAAAAAGGGAAACCACTCAGATTGCTAAGGAATCAGGTGAATCTAAAATAATTGAAGATAAATTGTCAAAAAACGATGCAGAAATTCCTCCAATAGCTATTCCGATCAAAGAAGAAACCAAGATAGAAAAACCGTTAGAAAATCACGAATCTAAAGAAGAAACTTTATTCTCTTTTAATTCAGTGGTCCTTGATAATGAGCCAATCATTTTGGATAATACCGAACGTGACGAAAACTTCTTTATTAATGATGAATTGATGATTAAAATCATGGCAATCAGCAAAAAAGAAATAAAAACAAATCTTCTTGATAACTGGAAAAATATTAAACAGCTTAATGGGCATCCAACACTGGATAAGGCTTCCATGTTGTTAATTGATGGCCATCCACTTGTAGCTGGAAGCAAGGTCCTTATTTTGGAGTATCCTTTAGATAAATCTGTTGTTAAAGTTAACACACAATCTAACCAAAAGGACATTCAAAGTGTTGTTTTTAACATCTTTAATAGAAAGATGTTCGTCTATGCCGTATCTCGCAAAGATTCAATCCGTTTGCAAAAGTTGTATATGGATTTAGTTCAACTAAATAAGTTGCCAAAATCAAATGAGATACATCTTGATTTTAAAGGAGAGTAGAAATATGAACATGCAACAAATGTTAATGCAGGCTCAAAAAATGCAAAGAGAGCTCAATAAAGCATTAAGCGATCTCGAATCTAAAGAATTTACCATCGCAAAGGGTGACGCAATCACAATTACTATGCTTGGTTCTCATGAAATCAAAGCAGTTGATATTAAACCTGATTTTCTGGATGCGGAAAACAAGGATATGATTGAAGATTTAATTGTTATCGCCCATAAAGAGCTCCTCGAAATAATTGAAAATGAACGAGGCGATATCAATGAAAAGATTACTGGCAGAAGAACAGGAATGGGGATTTAGATGGGGAAGTTAAAAGCTTTAGACAGACTTGAAGATTCATTATCAAAGCTTCCAAGTGTGGGCAAAAAATCCGCTGAAAGAATGGCATATGCAATGCTTGATATGGATGAGGACGATTTAACCGAGTTTTCTGATGCGATTAAGGATTTAAAAGCCTCAATTCACATTTGCCCAACTTGCGGAAACTTGACCGAATCTTCCCTTTGCGATATTTGTTCTGATTCCTCAAGAGATCAATCACTGCTAATGGTTGTCTCTTATCCAAAGGACCTAATTGCATTTGAGAAGGCCGGCAGCTTCCATGGTTTATATCATATTTTGGGGGGGACAATATCTGTTTCCAAAGGAAAAAACATTGATGATTTATCAATTCCCCAATTAATTAACCGACTTAAAGAAGATAAAATCAATGAGGTTATTATCGCTACAAACCCAACTGTCGATGGGGAGACAACTGCTTTATACATAGCGAAAGTTATTGAACCAATGAATCTCCGAGTGACTCGTTTAGCCTATGGCTTACCAATGGGTGGAAATCTTGACTATGCTGATTCCCTCACTTTATCCAAGGCCCTTGAGGGTCGAACAAAATTATAAAGAGGTGTCTATATGTTTATTACTCTTGAAGGTCCGGAAGGATCAGGAAAAACCACTGCAGTAGAAGCCGCTGTCAACAAACTTATTGAGATGGGCTATCAAATTGTACGCACTCGCGAGCCTGGTGGTACCATTATCGCAGAACAAATACGCAATGTAATTCTTGATAAATCAAATACTGCAATGGACTCCAGAACGGAAGCCCTTTTATATGCTGCCAGTCGAAGGCAACACCTCGTTGAAAAGATTTGGCCAGCATTGAAAGATGGCAAAATTGTTATCTGCGATCGATATTTAGACTCTTCTCTTGCCTACCAAGGCGGTGCTCGCGGACTCGGAATCGAAGAGGTGTTAAAAGTTAATTTATTCGCTACCGAAAACACTTGGCCAGATTTAACTTTGCTCTTTGATGTCGACCCCGAAATTGGACTTTCTCGTATAAGCAAAAACGCTGCGAGGGAAGTAAACCGTTTAGACTTAGAAAAGCTCGATTTTCATAAGAGAGTTCGTAACACCTTCCTTCAATTAGCCGCCCAATATCCTGACCGATATATCATTATTGATGCCAGTAAATCCAGAGAAGAGGTCGCTTTAGCGACTCTTGATGCCATATTATCGAAATTATGCAAATAGGTGAATATCTAAAGAAATACCAGCCAATCATTTATCAAACTTTTGTCAATTCGTTACAAGGGGATACTCTTTCTCATGCCTATTTGTTATCCGGGCAACCAGGAACTCCGCTTTTTGAAACTGCAAAATATTTAGCTAAATCCATTCTTTGTGATGACCCAGCACCACTCGCCTGCGAACAGTGTATTAGCTGTTTGAGGGTGGAAGACGGTAATTATCCCGATTTTGTTGTCTACGACGGATCGACTCAAACCATTAAAAAGGAAGAAGTTGTTTCGATTGAAACACAATTCGATAAAACTGCTTTCGAAAATAAGGGTGTTATGATTTACATACTTCACCTTGTGGAAAACATGACTCCGGTCGCTGTTAATGCGATTCTTAAATTTCTCGAAGAGCCGGGCAATCGTGTCTATGCTTTTTTGACCACAAACAATGAGAGCGCAGTACTTCCAACCATTATTTCTCGCTGCCAGGTAATGAGATTAAAGTTGGTTAGTCGCGGTTCAGTCATTCAAGACGCAATCAACAAAGGTGTTACTCAAGATGACGCTGAACTGCTTTCCTACTTTTATAACGATGCTGATTTAATAATCAGCTTCTTAGGGGATGAAAGCGAGGAAAGTTCCTATAAAAACGCCAAAAGCGGCTTCACTTCTCTTTTAGAGGTTCTAGCCAAAGATAAAGGTGATGAGGCAGTTTATATTTGTGAAACAAATATCTTACCTCAAATGAAATCAAAAGAGTCAACTAGGATTTTTCTTGATATACTTATACAGGCTTTTGAAGATATGATAAGTATCAAGTACGGGAAAGAGGCCGTCTTAAAAAGTTATCTTTCCCCCCTATCATATCTTGCTGAAAAAATGCAAAACTCAGAAGAACTTTTGCAAGAAATATTGAAATGCCGAAATCTGATTAATTTGAACGTAAACACGTCGCTGTTAGTCGATCACTTAATATTTCAAATTATTAAGGAGTAACAATTATGGACAATATTAACGAAAATAGAGATACAAGCATTGATCAAAGATCACAGTTTGATCACTATGTTGGAATCCAATTCGCCTCAACACCGAGAATCTATTTTTTCGGAAGTAAAGATTTGCCATTAAATCCCGGAGATAAAGTGATCGTAGAGACAGTGAAAGGACTTGAATTAGGCACTGTTGCAAGCGAACCAATCGACATAGCAAAATATAAATTATCTATGGGACTTAAACCAGTAATTAGAATGGCGACTGATGTTGACATTCGTTTAAGCGAAATCAATAGAAAAGATGCTGTTTCTGCTTTAGAAATTTGTAGAAGCGAGGCGGAGAATTTGGGTCTCCAAATGAACTTAATTTCTTGTGAATTTACTCTCGATAAATCAAAAGTTTTATTCTCATATCTAGCTGATGAGCGGGTTGATTTTAGAGAGCTTCTCAAGAATCTTGCTTCCCGCCTCCATACTCGCATTGAACTGAGACAAATAGGTTCTCGCGATAAGGCCAAAATGATTGGCGGAATTGGCATCTGTGGCCTTCCTCTTTGTTGTGCAACATTCTTAAATGAATTCGACGGGATTTCAATTAGTCGCGCAAAGAACCAAATGCTCGCAATTAACATTCCAAAATTGAGCGGCCATTGCGGTAAGCTAATGTGCTGTTTAAAATACGAAGACGGAGCTTATAGTGAGATGAAGAAAAATTACCCAGAAATTGGTAGCAAACTTTTCATCAATAAGGTCGAGTACACAATCACAAATATTAATGTAATTTCAGGAATGGTGAAAATTGAAAATCGCGAAGATGCGAAGTTCATGCAATTCGAAGAATTAAAGAAACAGGCCTACTTTGTGAAACGTAAGGCGCCAAACACTGAAAACGATGAAAAGAAATAAAAATTTTGATATGCATCAGCCCGTCCTTTATCTTATTGCCGCTCCGATCGGCAATCTTTCAGAGATTTCAAAGCGTGCTTTAGATGTTATACGAGAGATGGACATTATTGCTGCGGAAGACACGAGAAATACTCGTTCTCTATTGCAAAATTTCGGAATCAAGAAGGAATTATTTTCTTTGAGAGAACATAATGAGGTCCATGCTTCAATGGCGTTAATTAACTTCATTAGAGAAGGAAAAAAAGTTGCTTACATGTCTGATGCCGGCTATCCCGGAATTAGCGATCCGGGTTCCAAATTAGTCGCAAAAGCAATTGAGAATAATATCAATGTCTCGACCGTTTCTGGCAGTTCCGCTTTTTTGAATGCGTTAGTTGCCTCAGGATTACCAACTGACCATTTCTATTTTTATGGTTTTGTTTCTCCTAAGGAGAAAGAAGCCTTTGACCAACTCATAGAATTAAAGGAAATGAAAGACACGATTATCTTTTATGAGAGCCCTCATCGATTGTTTAAGACGTTGAAAATAATGCAAAGCGTTTTTGGCGACCGCGAGGTTGTCCTCGCTCGAGAGTTAACCAAGATAAACGAGGAATACATACGCGGAAAGTTTAGCGAAATTCTACTTTTAGAATCTGAAGGCTTAAAGGGTGAGTTGGTAATTTTAGTTTCGGGTAATCATGAGCCTAAAAAGATTGATGACAACTTATTAATCAAACGAGTAAATCAATTAAAAGAAAAAGGCCTATCCACCAAGAATGCGATCGAAATTACAAACGAAGAAACAGATGTAAGCAAAAATTACATCTATGATCTTGTTCATAAATAAATTCTGCTTATTAAAGCAGGCTGACATACAAAGATTATGATTTATCTTGCAAAAGGGCAGGCACTTTTCTATGATAGAAAACGCGTCGTTTTAAGGAGGGTTTGAAATGGAAATCAGAAATGTTGCAATTATCGCTCACGTTGACCATGGCAAAACCACTCTTGTCGATCAACTTTTAAGAACAGCCGGAGCATTCCGTAGCAATGAAGAGGTCGAAACTCGCATTATGGATAGCAACGACATCGAAAGAGAGCGCGGTATCACCATTCTCGCTAAGACAACTTCCATCAATTTTAACAATACACATATCAATATTCTTGATACTCCCGGGCACGCCGATTTCGGTGGCGAGGTTGAGCGAATTATGAACATGGTTGATGGGTGTCTACTTCTAGTAGATGCTTTTGAAGGAACCATGCCTCAAACTCGTTTCGTGCTCAAAAAAGCGCTTGCCGCTCACGTAAAACCAATCGTTATTATTAACAAAATTGACCGCTCCCACGCTGATATCAAAGGGGCTGTTGATCAAGTATTGAATTTATTTATCGATTTAGGAGCCCCTGATGAATTCCTAGATTTCCCAATTGTCTATACATCGGCATTAAAGGGGACTAGCGCCCGCTCTGCTAATCCCGATGATCAAAAGCCAGGTATGGATGCTGTTTTAAAAGCAATCATCGATAACATTCCAGCTCCAAAAGCAGAATTCGATGCTCCTTTCCAAATGCAAGTATCTCTCCTTGATTACAACGACTTCGTTGGAAGAATTGGAATTGGCACAATTAGAAAAGGCTCTGTTCATGTAGACGACATTGTCACTGTCGCTCGACTCAACGGAACGACAAAACAGTTCCGCGTTATGAAGCTCTTCGGGTATGAATCAGTTCATCGCTTGGAAATTGAATCCGCCTCAGCTGGTCAAATCGTGGCCATCGCCGGTCTTCCTGACATCAATGTTGGAGAAACAGTATGTTCTTCTTCCCATATTGAACCACTACCTCCAATTAAGCTTGATGAACCGACCATCCAAATGACTTTTGGAACCAACTCCTCTCCCTTTTCTGGACAAGAAGGCAAACAGGTGACCGCCCGCAAAATCGAAGAGAGACTGTTCAAAGAAACCCAAAAGGACGTCGCGTTGCGTGTAAAACGCATTCCGAAATCAGAATCTTGGATTGTTTCAGGAAGAGGAGAGCTGCATCTTTCAATATTAATTGAAAACATGCGCCGTGAATCCTTTGAACTCGAGGTTTCTAAACCTCGTGTCATTATCAAAGAAGTTGATGGGGTCAAATACGAGCCTTATGAGGACCTGACCATTGATGTTCCAAATGAATATGTTGGGGATGTTATGACTAGTATCGGTACCCGAGGTGGAGAGTTGTTATCCATGGAACAACGAGAATCTGTCACCCTCCTAACGTATGTTATTTCTTCTCGCGGATTAATTGGGTATTCCACCATGTTTATGTCATTAACCAAAGGTTACGGAATCTTGTCTCATACATATCGCGAATATCGCCCTATGACAAATATTGACTTAGGCCAAAGACCGATTGGCGTTCTTGTTGCCACAGAAGCGGGTCAAGCCACCCCTTATGCAATTCAACACATCGAAGAGAGAGGGACAATGTTTTTGGAGCCAGGAATCATTGTTTATGAAGGCATGATTGTTGGCGAGAATCGTTATCCAATCGACTTAGCCGTCAATGTTACAACAAAAAAAGCCCTCACAAATATGCGTAGCTCAAACAAGGACAATACTGTGGTTTTAAAGACACCACGAAAAATGTCCCTAGAAAGTTGCCTTGACTATATCAATTCCGATGAATTGGTCGAAATAACTCCTTCGACTTATCGAATGCGCAAAAAGATATTGAATACCGTTGAACGAAAAAAATATGATTCTCGAATGAGAAACACGGAAGAGTAGAAAATAATTTCTACTTTTTTTGTCCGAAAAGAATTGAAAATTCTTTTGGCATTGGAGCTGAAAATTTCATCACTTCTCCCGTGCTTGGATGTTTTAATTCAAGGCAATAGGCATGGAGACCCAGTCTTTTTAATGGATCTGACGGCTTACCATACTTATCATCGCCAACAACATGATGGCCCAACTCTCCTAAATGCACACGAATTTGGTTCTTTCTACCGGTTTCAATGTTGACATCTAAGAGGGAGTATTGTTCATTTTCCTGTATGACTTCATAATTGGTAATGGCGAGTTGACCATCTCCTGCTTTTTTGGAAGAATACATCATGTTTTGTTTATTCTTTTTCAAATACGATTTTATGGTGCCTTTAGGACTTTCCATCTTTCCTTCGACAATTGCATAGTATCCGCGTTTGCTTACTAATTCGTTCCAGCTGTCTTGTAGTTTCTGTTGAATCGAAGAATTTTTTGCCACCATCAACACGCCTGAAGTGTCTTCGTCAAGACGATGAATAACAAAAATTCGGTTATGTTTATCTTTTTGCTGCACATAATCCGAAAGCATGCGGTATGCTGTAGAACCCTTTTCGGTATCGGAGGCAACCGAAAGGAGACCGCTTGGTTTATTAATAACAATGAATTCAGAATCTTCGTAGATGATTGGCAATCTGCTTCTGGTTTTCTTTCTAATCGGAGAAGAAGTAATAATAACAGTGTCCCCTGGTACTAACTTGAAATCAAATTGGCTGACAGGTGCTCCATCAACGCTAACTCGATGAGAAGAAAGCAATGATTTCACAGAGTTGCGGGATTGCTTGGGAAAGACCTCAAACAAAAAAGCTAATAGTTCATTTTTTTGCTTTACGGGAAACTGCTTAATGTTTCGATAATCCTTTTTTATCGTTCTTGATCTCTTACTTTTATCGTTTTTATTCATTTTCCAACTGTACTTTCTTAATAATCATATCAACAACTGCTTTAGCAGCATTTAACCTAGTAATACTTTCAAATTCTTCAAAAAATGCATTCGAGTTCATCTCACAAAGCATAAGCTGACCTTCGTTATCCAACAAATCAATTCCAGCATACTCAATATCGAATAATTTGATAATTCTACCTGCAAATTCCTCATATCTTGATATATCTTCGACATTTTCTCCACTAGCTTTCTCGCCGTAGTTGCTCCGAAAGTCATATACGTTTTTCCGAATAAAAGCCCCAAAAACTTTTCCATCGATAATTAACACACGAATCGATTTTCCTGCTGAGGAAGATATATATTTTTGGAATACGATTGGGTTTCTACAAATTTCTACATAAAGTTTAGACAATTCTTCATGATCTTTTACCAGGTAAACCCCTTCGCCAAGGGAACCATAAACCTTTTTGACAACCATCGGGTAACCTAGTTCATTTTCAACACTCTCAAGAAAATTTAGATGTGTATCTTTTAGTCCATAATATACAAGGGGCCCCGAAATTGTGGTGGGCATAATAATTCCGTTATTAGCGCATGCGATAAATGTAAGCATCTTATCATCACAAAGCTTCATGAAGTCAGGTCGATTAAAAAGGCGATATCCTGCTCTCTCAAGTAATCGGGCGAGATATATATCCTTATCCATATAAACAACAAAATCAGCCTTAGGAAGGTTAATTTGAATATGATTTTCTCTAATTAAAGCAAGTGTCCCGTTGTTCACGAACACCTCTATACTTACTCCGATTTTTTCGAATTCCTCAGTGAGGCGTTCTACTTTGTGCGCGTTATGGCCAATTTCCTGGTTAACAATAAATATCCCATTCATGCTATTAATTATATTAATATTCATGTAATTAAGCCACCAAAAAACACGTATCTTTCATAAAAAGTTTTCAATGATCAAATCTCTTACATGATGTTTTCGCGTATGAATTTTCGTTTAATTTTTGCATACATCAAGAGATCTGCTCCAGCATCAATGAGTTGCAACTTAACATTACTATATCTCTGTGCCAATTCTTTATTTTTTAAAAGAGTTTTAACCATTTTCAACATTGATTGATATGTTTCGCCATTATATTTAGTCAAATGGAGGACATATTCTGCTCCGTTAACAGACTGTTTATAAAAAACGATATCGTCTAAAGACGATCTCTTGGTATAAAATGCATACTTATTGAACATTAAAACATCTTTCACTGTGTAAACATCTAATGGGTTCTCAATCCCGATGACTATATCAATAATCGGGCGAGCAACCATCCCATCAACCGCGGTAGATCCAATGTGAATAATGTGAGCTTTAATATGGTTAGGAATTATGGAAAGCAGGGCTTGTTTTTCAACACGGAAAAAATGTTTCCATCTGGTATCGTAATAGGATAATTGTGGTATCTGCTTTGCCATACTTTTATTTTACATTTTGTCTTGTAAAGTGTATATGTTTTCCTCAGTTAAAGAACACGAGAATCGCTAATAATATATTAAGCGCCATCTATAACTTTGTCGCAAATAGATTCTTGATTGCTCGAATCTGTTTCGCGAACTTTTTCGCGAAACATATCTATATCTTCACCAGTCATGTATCGGCGTTTTCTACGTCGCGGCCTTTTTATTTCCTCACTCATTTTGCTTTCTTCCCAAAATTATATAAATCTTTGTGGATGTTTTTAAGTTTTGGATACATCTTCAAATATACCTTTTTATAAAGGTATTCATATTGTTGATGCGCTTTAGAATCGGGGACAAAGGTGCTGCTTTTATGCGACATTGCTTTGATAGCCTCTTCAACAGAGGAAAATTCTCCTAAAGCTACAAAACAAGCAATCGCCGATCCTAATGATGTTGTTTCAAATGTCTGAACTCTTGATACTGGCAACCCAAAAATGTCCGCTGTGATTTGACAAATTGCCGGACTTTGTGATCCACCACCAGAAATCATGAGGCGAGAGATCTTATGGTGTTGAGATCGTTGGATTTCCTCCAAACCTTCACGCAAAGCATAGGCAATACCTTCTAGAATTGCACGATAGAGATGTTCCCTCGTGTGAACTTCCGAGAAACCCACAATCGAACCTTTAGAAAGTGGGCGCGAAAGACTTGGCCCCCAGTAAGGTTGGAGCACTAATCCATCCGAACCAGGAGAGATTTCGGACAATTTTGCATTGAGTAATTCTTCGACAGCCATGCTTTGAATTTTCGCTTCATCCACAAGTTCAGAAGCGAATTCTTTGCTAAACCAACTCAACATCCAATAACCACGATATACTTGGACTTCCATATTGTAGTAGCCCGAGACAGCTGCCGGATAGGCGGGCAAGAATGTTTGAGGCTCGTAATAACGTTTGTTAGTCACTTCAATTGTCGAAGCAGTTCCGTAGGAAATAGCTCCGACATCACGTGATAGAGCTCCGAGCCCAAGGGTTTCGCACGCTTTGTCCGACCCGGTCGCAATGAAGGGGATCCCTCTTGGTAAACCAACCTCGTCAGCGAGAGAATCAAGAATTACCCCAATTTTTTCGCCCGGTTGTTTTAACTCGCACAGCATGCGAGAAGGAATACCAAAAATTAAGGCCTTCATATGTCTTTCTTTATACCATTTTCTTTTTGGGAAATTGATTGGGTAGTGGCCAGTCATCGAGGCAGCTGAATCACACAACCTTCCTGTCATTTTATAGGTTAAATATGTGGAGATATTCACATACTTATCTGTCTTTGCCCAAGTGTCGGGTTCGTTTTCTTTCAACCAGTGAGCGATAGTTCTTTCTCGATTTAAATCAATTGTGTTTTTCATCCCAACAAGCCAGAAAAGAAAGCGATGGAATAATGGTAGTTTTTCTTTGGCTTTTGCCATTCTCTGATCAAGCCAAAGGATGCATCTCCTTAGTGGTTTCAAATCCTTATTTAGTTGGACAGAGGAATCACGAAATGTCGTAATGGTCGATCCGATGATGCGATCGAGTTTATCTTTGTTGCTTATCGTCAGCTCTTTCAAACAGGTGACCAAATACTCGTAGTAAAAATCAGGGTCTTGTTCTGCAAAACCTTTTTCCAAAGAAATGTAGACAGGGTTATAGGGTTTTTTGATGATGGCAACTATGTTGCCTTCCTTATCAATTAATGATGTTCGAAGGGATTGTGTCCCGAAATCGATGCTTAGAATCAAGGGGTTGTTAATCATATACGATCCTCACAAAATTATTCTCTGCTTGTCAAAACAATAACACACTTGCATATACATTATGCGCGAAAATATAGAAAATGAGCAAACTTATGGCGTTTCCACACGTGCTTGTGCTAGTATTGTATCGCTGGTGTGGTGCAAAGCACTACACTTTCAGACCTACAGGAGGAAAATTATGGCTGAAAAAAAATATGTTTACGCCTTTGATGAAGCTTACGGATTAGGTAAAGAAATTCTCGGCGGAAAAGGTGCCGGCCTTGCGGAAATGACCCACATTGGTGTTCGTATCCCAGAAGGTTTCACCATTTCTACCGAAGTTTGTACATTATTCTATGAGACTGGCAAAAAATTGCCTGATTATGTAGTTACTCAAATCTTTGAGGCAATTAAGGGCATCGAAAAGAAAACCGGAAAAACTTTCGGTGGCGACCACAACCCATTATTAGTTTCTGTCCGTTCTGGTGCTAGAGCTAGTATGCCTGGTATGATGGACACCATCTTAAACCTTGGTTTAAATGATACCACCGCTGCTACCTTAGCAAGAGAAACCGGAAACGAAAGATTCGCGATGGACTCTTACCGTCGTTTCATCATGATGTTTATGAACATCGCTAAGGGACACCCACGCGATGCAATGGACAAAATGTTGCACGACTTGAAAGATAGCCACGGTTATAAACTCGATACCGAGATTACAACTGAGCAATTAAAAGAATTAGTGGCAAAATACAAAGACTACTATAAGAATGTCTTTGGTGAAGATTTCCCAACTGATCCAAAAGTTCAATTGTTAGAAGCTGTCTCCGCAGTTTTTAGAAGCTGGGATAACCCAAGAGCGAACGTTTACCGTATGATGAACAGCATCCCATATTCATGGGGTACAGCTGTTAACGTTCAATCAATGGCCTTTGGTAACAAGGGCGAGACTTCTGGTACAGGTGTTGCGTTCTCCCGTAACCCAGGTACTGGTGAAAACGAGATTTCTGCCGAGTATTTACCAAATGCTCAAGGTGAAGACGTTGTCGCCGGCATTCGCACTCCCTTACACATCGATGAGTTAAAAACTAGAATGCCAAAGGTCTACGAAGAATTCGTTAAGACCATTAAAGTCATGGAAAAACACTATCGTGATATGCAGGATATGGAATTCACCGTTGAAGATGGCGTTCTGTATTTCTTACAAACCCGCAACGGTAAGCGAACTCCTGCCGCTGCATTAAAAATCGCTTGCGATCTCGTTGATGAAGGTTTAATCACCGAGAAAGAAGCTGTCACCCGTATTGACGCCGTTTCTTTCGATAAATTATTGCTTCCTGGATTCGACAAAGAGGCTCTTGCAGCTGTCAAAACAATCGCTACCGGCCTAGCCGCTGGCCCAGGTGCTGGTACAGGCGCAATCGCGTTCACTGCCGAAGAAGCAGAAAGACGCCATAACGCTGGTGAAAAAGTTATTCTCGTCCGTGCTGAAACTTCTCCTGAAGATATCGTCGGCATGGTTGCCGCTCAAGGTATTCTTACCTCCCGCGGTGGTATGACTTCCCACGCAGCCGTCGTTGCTCGTGGCATGGGTAAATGCTGTATTACTGGCTGCTCCTCTGCTATCATCAACGAAGAAAAGAGAACCCTTACCATTAATGGTAAAGTTTTTACTGATAAGGACATTATCTCCTTGGATGGAAATACTGGTAACGTCTATGTCGGTTCTATCAAGACCGTTGCTCCAGATTTAACTTCTGGTTACTTCGGCAGATTAATGGGCTGGGTTGATCAATATCGCGAACTTAAGGTTAGAACAAACGCTGATAGTCCACGCGATGCCAAACAAGCTCATGACTTTGGTGCTGAAGGTATCGGCCTTTGCCGTACCGAGCACATGTTCTTCGCAAAAGACAGAATCTTCTCTATGAGAAAAATGATTCTTGCTGATACTGTCGAAGAAAGAGAAGCCGCTCTTGCGGAAATTGAACCAATGCAACAAAGCGATTTCGAAGCTTTATTCGAGACCATGGGTGAGTTTAATGTCACTATCCGTTTATTAGACCCGCCTCTTCACGAGTTCTTACCACAAGAACCAGCTCTCATCAAAGAATTAGCCGAGGCTACCGGCAGAACAGTCGATCAAATTAAAGACAAGATTAACGACTTACACGAAGCCAACCCAATGATGGGTCACCGCGGATGCCGTTTGGATGTCACTTATCCAGAAATCGGCAGAATGCAAACCAGAGCCATTATTAAGGCCGCCATCGCTGTAAGCAAGAAGACTGGACGTTTAGTTACTCCTGAAATCATGATCCCTCTTACTCTCGATGAAAGAGAAATGAGGTTCGTTAAGAATATCGTTACTGAAGTTGCTGATAATCTCATCGCCAAGTCCGGTTTAAACATGAAATATCATGTTGGAACGATGATTGAAATCCCGCGAGCTGCTCTCTTATCCGATGAAATCGCAAAAGAAGCTGAATTCTTCTCCTTTGGTACAAATGACTTAACTCAAATGACCTTCGGATTCTCACGTGATGATGCTGGCAAATTCTTACCTCACTACTATTCCAATAAGATTTTCGAAGAGGATCCATTTAAGACGCTCGATCAAAACGGCGTTGGGAAACTAGTTGAGATGTCAGTCAAGCTCGGCCGTGCGACTAGACCTGATCTCCACCTCGGAGTTTGTGGTGAAACTGGTGGCGATCCAAAGTCAATCGAGTTCTATCACAAGGTTGGTTTGGACTATGTCTCCTGCTCTCCATTCCGTGTCCCAGTTGCTCGCTTAGCTGCCGCTCAAGCCGCAATTCTCTTCCCAAGAAAGAAATAATTGTTTAACTAAACAAACAAAAAAACCTCAAGTTCGCTCTTGAGGTTTTTTAATACAATTGCGATTTGTTTATTGCTTGAAAAACAGGGAAGCGGCTCCAATTAATCCCGCGTTATATCCTAATTTTCCAACTAGGATTTGGACCGCGGGAGAATGAGGGAATCCATAAGCTCTCTCTTCGCAGTAATTCTTTAATCGTGAGGTCAAATATCCGCCTTCCTTGGAAACACCCCCACATAAAATGACGGCATCTGGTCTGAAAATATTACAAAGATTGAGAATTCCTTCACCTAAGTAATGAATATAGTTGCGTACAACTTCTTGGGCAGAGCGATCTCCCATTTTTGCAGCTGAGAAGGCTACTTTTGCATCTACTTCCTCGAGGGAAGATATGCTCTTCCACATGAGTGACTCAGGGTGTTCCTTCATTTGTTTTTTTGTATCTGAGATTAGAGCGGTTGCAGAAGCATAGGTTTCAAGGCACCCATGTCTTCCGCATCCACATGGTCTGCCATCAACTTCGATAACCATATGTCCAATTTCGGCGCCTTTCCCTTCATTGCCTTCGAATAATTTCCCATTAAGGACGAGCCCGCCACCGACTCCGGTGCCAAGTGTAAGAACAATGAGGTTTTGCATTTGTCTTCCAACTCCAAAAATTGATTCACCTGAAGCCGCGGCATTCGCGTCATTGGTGACATGAACTGGAAGTTCGATTGCCTGTTCGATCATCTCTTTTATATGGATGTTAGTCCACCCAATATTAGGAGCAAACTCAACAACTCCGGTATCTGAATCAACAGTGCCTGGGCATCCAATTCCCACTCCGCTAATATTTGGATAATTAATTTTCTTAATTTGAACAATTAATTTTTTGATTGTTTCCTCAGCTGTTTCACTGCTTTCGAAAGGCAGCATAAAAAAGTCAAGAATGTCACCTTTAGGAGTTACGACTGCGCCTTTGATGAATGTTCCACCAATGTCAATTCCGATTGCGTTCATAACTAAGCCCCCCCATGTTTTATTAACTTATTTAACCATTATTCAAGGGCAATTTAAAGAAAACAAAATTGTTGTTACCATCGATATATCCAACTTCATTACCGTTAATGATTATTGATCCATCATCATCGATATATCCGATTTCCCGGTTGAGAATAGACATAACACCATCATCGGTGATCGAAGCGAATTTTGTACCTCTAATGTATAACTCGTTCTCACCGATGTATCCGACAAGTTCTTTATCCAAATAAATGTTGTGGCCAAAACAATCGATGATGAGCATTATTTTTTCGAGGCCTCTTTTTTTGCCTTAGCTTTATTCATAAAAGTCGTGTAGCCATGTTCGATTTCAACTTGACGGGCACGAGCAATAACCAAAGAATCGGTCTTAACATCCTTGGTGATTGTCGATCCGGCGGCTGTGAAAGAATTGTTTTCGACAGTGATTGGAGCGACTAAGATGGTGCCGCTTCCAAGGAAAACGTTTTCGCCAATTTCCGTGCGCATTTTATTGAAGCCATCGTAGTTTGCAGTAATAGTTCCGCATCCGACATTGGTTTTTTCACCTACTCGAGTATCTCCAATGTAAGAGAGATGAGCAGCTTTAACGCCATCGTGTAAATCTGCGTTTTTCAATTCAACAAAGTTGCCAACTCGACAGTGATTTCCAATAACTGTTCCGGCTCTCATTTTAGTGTATGGGCCAATTTCATTATTATCCCCAATTTTAGAATCAGAAATCCAAGATGATTGGATGGTGTTTTCGTGTCCAATTTCAACATTATCTAAGTAGGTGTTAGGGCCTATCACGTTATTTTCACCAATTTTGCATTTTCCAAAAATGGTCGTGTTCGGAAGAATAATGGTGTCCCTCCCGATTTCAACATCCAAAGAAATGTAGGTTGAATCAGGGTCTTCCATTGAAACACCTAAAAGCATTAGTTTATTATTTATTCTTTTTCTAATAACCTTCCCCGCATAGGCGAGTTGAACACGGTCGTTAATGCCAAAGACCTCAACGGCATCTTCTACTACATAGGCTCCAACTTTCTTTTCGTTTCTTTTAAAAATGCCAATAAGATCTGTTAAATAATATTCTCTTTGAGCGTTATTAGAATTGATTTCATCAATGTAGTCGAAGAGAGCCTTGTTATCAAAAATATAAATACCGGCATTAACTTCGTGAATTTCTTTCTCTTCGGGAGTGCAATCCTTATCCTCTTTGATAGCTAAGACATAGTTGCTTTTCGGGTCGCGAATGATTCTCCCATAGCCAGAAGGTTTTTCTAGAACCGCAGTAACAATAGTGAGATGGTTTTTGGTTTTTCCGTGGACATTGAAAATTCTAGTGATGGTTTCAGTGGTAATAAGTGGAGTATCACCACAGACAACTAAAGTTGCTCCTTCTCTATTTTCAAGAATTTTTTTAACTTGCAGAACAGCATTTCCGGTTCCAACAAGTTCTTTTTGCCAGACAACCTTTGCCCGATCTTCAACCAGTTTTCTTGTTGCTTCTCCGCCAAAACCGACGACAACAATAGTTTCGTCAAGACCGACAGGAGCAATAGCGTCGAGAACATAGTTCACGAGAGCTTTTCCTAAAATGGGATATGAGACTTTTGAGTGTTCAGGATCACGAGATTTCATTCTCGTTCCTTTTCCAGCAGCTAGTACAATAGCAAATTTTTTCATGATTTGACCCTCCTATTTTAATATTTTGGTCACTTCTACAACGTAGCGATCTTCTAATTTTCTCGCGGCATCCTTTACCAAGGTAGCGTTTGTGCTCAATGCAAACACCGCGCTTCCAGTTCCAGTCATTGAGACAATGCCCAGACCTAATTTTTTTAGTTTTTGTTTAATTAATTTGATTTCGGGGACAAAGCCAGCGGCCGGATCTTCTAGCGAATTATCAATGGATTCCGCTAATAGTTTGTCATCCCCTTCTTTTAACGCTTTTACAACGTTATCAATGTTGCAGGTATTAAGGTTCATCGTATCAGACAAATCAAAGACTTCTTTGGTCAAACAACCCGGGTTTGGCTTAACAATAATGACATGATAATTGTTTTTGATGGCAACTGGTTCAAATTCATCGCCTTTCCCACGGCATCTGACGGGTTTGCAGGAAATAAAGAATGGAACATCTGAGCCAAGCTCTTTTGCTAAGGCGATTAAGTTGTCTTCAGATAGTTTTAAGTTTAGTAATTGGTTTACTCCCTTAAGCACAAAGGCCGCGTTTGAAGATCCGCCACCCAAACCAGCTTGAATTGGAATTACCTTATGTATGAACACACGGAATTTTTTCTTGATACTGTGTTTTTTCTGAATTAGATTCAACGCTTCCGAAGCAATATTGTGGTGAATTCTCACCCCGGAGAAGTCGTCGATGGTAACAAAGTTATCATCGGTGTTCTTAATTTCGCTCATTATTATAGAATCATGTAGTTCAACGGGAACCATTAACATATCTAAATCGTGATAACCATCTTCTCGGCGACCAACGACATTTAATCCGATATTAATTTTTGCATAACTTCTAATAGCTAAATCTTTCATAAACTTTTAACTCAAACAAATCCAAGTAATTATAATGATTACACTCTTTCCCAGCAACTCATTTTATTAAAATGTTAAAATTGCGACCGTTCTATTTAATTGTACCATTTACTCTTAACGTTTTATAGATATCGTGATATTGAGTTGGCGTAATTTGTTCAGGCCTCGACATCGGAGAAATTCCGAGTTCGCTGCATACTTCAGCAGCCATTGTTTTGTCCTTAATAAAAGCAGAAAGGTTGTTAAGGATTGTTTTTCTTCGATTGAGGAAGAGTTGCTTCGCTAATAGGTAAGTTTCTAAACATTCTTGCCGGTCAAAAGACTCACGTAGATTAATTTCAAAAACAATAGAATCACACTTTGGTGAAGGATAAAATGATCCTGGTTTAACAACGAAAAGTTTTTTTGAAGAACCGAGAAGATGAACGAGAACAGAAACAGCACCATAATCGCCACCGCTCACGGAAATAAACCGAGAGAAAGCTTCGGCTTGGCACATCAAAACCATCTTTTTGCACGATGTTCCGTTTAAAAGTAGCAATGTTACTAAATCTGTTGTTATATTGTAGGGTAGATTACCAATAATCTTTGTATAACTAAAAATATCAACTTTTCTAATGTCGCTATTGATAAAAAGAAGATTTTTAGAGTCTTTGTATATATTTGAAAGAAAATTAATCATCCTAGGATCAATATCGACCGCATCACAAAACGATAATTTTTGAGATAAAAAGTGCGTCAGAGATCCGAGGCCTGGTCCAATCTCAAGAATTTTGTCATTTTCTTCAATATTCAAAGCTTCCACGATACGAGAAGAGATATTAAAATCAATAAGAAAATTTTGGCCGAAATCTTTGTCGGGTTTTAGATTCAATTTTGAGATGATTTCGCCAATGTTCGATCTATTAATTATCACTTTACTGCTCCTCAACTAATTTTCTAATTTTCTCTTCATCAAATTGAAGCGAGTTAAGACGCTGCGAGAGCTTATTCAAATTTACGATTCCAACCGGAACTTTTTTTGCAAAAATAGTTCTTTCCTTCTTGCTGTCTAAACCAAGCGAAATTAAGAAGCTTGATTTAATTTTCTTTTCATTTTCTGGATTTTCGCTCAAATATCGCTTTAAAACGCGGATATTTTCCTCTTTTTGACACTCAGCTATGCCGTGTTTATTGTTCTTGCTACAATACTTTTTATCGACATCAATTTGTATAGAATTGGATATTTTAATGCGTTGCCGTATTAACTTTCCGGCATCATCGGGGTCGGTAAGAATCAACACTTGTTTATAGAACGAAACAGCATTTAAATATGCCATTTCTTCTACTGGTAATTCATAACCTTTTGTTATCACGTATTCAGATTTAATAAATGATGACAAGAAGGACGCGTCCGTCTTTCCTTCAACAACGATGACACCGTTAAAATATAGCATATGCATTTTTACACGTGAAACATATCACAGGAAGTCTTGTAGATGACGTCAAGAATATGTTTTTTTGACAAATTTTTCACTTTTGCTATTTCATCAATAACAAGCGCTATGTTCTTTGGAGTATTGATGGTTCCTCTTTGAGGATGTGGAGCAAGGTATGGAGCATCTGTTTCAACTACGATTTTTTCTAAGGGTGTTTCCATGCAAACTTCCTTTACTTTTCTCGCATTTGTGAAGGTTAAAGTTCCTCCCAATCCAATCAGTAAACCTAGTTCTAACACAACTTTTAGTGCTTCCGCGCTGCCAGAATAACAGTGCATTACTCCCCCCATAACGGGTTTGTGCTGTTTCAAAATATTTAGACAATCTTCAAAGGCCTCACGATTATGGATAGTAATTGGTTTTTTATACTCGTTTGCTGTTTTAATTTGACGAATAAAGAATTGTTTCTGTGTATTTCTTTCTTCGGCGGTTTTGTTCCAATGATAATCTAGTCCAATTTCCCCCACAGCCACCACTTTTGGATGAGTTAGGTAGGCCATTACTTCTTGATAATCGGTCTCGGTGACATCGAAAACGTTACTTGGATGAAATCCAATCGCCGCAAAAACCTCTGGGTATTTTTCGGCTAATTTAATTGCTTCCAGTGAACTTTTTTTATCCCAACCGACCACTAAAAACTTATCAACACCAACCTTGAGTGATTCAGTTATTATTTTATCAACATTCGCGAGAAGCGCTTCGTCATTGAGGTGACAGTGTGTATCAAAAATCATCTTATTTACCAACGCAAAATCTCGCAAATATTTCTTTAGAAATATCAATTTGATTTACTTCTCCTAATATCTCTAATATAGCCTCATAGGCGTCTCTGATAGAAACAGCGACTAAGTCGATTGGTAAATCGTTTAAAGCGTCTTCTTTGGCAATTAGAAGTGATTCTTTAGCCCTTTCAAGCAACCCAATTTGTCTTGCGTTGTTTAGAGCGGGTGTTTTAAAGGCTTGATCGTCTAGACCGAGGGTTCGATATATTTCATCCACCAACGGACTGATATCTTTTTTGAGAGCAGAGATGAATAATCCATTAACTTCTTGGATGATTTTCTTATCACTCTTGTTATAAACAATGATTCGGTTTAGGTCCTCGGTTATGCGCAAGATGGCATCATCTTCTGCATCTAGGGTTTTACTTGCATCGAGAACTACGATAACCAGCTCTGCTTTCTTAATCGATTCTTTAGCCTTATCAATTCCAATCGATTCAACAAAATCTTTGGAATCCCTTATTCCGGCGGTGTCGAGTAGATGCAGGACCACCCCTTTGAGATTTATATCGCCTTCGACGATGTCTCTCGTTGTTCCCGCAATATCAGTAACAATCGCCTTGTCTTCACCAATAAGCGCGTTTAATAGCGAAGATTTGCCAACATTTGGTTTTCCAACAATTGCAACTCTAATGCCGTCTTTAATGATTTTGGCTTTCTGACCATTTGATATTAATCTATTAATTTTATCGTTGATCAAATCGACATATTCGAGGACTTTTTCCTTGTTTGCAATTTCGATGTCCTCGTATTCTGGGAAATCAATATTCACTTCGATTAGTGATAAAATATCAGCAATTTTGCTCCGAATTGGCGTGACCATTTTAGTCACTTCTCCGTCAAGCGAAAGGAGCGATAATTTTTTGGATTCTTGAGTAGTTGCATTTATCACATCGTTAATTGACTCAGCTTGAATAAGATCGATTTTATTGTGAAAAAACGCTCGTGAGGAGAATTCTCCATGTGTTGCGAGACGCGCCCCGTGTTTGATCGCAAGTGAGATGATTTGATTTACAATCAACATCGAGCCGTGGCAGATGATCTCAACCGAATCCTCTCCGGTGAAACTTCTTGGGCCTTTATATGCAAGTAAAACCACCTGATCAATCTTTTCATCACCATCGACGATTGCCCCATATAAAATCGTCTTTTCTGTGATCTCTCTTAAATCCTTGTTAAACATCGGAGAAACGACATCAAAACAATCATCACCGGAAAGTCGAATGATGGCCAATGCGGATTTTAGAGGCGGTGTAGCGAGAGCAACAATGGTTTCAAACATAAATACCTTTTTGAGTGTAAAAAGCACCCTAAGGGCGCTTATTACTAATCAACATAAATGATTTGAACTTGTCTGTGAGTTCCTTCGCCGATTGATTCGGTTCGGATGTTCTTCATTCCAGCGCAAGCATTATGCACAGCCCTTCTTTCATCGGCCGGCATTGGATCAAAAGTGTAAATCTCGTGTGTCTTTTGGACATCGTGAGCAGCTCGACGAGCAACGCGTGATAAGCGTATATATTTGCTGTCCTTATATCCATTGATGTCAAGTAAGATTCTAAATCTCTTGTGGAAATGGTTTGAAACAGCTAATTTGGTTAATTCGTTTAAAGCTTGGAGGGTCTTGCCGTTTTTCCCAATCAAAACAGGGTTGTGGGCAGAATCAATCGTGATGCGAATAATATCGTTATCGACGGTCGATTTAACCGAAGATTCAATCTCTAAATTATCAATGACTTCGAGAATATAATCCTCGGCATATTTGATAACATCAGATGTTTCGAATACTTCAACAACGACTTTTTTCGAGAAGAGTCCTTTCTTTTTCTTGCTGACGATATAAATTAATTCATCAACAGAAACATTGAGTTCTTCAGCAGCGTTTGCTAATGCTTCTTCAGCGGTTTTTCCTTGATATTCTTTCATTTCGTTTACCTTCTTTTTTTAGCTTTACGGTCAGTAATAGCTTGAGTAACTAAAGACTGAACGATGGAATAGATAGCGCCAAATAGCCAGTAGGCGCCCATGCCTGATGCGAGTGAGAATCCCATAAAGATAATCATCGCTAACATTATGTAAGTGAACCATTTCATTCTCTTATCGGTCTTAGCTTGGGCCGGATTGCGACCTAGCTTAGCAACATTTTTGCCTTTTTTCTTTTGAAGCCATCTTGGCAAGAGCATAGAAACCGCTTGAGCGACGCCCATTAAGATGAATAGTACAGTGGCGGTAATTCCGCCAAATCCTCCGGCTGCCGTCCACGCGGCTCCGTTGAACATGACTTCACGAATCGAGGCGCTCAGTCTCAAGCCTAAGAAAGATCCGGAAGAGAGAACGGAAGCGTCTTGCATGGCGCCCCACACACAAATAAAGACAGGGAACTGTACAAACATGACAAGAATGGAAGTTAATGGATTAATCTTGTGCTTCTTGTAAAGCCGTGCCGTTTCTTCGGCCAACCTCTGCTTTTCCATTTTGTTGGTGTTAGCGTTTGGATATTTGGCTTGAATTTTAGCGACTTCTGGCTGTAATTGCGTCATTACAGCAGTTGATCTTTGTTGTTTGAATGTAACGAACAACATCAGTGTTCTAACAATGATGGTGACGAATAAAATGGATAATAATGATGCCCATCCGATTCCAATAGCGGAAAAAGCGGTGGCAATAACATCGATTAGAGCCCCAATTGGCCAGACAAAGAGAAATTCAAGAAGTCCTTCCCATCTTGTCCATGGCTTTGCTTCAATTTCGGCTGGCAAAGAGTGGATGCCATAGGCACCATAATCGCCAGAGTTAATAGCCAAACAAGAACGATATGAAGAAATGTAACCATTCATTTTCGTTTTGTAAAAAGAAATATAGTCATCAGACGCTACTTCGTCAATGCTAATAGGTGACTTGCGAACTTCGAGATTAATTTTATCCCAGTTTGTCCACAAAACTTTCTTCGCGCTTGACTCATGGCTGTCGTCTTCATACTTAAGATAGCCGTACTTATCAAGCAATCCTTTGTTGTTTGAATAATCATCATACAACTCTTGAGGACAAAGTAATAATCCAGCATTTGCGTCTTCGAATTCAATTTCAAAATTCACATCATCAATTGTGATCTTTTTATCCTCTCCAAACACTAGGGGGTCTTTTTCGACCAAGGCTCTAGAAAGAGAGTTAGCTAAAACAACATCATCAAAGGACGCAAAATAGTTCAACGTTGGGGCGCGGAGAGAAGAGGCTTCGGCCGCTTCGTTGATTTTGTTGATATACTTAGCGTTATCTTTATCGAAGCTAGCAACTTTGTATAAGTTTGTTGAATATACAACACCATATAAATCAATTGTTAAAGGTTCTGTTTCTTCATTGCTGGCGCCGTAGTAAGAGGTCACACCATAATCGAAAAGATATAGGATGTGAGACTTATCTGTCACCGAGCAGAAGGAAGCAGTACAACTAGTCAAGATGATGGCGCCCATCGTTAGAGCGATGGCGCCTAATCCTAATTTGTATCTTTTTTTCATTCGTTTTTTCCAATCTGTACAAGTACTAATTCACTTAGTAGTGATTTGTTGATTTGGTAGTTGTTGTCAAGAAAACTTTTTCTAACGATGATAACCACGTCTAGCGACGCTTTGTCATAGTCGAGTAGACTGTCACACATCGCTCTAACTTGTCTTTTGATTCGATTGCGGGACACGGCGTTACCGAGTTTAGAAGAAACCGAGATCCCAATCCTCATATAAACCAGGTTGTTTTGTGCAAAATGCACAACATATGATCTATTACTTCTTGTGTGTCCGTTTCGAATTGTTAAAGCGAAATCTTTATTGGCTTTTATTCTATTAACAACCTTCATTTATCCTCGACTAGGCAGCTAGGTTTTTTCTACCTTTAGCACGACGACCAGCAAGAGCCTTGCGGCCGCCGACTGATTTCATCCGAGCACGGAATCCAGCTCTGCGTTGGTGCTGTAATTTGCTTGGTTGATAAGTTCTTTTCATACAATAATACCTCCGTTTTACGTAGCATTAGAAAGTATATGGGCATTTATAAATAAATGTCAACGAAATGCTTATACGCGTATGTCGCACTATGTTATACTTTGCCCATGAGAAAAAGCGTTCAAGTAGGTATCGTTTTTGCAATCATCGCTGCTATATGTTCATCAATCAACACCCCAATTTCGAAACTGTTGTTGAACAGCAACACGATCGGCCCTGTTTTTTCGGGAGGCCTTTTGTATATCGGTGCTGCGCTTTGCGCAAGTGTTTTTTTCGTTTTCCGTAAAATATTTAAACCAAAGGTAAAGGAGAAACCATTGGAGAGAAGCGATTTTCCTTTTGTTTTTGCTATCGCTTGCTTAAACGCCGTCGGTATCGCGTGCAGCATGTTAGGCTTGAAATTAATCTCTGCTTCAAACGCAGCTTTATTAAGCAACTTTGAAATTGTTATCACTTCGTTGGTGGCGCTTATTATATTTAAACAGAAAATTTCACCTCGCCTATGGGTTGGTATATTCGTTGTGTTCTTTGCTTGCGTCCTTCTGTCGAGCGACGACATTGTGAATTTCAAATTCTCCACCGGTGCCTTACTAGTGTTGGTCGCTCCGGTATGTTGGGGTTTTGCCAACAACTTCATGAAAAGGATCTCGGATAAAGACCCTATCGTTTCAATATTTATTGAGGGCATAGTAACTGGTCTCCTCTGTCTCATGATTGGCACAAGCTTAAATGAGCAAATCACCGAACTCTATTCGTTCTTTGCTGTCTTGGGGGTCGGTGTTGTTTCCTATGGAATAAGTTTGTGTTTTTACATATACGCACAGCGTTCAATTGGGGCACCACGCACCAGCGCATTCTTTTCGCTTGCGCCTTTTATGGCGGTCCTTATTTCGTTCGCAATTTTCCGAGAGAGCCCGCCCTGGTGGTATTATATCGCTCTCGCCATGATGATAATTGGAGTTTGGCTATCCTCTTCTGACAAAAAAATATTCCGAAAAAACACCAAAAAAGAAGCAAAAATTTAGTTTTCCACATTTTTTTATACTACATAAAATATTTTGTATTAACGATAATTATAGCTATGCTATATTAGGTCACATTTATTATATAACTCACTCACTTTTTCACTGCCTTCCACACCACCATTTCAACTTTTCCACATCTTATCCACAAACGCAAATTGTGAATTTGGTGGAAAACTCCCTATAGTAGTGGTTATGGGGTTTTTAAAATGTGGAAAAATAAGAAATCCGCTCTTCTCCTATTAAACCGCTGTGGATTGTTTTATAATATTTGGCAGAAAACGAGTACTTTAATATGATTAATTCAATTTCCGAAATCACCCAATTGTGGGACCGATCATTAAAGAGGATTGAAGAACGGCTCGGAGAGAAGCAATTGTTCGATTCTTTCTTTGCTGGAAGCTACATCAACGAGATCCGCGGAGACACCATTGTTGTTGTTGTCAATTCGTCTCTCGCCGCCGCATTAATAAAGCAGAAATATTATGATTTAGTAGAAGATGTCGTCTCCGAGATTACCGAATCAAACTTCAAACTAGAATTTATCCTCGAAATCGATGTTCAAAAAGGCGTTGATAAGCAACCTGTTGTAAAAAAACAACAATACTTCCAAGAAGCCTCTCTTAATCCAAAACTTACATTTGATAACTTTGTGGTTGGGTCTTTCAACCGCGAGGCATCTCAGGCGGCGTTGTTTGTTGCGTCAAATCCAGGAAAAACCTTAGCGCAACCGCTTTTTATATATTCCAATTCTGGTTTAGGAAAAACACACCTTCTTCACGCGATTGGTAATTACATCAAGAACGCTCGACCTAATTTTAAAATCCTTTATATCTCCACAAGTGATTTCGTTGAAGAATACGTCCGTTATGTTAAGGGAGAAAAGGAAGCTGAGTCGTTAAAAGACTTTTTTGCCTCAGTTGATGTACTGCTTCTTGATGATGTTCAAATGTTGGCAAATAAGGTTAAAACTCAGGAGATGTTCTTCGCCATCTATAATAAATTAATCGATAGTTCAAAACAGGTCGTTATCACATCTGATAAACAGCCGAACGAGCTCAATGGTTTAGAGGATCGCTTGGTGACCCGGTTCTGTAAAGGTCTAGTTATGAGAATAAACGAACCAGATCAGAATACTTGCGTGGAAATTTTAAGAAAAAAAATTGAAGCCAATGGTCTTGATTTAGAGAGGTTCGACGACGCCGTCCTTTACTTCTTTGCCGATAAGTTCTCAAAAAACGTTCGAGAACTTGAAGGCGCATTAAATAGGTTAATATTCTATGTTGTATCTTTGAAACAAACCGACAAGATTACAATGGATGTCGCAATGGATGCAGTCCAGTCGCTCACAGGCGGAAAATCATTATCCTCAACGCTGAGTGAGCAAAAAATTATCAACGTCGTGTCCGACTACTACAACCTTACTCCTTCGCAGCTGACAGGAAGAATAAGAACCGGTCAAATTGCTCTCGCCAGACACATCGCAATGTACCTCATCCGAATCACGCTCGATATACCTCTTAAGAAAATAGGAGACATGTTCGGAGGCAAGGATCACACAACGGTTATGTCGGCTGTTCAAAAAGTGGACAAAGAGTTGAAAACTGACAGCGAATTAAAGGCCGCCATCGACGAACTCCAAAAGCGTATAAAAAAATAATTATTTATTGAAAATAAAATATAAAAGTGAAATATTGTGTGGTAGAATGAAAAAGAATAAAAACCAAATAGACAAAATCCTACTTATCCACCAAATTCACAGACCCTATTATTACTAATACAATAATAAAGAAAGGAAAGATTATGAAATTTACCATTAACCGTGAGGAATTCCTTAAGGGATTGAACATAGCTTCTAGAGCAGTAGCCAACAAAGTTGCTGTTGCTGTGCTAGCTAATCTTAAAATCGAATTAGATGAAAGAGGTTTGTTTATTACGGGTTCTAACTACGACTTAACAATTAGAACATTTATTCCATACAAATCAGAAGCAAAAGAAATTATGCGCAACTATAAAGAGGGTGCAACTTTGATTAACGGCCGTATTATCACTGAAATTGTGAGAAAAATGGATGCTGAAGAAGTTACCCTGGATGTTATTGATTCAACCATTGCTGTAATCAGCGACACACATTTTGAATCACGACTGAATTGCGTGAAACCAGAAGAGTATCCTGATATCGATCTCGAACCCACTGGAACCGAAATCAAACTAACAAAAGACGCTTTTGGCTCAATTGTTAGCCAAACCGCTTTTGCGGCATCAATTAAAGAACAGAGACCGATTCTCACCGCCATGAACCTGGAAGCTGATAGCGGAAGCCTTGTTGCTACCACGACCGACTCGGCCAGAATGGCTCGTAAAGTTCTCAAAATTGCAGAAAACATCAGGTTTGTTGCGAACGTTCCTGCCAAAATGATGGTCGAAGTTGATCGTTTAATGGAAGGCACTGCTGCTGTTAGTGTCTCTCTAAGCGACAAGAAAGCACTCTTTACTCTTGATAGAACAATCATTGCCACCCGCTTGGTAGCTGGCGACTACCCCAACACCAAAAACATCATCCCAAGGAGCTGCAACTATTTCTTGGAAGTCAACGCTTCTGAACTAGCTAAAGCCATCGATCGCACAACCATTTTGTCGATTGACAGGGAAAATGTCGTAGATTTGTCTATGTCAGAATTCGGAGTTGAAATCTCTGCCAAGAGCTCCCAAGTTGGATCGGCTGTCGAAAAGCTCGAGACTTACAAGTTCGAAGGCCAAAGTCTTAAAATTTCCTTTAATAGCGAGTTTGTTCTTTCTGCCATCCGCGCTCTTAATTGCGAAGATGTGACATTCGAATTTGTCGGTGAAATGAAGCCGTTTGTTGTTCGCAACGCTTCGGATGACTCGGTGATTCAAATCGTCACTCCAGTACGCACTTACTAAGCAAATTTAGCCACTTTTTGAGGGATGCAAAATAAGGGAATAATTCATTCCCTTTTTATCACGCGTCGTGTATAATGTACGCATAAGGTTATTTATGGGTGAAAAAAATAGTTGTTTTAAGAGAGGCAGAAGAGTACATTACGCTTCAAGTTCTCTTGAAAATCTCAGACATTATTCTTACCGGCGGTATGGCCAAGCATTTCTTGGCGAATAACATCGTTTACGTCAATGGAGAAAAGGAAAATCGCCGCGGTCGTAAATTATATCCTGGGGATAAAATTCAAGTCTCAAACACCTCATTTGTCATCAGAGCGAAATGATTGTCAAATTGTTAGCCTTAAAAAACTTTCGCAATCACGACAACCTCTCTTTTAATTTTGAGCCGAATGTCAACATTCTTGTGGGTCCAAACGGAGTGGGAAAAACCAACGTTATGGAAGCTGTTTACTATCTCTCGCTAGCTCGAAGCTTTAAGAGCACGGAAAACGAAAACCTGGTTCTCAAAGGGAGTGATTACGCTGAAATATCGGCAATTATCTCCGAAGGTAACAAAATTCGCAAAATTCGCATCGTCATCACCAAAGACGGCAGAAAAGTGTTTATCAACAACAAACCAATTTCTCGAATCTCAGACCTTTCAAAATCGATGAATGTTGTTCTGTTTGAACCAAAAGACGTTAATCTCTTCAGCGGGCCTCCGCGAGTGAGAAGAAACTTTCTTGATATTTCAATATCTAAGAAAAGCGAACCATATCTCGAGTATATCGCGAGATATGAAAAAACCCTCCGTCAAAGGAACGACATACTGAAGAGCGAGAAAATCAATCAAACCTTGCTTGATACCACCACTGAGATGTTGGTCAAACTATCTGGGCCGATAATATCCTATCGCCAAATGTATATTAAGGATATCAATGATATCCTTATAAAAATTACGCGCACGCTCACAGGCGCGAAGAACAAAGTTGAAATTATCTACAAACCCTTCGTTGAATATGGTCCTGGGTTCAACGAGGACGCCTTCAAAGCGTTTAAAGCCGCCGAGAGCGCTGATGTTCGCCGAAAGGCTACCTCCATCGGTATTCACCGCGAAGATTTCTCAGTCTTGCTAAATGGACGCGATATCGCTGAATTTGGATCCCAAGGAGAGAATCGAATTGTCGCGTTAGCCCTCAAACTAAGTCCTTACTTCGTGATCGAAGATAAAGATAAACGTCCCGTTGTGGTTCTCGATGATGTGATGTCGGAACTCGATAGCAATCACAGCCGCCGATTAATCGCTTTCCTAAAAAAACTTGAGCAGGTGTTCGTCACCGCGACTCACTTGGAAATCGAAGGCGCGAACCAATATGAATTAAAATTTAAAAAACAAGGAGGTCTTCTCAATGGAAGATGAAAAAAAAGAGGTAAAAGTAGAGGTGGCAGCCACCCCCAATCCTCAACCAGCACCTGAACCGAAAGTCGAAGTCTCAGAAATGAACGTTCAGGAAGCGGAACTAGAAAAAGCTGATAAAGAATATACCGCGACAAACATCCAGGTCCTGGAAGGGCTGGAAGCGGTCAGAAAAAGACCCGGTATGTACATTGGTACGACCTCTACCGCCGGATTACATCATCTCGTGTGGGAAATTGTCGACAACTCAATCGATGAAGCCTTAGCGGGATACTGCACCCAAGTTGATATAATGATTAATCCAGGCAACACAATCACTGTTATAGACAACGGCCGCGGTATTCCTGTTGATGTTGTTGCAAAGAGTGGTCTTTCTGGTGTTGAAACCGTCTACACTATCCTCCACGCCGGCGGAAAATTCGGTGAGGGCGGCGGATATAAAGTTTCTGGTGGTTTGCACGGTGTTGGCGCATCTGTTGTCAACGCGCTCTCAGAGTGGTGCGAAATCACGGTCAAGAAAGATGGTGGTGTCTACTTCATTCGTTTCGAGAATGGCGGACACATCGTTCAACACTTGCAAAAGATTGGGACCTGTCCAATTGAGGAAACCGGAACATTGGTTACCTTTAAGCCAGATCCAACCATCTTTACCGACACAACTGAATTCAGTTATGACACGATTCGCGACCGCATGAGACAAGTCGCGTATTTAAATCGCGGCATTCGCATGAATGTTGGCGATCTAAGAGTGACTCCTAATGTTACCAACTCCTTCTGCTACAAAGGCGGAATTAAAGAATACGTTCTCTTCATCAACAATCACAAAATCAAGTTGTTTGACGAAGTTATTTACTGCGAAGGCAGCGTCCCTGTGACTCTTCCAAGCGGACACACCGCTCACACTTATGTTGAAGTAGCGATGCAGTACGATGATGGCTATGCTTCAAATGTCTACTCCTTTTGTAACAACGTCCATACTCACGAAGGTGGTATGCACGAAACCGGATTTAGAGATGCGATGAGAAGAGTTATTAACGGCTATGCTCACGACTACAAATTCATTAAAGATGGTGAAGACGATCTCACCTATGAAGATATTGTGGAAGGTTTAACCGCGGTTATCTCGGTTAAACACCCAAACCCTCAATTCGAAGGACAAACCAAGACAAAACTTGGTAACTCCGAAGTGAGAAAAATTGTCTCTCAGGTCGTTGGCGAACAACTCAATCGTTTTCTGCTTGAGAACCCCAAATTAGCCCGCACCATTGTTGAAAAAATTCTCATGGCCGCGAACGCTCGTTTAGCAGCTCGCAGAGCGCGTGAAGAAATTCGCCGTAAAGGATCTTTAGAGTTAACTACTCTTCCTGGTAAATTAGCGGACTGCTCCAGCAAGGATCCTGCGTCATGTGAGCTTTATATAGTTGAGGGTAACTCCGCTGGTGGTTCAGCCAAGAACGGCAGAAACCGCGAAACTCAAGCTATTCTTCCACTGCGTGGAAAGATTCTAAATGTTGAAAAAGCCCAAGCGAAGCGTATTTTTGCAAACGCCGAGATCGGAAACATGATTACCGCCATTGGAGGCGGTATTGATCCCGAATTCGATATCAGCAAAGTCCGCTACCACAAGGTCGTTATTATGACCGATGCTGACGTTGACGGAAGCCACATTCGCATCCTTCTACTCACCTTCTTTTATCGCTTTATGAGACCCCTCGTCGAAAACGGGTATATCTACATCGCTCAACCACCACTCTATAAGGTTGAATATCATGGCAAACAATACTATGCCTATAATGATGAGCAACTTGAAGCGATTAAGAAATCTCTCAACCTCAAACCTGGATATCCTTTCCAACGCTACAAAGGTCTTGGTGAAATGGATGCTATCCAACTCTGGGAAACCACCATGGATCCCGCAAGTCGCAAAATGCTTCGCGTCACACTCGATGATGCGATTAAAGCTGAACAAGTCTTCACAGATTTGATGGGTGATGATGTTGCTCCTCGCAAAGAATTTATTCACCAGAATGCCAAATTCGTGAAAAACCTCGATATTTAAGGGAGGAGTAATCAATTATGTTATTTGAAGATGAAAAGAAATTAGAAGAAGCTGTTGAAGTTGTTGCTGAGACTGAAGAAGTCGCAGAAGCTCCAAACGTTTCTGATGAAGAGCTCGAAAAAATTGAAGAAGGAATCGTTCCCGGGCTAACCGACGTCGGAACAGCAGAACTTGTTCAGACCTCTTTCTTGGATTACGCGATGAGTGTCATTGTCTCCCGCGCTCTTCCAGATGTTCGTGATGGTTTGAAGCCGGTCCACCGCCGCATTGTTTATTCTTTAGACGAAACCGGAACTACTCCTGATAAACCATTTAAGAAATGTGCTCGTATTGTTGGTGACGTTATGGGTAAATATCACCCTCATGGCGACTCCGCCATTTATGGCGCTCTTGTGAGATTGGCCCAGCCTTTCTCAATGAGATATATGCTCGTCGAAGGTCATGGAAACTTTGGTTCTATCGATGGAGACGAACCCGCCGCCTATCGATACACCGAAGCTAGAATGGCCAAACTCGCTCTCGAAATGGTTCGAGACATCAGCTGTGACACAGTTGATTTCATGGACAACTACGATGGCGTCGATCGAGAGCCAACCGTTCTGCCAGCGCGTTTCCCTAACTTACTGGTTAACGGTTCTGCCGGCATTGCTGTTGGTATGGCTACCAATATGCCACCTCACAACCTCACCGAAGTAATTGATGGCGTCATAGCTTTGGCACACAACCCAGAAATTACTATCGAAGAGTTGATGGAACATATTAAGGGACCTGATTTCCCTACCGGCGCCACCATTTTAGGCAGAAGCGGCATTAGAGATGCTTACGAGAGTGGAACTGGCTCGATTGCTGTTCGCTCCAAATGCGAAATCGAAGATCGCGGTGATCGCGGTTTAAAAAGAATTGTCGTCTCTGAAATTCCTTATGGAGTCAACAAAGCTTTGATGATTGAAAACATCGCCAATTTAGCTAGAGACAAAGTCATCGACGGCATCACCGATATCCGCGACGAATCTAATAAAGAAGGTATACGCGTTGTCATCGAAGTGAGGCGTGATATCATCCCCGAAGTGTTGCTTAATCAACTCTTCAAAATGACCCAACTTCAAACCAGTTATGGCATCATCAATCTTTGTTTGGTTGATAATGCTCCAAAAGTTTGTTCTTTGAAAGAATTATTAACTCAGTATCTCGACTTTAGAGTCGAAATCATCAGACGCCGCACCCAATTCTTACTTGCTAAGGATGAAGCCCGTGATCACATCGTCATTGGCTTAATCAAGTGCCACGACAACATTGATGAAATAGTAGATTTAATTAAAGCCAGTGAAACTCCTGAAGAAGCGAGCGATCGCCTCAAAGAGAAATTTGGCTTCAGCGATGCTCAAGTCCAAGCTATCTTAGGCATGAATTTACGTCGCTTAACCGGTATTGAAACCGAGAAACTCCAAGCCGAAAGAGCGCAACTTGAATTAAACATCAAGGAATACAACCGCATCCTTTCCGCTCGCGAGAATCAAATCGAAGTTGTTATTAAGGAATTAAAGGAAATTGAAGAGAAGTTCGGCGACGATCGTCGCACCGAAATCAGCAATGCTGCTTCAAGCATTGATGACGAAGATTTGATTCCCGAAGAACAAATCGTTATCACCCTATCTCGTGGTGGTTATGTCAAACGCTTAACTGCAGATTCCTTCAGAGCCCAAAATAGAGGCGGCAGAGGTGTTCGCGGTACAACTTTGAATGAAAACGATGTCGTTGATTTAATGGTCTACACCAAAACCCACACCGACTTATTGTTCTTTACCTCATTAGGAAAAGTCTACCGTGTCAGAGGATATCAAATCCCTGAATACCAAAAGACCGGTAAAGGTATCCCTGTGGTCAATATTATCAACGTTGAAAAAGGCGAAGTCGTCAAAGCCATCATCGCTTGCGATGAATACCGTGAGGATCGCTACTTATTCTTCGTTACTGAAAAAGGCTTGATTAAGAAAACTTATATCAAAGAATACGAATCCATCCGCCAAAACGGAAAAATTGCCATTGGTTTAAGAGAAGATGATATGCTTCTTGCGGTTCGTGAAATCGAAGAAAATACCATCGTGGGCATCGCTGCTAGCAATGGCAAGATGGTTAACTTCTTTGCTGATGAAACTCGCCCGATGGGACGCAGCGCCTCAGGTGTTAAAGGTATCGATTTAGTCGACGGCGAGACAGTTGTTGGTGTCACTACCGAATTAGGTGGCAACAAGATTCTTGTCCTGACGGATAAAGGTTTTGGCAAGATGACTGATCGCGTTGACGAAGAAGGTAATCAAATCTATCGTTTAACCAAACGCGGTGCCAAAGGCGTATCCACCTTGAAGATCACCGATAAGGTCGGTAAGCTCGTTGCTGTTCGGGCCGTCAATGGTGATGAAGACTTAATGGTCATCACGAATGCCGGTATTGTTATTCGCACCCACCTCGATCAAATCCGCACCATTGGTAGAAACACTCAAGGTGTGAAGATTATGAACCTTGAAGGACGTCAAAAGGTCGTTTCTATCGCCATCGTTCCACGAGAGGATGATCTTGATGAAGATTGTGGCTGTGAAGAAGTTGATGTAGAAGACAATAATTCCGAACAATCTGAAGAATAAATATGAAAGTGTTTGTCCCATTTCAGTTGAAACCTAAAGCCCCCACTTTTGAAGCTGCTCGCTTAATTAAAAACATTAGAGGGGCTTTAGAATTGAACGATATTAAGTATGTCACCAATATCGCTGATACATTTGATATTGCTCATTATGTTTTTGTTGAACCAGACAATCGCTTAACTGATGTCATTGAAAGAGGCGTCTTTACCGTCTGCTCCGCCCTGTGCTGTGAGAATGATCCAAACGCATCTTTTATTCAATATCATTCTCATGATGGGAAAAGAATCAGCACCTTAAAGCAAAAAGCTTTAAAATTTTTGAACAAGATGAACCTTGTTTTAGTTCCAACGGAAACCGCGAAACAATTCTTAATCGATAATGGTGTGACCACTCCGATTGAAGTTCTCTTGCCGGGTGTTAACTTGTCCCGTTTTGATTTTTCTCGCGATGACGAGAAAGAACTTTTCCATCGCTATTTCAGCGAAGAAAAAGATAAGAAATTAGTTGTCGCAATGGGAGAATATAGTAATAACATGGACGGAATTAATGCTTTTATTAACGCCGCGAAAAAATGCCCCGAAACACTCTTTTATTACATTGGTTGCGAAGATGCTGCATATAAGTTTGGTATGAACTTGAAAAAATTGATCAAAAAAGCTCCTCGCAACGTGAAATTCAAATCAACAATTCCGGAAGATATCTACCGTAGCGCTCTTCTTAATGCTTCAGTATTTATGTTTCCTGGCTATCGAACAGCGGGAATTATTAGCATTGAAGAAGCAATGGCAGCAAAGTGTCAACTCGTCCTGCGAAAACAAGCCATTTGTGACAAGATGCTTGTCGATGAGGAGACTGCTTATATTGCCGAGTTCTCGGAGACATTAACAGAAATTGTCAAAGGATATTTAGAAGGTCAGGTTAAACCTACAAACGAAAAAGCTTATCAAGAGATAAGTAAGCATAATTTAGAGACTTTTGGCCAACAATTAAGAACTATTTATCAAAAGAGAATATATGATATTGATCTTAGGAGGAACTGATCATGTTAGATATTAATTTAATTCGTGAAAATCCTGAGAAAGTAAAGTCTGCCCTCAAGAAAAAAGAGTGGGATGTCGACTTTACTCAGTTATTGGAATGGGATACTAAAAAGAAGAGTATTATCCACTTAGTAGAAGACAATAAAGCTGAAATTAATCGACTCTCCGCGAGCGTTCCAGCTGCAAAAAAGGCCGGCGAAGACGTTAACAAAATATTTGTAAAAGCAAAAAAAATTGCAGCAAATAACGTTCAAAAAGAGGCCGAATTAAAGGAATTAGAAGATAAAATTTTTGATTTCATGGCCGCTCTTCCCAACATGCCTGATGAAGATTTGCTCGGCGGAGGAAAAGAAAAAAACAAAGTCGTTCACGTGATTGGCGAGAAATCAAATTTCGGTTTCAAATTCAAAGACCATGTCGAACTCGCCACTTCTCTTGGCTTAGTTGATTATGACCGAGCCAGCAAGATTTCCGGAAGAGGCACTTGGATATATACAAACCTAGGCGCTAGACTTGAATGGGCGCTTTTGAACTTTTTCATCTCTGAACACCTCAAAGACGGGTATGAATTTATACTACTTCCTCATTTACTGAATGAGCAATCCGGCTTTGTTGCTGGTCAATTCCCTAAATTCAGAGAAGATGTTTTCTGGCTTGACGGAGTTGAACCCAAGAAATTTTTACTTCCCACGGCAGAGACAGGTTTAGTAAACATCCATCGTGATGAGATTTTGAAAGAAGAAGACTTACCGAGAAAATATTTTTCGTACACACCATGTTATCGCCGCGAAGCGGGATCCTACCGCACTGAGGAAAGAGGAATGATTCGTGGCTATCAATTCGACAAAGTCGAAATGGTTCAATATACCAAACCAGAAGACAGCGATAAAGCCTTCGAGGAACTCGTTAATAAAGCGATGTCTCTTGTTGAGAAATTGGGACTACACTTCCGCGTAAGCAAACTCGCAGCTGGAGACATCTCTCACTCGATGGCGAGAACCTATGATATCGAAGTCTATATTCCAAGCATTGATATTTACAAAGAAGTTTCGTCAGCCTCAAACGCTCGCGATTATCAAGCCCGTCGTGGCATGATGCGCTACCGCGATAAAGAAACCGGTAAGACAAAATACCTTCACACCTTAAATGCTTCTGGCTTAGCGACCAGTCGGATCTTCCCTGCTCTTCTTGAGCAATACCAACAAGAAGACGGATCGGTAAAAATACCCGAGGTTCTCCAACCATTTATGGGTGGAATCAAAATCTTAAAACCAATTAAATAAATCTAGGTAAACCAAAAAGAGACTACAACCGATAGTCTTTTTTTGTTGCTGTAAAAATGTTCATATTCATTATAAATAATGACTTATGCTATAATTGTTTTGCCATCGCGATGAGTATTTGCGAACCAGGTCAGGACAGGAATGTAGCAGCCTTAAGTTATTTATTCATGTGCGGTGGTTTTATAAATATGACAACCCAAGAAAAATATATGCAATTCGCTCTAAAAGAAGCGAGCAAGAGCGCGCTGATTGATGAAGTTCCAATTGGATGTGTAATCGTCAAGGATGGAAAGATAATCGCTCGAGGCCACAACGTGCGAGAAACAACAAATGACCCTTTGGGTCATTCTGAGTTGATTGCTATTAGAAAAGCGAGCAAAAAGTTATCCAACTGGAGACTCGAAGGTTGCGATTTGTATGTGACAATTGAGCCTTGTATCATGTGTTCGGGGGCCATCATTCAATCTCGAATCGAACACGTCTACTACGGAGCGTCCGATTCTAAAGGAGGAGCCTTTGGTTCTTCAATTAACGTCCTAACCGCTGAAAAAATTAACCATCACCCTGAGATTATTGGAGGAATTCTTTCTGAGGAATGTTCTCAAATCATCAAAGAGTATTTTAAAAAAAAGAGGAAAAGTAGATGAACAAAAAACTCTTATTGCTCTTAGCTGGTGCTCTAATTTTGACCTCCTGCACGGGGGGACAAAAAACAGAGGACGATTATGAATATGAAGATCCGACAATTGAACAGGATGATATTTTTGATTACGAGAACAAAACTGATTTAGGTGATTGGTTGGCCGACACTTTCCTGCTCACTGAGCAATCGATAACCGGAGAAAATCTTGAAGGACTTCTATCGGTTCTTAATTCCAACGATTTTTACGCGAACAAAGTTATCCATACCCAAATAAATCAAGTTTTATATCCTGATTCTGATGATGTAGACAACCCAGAATCAAGAACCGATGGAGATATCGACTATTCAATGGTTAATTCTTTGGTTAGAAACAACACTACTTACACAATTTCTGGTGCCTCGATCATTCATGATGAAAGGTGGGTTTATAACGAAGAAGATCCTCCCCAATTAGACCACACTTCAATTGATGCGAGTGGAACCTATTTGCTCCAAAGATCACAAGAGGATAGCACATATGTTGAGGCTTTCGATTACGATGTTGAAACATACAACAGCAGCATTGAAAAAACCTACAACGCCTCTCAATATTTCTTAAAGACAAACCTTACTAGATCAAGTGAGATTGCCGAGCATCTTGTGAGTACCATTGACTATGTCAATTACCAAAACGAAGTACGCGCTCCTGCTAATCGTTTTACGGTGAGTTTTGAAGCTTTTTGCAACACTTCTTCCATGGAAGTAGAAATTCGTTACCTCGCCCAAGCAAATCAAACCACGGAAGAGGGAGATGACTTTGAAGTTACCTATTTAATCGATATTCAGATTGATGATGGAATGATTTCCAGCTCCTCTTACCTCTACACCGAAATCGAAAAGGGTGATGATGATTATCTGCTTAGAAAAGTAGAAGACACGAGACAATATTTCGTTCTCTAAATTACTTTGTTGATGAATAAACTTGGATTTATGTCCAAGTTTTTTTATTATAGTTGTAAGTATGATTACTTACCGAGATTCAAAAAATACGACCATTGAGCGTTTTAATCCATCTATTGATGGGGGTCTTTCATCCCAGCAAGTCGCGAGTCGTTTCAAAGGCAAACTATTCAATAAGACGAAAGCGGCGATTGGTAAAAGCTATACTCAAATTTTCTTTGATAACGTTTTCAGCTTCTTTAACATCGTTTTATTTGGCATAGCTGGTTTAATGATTTGGGCCGGGGCGTATTTAAGTCTTTTCTTCCTTTTGGTCCTCATTCCAAATATCCTTATTGGTTTATATCAAGATATAAAAGCTCGTGTTTTAATGGGTCGTTTGCGATTGATTACGCAACCTAAAGCAATCGTCATTAGAGACGGCAAGAAACAAGTCATTAACACAAGAGACATTGTTTTAGATGACATTATTGTATTAGCTCGCGATTCGCAAATCAGCGCGGACTGCATTTTGCTCGATCAAACTTTAATCGTTAATGAGTCGATGTTGACTGGAGAGCCTCGCGATGTGACTAAACAGCCAGGAGACACCCTCTTTTCAGGTTCTTACGTTGTTAGCGGACAAGCTAATGCTAAGGTCGAGAAAATCGGCAAAGATAGTTATATTGAAGGGTTACAACAAGCCGCAAATAAATTCCGCCGCTCTCCTTCTCAAATCCTTCGCTCTCTAAGAAGACTATTTATTGTTATCGGATCTCTTGTGATTACAATCGGCTCACTAACCGTTTTGGCGTACTACTTGTTTGGCCAATTCAGCACAATACAGGATGCAAAAAATTCCATTAACCCAATAGCTGGATCAATGGTATCAATGATTCCTTCAGGACTCTACCTTTTAACATCGGTCGCTCTAGCGGTCGGTGTTATTGCTCTAGCAAAAAAGAAAGCCCAAGTTCAGGACTTCTATTCAGTTGAAATGCTCGCAAGGACAAATATTCTTTGTATCGACAAAACCGGAACCATTACCGATGGTACGATGAATGTTAAAGCCGTTCTCCCACTTGGAGCGAGAGATAAAGAGGAGATTGCTCAAATTGTCTCAAATATCCTCGCAGCAACGATGGATGACAATCCGACAGCCAAGGCTTTAAAAGCCTATTTTAAATATGAACTTTCAGCCGGAGTAATTGAAACTTTGCCCTTCAATAGTGAAAATAAATATTCCGCCGCTTCATTTAAGGGTGGAAAAACATATGTAATTGGTGCCATTGAGTTTCTCGATTTAACCAATAAAAAAGCAGTCATGTCCAAAGCAGAAGAACACACCTCGCTCGGCTATCGAGTTTTGGTAGTAGGCGAGACACCCTCCTCTATTCAAAACTCAAAGATTCCTGGTTCTTTAACCCCCATCGCTCTTGTCGTTTTACAAGACCGAATTCGTCCAAGCGCTATTGAAACATTCAAATGGTTTAAAGAAAACAATGTAGTTATCAAAGTTATTTCCGGAGACAGTGCCTCCACCACCAGCGAAATTGCTCGCCAGGTTGGAATCCCAGAAGCAGAAAACTATATTTCTCTTGAAAATATGACACTTGAGAACGTAAGAGAAGTAGCGAGTCATTACACTGTTTTTGGGCGCGTTACCCCAGAGCAAAAGGAAGTTATTATCGAAACCCTTAAAGAAAACAAAAACACCGTTGCCATGACTGGTGATGGAGTTAATGATGTTCTTGCCCTTAAACGCGCGGATTGCTCGATAGCAATGGCATCAGGAACCGACGCAGCGCGGAATGTGTCTCACATCGTGCTATTGAATTCTGATTTCTCGGTCTTGCCAGACGTTGTCGCCGAAGGTAGAAGGGTTATTAACAATCTCCAAAGGACGGCTTCGTTATTCCTTGTCAAAACTTGTTTTGCAGTCTTTTTCTCAGTGGTTTTCTTGTTAACATCAGTGATAATGCAAAACGGAGAAATTGTATATCCCTTCATTACTAACTTTATGTACATTTGGGAGATTCTTTCAATTGGCATTGCGGCCTTCTTTTTGTCGCTTCAAAAAAGCAAGGGAATCATTGAGGGATCATTCATTAAAAACGTTCTTAAAAAAGCCATCCCGGCAGCAGTATCGATCATTGTTCCGGTTGGTATTGTTTATCTGCTTTTGATTTTCCAAAACCTTGGCATGGCAACAGGAGTTCCGTTTGATTTTGATTATGATGCGGGCATTTATCTCGCCACCTCTTCAACAGCGAACGCAATGGCAATAATTATCTATACGATAATGAGTCTAGTAGTCTTGTTCCAAGTATGCTCACCGTTTGACAAGTTTAGAAAAATTGTTTTCTCGGTTATTTCTCTTCTTGTGGTGGGATGTTTGGTTGGAATAGGCATTTACGACTACGCAACACAAAGCGTTGACCTAATTTTCAAGATTGATTTCTTGTCGCTCACGGGAACCAACTATTTTACAATAGGGTTGTTAATTTTGTTATCAGCTAGTATATATTTAATTTCGATTAATTTTGCGAAGCAATGGAAGGAAGCTGAAAAAGATGATCAAGATCAATGATGAAGTGAAGAAAGCTTTAGAAAAAGGTAAACCAGTTGTCGCCCTTGAAAGCACAATTATTTCCCACGGAATGCCCTACCCAAAGAACGTAAAAACCGCTCTCGAAGTTGAGCAAGCGATTCGTGAACACGGAGCGATTCCGGCAACAATTGGAATTATCAATGGAGTCGCAGTTGTTGGTATGACTTCTGATGAGATTGAGCAATTTGGAAAGCGACAAGAAATCGTTAAGGTTTCTCGCCGTGATTTGCCGGTTGTCTACGCGAAGAAAATGTGGGCCGCAACTACTGTTGCAGCCACGATGATAATCGCCAGTCAAGTAGGCATTGAAGTGTTTGTAACCGGTGGTATTGGTGGTGTTCACCGACATGCAACTGAAACAATGGATATTTCAGCCGATTTACAAGAACTAGCCAAGACCAACGTAACAGTTGTTTGCGCTGGCGCAAAAGCGATATTGGATTTGCCGTTGACCCTTGAATATTTAGAAACTATGGGCGTTCCCGTTCTCGGGTTTAAAACCAAAGAATTACCTGCGTTTTACACCCCTCATTCTGGTCTACCGGTTGATTATCAACTAGATAGTTATAAAGAAGCCGCCGAAGTCATTTACCACAAACGTCAAAACCGTCTTGATGGCGGAATTTTAATTACTAATCCAATTCCTGAAAAATACGCAATGGATTCAAAAGTAATTAATCACGCAATTCAGAAAGCTCTTGGTGAAGCCGAGCAACTCGGAATAAAAGGCAAAGAAGTAACGCCCTTCCTACTCAAAAAAATTGTTGAATTAACCGGAGGAGACTCTTTAGAGTCCAACATCCATCTTGTTATCAACAACGCAATTGTTGGAGCTGAGATTAGCAAGGAGTATGCACTCTTAAAATGAAAACAGAACATCGCTTGGCGGAAACCTTAAAATCATTGATGTCTGAAGTCCCGTTGGACTCCATTTCAGTGACCATGCTTTCGGAACGATGCAAAATTAATCGTCAAACTTTTTATTACCACTTCCACGACATATACGATCTCTTAACTCTTGTTTTTTTAGACGAGAGCATTCCTAAGGCCGAAGAGGCCACCAACATAAAAAAGTTGGTTAAAATAATTTACGCATACTATACATCTAATAAGAACTTTATTGATGCCACCCTCTCATCAGCAGGAAAGGAACTCTTTCAGGAATTCATCTACAACATTTGTTATCAGAACATACTGAGATTTATTGAAGAAATTATTGAGAGTAAGAAACTTAAGCCAAATGATCGAAAAACCATCGCTCGTTTTTACGCTCTTGCTTACTCAAATTCGATTGTATATTACCTATCAACATACAAGACAAAATCACTCGAAGGTTTGATGAATTGCTTCTGCTTTGAAGATGAAGATAATTTGAAAAAAGCAGTGCGTAACTTCGCTAAAATAAGGAGAAAATGACATGAATGATTTTAATTTTGATATTAAGACAGAACTCTATTTTGGCAAGGGTAAAGCCCGACTGGTGGGTGAGATACTTCACACTAAAAATGCAAAAAAAGTAATCATTATTTTAGGTCAATCTTCAGTCAGAAAAAGCGGCTTGCTAGACCTCGTAATTACATCCTTAAAAGCTTTCAATATCGAATATCGAATCTTGGAAGGCGTTAGACCAAACCCAACAGTTGACCTAGTCTATAAAGGTCTTGAAATAGCTCGTGAATTTAACCCGGATTTTCTTTTACCGATTGGTGGCGGCTCAGTTATCGATACCGCAAAATTAATTGCTGTAGGGTATTATTACGATGGAGATTGTTTTGATTTTAATCGCCACACTGCTAGACCGACAAAAGGTTTGCCCATTGGTGTCATTCTCACCATTTCTGCATCGGGCAGTGAAATGTCAACCTCTTGTGTCATTCAAGACGATAGAAGTTTTTATAAATCCGGTTTTAACTCTCATCATGTTCGACCTGTATTTGTAATTGAAGATCCTGAACTAACATATTCTGTGAGCCCAACTCAAACCGCCTACGGGATTGTGGATATTATTATGCACACACTTGAGAGATATCTTTCTCCGTCAATCGAATTTGAAATCGCAGACGGATTAGCTGAAGGATTGTTGCGCAAAATTATTGATGCGGGGCGAAGAGCAATGCAAAACCCTCAGGATTATGAAGCGCGCGGCGCTTTGATGCTTGCGTCTTTCTTATCACATAACGGACTCACCAGTATTGGTAAGCAATACGGAATGCCTATTCACCAGCTAGAGCATGCTCTGAGTGGTGTCTACCCGCATGTTGCTCACGCAGCAGGACTCGCTCTTCTTTTTCCTGCTTGGGCAAAAGTATATTTGCAATATGACATCGAGAAGTTTGATCAACTGGCAAGGAACGTGTTTGATTCACATCTTCCGAACAAACTTGAAAACGCTAAGAAGGGTGTGGCAATATTAGAAGACTATTTCGACTTCCTTTGCATGCCAAAATCTTATAAAGATTTAGACATAAAAAACGCGGATATTGATTTATTAGTGAAGAAGTTTTCCAATGGTGGTACACGGATTGTTGGCCATCACACAAAACCAATCGATCAAGAAGTGGCTCGAGTAATCTACTCAAGTTGCCTCAAGAAAGGACTTTTATGAAAAAAGAAGATATTAGTGGATTATCAGTGTGGATCGCCATTCTTGGCGGCATTGCTGTTTATTTTTACTTTGTGATTCGTCCGCACGGAACCATCCAAACCTCATACGTTTTTGGTGCAACCAATTGGTTTGTGTATGTTCTATTTTTCTTCGCTGCAATCATTGTAGGTGTCATATTTAATGCGATATTGTTTGAGTTAGCTCACGCGGCAGGAGCAAAGGCTGGACGTTATGAGATTGTGTCAATCAACATCCTTGGTTTTATGTTCTTTAAAGACCAAGGGAAGACTAAATTCCATATGGCCCGTTTTGACGGACTGACTGGTGAGACAAAAATATTACCAAAGAAAAATGCTAAAAAAGAACCAAATCCTTCCGCGTTTCTTCTTTTCGGTTCCTTGTTCTACGGGCTTGAAATTGTTTTAGTTCTCTTTGCATACTTATTGATTACATCCGTTCAAAACACAAATACCTTTGCGGTTGATTGGGCCTACTTTATTTTGACAATCGGAGTTGTTGGAGGAGCAATTTTGTTCTATAACATCGTTCCTCTTCGCCTTGATTCATTGAATGATGGTTATCGCTTAAGACTCGTTGGGTCTCGAAAAAACCGCCACGCATTCAACCAAATGCTTTATACCGAAGTCACTGGTCAGATTTCCAACGAACTTGAAGAAAAGGCATTTAAGGAAACGAAAGATTCAAATTTCTCAGCAGACATCAACCTCAACAAGGCTTACGTTTTGATGAGTGAGGAAAAATTCGGTGAAGCGGAGAGCATTTTTAAAGAGATTATCGATAACAAAAAATCATCCAATAAAATCGTTGCAACCGCAGAAAATCAAATCATTTATATCAACATGTTAACGAAGCCATTTGAAGAGGTTGAAGCCTATTGCGGATCAAATGTCTCAATGGGCAAAAAAAGAGAGTTGGCTTCAGATAAATCTTTGGGTTCGATCAGAACCTATATCCTTATTGCAGGAATTGTTGATAAATCCCACTACGAATGTCTAAGAGCTTTAGAGGCATCTAGGAAATCATATAGCCGAGTTCCCGATCCTCGCAAACCTTTAGAAAAGGCCTTGTTTAATAAGGCCTTAGAAAAGGTCATAATAGCCCACCCCAGTTGGGAAGAGCTAAAATTATTTATTCTTTAAATGAAATAAAAACCCTTAGATTCCTAAGGGCCTTTTTTTAACTAGATTAAGATATTCTCTTTTTTCGAATAATTAAGAATGTCATTCCAACGACTGATAAGGCAGCGATGACACCGCTTGTAATAGCGATTGAACCACCGCATCCCCCAGCACCCTCTAACAACACTGTCACATCGCACACGGCTGAAAAGTCGCCGTCTTCAGTCCTGACTGTAATTTTAGCAGAACCCTCTGCAACAGCAGTCACTAAACCATTGTTATCAACTGTCACGACTGCGGTATTGTTGCTCGACCAAGCGACAATTTTATTATCTGCGTTACTTGGATTAACTGTTGCTACTAAGGTTTTAGTCTCTCCAACTCTAATTGAAAGAGAGGAATTATTTAATGAAACGCCTGTAACAGGAACTGCGGGTGTAGAACTATCTTCGCCAACACTGAATATGAGTGAGTAGAAAGCTTGATCATGCTCTGCGGTGTTGCCAACGATATACCAGTTGCTGGAATTGATGGTGTAAATCATCACCTTGCTGTTTTGATTAATAGTTGATGTTCCTTGCGTTCCAGTGATTTTGATTCCGTTTGCGTAGACATCGCTATTGATGTAGCCGTATAAATCGGCTGTAATTGTTTTGACGTATGTTGAGTCATTAGGTTCAATCTTAACCCCATTAGGAAGCCCGATTTCGTCGTACTGAGTGTAGTTATATGATCCTGCTCCCCATTTGATGCTCATGGTGCCGTCATTAATTGTGCCGTTTTTCACTGTGTAAGCTTTGATGATAGGGCTGCTGGCCCCAGTTGCTGGCAAACCGCTGTTGCTCTTATTAATAGTCACAGTTTTATTACTTTGAACAGTTATTCCACTGACAGTAACGTTTTTACCTGCATAGGTGCCCGTTACACTTGTTGTACCAGCAGTTAGTGGGGAAGGCGTCCAAACGACGCCGCTAGTGACGTTTGAGGTCGAATTATCGTTATATGTTGCGGTAACAGTTAGTCCGGCAGGATTAAATGTTTCTCCTGCGGTATAGGTTTTTTTACTAGGAGTTCCACTAACAGCTAAAGACGATATTGATTTTACGGTCACTGTTGCAGTGCCTTTGACAACATTGTCGAGTTTTGAAGTCGCAGTAATGGTTGCTGTACCAGCAGCCCTTCCAGTGACGACTCCGTTGCTTACAGTGGCGACTGCGGTATTGTTGCTCGACCAAGTAACTTCTGAAGAGCCAGAGTCAACATTTACATTCAATGTAACGGTTCCTCCGACAGCAATTGTTGAACTTGAAGGGCTCAATGTGATTGTGTTTGGAGCCTCTCCATAGGACGCACAGATGTTC
>Ga0116182_1000050_pt1 | contig 120454 bp, 116 predicted proteins | sample AD_UKC077_MetaG_FD_89805 | JGI IMG/M metagenome (GOLD analysis project Ga0116182, IMG submission 89805) | Active sludge microbial communities of municipal wastewater-treating anaerobic digesters from USA - AD_UKC077_MetaG | ecosystem: Engineered > Bioreactor > Anaerobic > Digestate | place...
CGAGGTAGGTGTCCCACTGCTGGATCGTCATCGTGCGACCCTTGCCGTCCACCAGAGACATCTGATTGTCCAACGCCGCCTGCGAGGACCCCACGCCGACGAACAAACCCGACACGGCGAGCAACAGCGCGACAAGCGCGCGACCGACGATCTTCATGGGTGGCCCCTTAACCGGCTAGTTAGGCATGACAGCTGTCTCATCGGTAACACAGATCACAGCGTTACCGGGCCGGAAAAGAAAATTCCAGGCGGGGTTCGAAATCAGGCAGGAACGGCCGTCACCGGCATCACCACATTGCCGCGACACGGCCCCTCGGCGATATCGGTGTGCCAGGTTCCCCGCAGGGACCCGTCGGCCTGCGGGGCGTAGACGGTGAAGGAGGTGGCGTGCGCCCAGGCCTTCTGGGTGCCCGGGCCCAGGTAGCAGTCCCACAGCCAGTCGTAGCTGGTCGCCCAGCCGTTGCCGTTCCAGGTGTAGCGGGTCGGTTGCGGAATGGTGGGGTTGCCCGGGGCGGGACCGTCGACGACGGTGGCCACGCACTTGTCGAACGAGCAGGCGGTGGCCAGGGTGAAGACCGCGCCGAAATCGCCCTCGCGCTGCCGGGCTGCCGGGCTGGTTCCGGCCTTCTGGGATGCGTAGGTGGTCATCTGATAACGGCCGTTCCAGGGTTGCGGGGCGGCGTGCGCCACCGCAGGCTGCAGGGCAGCGGTGCCGGCCAGCATTACTGCTGCAAGCACGGCGGAGCCCTGACCAGTCATAACAACGAGAGTACCGGCCGCAAACCTCACGTGACGCATCTGTAACACGACGCGCCGGGGAGGCCGCGGTAGCCTCGCGAGGTGCTGCTGGCCTCGCTGAACCCGGCCGCGGTGGCCGCCGGGGCCGACCTGGCCGACGCGGTGCGCATCGACGGGATGACGCTGTCCCGTAGCGATCTGGTCGGCGCCGCCACCTCGGTGGCCGAACGGGTCGGCGGAGCGCACCGGGTGGCCGTGCTGGCCACCCCGACGGCCGCGACCGTCCTGGCCGTCACCGGGTGTCTGATCGCCGGAGTGCCCTTCGTCCCGGTCCCCGCCGACGTCGGGGTCGCCGAACGCGCGCACATCCTGACCGATTCCGGCGCCCAGGTGTGGCTGGGGGAGCAGTCGGAGGATCCGGCCGGCCTGCCGCATGTTCCGGTCCGCCTGCATGCCCGGTCCTGGCACCGCTACCCGGAACCGGCGCCGCAGAGCACGGCGATGGTGATCTACACCTCCGGCACCACCGGACCGCCGAAGGGTGCGGTGATCAGCCGGGCCGCGGTGGCCGCGGACCTCGACGCCCTGGCCGCCGCCTGGCAGTGGACCCCGGAGGACACCCTGGTGCACGGCCTGCCGCTGTTCCACGTTCATGGTCTGGTGCTCGGACTGCTCGGCTCGCTGCGGGTGGGCAACCGGTTCGTGCACACCGGGCGCCCGACGCCGCAGGCGTATGCCGAAGCGGCCGGAACGCTGTACTTCGGGGTTCCGACGGTGTGGTCGCGGATCGTCGCCGAACCCGACGCGGCCCGGGCGGTGGCATCGGCCCGGCTGCTGGTGTCCGGAAGCGCCGCGCTGCCGGTGCCGGTGTTCGACGCACTGCACGGGCTCACCGGTCACGCCCCGGTGGAGCGCTACGGCTGCACCGAGACGCTGATCACCGTGAGCACCCGCGCCGACGGCGAGCGCCGGCCCGGCTGGGTGGGCTTCCCGCTCGACGGCATGGCGACCCGGCTGGTGGCCGAGGACGGTTCGCCGGTCGCCCACGACGGGGAAACCATTGGCGGACTGCAGGTTCGGACGCCCACGATCTTCGACGGCTACCTCAACCGGCCCGACGCCACTGCTGCGGCCTTCGACGCCGACGGCTGGTACCGCACCGGCGACGTCGCGGTGATCGACCCCGGCGGGATGCACCGCATCGTCGGCCGCGAGTCGGTGGACCTGATCAAGTCGGGTGGGTACCGCATCGGCGCCGGGGAGATCGAGACCGCACTGCTGGGCCACCCCGGTGTCGAGGAGGTGGCCGTCGTCGGACTGCCCGACGCCGATCTCGGGCAGCGCATCGTCGCCTTCATCGTCGGTGATGCTGCCCCCGCTGAACTCAGCGACTATGTGGCCCAACAGCTTTCGGTGCACAAGCGTCCGCGGGAGGTGCGCCTGGTGGAGTCCTTGCCGCGCAACGCCATGGGCAAGGTCATGAAGAAGGAACTGATGTCATGGGATTGAGGTTCGCCGAGATCTGCATCGACGCCCAGGACGCCGCGGCCGCCCGCCGTCTGGACCGCCGCGGCAGTCGGCGTGCTGGCCGCCGAGTAGCCGTCAGTTGGCGTGCAGCGCCTCATTGAGGGTGATGCCCTTGCCGTCCCGGGACACCACCTCGACGGCCCCGGTCACCGAATTACGCCGGAACAGAAGGTTGTTCGCGCCGGACAGTTCGCGGGCCTTGATCGTCGCACCGTCGGACATGGTGACCTTGGTGCCTGCCGTGACGTACAGCCCGGCCTCGATCACGCAGTCGTCGCCCAGTGAGATGCCCAGCCCGGAGTTGGCGCCCAGCAGGCAGCGCCTGCCGACCGAGATCACCTCGGTGCCACCGCCGGACAATGTGCCCATGATGGACGCGCCGCCACCGACGTCGGAGCCGTCGCCGACCACCACGCCCGCCGAGATGCGGCCCTCGACCATCGAGGCGCCCAGCGTGCCGGCGTTGAAGTTGACGAATCCCTCGTGCATGACGGTGGTGCCCGGCGCCAGGTGGGCGCCGAGGCGGACCCGGTCGGCGTCGGCGATCCGGACACCGGTCGGCACCACGTAGTCGACCATCCGGGGGAACTTGTCCACTCCGAAGACCGTAACCGGGCCTCGCCGGCGCAGGCGCAGGCGCACATGTTCGAAGTCCTCGATGCGGCAGGGGCCGTAGTTGGTCCACACCACGTTGGGCAGTGCGCCGAACACGCCGTCGAGATTCAGCCCGTGCGGTTCGACCAGGCGGTGCGAGATCAGGTGCAGCCGAAGGTAGGCGTCGGCGGTGTCGGCGGGCTTGTCGGCCAGGTCGGCGATCACCGTCCGGATGGCCACCACCTCGACCCCGCGGTCGGTGTCCGGGCCGGCCAGCGCGGCAAGCTCGGCGGGGGCGTCATCCGCCGACAGCCGGGTGGTGCCGGACGGGCTGTAGGCGCCCAGTTCGGGATCCGGGAACCAGGCGTCGAGCACGGCGCCGTCGGCGGTGATGGTGGCCAGTCCGAAACCCGCAGCAGAAGTCACGGTGCTTCACCGTACTAGCACCGTATTAGCCTCTTGAGTTGTGCTGGATCTCCGCGCGGACCCGATCGAACTGACCGCCGCCCTCATCGACATCCCCAGTGTGTCGCGGGACGAGAAGCGGATCGCCGACGAGGTGGAGGCGGCACTGCGTGCACAGACCTCCTTCGAGGTGGTGCGCAACGGTGATGCGGTGCTGGCTCGCACGAACCTCGGCCGGCCCACCCGGGTGATCCTGGCCGGCCACCTCGACACCGTGCCGATCGCCGACAACGTCCCCGCGCAACGCGATGCCGACCACATCTACGGCTGCGGCGCCTCCGATATGAAGTCGGGCGACGCGGTGTTCCTGCACCTGGCCGCGACCGTCGACGACCCGGTGCACGACCTGACGCTGGTGTTCTACGACTGCGAGGAGATCGAGGCGTCCGCCAACGGACTGGGCCGCATCGAGCGCGAACTCAGCGACTGGCTGCGCGGCGACGTCGCCGTCCTCGGCGAGCCGTCCGGCGGCTACATCGAGGCCGGCTGCCAGGGCACGCTGCGCGCGGTCATCTCGACGGCGGGAACCCGGGCGCACTCCGCGCGATCCTGGCTGGGGGACAACGCGATTCACAAACTCGGTGCGGTGCTAGACCGGCTGGCCGGCTATCAGGGGCGGGTGGTCGACATCGACGGCTGCACCTATCGCGAGGGACTCTCGGCCGTCCGCGTCGACGGCGGGGTGGCCGGCAACGTGATCCCGGACGCGGCCTCGGTCACGGTCAACTTCCGCTTCGCACCGGACCGGATCCCGGTCGAGGCCCTCGACCACGTCCGTGCGGTGTTCGACGGGCTCGACGTCAGCATCGAGCAGACCGACGCCGCCCCCGGCGCGCTTCCGGGACTGCATCATCCGGCCGCGGCGGCTCTGGTGGAGGCCGCCGGCGGTCTGGTGCGGGCCAAGTACGGCTGGACCGATGTCGCGCGGTTCGCCGCACTGGGAATCCCTGCGGTCAACTTCGGGCCGGGGGACCCCAACCTGGCACACCGGCGTGACGAACGTGTCGCCGTCGCACAGATCAGCGCCGTCACCGCGACGCTGCGTGATTATCTGGGCGTGACTACCTGACCGCGCCGACCGCCTGAGCCTGCTCGGCCGCATCGCGGGCCGCGCCACCGAAGCCGGCTGCGGCCAGCGCATCGGCGGCCGCGATCAGTCCGGCGGCGTCGCCGGCGGTCAGTGCACGGGCGTGGGCGAGCGCGAGTCGGGTGAAGGCGCAGGTCCCCAGTTCGGCGTCGGCGTCGGCGTCGGCGATCTTGGCGATCGCGTCCGCGGCCCGGCGGTCGCCGAGTCGGGTCGCCTCGTGCCAGGAGCGGATCGCGACCGCGTTCTGCCCGGACCGCTGCGCCGTGCGGGCGGCGTCGCGGGCCGCGGTGATCGCCGCCGGCCGGTCGCCGATGGTGAGCAGCCGCCAGGCCCGCGCGACGCCGAGTTCGGGGGCGAACAACGCCGACTTGGTGCCGTGCCGGGACTGCGCACGGGCCAGCGCCTTGGCCGACTCCGCGATCTCGCCCTGGTGGGCCAGCGCGGTGGTCAGCAGCGTCAGCGCCAGCGGACCCCACGAGTAGCCGGTGCGTTCCAGGGTGGCCGCGGCCGGCTGCAGCAACTCGGCGGCGGCCTCGTAGTCGCCGGCGGTCAGCAGCACATGGGCCAGCAGCACCTCGCCGATCGCCCGGCCCGGCTGGGCGCCCTCGGCGAAGTCGGTGAAACCGCGGGCGGTCTCGAACGCCGCCTCGATCTGCCCGGTCATCAACTGCGTCGTGGTCTGGGCCAATCCGACGGTGAACCGCAGCAGACCCGGATACTCCGAACCCAGCGCCCGGTTCACCAGCACGCCGACGTCGGAGAAGCGGCCGATCCGGGCCGAGGACAGTGCCGCGGCGCTGCCGGCCCACGCCACCGCCATATCCGGTGCGTCCGGCTGTGCCAGCACCTCGTCGGCGATCTCCACCGCCCGCCGGACGTTGCCGGCGTTCATCGCGAAGGTTCCGGACAGGGCGTCCAGGGTGATCCGTGACGACGCGGTGCCGACCCGCCCACGCACGTTCTGCAGGAAGGTCACCGCGCGTTCGGGCTCCGACAGCATCCAGAACTGGTTGGCCGCCCGCGGCAGCGCCCAGGCCATCAACTGTTCCTCGGACAGATCGGCCGGGTCGACCGCGGCCAGCGTCGCATCGGCCTCCCGGCCGCGGCCCTGCCAGGCCAGCGCATTGCTCAGGGCCAGCCGGGCGTCGAACCGCTCGCCGCGCTGCAGCACGCCGGCGGCCAACCGCTCGGCCAGGCTGAGGTCGCCGAGCAGCAGTGCCTCCTGTGCGCCGGCCACCACCGCGTCGGCGTCGAAGGGGCCGTCGCTGTGCACCGAGATCAGATTGCGGCTGAGCCGGTCGGCGGGGGTTCGGCTGGGATGAGCGGCCAACTGCGTCGACACCGCGGCGCGCAGACGCTGGACCTCGGCTTTGTCCAGGGCGATCGCGAGCCGCTCCAGGAACAGCGGGTGGCCGCTGTAGGCGGAGGCGCCCCGGATCTGCACGGCCCCGGCGTCGACCGCCTCCCCGACCGCGGCCGCAGTGGTCAGCGCGGCCAGATCGTCGCGGGACAGCGGCTCGAACACGCACAGATGAGCGAGCACGTCGCGGACCGGACGGGACAGATTGCCGAGGTAGCGGTCGACGGCGCCGGCCAGCGTCTCCTCGCCCGATCCGGTGGCCATCAGCAGCCGCAGGTGCAATGGATTGCCGGAGCTGCGGCGGTACAACGTGCCGGGATCGTCGCCGCCGGCCGCGCCGACCAGGGCGGCGGTCTCCTCGCCGTCGAGGATGTCGACGTCGAAGCGCCGCAGCAGGCCGTCGTTCCACAGCGCGGTGACCACCTGTGGGGCCTGCAGCACCGAGCGGACCGTCACGATCAGCGGACTGGCGTGCTCCTGGGCCAGGTGATAGACCACCGATGCCGACAACGGGTCGAGCAGCCGGGCGTTGTCGACGATGATCGGGGCCGAACCCGCTTGTGCCAGAACCGAATCCGCCGCTGATCTGATCATCGCGGCCGGCTTGCCGACGTCGTGCACCTCGATCAGCGGGCCGAAGGCGCCGAACGGAATGGACTGCTGGGCCAGGGTGCCGATCACCCACACCGGCTCCCCGAGGCCGAGGCGTTCGGCGGCCTGGGCGGCCAGCGTGCTCTTGCCGACACCCTCGTTGCCGATCAGCGCCACCCCGTTGGCCGCGCCTTCCTCGGGGGTGCTCGTCAACATGCCCATCACGGTGTCGAGGGCACGTCGCGGCAGCACGGGCCAGTCAGACCACTGAATGGGCGACCCCTGAATCGGCATAGCGGGAACTCTATTTGGCGCGCCGGTGCTCTGGACTAGGTTTCGGGTGTGCAGCAGCAACCGGGGTCCCGTGCAGGGTTCGCAGTCTGCGTGTACTGCGCCTCCGGCCCGCGGCACCCTGAACTGCTGGAACTCGCGCGAGCCCTCGGCGCTGCGATCGCCGGCCGCGGCTGGACCCTGGTCTCCGGTGGCGGCAACGTGTCGGCGATGGGTGCGCTGGCCGCCGGCGCCCGCGACGCGGGCGGACACACCGTCGGGGTGATCCCCAAGGCCCTGCTCTACCGCGAGGTGGCCGATATCGAGGCCGACGAGTTGGTCGTCACCGACACCATGCGCCATCGCAAGCAGGAGATGGAGGACCGCAGCGACGCCTTCATCACGTTGCCCGGCGGGATCGGCACCCTCGAGGAGCTTTTCGAGACGTGGACCGCCGGTTATCTCGGGATGCATGACAAACCGGTCGTGTTGCTCGACCCGCACGGTCATTACGACGGATTGCGCAGTTGGCTGGATACCCTCGTCCCGTCGGGTTACGTCGACGCGTCGGCACTGGACCGGCTGCAGGTGGTCACCGACATCGACGCCGCACTTTCGCTGTGCGCCGAAGGATTTCGTGCGGAAAGGCTGTGAGTGCGTTGGGTGTGGGCCCTGTCAGAGCATCGGTGGGCCTGTTCGAACTCGCCGCCCGGGTGCCGGCACTTCTGCTCGACACCCCGGTGATCCTGCGCGGCGCGCTGACCGGACTGCTGGCCCTGCCGATCTCGAAGACCTCGATCGGCAAGGTGTTCCAGGATCGCGCCGGGCACTACCCGGACCGGGTGTTCCTCCGCTTCGGTGACGAGGAGATCACCTACCGCGAAGCCAACGAGACCGTCAACCGCTACGCCGCGGTGCTGGCCGGTTATGGAGTCCGGCACGGCGACGTGGTGGGCATCATGCTGCGCAACCGGCCGGAGACGGTGCTGGCCATGCTGGCGGTGGTCAAGTGCGGTGCGGTGGCCGGGATGCTGAACTACAACCAGCGCGCAGACGTGTTGGCGCACAGCATCGGTCTGCTGCATTGCGACGTTCTGATCGCCGAGGCCGATCTGCTCAAACCGATCCGGGACACCCGCGCCGCGCCGGCCAATCTCGTCACCATCGCCGAGATCGCCAAACGTGCCGTGGGTAAGCCCGCCGGCAACCCCGACTCGGCCTCGGAGGTCCGCGCCCGAGACACCGCGTTCTACATCTTCACCTCGGGGACCACCGGGCATCCCAAGGCCAGCGTGATGACCCACCAGCGCTGGTTGCGCGCGCTGGCCGGTTTCGGCGGACTCGGCGTCCGGTTGCGCGGCAACGACACGATGTATTGCGCGCTGCCGCTGTATCACAACAACGCCCTGACGGTCGCGCTGTCGTCGGTGCTCGACGCCGGGGCCACGCTGGCGCTCGGCAAGTCGTTCTCGGCGTCGAAGTTCTGGGACGAGGTGATCGAGGCCGAGGCCACGGCGTTCATCTACATCGGCGAACTGTGCCGGTATCTGCTCAATCAGCCTCCCCGTCCCACCGACCGCGAACACCACGTGCGGGTGATCGTCGGCAACGGGTTGCGCCCGGACATCTGGGAGGAGTTCACCGAGCGCTTCGGCATCAAGCGGGTGGTCGAGTTCTATGCCGCCAGCGAGGGCAACACCGCGTTCATCAACGTCTTCAACATCCCGGGCTCCACCGGGATCAACCCGCTTCCGCTGGCCTACGTCGAATTCGACCCGGGCACCGGTGAGCCGGTGCGCGACGAGAACGGCCGGGTTCGCCGGGTGCCGTCCGGTCAGCCGGGACTGCTGATCAGTCCGGTGACCCGGCTGTCGCCGTTCGACGGCTACACCGACAAGGCCGCCACCGAGAAGAAACTGGTGCGTAACGCCTTCAAGGACGGCGACGTCTGGTTCAACACCGGCGACGTGATGAGCCCGCAGGGGCTCGGGCACGCCGCCTTCGCCGACCGCATCGGCGACACCTTCCGCTGGAAGGGCGAGAACGTCGCCACCACCGACGTGGAGGCCGGAGTCGCCGCCGATCCCGCGGTGGAGGAGTGCGCCGTGTTCGGCGTCGAGGTGCCCGGCACCGACGGACGGGCCGGAATGGCCGCGGTCAAGCTGCGTGCCGGTGCGAAATTCAACGGAAAGACGTTGGCCGGCAAGCTTTTCAATCAGCTGCCCGGCTACGCGGTGCCGCTGTTCATCCGAATCGTCTCCGGCCTGGAGACCACGTCGACCTTCAAGAGCCGGAAGGTCGACCTGCGCGATCAGGGGTTCGGGCCCGAGGTCGCCGACCCGGTCTACGTGCTGGCCGGCCGCCGCGAGGGGTATGTGCCGTTCTACGAGGGTTACCCGGGCGAGGTGGCGGCAGGGAAGCGTCCCGCGGGGTAGCCATGGTGGACTCGAACCGGGTGCGACAGGCGCTGAGCGCGCGGGTGGACAACCTGATCCGGGTGGACGGTGAGATGACGTTCCCCGGTGTCCCGGGGATGCTCGAGGAGTACACCGACAAGTGTGTGACGGCCTTCGCCGAGATGGGCCGCCGGTTCAACGCCGAGGAACGTGGCTATCTCCGGTCGGTGCTGGCCCGCGCCCTTGACGAGGCATGGGAGTTCTCCCAGCGTTCCAGCATCACCGTCGCCTACCGGTCGCGCAGCGCCGGGCCACTGGACTACCGGGGCACCGTCAACCGGGTCACCCTCGAGCAGGCCTACGACGAGTGGATCGCCAACCGCGAGCCTCCGTTGTTCGGGGCGCATCCCGATGCCCGGGTGCTGGCGGTGGCGGCAGAGAGGACCGGTCCGATACTCGACATCGGGGCGGGCACCGGACGCAACGCCTTCGCGCTCGCGCGCCGCGGTCATCAGGTCGACGCGGTGGAACCGGCCACGCCGTTCGTCGACATCATGCGATCCGAGGCGCAACGGGAATCGTTGAACATCAGGGTGATTCAAGCCGAGGCATTCGCCGGCGACGTCTATCTCCGGTCGGACTACTCGATGATCGTGCTCTCCGGGGTGGTCTCGGAGTTTCGCACCGCGGCACAGTTGCGCGCCCTCTTCGAACTCGCCGCCCGGTCCCTGGCGCCGGGCGGCGAACTGGTGTTCAACACCTTCCTCGCCCGGCACGATTACCACCCCGACGACGCCGCGCGGCAGTTCGCCCAGCAGTCGTATGCGTGTTTCTTCACCCGTGACGAGGTTGCCCAGGCAGTCGCGGGACTGCCGCTGGAACTGGTTTCGGACGACAGCGTCCACGACTACGAGAAGGCGAATCTGCCGGACGGGGCCTGGCCGCCGACCGGCTGGTACGTCAACTGGGTGACCGGCAAGGACGTCTTCGGGCTCGAGCGCGAAACCTGCCCGATCGACCTCAGGTGGCTGGTCTACCGCAGGCCCGGGAACGCACCAGGCACCATAGGGGGGTGACTTCGGCCTCTGGTGGGACGTTCTGCGGGCGCCCGGTCGCCGCCGACCGCGCGCTGATCATGGCGATCGTCAACCGCACCCCCGACTCGTTTTACGACAAGGGCGCGACCTTCACCGACGAGGCGGCCAAGGAGGCGGCCCATCGCGTCATCGCCGAGGGCGCCGACGTCGTCGACATCGGCGGGGTCAAAGCCGGCCCGGGCGTTCTGGTCGACGACGACGAGGAGACCCGAAGGGTGGTTCCCTTCATCGAGTGGCTGCGTGCGGCCTATCCCGACCAACTCATCAGCGTCGACACCTGGCGCGCCTCGGTGGCCAGGCAGGCCTGCGCGGCCGGCGCCGACATCATCAACGACACCTGGGCCGGCCACGACCCGGCACTGCCCGAGGTGGCCGCCGAGTTCGGCGCCGGTCTGGTCTGCTCGCACACCGGCGGTGCGGTGCCGCGGACCCGGCCGTTCCGGGTCAACTACGGCACCACGGTGACCGGGGTGCTCGATGACGTCATCGCCGAGGTGACCGCCGCCGCCGAGCACGCCGCGAAGGTGGGTGTCCGGCGCGACGGCATCCTGATCGACCCGACCCACGACTTCGGGAAGAACACCTTTCACGGACTGACGCTGCTGCGTCACGTGAAGGATCTGGTGAACACCGGCTGGCCGGTCCTGATGGCGCTGAGCAACAAGGACTTCATCGGGGAGACTCTCGGTGTGGAACTGACCCAACGACTGGAGGGCACCCTGGCCGCCACCGCACTGGCGGCCGCCGACGGCGCCCGGATGTTCCGTGTGCATGAGGTCGGACCGACCCGCCGGGTGCTGGAGATGGTGGCCTCGATCCGGGGCGAGCGGCCGCCGGCGCGCACCGTGCGGGGGCTGGCATGATCGCCGAACTGCAGGCCGCCAAGAACGGCCGCACCGTCTCCGTCGTACTGCCGGCCCTCAACGAGGCCGCGACCATCGGCGCCGTCATCGACACCATCACCCCGATGCTCGGCGGTCTGGTCGACGAACTGGTGGTGCTGGACTCCGGTTCCACCGACGAGACCGCCGAACGTGCGCGGGCGGCCGGCGCCCGCGTCGTCAGCCGTGAGCAGGCGCTCCCGGAGGTCCCCGTCCAGCCCGGCAAGGGTGAGGCGCTCTGGCGCTCGCTGGCGGCGACCACCGGCGACGTCATCGTCTTCATCGACTCCGACCTGATCGACCCGGATCCGATGTTCGTGCCGCGACTGGTCGGCCCGATCCTCACCGGCGAGGGCGTCCATCTGGTCCGCGGCTTCTACCGCCGTCCCCTCAAACTCGGCGACGCCCTCGACGCCAACGGCGGCGGCCGGGTCACCGAACTGGTCGCCCGTCCGCTGCTGGCCGCCCTGCGCCCGGAACTGGGCGCCGTCCTTCAGCCGCTGGGCGGGGAGTACGCCGGCACCCGGGAGTTGCTCACCTCGGTGCCGTTCGCGCCGGGCTACGGCGTGGAGATCGGGATCCTGATCGACACCTACGACAAGTTCGGCCTTGAGGCGATCGCGCAGGTGAACCTCGGCGTGCGCACCCACCGCAACCGGCCGCTGAACGAACTGGGGCCGATGAGCCGTCAGATCATCGCGACCCTGCTGACCCGCTGCGGCATCACCGACTCCGGAGTCGGTCTGACCCAGTTCTTCCCGGCCGGCGACGGCTACCGGAGCCGGACTTCCACGGTCTCACTGGAGGACCGGCCCCCCATGAACACCTTCCGCTGAACCGCTTCCGATGAACTGAAAGGATCTCAGGCGTGACATTGATCCTGATGTACCTGGTGGTTTTGATCCTGGTGGCCGTGGTCCTGTTCGGGATCGCCGGTCTGGTTTTCGGCCGGGGCGAGCAACTGCCGCCGCTGCCGGCCGCCACCACCGCGACGGTGCTGCCGGCCTCCGGGGTCACCGGGGCCGACGTCGAGGCGGTGAAGTTCACCCAGGTGCTGCGGGGGTACAAGACCAGCGAGGTGGACTGGGTGCTGGACCGCCTGGGCGCCGAACTCGACGAATTGCGGGCCGAACTGGCCGACCTGCGGGCCGCCTCCGCTGTCCCGCGTGACTGACCCAGGCTCGGCCGGCGACGGCAGGATCCGCTGCCCGTGGGCGGACGGCGGGTCCCAGCTCTACCGCGACTATCACGACCAGGAATGGGGCCGGCCGTTGCGCGGACGCACCGCGCTGTTCGAGCGGCTGACCCTGGAGGCCTTCCAGAGCGGGCTGTCCTGGCTGACCATCCTGCGAAAGCGGGAGAACTTCCGGCAGGCGTTCGCCGGTTTCGACATCGACGCCGTCGCCCGGTTCACCGAGCAGGACGTGACCCGGCTGCTCCAGGACGCCGGGATCGTGCGCAACCGGGCCAAGATCGAGGCCGCCGTCGCCAACGCCCGGGCAGCAGCCGACCTCGACGTCGACCTCTCCGACCTGCTGTGGTCGTTCGCCCCGGCACCCCGGGCGCGGCCCGCGGCGATGGGCGACCTTCCTGCTCAGACGCCGGAGTCCAAGGCGATGGCCACCGAACTCAAGCGGCGTGGCTTCCGATTCGTCGGCCCCACCACCGCGTACGCGTTGATGCAGGCCACCGGGATGGTCGACGACCACTTGGCAAACTGTTGGGTACCCCTCGACCCCTCCTAGCAGGGCGTTTCACACCCCGGGCCGCCAATAGGGAACAATGGGGAGCACTAAGATCATGTAGAGGCTCCGGCCCCGCCGGTGCCGACGGGCTTGCTCGGATCTCGAAGGGAGCACTCGATGGCGGCGATGAAGCCACGGACCGGTGACGGACCGCTGGAAGCGACCAAAGAAGGACGCGGCATCGTGATGCGCGTACCCCTGGAGGGTGGCGGCCGCCTCGTCGTCGAGTTGACGCCTGCCGAGGCCGCTGCGCTGGGCGACGAACTGAAGGCTGTCACCAGCTAGCTCGGACTGACGGAACCCCGCCCCTGTGCGGGGTTTCGTGCTGAGAACCCGCTGTAACCTTTGTCGGCATATTGCCGAATGATCAGTGTCGGCGCATCCGCGGCAGCACTTCGCACCAGGAGATATTCAGACAATGGCAACCCATGCGACTTTTGCTCAGCGACTGCTGATCGCCGGCGGTTTCGCCGTCGCGATCTCGGTGGCGCCGCTCATCTCCGCGTTCGGCGGTTCGCACGCCGCCACCCCGCTGGCCGAGTGCCCGGTGGGTCAGGAGCTCAACCCGCTCACCGCGACCTGCCACCCGAGTGGCAACGCCGAGAACCCGATCGTCAGCCCGATCAACCCGGAGGGGGCGAACCTGCAGCCGGGTTCGCTCACCGGCGCGGAGGCGGGCGAGGTCGGTCGGCTACCCGAGGTCAACGGAATTCCCTGCAACGGCCAGAACACCGGACTGTGCATTGGTCTGAGTGAGAACAACGAGGCGCTCAACGCGTCGCCGAGCGACCCGTTCGGCAACTCGAACTAAGCGCTACCGCGACACCGCGCGGTAGATCTCCAGCGTCTGCTCGGCGATCCGGGCCCAGGAGAACTCGTCGATGCAGCGCTGCCGTCCGGTGGTTCCGTAGCGAGCGGCCTTCGCCGGATCGGCCACCAGTGCGTTGACCGCCTCGGCCAAACCGGCTTCGAACCCTCTCGCGTCGTTGGCGTCGTAGTGCACCAGGGTCCCGGTCACGCCGTCATCGACCACCTCGGGGATGCCGCCGACGTCACTGGCCACCACCGCGGTGCCGCAGGCCATCGCCTCCAGGTTGACGATCCCCAACGGCTCGTACACCGAAGGGCAGACGAACACCGTTGCAGCGGTGAGGATTTCGCGAATCTCATGGACGGGCAGAAAGTCCCGAACCCAGAACACGCCGGTGCGCTGTTCGGCGAGTTTCGCCACCGCTCCCTCGACCTCGGCGGCGATCTCCGGGGTGTCCGGAGCGCCGGCGCACAACACCAGTTGCACCTCGGGGTCGAAGCGGTGCGCCGCCGCGATCAGATGCGGGACACCCTTCTGCCGAGTGATCCGCCCGACGAAGGCCACGATCGGACGCGACGGGTCCACGCCGAGTTCGGCCAGCACCGAGTCCCCGGCATCCGGTGCGGCCGGATACCAGACGCTGGTGTCGATGCCGTTCTTCACCACGTGCACCCGGTCGGGGTCCAGCGTCGGATAAACCGACAGAACGTCTTTGCGCATCCCGGAACTCACCGCGATCACCGCGTCGGCCGCCGTCGCAGCGGTGCGCTCCACCCACAGCGAGACCTGGTAGCCGCCGCCGAGTTGTTCGGCCTTCCACGGCCGCATCGGCTCCAGCGAGTGGGCGGTCAACACATGCGGAACGCCGTGCAGCAGCGAGGCGACGTGACCGGCCATGCCGGTGTACCAGGTGTGCGAGTGCACCACGGTGGCCCCGGCCGCGGCGTGTGCCATCCGAAGATCGGCGGACAGGGTGGACAGCGCGGCGTTGGCATCCTTGAGTACGGGATCCGGCTGATGCACGAACACCTCCGGCCGCGGCTCGCCCATGCAGTGCACATCGACGTCGCACAACCGGCGCAATTGGGCCACCAGCTCGGTCACATGCACGCCCGCACCGCCGTAGACCTCGGGCGGATACTCCCGGGTCATCATCGCCACGCGCATGTCGCTGACCGCCATACCGCAGAACCTAATGCACGGATCCGCCTTCGCGACGGCTTCCGCGGGCGCACGACGTGAGCAGAATCGCTAAGGGGAAACGCGGCTATTGCCCTAGCAGAGGCCAGCGGGGGCGGTTAGGTTTGCAGCATGAGGGAGCTGCCGCACGTGCTGGGCATTGTCCTGGCCGGGGGTGAGGGTAAGCGCCTCTATCCATTGACGGCCGACCGCGCCAAGCCCGCGGTGCCGTTCGGCGGCGCCTACCGGCTGATCGACTTCGTGCTGTCGAATCTGGTCAATGCGCGCTATCTGCGGATCTGCGTTCTCACGCAGTACAAGTCGCATTCGCTGGACCGGCACATCTCGCAGAACTGGCGACTGAGCGGTCTGGCGGGGGAGTACATCACCCCGGTGCCGGCCCAGCAGCGGCTCGGCCCGCGGTGGTACACCGGCTCCGCCGACGCGATCTATCAGTCGCTCAACCTCATCTACGACGAGGACCCGGACTACATCGTGGTCTTCGGTGCCGACCACGTGTACCGGATGGACCCCGAGCAGATGGTGAAGTTCCACATCGAGAGCGGCGCCGGTGCGACGGTGGCCGGCATCCGGGTGCCGCGTGCGGAGGCAGGTGCGTTCGGGTGCATCGACGCTGACGAGTCCGGGCGGATCAGGAGCTTCGTGGAGAAGCCGGCGGAGCCGCCCGCTTGCCCGGACGACCCGGACCAGACCTTCGTCTCGATGGGCAACTACATCTTCACGACGAAGGTGCTCATCGACGCCATCCGTGCCGACGCCGAGGACGACAACTCCGACCATGACATGGGCGGCGACATCATTCCGCGACTGGTGGCCGAGGGAATGGCCGCGGTCTACGACTTCAACGACAACGAGGTGCCGGGCGCCACCGAACGCGACCACGGCTACTGGCGCGACGTCGGCACCCTGGACGCCTTCTACGACGCCCACATGGATCTGGTGTCGGTCCACCCGGTGTTCAACCTCTACAACAAGCGCTGGCCGATCCGCGGTGAGTCGGAGAACCTGGCGCCGGCGAAGTTCGTCAACGGTGGTTCCGCGCAGGAGTCGGTGGTCGGCGCCGGCAGCATCATTTCGGCGGCGTCGGTTCGCAACTCCGTGCTGTCGAGCAACGTCGTCGTCGACGACGGTGCCATCGTCGAGGGCAGCGTGCTGATGCCCGGCGTGCGGGTCGGGCGCGGCGCGGTGGTGCGGCACGCGATCCTGGACAAGAACGTCGTCGTCGGCCCCGGTGAGATGGTCGGCGTGGATCTGGAGAAGGACCGCGAGCGGTTCGCGATCAGCGCAGGCGGCGTGGTGGCCGTCGGCAAGGGCGTCTGGATCTGACCCGGCTGGCTAGCCGGAGTTCTCGATCGTGACGCCCTTCCAAAAGGCGACCCGGTCTTTGATCTCCGCTGCCGCAGCTTTGGGCTCCGGGTAGTACCAGGCCGCATCGGTGTTCTCGGCGCCGTCGACGACCACCGTGAAGTAGCTGGCCGTGCCCTTCCACGGGCACACCGTCGTGGTGGAACTGTCCGCGAAGTATTCGCGGTTCAGGGCGTCCGGCGCGAAGTAGTGATTGCCCTCGACCATGACGGTCTCCGGCGCCTCGGCCAGCACCGCCCCGTTCCAGATCGCCCGGATCACTGCGCGGCCTCAGGCACGGGCGTCGGATTGCGCTTGCGTCGCATCCGCCGCCACAGATAGAACGCGGCCCAGATCATCGCGATCAGGATGACGAGCACGAGTGCGGGAAGCAGGATGGCGACGAAGGTCAGTCCGACGCTGGTGAAGTCCTCGATGGTGCTCAGCACCGGTGCGGCCACCCCGGCCGTCGCGACGTTGGCAGCCGGCCGCACCGTCGTCTTGGTCAGGTGCACCACCAGTGCGGTCACCACGCCGATGGCGACCGGAACCCATTGGCCGGTGCGGGCGAACTCGGCCGGGTCGGCGACCGCGGCGGTCTGGGCGGCGGTGCCGGAACCGAAGACGATGCCGCCGGAGGTCGGCCGCACGAAGGTCTGGATGGTGTCGTTGACCGAGTCCAGGGCGGGGATCTTGTCGGCCACGATCTCGACGATCAGCAGCACCGCGACGATGCCGATCACCCAGCCGTTGGCCAGCCAGGACCAGCCCGACGGCAGGTTGACCAGATTGGTGTAGCGGTCCAGAAGTCCCATGGACAGCAGCGGGATATAGGCGTTGAGGCCGGCTGCCGATGCCAGGCCGAAGCCGGTCATCAGCTCCATGACGGCCCGCCTGAATCCTTGGCGCCCAACATCATTCGGCGTCCCGGGCCGCCACCAGGATGCCGTCGCCCAGGGGTACCAGCACCGGGGTGAGCCGTTCGTCCTCGGCGATCAGCCGGGCGGCCTCGCGCACCGCGAGCACCGGGGCGTCGCCGGCATTCGGGTCCCCGGCGCGGCCGTCGAGGGCCGCGTGGTGCACCACGATGACGCCGCCGGGGCGCAGCAGCCGAACGCCCTCCTCGACGAAGTGCGGCTGGTCGCCGGGCGCGGCGTCGATGAAGACCAGGTCATAGGAGGCGTCGGCCAGCCGGGTGAGCACCTCCTGGGCCCGGCCGCCGATCAGCCGGGTGCGTCCCGGACCGATACCGGCCTCGCCGAAGGCCTGTTTGGCCAGGCGCTGGTGCTCGGGCTCGATGTCGATGGTGGTCAGCACGCCGTCCTCGCGCATTCCGGACAGCAGCCACAGCCCGCTGACACCGGCGCCGGTGCCGACCTCGACCACGGCCTTGCCGCCGGACAGCCGCGCCAGCACGCTGAGCAGCGCGCCCGCCGCGGGGCTCACCGCCCCCGCGCCGGCCTCGATGGCGCGCTCGCGGGCCGCCGAGACGATGGCGTCCTCGGAGATGGAGGATTCGGCGTGGCTCAGCATCCGCTCGGCCCTGGTCGGCCGGGTGATCCCCGGCTCGTCACTGATGGACATTCCTGCAGCGTAGATGAACTGCAGTCCGGTGTGGGCAGACGCGCCACGCCGCGCCACCGGCGGAAACGGAACGTGAGCTGCGGGTTTCTGTAGCTAGTCTTAAGGAATTGCTATGGATTTGTCGATTACCAGCGATCTACCAGCATTTTCCCAGCTCGTTGAAAATATTCCGCCGATTTCTCAGGCGACACCTAGTTTGCTCATATAGGGTCCACATGACAGTACGGAAAGGTGCTGAGCATGGAACGCCAGAGCAGTTCGATGGGGAATAGCCCGCAGCGGACTCGTGTTGTGCAGTTCGAGATGGCCGATAACACCGCATTCGACTTCGGGTGCCCCGCCGGGGCGCTGCCGGACCTCGACGTCCTCGAAGGTCCGATGGTCGCCACCCTGACCGTTCCGGTCAGCATGACGCACCCGTCGCCGGCCGACGAGGTCGACTGGGTCGAGCCCACCGAGGAGTTGCAGGGCACTGCGATCTTCGACGCGACCGGTGACCGGGCGGTCATGCCGTCCTGGGATGAACTGGTGCGTCAGCACGCCGACCGCGTCTACCGGCTGGCCTACCGCCTGTCGGGCAGCCAGCAGGACGCCGAGGACCTCACCCAGGAGACCTTCATCCGGGTGTTCCGTTCGGTGCAGAACTACCAGCCCGGCACCTTCGAGGGCTGGCTGCACCGCATCACCACCAACCTCTTCCTCGACATGGTGCGTCGCCGCACCCGCATCCGCATGGAGGCGCTGCCCGAGGACTACGACCGGGTGCCGGGCGATCAGCCGAACCCGGAGCAGATCTTCCACGACGCGCGCCTGGGTCCTGACCTGCAGGCCGCGCTGGACTCGCTGGCGCCGGAGTTCCGCGCCGCGGTGGTCCTCTGCGACATCGAGGGCCTGTCCTACGAGGAGATCGGCGCCACCCTGGGCGTCAAGCTCGGCACCGTCCGCAGCCGCATCCACCGGGGCCGGCAGGCCCTGCGCGACCACCTGGCCGCGCACGGGGTGCACGCCGCCGCGGCCGCCTTCGCCTGACGGATACCGCGCTCCGAGCCGTCATGCCCTGGCAGAGGCCCTGAGCGCGCTACATTCGACATAGGTTCATAAACGGGTCGCACCCGGTGCTTCGCCGATTGTCTGGACGAAGGGCCGTGTGCCTGGACGGGAGGAGCCCGGTGGCGTTTTTCGATCCCGGACGCTTTTTCCGGCAGGCGCTGTCCCGGCTGCCGTCGAACTTCATCTCCGTCGACGAAGCCGCGCTGGCCGCACCGCGGCAGTTCACCTCCACCGACCATCTCTCCATCGAGGCGGTCGCCGCCTACGTGGACGGCGAGTTGCCGATGAAGGCCCACCTGCGCGCCGGTAGTCACCTGTCGCAGTGCCGGCAGTGCGCCGCCGAGGTCGAGGCGCAAGGGCAGGCCCGTGCGGCGTTGCGCGAGTCCCGGCCGGTCAGCATTCCGCACACCCTGATGGGTCTGCTCAGCCAGATTCCGGAGTCCGCGCCGGAGGAACCGCCCGCTTCACCGCTGCAGCCCGGCAACCCGTTGCCCGGCAATCAGGGGTCCGGGAATCAGCGGCCCGGGAATCGGCGGCCCGGCGGCACGCCGCGTGGCCGTCGCAAGCGCCGGTAGGGTGAAGTCCGGAATTCCCGGCAGTGGATAGAGGTTGATGTGAGCTCCAGCAAGGACGGCTCCGGCGGTGGACACCGGCTGGCGCCGCGTCCGGTGTCGAAGCCGCCGGTGGATCCGCAGGCATCCCGGACCTTCGGCCGCCCCAATGGCGTGGACGGTTCCTTCGTCGCCGAGGACCTGCGGCCGGCCAAGTACCGGGCCGGCGACCAGTTCGCGCCGTCCGACAGGCCCGCCGACCCGGTGTTGGAGGAGGCGTTCGGCCGTCCCTTCCCCGGCGGCGACTCGCTGCAACGCCATCCCGCCGACGCCAACGCCCTGGACCCCGACGCGGTCCTCGCCGAGGACCCCGAGGACCCGTGGCGTGATCCAGCCGCCGCGGCCGCACTCGGTGTCCCGGCGCTGGAACGCCCGGCGCCCGATCTGGGACCGGCCCCGATGGGCAAGCTCGGCGTGCGCGATGTGCTCTTCGGCGGCCGGGTGTCCTACACCGCGCTGGCCCTGCTCGGCATCACCGCGCTGCTGATCGGTCTGGTCGGCGGCTGGGTGGGGCGCAAGACGGCCGAGGTCGTCGAGGCCTTCACCACCTCCAAGGTCACGCTGTCGACAACCAGCAGCGGTGACGTGCCCGCCGGCCGGTTCGCCGCCGTCGCCGCCTCGGTCTCCGACTCGGTGGTGACCATCGAGGCCAAGAGCGACGACTCGGGCGCCCAGGGTTCCGGCGTCGTCGTCGACGGCCGCGGCTACGTCGTCACCAACAACCACGTCGTCTCCGAGGCTGCCGCCAGTCCGAGCAAGTTCAAGCTGACGGTGGTGTTCAACGACGGCAAAGAGGTGCCGGCCAACCTGGTGGGCCGTGACCCGAAGACCGACCTGGCCGTGCTGAAGGTCGACAACGTCGACAACCTCACGGTGGCCAAGTTCGGCGACTCCTCCAAACTGCGGGTCGGTGAGGAAGTGGTCGCCGTCGGCGCCCCGCTGGGTCTGCGCAGCACCGTCACGCACGGCATCATCAGCGCGCTCAACCGCCCGGTTCCGCTCTCGGGTGAGGGATCGGACACCGACACCGTCATTGACGCGGTGCAGACCGACGCTTCGATCAACCACGGCAACTCCGGTGGCCCGCTGATCAACATGAACTCCGAAGTCATCGGCATCAACACCGCCGGAAAGTCGTTGTCCGACAGTGCAAGTGGGCTCGGTTTCGCCATCCCGGTCAATGAGGTCAAGGAGACCGTCGAGACCCTGATCAAGGACGGCAAGATCGCGCACCCGACCCTGGGCCTTTCGGCCCGCTCGGTGAGCAACGACCTGGCCTCCGGTGCGCAGGTGGCCAACGTCAAGGCCGGCGGCCCCGCCGAGAAGGCGGGCATCAAGGAGAACGACGTCGTGGTCAAGGTCGGCAACCGCAAGGTCGCCGACGCCGACGAGTTCGTGGTCGCCGTGCGTCAGCTCAAGATCGGTCAGGACGCCCCCATCGAGGTCATGCGGGAGGGCCGCAAGGTCACCCTGACGGTGAACCCCGCCCCGGACAACTGAGCTCATGTTCGGCAATGTCGGCTGGGGCGAGATGCTGCTTCTGCTCGTGGTCGGACTGGTGGTACTCGGACCCGAGCGGCTGCCCGGCGCCATTCGCTGGACCTCCGGGGCGATGAAACAGGCCCGCGACTACCTCAGCGGGGCCACCAGTCAGCTGCGCGAGGAACTCGGTCCGGAGTTCGAGGATCTTCGTCAGCCGCTCAACGAGTTGCAGAAGCTGCGCGGCATGACACCGCGCGCGGCGCTGACCAAACACCTGCTCGACGGTGACGACTCCTTCCTCACCGGCGAGTTCGACAACACTCCGGTCAAGCCGGAGAAACCGCACAGCGCGGTGATGCCTGCCGTGCCGCCCGCCGCGCCGCCGACGCCGGGCGAAGCCGCACCGTTCGACGCGGACGCGACCTAGCGCCGGACCTAACGCCCGGCGGGATCCAGGCCGAGTGACATTCCGGCCAGTCCGCGCTTGCGCCCGGCCAGCTTGTCGGCGATGGTGCGCAACTCCCGGCCCGCCGCGGAGTCCGGTGCCGAAAGCACCAGCGGCACACCGGAATCGCCTGCCTCGACCAGCGCGGGGTCCAGCGGGATCTGGCCCAGTAGCGGGACGTCGGCGCCCACCGCTCGGCTGAGCCGCTCGGACACCTGCTTGCCGCCGCCTTCACCGAAGAGCGCCATGGTGGAACCATCCGGCAGCACCAGTCCGGACATGTTCTCCACCACACCGACGATGCGCTGACGGGTCTGCAAGGCGATCGCGCCGGCCCGTTCGGCCACCTCGGCGGCGGCCATCTGCGGGGTGGTCACCACCAGGATCTCGGCGTTCGGGACCAACTGGGCCACCGAGATCGCCACGTCCCCGGTGCCGGGCGGCAGGTCGAGCAGCAGCACGTCGAGGTCGCCCCAGTAGACGTCGGCGAGGAACTGCTGCAGCGCGCGGTGCAGCATCGGCCCGCGCCAGACCACCGGGGCGTTGCCCTGGGTGAACTGCGCGATCGAGATGACCCTCACGTCATGGGCCACCGGCGGCAGGATCATCGACTCGACCTGCGTAGGCCGGTCGGTGGTGCCCATCATCCGGGGAACCGAATGCCCGTAGATGTCGGCGTCGAGCAGTCCGACGGACAGTCCTTTCGCAGCCAGCGCGGCCGCGAGATTGACTGTGACACTGGACTTTCCGACCCCGCCCTTGCCGGAAGCGACCGCGTAGACCCGGGTCAGGCAGCCCGGCTGGGCGAACGGGATCACCGGCTCGGCCGACAGTCCCTGATCGCCGCGCAACTGCTGGCGCAGCGCGGTGCGCTGCTCGTCGTTCATCACATCCAGGGTCACCCTGACCGCGCCGGTGCCGGGCACGTCGGTGACGGCCGCGGTGACGCGTTCGGTGATCTCGGTCTTCTTCGGGCAGGCGTCGGTGGTCAGATAGATCTCGACATGCACCGCCCCGCCGTCGCCGACGGAGACGCTCTTGACCATGTTGAGTTCGGTGATCGGCTTGCGCAGTTCAGGGTCGATGACCTTGGCCAGCCCAGCGCGGATCGACTTCTCAAGTTCAGTGTGTTCAGACATCGCCTCCCCATTATCTAGGGGCTGCGGTGAAGGTCAGTTGGCGGGGCCGGGCAGCGGGCCGGGAGCCTGCGGGGCGAGCGTCGGTGCGGCCTCCGGGGCCACGACCGGTTCCGGCGCGGCAACCGGCGCGGGAACCACGGCGGCCGGAGCGGGAGCGGGCGCCGGAGCGAGCTCGGGAGCAGGGCCGGGCAGCATGCCGGTCGCCGGGACCATCGGCTCGAACTGCTGGGGCTCGAACTGCTGGGGCTGGGGCATCCACGGGGGAGGAGCCTGCGGCATCATCCACGGCGGCAGGTTGGCCGGAACCTCGACCGGCGCCAGCTGCGAGGACATGCAGATCACTTCGCAGCCCTGTCCGGGCAGCACGCCCGGGCCCATCAGCGGGCCGGGCATCGCAAGCTGGCCGGCGACCTCGCTGTTGCCGATGCCGATCTGACCGAGCTGGGTCAGCTGGAACAGCGGGTCGCTGTCCGGCAGGCCCAGCATTCCGGGGCCGAGGCCCTCGGGGTGCTCGAGGTGCGCATCGCCCAGGGCCGGGATCGGGCCGGTGATCAGCGGCAGGTCCACCGGCGCGACACCGGTGGCGTACGCGGCCGCCCAGCCCATCACGTTCTGGGCGTAGGCCATCGAGTTGTTGTAGCGCAGGATCGAGGTCAGCACCTGGCTCTGATTACGCAGGTTCAGTCCGCCGCTGCACAGGTAGCGGGCGGCCGCCAGGGCGGCGTCGAAGAGGTTCTGCGGGTCGGCCTTGCCGTCGGCGTCGCCGTCGGAGGCGTACCGCGACCAGGTGCCCGGCAGGAACTGCATGGGACCCATCGCCCGGGCGTAGACCGGACGGCCGCCGGCGTTGCTCTGCACGATGATCTCGTTGCCGGGCAGGCTGCCGTCCAGCGTCGGGCCGTAGATCGGCCGGATCGCGGTGCCCTGGGCGTCGGTGGCTCCGCCGTTGGCGTGCGAGGACTCGATGCGGCCGATGCCGGCCAGCAGGTTCCAGCTCACACCGCAGCCCGGCTGGGTGGCGGCCATGGTCTGCTCGGCCTTGCGGTAGGCGGCCAGCGCCATGGCCGGGATGCGCATCCCCCCGACGGCGTTGACCACCGCAGCGGGCGGTGGTCCAGAGGTCGTCCCGGCGGCGGCGACCTTGAAGTCGGCCGGCGGACGGGCCGCGGCGACGACGGTGGTGCCGTTCTGCGGGGCGGCGGGTGCCGGCTGTACGGCGGCCAGCGGCGTGACCGCGTCAGCGGCGGGCTTGGCGCCGATGTGGCCGGGAGCGGCAGCGACCGCCCCGGCGAGCACGACGGGAGTGATGACGGCGATCCCGAGCGCGGGCGCCCGGAAACGGTGCTTCATCGCCACTCGTCCGTCCTCACCAGTTTGCTCGAAATGCTCTGAACCACCGCCACCATACCCACTCTGTCGACCGGCGCGGACCGCAACCGTACTAACTGACCTGATCGCTGATTTCCGGCTCGTCGTTACCGGCTTCCTTCTGGGCCGATGCATTCTTGCCGCCCTTGGCCTTCTTGGGTTTGGCGGGCTGCAGCGCCGCCACCATCTCGCGCTGGAGTTCGTCCAGTTCGCGGCGCAGGTAGTCGCGGGTGGCGACTTCGCCGATGGCCAACCGCAGCGCGGCCAGCTCCCGGGCCAGGAACTCGGTGTCGGCCTTGGTCTGCTGGGCCCGGCGCCGATCGTCGTCGAGGGCAACCTTGTCCCGGTTCTCCTGCCGGTTCTGGGCCAGCAGGATCAGCGGAGCCGCGTAGGCCGCCTGGGTGGAGAACGCCAGGTTGAGCAGGATGAAGGGGTACGGATCCCAGCGCAGCGTCACCGCGAACAGGTTCAGGGCGATCCAGACGATCACCACGATGGTTTGCCACAGCAGGTAGCGGCCGGTGCCCAGGAAGCGGGCGATCGACTCGCTGAACTTGCCGATGGCTTCCGGGTCGAGGTTGAACGTGGGCCGGCGCGAGGTGCGCGGGGTGTCCAGCCGGGCTGACTCGCTCATTGTGAAGTCCCCTGGCCGGCGAACGGTTCCTCGTAGGTGTCCCGCCAGTCGTCGGGCAGCAGGTGGTCGAGCACGTCGTCGACGGTGACGGCGCCGAGCAGGTGACTCTCCTCGTCGACCACCGGGCCGCAGACCAGGTTGTAGGCCGCCAGATAGCGGGTGACCGCGGGCAGCGGGGTGTCCGGGGACAGTCGCGGCAGGTCCTTGTCGATGATCCCGCTGACCAGGTTGGCCGGCGGCTCGCGCAGCAGTGCCTGGGTGTGCACGCATCCCAGGTAGCGCCCGGTGGGGGTGGCCGTCGGCGGGCGGACCACGAACACCAGCGAGGCCAGCGCCGGGGTCAGGTCCGGGTCGCGGACCCGGGCCAGCGCCTCGGCCACGGTGGTGTCCGGGGCCAGCACCACCGGGTTGGAGGTCATCAGGCCGCCCGCGGTGTCCGGCGAGTGGCTCAGCAGCCGTCGCACCGATTCGGAGTCCTCGGGATCCATCTCCCGCAGCAGCGTCTCGGCCTCCCCCGGCTGGAGCACGCCGAGCAGGTCGGCGGCGTCGTCGGGATCCATCGCCTCCAGGACGTCGGCGGCGCGTTCGGTGTCCATCTGCAGCAGCAGATCGCTCTGGTCGTCCTCGGGCAGCTCCTGCAGGATGTCGGCCAGCCGTTCGTCGTCGAGGGCGTTGACCACCTCGGTGCGGCGCTTGGCCGGCAGATCGCGGATCGCGTCGGCCACCTCGATGGGGCGCTGACCCTCGAACTGGTGCAGCAGCTGGGCCACACCCTGGCCGGGCATCGCCAGCCCGGACGGGGTCAGGCCCACGACGTTCTGCCAGTCGACGACGACCACCGCCGAGCGCCGCCCCAGCCGGCGCTGGCTGCGCACCGCCACCCGGGTGACCATCCAGTCGCGGGTGCGGGTCTGCTCGATGGCCAGGTCGACGACGACGACGTCGACGCCGGCCAGCTGTTCCTGCTCGGGATCGTTGACCCTGACCCGGGTCTCGAGCACCTGGCCGAGCACCAGCACCTCACCCGGACGTTGCACGAAGCGGCGCAACGAGACGTTGGCGGTGTTCAGGGTGACCGCATTGGGTTCGATTCCGGTGATCCGCAGCATCGGGACGAAAATCCTTCTGCGGGTGAGCAGTTCGACGACCAGGCCCAGGACGCGCGGTTGCTGGCGCACGATGCTGATGCTGGCCACCACATCGCGCACCCGGCCGAATGATTCACCGTCGGGACCCAGCACGACCATCCCCGCCAGCCGCGCCGCGTATACCCTGTTCACCGACGCCATATTGCAAGGGTAGGAGTCTTCGGGTGGACTTGTTCGATCGGCCCGCGTATCGACCCCGTAGAACCTGCCTGTCGGTTCCCGGCAGCAATCCGCGGATGATCGAGAAGGCCAAAGCCCTGCCCGCCGATCAGGTTTTCCTGGACCTCGAGGACGCGGTGGCAGCCGATGCCAAGACGACCGCGCGCATGCAGGTGGCGGCGGCGCTGGCCGAGCCGGGTTGGGGCACTGCACTGCGCGGGGTGCGGGTCAACGACTGGACCACACCGTGGACCCACACCGACGTCATCGACGTGGTGTCGGCGGCCGGTGCCCACCTCGATCTCATCGTGCTGCCCAAGGTCACCGATGCCAGTCACGTGCAGGCCCTGGACCTGTTACTGACCCAACTCGAGTTGACCCACGGGCTGCCGGTGGGCCGGATCGGCATCGACGCGCAGATCGAGAATGCCCAGGGACTGCGCAATATCGACGCGATCGCCGCGGCGCCGCGGGTGCAGGCCCTGGTGCTCGGCCCGGCCGATCTGATGGCGAGCCTGAACATGCGGACCCTGGTGGTGGGGGAGCAACCCGAGGGGTACGACGTCGGCGACGCCTACCACCACATCCTGATGACGATTCTCGTCGCGGCACGGGCGCACGGCGTCGCCGCCGTCGACGGCCCCTATCTCAAGGTGCGTGACGTCGAGGCGTTCCGGAAGGTGGCCGGCCGCTCCGCGGCGCTGGGTTACGACGGCAAGTGGGTGCTGCATCCGGACCAGATCGACGCCGGCAATGAGATCTTCAGCCCCCGGCAGGCGGAGTACGACCATGCCGAGTTGATCCTCGAGGCCTATGACTGGCACACCTCGAAGTCCGGCGGAGCCCGCGGCGCGGTGATGCTGGGCGAGGAGATGATCGACGAGGCCAGTCGCAAGATGGCGCTGGTTGTCGCGGCCAGGGGCCGGGCCGCCGGGATGACCCGGCAGTCCGAACCGTTCGTGCCGCCTGCCTGACTCGCCGGTGCCCTGACCGTTCGTGAGGGCCCTATCCGTTGGTGAAAGCGAAGGCCATCCAGACCAGGCTGATCGCCAGGGAGATCCCGCCGACCACGATGCCGCCGACGGCGAGGCCGTGCCCCTGCTGGCCGGTGCTCTTGATCTGCTTGAGCGCGATCACGCCCAGCACGATGCCGATGATCGAGCCGATGCCGCACAACAGGCCGATGACCGAGGCCACCATGGAGAAGACGGCCAGGGAGTTGGTGCCGGCCGGCGGCGTCATCGGCGGGCCGTAACCGCCCGGGTACGGGACGCCGTATTCCGGCGGTGGCGGGTAGGAGCCGGGGTAACCCGGCAGCGGAGGCGGATAGGCGCCCTCCGGCTGGTAGGCCCCCTGCGGCTGGTAGCCCCCCTGCGGTGGATAGCCCCCCTGCGGCGGGTAGCCGTAGCCCGGTGCGTTCGGCGGTGCGTATCCGCCGTAGGCCGGCGGCGGGAAGGCCGGAGCCTGCTCGATCGGGGGAGCTTCATAAGCCCCTGACGACGGCTGGGCGCCCTCGCTGGCGGGCTCGTTGCCGGGGTCTCCGCTGGCAGTTGTCATGCTTTTCAACCTAGCCTAGGAGCTGACAGTGGGCCCTTCGCCGAACGTGGCCCACCGGATAAGGAGAACTCCAGATATGACCAGTCCCTTCCAGCCCGGCCAGAACCCGGCCGCCGGACCGGCGCGCCGCGGTCCGGTGGGCCTGCCGACGCCGCCCAAGGGCTGGCCGATCGGTTCCTACCCGACCTACGAGGCGGCGCAGAAGGCGGTCGACTACCTGTCCGACAATCAGTTCCCGGTTCAGCACGTGACGATCGTCGGCGTGGACCTGATGCAGGTCGAGCGGGTGACCGGCAGGCTGAGCTGGGGCAAGGTACTCGGCGGTGGCGTGCTGTCCGGCGCCTGGCTCGGCGTGTTCATAGGCCTGGTGCTCAGCCTGTTCACCAAGGGCGACGGCGGCAACCCGCTGCTGTTCGCCATCCCGGCGGGCATCGTCTTCGGCCTCATCACCTCCTCGATTCCCTACGCGATGAGCAAGGGAACGCGGGACTTCAGTTCGACCATGCAACTGGTGGCCGGCCGCTACGACGTGCTGTGCGATCCGCAGAACGCGGAGCAGGCGCGGGACATGCTGTCCCGCTTGACCCTGTAGGGGACTACCGGCCGGGTTAAGGTACGGCTCGTGACGATCGCACGGGCCCGGCGGGCCGGCGCCGCCTCCCTGGCCGCGCTGACCGCGTTCTCCGCATCGGCGTGCGGGTCGAGCAACGACAGCAGGGTGGTCAGCCTCTACACACCGGCCAGTGAGACCGCGACGTTCACCGCTGTGGCCAAGCGCTGCAACGAGGAACTGGGCGGCAGGTTCCGCATCCAGCAGTTCAGCCTTCCCAAGGGCGCCGACGATCAGCGGCTGCAGTTGGCCCGCCGCGTCACCGGCAACGACCACACCCTCGACATCATGGCGATGGATGTGGTGTGGACCGCCGAGTTCGCCGAAGCCGGTTGGGCGCTGCCGCTGTCGGCCGATCCGGCGGGCAAGGCCGTCGCCGACGCCGAGACCGACACCCTGCCCGGCCCGCTGGCGACGGCGAAGTGGCGAGGCGAGTTGTACGCCGCGCCGGTCACCACCAACACCCAGATGCTCTGGTACCGGCCGGATCTGGTCGCTCCGCCGCCGCCCACCTGGGACCAGATGATCTCGGAAGCCACCCGGCTGCACGCCGAGGGCAAGCCGAGTTGGATCGCGGTCCAGGCCAAGCAGTACGAGGGTCTGGTGGTCTGGTTCAACACGCTGCTGGAGAGCGCCGGCGGCCACGTGCTCTCCGAGGACGGCAAGACCGTCACGCTTGTCGACACCCCCGAGCACCGGGCGGCCACCGTCAAGGCGTTGCAGATCATCAAGTCGGTGGCCACCGCTCCGGGCGCGGATCCGTCCATCACCCAGACCGATGAGGGCACCGCCCGGCTGGCGCTGGAGCAGGGCAATGCCGCGCTGGAAGTCAACTGGCCCTTCGTGTTCGCCTCGATGCTGGAGAACGCGACCAAGGGCGGCGTCTCCTTCCTGCCGCTCAACGAGAACCCGGCGATGAAGGGCGCGATCAACGAGGCCGGCACGTTCGCGCCCACCGACGAGCAGTTCAACACCGCGTTCGACGCCAGCCGTGCGGTGTTCGCCTTCGCCCCGTACCCGGGCGTGACCGAGGGCCTGCCGACCCGGGTCACCCTGGGCGGACTCAATCTCGCGGTGGCCTCGACCACCCGGCACCCGGCCGAGGCATTCGAGGCGCTGCGCTGCATCCGCAACGAGGGCAACCAGCGCTACACCTCGATCGAGGGCGGGCTGCCGGCGGTGCGCGCCTCGCTGTACGACGATCCGGCTTTCCAGAAGAAGTACCCGCAGTACGCGATCATCCGCGATCAGTTGGTCACCGCGGCCGTGCGGCCGGCCACCCCTAACTACCAGTCGATGTCGACCCGGATCTCGGTCACCCTGGCGCCGATCACCTCGATCGACCCGGAGCGCACCGCCGACGAACTCGCCGACCAGGTGCAGAAGGCCATCGACGGCAAGGGTCTGATCCCGTGAGCGCACCCGTTCGTGAGAAATTCAAGGCCGGCGGGGATCGTCTGGCCCAGCGGAAGCTGGCCTACTGGCTGATCGCCCCGGCCGTCGTGCTGATGCTGGCGGTCACCGCCTACCCGATCATCTACGCGGTGTGGCTGAGCCTGCACCGCTACAACCTGGCCAGCCCGAACGACATCACGTTCGTCGGCTTGGGCAACTACGCCACCATCCTCGGTGACAAGTACTGGTGGACAGCCTTTTTCGTCACGTGCGTCATCACGGTGATCTCGGTGGCCATCGAGTTCGTGCTCGGCCTGGGCCTGGCACTGGTGATGCACCGCACCATCTTCGGCAGGGGTCTGGTGCGCACCGCGATCCTGATCCCGTACGGCATCGTCACCGTCGCCGCGTCCTACTCCTGGTACTACGCGTGGACGCCGGGCACCGGCTATCTGGCCAACCTGCTGCCCGATGGCAGTGCGCCACTGACCCAACAGATTCCGTCGCTGGCGGTGATCATTCTCGCCGAGGTCTGGAAGACCACGCCGTTCATGGCACTGCTGCTGCTGGCCGGTCTGGCGCTGGTGCCCGAGGATCTGCTCAAGGCCGCCGAAGTGGACGGTGCCTCGTCGTGGACCCGGCTGACCCGGGTGATCATCCCGCTGATCAAGCCGGCCATCCTGGTGGCGCTGTTGTTCCGCACCCTGGACGCGTTCCGGATCTTCGACAACATCTACGTGCTCACCGGTGGGTCCAACGACACCGCGTCGGTGTCGATCCTGGGTTACGACAACCTGTTCAAGGCTTTCAACCTGGGACTCGGGTCGGCGATCAGCGTGCTGGTGTTCCTCTCAGTGGCGGTGATCGCGTTCATCTACATCAAGCTGTTCGGCGCTGCTTCTCCTGGGGCCCCCGGCGCGGACGACGAGGTCCGGCGATGACGCGCCGCGCGGGTTTCTGGACGGTGATCAACATCGCGGTGGTCATCTACGCACTGCTGCCGGTGCTGTGGATCCTCAGCCTCTCGCTCAAGCCGACCTCATCGGTCAAGGACGGCAAGCTGATTCCGTCGGAGATCACCTTCGCCAACTACAAGGGCATCTTCACCGGTGATGTGTTCTCCTCGGCGCTGTTCAACTCCATCGGCATCGCGCTGATCACCACGGTGATCGCGGTGACGATCGGCGGGATGGCGGCGTACGCGGTGGCGCGACTGGACTTCGCCGGCAAGCGGGCGCTGATCGGGGCGGCACTGCTGATCGCGATGTTCCCCCAGATCTCTTTGGTGACACCGCTGTTCAACATCGAACGCAAGATCGGGCTGTTCGACACCTGGCCCGGACTGATCATCCCGTACATCACCTTCGCGCTGCCGTTGGCGATCTACACCCTCTCGGCGTTCTTCCGGGAGATCCCGTGGGATCTGGAGAAGGCCGCCAAGATGGATGGCGCCACGCCCGCACAGGCCTTCCGCCGGGTGATCGCGCCACTGGCCGCGCCGGGCATCGTCACCGCCGCGATCCTGGTGTTCATCTTCGCCTGGAACGACCTGCTGCTGGCGCTGTCGCTGACCGCCACCAAGGCGGCGATCACCGCGCCGGTGGCGATCGCGAACTTCACCGGCAGTTCGCAATTCGAGGAGCCGACCGGGTCGATCGCGGCCGGCGCGATGGTGATCACCATCCCGATCATCGTCTTCGTTCTGATCTTCCAACGACGGATTGTCGCCGGGCTCACCTCCGGCGCGGTGAAGGGGTAGCGGGGCTGACATGGCCGAAATCGTCCTGGAGCACGTGAGCAAGCAGTACCCCGGCGGGTCCACCCCGGTGAAGGACCTGAGCCTGACCATCGCCGACGGCGAGTTCGTCATCCTGGTCGGACCGTCCGGGTGCGGCAAGACGACCACGCTCAACATGATCGCGGGCCTGGACGAGATCACCTCCGGCGAACTGCGCATCGGCGGCGACCGGGTCAACGACAAGGCGCCGCGGGACCGCGACGTCGCCATGGTGTTCCAGTCCTACGCGCTCTACCCGCACATGACGGTGCGGCAGAACATCGCCTTCCCGCTGACCCTGGCCAAGATGGGCAAGGCCGAGATCGAGGCCAAGGTCGCCGAGACGGCGCGGATCCTGGACCTCACCGAGTTGCTCGACCGCAAGCCCGCCCAACTCTCCGGCGGTCAGCGCCAACGGGTGGCGATGGGCCGCGCGATCGTGCGAAAGCCCAAGGCGTTCCTCATGGATGAGCCGTTGAGCAACCTCGATGCCAAGCTGCGGGTGCAGATGCGCGGCGAGATCGCCCGGCTGCAGAAGCGGCTGGGCACCACCACCGTCTACGTCACCCATGACCAGACCGAGGCGATGACGCTGGGCGATCGGGTGGTGGTGCTCAAGGACGGGGTGGCGCAGCAGATCGGCACCCCCGACGAGCTGTACAACCATCCGGCGAACCTGTTCGTCGCCGGCTTCATCGGATCGCCGGCGATGAACTTCTTCCCGGCCACCCCGACCGCCTCCGGGATCCGGCTGCCGTTCGGCGAGGTCGCGATGCCGGTGCCGGCCGGTGGATCGGGCAACCTGGTCGCCGGTCTGCGTCCGGAGAGCTTTGAGGACGCCGCACTGCTCGACGGTTTCGAGCGGGTCAAGGCCGTCACCTTCGGCGTCGAGGTCAACCTGGTCGAGTCGCTGGGATCGGACAAGTACGCCTACTTCTCCGTCCCCGGCGCCACCGGATCCGATTTCGTGGCAAGGCTTTCCGCCGAGTCGACAGCCGCCGTGGGGCAGCCGCTGGAGCTGGCGCTGGATCCGGCCAAGCTGCACATCTTCGATGCGGCGTCCGGGGTGAACCTCACCGCGTGAGCGATTCACTGGCCGCGGCCAGAGCGCACCTGCACTCGTGCTTCGCCGACATTGATCCCGACGTCGCGAGCGTCACCTTCCTCGGCGTGGAGCGGATGGATGTGCTCCGTTTCGCCACTGAAGGCGGCTATTCCTATGTCTCCCTGGGGTGTTCGCGTCACCCGATGGCCGATGCATCGGCGTCGGTTGTCGACCCGATCCGTGGTCCGCGTGCGGAGGTGGTGATGCGGCTGCGAACCGGTGTGCCGACGCCCGGGCTTGCGCGCAGCCTGGCGGTGATCGCCGCGACGCCAGCAGTGGATGGGATCGTGCTCACCGAGGACCTGCTGGTCGATCTCTCCACTCCGCTGTGGGAGGGTGCGCCGTTCACCGCTGTACTCCTCGGACGGTCGGAGATTCCCGATCTGGAGCAGGACCCGCCGCGCGATCCGGTGCGGTTTCTGTCCGCGGTTCCGATCACCCAGACCGAGGCGGCCTGGGTGCGCCTGAAGGGGGCCGAGGCGATGCGGCAGGCCTGGGCCGATGACGGCGTCGATGTGCTCGACCCGCATCGGCGGGCGTCGGCACCCAGCTGAGTCCGATTGCCGGGCAAGGGAATCAGTGCGTGCGGATCAAGAAGCCTGAGTTGATCAGCAGTTGCACGGGGGCGTCCCTGCCGTCCGGACCGGTGATCCGGTACTGAACGCCTCCGCCGGGCTGGCCGAACCACGAGGCGACCTGGGACTGTTCGATGTGAAAACTTGCCGGCAGTTTCGCGGGATCGGCGACGACGTACTCGAAGTACGGTGCCACCGAGCTGCTCGGCGGCAGCGCGAGTTGGGCGAAGAAGGAGCCCGCCGTCGCCAGGTACGAGCCGCCGGAGTAGCCGAAGCGACTGAGCACCACACCGGCAGGGAGCGCAACGTCAGGGACAACGGTGCCCGGAATCGCGTAGGGCTTGCTCGGGTCGTTGTCGTCGGGGTACGTCAGGCCACCGCCGTCGGGCCGAACTTGATTGTTGTAGGTGGCGCTGTATCCGACGAAGAGGCGCGACGTGAGCGGTAGCGGTGCACCGCCGGTCATCCCGGCTCGGCCGAGCAACCCGCCGTACCCGCCGGCGCCCCCGCCTCCGCCGATCGTGACCACCACGCAGGTGGACTGGCCCTGACTGCACTGCATCGTCCCGGAACCGCCGGTGCCGCCGTCACCTCCGACGCCGAAGAGCACGCCACCGCGGCCGCCGGCTCCGCCGTTGGCACCGGTCGAGGCTGCGCCGCCGGCTCCGCCGTTGCCGAGGAACAACCCGGCTGAGCCGCCGTTGCCTCCGCTGACTCCGCCCACAACTCGCGGGGCGTCCCCGCCGTTGCCGCCGTTTCCGAAGAGGCCGGCTGAGCCGCCGTTCCCGGCGTTGAATCCGTTGCCGCCGTTGCCGATCAGCAGTCCGCCGAGGCCACCGGCGCACGGGTTGGTGCCGGGGCAGGTCGCGCCGTCAAAGCTGAAACCATTGCCGATCAGCAGTCCGGCGTTGGGGTGGACGGCGGTTCCGTCGGAGAACAGGAGTGCGACGATCGGGCCGGGCGTGAACTGGGCGACAGCCGCTCCGTGAGGAGTTGACTTGCCATCCGCGGTGACGGCGATGCGGTGGGTGGACGCGATCCGGTTAGTCGAGGTTGCGACAGGTGCGGAAGGACGCGCGCCCGCAGCGATGCGTTTTCCCGGCGGCGGCCGGTGGGGAGCGCGTGCCGGAGCTGAGTGAGCCGACCCGCGGGAACCGGTCGTGGTGGTGGTTGTGTCGGCCGGATCGGCGGACGCGGTGGCGACCCCCGAACACGCGGCGAGTGCGATTGCTGCGGCCACGATGCCGATCGCCGGCAGATGCCTGGAGGCCGCTTTCTTGGTTCGGCTGTCGCATGTGGCCATAGGGCGGCACGTTACCGCGAGTCACCAATCGGGGGAGGGTGCCTTCGCATCGCCGCAGGCGGCCTGAGTATTACAGCCAGTGGTTGCGGCGGAAGGTGATGTAGAGGAACCCGCACGCCGACGCCATCAGCAGCAGCACCGCCGGATAGCCCCACTGCCAAGCCAGTTCCGGCATGTTCTCGAAGTTCATCCCGTAGATGCCGGCGATCATGGTCGGCACGGCGGCGATGGCCACCCACGCCGAGATCTTGCGGGTGTCGCGGTTCTGCTGCAGTTCCACCTTGGCCAGCGCCGCCTGCACCAGTGAGGTGAGCATCTCGTCGTAGCTGGCGATCAGGTCGGCGGCCAGGGTCTGGTGGTCGGAGACGTCACGCATGTAGCGCCGGATCTCCTTGGGCAGCAGGTCCTTGTAGTCGGTCTGCATCCGGCCGAGTGCGTCGGTGAGCGGCCATACCGCCCTGCGCAATTCGACGACCTCACGTTTGAGCAGATAGATCGGTTCGATGTCGGTCTTGCTGTGCGGGGAGAAGGTCGCCTCCTCGATCGCGTCGATGTCGGCGTCCATCGCCTCGGCGACCCAGCGGTAGGAGTCGACGATGTGGTCGGCGATCGCGTGCATCACCGCGTACGGACCCAGCGCCAGTTGGGCGTGCTCGGCCTCCAGGTCGTGGCGTACCCCGGCCAGCCCGGTGTGGTCGCCGTGCCGAACGGTGACCACGAAGTCACGGCCGACGAACACCATGATCTCGCCGGTCTCGACGATCTCGCGAGCCAGTTCCACCGACTCGTGCGGGACGTAGTTCACCGTCTTGAGGACCAGGAACAGGGTGTCGTCGTAACGCTCCACCTTGGGGCGTTGATGCGCGTGCACGGCGTCCTCGACGGCGAGCGGGTGCAGCCCGTAGACCTGGGCCACTTCCTGCATCTGATGGTCGTCGGGCTCATGCAGGCCGATCCAGACGAACGCCCTCTGTCCGGTTGCCTCGATCTCGTGGACCTTGTCCAGGGCGGCGGAGTAGGTGTACTTGCCGGGCAGCCGGCTGCCGTCGGAGTACACCGCGCAGTCAACCGTCGCCTCGGACACCGGCAGCGGGATCCGGCGGGCGAACTCGGCTTCCGGGCGCGGACGGGCGATCCCGAGCAGCGCCGGGGGTCGCGGTTTGAACGACGCCATCTCGCCTCCTCGGATCTGTTCGCCGAATGTTACGCGGCTGGTCGAGTACATTGGCGCGGTGTCTGAAACGGTGCCCGCCTCGCATCTCGTCATCAGCGACGAGGAGATCTTCGCCGCTCATCAGGGCGGCAAACTGTCCGTCGAACTGAAGGCTCCGCTGGATACCCAGCGTGCGCTGTCGATCGCCTACACCCCGGGCGTGGCGCAGGTCTGTCGTGCGATCGCCGCCGACGAGACGCTCGCCGCCCGCTACACCTGGGCGCACCGGCTGGTGGCCGTGGTGAGCGACGGCACCGCGGTGCTGGGCCTCGGTGACATCGGCCCGTCGGCCTCGCTGCCGGTGATGGAGGGCAAGGCCGCACTGTTCAAGACCTTCGGCGGTCTGGACTCGATCCCGATCGTGCTGGACACCAAGGACCCCGACGAGATCGTCGACATCCTGATCAAGATGCGGCCGAGTTTCGGCGCGGTGAACCTCGAGGACATCTCCGCCCCGCGCTGCTTCGAGATCGAGCGCCGGGTGATCGAGGCGCTGGACTGCCCGGTGATGCACGACGACCAGCACGGCACCGCGATCGTGGTGCTGGCCGCACTGCTGGGCGCCACCGCGGTGCTCAAACGCAAGCTCAGTTCACTGAAGATGGTCATCTCCGGCGCCGGCGCCGCGGGTGTGGCGTGCGCCAACATCCTGCTCGAGGCGGGCCTGACCGACATCACCATGATCGACTCGAAGGGCATCGTGCACACCGGCCGCACCGACCTGAATTCGGTGAAGGCCGAGTTGGCGGCGCGCACCAACCCGGAGGGCCGCACAGGTGGGGTGGCCGAGGCGCTGGCCGGAGCCGACGTGTTCCTCGGGGTCTCGGCGGGCAAGGTGCCCGAGGACGTCATCGCCTCGATGGCCCCCAACGGCATCGTGTTCGCCTGCTCCAACCCCGATCCGGAGATCCACCCCGAGGTGGCCGGGAAGTATGCCGCCATCGTCGCCACCGGCCGCAGCGACTTCCCCAACCAGATCAACAACGTGCTGGCCTTCCCGGGCGTGTTCCGCGGCGCGCTGGACGCCGGCGCCCGGCGGATCACCGAGAAGATGAAAGTGGCTGCGGCCGAGGCGATCTTCTCCGTGGTCGGCGACGATCTGGCTGCCGATCACATCGTTCCGAGCCCGTTGGATCCGCGCGTCGGCCCGGCGGTGGCCGCTGCGGTGGCGGCAGCCTCCAAGGAGTGACGGCCGGGGTGAGGCTCCGGGGTTGGCTGCTGCTGATCCTGACGCTGATCGTCGGCTGCAGCCATCCCGACCCTGGCCCGTCGCTGATCGTCGGCGGTTCCGCGGATCCGCAGATATCCCTGCTGGCCAACATCTACGCGGCCGGGCTGCGCTACTACGGCACCGACGCCCGGGTGCAGACGGTGGCCGATCCGGTGGCCGCTCTGGACTCCGGCATCGTCAGTGTGACACCGGGTTTCACCGGTCGGCTGTTGCAGCGGTTCGCGCCGGGTTCGGCAGCGCGCTCAGCCGAGCAGGTGTTCCGGGCGATGATCGGCGCGCTGCCCGAGGGGGTGGCCGCCGGTGACTACGCCGTCGCCGCCGAGGACAAGCCGGCTCTGGCGGTCACCGGCGCGGCTGCAGCGAGTTGGGGCAGCCGCGATCTGACCGCCCTGGTGCAGCATTGCGCGGGACTGCGCATCGGTGTTGTCGCCGGGGTGTCCGTACCCGCCGCGGTGGGGGAGTGCGCGTTGCCGTCCGCGCGTGAATTCCCCGATACCGCAACACTGTTCGCGGCTCTGCGTGACGGCTCTGTGACGGCGGCCTGGACCGCCACCGCCGAAACCGGGGTGCCCGACGGCGTCGTCGTCCTGGTGGACCGCAAGCCGACGCTGGTCCCGGCGGAGAACGTCGTCGCTCTCTACCGGCGCAACGAACTCGGCAAGATGCAGCTTCGGGCGATCAACGAACTGGCCGGCGTGCTGGACACCGCGTCGCTGGTCGACATGCTGCGTCAGGTCAAGGGCGGAAGCGATCCGCGGGCCGTGGCCGAGGCGTGGCTGGCGGCGAACCCGCTGGGTAAATAGTTCACTGCATCTTCGGCATGTACCGGGCGGCCAGCGTGGTGAGCACGCGCTGATAGCCGGAACCGGTGGCCCGGACGAAGAGGTCGAGGATCTTGGCGTCGGTGCCGACGAGAACCTTGGCCTTACCCTTGGCCACGCCGTCGAGAATGATCTCGGCGGCGCGTTCGGCGGAGGTGCGGGCCATCTTCGAGTCGAACCACTCGGCCATTTCGGCGGCGTTGAGGCCCTCGGCGGTGGTTCCCTTGCGGGCGATCGCGGTCTTGATGCCGCCGGGGTGCACGCTGGTCACCTTGACCGGATGGCCGGCCAGGATCATCTCCTGGCGCAACGCCTCGGTGAAGCCGCGGACGGCGAACTTGGCCGAGTTGTAGGCCGCCTGCCCGGGGACCGCGAACAGGCCGAAGACACTTGAGGTGTTGATGATGTGACCGTCGCCGGAGGCGATCAGGTGCGGCAGGAAGGCCTTGGTGCCGTTGACCACGCCCCAGTAGTCCACGTCCATCACCCGTTCGATGTCCTTGAACTGGCTGATCTCGACGTCGCCGCTGAAGGCGATGCCGGCGTTGTTGTAGATCTGGTTGACCTTGCCGAAGTGGCCCTTGACCTCGTCGGCGTAGAGCAGGAAGGACTCCCGTTCCGCCACGTCGAGGCGGTCCGTCTTGACCTTGACCCCGATCGCCTTCAGTCGGGCCTCGGTGACCGCCAGACCTTCGGTGTCGACGTCACTGATGGCGACCGAAGCCCCGGCGCGGCCCAGCTGAACAGCGAGTTCGGCGCCCATGCCCGATCCCGCTCCGGTGACGACGGCGACTTTGCCTGCGAATCCCTGCATGGTCCGAGGTTAGCAGCGGCTGTAACGCCCGGACCCGCGCCTACGATGGTCTGATCATGAAGCTTCGTTCTGCCGCGCTGGCCGCCGCCCTGATGGCAGTGGCGCTGCCGTTTGCCGCTCCGGCCTCGGCCGACACCACCAGCAGCGTGGACCAGTTCCTGACCACCCTGGACGGCCTGGGGATCAGCAACCTCAACCCCACCGACGCGGTCGCGCTGGGTCAGTCGGTCTGCCCGCTGCTGGCACAGCGCAGCCAGAACACCGCCGACATCGCGGCCAAGGTCTCCGACAGCCTGGGCAAGCCGCTCGGCATGGGCACCATGTTCACCGGCGCGGCGGTCTCATTCCTGTGCCCGCAGGCCGTGGACAGGATCGCCGGCAGCCTGGCCGACGGCCGGCTGCCGATCCCGCTGTTCGGGGGCTAGGCCGGGCTAGCTGAACGCCTCGTCGAGGATCTCCTGCTGCTCGACGGCGTGCACCTTCGACGACCCTGACGACGGCGCCGACATGGCCCGGCGCGAGATGCGCTTGATGCCGGTCAGTTTCTCCGGGAGCATCTCGGGCAGTTCCAGGCCGAAGGTGGGCCAGGCGCCCTGGTTGGCCGGCTCCTCCTGCACCCAGCGGAACTCGCGCGCGTTCGGGTACCGATCCAGGGTTTCGCCCAGCCGGCGCTTGGGCAGCGGGGCCAATTGCTCGATGCGCACGATCGCGATGTCGTCGCGGCCGTCCTTGGCCTTGCGGGCTTCCAGCTCGTAGTAGATCTTGCCGCTGGTGAGCAGCACCCGGGTGACCTTGCTGCGGTCGCCGTCGCCGTCGGTGTAGGTCGGCTCCTCCAGGATCGAGCGGAACTTGTGCTCGGTGAAGTCGCGGATGTCGCTGACGGCGGCCTTGTTGCGCAGCATCGACTTCGGGGTGAAGACGATCAGCGGCCGGTGCACGCCGTCGAGGCCGTGCCGGCGCAGCAGGTGGAAGTAGTTCGCCGGGGTGGACGGCATCGCGATCGTCATGGACCCCTCGGCCCACAACTGCAGGAAACGCTCGATGCGTCCCGAGGTGTGGTCGGGGCCCTGACCCTCGTGGCCGTGCGGCAGCAGCAGCACGACGTCGGAGAGCTGACCCCATTTGGCCTCACCGGAGCTGATGAACTCGTCGATGATCGACTGCGCCCCGTTGACGAAGTCGCCGAACTGGGCCTCCCACAACACGATCGCTTCCTGGTTGCCCACCGAGTAGCCGTATTCGAAGCCCACCGCCGCGTACTCCGAGAGTGGCGAGTCGTAGATCAGGAAGCGGCCGCCGTTGGGTGTGCCGTCCGGGTTGAGGGTCAGCAGATCCAGCGGCGTGAAATTGGCGCCGGTGGCCGGGTCGATCAGGACGGCGTGGCGCTGGGTGAAGGTGCCGCGCTTGGTGTCCTGGCCGGAGAACCGGATCAGCTTGCCCTCGGCCAGGAAGGTGCCCAGTGCGAGCAGTTCGGCGAAGGCCCAGTCGACCTTGCCCTCGTAGGCCATCTCGCGGCGCTTCTCCAGCACCGGTTTGACGCGCGGGTGCGGGGTCCAGCCCTCCGGGAAACTGAGGTGCGCGTCGCCGATGCGGGCCAGCAGCGACTTGTCGACCGCGGTGTTCATGCCGCGCGGGAGCATCTGCGCGCCCTCCACGGACTCGCTGGGCTCGATCACATGCTTCTCGAGTTCGCGAACCTCGTTGAACACCTGCTCGAGTTGGCCCTGGTAGTCACGCAGGGCGTCCTCGGCCTCCTTCATCGAGATGTCGCCGCGGCCGATCAGGGACTCGGTGTAGTTCTTGCGGACGCCGCGCTTGGTGTCGATCACGTCGTACATGGCCGGGTTGGTCATCGACGGGTCGTCGCCCTCGTTGTGACCGCGACGGCGGTAGCACAGCATGTCGATGACGACGTCCTTGTTGAACTTCTCCCGGAAGTCCACCGCCAGGCGCGCCACCCACACGCACGCCTCGGGATCGTCGCCGTTGACGTGGAAGATCGGCGCGCCAACCATTTTCGCGACGTCGGTGCAGTATTCCGCCGAGCGCGAGTACTCCGGCGCGGTGGTGAAGCCGATCTGGTTGTTGACGACGATGTGGATGGTGCCGCCGGTGCGGTAGCCCTTGAGCAGCGCGAGGTTGAGCACCTCGGCCACCACGCCCTGGCCGGCGAACGCGGCGTCGCCGTGCAGCATCAGCGGAACGACGGAGAACTTCGGGTCGGCCTCACCGTCGATCAGGTCCTGCTTGGCGCGCACCAGACCCTCGAGCACCGGGTCGACGGCCTCGAGGTGCGACGGGTTGGCCACCAGCGAGACGTCGATCTCGTTGTCGCCGAACATCTGCAGGTAGCGGCCGTCGGCGCCGAGGTGGTACTTGACGTCGCCGGAACCGTGCGCCTGCGTCGGGTTCAGGTTGCCCTCGAACTCGCTGAAGATCTGCGAGTACGGCTTGCCGACGATGTTGGCCAGCACGTTGAGCCGGCCACGGTGCGGCATGCCGATGACCACCTCGTCGAGGTCGTGCTGGGCGCACTGGTCGATCACCGCGTCCATCATCGGGATCACCGACTCGGCGCCTTCCAGCGAGAAGCGCTTCTGCCCAACGTATTTCGTCTGCAGGAAGGTCTCGAAGGCCTCCGCCGCGTTCAGCTTGCTCAGGATGTACTTCTGCTGGGCAACCGGCGGCTTGTCGTGCCGGACCTCGATGCGCTCCTGCAGCCACTTCTGCTGCTCGGGCTCCAGGATGTGGGTGTACTCCACGCCGATGTGCCGGCAGTAGGCGTCGCGCAGCACCGAGAGCACGTCGCGCAGCTTCTTGTACTCCTGGCCGGCGAACCCGTCGACCTTGAACACCCGGTCGAGATCCCACAGCGTCAGGCCGTGGGTGAGCACATCGAGGTCGGGGTGCATCCGGAAGCGGTTCTTGTCCAGGCGCAGCGGGTCGATGTCGGCCATCAGGTGTCCGCGGTTGCGGTAGGCCGCGATCAGTTCGAGAACGCGGGCGTTCTTGTCCAGGATCGAATCCGGGTTGTCGGTGCGCCACCGGACCGGCTCGTACGGGATGCCGAGGTCGACGAAGATCTCGTCCCAGAAGTCGTCGGAGAGCATCAACTGGTGGATGGTGCGCAGGAAGTCGCCGGACTCCGCGCCCTGGATGATGCGGTGGTCGTAGGTCGACGTCAGCGTGATCAGCTTGCCCACACCGAGTTCGGCGATGCGCTCCTCGCTGGCGCCCTGGAACTCCGCCGGATACTCCATGGCGCCTGCGCCGACGATGGCGCCCTGACCGGCCATCAGTCGCGGCACCGAGTGCACGGTGCCGATGGTGCCCGGGTTGGTCAGCGAGATGGTGACGCCCGCGAAGTCCTCGGCGGTGAGCTTGCCGTCGCGGGCCCGCCGGACGATGTCCTCGTAGGCCGCGACGAAGTCGGCGAACGCCAGTTCGTCGCAGCCCTTGATGGCGGCGACCACCAGCGAGCGCTTGCCGTCCTTGCCGGCGAGGTCGATGGCCAGACCGAGATTGGTGTGCGCCGGGGTGACCGCGTTGGGCTTGCCGTCGATCTCGGCGAAGTGCCGGTTCATGTTCGGGAAACTCTTGACCGCCTGCACGATCGCGTACCCGAGCAGGTGGGTGAAGGAGATCTTGCCGCCGCGGGTGCGCTTGAGGTGGTTGTTGATGACGATGCGGTTGTCGATCATCAGGGTCGCCGGAATGGCCCGCACGCTGGTGGCGGTGGGGATCGTCAGCGAGAGGTTCATGTTCTTGACGACGGCGGCCGCGGCGCCGCGCAGCACCTGGCTCTCGTCGCCCGACTGCTCGGGCGCCGGGGCCGCAGCGGGTGCCGGGGCGGGCGCGGCAGCGGGGGCAGCGGCGACCGGGGCAGCGGCAGCCGGGGCGGCGGGCGCCGGGGCGGCGGGCGCCGGGGCGGCGGGCGCCGGGGGAGCGGGCGCCGGGGGAGCGGCCGCGGGGCTCGGCGCCGGGGCCGGGTGGCCGTTGGCGGCGGCCGGGCCGGTCGCCTCCGGCCGGTAGTCCGCCAGGAACTCGTGCCAACTCGGGTCCACCGATGAGGGATCTTCGCGGAATTTGCGGTACATCTCCTCGACGAGCCATTCGTTCTGGCCGAAGGGTGAACTGGTGCTGCTCACGGAGTCGCTCGCCTCGTTTCTGTGCCCTGGGACGCCCCACTTGCGACGGGGCTTAAGGCTAACTCTTATCGCCGGTTACCGAAGCGGGTCGTTCCATGCCTGAGACAAGCGGCCAGCACCCTGAGATGAGCGGTCGGTCAGAGCGCGTCCGCGACGGGGGGCAGCAGGTGCAGGGTCGAGGGCCAACGGGCCGGCGCCGGGCCGAACGCCTTGCGGGCGTTCTCGACGATCTTCTTGCCCATCAGCCGGTTGCCGCCGCCGCCGACCGCGGCGCCGATGCCAACCGGCAGCATCTTGCCGAAGGCCATCGCGGCCCGCTTGACCGTGTACTTCTTCACGAAGTACTGCATCAGCCGGGTGTTGACCTGCGACACCACCGGCAGCGGCAGCAGTTCGGCCTCGGCCAGCCAGGCGCCGCTGGTCCGCTTGGAGCCGAGCAGTTCGCGGACAGCGCCCTTGCCCTCCTCGCCGACGAGCACGCCGAGCACCAGATTGCGGCGACGGTCGCGGTCTTCCACCGGGATGCCGTGCACCTCGGCCACGGCCAGTGCGAACGCGGCGGTGGCCTCGAGGAAGACGACGGTCTCGCCGGCCACCGCGGACAGCGCGGCCAGGGTGCCGATGCCGGGGAAGGCGGCCGCCGAGCCGACGGCGGCACCACTGGCCATCACCGCGGCCAGGTAGTGCTTCTCCAGCTTGGTGACGATCTCGGCCGGGCTGGCGTCCGGATTGCCCTTGCGCAGCCGGGCCACATAGGCCTTGACCGCCGGGGCCTGCAGCCGGGTGCTGGACTCCAGAACGTTGGACAGCACTTTTGCCGACATGCCGGCGTCCCCGGATTCGGTAGTACGGGCCGGCAGGTTGTCCGACGGCTTGCGGCGAAAGATCATGCTCCCGCCCTTTCTATGGGCACTTTCGGTCAGCGTCATGCCAGGCTAACGAACGGGTGCCTCACGCAGTGCCCGGTTAGCCGCCCGAACTAGCCGACGTTGGGGAACTAGCCGACGTTGGGATCCGCGTAGCGCAGCACCGCGCCGACGCCGTCGGCCGGGCTGATCCGCTCGTCGGTGCGCACCAGCTTGGCGTGGGTGGCCGCGGCCAGCAGCGGCAGTGCCTCGTCGGCGCGCTGCTCGCCACCCTCGTCGACCACGGTGGCATCGCCCAGATCGCCGATGATCAGGGTGTCCACCGAGCCGTCGCGCAGCGCGATGGTCACCCCGGTCAGGCCCTCGACCGCCAGTCCGGCGCCCAGGCCGGCCTTGAACCGCTCGGCGGCGTCGTCGATCGCGGCCAGCCGGAGCTTGAGGAACTCCTGGTCCATCTCGTGGCGCACCTCGTCGGCGTCGGTGCCGGCGGTCCGGCCGCCGCCCTGCAACTGCACAGACTTTGCGGTCACCCGCTCGGGCAGTTCGGACAGCAGCTCCGAGCGTGCGCTCACCTCGCCGGTGATGAAGACGACGTCCGGGGCGTGCTCGTCGACCAGGTGGGTGACCCGGTCGGCCACCTCGCGGATGTTCTTGCGGACCGCCTCGGCCTTGCCCTGCGGGCCGGCGTGATCGTCGTTGTGCACGGTCTCGGTGCCGGTTGCCAGCGTGATGTCGGCGCCGGTGTTGTCGACGGCCACCGTCAGATGGCGGGTGTGCAGCACGCCGTGCTCGACGACGGGAACGATGTACGGCAGGTCCGAGACGCGCAGCACGGTGTCGGCCGGCGGGCGGATCAGGTGCTCGTCGAGCACGATTGTGTTGCCCGCGGCGATCAGGCCGCGGCCGCTGCGGCCGACCGGATGCTTGGCACGCGCGGCGGTCTCGATGGCCTCGATCACATCGGTGCCGACGGACTGCTCCTCGAGATGCTTGCGCACGTCGCGCAGCCGGGCGTCGAGTGCCGCGACGGCATCACCGGAGTCGTGCGAGTCGTCGAAGTAGACCGAGACGAACGGCCCCGCCGCATCCACCAATCCGCGAAAACGATCCGACTGCATGTGTTCTTCCCCTTATCGACTCTGACAACTGTCAAATTTACGCCCGACCCCGGGCGGTCCCGGTCGCGGGTGCGGTGGCAGCATCGGTCCGCATGACGCAGCAGCAGGTGGCGCCGTGGAAGGCGTTGTGGGCCATGCTGCTGGGCTTCTTCATGATCCTGGTCGACTCGACCATCGTCGCGGTGGCCAACCCGAGCATCATGGCCGCGCTGGACATCAGCAGTTACGACGCCATCATCTGGGTCACCAGCGCCTACCTGCTGGCCTACGCGGTGCCGTTGCTGCTGAGCGGGCGCCTCGGTGACCGGTACGGACCGAAGAACCTCTACATCGCCGGCCTGCTGGTGTTCACCGTCGCCTCGCTGTGGTGCGGGCTGTCCGGCTCGATCCAGATGCTGATCGCCGCCCGGGTGCTGCAGGGCATCGGCGCCGCGTTGCTGACGCCGCAGACGTTGTCGACGATCACCCGGATCTTCCCGCCGGAACGACGCGGGGTGGCGCTGAGCATGTGGGGGGCGACGGCCGGGGTGGCCACCCTGGTCGGGCCGCTGGCGGGCGGTGTGCTGGTCGATCACCTCGGCTGGTCGTGGATCTTCTTCGTCAACGTGCCGATCGGGATCGTCGCGGTGGTGCTGGCGGCCCGGCTGGTTCCCGTCCTGGAGACCCATCCGCACCGCTTCGACATCCCGGGCGTGGTGCTGTCCGGAATCGGGTTGTTCCTCATCGTCTTCGGACTGCAGGAGGGCCAGACCCACGACTGGGCGCGGTGGATCTGGGGGACCATCGTCGTCGGCGTGGTGTTCATGGCGATGTTCGTCTGGTGGCAGGCGCATAACCATGAGGAGCCGCTGATCCCGCTGGCGATCTTCGCCGACCGCGACTTCAGCCTGGCCAACGTCGGCATCGCGGTGATCGGCTTCACGGTGACGGCGATGATCCTGCCGGTGATGTTCTACGCGCAGTCGGTGTGCGGTCTGACCCCCACCCGTGCGGCGCTGCTGACCGGGCCGATGGCGGTGGCCAGTGGGGTGCTGGCGCCGTTCGTCGGCCGGATCGTCGACCGTGCACATCCGAGTCCGATCATCGGCTTCGGCTTCTCCGCGGTGGCCGTCGCGCTGCTGTGGCTGTCGTTCGAGATGACGCCCGCCACCCCGATCTGGCGGGTGGTGTTGCCGCTGACGGTGATGGGCATCGGGATGGCGTTCATCTGGGCGCCGTTGGGCGCCACTGCAACTCGCAATCTCCCGCCCCGGCTGGCCGGGGCGGGCTCCGGTGTCTACAACACCACCCGGCAGGTCGGTTCGGTGCTGGGCAGTGCCAGCATGGCGGCGTTCATGTCGGCGCGGATCAAAGCCGAGTTGCCCGCGGGGCCGCCGGGATCGGCGCCGCGCGGTGAGGCCGACGTGATGCACCTGCCGGCCTTCCTGCACGAACCCTTCGGCGCGGCGATGTCTCAGTCGATCCTGCTGCCGGCGTTCGCGGCACTGTTCGGGGTGCTGGCCGCGATCTTCCTGGTGGGCTCGCCGGTCAGTCGAAAAGAACCGCAGGATTCAGGTACCCGGTCGGGTCCAGTGCGGCCTTGATCGCGCGCATGGTGGCGATGTCGGCCTGACTGCGCGACATGCCCAGGTACTGCCGTTTGCGGGTGCCCACCCCGTGTTCGGAACTGACGTTTCCGCCATGGGCGGCGATGAGTTCCATCATCGCCGGGTAGATCGCCGTCTCCTGCCCGGCGTTGCAGCGCAACACGTTCAGGTGCAGATTTCCCTGCCCGGCATGCCCGAACAGCACCGGCACCGCGTCCGGGGCGTGCCGCGCGATCAAAGCTTCGGCGTCCCGGGCGAATGCGGGTATGGCTGAAAGCGGCAGTGAGACATCGAATTTCAGCGGCGGGCCGAACAGGCCGACCACCTCGGCGACCGATTCGCGGATCTGCCACAGCCGGTGCTGGTCGGCCGCGTCGATGCCCACGGCCGGTTTGCCGCGCTGTGGTGTCGCCACCAGTCTGTCGGCCAGTGCGTCGGTCGGGTCGGCATCTGCGGCGAGTTCGACCAGCAGCAGCCACTCACCGGCTACTGAGACTGGCTGATTCAGGTGCCCGGCCGCCAACTCGACCGCGCGGCCGTCGATGAGTTCCAGCGCCGCGATGGACTCGAAGTCGCGGAAGGCTCGCGCCACCGGTATCAGCGAATCGAGATCAGTGAACGCGCACACCGCCGTCACCCGGTGCGCCGGTACCGAGTGCAGTCGCAGGTCGACCGCGGTGATCACCCCGAGGGTGCCCTCGGCGCCGACGAACAGCGATGCCAGATCATAACCGGTGTTGTCAGACCGTACGTGCGAATGCCGTTGCAGGACAGAGCCGTCCGGCATCGCGACGTCGAGGCCCACCACCTGCTCGCCCATGTTGCCGTAGCGCACGGTGCGCAGGCCGCCGGCATTGGTCGAGACCATCCCGCCGATGGTGGCCGAGTCCCGGGCGGCCAGGTCCACCCCGAACAGCAGACTGCTCTCGGCCGCGGCCCGTTGCACCGCGGCGAGCGTCGCCCCGGCGCCGGCCCTGATGGTCCGCTCGGCGATATCGACGGCGCCGAGACCGGTGAGCCGTTCGGTGGACAGCAGGACGTCGGCGTGCTCGGGCACCGTGCCGGCCACCAGCGAGGTGCGCCCGCCCTGCACAGTCACGTAGGCGCCGGCATCGCGGCAGGCCTTCAGCACCGCGGCCACCTCATCGGCTGTTCCGGGCCGCACCAGAAGTGACGCATTGCCGCGGTAACGGCCGGTGTAGTCCACACAACGGGCGGCCACCACGTCCGCGTCGGCGCTGACGTGCGCCGCACCCACGATGGCGCTCAGGCGGTCGGTCAGCGCGGTCATCAGCCGGTGGGGTCGGCCAGATCCGGCCAGTTCGGTTCCAGCACGATGATGGTCGGCTCCGTGGGCGGCAGCACGAACGTGTCGACCAGCAGCACGTCCTCGTCGCCAAGGTTGGCCGCCGTCATCGGGGTGTCCGCCGGCATGTCGTAACAGGTGCCGGCCGGGAAGATCGCCGGCTCCAGACCCTCGACGAAGTCGGTGATGGTGCCCTTCAGCACACAGGTGCGTCCGCCGTGGTCGTGATAGTGGATCGGGGCACGGGTGCCGACCTTGCGGACGCCCTGCATCACCAGCAGTCGGTCGCCGTCGACCTGAACCGTGTCGGTGACCACCGTCAGATCCACCAGTTTGGCCGGAACCCCGGGCGGCACATCGCCGTTGACGGTCGTTGTCGAACCGAGTTCGGCGTGGGCGACAGGCGAGGTCAGCAGGGTGGCGGTGGCGAGCAGCAGGACGGTACGCGCGCTCATCCGCCGATGTTGCCGATCAGTTCGACGCCGTCGCCGTTCCACCGGAACCGCACCACGCTGTGCAGGCCCATCCCGCCGGAGAAGGCGAGCGCCACGGTGTCACCGGTGCTCTGGGTGGCGTCGACGGCGTTGAACCCGTAGGTGTCCGGAACCCCGGTGGGGATGTACTTGCCGAGGTGGAACAGCATCGCGCGGGTGTTCGGGTTCGGCGCGTTGGTGTTGGCCTTGATGATCACCGCGGACAGTTGCGCGCACTCGTTGTAGTTGCCGGCCACCGGTTCGGGGTTCCAGCCCTGATCACTGCGCGGGTCGGGCGGAAGCTCGGACACCGCGCGGGCGATCGCCGGGGCCGCCAGGTTCACCGCACATGGATCCGGCGCCGGTGGGGGAGGCGGCGGTGGGGGAGTTGCGGGACTGGGAGCCGGGGCGGACGAGGACGACGGCGCCTCGGTGATCGCGGGCAACGGGGTCTTGGACACCGTGGAATCGCCGGACCCGCAGCCCGCCAGTACCGTGGCCGCAGCAACGCCGGTCGCGCACGCCACTAGCGGTTTCCACACACCGAGGCACGCTACCCGACGTGTACGGGCCTAGAATCGCACCACAATGACAACGCCTGAGACATTCGCCGACCTGCAGATTCATCCCGCGGTGCTGCAGGCTGTCACCGACGTGGGCTACGAGACCCCGTCGCCCATCCAGGCCGCCACCATTCCGGCCCTGATGGCGGGTTCGGATGTGGTGGGCCTGGCCCAGACCGGCACCGGCAAGACCGCGGCGTTCGCGATCCCGATCCTGTCCCGCATCGACACCGACAACAGGCAGACCCAGGCCCTGGTGCTGGCGCCCACTCGCGAACTGGCTCTGCAGGTGGCCGAGGCGTTCAGCCGGTACGGCGCGCACTTGAAGGTCAATGTCCTGCCGATCTACGGCGGCTCGTCCTACGTCCCGCAGCTGGCCGGCCTCAAGCGTGGTGCGCAGGTCGTCGTCGGAACACCTGGTCGCGTCATCGATCACCTGGACAAGGGCAGCCTGGACCTGTCGCACCTCGACTATCTGGTGCTGGACGAGGCCGACGAGATGCTGCAGATGGGTTTCGCCGAGGATGTCGAACGCATCCTGGCCGACACCCCGGAGTACAAACAGGTGGCGCTGTTCTCGGCGACCATGCCGCCGGCGATCAAGAAGATCACCGCCAAATACCTGCATGACCCGGTCGAGGTGACGGTCAAGTCGAAGACGCAGACCGCGGAGAACATCACCCAGCGCTATTTCCAGGTGTCCTACCCGCGCAAGATGGACGCGCTGACCCGGCTGCTCGAGGTCGAAGAGGGCGACGCGATGATCGTCTTCGTCCGCACCAAGCAGGCCACCGAGGAGGTCGCCGAGAAGCTTCGGGCCCGCGGGTTCGCGGCGGCGGCCATCAACGGCGACATCCCCCAGGCGGTCCGCGAGCGCACCATCTCCCAACTCAAGGACGGCACGATCGACATCCTGGTCGCCACCGATGTCGCCGCCCGCGGCCTGGACGTCGAGCGCATATCGCATGTGGTGAATTTCGACATCCCGCACGATCCGGAGTCCTACGTGCACCGCATCGGGCGTACCGGGCGGGCCGGACGGTCCGGTACGGCGCTGCTGTTCGTCACCCCGCGTGAACGACATCTGCTGGCCTCGATCGAGCGGGTCACCCGCCAGAAACTCGTGGAGGGTCAACTGCCGTCGGTCGAGGACGTCAACGCCCAACGGGTGGAGAAGTTCCGCGACTCGATCACCGATGCGCTGAACGCCCCCGGCTTCGACACCTTCCGCCAACTCGTCGAGTCCTATGAGCGCGACAACGACGTGCCGATGGCCGATATCGCCGCCGCACTGGCGGTGCTCAGCCGCGACGGCGCGGAGTTCCTGATGACCGAACCGCCGCCGGAGAAGAAGCGCGAACGCCCGGATCGTCCCGAGCGGGAGCGCCCGGCGCGCAAGGTCCGTGACGACCTGGCCACCTACCGGATCGCCGTGGGTAAGCGGCACAAGGTGCTACCCGGTGCGATCGTCGGCGCCATCGCCAACGAGGGCGGCCTGCATCGCAGCGACTTCGGCCACATCGATATCAAGGTGGACCATTCGCTGGTCGAACTTCCCGCCCGGCTGCCCAAGGAGGCGTGGAAGAAGCTCGAGAACACCCGCATTCAAGGCATCCTGATCGACCTCAAGCTCGAGCGAGGCGGCCGGTCCAAGAGCGACAAGTTCGATAAGGGCGACAAGTCTGAGCGTTCAGGCAAGTTCAAGCCGTCCGGCGGAAAGCCGTTCCGCCCCAAGCAATGACGTCTTCACCGGCGGCCTCCAGCGACGTCGACCAGGGCGGACTGGAAGCCGTCTCGACGGTCGACCGCATCCCGGCACTCACCGGCGTGCGTGCCTTCGCGGCCCTGATCGTCGTCGGCACCCACGCCGCCTACACCACCGGCAAGTACACCCACGGCTATGTGGGCCTGCTGTACTCGCGACTGGAGATCGGTGTGCCGATCTTCTTCGTGCTGTCGGGCTATCTGCTGTTCGGTCCGTGGGTGCGGGCCGCGCAGGCCGGCGGTGCGGCGCCGTCGCTGGGTCGCTACGCCTGGCGCCGGATCCGGCGCATCATGCCGGCCTACGTGCTCACCGTGCTCGGCGCGTTCCTGCTCTACCACTTCCATGAGGCCGGGCCGAACCCCGGGCACACCTGGTACGGGTTGCTGCGCAATCTCACCTTGACCCACATCTACACCGACGGCTACATGTTCTCCCACATCCATCAGGGCCTGACCCAGATGTGGAGTCTGGCAGTCGAAGTCGCGTTCTATGCCGCGCTGCCGGTGATCGCCTACCTGGTGCTGACGGTGCTGTGCCGACGGCAGTGGCGGCCGCGGCTGGCGTTGTTGGGCCTTGCGGTGTTCGCGTTGATCAGTCCGGCCTGGATGGTCTTCGTGCATACGGCAGAACATCTTCCGGACGGCGCCAAGCTGTGGCTGCCCGGCTATCTGGCCTGGTTCATCGGCGGCATGATGCTCACCGTGCTGGCCGCGATGGGGGTGCGCTGCTATTGGTTCATCGCGCTGCCGTTGGTGGTGGTGAGCTACTTCATCGTCTCCACGCCGGTGGCCGGTGAGCCGACCACCTCACCGAGCGGACTGGCCCAGGCGGTCGTCAAGACGATGTTCTACGCGGTGATCGCCACCCTGGTCGTGGCCCCGCCCGCGCTGGGCGACCGGGGCCTCTACGAGCGCCTGCTGGCCAGCAGGCCGATGGTGTGGCTGGGGGAGATCTCCTACGAACTCTTCCTGGTGCACCTGGTGATGATGGAACTGGCCATGACCCAGGTGCTGCACTGGCAGGTGTACACCGGCGAGGCGGCAACGCTGTTCGTCGTGACGATGGCGCTGAGTGTCCCGGTTGCGTGGGTGTTGCACCGGATCACGCGGGTGCGGGATTAGTCGGTCAGAGGTAGCGGTGGCCGAAAACGGTACTGCGGACGTCGTTGCGGATCGCCTCGACGAGGGGTTCAAGCCCGGCGGGCCCGGACTGCTCCCAGGCGTCGACTTCCTCAGGGGTGAGGAGGAGCGATCGTTCGTAGAGGCCGACCGTGCCGCACATCACGCTGAGGAGCAGACCGCTGCCGGTGCGGTCCAGGGTCCACGACCACGATTCGCGGTGGAGTTCTTCATCGGGCATCAGCCCACGCGCACCGGGACGCTCACCGGCCGGCGCACGTAATTGCCTCCGGCCCAGATGATTCCGGCCTCGTCGACCTCGAACACCGGGATGCGGGCCAGCAGTTCGGTCAGCGTGACGCGGGCCTGCATCCGGGCCGCGGCTGCACCGAGGCAGTGGTGCGCGCCGTGGCTGAAGGTCAGGATGTTGCGTGGGCGGCGCAGCACGTCGAGGTCGGCGGCGTCCGAACCGTACTGGCGTTCGTCGCGGTTCGCCGATCCGTAGAGGAGCAGCACTTTGCGGCCTTCGGGGATGGTGCGGTCTTCGATAGTGACGTCGCGGGTGGTGGTGCGGGCCAGGCCCTGCACCGGTGAGGTCAGCCGCAGGAACTCCTCGACGGCGTCCGGAATCAACTCCGGTTCACCGGCCAGCAGGTCACGCTGCTCGGGGTTTCGGTGCAGCAATTGTGTTGCACCGCCGAGCAATCCGGTGGTGGTGTCGTTGCCGCCGGCGACCATGGTGAAGGTGAACGCCAGAATCGACAGCAGGCCCGCCGGGTCGCCGTCGGCCAGTCCGGCGGCCACCAGATGCGACACCGTGTCGTCACCCGGGTCGCTGCGGCGGCGTTCGATGAGTCCGGCGAAGTAGCCCATCATCTCCAGCACCGCCTCGCTCGCGCCCGCGACGCCACCGGCTTCGGTGGAGGCGGCGACGATCGCGTCGGTCCAGCGGTCGAACTGTGAGCGGTCCTCGTCCGGAACCCCGAGGTAGTGCGCGACCACCATCGAGGGCAGCGGTTTGAACAACTCGGCGACGATGTCCCCGCCGCCGGCGTCGCGCAGTTTCTCGATGAGCTCGACGACGAACGCGCGCACCTTCGGCTCGACGGCCTCGACCTGGCGCGGGGTGAATCCGCGGGCCACCAGCTTTCGGAACTCGGTGTGAGCGGGGGGATCCTGCATCACCATCGGCGGGTTGTCGGCCAGGCCGATGAGTTCGAGTTCGCCGTAGTTGACGGTCAGGCCTCCGGCCGAGGAGAAAGTCTCGTGATCGCGGGCGGCGGCCCAGATGTCGGAGTGCCGGGACAGCACCCAGTAGTCGTGGGAGGGGTTGTCCGGGACTACGTGGTGGACCGGTTCGTGGTCGCGTAGCGCGGCGTACATCGGCCACGGGTTCGCCCAGGTCTCGCCGGACCGCAATTCGAACGGTGCCGGCAGCTCAAACGCCATGCCCTATGCCTATGGCCTGGTTCGTGGGGTGTCAAGGGTGCTAGACGACAGCGCCCGGATTGAGGATCCCGTCCGGGTCGAGCGCGTTCTTGATCCGCCGGTTGAGTTCCATCGCCTCCGGGCCCAACTGGCCGGCCAGCCACGGCTTCTTCAGCCGACCCACCCCGTGCTCGCCGGTGATGGTGCCACCGAGGCCGACGGCCAGGTCCATGATGTCGCCGAACGCCTTCTCCGCACGCGCCGCCATCGCGGCATCGGCGGGGTCGAACACGATCAGCGGATGGGTGTTGCCGTCCCCGGCGTGCGCGATCACCGAGATCGTCAGGTCGGCTTCCGCGGCGATCTTGGCCACCCCGGCCACCAGATCGGCCAGCGCGGGCAGCGGCACTCCGACGTCCTCGAGCAGCAATGAACCCTTGGCCTCCACCGCGGGGATGGCGTAGCGCCGCGCGGCCACGAAGGCCTCACCCTCCACCGGGTCGTCGGTCGAGAAGCATTCGGTGGCACCGGCTTCGGTGAACACCCGGGCCATGAACTCGGCGTCCTGCGCACCGGCCGGCCCGCGGTCGTCGGAGGCCGCCACCATCATCGCGGCGGCGCTGCGATCCAGGCCCATCTTGAGCTTGTCCTCGACCGCGTTGATCGCGACGGCGTCCATGAACTCCAGCATCGACGGCCGGATCTTGCCGGTGATGGTGACCACCGAACTGGCGGCGGCCTCCACCGAGTCGAAGGTCGCGACGACGGTGGCGGTGGTGGGCTGCGGCGGCAGCAGTCGGAGGGTGACCTCGGTGACGACGCCGAGGGTGCCCTCGCTGCCGACGAACAGTTTGGTGAGGCTCAATCCGGCGACGTCCTTGAGGCGCGGGCCGCCGAGGCGAACCGCGGTGCCGTCGGCCAGCACCACCTGCATGCCCAGCACATAGTCGGTGGTGACGCCGTACTTCACGCAGCACAGACCGCCGGCGTTGGTGGCGATGTTGCCGCCGATGCTGCAGATCTCGTATGACGACGGGTCCGGCGGGTACCAGAGTCCGTAGTCGGCGACGGCCTTCTTGACTTCGGCGTTGAGCAGGCCGGGTTGGGCGACGGCGGTGCGGGTCACCGGGTCGACGGTGATCTCCCGCATCTTCTCCGTCGAGAGCACGATGCCGCCGTCGACGGCAGTGGCCCCGCCGGACAGGCCGGTGCCCGCCCCGCGTGGCACCACCGGGATCCGGTGCTTGGTGGCCCAGCGCAGAACCGCTTGCACCTCTTCGGTTTTCGTCGGGCGCACCACCGCGATCGGGGTGCCGGCGTTCGGGTCCATCGCCCGGTCCTGGCGGTAGGAGCCGAGGATGTCGGGATCGGTGACGAGCACGCCCTCACCGAGTTCGGCAGCCAGTTCAGGCAGACTCATGTCGTCATCCTAGGAGCGTCATCGTCCAGTTCGCGAAGCGCCGTAATCCACGGGGCAGCCAGTCCGATCAGCAGGATCGGCACCGCCAGCACCAGGAAGGTGGCCTTGAGTCCGAACTTGTCGATCAGCGGGCCGGCCAGCATGAACCCCACCGGCCCGGCGGCATAGGTCATCGACGTCATCACCCCGACCACCCGGCCGCGCATCGCCTCGGGTGTGCGGGTCTGCATCACCGAGTTATAGATCGGGCCGATCGGTCCGTACACCAGGCCGACAACGGCCACCAGGATCAGGATCACCGGCAGCGGTGGCAGCACCGAGATGATCAGGCCGGCCGCACCGAACGTCAGCACCGCGGTCAGCACGGTGGTGCGCCGGCGGGCGAACTTGGACACCACCGTCCAACTCAGCGCGCCCACCAGGCCACCGATCGACAGCGCCATCAGCACCCAGCCGAGTTGGGCGGGCTCGTTGCGGTCGGTGAAGTACTTGGGGAACAGCACGCTCTCCATCGGCAGGTACAACGCGGTCACCGACAGGTCGATCAGGCCGAGGGTGCGCAGAACCTTGTTGTGCCACACGAACTTCAGCCCCTCCAGCACGCCGGAAACGACGCCCTCGGGTCGCGTGGTGCGATCCGGACGGTCGGCGCCCGGTAGTCGAAGCACGGCGATCGTCAGGATGGAGAGGCCGAACGCCGCGGCGGTCACCCACATGGTGTTGACGCCGCCGATGGTGGCGATCAGCAGGCCGCCGATACCCGGACCGGTGATGTAGGCGAGGTTGAACGCCGCCTCGTAGACGCTGTTGGTGTGATCCAGTGTCCAGCCGGCCCGGCCGGCCGCCTCGGGCAGCATGGACTGCCGCGCGGTCATGCCACCGGGGTCGAAGAACGATCCGGCCGCGGCAAGGCCCGCCAGTACGACGGTGGTGAGTGCGCCGATGCCCTGAGTGGCCACCAGTACCGGGATCGCGGATACCGAGGCCGCCGACATGGCATCCGAGAGCATCGCGATCCGGCGGCGGCCGAGGAAGTCCACCGCGGTTCCGGCCACCAGGGTGGCGAACAGCAGGGGCAGGGTGGCGGCGGCGGCCACCACCGAGGCGTCGGTGGCGTTGCCGGTTCGCTGCAGCACCAGCCAGGGAAACGCCACCATGGAGATGCCGTTGGCGGCCGCGGCCAGGAACGCCGACGACAAGATCAGCAGGACCGGGCCGCGTGAGGTGCTCACGGCAGGCAGCATAGGTGCGTGAGCTTCTCCTCTCCGGTCGCACCGGGAACCGGCTGGCCCGGCGATCCGGCCACCGCGTCCACGCCGGTCGCTCGGGACGTCGCCGAGGTGGCCCGGTTGGCCGGCGCCGTGGCCGGCATCGACGAACTGGACGCTGAGGTCAGCGTCTGCCGGGCCTGCCCACGCCTGGTGGCCTGGCGCGAGGAAGTCGCGGTGGCCAAGCGGCGGGCCTACGCCGACGAGCCGTACTGGGGCCGGCCGATCACCGGTTGGGGGTCGGGGACCCCGCGCATTCTGATTCTGGGCCTGGCCCCGGCCGCGCACGGCGGCAACCGCACCGGCCGGGTGTTCACCGGCGACCGCTCCGGGGATCAGTTGTTCGCAGCCCTGTTCCGTGCGGGTCTGGTGAATCAGCCCACGAGCGTCGACGCGGCAGACGGGTTGGCCGGCAACGGCATTCGCATCGCCGCCGCGGTGCGGTGCGCCCCGCCGGCGAACAAGCCGACACCGGCGGAGCAGGCGACCTGCGAGCCGTGGTTGGCCGCCGAGTGGCGTCTCATCTCACCGCACGTGCGGGTTGTGGTCGCGTTGGGCGGCTTCGCCTGGCAGGCCGCACTGCGGTTGCTCGGTAAGCCGAGGGTCCCGACGAAATTCGGCCACGGCGCCGTCGCCGAACTTCCCGGCGTCATCCTCGTCGGCTGCTACCACCCCAGCCAGCAGAACATGTTCACCGGCCGGCTCACCCCGGCGATGATCGACGACGTCCTCGCCATCGCCACGTCGTACTGTTGACCCCGTGATGAGGCTTTCCGTTCTGGATCTGGTGCCGGTGCGTACCGACCAGTCCACCGCCGACGCCGTCGCGGCCACGGTGCAACTCGCGCAGACCGCCGACGGCCTCGGCTTCACCCGCTACTGGCTGGCCGAACACCACAACATGCCGGCCGTCGCGGCCACCAACCCGCCGGTGCTGATCGCCTACCTGGCCGCGCAGACTCAGCGGATCCGACTGGGGTCCGGCGGGGTGATGCTGCCCAACCACGCGCCGTTGACGGTCGCCGAGCAGTTCGCCCTCCTGGAGGCCGCCGCACCGGGCCGCATTGATCTCGGCATCGGCCGCGCGCCCGGCACCGACCCGTTGACGTCGATGCTGTTGCGGGGCAACCGCGATGACGGCGTCGACCGTTTCCCGGAGCATGTCGATCAGGTCACCGCGATGATGGGCGCCGGCGGTGTGCACCTTGCGATCCGCGGTCAGGACTACACCCTCAAGGCGACCCCGGCGGCGGTGGGGGAGCCGCGGCTGTGGCTGCTCGGTTCGTCGCTGTACTCGGCGCAACTCGCTGCGGCCAAGGGGCTGCCCTACGTCTTCGCCCACCACTTCTCCGGGCAGGGGACCGCGGAGGCGCTGCAGACCTACCGCTCACAGTTCCGGCCCAGCGCGCTGGCTGCCGAACCGGTCACCTTCATGACGGTCAACGCGGTGGTCGCGCCCACCCGCGCCGAAGCCGAGGCGCTGCTGCTGCCCAACCTGCAGATGATGGCCCGGCTGCGCAGCGGGATGCCGCTCGGGCCGCTCGATCTCGTCGAGGATGCGGCGCAGATCTCCCTTCCGCCACAGACCGATTCACTCATCGCGGCCGGCCGGCGACGGGCCGTCGTCGGATCGCCTTCGGAGGCGGCCGATCAGGTGCGTGCCTTGGCCGCCGAGTTCGACGTCGACGAGGTGATGGTCAATCCGGTGGCCTCGGCGCACCGTGGCACTGATCCGGCGACCGCCCCCGCGCGGGAGACGACGCTGGAGTTGCTCGCCAAGGAATTGTTCTAGTTCGCTGTGCCCGCCTCCGCGCGACTGTGACAGCTGTGGTTCGCGCTGTCGCTACGAGGCGGGCACACCGGCTTGTTCTTTCTGCCGGAGGCGACAGTGACCCCTGTGACTCAGGGCGTCAGCCGGATCACCGGGATCGGCCGCGTGGTCAGCTTCTGATAGGCGCTGTAGCGGCCCGAGTTCCCGTCGTCGCAGAGCTTCCACAGCCGGTTGTAGTCAGGATCGTCGGGCAACACGGCCTGTGCTCTGACGGACAACCGCCGCCGGCCGACGTTGATCTCGATCTCCGGATGTGCGAGCAGGTTGTGATACCAGGCCGGGTTGCGCGGCGCCCCACCGTTGGAGGCGACGATCAGGTAGTCGTCACCGTCGACAAAGTAGGCCAGTGAATGTATTCGCAGCGCGCCGCTTTTCGCGCCGATGCTGCGTAGCAGCAGCATCCGCGGGGAGAACGGGATCCTGTGGCCGATCCAGCCGTTGCTGCGTTGATAGACGGCGTCGTGCACGGTGATGAAACGCATCATCGCGCGATCCAGTACTGACATCATGGCAGCACCGCCAGTGCCTCGCGCAGCAGACGCCCGGTGATCTCGCGATCCGGGTCGCGGCGCACCAGCATCCCCTTCGCGAAGGACAGCTTGTCGCCGTCACGGCGCGGCACCACGTGCAGATGGATGTGGAACACCGACTGAAATGCCGACTTGCCGTCGTTGATCGCGACGTTGTTGCCGGTTGCAGCCAGGCCAGAGGCGCGGGTGGCCTGGGCGATGCGCTGTCCGACGGTCAGCATCCCGGCCAGCACCGGCGCCGGGGTGTCGGTGAGATCGACACTGTGCGCTTTGGGGATCACCAGGGTGTGGCCCCGGGTGAACGGCCGGATGTCCAGGAAGCCCAGATAGTCGTCGTCCTCGTAGACGCGGATGGCCGGGGCGGTGCCGGCGACGATCTCGCAGAACACGCATTGCATCGGATCACCGTAACGGTTGAGCAGGCACAGAAGCGGCTACGCTGCCCCGAGTGGACGCAACCGATATCGCCTTCGCCGGAGCTGCTGAGCAGGCTCGCATGCTTGCGGCCGGATCCATCTCCGCGCCGGCGCTACTTGAGTTGTACCTGGAGCGCATCGCGCGACTCGACCGCGAACTACGGTCATACCGGATCGTCCTGACCGACAGCGCCCGTCGCGAGGCGGCCGCAGCCCAGGAACGCCTCGACGCCGGCGAACGGCTGCCGTTGCTCGGCGTCCCGGTCGCGATCAAGGACGACAGCGACGTGGCCGGCGAATTCACCTGCTACGGCAGCAGCGCCTACGACCTCGAGGCCACCGCCGACTCGGCCGCGGTGCGGATGCTGCGCGACGCCGGGGCGGTGATCCTCGGCAAGACCGCCGTGCCGGAGATGATGCTGTGGCCGTTCACCGAGACGGTCTCCTTCGGCGCCACCCACAACCCTTGGGACCTGGCGTATGCGCCCGGCGGCAGCAGTGGCGGCAGCGGTGCGGCGGTGGCGGCGGGTCTGGCGCCGTTGGCGCTCGGTTCCGACGGCGCCGGTTCGATCCGGATCCCCGCCAGTTGGTGCGGCCTGTACGGACTCAAGCCGCAGCGCGGCCGCATCCCGATCGGCGACGGTGAGGATCCGTGGTACGGCTTGAGTGTCAACGGCCCGCTGGCCCGTTCGGTGGCCGACGCCGCACTGTTCCTCGACGTGACCAACACCGGCAAGGCGCCGCGCGGCGGATTCGCCAAGGCTGCCGAGCGCAGACCCGGCCGGTTGCGAATCGCGTTGAGCGCCAAGCTTCCGCCCACCATGGTGGGCCGGGTGGGACGTGCGCAGCATCGCGCGCTCGACGGTGTCGAGGCACTGCTGCGTGACCTCGGCCATGAGGTGTTGTGGCGGGACCCGGACTATCCGGTCTGGGCGATGTACGGCCACGTGCTGCCCCGAATGTGGCGCGGGGTGTACCAGGAGGTGCGCAAGCTGCCGTACCCGGAACGGCTTGAGCCGCGCACCCGGGCCATCGCCCGGATGGGGTCCATGTTGTCGGAGGCCCAGATCGCCAAAGTGCTTGCCGCCGAACCGAAACTGTCCGCACGGGTGAATTCCATCTTCGACGACTTCGATGTGCTGATCACCCCGGGGACGGCGACCGGGCCGTCCCGGATCGGGCAGTACCAACACCGCGGCGGCGTCAGCACGCTGTCCCTGGTGGCGATGCGGACGCCGTTCAATGCGATCTTCAACGCCACCGGTCAGCCGGCGGCGTCGGTCCCGTGGTTCGTCGACGGCGAGCACCTGCCGACGTCGGTGCAGTTGGTCGGACGGCCGTCGGACGAGGCGACGCTACTGTCGCTGAGCGCTCAGATCGAGGCCGCGCGCCCGTGGGCGAATCGGCGTCCGCCGGTCTCCTAGCGCTTACCCAGAACTTTCATTCCGCCGAAGATTCCGGCGGCGACGAGCAGCACGATGGCCAAGGCCGGGCTGACCAGCCACCACACCAGGCCGGCGGCGATCAGCACCGGCGAGATCACGGCCAGTGACATCGCCGGGTGCTGCCGGACGACGTCACGCGCCGCCCGCGCACGCTGCGGATCTAGTTCCTTACCCATGGCAGGTCTTTAGAAGAAGCCGGGGAACCCGTAGAAGCCGCCGTACATCTCACCGGGGATGAACTCCGGGGTGGCGTCGATCTGGACGTTGCCGGGGCTGGCGCATTCAGTGTTCTGGCCGCCGAGAACGGAGCTACCGCCGGTGGTCTCACAGTTGGGCAGCAGCGGGTCAGCGCCCGCCAGTGGGGCGGTACCCAGCGCGGCCGCCACGCCGATACCAGCGGCGATGAGGGCCAGAGCCTGTCGATTCCGTTGCATCAGAACACGTCCTTTACAAAACGTAGGTTGGCGCCCATGTTACCCGCCGCACGTGGCATAAGCTGATCCGCAACCGCGACGAATGAGGAGTTTCATGAAAGCGTTTCGTCTGACCGCCGCCGCAGCCCTGATCGGTGCCGGTGCCGCACTGTTCGGTTCGATGGCGACGGCATCCGCCGATCCGGCCCCGGGTTGCAGCGCCGCCGACGTGACCGACGCGGAGGCCCGGGTGGCCGCCGCCATGACCGGTTACCTGTGGACGCACCCGGACGTGAACGACTTCTTCAGCGGATTGCAGGGCTCGTCGAAGGGCGACGCCTACGACAAGGTGACGGACTACTTCCAGGCCAACCCGGACGTGAAGAACGCGGTCGACGCGATCCGTGGCCCGTCGCTGGACCTGCGCAACCGTTGCGGCATCCCGGTCGCGGCGATCATTCGCGGCGTCCTCTAAACGCTTGGACGCGCGTCATCTCCCAGTACGCCCCGCGGCATGCCAGCAGATCGGCGTGGCTGCCCTGCTCGACTATCCGGCCGTCGTCCATCACCACGATGAGATCGGCGTCCCGGATCGTCGACAGCCGATGGGCGATGATGAAACTCGTTCGCTCGCTGCGCAATCGGGTCATCGCCTGCTGAACCAGAAGCTCGGTCCGGGTGTCCACCGAACTCGTGGCCTCGTCGAGGATCAGTAACTGCGGCCGGGCCAGGAAGGCCCGGGCGATCGTGATGAGCTGTTTCTCGCCGGCGCTGATGGTCCCGCCGTCGTCGCCGACCCGGGTCCGATAGCCGTCTGGCAGCGAGCGCACGAAGTTGTCGACGTGGGCCGCCCGCGCGGCGGCCAGCACCTCATCCTCGGAAGCGCCCGGCCGCCCGTAGGCGATGTTGTCGTAGATCGTCCCGCTGACCAGCCAGGTGTCCTGCAGGACCATGCCGATCCGGGAGCGCAACGACTCCCGGCTGATCGTCCGGATGTCGTTGCCGTCCAGCAGGATCCGGCCGGCGTCCACGTCGTAGAACCGCATCAGCAGATTCACCAGAGTGGTCTTGCCGGCACCGGTGGGTCCGACGATCGCCACCGTGCTGCCAGGCTCGGCGGTCAGCGACAGGTTCTCGATCACCGGGGTGCCCGGCCGGTAGCTGAAGCCGACGTTCTCGAACTGCACCCGTCCCGGTCCCGGGCCCAACTCCGTTGCAGCGGAGGGGGATTCCTCGGGCTCATCGAGGAATTCGAAGACCCGTTCGGCGCTGGCCACGCCGGACTGAAGGGTGTTGTAGAAGCCGGCGACCTGGGTCAGCGGCTGGTTGAACTGGCGCACATACTGGATGAACGCCTGGATGCCGCCGAGAGTGATCTGCCCGGTGGCCACCTGGAAACCGCCGACGACGGCGACCGCGACATAGCTCAGGTTGCCGACGAACATGGTGGCCGGTGACACCAGGCCGGAGAAGAACTGTGCGCCGAACCCGGACCGGTAGACCTCGGCGTTGAGATCGCGGAAACGTTCCTGCGCGGACTCCCGGTGGCCGAACGTCTTGACCACGGTGAAACCGCTGTAGGTCTCCTCGATATGGGCGTTGAGTCGGCCGGTGTTGGTCCACTGCGCCACGAACATCTTCTGCGAACGGCGGGCGATCGCCCGGGTCACCCACAGCGACAGTGGCACGGTCACCACCGTGATCAGCGCCAGCAGTGGCGAGATGGTCAGCATCATCGCCAGCACCGCGACCACCGTCAGCGCCGCCGTGAGCAACTGGGAGATCGTCATCGAGATCGAGGCGGCGATGTTGTCGACGTCGTTGGTCACCCGGCTCAGCAGTTCGCCGCGCTGCCGGGAGTCGAAGTAGGACAACGGAAGCCGGTGTATCTTGGCCTCGACCTCGGCCCGCATTGTGGTGATGGTGCGCTGCACGATCACGTTGAGCAGTCTGGCCTGCGCCCAGATGAACAACGCAGCGAGCAGATACATCCCGAGTGCCAGCAGCAGGGTGCGGCCCACCGCCGCGAAGTCGACCCCCTGTCCGGGAACGAGGTTCATCCGGGACAACATGTCGGCGACGTTGGTCTCGCCGCGGGCCCGGGCCGCCGCGACGGCCTGCTCCTTGGTGATGCCGGCCGGCAACCCGCGTCCCACCACACCGTTGAACAACAGGTCGGTGGCGTGCCCGAGCACCCGCGGGCCGATCACCGACAGCACGATGCCGCCTACCGCCAGGGCGATCACGGCGATGGTGGGGCGGCGTTGCGGGGTCAGTCGGCGCAGTAGGCGCAGGGCCGACCCGGTGAAGTCCCGGGACCGGGCCTGGGCCGGGTCGGTCATCATCGCGCGCAGTCCGCCGCGCATCGGAGGTGCGGTCACGGTCATCCGCCTGTCGCGGCCAGTGACTGCGAGTCGGCGAACTGCGCGTAAGCGGGGCAGTCGGCCATCAGCGAGTCGTGGGTGCCGACGCCCACCACCTGGCCGCCGTCAAGCACGACGATCTGATCGGCGGCCATCACCGTCGCGATCCGTTGCGACACAACGATCACCGTTGAATCCCCGCACACGGCGGAAAGCGCCCCCCGGATCCGGGCGTCGGTGTGCACATCCAATGCGGAGAACGCGTCGTCGAACAGGTAGATCGTGGGCCGGCGGATCACCGCGCGGGCGATGGCCAACCGCTGCCGTTGGCCGCCGGAGAAGTTCGCCCCGCCCTGGGCCACCCGCATCGCCAGACCGTCAGGATGCGCCCGCACGAAGTCGTCGGCCGCGGCGACCTCCAGTGCTGCCCACATCTCGGAGTCGCTGGCATCGGCCTTGCCGTAGCGCAGGTTGTCGGCGACGGTCCCGGAGAACAGGTAGCCGCGTTGCGGCACCAACCCCAGCGTCGACCACAGGTCTTCGGTGTCGTAGTCGCGGACGTCGACGTCGTCGACAAGGACGCAACCCGACGTCACGTCATACAGTCGGCAGATCAGCGCAACCAGCGTCGACTTCCCGGATCCGGTGCCGCCCACGATCGCCGTCGTCGTGCCCGGTGCGGCGGTGAACGAAACATCTTGCAGAACAGGGCTTTCCGCCCCCGGATAGCGGAACCCCGCACGGTCCAGCCGCACGACGCCGCGCTTACCGGCCGGATGGACCGGGGTGGCAGGGCTGGTGATCGAGGCGTCGGTGTCGAGCACCTCGGTGATGCGCTCGGCGCACACCGACGCCCGTGGCAGCATCACCATGATCAGGGTGGCCATCATCACGGCCATCAGGATCTGCATGAAGTAGGCCAGGAAGGCGATCAGCGAGCCCACCTGCATCTGCCCGGCGTCGATCCGCAGCCCGCCGAACCAGATCAGCGCCACGCTGGAGATGTTGATGGTCAGCGTGGTGACCGGCAGCATCAGCGCCTGCCACTTACCCGCGGACAGTGCCGCCGAGGAGACCGCTTGATTGGCCTCGGCGAACCGCTCCCGCTCGTACGGTTCGCGGGCGAACGCCCGGATCACCCGGATGCCCGAGAGCTGTTCGCGGAGAACGCGGTTGATGCCGTCGATCCGCTGCTGCATACCGCGGAAGATCGGCAACATCCGCGACACGATCAGATAATTGGCGACCGCCAGCACCGGCACGCTGACCAGCAGCAGCCAGGACAGCCCGGCGTTCTGCCGGATCGCCATCACGATGCCGCCCACGCACATGATCGGCGCCGTCACCAGCACGGTGGCCGTCATCTGGACCAGCGTCTGGATCTGCTGGACGTCGTTGGTGGTCCGGGTCAGCAGCGAGGCGGGGGAGAAGTGCGCGGCCTCCCGGGCCGAGAACGTGGTGATGTGGCCGAACAGGGACGCGCGCAGATCGTGGCCGAACCCCATCCCGGTGCGGGAGCCGAAGTACACCGCGCCGACCGCGCACAGTCCCTGCACAGCTGTGACGGCCAGCATCACCAGGCCGAGCCGGGCGATCAGCGCGGTGTTCCCCTGGGTCACGCCGTCGTCGATGATCGCCGCGTTCACCGTCGGCAGATACAACGCGGCCAGCGTGCTGATGGTCTGGAACACCATCACCGCCACGACCGGCCACCGGTACGGCGCGACGTACTGTCGCAGCAGCGCCAGGAGCATGGGAGCTACTGTCCCATATCGGCCGGGCCGGCATCGCGGCAGTTCAGCGCGTATGTCGGCGATTCGCCCGGGGGCTGCCGCTACAGTGCATTCTGTGAGAAAACTCCTGGCCGCAGCACTCGCCGCCGCGATGGTGACCTCCGTCGGCGCCTGCTCATCGAAGCAGGATCAGGCCGGACCGGGTCAGCAGTCCGAGCAGTCCCAGGCCCCGGCTTCCTCGGACGGCAAGCACGGTCCGATGTTCCCGGAGTGCGGTGGGGTCAGCGATCAGGCCATGGCCGAGCAGACCCGGGTGACCGGTCTGGTGAAGACCGCGGTGAACTCGGTGGGTTGCCAGTGGCTGGCCGGTGGCGGAATCCTGGGGCCGCACTTCTCCTTCAGCTGGTACCGGGGCAGCCCGATCGGCCGTGAGCGCAAGACCGAGGAACTGTCGCGTAACAGCGTCGAGGACATCAAGATCGAGGGCCACGACGGCTGGGTCGCGGTGGGCGCCGACCCGACGCTGGGGGACAACCTCTGCGAGATCGCCATCGGGTTCGGTGACGACTTCATCGAGTGGTCGGTCAACTTCAACGAGAAGCCGTTCCCGCCGCCGTGCGATGTCGCCAAGGAACTCGCCCGTCAGTCGATTGTGAACTCGAAGTGAGCGCCCCAATGCGTACCCGTCTGATCGCCGGCGGCCTGGCCGTGGTCTCCTCGCTGGCCGTGCTGACCGGATGCTCCAAGGCCGTCACCGGCACCGCGATGAAGGCCGGCAGCGGTTCGAGCAATAACAACTCTGCGCAGAAGTACCCGAACCTGCTCAAGGAGTGTGACGTCCTGACCACCGACGTGCTGGCCAAGGCCGTCGGAGCCGATCCGCTGGATATCCAGAGCACCTTCGTCGGCGCGGTCTGCCGGTGGCAGGCGGCCAACCCGGCCGGCCTGATCGACATCACCCGGTTCTGGTACGAGCAGGGCAGTTTGGACAACGAGCGCAAGGTCGCCGAATTCCTGCAGTACAAGACCGAGAGTCGCGCGATCAACGGAGTGGCGTCGATCGTCATGCACGGCAACGACCCCAACGGCGGCTGCGGTGTGGCCAGCGACGCTCAGGGTGTCGTCGGCTGGTGGATCAATCCGCAGGCGCCGGGGGAGGACGCGTGCGGCATCGCCATCAAGCTGATGGAGATGACGCTCGCCACCAACTCGTAGCTTCTTGCGCGAAGATCGTCTAGCGCGGCACGTGGAATGAGGTCAGTTCCGCGCCGCTGAGCCCGAGGTCCGCCCACGGGCCGGGTACGCGCAGCACTGCGATCGCCGACGTCGGGTACTTCCGGTCGATCTGTTCGGCCGCCTCGCGGTCACTGCCCGGCCCGGCCAGGCCGAGCGCCAGATGGCTCATGGTGGGTTCGTGTCCGACGACGAGCAGGGTGGAGACGTCGTCCCCGACCTTTTTGATCTCGTCGATCACCTCACCCGGGCTGGCGCCGTAGAGCCGGTCGAGGAACTCCGTCGGGGCGTCGACGGCGGTCCGGCCCAGCGTCTGGCGGGTGCGGGTGGCCGACGAGCACAGCACCGCGTCGATCACCGGGAAGTTGGCCCGCAGCCACTCGCCGGCCAGCCCGGCCTCCCGGATCCCGCGGTCGGCCAGCGGCCGCTCGTGGTCGCCCACGCCCTCGGGGTAGTCCGACTTAGCGTGTCGCATCAGCACCAGGGTCCTCATTCGTCCCAGGTTAAAGCACTCACCGGGGCAGATCCCCGGACTTGTCGGACCCCGGCCATACAGTCGGGGCCACTATGAAGTTCCTGCATTCCGCCGACTGGCAACTGGGTATGACGCGCCACTTCCTCGAAGATGACGCCCAGGCCCGCTACTCCGCCGCGCGCCGCGACGCGATCCTGGCGATCGGCGCGCTCGCCAAGGAGAGCGGCGCCGAGTTCGTCGTGGTCGCCGGCGACGTGTTCGACGCCAACCAGTTGGCGCCGAAGGTCATCAGCCAGTCGCTGGACGCCATCCGCGCCATCGAGGTTCCGGTGTATCTGTTGCCCGGCAACCATGACCCGTTGGACGCCTCCTCGGTCTACACCAGCACGCTGTTCCGCGCCGAGTGCCCGGACAACGTGATCGTGCTCGATCGCCCCGGCGTCTGGGAGGTCCGGCCCGGCCTGGAGATCGTGGCCGCGCCCTGGCGGTCGAAGAAGCCGACGACGGATCTCACCGCCGAGGTGCTCGCGGATCTGCCGGCCGACGGGACGGCGCGCGTCCTGCTCGCCCACGGCGCCGTGGACGTCCTCGATCCCGATCGGGACAATCCCGCGCAGATCAGCATGGCCGGGATCACCGCCGCCATCGCCGCGGGGACGGTCCACTATGTCGCCCTGGGGGACAAGCACTCTCGCACCTCGGTCGGCGACAGCAGCCGGGTCTGGTACTCCGGGTCTCCGGAGGTCACCAACTACGACCACAAGGAAGCCGACTCCGGCCACGTGCTGGTGGTCGACATGGATCTGGACGACGTGTCGCACCCGGTCAGCGTCGAGTCCCGGGACGTGGGCACCTGGCGGTTCCTCGCACTGCGTCGCGAGGTCGACAACAGTCGAGACATCGAGGACCTGAACCGCCACCTCGACTCACTGCCCGACAAGGACCGCACCGTGGTCAAGGTCGGTGTGGTCGGCACGCTGACGGTCACCGACCGGGCAGCGTTGGACGGCCTCATCGACCGGCACGCCCGCCGGTTCGCCGGCCTGCGCCTCTGGGAACGCAACACCGACATCGCGGTGATGCCGTCGGACGAGGAGTTCGACGACCTCGGCATCGGCGGGTTCGCCGCCGAGGCGGTCGCCGAACTGGTGCAGACCGCGCGTTCCGACGCGGCCGACGCCGGGGCGGCGCGCGGCGCCCTCGCCCTTCTACTGCGGCTCAAAGAGGGGAGCATGGCGTGATCCTGCATCGTCTGCGGCTCACCGATTTCCGCGGCGTGGCCGACCGCGAGATCGCCTTCCCCGAGCAGGGTGTGGTGGTCGTCTGCGGCCCCAATGAGGTCGGCAAGTCCTCGATGCTCGAGGCGCTCGATCTGCTGCTGACCTACCGGGACCGCTCGTCCCATCGTGACGTCAAGGCGGTCAAGCCGGCCAACGCCGACGTGGGCGCCCAGGTCGAGGCCGAGATCAGCACCGGCCCTTACCGTTTCGTCTATCGCAAGCGCTTCCACAAGAAGGCGATGACCGAGCTCGAGATCATCGAGCCCCGCCGTGAGCAGCTCTCCGCCGACGAAGCCCACGAGCGGGTGGAGGCGATGCTCGCCGAGACGCTGGACACCAAACTGTGGGATGCCCAGCGGGTGCTGCAGTCCGCATCCACCAACGCCGTCAACCTGTCCGGTTCCGATGCGCTGGCGCGTGCGCTGGACGCCGCCGGTGGTGAAACCGACGCCACGCCGTCCGGCGACGAGTCGCTGCTGATCGACCGCATCGAGGCCGAGTATCAGAAGTACTTCACCGGAACCGGGAAACCCACCGGGGTTTGGAAGGCCGCCGCTGAACGGCTCAAGACCGCAGCTGCCGATGAAGCCCGCTGGCGTCAGGCCGTCGACGAGGTCAATGACCGGGTGGCTGAGCACGAGTCGCTGACGGCCTCCCTGCGGGAGTTGGAGGACTCGCTGGCCCCGGCCACTGCGCGGATGGCCGCCGCCCGCAAGGCCTACCAGGCGCTGGCCGAACTGCGTGAGGAGCTCAATCAGGCCCGCCTGGTCGCGAACGCAGCGGCCGCCAACAGTGCGAATTCCACCGCCTCCTACGGCCAGCGTCAGCAACTGATCGAGGACGGTAAGCGCCGCGGGGAGACCCTGGTCGCATTGCAGACCACGCTCGCCGAGGCCGAGCAGCAGGAGGCCGCGACCAAGGAGGCTGCCGAGGCGGCGACCGCGGCCGCCGCCGAGTCCGCCGCCGCATTGTCCGCCGCGCAGCAGCGCTTCGACGCCGCCAAGGCGACCGCTGAGGCCTGCGCCGCCCGTGAAACGGCCGCCAAGCTTGCGGCCCGGGTCGAGGGCATCGACGCCATCGAGAAGGAACTCGCCGGCATCGCCGCTGAACTGGGCGCGATCCTTCTTACTGAGAAGGCGCTGGCCGGCATCGAGCAGCAGTGGGCCGCGGTGCAGCGCCTCGACGCGCAGTTGCAGGCGGACTCTGCCGCCGTCGAGTTCACTGCGCCCGCCGAGTTGACCGTCACCGTCGACGGACAGCCGCGGTCCCTGAGTGCCGGCGAAAGCTGGACCCAACCCGCCTCGGCCGCCGTGGTGGTCGAGGCGCCCGGCGTGCTGACCGTGCGCATCGCCCCGGGAGCCAGTGCGGTGAAACTGCACGCCGATCTCGAAGCGGCACAGCAGCTTCTCGACCAGGAGCTGGCCGCGGCCGGGGTCCCCGACATCGAGGCCGCCCGTGCGCTGGATGCCCGTCGGCGTTCGCTCACCGAGAGCCGCACCACGCACACCGCGAAGCTCGAAGGCCTCTGCAGCGGCGAGGATCCCGCGGCGCTGCGCGCCCAGCTTGCCGGTCTTCGGGCCACCGACTCCGAGGATGAGCTCGACCCCGAAGCGGCGGCCATCGAGTTGAAGGCCGCCGTTGAGGCCCTGAGTCCAGCGCGCTCCGACGCCGACGTGAAGCAGAAGGCGGCCGTTGTCGCCACCGCAGCACACACCGCGAAGGTCACCGAGGCCACCGTGGCCCGCGATCGGCTCAAGACCGCAGAAGCCGAGTTCGTCACGGTGCGTGATCAGCTGACCACGCTGCGCGCCGCTCTCAGCGACGACACCGTGGCCGCGCAGGCCACCGCCGCCGCCGAGGAACAGAGCAAGGCGGATGCGGCCGTCGCCGCCCTTGCCGAGCGGTATGACGCCAAGGATCCGGGCGCGATCGACGCCGAACTCGCGGACGCATCGGCAGCCGTCACGACCATCACCGGCCAACGCGATGCGGCAAAGATGCGGCTGCACACCCTCACTGCTGAGTTGGGCGTGATCGGCAGCGAGGGCAGGCAGGGAAGGCTGGATGAGGCGCAGGCCGAACTCGAACGGGCCCGCGCCGACCATGTTCGCATCGGGGAGCGCGCCGATGCCGTGCAGTTGTTGCGCAGCACCATGATCCGTCACCGCGACAACACCCGGGCGCGCTACGTGCAGCCGTATCGCACCGAGCTCGAGCGGCTGGGACGCGACGTGTTCGGCGACGACTTCGAGGTGGACGTCGACACGGAACTGACCATCCAGACCCGCACGCTCGACGGTTGCACCGTGCCCTACGAGTCGCTGTCCGGCGGAGCCAGGGAGCAGCTGGGCATCCTGGCCCGGCTGGCCGGGGCGGCACTGGTGGCCAAGGAGGACACCGTGCCGGTGATCATCGACGACGCCCTGGGCTTCGCCGACCCCGAACGCCTGGACCGTATGCGCAAGGTGCTCGGGGATCTAGGCGGCCGCGGCCAGGTGATCGTGCTGACCTGCACCCCGGGCCGCTACGACGGCGTCGCCGGCGCTGAGGTCATCGAACTGCACGCCTGAAGGGCGCCCCTACTTGGCCAGCGCCAGCACCTCATCGAAGCCCTCGATCAGGCACTCGTAGAACAAGTCGAAATCCGGGATCGCCCCGGTGTCGACGTCGATGCCCAGCGTGCAGGTGTCCACGTAGGTCAGCAGCGTCACGTTGACCGCCGACCCGATGGTCGGCCCGAAGGCGTACTGCGTCTTGACCTTCGCCCCGGCCAGGAACACCGGCACCGGCACCCCCGGCACATCGCTGGCCAGGAAATCGACCTTGCGCAGCACCGAGCCGATGTACCAGCGCGGCATCAGGTTCATCGCGCCGGCGATGATCTGGATGTAGGGCGTGGACTTCTCGTTACGCACCTTGGTGGTGCGCTCGCGGGTCTCGGCGATCCGGGCGGCCGGGTCGGCCACCCCGACCGGCACGTCGAAGCGCGCCAGCGTGATGTGGTTGCCGCCCTCGTCGTCGTCCTCGGTGCGCACGCTGATCGGCATCGTCAGATGCAGATCGCCCACCTGGACGTCATGGGCCTCGTGATAGCGGCGCAGACCCCCGGCGATGCCGGCGACGAACGCGTCGTTGAGCGCACCGCCACCGGCATGCGCGGCCTTCTTCAGCTTCGACAGCGGCACCTCGTGCACGCCGAGTTTGCGCACCAGGGTGCGTTCCTTCATCAGCGGCGAACCGGTCTCGGTGACCGGGCGCATGGTGCGGTACACCGACGCGGCCATCTCACCGGCCTCGGCCACCGCCTTCAGCGGATTGCGGATCGCGTTGAACAGCAGCTTGGGCCCGTCCTTGGCGACCCCGCCCATCGCCTGCTGCACCAGGCCGAGGTCATAGCGCAGCGCATCGACGTAGTCGTTCAGCGGACCGAACGCATGCACGTCCGGTTTCCCGACCCCACGCTCGACGGCCTCGAGAGTGCGCGGCTCCTCGGTGAGGTCGAACAGGTGCATGGCGATCTGGATCCCGCCCACGCCGTCGGTCAGCGCGTGGTGGAACTTGCACAGCACCGCCGCTCCGCCGTCGTCGAGGCCCTCGATCAGCGTCGCCGTCCACAGCGGCCGGGCCCGGTCGAAGTCGGCCATCGCCGCCACCCGGGCCATCTCCAGCACCCCGTCGAGGTTGCCCGGGTCCGGCGCCGACACCTTGCGCAGGTGGAAGTCGATGTCGAAGTCCGGAGCGTTCTCCCACCGCGGCGGCGTCGGCGGCGGGGACTCGACCACCCGCTGACGCCAGATCGGCAGGTCGTGGGACAGCGCCTCGAACCGGGCCCGCACCACATCCCAGTCCGGGGACTTGTCCAACACGATCACCGTCACGACCGTCGACCGCAGTCGCGCGTCGGATTCCATCGCCCAGGTGAAGGCATCGGTCTGGCTCATGAAGTCGCTCATCAGGTTCAAACCTACGACCGCGGCGAGCGCTCCGGAACCGAACGGGGGCAACTCGGGACTTTTGTCCCCGGCCCAATCCCGGGGGCAGAATCTCGGTTATGAGCATCCTGGCCAGTCGCCGCCACCGGAAACTGGCCGCACTGCCGGGTGTGCGCTCCATCCGCCGGCCGCTGACCCCCGGCAGTGCAGAGCAGTTCGACCTGCACTACGTGCGCACCGGCCCGGCCGGAGGCACGCCACTGCTGATCATTCCGGGCGGACCCGGCATGGGGTCCATCGCCGCATACCAGGGTCTGCGCAGGCGGGCCGCCGAGATGGGCCTCGACGTGATCATGGTCGAGCACCGCGGGGTGGGCCTGTCCCGGCGCGACGACTCCGGTGCGGACCTTCCGCCCGAGGCGCTGACCATCGCGCAGGTGGTCGACGACGCCGCCGCCGTTCTCGACGACGCGGGCGTCGACACCGCCGCGGTGTACGGGGCCTCCTACGGCACCTACCTGGCCGCCGGTGTGGGGGTGCGCCACCCGCACCGGGTGTCCACGATGGTGCTCGACTCTCCGCTGTTGAATCGCAACGACTTCGACGTGGTGCGCAGTGAGGCCCGCGCCCTGCTCTGGCACGACGACTCCGCGCTCGCGGCCAAGATGCGCGCGCTCACCGAGGCCGACGCGCTGGTGCCCGAGGATCTCACCATCGCCGCCGCCGTCTACGGCTACAGCGGTCCGGATCTGCTGGAGCGACACCTCGATCTGCTGCTCGACGGCCGCCGGACGCTGTGGGCGGGGCTGCGCTGGATCACCCTGAACGTGGCACGCCGAAAGGTGCAGTACCACAACGAGTTCGACCTGGTCGGTCAGATCGGCTTCCGCGAGCTGAACTTCGCCGGCACACCGGACGGCCGGCCGTTGGACACCACGCTCACCTGGCGCGGGGTTCCCGCGTCGCAGACCCCGTTCGAGGCGGAACCGTTCGACCTCGTCGCCGAGATGCCCGGATTCGGATGGCCTACCGTGGTGGTCTCCGGCGGACGCGACCTCATCACACCGGCCGCGGTGGCAGACCGGATCACCGAACTGCTGCCCGACCCGACGCGTGTGCTGCTCCCGACGGCAGCGCACAGCATGCTCGACACCCGCCAGGACGTCGCATTGCGCATCATCGCCGAGGTCGCCGGCGGCAGCCACGAAAAGCTGGCGCAGCAGGCGGAAGAACTCGACGCCCTCCCGGTCGGGACATCGGTGCGGATGGTGGGCACGGCGCTGGCGGGGGCGGCGCGGCTGGCGGCCGTGCTGCCCCGGAACGCCCGTCCCGTCACTTCATGAAGCCGCCGTTACTTCATGAAACCGATTGTGCTGTAGTCCAAGTCGCCGACCCCGGACGGTCCGAAGTTGGCCAGGGTGCGTCGTACGCCGACGTTGCCCGGTGACTGGTAGAGCGGGAGGCTGAACACCTCGTCCCACAGCATCTTGTCGACATCGTTGGCCAGCGCCCGGGCCTTGGTCGGGTCGAGTTCGTCGAGCACCTCCTCGACCTTCGCGTCGATCTGCGGCGAGGAGATCTTGCCGAAGTTGCTCTCGGCCCCGGTGGTGAAGATCTGGTTGAGGCAGCACAGCGCGAAAGCGTCACCCACCCAGGAGAACTGGGTGATGTCGAAGTTGCTGACGTTGACGTAGTCGGTGAAGAAGCCGCTGGCCGGTTTGACGTCTAACTCCAGCTTCACGCCGATCTGCGCGAGGGTGTTCTGCGCCACCTGCGCGGCCTGCCGCCCGGACGGGGAGTCGTAGAGCACATCGCGGATCACCAGCTTGCGGCCGTCCTTCTCGCGGAACTGGCCGTTGAGCTTCCAGCCCAGCGCGTCGAGTTCGGCCTTGGCCTTCTCCGGGTCGTACGCCATCGCCGCGCTGTTGTCCTGGTATCCCTCCTGGCCGGCGACGAAGACGTGATTGCCCAGCGGGGTGGGCGTCTGCACCAGGCCGCGCAGGTTCACGTTCGCGATCGCCTGGCGGTCGATGCCCTTGGCGACGGCCTGCCGCAGCGCCTTGTCGGCCAGGATCGAGCCGGGTGCGCCGTTGAACGTCATGTGATACCAACTCGGCCCCGGCGCGCGGCGCACCGAGATGTCCGGGTTGCCCGACACGGTGGTCAGCTCATCGAGGTCGGACAGCCCGGAGGCGTCGATGGTGTTGTTCATCAGCGCCGGGATGCGTGCCGCGTCGTCCAGCGCCAGGAACGTCATGGTGTCGAGGATCGGCGGGGTTCCCCACCAGTTCGGGTTGCGGCTCAACGTGATTCGCTGTGCGGTCTTGTCGACGTTGGTGATCATGAACGGTCCGGCCGACGGGCCCGGCTTGTCCAGCTGGCCCTTGTTGAACACGGCCGGGTCGGTGGTCATGCTCCGGGGCAGCAGCATGGTGTTGCCGGCGAACATGCCGCGCCACTCCGGGTAGTGCTGGGCGAAGGTCATGACGGCCTGCCGGTCGTCGGCCCCGCGGGTGACCGAGGCCACCCGGTCCGAACCGTTGGGCGAGGCGATCGCGAACGCCTTGTCCTTACCGCTGGTGGCGTTGATCTGGGCGGCGATGTCCTCCCAGGTGATCGGGGTGCCGTCGGTCCAGGTGGCCTTCGGGTTGATCGTGTAGGTGACCACCTGTGGGTCGGTCTTGGTCAACTCGACACTGGTGAAGTAGTCGGTGTTGACCTTCATCGTCCCGTCCGGGGCGATCACGAAGGCGCGCGGCATGGTGGGCCGCAGCAGCCCGGCGGTCTCGGCCTCGTTGCCGTCGAGGTTGAGGGTGTTGAAGTTCGCCGGCATCGCACTGATCGCCAGCCGCAGGTTGCCGCCCGGCTTCAGGGTCGAGGGGTCCTGCGGGTTGGTGTCGCTGGACGAGCCGAGTTGGCCACTGCCGACCCCGGCCGCCCCGGTGCGCTTGCTCGCCGAGCAACCGCTCACGATCAGGGTCAGTGCGAAAAGCAGGACCGCCATCCGGCGGATCAGTTGAGTCACCGCTAGATGCTAACTGCGACGACCATCCGGTTTGGGGATCGCGGCCAGCAGTTTCCGGGTGTATTCGTTGCGCGGGTTGCTGAAGACCTCGTCGCCGTCGCCGTACTCGACGATCGCCCCGCGATACATCACCGCCACCCGGTGGGCCAGGTGTTTGACCACCGACAGGTCGTGCGAGACGAACAGGTAGGACAGATCGAGTTCGCGTTGCAGGTCCAGCAGCAGGTTGATGATGCCCGCCTGGATCGACACGTCCAGTGCCGACACCGGTTCGTCGAGGGCCAGGATCTTCGGTTCCAGCGCCAGGGCGCGGGCGATTCCGATCCGCTGTTTCTGCCCGCCGGAGAACTCGCCCGGATACCGGGCGGCGTCGGTGCGGCGCAGGCCCACCTTGTCCAGCAGTTCGGCCACCCGGGTGTCGATCGCCGGTTTGTCGAAACCGTTGGCCGACAACGGTTCGGCGATGATCTCGAAGACCGGCAGTCGCGGGTCCAGCGAGGCCACCGGATCCTGGAACACGACCTGCAGATCGCCGCGCAACTCCCGGCGCCGTTGCGGCGTCAGGGTGGCCACGTCGGTGCCGAGCACCTCGATCGACCCGGACTGCGGCTTACGCAGTTCCAGGATCTCGTGCAGGGTGGTCGACTTACCCGACCCGGATTCTCCGACGATGCCCAGGGTGCGGCCCTGTTCGAGTTCGAAGCTGACGTGATCGACGGCGCGGACCTCGCCGACCTGACGGCGGAACACCACACCCTTGGTCAGCGTGAAGGTCTTGACCAGATCGCGCACCCGCACCACCACCTCGCGCGGGTGATCCTCGGTCGCCGGGGGTTCGGTGGCCACACCGTAGATCTGCGCTGCGCTGCGCCCGGCTACCTCCTCGGTGCGGATGCAGGCGGCCGAGTGTGACGGGCCGACCGGAATCAGATCAGGCTCGGCGGTCCGGCAGGTGTCGAGGGCCAGCGGGCAACGTGGCGAGAACGGGCATCCGGGCGGCAACGAGATCAGCGACGGGGGAGCGCCCGGAATCGGCACCAGCCGCGATCCGCGTGCTGAGTCCAGCCGCGGCACCGACCCCAGAAGCCCTGCGGTGTAGGGCATCCGGCGATCGGAGTACAGCTCGTCGACCCCGGCGACCTCCACCGCGCGTCCGGCGTACATGACCAGGGCCCGGTCGGCGAACTCGGCCACCACGCCGAGGTCGTGGGTGATGATCAGCACCCCGGCGCCGGTCACGTCGCGGGCGGTGCGCAGTACGTCGAGGATCTGGGCCTGCACGGTGACGTCGAGGGCGGTGGTCGGCTCGTCGCAGATGATCAGGTCGGGGTTGTTGGCGATCGCGATGGCGATCACCACCCGCTGCCGTTCGCCGCCGGACAGTTCGTGCGGGAAGGCCCGCGCGCGTTGGGCGGGCTGGGTGATCCCGACGAGTTCGAGCAACTCCACCGCACGCCGGCGGGCCTCGTCGCGGGAGACGTCGTGGTGGTGCACGGTGATCGCCTCGGCGATCTGATCGCCGACGGTGTAGACCGGCGTCAGCGCGGACATCGGGTCCTGGAACACCGTGCCGATCCGAGCGCCGCGGATCTTCGACAGCTCCGCGTCGGACATGCCGAGCAGTTCGCGGCCCTCCAGCAGCACTGAGCCGGACACCTCCGCGTAGGAGGGCAGCAGGCCGATGACCGCCATCGCCGCCGCGGACTTGCCCGACCCGGACTCGCCGACCATCGCCACCACTTCGCCCGGCGAGATGTCGTAGCTGAGACCGCGCACCGCGTGCAGATCCCCGCCGTCGGTGGGGAAGGTGACCGACAGGTCGCGAACGTTGAGCAGGCTCCCGCCCTCGAGCAGGCTCATCGCTTGACGCTCCGCATCCGCAGGTTCGCCGACCCCGGGTCCAGTGCGTCGCGCAGACCGTCACCGACGAGGTTGGCGCACATCACGATCGTCACCAGAACACCGGCCGGGAACAGGAACACCCACGGGAACGTCGTCGCCGATTTGGTGCCGTCGGCGATCAGCGTGCCCAGCGAGACGTCCGGGGGTTGCACGCCGAATCCCAGGAAGCTCAAACCGGTTTCGGCCAGGATCGCCATGCCGACGTTGAGCGCGGTGTCGATGATCAGGATCGAGGCGACGTTCGGAACGATATGGCGGACGATGATCCGCCAACTCGGGACGCCCATATACCGTGCGGCCTGGACGTATTCGCGCTCGCGCAGGCTCATCGTCAGACCGCGCACCATGCGTGAACTGATCATCCAACTGAACGCCGCGAGGAACACGATCAGCAGCGCGACGTTGGCCGAGTTCTTGGTGCGCGGCGAGACGATGGCGATCAGGATGAAACTCGGCACCACCAGCAGCAGGTCGACGATCCACATCATCGCCTTGTCGCGGCCGCCGCCGAAGTAGCCGGCCACCGAGCCCACCGTCGCCGCGATCAGCGTCGAGATGCCCGCCACGACCAGACCGATCAGCATCGACTTCTGCATGCCGCGCAACGTCTGCGCCAGCAGGTCCTGCCCGATTGCATTGGTGCCGAACCAGTGCTCGGTGCTCGGCGGGGTCTGCAGGTTGTAGAAGTCGATGTCGGTGTGCGAGTAGGGCAGCAGCGGCGGCAGGGCGTAGGCCGCGACGAACATTCCCACCAGCACCGCCAGCGAGACGACCGCGAGCCGGTTGCGCAGGAAGCGCCGGGTGACCAGGGTGCGCCGCGAGACGAACTGTGCCCCTTCCGTGGTCGCGGTCATGTCACCCGCACCCGTGGGTCGAGGATCGCGTAGATGACGTCGGAGAGCAGACCGGCCAGCAGCACCACCGCCCCGGAGAACACCGTGATGGCGGCGACGATGTTGGTGTCCTGGGTGGTGATGCCCTGCACCACCCATTCGCCCATCCCGTGCCAGCCGAAGATCTTCTCGACGAACACCGCGCCGGTGACGAGGCCGGCGACGCTGTAGGCGAACAGGGTGGCCATCGGGATCAGCGCGGTGCGCAGGCCGTGTTTGAGCAACGCCTGGCGCCGGGTCAGGCCCTTGGCCCGGGCGGTGCGGATGAAGTCCTGGCCGAGCACGTCGAGCATCGCACTGCGTTGGTACCGGCTGTAGCCGGCGATCGCCATCAGCGCCAGCGCGAGCGTGGGCAGCACCAGATGCTGCACCCGGTCGACGAACTGGTCCCAGGCCCCGCCGACGGCATCCGGCGACGTCTCGCCGGTGTATTCGAAGAGTTGCACCCCGAGCGCCGAATTGATGTCCAGCGCAACCAGAATCAGCAGATTGGCCAGGACGAACGTCGGCGTGCTGATGATCAGCAGCGACAGTCCCGTCACGATCCGGTCGGACAGTTTGTACTGTCGGATCGCGCCCCAGGCGCCGACCACCACGCCGATCACCGTGCCCAGCACCGAGCCGAGCACCAGCAGTCGCAGGCTCACCCCGATCCGTCGCCACAGTTCCGCCGACACCGGTTGGCCGTTGACCGTGGTGCCGAAATCGCCGCGCACCGCACCGGACGCCCAGTGCGCGTACCGCAGGGGGATCGGCTTGTCGAGATCGAGCTCGGCGGCCTTGGCGTCGATCATCGCCTGCGGCGGCCGCGGATTGCGCTGCAGCAGGCTGTTGAGCGGGGTGAAGGTCAGCGAGGTGAGGCTGAACGTGAGAAACGACGCGATCGCGAGAAGCACGAGGTAGTTGAGCAGGCGGCGCACCAGGAACCGCGTCATGCAGCACAGGGTAAACCCCGAACTGCCCAGGGAACTGTCAGGCGGAGTCCAGTGCGCTGCCAGGCCGCGTCGGTGTACTTGCGGCGTGTTGATGAATATCTGCAAGCGAACCGGCGCCGCGATCGGCGCTGCGGCAGTGGTCGGCCTCGGCGCCCTGGCCGTGACGGTGGGCGTGACCCAGCCCGCGTCGGCCGCCGTCACGATCAAACTCGATCAGGCCAGTACGTCCACGACGGCGCCTCCGCCCACCACGCTGGCCACCGCGTCGGCGTCACCGACCGATAAGGCCCCGCCGTTCGGCAAGAAGTGACGCGGTTTTCGATCACGCTGATCCCCACGGGTGACCCCTTGCGGCGCGGAGGCTAACGTCGCGTCGGAAAAGCTACGAATGAAAGGCCGTCGTGACCGTCACCGATCAGTACATCGCCAACAACGCCGAATACGCCAAGACCTTCAACGGTCCGCTGCCGCTGCCGCCGAGCAAGCACGTCGCCGTGGTGGCCTGCATGGACGCCCGCCTGAACGTCTACGGCATCCTCGGCCTCAACGAGGGCGAGGCGCACGTCATCCGCAACGCCGGCGGTGTGGTGACCGACGACGAGATCCGCTCGCTGGCCATCAGCCAGCGCCTGCTGGGGACCAGGGAGATCATCCTGATCCACCACACCGACTGCGGCATGCTCACGTTCACCGACGACGAGTTCAAGCGCGACCTGCAGACCGAGACCGGCATCAAGCCGGAGTGGGCGGCGGAGGCCTTCCCCGACATCGACGAGGACGTCCGTCAGTCGTTGCGGCGCATCGAGCACAGCCCGTTCGTCACCAAGCACGTCTCGCTGCGCGGGTTCGTCTTCGACGTCGCCACAGGCAAGCTTCGCGAGGTCACGCTGTAAGGGGGCGGACGACCCGCGGCGAGAGTGCGCCCAGATCGCGTTTCCGCGCGAAATCGCGATCTGGGCGCACTGTCGATGACGTTTGACAGGGCTCATGGCTGGTGGGTTAATTAGGGTTACCTATAAACCTGGTTAATTCAACCAACTTTACGAGGAAACATGGCGAGCCCTGTTGTCGAACCCCCCATGCCGGGGCAGTACGAACTGAGCCACCTGCGCTCGCTGGAGGCCGAGGGCATCCACATCATCCGCGAGGTCGCAGCCGAGTTCGAGCGTCCGGTGCTGCTGTTCTCGGGCGGCAAGGACTCCATCGTCATGCTGCACCTGGCGATCAAGGCCTTCGCCCCGGCGCGGGTCCCGTTCCCGGTGATGCACGTCGACACCGGGCACAACTTCGACGAGGTGATCGCCACCCGCGACAAACTCGTCGACCGGCACGGACTGCGCCTGGTGGTGGCCAGCGTCCAGGAGGACATCGACGCCGGCCGGGTGGTTGACAACGGCCCGTCGCGCAACCCGCTGCAGACCGTCACCCTGCTGCGCGCGATCCGGGAGAACCGTTTCGACGCCGCATTCGGCGGGGCCCGGCGCGACGAGGAGAAGGCCCGCGCCAAGGAACGGGTGTTCAGCTTCCGCGACGAGTTCGGCCAGTGGGACCCCAAGGCCCAGCGCCCCGAACTGTGGAACCTCTACAACGGCCGGCACCGCAAGGGCGAGCACATCCGCGCCTTCCCGCTGTCGAACTGGACCGAGTACGACATCTGGGCCTACATCGGCGAGGAGGACATCGCGCTGCCGCCCATCTACTACGCGCACCGCCGGCCGGTGTTCCGCCGCGACGGCATGCTGCTGGCCGTGCACGAGTACATGCAGCCGGGCCCGGGCGATGAGGTCTTCGAGACCTCGGTGCGGTTCCGCACCGTCGGCGACGTCACCTGCACCGGGTGTGTGGAGTCCGAGGCCGTCAGCGTCGAGGACGTGATCGCCGAGACCGCGGTGTCCCGGCTCACCGAACGCGGCGCCACCCGCGCCGACGACCGCATCTCCGAAGCCGGCATGGAGGACCGCAAGCGGGAGGGTTATTTCTGAGATGAGCACAACCACTCTTCTGCGGCTGGCCACCGCGGGCAGCGTCGACGACGGCAAGTCCACCCTGATCGGCCGGCTGCTCTATGACTCCAAGGCCGTCATGGAGGACCAGCTGGCCGCCGTCGAGGCCACCTCGCGCGAACGCGGCAACGACTACACCGACCTCGCCCTGGTGACCGACGGCCTTCGCTCCGAACGCGAGCAGGGCATCACCATCGACGTCGCCTACCGCTACTTCGCCACGGCCAAGCGGAAATTCATCATCGCCGACACCCCGGGGCACATCCAGTACACCCGCAACATGGTCACCGGCGCCTCCACCGCGCAACTGGTGATCGTTCTGGTCGACGCGAGGCACGGCCTGCTCGAGCAGTCCCGCCGGCACGCCTTCCTGGCCTCGCTGCTCGGCGTGCAGCACATCGTGCTTGCGGTCAACAAGATGGACCTGATCGACTGGGACGAGGAGCGGTTCAACTGGATTCGCGACGAGTTCCACGCCTTCGCCGCCCGATTGGACATCCACGACGTCACCACCATCCCGATGTCGGCGCTCAACGGCGACAACGTCGTCACCAAGTCCGACAAGTCCCCGTGGTACGAGGGTCCGGCGCTGCTGAGCCACCTCGAGGACGTCTACATCGCCGGTGACCGCAACCTGGTCGACGTCCGCTTCCCGGTGCAGTACGTGATCCGGCCGCAGACCCGCGAGCACGCCGACCATCGCAGTTACGCCGGCACCGTGGCCAGTGGAATCATGCGCCCCGGCGATGAGGTGGTGGTGCTGCCCAGCGGCAAGTCCAGTCGCATCACCGAGATCAACGGGCCCAATGGCCCTGTGGCAGAAGCCTTTCCGCCGATGGCGGTGGCGATCAGCCTGGCCGACGATATCGACATCTCCCGCGGCGATCTGCTGGCCCGCCCGCAGAACCAGCCCGACTCCACCACCGAGTTCGACGCGATGGTGTGCTGGATGGCCGACGACGCCACCTGCGAGCCGGGCCGGGAGTACGTCATCAAGCAGACCACCCGCACCACCCGCGCCCGGGTGACGGCTTTGGATTACCGGCTCGACGTCAACACCCTGCACCGAGACAAGAGCGCCACCGCGCTCAAACTCAACGAACTCGGCCGGATCAGCCTGCGCACCCAGGTGCCGTTGCTGCTCGACGAGTACAGCCGCAATGCGGCCACCGGATCGTTCATCCTGATCGACCCGGACACCAACGTGACCATCGCCGCGGGGATGGTGCGCGAGACCGCCAAGGTGATCACCCGCGCCGCCTCGCCGAACACGGTCCGGCACAAGTCATTGGTGACCGCGGGGGACCGGCTGACCAAGGGCCGCACCGTCTGGTTCACCGGTTTGTCCGGATCGGGCAAGTCCACGGTGGCGGTGCTGGCCGAGCAGATGCTGCTCGAGCACGGCATCCCGGCCTACATCCTCGACGGGGACAACCTGCGCCACGGGCTCAACGCCGACCTCGGCTTCACCATGGCCGACCGGGCCGAGAACCTGCGCCGGCTGGCCCACGTCGCCACCCTGATGGCCGACGCCGGTCTGGTGGTGCTGGTGCCCGTCATCGCCCCGATGGACGAACACCGCGAATTGGCCCGCACCGTGCACGGCGCGGCCGGCATCGAGTTCTTCGAGGTGTTCGTCGACACCCCGCTGGCCGACTGCGAGGCCCGTGACCCCAAGGGCCTCTACGCCAAGGCCCGCGCCGGGGAGATCACCCACTTCACCGGGATCGACAGCCCCTACCAGCGGCCGAAGAACCCCGATCTGCGGCTGACCCCGGACCACACCCCCGAGGAACTCGCCCAGCAGGTGATCGAGTTGCTCGAGAGCACCTCGTGACCGATCACCAGTTGGCCGCCGAACTGGCCACCGCCGCCGGGCAGTTGCTGCTGGAGATCCGCGCCGAACTCGCCGACGACCCGGCCGAGGTCCGGAAAGCGGCAGGGGACAAGGGTTCGCACGATTATCTGATGCAGGCCCTGGCCGCCGCCCGTCCCGGCGACGCGGTGCTCTCCGAGGAGGGCGCCGACGACCCGGCCCGGTTGCAGGCCGAACGGGTCTGGATCGTCGACCCCCTGGACGGCACCCGCGAGTTCTCCGAAGCCGGCCGTGAGGACTGGGCGGTGCACGTGGCGCTGTGGCATCGGGCGCAGGGGTCCGGCGGCGACCTGATCGCCGGCGCGGTGGCCCTGCCCGCCCAGGGCGTCACTCTGTCCACCCCCGGGGTTCCCCCGCTCCCGCCGCCGCCGGCGGTTCCGCGCATCCTGATCTCCCGCACCCGCCCGCCGGCGGCCGCACTTCAGGTGTGCGAACAGGTGGGCGGGGTGCTGGTGGAGATGGGATCGGCCGGAGCGAAAGTCGCCGCCGTGGTGCAGGGCCGCGCCGAGGTCTACGTGCATGCCGGCGGTCAGTACGAGTGGGATTCGGCGGCACCGGTGGCGGTGGCCAGGGCCGCGGGCCTGCACACCTCCCGGATCGACGGCTCGCCGCTGGTCTACAACCGGCCCGACCCGCTGCTTCCCGACCTCTTGGTCTGCCGCCCGGAGTACGCCGAGGCCGTGCTGGCGGCGCTGCGCTGAGGCTTGCCTCACTTTTCGTTAAGGTTTTTCTCAGGTAGGGTCAAAGTTGTTAGTCAAACGTGACCCGGAGGTACCACCATCATGCAGATCTCTCTTCGTTCCCAGATGATCGCGGGTGCTACCGCGCTTGTCGGCGCGGCCGCTGTGGCCGTGACCCCGATGGCCCCGGCCGTCTCGCTGCCCGCCGTGTCGGTGCAGAAGGCCGCCGTCGCGCTGGCCGCCTATGCCAACCCGCTGTCGGCGCTCTACAACAGCGTCAACCTGGGCGTCAACTACCTGATCAACGGCAACTACAACCTCGACGCCGGTGGCGGCGCGGCCAACTGGCCGGCCGCGGGCATCTCCGACTACACCAACAGCGTCCTGCCGTACTCGTACTTCAACGACGGTTCGGCCTACCTGCCGGCCATCACCAACATCGGCCTGATCCCGAACTTCATCACCGTTCCGTTCCCGGTCGGCACCCAGGTGGTCAACAACTGGATCGGTTACGCCAACACCGCGTACCAGGCCGCCGGCCAGGTCATCAACGCCGGCCTGAATCTGCTGTGGGCCCCGGTCGGCCTCACCGTCGCGATCGTTCAGGACATCGTCAGCGGCAACTTCGCCGACATCCCGGTGCAGATCCAGAACAGCATCCAGTACGCGGTCGCCCAGGCTCAGCTCGCGGTCGAGGCCGTCATCGGTGGGGCGACTGTCATCGTGCAGAACGTCATCGCCAAGGCCACCGCCGCGATCCAGGTCCTCGCCGCCGGCATCCCGACCGCGCTGGCCAACATCCCGCGCCAGCTCGCCGTGATCGCCGCCTCCGCGACGACCGCCGTCACCGCCATCACCACCGCACTGTCGACCGGCGACGTCGAGGGTGCGTGGAATGCGGCCGTGAGCGGCCTGCTCGGCCCGACCGGCGTGCCCGGCACCATCGTGAACCTGACGCTGGGCGCCGGCGTCCAGACCGGTGATGTCACCGACGGTGCGAGCTACCTGGCCAACGTGGTGCCGAGCGTCCGCAACGAGGTGCAGACCCTGGGTCAGGGCCTGTCCATCGCGCTGTCCAGCACGGCGGCTTCCCCCGCGGCGGCTGTCCGCCCCGCGGCTGCGGCCAATGCTGTTGCGGCCAAGGCTGCTGCGGCGACCGTCGCCGGTGACAGCGCTGCTGCCGCCCCGGCCAAGAAGGCCGGTGTCGGCCGGCACGCCGCGGCTGCCCGGTCCGCTGCTGCCAAGTAATTTCGTACGGCAACACAAAGCGCCCCCTCCTCGGAGGGGGCGCTTTGCTGTATCTCAGCTTCAGTCCGACCATCGGCCTGTAATAATGTTCGCCAGATTCAGCTTTGAATTAAGCGAATAGCGAAATCAACCTGCATTTCGGCGCTTGCCTGTGGATTTGCCAGCGTTGCCGGCGACTCTAGCTGGCCGAAGTTTGCGCTAAGGATTTTCTCAGGTACGTTGGCGGCTGTCAGTGCTCGCCCAAGACTGGAAGAAGACCGAAATGCAACTCTCCCTCCGCTCGCAGATGATCGCCGGCGTCGCAGCCTTCGGCGCGGCCGCGGTCGCGCTTACCCCGATCGCCCAGATGGCCCCGATCGCCCAGTCGGCCGTCGTGCCGTCGCTGGCCCATGTGTCCAGCGCCGTTCAGCTCTCGTCGCTGGTGAACCCCATCGCCGCGATCGCCGGCGTCATCGAGGGCACCGTCTCCGACGTGTTCAACTCCTCGGCCCTGCCTGATCAGAACAGCCTGTACTGGCCGGACTCCTTCTACAACGACGCCAACTTCGACTATCCCTACGCCCCAGGCTTTGTCGGCGCCATCCCGGACCTGGTCAACCAGTTCTCCTTCGGAACCCTGAGCGCGTTGGTGAACAACGCCTCCGGCTATGTCGAGGGCGGCCTGGCCACCCTCGCGCTCGGCGAGGGTGTGACCACCGCGATCTGGAACACGCCGCAGGCCGTGGTCGCGGCGGTCGGCTACCTGGCCGCCGGTGACACCGCCGCAGCGCTGGCCGTGCTGCAGGACCAGATCATCGCCCCGCTGACCACCAGCTTCCAGGAGGCGGCCAGCGGCATCGGCTACATCGTCGACAACGTCCTGGGCAACATCGGCGTCCTGACCGGTGACACCCTGCCGCGACTGGTGGCCAACCTGAGCAGCCAGGTCATCGGCAGTGCGACCTACATCGTCAACTCGGCGATCGCCACCGTGACCCAGGTGGCCACCGACCTGGCCGGCCTGCAGTTCGAGGCCGCCTGGAACGACGCCATCAACGGCTTCCTCGGCGCCAACGGCACGCTCGGTCAGATCGCCGCGCTGACCGTCGGTGCCACCGGCATCGTTCAGGACATCACCTATGACGACGGCCAGGGCGGCACCATCACGGTCCCGACCGTCGTGGTGCCCAGCCTCCGGGCGGTGGCCACCAGCACCTTCCAGCGTCTCGGCGACTACCGCTCGCTGGGCTACGGCGGCATCCTCAATGAGCCGTTCGCCCCGCTACCGGTGACCGCCGCGGCGGTGCCGGCCAAGCGTGCGGCTGCCGCTGCCGCTGTGACGGCGAAGGTCGCGGCGGTGGCCACCGGCGTGTCGGCCGCCAGCAACGAGGCTCCGGCCGCTGCTGCTCCGGTCGCAGCCGCGCCGAAGTCGGTCGGTAAGCATGTCGGCCGCGCGGCCGCTGCGGCCAAGGCGGCCGGCGCTGCCGCGGCCACCGGACGGGCTGCTGCTGCGAAGTAATTCAGCACGCAAACACAGAAGCGGCGTCCCGGAAGGGGCGCCGCTTCTGTGTTGTCGAGCTGTTGCCGAGGCAAGATCTCACGGTCACCAGAGGTGCCGGTGGGGCTCATGTTGCTGAGGAAAACAGGGTCGAACTGTGACCTCTGTGACGAGTGATTCTCAGGTTGGGGTCCCGCAGCAAACCTGGCCGCATCGGATGTGACGTGCCGCACTTTTTTACGAATTGGGCGCTGAACTGCAGTTTTGCCGTTCAACCCGGGTTCCCCGGGGCCGATGTCAGAAAAATAGTTCCGATTTGTTACAAAAAGCTTGCGCTCAGCTTTTTCTCAGGTTAATGTCATGTCTTGTCAGTGTCGACTCTCACTGGAGGACCCAGGAAAATGCAGATCTCACTCCGCTCGCAGCTGGTTGCGGGCACCACCGCTCTCGTTGGCGCAACCGCCATCGCCATGACCCCGATCGCGCCGGCCGTCTCGCTGCCGTCGCTCAACGTCTCGAAGGCCGCCGTTGCTCTGGCTGCCATCGACAACCCGATCACCGCGCTGATCAACACCGGCGGCCTGGCGATCGACTACCTGATCAACGGCCAGTACCAGCTCGGCGCCGGCGGCGGTGCCGCCAACTGGGGTGCCGGCATGGGCACCAACTCGGGCATCGGTGACATCGTCAACGGCCTGATCTACAACTCCTACATCCCGTCGCCCGGCCCCGGCTACCTGCCGAACATCACCAATGTCGGCCTGGTCCCGAACTTCCTGTCCGCGCCGTTCCCGGTCCTCACCCAGGTCGTGAACAACTGGCTCGGCTACGCCGGCGTCGTTGTCGACACCGGCGCGCAGGTGCTCGGTGACCTGTCCAGCCTGCTGTGGGCCCCGGTCGGCATCACCGTCGCGATCGCCAGCGCGGTGCTCAGCGGCAACTTCTCGCAGATCCCGACGATCATCTCCGAGGGCATCCAGACCGCCATCGGTGGCGTCACCGACGCCATCCAGGCCACCATCGCCGGCGCGCAGTACATCCTCGCCAGCGTGGTTGCCAAGGCTCAGGCGCTGATCACCAACGTCACCACGGCATTGCCGACCCTGCTCACCACGATCCAGGGCCAGGCTGCCGCACTGGTGGCCTCGGTGACCGCCAACGTTCAGGCCATCACCACGGCCATCGCCGGTGGCGACATCACCAACATCTGGAACACCACCGTGGCGAGCCTGCTCAGCCCGCTCGGCATCCCGGGCACGCTCCTCAACCTGACCCTGGGCGCCGGCGTCCAGCTGACGGCTGACCCGACCACCTACGTGCCGTCGGTCCGCGCGACCATCCAGACCCTCGGCCAGTCGGTCAAGGGTGCGCTGGGCACCGCCCCGGCTGCGGCTGCTGCCGTCCGGGCGCCTCGCGCTGCTGCCGCTGTGGCTGCTCCGGCTGCTCCGGTTGCCGCTGTGGCCGCCGCCAGCACCGAGGCCGCCAGCAGCGATGCCGCTGCCGCTCCGGCCAAGAAGGCTGGCGTCGGTCGCCACGCCGCAGCTGCTCGCGCCGCTGCTGCCAAGTAGGTCGCAACAACGCACTAGTACGGGTGCCCCCTCCCTTCCGGGGAGGGGGCACTCTGCTAGGGGCGTTCAGGTATTTCTTCTCAGTTTCTTCTCAGGTATGCTAGGATCAAGTCAGTAGGAAGGCGGTGAGGACCGTGCGTCGCGCGATAGGTCCGATTGTCACGACCGGTGCAGCCATGGTTGCTGCCGGCGTCGTCGTGGCCAATCCGATCCTGGTCCCGCGCTCGGACGTTCAGATCCCCGCCGTCGCACTCTCGGCCGGCACCGCCGACAGCATGTTGGACAAGTCCTTCCTGGACGCCATCGCCCCGGCCCCGACCGAGTCCACCAGCCCGCTGTCTGTGCTCAAGCAACTCGTCTCGGCCCTGGCCGCCGACGCGAAGTACATCGGCAAGAACGCCATCGTCGACGCCTTCGTGGCCGGCGTCGGTGCGGTCAATCCCGACCTCGGCACCATCGACAACACCTTCGTGGCCCCGCCCGTCGCGCCGGCCCCGGTGCCCGCGCCAGTCGCTCCGCCGGTCTACGCGCCGGCGCCGGACCTTTCCAGCCTTGTCCCGGCCCAGGTTCCGCACGTCGACGCCTCGGTGCTGTCGGCCACCATCGCCAGCGTCCCGGTCGCGGTCACCAGTGCGGCCTCCACCTTCGTCAACGGGGCGGTCGTCCCGGCGGTGGAGCAGGTGATCTCCTCGATCGCCTATGACGCCACCTACATCTCCGCAAACGTGCTCAAAGCCGCCTTCGCGGTCGGCGCTGCCGTGGCCGCCGAACCCGGCCTGATCGGCGACACCCTGACCGCCCTGGTCAACGGCGACATCAGCGGCGCCCTGCAGAACGCGGTCAAGGCCGTCGTCAAGGTCGTCGAGATCCCGTTCACCTCCTCGATGCTGATCATCAACGCGATCAAGGACATCATCGAGAACCACATCGACGAATTGATCGGGGTCTTCGGTCCGGTCGTCGCCCCGCCGGTCTCGGTGCCGTCGGCCGGTGACGGCAGCGACGTCACCGTCACACCCGCGCCGATCACCCGTCGCCCGGACACCGAGATCCTCGTCTCGAACCGCCTGCGCGCGAACGGTGTGAACACCGCGCCCGCCGCCTCGGCCACCATCACCTCGACCATCGCGGCCCTCTCGCCGCGGCCCGCCGCCGCACTGCCGGCCTTCGACGCCGGACTCCGCGGTCCGCGTCAGGCCGCCGTCGCGGTTCGCGACGCCGTCCGCTCGGTGGGCGAGCAGGTCGCCGCCGCGGTCGAGAAGCCGGTCGCCCCGGCCGGTAAAGCGGCCACGGTGCGCGCCCGTGGCGCCGCCGCCGCACGCTAGTTCCCCGTGACAGAATCCGCGCTATGCGGATGTCGGCGAAGGCGGAGTACGCCGTCCGCGCCATGACCGAACTGGCCGCGGCCGGCCCGGGCAGCCTGGTAAAGACCGACGACATCGCCAAGGCCCAGGGCATCCCCGCACAGTTCCTCGTCGACATCCTGTCCGAACTGCGCGCCGACCAGTTGGTGCGCAGCCACCGCGGCCGCGACGGCGGCTATGAACTGGCCCGCCCGGCCGACCAGATCAGCGTCGCCGACGTGCTGCGCTGCATCGACGGACCGCTGGCCAGCGTCCGAGACATCGCACTCGGCGACCTCGCCTACACCGGCCCCAGCACCGCGCTCACCGATGTCTGGCGGGCGCTGCGGGCCAGCATGCGCTCGGTGCTGGAGCAGACCAGCCTGGCCGATGTGGCCGCCGGTGCACTGCCCGCTCACGTCGCCACACTGGCCGGTGACTATCGCCGCCAGGAAGACCGCCGCGGCCGGCCCCGAGGAGACCAGCCTGGAGGAATCACGTGAGCGACGCCCACCGCTACCTCGGGCCCAACTGGTTCGCCTCGGTGATGGGCACCGGGATCGTGGCCAACGCCGCGGCCACCCTGCCCGTGCACCTGCCCGGACTGCGCGCCTTCGCCCAGGTGGTGTGGGTGCTCTCCGCGTTGCTGCTGGCGTTGATCGGTACGGCGGTGGGCAGCCACTGGCTGCGTCACCCGCACCTCGCCCGCGACCACGCCGCCGGGCAGCAGATGGTGCACTTCTACGGCGCCGCGCCGATGGCCCTGCTGACCGTCGGCGCCGGCACCGTCCTGGTCGGCCGGGACCTGCTCGGCGAGCACCTGGCCGTCGACGTCGACTGGGCGCTGTGGACAGCGGGCACGGTGGCCGGGTTGTTCACCGCTGTCAGCATCCCGTTCCTGATGTTCACCCAGTACAAGATCGAACCCGACGCCGCCTTCGGCGGCTGGCTGATGCCGGTGGTGCCGCCGATGGTGTCCGCGGCCACCGGCGCACTGCTCGTCCCGCACGTGCCCGCCGGCGCGGCCCGGGCGACCATGCTCTACGGCTGTTACGCGATGTTCGGCCTGTCGCTGGTGGCGGCCTTCCTTATCATCGCGATGATCTGGAGCCGGCTCACCTACTACGGCACCTCCGGCACCGCGCGGGTGGCGACGTTGTGGATCGTGCTCGGTCCGGTGGGGCAGTCGATCACCGCCGTCGGATTGCTCGGCACCGCCGCTGCGGTGGCCGTCGATCACGAAATCGCCTCTCTGCTCAACGGTTTGGCGTTGCTGTTCGGCGTGCCGATGTGGGGCTTCGGCGTGCTGTGGATCGCGCTGGCGACCTCGCTGACCGTGCACGCGCTGCGCCGCGGGATGCCGTTCGCACTGACCTGGTGGAGCCTGACCTTCCCGGTCGGCACTTTCGTCACCGGCACCACCCAACTGGCGTTGCACAGCGGACTGCCCGCCTTCCGGGTGGCCGCAGTGATCTCCTTCGCCGTGCTGGTGTGCACCTGGCTGTTGGTCGCGGTGCGCACCACCCGCGGCACCGTCGGCGGCGCACTGCTCGCCCCGCCGGCCCAGACCGGACCGGTGAAGGCCCGTAAGGAGCCGATGCGCTGAGCGGCGTGCCACAATCGCGAGCGTGCAGATTGGCATGACCATGCCGGTGATGGAGCCCGACCTTTCCGCGACGGTGTTGCGGCAGTGGGCCCAGACCGTCGACGACGGCCCGTTCTCATCACTGTGCTGGGGTGAGCGCATCGCATTCGGCAACCCCGAAGCGCTGACCCTGCTCGGTGCGCTGGCCGCCTGGACGTCGCGGGTGCCGCTGATCACCACCGTCGTCGTCCCGCAGTTGCACGACCCGGTGCTGCTGGCCAAATCGCTGGCCACCGGCGACCTGCTCTCCGGCGGCCGGCTCACCGTCGGCATCGGCGTCGGCGGACGCCATGAGGACTACCGCGCCGTCGGCGCCGACCCGGCCACCCAGACCATGCGTGAGATGGCCGACCGGGTGGCCGTCATGAAGCGGGTGTGGGCGGGCGAGAAGGTGACCGACGCGGTGTTGCCGGTGGGTCCGCGCCCGGCCCGGCAGCCGCGACTCCTGGTCGGCACCATCGGGCCCAAGACGTTGCGGCACGCGGCCGCCTGGGCCGACGGCCTGGCCGGGATCACCCTGGACCTCGACGTCGCCAAGCAGAACGAACTGTTCGACGTCGGCCGCACCGCATGGCAGGAGGCCGGCAAGCCGGCCCCGCATCTGGCGACGTCGTTCTGGTTCGCGCTGGGGGACCAGGCTGATGCCCGCGCCCAGATCCACCGGCACCTGCGGCACTACATGAATTGGATCCCGGTCGAGTATGTCGACGCGATGGCCCCGCACACCGGGTGGGCGGGCAGCCCGGACGAACTCGCCTCCGTGCTGCGCCGTTTCGCCGCCGTCGGCACCAGCGAGATCCACCTGATCCCCACCAGTTCCGACCTCGGCCAGTTGCGCGCCGCCGCCGACGTGGTCGCCGATCTCAACCGGGAGTTTGCATGAGCTACGGCGACTATCAGCTCGAGATCTACCTGCAGGGCCTGGGCGGGGTGCTGCCGACACTGCCGATGTCCTTCGCCGAGCTCGAGGCCCGCGCCGAGCAGGCGATGCCCCCGGGCATCTGGTCCTATGTGGCAGGCGGGGCGGGCGACGAGTTGACCCAGAGCACCAACGCGTCCGCGTTCAGCAAGTGGGGGCTGATGCCGCGGATGCTCGTCGGCGCCACTGAACGGGACATGTCGGTGGAGTTGTGGGGGCAGCACTGGAAGGTGCCGATCTTCATGGCACCGGTCGGGGTGATCGGGGTGTGTACATCGGACCATCACGGCGATCTGGCCGCCGCCCGCGCCGCCGCCCGCACCGGGGTGCCGATGTGCGTCTCGACGCTGACGATGGATCCGCTGGAGGACATCGCGGCCGAATTCGGTGACACCCCAGGGCTTTTCCAGCTCTACACCCCGACCGACCGCGACCTTGCCGAGAGCCTGGTGCACCGCGCCGAGACCGCCGGCTACAAAGCGATCGTGGTGACCCTGGACACCTGGATCCCGGGGTGGCGTCCGCGCGACCTGTCGACCGCGAACTTCCCGCAGCTGCGCGGCATGTGCCTGGCCAACTACATCAGCGACCCGCACTTCCGGGCCAAGGTCGACGCCGACCTGTCCGACCCACGCAACGCGGTCATGCACTGGGTCAGCATCTTCGGCAACTCGCTGCGGTGGGAGGATCTGCCGTGGCTGCGGTCGATCACCAAACTGCCGCTGATCCTCAAGGGCATCTGCCATCCCGATGACGCCCGCCGCGCCATCGACGCCGGGGTCGACGGCATCTACTGCTCCAACCATGGCGGCCGTCAGGCCAATGGGGGACTGCCCGCCATCGACTGCCTGCCCGATGTGGTCGCCGCGGCCGGCGACGTGCCGGTGCTGTTCGACTCCGGGGTGCGCAGCGGGGCCGACGTGATCAAGGCGTTGGCGTTGGGCGCCAAGGCCGTTGGGATCGGCCGGCCCTATGCCTACGGGGCGGCGCTGGCCGGGACCGACGGCATGGTGCACGTGCTGCGCTCGATCCTGGCCGAGGCCGACCTGATCATGGCCGTCGACGGCTATCCCACCCTGAGTGATCTCACTCCTGATGCGCTGCGAAGGATCCGCTGACGTGTCCCATCCATCGACTCAGGTCTCCCGGCTCAGCGAGCGGCAGAGCACCGATCGCGACAAACTCGACTCGCTGCTGAACTCCACCCCGCTGGCCACCATCGCCTTCGTTCGCGACGGACATCCGGTCGCGCTGCCGACGGGATTCGTGCGAATCGGCGATGACATTGTGATCCACGGCTCCACCGGATCGCCGTGGATGCGGCAGTTGGCAGACGGAGCTCAGGTGGCGGTCTCGGTGACCGCACTGGACGGAGTCCTGTTGGCCCGCAGTGGATTCGAGTCCTCCTTCCACTATCGCAGTGCGGTGATCTTCGGATCATTCAGCGTGATCGACGGTGCCGACAAGAACGCCTTCCTGGAAGCGCTCACCGACCACTTCATCCCCGGCCGGGTCGCCGAGATCAGGCCCAGCACCAAGAAGGAACTGGCCGCCACCGTGGCGCTGCGACTGCCGATCGGGGAGGACAACTGGTCGCTGAAGATCGCCGACGGCTGGCCGGAAGACCCCGAGGAGGACGTCGCCGCCGGGGGATGGGCCGGGGTGGTCCCGATTACGGTCAGCTATGGCGAGCCTCGGCGGGCGCCGGACTGCGACCCGGGTGTCCCGCTGCCTGCCTCGGTGCGCGCGATGACCGGCGGGTAAGAGCCATGCAGTCCATTACGGCCCGTTTGGTCGAAAGCGAGCCCAGGCGGCCGGGCAAGCTTCCGGTTCTCAACCCGTACTTGACGGTCGGCTTCCCGATCGCCTCCAACCTCAGTTAAGGAATCACCGGTGATGCATCAAAATGACTGTGCTGCAGCGGATCTCACCGGGAGACGCGTCGCCCGAGGGCTGACTGTCCTTTCGCTTTCGCTGGTCATGTTCGTCGCCTCGCCCATCACGGCGTGGGCGGCGACCTCGATCACTCTGACCTGGGTTCGGCACGGTCAATCGATCGAGAACGTCTATAACATTCTCGGTAGCGTGGCGCCCGGACCGGATCTCAGCAGTTGCGCGGTCAGCGCCACTCCGTGCGTGGATCAGCCTGATGCCGTGCCGGGACCGAGCATCCTTCCGGGCTTCACCCAGACGGCCCCCGGTGGCGTGCAGCAGGCCCAGGGCCTGGTGCAGCGGCTCATCGACACCGGACTGAGCTATGACGCGATCTATGCCTCGACAGTGGTCCGTACTCAGCAGACGGCTCAGCCGTATTCGGATTACAGCGGACTTCCCATCACGGTCCTGGACGGGCTGCGGGAAACCCGGGCCGGCGCCGACGAGAACGCGGTCACGACGTTCAAGAACGGAGCCTTCGTCGATCCCAAGATGGCGAATTACGTGGGAGTGCAGGACGCTTGGCGGGTGGGTTGGGCACTGACACCGATGCCGCAGGATCCCAACCCGGCGGATACGAACCCCGCCACCAACCAAAATGGTGACCTCAATGGTCTGGTGTTCAACGACCGGACCGATGTCGCCATCGAGAAGATCTACTGGGATGAGATGAACAAGTACCCGACCTTCACCGCCGACGCACTGAACCCGGATGCGAACCCGTTGGCCTTCTCCCACAACGGAACTGTCGCCACCTGGGTCATGATGAATGTCGTCAATCCTCCCTCGCTGGCCTACATCAGTGAAAACCAGCTGGGTAACGCTCAGACGGCGGTGGTGGTCGGCAACCCGATCGACGGGTGGACCCTGCTGAGTTGGAACGGTGTCGCGGTCAGTCCCACTCCCAGCCTGGGTACGAGGTTCTTCGTCACCTTCCGTGACTACGGGTTCGTGTTGCAGCGCTCGGCATGGAACGTTGCGGTGGCACAGCAGACCGGCGATTTCGGCAAGGTTCTGCAGGCGATCGGGATGGGCCTGGCCCAGGATGTGGTCGCCACGGTGGCACTGCCCGGCCAGTTGGTCGGTGACGTCGCCGACGCCGTCGTGCATGCGATCGCCCCGAATACGGCTGGGGCGGTGCAGTCGGCGGGGTTGGCGCGGGCTGCTGCAACGGTCACGTCGATCGGCTCGAGAAGGGCCGCGGTTGCAGCCGGGGCCGGGGCCGACAAGGCGGGGGCTAGCAAGACGGGGGTCGACAAGACTGCGGACAAGGCGGCATCGGCCTTGACCAAGCGGGCCAGGCAAGCCGCCTGAGAGTGCCCCCGGCGGCGCGATTGCGTCGAAGTGGAGCCCGGTGTCGTCGCCACTCGCGTTTCATCATCTGGAATCGAACCTTCCATTTGGGGCGGATATCGCCGGCATGGGCACGAGGAGCGCGATAGCTTGCCGCGCGTGATGATGTTCAGCGCCTCCTTGATCCTCACGATCGGCGGATTGCAGTTTCGGGCCGACGGCTAGGCCGGGCCGGGAGTGGAAGAGATCAACGGGTCGGACGTCAGACCTGAACTGACCATCGACGTCATCGAAGAACTGATGGCGCAGGGGCACTCGCAATCGGAGATCGCGCGGATGTTCGGCGTGACGCGGCACGCCGTTTCATGGCACAAGCGCACCTACAACGGCAGGCTCACGGCTCGACAGGAAGTGATGCTGACCTTCCCCTGGAAGGGGGTCTCGCAGGAGCAGGCTCGCTGCTCCGCATACCGCCGGCTGCGTGATCACGGCGAATTCGTCGTCACGGCCGGCAAGGACTGGGACGCGGACAAACTGCGGCGGCTTCGCGCGTTCTACAAGAAGATCCGCGAGGGCTGGGTGCTGGAGTACGACCCCAGAATCCCACCCGAACCGGGATTCGCCCTGCACGGTGGATTCGCGTTGCGGAAGCGCCTCGCGTCAGACGGAGACATGCTGTTCCGCCTGAACGAGTTCTGCCAGGAACCCACGGAGGAAGGTCGCTTGATCTGGCGATTGCCGGAAGTCGATCCCTAGCCCCATCGATGTGGAGATGAGTGCCCCCGGCAGGATTCGAACCTGCGGCCTTCTGCTCCGGAGGCAGACGCTCTATCCCCTGAGCTACGGGGGCGCATGATGCGCCGTTGGGCGTCCACAGCCTAACGCATGCCGGCGGCCGGTACGGATGCGGAGTCTGTCCACGTCAGACCATAAGATGGTGCCCCGTGACCCCCGCCGATCTCGCCGAACTGCTGCGCGGAACCGCCGCGGCGGTGCTGGCCGCGCATGGCCTGGATCCCGCCGCCCTCCCCGAGGCCGTGACCGTGGAACGGCCCCGCAACCCCGAGCACGGCGACTACGCCACCAACCTGGCGCTTCAGGTGGGCAAGAGGGCCGGGGTCAACCCGCGTGAGCTGGCCGGATGGCTTGCCGAGGCATTGGCTCAGGCCGACGGCATCGCCGCCGCCGAGGTGGCCGGGCCGGGCTTCGTGAACCTGCGGATCGAGGCCTCGGCGCAGGGGCAGATCGTCGCCAACGTGCTGAATGCCGGATCGGCGTTCGGCAACTCCGGCCTGCTCGACGGGCGCAACATCAACCTGGAGTTCGTCTCGGCCAACCCCACCGGCCCGATCCACATCGGCGGCACCCGGTGGGCGGCCGTCGGCGACGCACTGGGCCGGCTGCTGAGCACCCAGGGTGCGGAGGTGGTGCGGGAGTACTACTTCAACGACCACGGCACCCAGATCGACCGGTTCGCCAACTCGCTGATCGCCGCCGCCAAGGGTGAGCCCGCGCCGGAGGACGGCTACGCCGGCGCCTACATCACCGACATCGCCGCGCAGGTTCTGGCAAAGGCCCCCGACGCGTTGAGCCTGCCCGCCGAGGAGCAGGCCGAGACCTTCCGGTCGATCGGTGTGGACCTGATGTTCGACCACATCAAGGCCTCACTGCACGAGTTCGGCACCGACTTCGACGTCTACACCCACGAAGACTCGATGCACACCAGCGGCCGGGTGGACCAGGCGATCGCCCAGTTGCGCGCCAACGGCGCCATCTACGAGAAGGACGGCGCAACCTGGTTGCGCACAACAGATTTCGGCGACGACAAGGATCGCGTCGTCATCAAGAGCGACGGTAACCCGGCTTACATCGCCGGTGACCTCGCCTACTACCTGGACAAGCGCAAGCGCGGATTCAACCTCTGCATCTACATGCTCGGCGCCGACCACCATGGCTACATCGCCCGGCTCAAGGCCGCTGCGGCCGCACTCGGTGACGATCCCGACACCGTCGAGGTGCTGATCGGCCAGATGGTCAACCTGGTGCGCGACGGCCAGCCGGTCCGGATGAGCAAGCGGGCCGGCACCGTCATCACCCTCGACGATCTGGTCGAGGCGATCGGTGTGGACGCCGCGCGCTACGTGCTGATCCGCTCGTCGGTGGACTCGCCGATCGACATCGACCTGGCGCTGTGGTCCTCGGCCTCGAGCGAGAACCCGGTCTACTACGTGCAATACGCGCACGCCCGGTTGTGCGCGCTGGCCCGCAACGCCGCCGATCACGGACTGGCCGCCGACACCGCGCACCTGGAGCTGCTCAGCCACGACAAAGAGGGCACCCTGATCCGCAACCTCGGCGAGTTCCCCCGGGTGCTGGCATCCGCGGCCACCCTGCGCGAACCGCACCGGGTGTGCCGGTACCTGGAGGACCTCGCCGGTGACTACCACCGGTTCTATGACTCCTGCCGGGTGCTGCCGCAGGGCGATGAGGAACCGGGTGATCTGCACCGCGCGCGGCTGGCGCTGTGCGAGGCCACCCGGCAGGTGATCGCCAACGGGCTGAGCATTCTCGGTGTGAGTGCCCCGGAGCGGATGTGAACGTCCACCCCGCCGGCCCGCGGCACGCCGAGGAGGTCCACCACGGCGGTGCCCCGCAGCAGCCGTCCTCGGCTGCCGAGATGCTTCGGCTCGCCCCGAACGTCTGGCCGCGCAACCTGATTCGCGGCGCCGACGGCACCGTCTCGGTCGCCGGTGTGACCGTCACCGAGTTGGCGGCCGAGTTCGGCACCCCGCTGTTCGTCATCGACGAGGACGACTTCCGATCCCGCTGCCGGGAGATGGCGCAGGCCTTCGGCGGCGGCGAGAACGTCCGCTACGCCGCCAAGGCGTTCCTGTGCAGCGAGATCGCCCGCTGGGTGTACGATGAGGGCCTGTCACTGGACGTCGCCAGCGGGGGAGAACTCGCCGTCGCCCTGCACGCCGGATTCCCGGCCGAGCGGATCGCGTTGCACGGCAACAACAAATCCGTCGCCGAACTCACCGCCGCGGTGAACGCACGCGTGGGACATGTGGTGCTGGACTCGATGACCGAGATCGACCGCCTCGACGCGGTCGCCGCGGCGGCCGGGGTGGTCCAGGACGTGCTGATCCGGGTGACCGTCGGCGTCGAGGCGCACACCCACGAGTTCATCTCCACCGCGCACGAGGACCAGAAGTTCGGCCTCTCGCTGGCCGGTGGTGCCGCCATCGAGGCGGTGCGCCGGGTGTTCGCCACCGACCACCTGCGCCTGGTCGGCCTGCACAGCCACATCGGCTCGCAGATCTTCGACGTCGGCGGATTCGAGATCGCCGCCCACCGGATCATCGGCCTGCTGCGTGACGTGGTCGCCGAGTTCGGCGTCGCCAAGACCGCCCAACTGTCCACCGTCGACCTCGGCGGCGGCCTGGGCATCTCCTACCTGCCGAACGACGACCCGCCGCCGGTCGCCGACCTGGCCGCCAAGCTCACCTCGATCGTGGCCACCGAGTCGGCTCTGGTCGGCCTGCCCGTCCCGCGCCTGGTCGTCGAACCCGGCCGGGCCATCGCCGGACCGGGCACCATCACCCTCTACGAGGTCGGCACCGTCAAGGACGTCGCGATCGGCGGCGGCCGGCACCGCCGCTACATCAGCGTCGACGGCGGCATGAGCGACAACATCCGCACCTCGCTCTACGGTGCCGAATACGACGTCCGGTTGGCCTCCCGGGGCAGCGCCGCCGGGCCCGTCCTGGCCCGCATCGTGGGCAAGCACTGCGAAAGTGGCGATATCGTGGTGCGCGACGCGTGGGTGCCCGACGACATCGTCGCCGGGGATCTGCTCGCGGTGGCCGCCACCGGGGCCTACTGCTACTCGATGTCGAGTCGCTACAACCTGATCGGGCGGCCCGCCGTGGTGGCCGTGCGGGACGGACGGGCGCGGCTGATTCTGCGCCGGGAAACCGTCGATGATCTGCTCAGTCTTGAGGTGAGGTGAACATGTCCGAAGCGAGTGGCGAAGGCGGATCGCGCATGAGTTCTGACCAGGAGAAGCCGATCGGTGTCGCGGTGCTCGGTTTGGGCAACGTCGGCCGCGAGGTGGTGCGCATCATCAAGGAGAGTGCGCCGGATCTGGCGGCGCGCATCGGCGCCCCGCTGGAACTGCGCGGGGTCGCCGTCCGCAAGGTGTCCGCCGACCGCGGCCTGCCGGTGGAGATGCTCACCGAGAACGTCGAGGAACTGGTCTCCCGCGACGACGTCGACATCGTCGTCGAACTGATGGGCCCGGTCGAACCTGCCCGCAAGGCGATCCTCGCCGCACTCGAGCACGGCAAGTCGGTGGTGACCGCCAACAAGGCACTGCTGGCGCAGTCCACCGGCGAACTGGCCCAGGCCGCCGAACGCGCGCACGTGGACCTCTACTTCGAGGCCGCTGTGGCCGGCGCCATCCCGGTGATCCGCCCGCTGACCCAGTCGCTGGCCGGGGACACCGTGCTGCGGGTGGCCGGCATCGTCAACGGCACCACCAACTACATCCTCTCCGAGATGTCCTCCACCGGAGCCGACTACGCCAGCGCGCTGGCCGACGCCAGTGCGCTGGGTTACGCCGAGGCCGACCCGACCGCCGACGTCGAGGGCTACGACGCCGCGGCCAAGGCCGCCATCCTGGCCTCGATCGCCTTCCACACCCGGGTCACCGCCGACGACGTCTACCGCGAGGGCATCACCAAGGTCGGCGCGGCCGACTTCGAGGCCGCCAAGGCGCTGGGCTGCACCATCAAACTGCTGGCGATCTGCGAGCGCATCACTGATCCTGCTGGGCAGCAATCGGTTTCGGCCCGCGTCTACCCGGCGCTGGTGCCGCTGACCCACCCGCTGGCCACCGTCAACGGAGCGTTCAACGCCGTCGTCGTCGAGGCCGAGGCGGCCGGCCGGCTGATGTTCTACGGCCGCGGCGCCGGCGGCAACCCGACCGCCTCGGCGGTGATGGGTGACGTCGTGATGGCCGCGCGCAACCGGGTGCAGGGCGGTCGCGGACCGCGCGAGTCCAAGTACGCCCAACTGCCGATCGCCCCGATCGGCGTGGTGCCGACGCGCTACTACGTGAGCATGACGGTCAAGGACGTTCCCGGGGTATTGGCTTCCGTGGCAGCCGAATTCGGTAAGCGTGAGGTCAGCATCGCCGAGGTTCGTCAGGAGGGCCTCGATGGCGGGGGAGCCCGGATCGTCGTGGTCACCCACCGTGCCACCGACGCGGCGCTGTCCGAGACCGTCGCCGCTCTCGCCGAACTCGATGCTGTGCGCAACGTCGACAGCGTTCTGCGTCTGGAAGGAACAGAGCAGTGAGCAAGACCGCAGTCCACACCCCGTGGCCCGGACTGATCGAGGCCTACCGGCACCGGCTGCCGATGGCCGCGGACTGGAAGCAGGTCACCCTGCTGGAGGGCGGCACCCCACTGGTGCCCGCGCCGCGGCTGTCCGCGCGCACCGGGTGCACCGTCCACATCAAGGTCGAGGGGCTCAACCCCACCGGGTCGTTCAAGGACCGCGGCATGACGATGGCCGTCACCGAGGCGGTGGCCAACGGGAAGAAGGCGGTGCTGTGCGCCTCGACCGGCAACACCTCGGCCTCGGCCGCGGCGTACGCCGCCCGGGCCGGCATCACCTGCGCGGTGCTGATCCCGCAGGGCAAGATCGCGATGGGCAAGCTGGCCCAGGCGGTCATGCACGGCGCCAAGATCATTCAGGTCGATGGCAACTTCGACGACTGCCTGGAACTGGCCCGCAAGCTCACCAATGACTACCCGAGCATCTCGCTGGTCAACAGCGTCAACCCGGTGCGCATCGAGGGGCAGAAGACCGCGGCCTTCGAGATCGTCGACGCACTCGGCTACGCCCCGGACGTGCACGCGCTGCCGGTCGGCAACGCCGGCAACATCACCGCGTACTGGAAGGGCTACACCGAGTACCACCGCGACGGCGTCATCGACAAGCTGCCCAAGATGCTCGGCACCCAGGCCGCCGGCGCCGCGCCACTGGTGCTCGGCCACCCGGTGAGCAATCCGGAGACCCTGGCCACCGCCATCCGGATCGGCGCCCCGGCCTCCTGGGACGGCGCGATGGCCGCCAAGGAGGAGTCCGGCGGCAAGTTCCTGGCCGCCACCGACGACGAACTGCTGGCCGCCTACCACCTGCTCGCGCGCGACGAGGGCGTGTTCGTCGAGCCCGCCTCGGCGGCCAGCGTCGCCGGCCTGCTCAAGGCCGTCGAGGACGGCTTCGTCGCACCCGGTTCCACCGTGGTGTGCACCGTGACCGGTAACGGCCTCAAGGACCCCGACACCGCACTGCGCGACGTTCCGACCGTCACTCCGCTGCCGGTGGACGCCGGGGCGGTGGTCGCCGCCCTGGGACTGGGATGATGGGGTGCCGCGGATGATCACCCTGCCCGTCGGCCTGGCCGGCAACGCGTCGGTCGCGGCCTCCAGCGCGAACCTCGGTCCCGGCTTCGACAGCCTGGGAATCGCGTTGGGCCGCTACGACAATCTGACCGTGGAGACCGTCGCCGAGGGGCTGCGGATCGAGGTCGAGGGGGAGGGGGCCGGACAGGTCTCCGACGATTGGGATCATCTGGTGGTGGCCGCCCTGGAGCGCGGGCTGGTGGCCTCGGGGTGTCGTGCGCCCGGCCTGATTGTCCGCTGCCACAATACGATTCCGCATTCCCGCGGGCTGGGATCCTCGGCCTCGGCGGTGGTCGGCGGGCTGGCGCTGGCCAATTCCCTTGTCGCGCAAACAGATATCGCACCGCTGAACACCGATCAGCTGGTGCAGTTGTCCTCGGAGTTCGAGGGCCATCCCGACAACGCCTCGGCGTCGGTGCTCGGCGGTGCGGTGGTGTCCTGGACCGAGCAGCATGCCGACGGGCCGCGTTACGGCGCCGCCCGGTTGCGGCTGCACCCGGGAATCCGGCTGTTCTCGGCGGTACCGGAGGTGCGCTCGTCGACCGCGGAGGCGCGGGTGCTGCTGCCCGAGCAGGTGGCCCACACCGACGCGCGGTTCAACCTGAGCCGGGCGGCTTTGCTGGTGGTGGCCCTCACCGAGCGGCCCGATCTGCTGATGGCCGCCACCGAGGACGTCCTGCATCAGCCGCAACGGGCGGCGTCGATGCCGGCCTCGGCGGAATTCATGCAGGTTCTGCGTGCTCACGGCGTTGCTGCGGTGCTCTCCGGGGCTGGGCCGTCGGTGCTTGCGTTGACCGCCGGTGACGATCTCCCGGCTGCGGCGCTGGAGTTCGGCGCCACCCACGGGTTTGCCGTAACTGAGATGTCCGTCGGCGAACCGGTACGCTGGAGCCCAGGTGTCACGGCGGTGACCCGGGCGCTTCACGGGTGAGCTTCCTTGCTTCGGTCGGTGAGGGCGGCTACTCTTTAGGGGTCCGAGTTTCGCATCGTGTGCACCTGCACCGGCACTAGGACAAACCACCACAATCGCGTGTATTCAAAGCAGTGGAATGACGGTTGGCCGTTCGGCCGCCCCTGATCACCTGATTTTGACACCGAAGACGGTGAGACTTCGCATTCAGCGAATCGGCTGAATGCACGAAACCCCGCGAATTCACGGCCGCGGGGGAAGAAAGGAAATCCGTGACCGATACGGACCGGGCCGGCGATGGATCGCTGGCAACCAAGGTTCTGCCGGAACTGCGCGCACTGGCCACTCAGGCCGGCGTCAAGGGCACCTCGGGGATGCGCAAGGGCGAACTGATCGCCGCCATCCAGGGCTCCCGCAGTGGCGGCAACGGCGGCGCCGAGAAGAGCAGCCCCGAGAAGAGCAGCCCCGAGAAGAGCAGCGGCCACGCCGAGGGTCGGGCCGAACCGGCCAACGAGGGTCCCAAGGGCGAGAACGGCGGCCAGCCGGAGAGCGGCGCGGGGAATGGAGAGGCCTCCTCGACCCAGCGGCGTCGCGAGCGTCCAGCCCGCGACGCCGGCGCCGGTGACACCGAGGGCGGCGAGGCCCGCCCCGAGCGCAGCAACGACAACCGCAACGAGAACCGCGGTGAGAACCAGCAGAACCGTGGCGACAACCAGCAGAACCGCAATGACAACCGCGGTGGCGGCGATGACGACGGTGACCGCGGCGGCCGTCGCGGCCGTCGTTTCCGCGATCGTCGCCGTCGTGGCGAGCGCGGCCCCGAAGGCCCGGGTGGCGAGACCGAACTGCGCGAGGACGACGTCATCCAGCCGGTGGCCGGCATCCTCGACGTGCTCGACAACTACGCCTTCGTGCGCACCTCCGGCTACCTCGCCGGCCCCAACGACGTCTACGTCTCGATGAACATGGTTCGCAAGAACGGTCTGCGCCGCGGTGACGCCGTCACCGGCGCGGTCCGGGTTCCCCGTGACGGTGGCGGAGACAACAGCGGCCAGAGCAACCGGCAGAAGTTCAACCCGCTGGTCCGCCTGGACAGCGTCAACGGCGGCCCCGTTGAGGCCGCCCGCAACCGTCCGGAGTTCGGCAAGCTCACCCCGCTGTACCCGAACCAGCGGCTGCGTCTGGAGACCACGACCGAGAAGCTGACCACTCGCGTCATCGACCTGATCATGCCGATCGGCAAGGGCCAGCGCGCTCTGATCGTCTCGCCGCCCAAGGCCGGCAAGACCACGATCATGCAGGACATCGCGAACGCGATCACCCGCAACAACCCCGAGTGCCATCTGATGGTCGTGCTCGTCGACGAGCGGCCCGAAGAGGTCACCGACATGCAGCGCTCGGTCAAGGGTGAGGTCATCGCCTCCACCTTCGACCGGCCGCCGTCAGACCACACCCAGGCTGCCGAGTTGGCGATCGAGCGGGCCAAGCGTCTCGTCGAGCAGGGCAAGGACGTCGTCGTGCTGCTCGACTCGATCACCCGGCTGGGCCGTGCCTACAACAACGCCTCGCCGGCCTCGGGCCGCATCCTCTCCGGTGGTGTCGACTCGACCGCGCTGTACCCGCCGAAGCGGTTCCTCGGCGCAGCCCGCAACATCGAGGACGGCGGCTCGCTGACCATCATCGCCACCGCGATGGTCGAGACCGGCTCCACCGGTGACACGGTGATCTTCGAGGAGTTCAAGGGCACGGGCAACGCCGAGCTCAAGCTCGACCGCAAGATCGCCGAACGCCGGGTGTTCCCGGCCGTCGACGTCAACCCGTCCGGCACCCGCAAGGACGAGCTGCTGCTCTCGGCCGACGAGTTCGCGATCGTGCACAAGCTGCGCCGCGTGCTGTCCGGCCTGGACAGCCATCAGGCCATCGACCTGCTGATGAGCCAGCTGCGCAAGACCAAGAACAACTATGAGTTCCTGGTCCAGGTCTCCAAGACCGCGCCCGGCATGGCCGACGTCGACTGATCCCACCCACCGCAACTTCGGTGCGCTGACGTTCGCTCAGCGCACCTGGGCGCACCGAAATCGTGGGGAGTGAAGCGATGGACGCCGATCAGATCTGGCGCAACGTCGGTCAGCAGCGGGCCGAACTGGCCGACCTGTTCGACACGCTGACCGCCGACCAGTGGATGGCCCCGTCGCTGTGCGAGGGCTGGCGGGTGCGTGACGTCGCCGCGCACCTGACTCACTCGCACATGCCGCCGGCCCGGGCGATCATCGAGGCGGTCAAGTCCGGCTTCCGGTTCGACCCGATGATCAACCGTCTCGGCGTGGAGGATCCGCGCTCGCAGACCGCGATCGCCGCCGCGCTGCGCGCCATGGTCGGCGCCCGCAAAAAAGTGCCCGGCACCAGCGTGCAACAGCCGCTGATCGAACTGCTGGTGCACGGTCAGGACATCACCGTGCCGCTGGGCATCGACCGGCCGATGCCGGTGGACGCCGCCGTGGAGGCGGCGAACCGGCTGGCGAGGATGAAGTTTCCGCTCAACGCGATGGCGCGCCTCGACGGCGTCCGCCTGGTGGCCACCGACGCCGACTTCGCCGCCGGGCAGGGCCGTGAGGTCAAGGCGCCGATCCGCGACATCGTTATGGTGCTGGCCGGACGCGCTGACGCTTAACGTGTGAGGCGTGGCCGACACCGTTCAGCAACTGCTCCGCGCCCGCCTCGACGATCCCGCTCCCGCGGTCAAACACGGCGAGCGGGTCTGGACCTGGCGCGAACACCTCGACGAAGCGCAACGGCAGGCCGCCGTGCTCATCGCCCAGGCCGACCCGGACCGGCCGCTGCACGTCGGCACCCTGCTGGCCAACGGCCCGCAGATGCTCACCGCGATGGCCGCCGCAGGTCTGGGCGGCTACGTGCTGTGCGGGATCAACAGCACCCGCCGCGGTGCGGCCCTGGCCCGCGACATCGCCCGCGCGGACTGTCAGATCCTGCTCACCGACAGTGACCACCGGGAACTGATCAACAGCCTGGAGCTGCCCGGCGTCACGGTTTTCGAGGTCGATTCGGCGCAGTGGGCGAAGTTGAATTCCCAAGCGCCAGAACTCAATCCGCACCGCGAGGTGGCTCCGACCGACACCTTCATGCTGATCTTCACCTCCGGCACCAGCGGCGAACCCAAGGCCGTCCAGGTCGCCCACATGATGGTGCCGTTCTCTGGAACCGCTCTGGTGCAACGGTTTTCGATCACCGCCGACGACGTCTGCTACCTTTCGATGCCGCTGTTCCACTCCAACGCGTTGATGGCCGGCTGGTCGGTGGCGGTGACCGCCGGCGCGGCGATGGCCCCGGCCGTCTTCTCGGCGTCCTCGTTGCTCACTGACCTGCGCCGGTACGGCGCGACCTACATGAACTACGTCGGCAAGCCATTGGCCTATGTGCTGGCCACCCAGGAGCGGGACGACGACCACGACAACCCGCTGCGGGTGGCGTTCGGAAACGAGGCGGCCGAGCGTGATATCGCCGATTTCTCAAGGCGTTTCGGCTGCACGGTGTGGGACGGTTTCGGCTCCACCGAGGGCGCGGTGATCATCACCCGCGACGGCGACTGCCCGCCGGGTTCGGTGGGCCGCGGATTTCCGGGCGTCGCGATCTATGACCCCCAGACCCGCACCGAGTGCCCGCCCGCGCGCTTCGATGCCACCGGTGCACTGGCCAATCCGGACGAGGCGATCGGCGAGATCGTCAACACGGCAGGGTCAGGTCTGTTCTCCGGCTACTACAACGACGCCGAGGCCACCGGGGAGCGCCTTCGCCACGGCATGTACTGGTCCGGCGATCTGGCCTACCGCGACGCCGACGGCTGGATCTACCTGGCCGGCCGGAGCGGGGAGTGGCTGCGGGTCGACGGGGAGAACCTGACCTGTGCGCCGATCGAGCGGATCCTGCACCGGCTGGACCCGGTCAGCCGGGTCGCGGTCTACGCGGTGCCCGACGAGCACGTCGGCGACGCGGTGATGGCGGCCCTGGTGCTGCGCGACGGCGCCGCGCTAACCCCGGAGGGGTTCGGCGAGTTCCTGGCCGCCCAGCCGGATCTCTCGCCGAAGGCCTGGCCGCGCTACGTCTGGATCGCCGCGGACCTGCCGGTCACCGCGACCAACAAGATCGTCAAGCGGCAGTTGTCGGCGCAGGGCGTCCGGATCCCGGACGGGACGCTGTGGGAGCGGCAACCGCAAACGCGCACCTACCGGATAGCGACCGGGCCGGCGCACTGACACTCCGATCCCTACGCCCGGGTCGGGGCACGTCAGGCCAGTTGACCATCGGTGTCACCACTGGCCGGAACCGGAAGAACCGTCCCGGCGGGGTGCTCGCCGTTCCCTGTTTCGGGAGGTCAACCGGCGGGTGCCCGGGGCGGGGTGCCCGGTGGGCGGTACGCCGGCCGCGGCTGCACCCCTCGTCTACCCACCCCGGGTGCCGCCCAACCCCGGGACTGTGACCGGGGGCCGCATTTGGGCAGGTGGCGGCCGAACTGGCATACTTGTCAGCGACCACCTCAGGTACCGGTTCACGCCCCTGATCAAGACAGCGGCGACCCGGCGACCAGACAAGAAGAGGACTATGAAGACCGGTATTCACCCCGCTTACGGCGAGACCACCGTGGTCTGCGGCTGCGGCAACAGCTTCACCACTCGCAGCACCAAGGAGAGCGGCCACATCGTGGTCGAGGTCTGCTCGCAGTGCCACCCGTTCTACACCGGCAAGCAGAAGATCCTCGACAGCGGCGGCCGCGTCGCCCGCTTCGAGAAGCGCTACGGCAAGCGCACGCCGAAGTCCGGCGAGTCCGCCGAGAGCTAGCTTCACCACCGACGTCCGACGCTCGCCGCTGCGCGAGCCCGGGCGTCGGTTTGTGTCCGGGTACAGACGTGAGGACGGACGATGACGCAGAGCGCACCCGCTGACGCGGTCGACGCTGTGTTGGCCGAGCACGCCGACCTGGAACGTCAGCTCTCCGACCCGGAACTGCACACTGACGCCGCCAACGCGCGGCGGGTGGGCAAGCGCTTCGCCCAACTGGCGCCGATCGCCGCGACCTACCGCAAGCTGGCGGCCGCCCGCGGCGACCTGGAGGCGGCCCGCGAACTGGCCGCCGATGACTCGTCGTTCGCCGACGAGGTCACCGAACTCGAGGCCAGGGTCGCCGAACTCGACGATCAGCTCACCGACATGCTGGCCCCGCGTGACCCGCACGACGCCGACGACGTGGTGCTTGAGGTCAAGTCCGGCGAGGGTGGCGAAGAGTCGGCGTTGTTCGCCGCGGACCTGGCCCGGATGTACATCCGCTACGCCGAACGGCACGGCTGGACGGTGACCGTCCTGGACGAGACGTTCTCCGATCTCGGCGGGTACAAGGAAGCCACCATCTCGATCGCCAGCAAGGGCGACTCCGCCGACGGCGTGTGGGCCCGGCTGAAGTGGGAGGGCGGCGTGCACCGCGTGCAGCGGGTGCCCGTCACCGAATCCCAAGGGCGCGTTCACACTTCGGCGGCCGGTGTGTTGGTCTACCCCGAGCCCGAAGAGGTCGAGCAGGTCCAGATCGACGAATCCGATCTGCGCATCGACGTCTACCGGTCCTCCGGCAAGGGCGGTCAGGGCGTCAACACCACCGACTCGGCGGTGCGCATCACCCACCTGCCCACCGGCATCGTGGTCACCTGTCAGAACGAGCGCAGCCAGTTGCAGAACAAGGCCCGCGCCATGCAGGTGCTCGCGGCCCGGTTGCAGGTGCTCGCCGAGGAGCAGGCCCAGGACGCCGCCTCGGCGGACCGGGCCAGCCAGATCCGCACGGTGGACCGCAGTGAGCGCATCCGCACCTACAACTTCCCGGAGAACCGGATCGCCGATCACCGGATCAACTTCAAGGCGCACAACCTCGACCAGGTGCTCGACGGCGATATGGACGACTTGCTGGATGCCCTTGTCGCGGCCGACAAGCAGGCCCGGCTCCAACAGACATGACGAGCCTGCGGCAGGCGATCGCGGCCGCAACCGCCACCCTCGAAGGGGCCGGCGTCGACTCGGCCCGCACCGACGCCGAACTGCTCGCCGCCCACGTCCTCGGCGTCGACCGCGGCCGGCTGTCCTTCACCGACGTGCCGCCGGACTTCTTCACCCGCTACGACCAGGTGGTCGGGCAGCGGGCCCGCCGCATCCCGTTGCAGCACATCACCGGTACGGCCCCGTTCGGGCCGGTGCACCTGGCGGTGGGTCCGGGGGTGTTCATCCCGCGCCCGGAGACCGAGGCGCTGCTGGAATGGGCTCTGGCCCAGGACCTTCCGCGTGACGCGGTGATCGTCGACGTGTGCACCGGGTCCGGTGCGCTGGCCGTCGCCCTGGCCACCCTGCGGCCCGGGGCGAGCGTGACCGGCGTGGACATCGACCCCGCGGCCCTGGAGTTCGCCCGGCGTAACGCCGCGCCGACGACGGCGTGCATGGTGCACGGCGACGTCGCCGACGACGCCCTGCTGGCAGACCTGGCCGGTACCGTGGACCTCGTGGTGTCGAATCCGCCGTATGTCCCCACCGGTTCCGAGGTGGAACCCGAAGTGGCCGAGCACGATCCGTCGCACGCGGTGTTCGGCGGCGCCGACGGCATGGCCGTCATCGTCCCCCTGGTCGCGCACGCCGCACGCTGGCTGAAGCCCGGCGGGCTGCTGGCTGTCGAGCACGATGACACCACGTCGGCCGCCACGGTCGAGATCATCTGCGCCTCAGGAAATTTCGACGGGGTACTCCCGCATGCCGACCTCGCAGGCCGACCTCGCTTCGTAACGGCACGCAGGAGGTCTGCGTGACCCAGGTACTGGACTGCCGCGACCCGGCGAACCGTTCGCACGCCATCACCGAGGCGGTGCGCACCGTCAAGAGCGGGCGGCTGGTGGTGCTGCCCACCGACACCGTCTACGGACTGGGCGCCGACGCCTTCGACAGCGACGCCGTCGCCGCCCTGCTCAGCGCCAAGGGCCGCGGCCGTGACATGCCGGTCGGCGTGCTGGTCGGCTCCTGGCACACCATCGAGGGGCTGGTCTACTCGGTGCCCACCGCGGCCCGCGAACTGATCCGGGCGTTCTGGCCGGGCGCGCTGAGCCTGGTGGTCAAGCAGGCGCCGTCGTTGCAATGGGATCTCGGCGACGCCCGCGGCACCGTGATGCTGCGGATGCCGCTGCACCCGGTGGCCATCGAGTTGCTCCGCGAGACCGGGCCGATGGCGGTCTCCAGCGCCAACATCTCCGGCCAGCCGCCGGCCACCACCGCCGCCGACGCCCAGCGCCAGCTCGGCGATCTCGTCGACGTCTACCTCGACGGCGGGCCGTCCGAGCAGCAGGCCGCCTCCACCATCGTCGACCTCACCGCGGCGACCCCGCGTCTGCTGCGGGAGGGACCGATCACCGCCGACGCCGTCGCCCGCGTTCTCGACGTCGATGTCGCCTCGCTGGCCGGCTGAGCCGGAGTAGCGTTTTCACCGATGGTCAGCCTGCTTGCGCTATCAGACAGGGGTGCCGGTGTTCCCCTGCGGGAGTTGGCACTCGTCGGTCTGACCGCGGCGATCGTCACCTACTTCGCCACCGGGGGAGTGCGGGTGCTGGCCCGCCGGCTCGGTGCGGTGGCCTACCCCCGCGAACGCGACGTGCACTCCAAGCCCACCCCGCGAATGGGCGGACTGGCGATGTATCTCGGCGTGGTCAGCGCGGTCTTCCTGGCCTCCCAGCTGCCGGCCCTGACCCGCGGGTTCGTCTACTCCTCGGGAATGCCCGCGGTGGTGATCGCCGGCGGGCTGATCATGGGCATCGGCCTGATCGACGACCGCTGGGGTCTGGACGCGCTCACCAAATTCGCCGGTCAGATCACCGCGGCCAGCGTCCTGGTGACCATGGGCGTGGCCTGGAGTGTCCTCTACATCCCGTTCGGCGGGGTCGGCACCATCGTGTTGGACCAGGCCTCCTCGATCCTGGTGACCCTGGCACTGACGGTGGCCATCGTCAACGCGATGAACTTCGTCGACGGTCTCGACGGACTGGCCGCCGGCCTCGGCCTGATCACCGCGATGGCGATCTGCATCTTCTCCGTCGGACTGCTCCGCGACCACGGCGGTGACGTGCTGTTCTACCCGCCGGCGGTGATCTCGGTGGTGCTCGCCGGCGCCTGCCTGGGGTTCCTGCCGCACAACTTCTATCCGGCCCGGATCTTCATGGGCGACTCCGGGTCGATGCTCGTCGGGCTGATGCTGGCCGCCGCGTCGACCACCGCCGCGGGCCCCATCTCGCAGAGCGCCTACGGCGCGCGCGACGTCTTCGCGTTGCTCTCACCCTTCCTTCTGGTGGTGGCGGTGATGTTCGTCCCGGCCCTGGACATGTTGCTGGCCATCGTGCGGCGGACCCGGGCGGGACGCAGCCCGTTCAGTCCGGACAAGATGCACCTGCACCACCGGCTGCTGCAGATCGGCCACTCGCACCGCCGTGCCGTCCTGCTGATCTACCTATGGGTGGGGGTGGTGGCGCTGGGGACGGCGAGCACCATTTTCGTCGACCCGCGCTACACCGGCGCGGTCATGCTGGCCGCCTTCGTGGTCGCCGGAGTGGTCACCGTGATCCCGTTGGTGCGGGGCGATTCCGGGCCCCCTGAGAACAACACCGATGACCAGGACGATCGCGATCTGACGTTGCTGCGGGACAGCCTGTACGACGGTAAGTAGTAGCCGAATTAGGGCCGTCTACCATGTGGTACCGTGCTGGCGAACGCCATTCGGCGGCTCCTTCCGATGACGAAGAATGTGGGTAGTTGTTGTGACGACGCCAGCGCCTGAAGCGCCGTTGGTGTTGCCGTCCGTCGCTTTCCAACCTGCCCGTCTTCTGGTGATCTGCGCGGTCCTCGCGGCACTTGTCGTCGGACTGTCCGCCTGGGCGGGATACGTCATGTTCGGCGTCTTCTTCGCCGTCGGACTGATCCTCGGTCTGATCAACGCCCTGCTGGTGCAGCGGTCGGTGGCCTCGATCACCGCCAGTGACCACCCGCTCAAGAAGAAGATGGCGCTGAATTCGGCCACCCGCCTGCTCGTCATCACCGCGATCGGCCTGGCCATCGCTTTCGCGTTTCGGCCGCTTGGTCTCGGCGTCCTCTTCGGACTGGCGTTGTTCCAAGTGGTCCTCGTGCTGTCCACCGCTCTCCCGGTCTGGAAGAAGATCCGGACCGGTGAAGCGGACGACTATGCAGAAACCGCCTCAATTCCCGCCGAGATACCCAAGGATTGAGCACCATGACCGAACAGATCCTCGCCGAAGGTGCGATCGAGGTCGGCCACCACACCACGGCCACCTGGCTTGGCATGACGGTGAACACCGACACGATCTACGCCACCGCGCTGGCCGCGGTGATCACCCTGGCACTGGCGTTCTTCCTGCGCGCCAAGGTGACCTCCACCGGTGTCCCCAGCGGCGTGCAGCTGTTCTGGGAGTCCATCACCACCCAGATGCGCGGCCAGGTCGAGCAGGCCATCGGCATGAAGATCGCCCCGTTCGTGCTGCCGCTGTCGGTCACCCTCTTCGTGTTCATCCTGATCGCGAACTGGATCTCGGTGCTGCCGGTCCAGTACGGCACTGCCAACGGCGGGACCGGAGAGCTGCTCAAGCCGCCGGCCTCGGACATCAACTTCGTGCTGGCGCTCGCGCTGTTCGTCTTCCTCTGCTACCACGCCGCCGGCATCTGGCGGCGCGGCCTCATCGGACACCCGATCAAGGTGCTGAAGGGCCACGTCGCGTTCCTGGCGCCGATCAACATCGTCGAGGAGATCGCCAAGCCGATCTCGCTGTCGCTCCGACTCTTCGGCAACATCTTCGCCGGCGGCATCATGGTCGCGCTGATCGCGCTGTTCCCGCCGTACATCATGTGGGCGCCCAACGCGATCTGGAAGACCTTCGACCTGTTCGTCGGCCTGATCCAGGCGTTCATCTTCGCCCTGCTCACCATCCTGTACTTCAGCCAGTCGATGGAACTGGACGAAGAACACCACTAGACCATCTCTACAACCCACAAGCTCTGGTAGGACCCCTACCAGTCACCAAGGAGGAAAGTAATGGCAGCAGTTGATCCCGCAATCGTGTCGGGCGCGCTGATCGGCGGCGGACTGATCCTGGGCGGCGGCGCCATCGGCGCCGGTATCGGCGACGGTATCGCCGGTAACGCTCTGATCTCCGGCATCGCCCGGCAGCCCGAGGCCCAGGGCCGGCTGTTCACCCCGTTCTTCATCACCGTCGGTCTGGTGGAGGCTGCGTACTTCATCAACCTGGCGTTCATGGCGCTGTTCGTCTTCGCCACGCCCGGCGCATCCTAAACAAAATGGGGAGCGTCACATTGTTGGCGGCTGAGGAAGGTGGAGGCACCTCCAACTTCCTCATCCCCAACGGCACCTTCTTCTTCGTGCTGGCGATCTTCTTGATCGTGCTCGGCGTGATCGGCAAGTTCGTCGTTCCGCCGATCCAGAAGGTGCTCGGCGAGCGGGAGCAGATGGTCGCCAAGACCGCTGAGGACAACCGCAAGGCCGCCGAGCAGGAGGCCGCGGCCAACGCCGACTACAACAACGAGTTGGCGACCGGCCGGGCCGAGGCTTCGGCGATTCGTGACGAGGCGCGCAACGACGGCCGTGCGGTCGTCGAGGAGAAGCGCGCCATCGCCAACGAGAAGGTGGCCGGCGAACTGCAGCAGGCCAACGAGGAGCTCAAGCTCAGCAGCGACGCGATCGCTCCGCAGCTGCGCGCCTCGGTGGACACCCTGTCGGCGCAGCTGGCCAGCCGGGTTCTCGGTGTTGATGTACCCAGCACAACGGTTTCGGGCACGACGGTTTCGGGACGGTAGGACCACTTAAACCATGTCAACGTTCATCGGACAGCTTGTCGGCTTCGCCGTCATCGTGTGGATCATCGGCAAGTACGTGGTGCCGCCGGTTCGCAAGATGATGGCCGACCAACGCCAGGCCGTTGCCACCCAGCTCGAGGAGAGCGCGAAGGCGACGCAGCGGCTTGCCGCGGCCGACCAGCATCACGCAGCGCGGGTCGCCGAGGGCAAGGCCGACGCCCAGCACGTGGTCTCCGAGGCCCGTGCGGACTCGGTGCGCATCGGCGAGGCGCTGCGTGCCCAGGCCGATGTCGAGGCGGAACGGATCGTGGCGCAGGGCGGTCAGCAGTCGTCGTTGCTCCGGGCCCAGATGGTCCGTCAGCTCCGCGGCGAACTGGGCGGCGCAGCGGTCAGTCGCGCACGCGAACTTGTCAGCGCCTACGTCTCGGACCCGGCGGCCCAGTCGAGCACCGTCGACCGGTTCCTCGATGAGCTGGAGTCGATGGCCCCGGCGGACTCGGCCCCGGACGTCGACTCCTCCGACATGCGGTCGGCCAGCCGTGACGCACTGGCCGCCGTGGTCGGACGGTTCGACTCGATCTCCGGTTCGCTGAGCGTCGATGAACTGTCGACCACCGCCGATGATCTGGCGGCAGTGGCGAAACTGCTTGTGCGCGAGCCGATCCTGGCCCGCCACCTGGCTGAGGCCAGCGGCGAGACCGAGGCCAAGAAGCAACTGTTGCAGCGGGTGCTGGGCGGCAAGGTCGGCGCCAGCACGCTCGATGTGCTGGACACCGCCGCATCGGTGCGGTGGTCGAGCACCAGCGACTTCGTCGACTCCGTCGAGGAACTCGCCCGGCTGAGCCTGCTGGTCCGCGCCGAGCGGGAGAATCAGGCCGAGGAGGTGGCCGAGCAGCTGTTCCGGTTCGGCCGGCTGCTCAACGCCGAGCCTCAGCTCAACACCCTGCTCGGTGACTACTCCAAGCCGGCCGAGGCCCGCGTGGCCCTGCTGCGCGACGTGCTCGGCAAGGCCGGCGGCGGCAACGCGACGGCCGGCGCCCTGCTGGCCCAGACCGTCGAACTGCTGCGCGGCGATCGCGCCGACGACGCGGTGACCGAACTCGCCCAGCTGGCCATCGCCCGCCGTGGCGAGGTCGTCGCCGAGGTCGGCGCGGCCGCCGAGCTGACCGATGCGCAGCGCACCCGCCTGACCGCGGTGCTGACCCGCATCTACCACCACCCCGTCTCGGTGCAGTTGCACGTCGATCCCGCGTTGCTCGGCGGCCTCTCGGTCGCCGTCGCCGACGAGGTGATCGACGGGACGCTGTCCTCCCGGCTCTCCGCAGCCGAGACCAAACTGCCCGACTAGTCCCGAACCAGATCCACGAAGACCCGAATTACCGAAGACACAGAGGAAGACGAAAAGCTATGGCTGAGTTGACAATCTCCGCTAACGACATCGAAGGCGCCATCGCAAGCTACGTCTCGAGCTTCGAGGCGGGCTCCGGTCGCGAGGAGATCGGCACCGTCATCGACGCCGGCGACGGCATCGCCCACGTCGAGGGTCTGCCCTCGGTGATGACCCAGGAGTTGCTGGAGTTCGCCGGCGGCGTGCTGGGCGTGGCGCTCAACCTCGACGAGCACAGCGTCGGCGCGGTCATCCTCGGTGACTTCGAGAAGATCGAGCAGGGCCAGCAGGTCAAGCGCACCGGCCAGGTGCTCTCGGTGCCGGTGGGCGACGCGTTCCTCGGACGCGTGGTCAACCCGCTCGGCGAGCCGATCGACGGTCGTGGCGAGATCGCCTCCTCCAAGACCCGCCCGCTGGAGCTGCAGGCCCCCTCGGTGGTCGAGCGCAAGGGCGTCAGCGAGCCGCTGCAGACCGGCATCAAGGCCATCGACGCCATGACCCCGATCGGTCGCGGCCAGCGCCAGCTGATCATCGGCGACCGCAAGACCGGCAAGACCGCCGTCTGCGTCGACACCATCCTCAACCAGCGCAAGGCCTGGGAGACCGGCGACCCGAACAAGCAGGTCCGCTGCGTCTACGTCGCCATCGGCCAGAAGGGCACCACCATCGCCAGCGTGCGGCGCGCGCTGGACGAGGGCGGCGCCATGGACTACACCACCATCGTCGCGGCCCCGGCCTCCGACGCCGCCGGCTTCAAGTGGCTGGCCCCGTACACCGGTTCGGCGATCGCGCAGGAGTGGATGTACGACGGCAAGCACGTCCTGATCGTGTTCGACGACCTCACCAAGCAGGCCGAGGCCTACCGCGCCATCTCGCTGCTGCTGCGCCGCCCGCCGGGCCGCGAGGCCTACCCGGGCGACGTGTTCTACCTGCACTCCCGTCTGCTCGAGCGTTGCGCCAAGCTGTCCGACGCGCTCGGCGGCGGCTCGATGACCGGCCTGCCGATCATCGAGACCAAGGCCAACGACATCTCGGCCTACATCCCCACCAACGTCATCTCGATCACCGACGGCCAGGTCTTCCTGGAGACCGACCTGTTCAACCAGGGCGTCCGGCCGGCCATCAACGTCGGTGTGTCGGTGTCCCGCGTCGGTGGCGCCGCCCAGATTAAGGCGATGAAGGAGGTGGCCGGCTCGCTGCGCCTGGACCTGTCCCAGTACCGCGAGCTGGAGGCCTTCGCGGCCTTCGCCTCCGACCTCGACGAGACCTCCAAGGCTCAGCTCGAGCGTGGCGCCCGGCTGGTCGAGCTGCTCAAGCAGCCGCAGTACAGCCCGCTGGCCGTCGAGGAGCAGGTCGTCGCGATCTTCCTCGGCACCAAGGGGCACCTGGACTCGGTTCCGGTCGCCGACGTCGGCCGCTTCGAGGCCGAGTTCCTCGAGCACATCAAGGCCGCACACCCGGCAGTCCTCAACGACATCCGGGAGAGCCAGAAGCTCAGCGATGAGGCTCAGGCCTCGCTCGACAGCATCGTGGCCGACTTCAAGAAGGGTTTCGCCACCTCCGACGGCAGTTCGGTGATCCCCAACTCCCACGTCGAGGCCATGGATGAGGCCGACGTGGAGAAGGAAGCGGTTCAGGTTCGCAAGCCGGCTCCGAAGAAGAAGTAGCGCGGATCCATGGCAGCCACACTTCGCGAACTACGCGGGCGGATCCGCTCGGCCGGGGCGATCAAGAAGATCACCAAGGCCCAGGAGCTGATCGCCACCTCGCGCATCGCCAAGGCACAGGCCCGCGTGGAGGCGGCTCGTCCGTACTCCACCGAGATCACCCACATGCTGACCAACCTCGCGGCGGAGTCGGCGCTGGACCACCCGTTGCTGGTGGCCCGCGCCAACCCGAAGCGGGCCGCGGTGCTGGTGGTGTCCTCGGATCGCGGTCTGTGCGGCGCCTACAACGCCAACGTGCTGCGCCGCTCCGAGGAGCTCATCTCGCTGCTGCGCGCCGAGGGCAAGCAGCCGGTCCTCTATGTGGTGGGCCGGAAGGCGTTGGGCTACTTCACCTTCCGCAACTGGGCCATCAGCGAGTCGTGGGTCGGGTTCTCGGACAAGCCGACCTATGAGAAGTCGCAGGAGATCGCCGACACCCTGGTGACGGCGTTCATGGCCGGTGAGGACGACGAGGACGGCAAGCCGGGCGCCGACGGCATCCTCGGCGTCGACGAACTGCACATCGTGTTCACCGAGTTCAAGTCGATGCTCACGCAGAACGCCGAGGCCCGCCGGATCGCCCCGATGGAGGTCGAGTACGTCGGAGAGGACACCGGCCCGCGGACCCTGTTCTCCTTCGAGCCCGACGCCACCTCGCTGTTCGAGTCGCTGCTGCCGCGTTACGTCGCGACCCGGATCTTCGCGGCTCTGCTGGAGGCGTCCGCCTCGGAGTCGGCGTCCCGCCGGCGCGCCATGAAAGCCGCATCGGACAACGCCGACGACCTCATCAAGATCCTCACCCTGATGGCCAACCGTGAGCGTCAGGCGCAGATCACCCAGGAAATCAGCGAAATCGTCGGTGGCGCAAACGCGTTGGCCGACGCCGCTAAGAAATAGACCCCCGTTAGCCGCCGAGGAAGCGAAAACATATGACTGTCACCACCGAGAAGAACACCGCCGGCCGCGTCGTCCGGGTCACCGGCCCCGTCGTCGACGTCGAGTTCCCCCGTGGCGCGGTGCCGGAGCTGTTCAACGCGCTGCATGCCGACATCACCTTCGAGGCGATGGCCAAGACGCTGACCCTTGAGGTCGCCCAGCACCTGGGTGACAACCTGGTGCGCACCATCTCGATGCAGCCCACCGACGGTCTGGTGCGCGGCAGCGAGGTCACCGACACCGGACGGTCGATCTCGGTTCCGGTCGGCGACGGCGTCAAGGGCCACGTGTTCAACGCCCTCGGTCAGTGCCTCGACGAGCCCGGCTACGGCAAGGACTTCGAGCACTGGTCGATCCACCGCAAGCCGCCGCCATTCGACGAGCTCGAGCCCCGCACCGAGATGCTCGAGACCGGCCTGAAGGTCGTCGACCTGCTGACCCCGTACGTGCGCGGCGGCAAGATCGCCCTGTTCGGTGGTGCCGGCGTGGGTAAGACCGTGCTCATCCAGGAGATGATCAACCGCATCGCCCGCAACTTCGGCGGCACCTCGGTGTTCGCCGGCGTGGGGGAGCGCACCCGTGAGGGCAACGACCTCTGGGTCGAGCTCGCCGATGCCAACGTGCTCAAGGACACCGCCTTGGTGTTCGGCCAGATGGATGAGCCGCCGGGCACCCGTATGCGCGTCGCCCTGTCGGCGCTGACCATGGCGGAGTACTTCCGCGATGAGATGAACCAGGACGTGCTGCTGTTCATCGACAACATCTTCCGGTTCACCCAGGCCGGCTCCGAGGTGTCGACCCTGCTGGGCCGCATGCCTTCGGCCGTGGGTTACCAGCCGACGCTGGCCGACGAGATGGGTGAGCTCCAGGAGCGCATCACCTCGACGCGTGGTCGCTCGATCACCTCGATGCAGGCCGTCTACGTGCCCGCCGACGACTACACCGACCCGGCCCCGGCCACCACGTTCGCCCACCTCGACGCGACCACCGAGCTCTCCCGCGCGGTGTTCTCGAAGGGCATCTTCCCGGCCGTGGATCCGCTGGCTTCGAGCTCGACGATTCTGCATCCCAGCGTCGTCGGCGAGGAGCACTACCGGGTCGCCCAGGAAGTCATCCGGATCCTGCAGCGCTACAAGGATCTTCAGGACATCATCGCCATTCTCGGTATCGACGAGCTGTCCGAAGAGGACAAGCAGCTGGTCTACCGGGCGCGTCGTATCGAGCGCTTCCTGAGCCAGAACATGATGGCTGCCGAGCAGTTCACCGGTCAGCCCGGCTCGACGGTGCCGCTCAAGGAGACCGTCGAGGCGTTCGACAAGCTCTGCAAGGGCGACTTCGATCACCTGCCCGAGCAGGCGTTCTTCCTCATCGGCGGTCTCGACGACCTGGCGAAGAAGGCCGAAAGCCTCGGCGCGAAGCTGTAGAGGGCTGGGACTTAGGGAGTAGGGAACATGGCCGAATTGGACGTCGACATCGTCGCCGTCGAGCGCAAGATCTGGTCGGGCAAGGCGACGTTCCTGTTCACCCGCACCACCTCGGGAGAGATCGGCATCCTGCCGAATCACATCCCGCTGGTGGCTCGACTGGTCGATGACGCGATGGTGCGCGTCGAGCGCGAGGGTGAGGACGATCTGCGCATCGCCGTCAACGGCGGCTACCTCTCGGTGACGGAGGCAGGCGTGACGGTGCTCGCCGAATCCGCGGAGTTCGCCTCGGAAATCGACGCGGACGACGCCAAGGCCGACGCCGGCTCCGATGATCCCCAGATCGCTGCCCGGGGGAGGGCGCGCCTGAGGGCACTGGGCCAGCTCGACTAAGTCCAGTCATGAGCGCGTCGATGGAACTCATGGTCGCGCTCGCCGGTGTGCTGCTGCTCGCCGTTGTTCTTCTCGCCTACCGGCTGTGGAAGATGCGGCAAGGCGGCACCGCCGCGCTGCTGCGCGACGTACCGGCGGTCGGGGGTCACGGCTGGCGGCACGGTCAGATCCGTTATCGCGGTGAGGAAGCCCGGTTCTACCGGTTGTCCAGTCTGCGACCCTCACCGGACCGTCGGCTGAGCCGGCGCGGGCTGGAGATCCTCGGGCGACGCTCACCACGGGGCGATGAGTTCGACATCATGACCGACGATTACGTCGTCATCGAACTCAACGACGCCACCGCCGTACCGCAGCGTGGCTACGAAGTGGCGCTGGACCGCAATTCGCTGACCGCGTTTCTGTCCTGGCTGGAGTCGCGGCCCTCGCCGCGGGCGCGGCGGCGGACCGAGCTCTAGGACGGCTGTGTCCTAAGGCTTCTGGTCCTAAGGCTTCTGGTCCTAAGGCTTCTGGGCGCCGGGGCCGCCCGGCTGCCACAACACGTCGTCGCCGCCGTTGGCCGCCCGCGACAGGATGAACAGCAGATCGCTGAGCCGGTTGAGGTAGCGCGCCGGCAAGGGGCTGACGCTGTCCGGGTGGGCCTTGACCGCCATCCATGCGGAACGCTCCGCGCGCCGCGTCACGGTGCGGGCCACATGCAGCAGCGCCGACAGCGCGCTGCCGCCCGGCAGGATGAACGAATTCAGTTCCGGCAGTGCGTCGTTGTACTCGTCGCACCACTTCTCGAGGCGTTCGATATAGGCCTCGGTGATCCGCAACGGCGGGTGTTCCGGGTTCTCGACGACGGGGGTGGCCAGATCGGCGCCGGCGTCGAAGAGGTCGTTCTGGATCCAGGTCAGGACATGGCGCAGCGCGTCGTCGGGCCGGCCCAGCGCCACTGCCACACCGAGTGCGGCGTTGGCCTCGTCGCAGCCGGCGTAGGCGATCAGCCGGGGGTCGCTCTTCTCCACCCGGGAGAAGTCGCTCAGGCCTGACGTGCCGTCGTCGCCGGTCCGGGTGTAGATGCGGGTCAGGTGCACTGCCATGAATGGAACGGTACGCCGTGCGGCCTGCCCTAAACTAACCCCGTGGGCGAACGATTCCTGGTGACCGGCGGTAACCGGTTGTCCGGTCAGGTCGCCGTGACGGGCGCCAAGAACAGTGTGCTCAAGCTGATGGCGGCCAGTCTGCTCGCCGAGGGCACCACCACGATCACCAACTGCCCCGACATCCTCGACGTCCCGCTGATGGCCGAGGTGCTGCGCGGGCTGGGCGCCAACGTCGAACTCGACGGCTCCACGGTGCGGATCACCTCGCCGGAGGAACCCAAATACGAGGCGGACTTCGCCGCCGTGCGGCAGTTCCGTGCGTCGGTCTGCGTGCTCGGTCCGTTGGTCGGGCGATGCAAGCGGGCCCGGGTGGCGCTGCCCGGCGGCGACGCCATCGGATCGCGTCCGCTGGACATGCATCAGTCCGGGCTGCGCCAGCTCGGCGCCGAGTGCGCCATCGAGCACGGCTGTGTGGTGGCCTCGGCCGATCACCTGCGCGGTGCGGAGATCCAGCTGGAGTTCCCGTCGGTCGGGGCGACCGAGAACATCCTGATGGCCGCCGTCCTCGCCGAGGGCGAGACGGTGATCCACAACGCCGCCCGCGAGCCCGACGTCGTCGATCTGTGCGAGATGCTCAATCAGATGGGTGCGGTGATCGAGGGCGCCGGCACCTCCACCCTGCGGATCTCCGGCGTGGACAAACTGCATCCGACCGAGCACCGGGTGATCGGCGATCGGATCGTGGCCGCGACGTGGGGGATCGCCGCGGCGATGACCCGCGGCGACATCTCGGTGACCGGGGTGGACCCGTCGCATCTGCAACTGGTCCTGCACAAGCTCCACGACGTGGGGGCCACCGTCACCCAGAGCGACGACGGGTTCCGGGTGGTGCAGTACGAACGGCCCAAGGCCTGCAACGTGGCGACCCTGCCGTTCCCGGGATTCCCGACCGACCTGCAGCCGATGGCCATCGCCATGGCCGCGATCGCCGACGGCACCTCGATGATCACCGAGAACGTGTTCGAGGCCCGGTTCCGCTTCGTCGAGGAGATGATCCGGCTCGGCGCCGACGCCCGGACCGACGGCCACCACGCGGTGGTGCGCGGCGTGCCGCAGTTGTCGAGTGCGCCGGTGTGGTGTTCGGACATCCGGGCCGGCGCCGGCCTGGTGCTCGCCGGGTTGGTGGCCGACGGAGAGACCGAGGTCCACGACGTTTTCCACATCGACCGGGGGTACCCGACGTTCGTCGAGGACCTGGCGAGTTTGGGCGCGGAAATAGAACGGGTACAGTAGGGGTTACACACGGCGATGCCGGATCCCCTTGTGGGACTGGAAATCCCCCGATTTGACCTCTCCCGCTGGATCGAAGTAAGCTGGAGCGGTTGCCCTGATCGCAGGGTTACAGCGAGCTTGTTGTTTGAGAACTCAATAGTGTGTTTGGTGGTTTTTGTTTGTTGTTTTTTGTTTTTGCCGTGCCTTGGTACCCCCGTGTTGGGGTGCGGCTTTTTTTGCCAGTTTGATACTGGTGTTAGGTCAGATTGTTCTGATTCGAATTCCACCTGGGCTTTGGTCTGGGTTGTTTTTGTTTGGAGAGTTTGATTCTGGCTCAGGACGAACGCTGGCGGCGTGCTTAACACATGCAAGTCGAACGGTAAG